>Ga0334882_1000004_pt1 | contig 607738 bp, 547 predicted proteins | sample GraSluR1_MG_5_FD_207226 | JGI IMG/M metagenome (GOLD analysis project Ga0334882, IMG submission 207226) | Sludge microbial communities from methane-producing bioreactor in Wageningen University, Netherlands - Granular Sludge_15_04-R1 | ecosystem: Engineered > Bioreactor > Anaerobic >...
AGGTATTGCTACCCGTGATGCCCCTCGACTTGCATGTGTTAAGCCTGCCGCTAGCGTTCATCCTGAGCCAGGATCAAACTCTTCATTGTAAATTTGTTTTACACTCTTAGCTTATCCCGTTACGCTCCATTATTCCTTCTCGGAATTAACGCTCTACTCTTTTTGTACGCTCTTGTTGTGTACTTCTTCCAATTTTTCAATGAACTGCTTCTTTCAACACCCCTTCTCTAGGAAAGGGGCTGCAAAGATAGAGAGAAAATTGAAACTCCAAAAAATATTTACAAACTTTCTCTTTTTCCGGGTGAAAGAGGGGATTCGAACCCCCGACCTCTAGAGCCACAATCTAGCGCTCTAACCAACTGAGCTACGATCACCATAAAGTTCAGGGACTGCAAAAGTAAAACAAAAATCGGAATCCGCAACTATAAGGTTATGTCTTTCCAGTCATCTATCATGAAATTAAAACGATACCTGCAGGATCTCCTGTTTATATCCATGGGCAGTTCCACCGCCACACGCTGTCCAATGTTTCCCTTTCTGTCATAAAACAGGTAGTTGATCCTCCATAAAGTGAAATTATCCGGATCGTAATGAATATTTTGAGCAGGAAGCAGAAAATCATCGAGCGAACCCAAAGGTTCTATTACTGTGGTTTTCTGGAGAGAATCTTTTTGGAAAAAATCAATGCCATCGTGAATCGTGCGCAGGGTATCTCCGTTTTGATTGATGTAGGCAGCCTCTTCCCAGTGAACAAAAAGAGTATCTGCGGTCAGGTTCTCAAGTATAAAACCAAATCGCGTGTCGGTCAATTTCCAGGTAAACCTCACAGAGGAATCCTCGTATATGTACAGGGTGGTCCCGTCAGGTTGTTCAGAGGTCGAAAACATCATGTCGCGTGTTTCTGCGGGGGGGATGGTTACCGCATCGTACAACCGGATAGTATAAAAACCCAGCCGGGGCCCTCCGCACATACACACAAGAAGGCTCGCCGGGATAATGACCATTAGATAAACAATCCTCGGCATAATCTCCTTTTTCTGTCGCAAATATAATCAAAAGAAGAAAATTCAACCGAATGTTAAGTTTTATATCTTTGGTACAAAAATTATGACCATCAACAAAGAAGTTGTCATTGTAGGAGCCGGAGTAGGTGGTATTGCCACTGCTGTTTTTCTTGCGCGTAACGGATATAATGTAAACGTTTACGAACAGTCCGACACCCCTGGCGGCCGGTGTAGCCGTCATATCCGTGAAGGTCACCGGTTTGATCTGGGTGCCACCATATTTCTGATGCCCGGAATTTACAGGAAAATCTTCGACTCTCTGGGGATCCCTTTTGACCGGTCAGTCAATGCAGAAAAACTCTCTGAAATCTACCGGCTTTATTTCACTGATGGTACAATTTTCAGCTTTACCACCGACAGGGAATTTATGAAAAAACAACTCGAGGCACTGGAACCAGGCAGCTACTGCCATTTCCTTAAATATGTGAAAAAAGGTTGTGATTTTTACCGCATAGCGTTGGAAAACCTGCTGGGTCGCAATTACTATTCCCTTTTTCAGTTTATTACATTAAAAAACATAAGAATCCTTTTCCGTATCAAAACACTCACAAGTCACATGCATTATGTGAGGAAATTTTTCCGTCATCCCCACCTGCAAACAGCTTTTACTTTCCAGAATATTTATGTGGGTCAAAATCCTTTCACTGCCCCGGCTTTATTTTCGATGCTTCCTGCTGCAGAGATCAGTGAAGGATCCCTGGTAGTCCCTGGAGGTATGTCCAGCGTGGTAGAAAGCCTGCTGAATAAGGCAAATGAACTGGGTGTACAATTCCATTATAACAGTCCAGTAAGAACAATCATCACCCAAAGGAAAAGAGCGACGGGCATTGAGCTGGAAAATGGTTCGGTGGTCCCGGCCGGGATCGTTGTGGCGAACGCCGATCTTCCTTATGTTTACCGTGAATTGCTCCAGGAAAAATGTCAAGCTGCCTGGTTGAATAGACTCCGGTATTCATGCTCAGCCATATCGTTCCACTGGGCACTGGACAAACAATACCCGGAACTGGGTCTGCATAGTGTTTTTATGTCGGAACGCTACAAACACAACCTGGATAAGATATTCAAAGAAAAAACGGTTTCGGATGATCCGAGTTTTTATGTGTATTGCCCCAGGGAACTTGATTCTTCCTCTGCCCCTAAAGGACAGGATACCATATCGGTGGTAGTGCCTGTAGGACATTTACATAAAAAGAACAAGGCCCAATGGGAGGAGATCCGGCAGAGGGTACGTCATGGTGTATTAAAACGTTTGGAAAAACAAGGACTTACAGATTTGGCCTCACATATTAAATTTGAACTAAGTCTGATGCCGGAAACTTGGGAAGATAAATACCACATAACAAAAGGGTCCGTTTTCGGAAGCGTAAGTCATAACATTTTCCAGATGGGATATTTTCGTCCGCACAACCGTCATCGTAGGATCCACAATCTTTATTTTGCGGGAGGTTGCACCCATCCGGGAAACGGAGTCCCACTTGTACTGATGTCGGCCGCCCTTACCAGTGAACGGATTTTAAAGGACAGATCTGATGAAAAATAATCTTGAACCCGACAACCTGCTGGAAACATTCTGTTCAATTGATTTTGAAGGGATCAGTAAACATCCCAACATCCTGATAGCAGCTGCCTTTTGGGATAGGGAAAGATTCGAGGCCGCCAGGATAGCATATCGCTTCATGCGTTATATAGACGATCGGGTTGACAGTTACAAGACAGAGCACCTTACCATCAGCCGGGAGGAACAGGCAGGATTGGCCGACGATGTCCGCTCGTGGACAGACATGATCAGGAACCGGTCCGCCTTAACGGTAGATCAGCAATTGGTCAGAACCTGGGAAAAATTCCTGATTCCTGACTGGCCGGTTGAGGCTTTTGCACGTGCCATGATCTACGATATTCATCACCAGGGATTCCCCACTTTTGACTCTTTCCTTGATTATGCCGAGGGAGCCTCTGTGGCACCGGCAGGTATTTTTGTGCATTTGTGCGGACTCCGTTTTGAAAACGGGATGTATTTGCCTCCGGTTTTTGATGCCCGGGAAGTGGCCCGCCCCTGCGCCATTTTCAGCTACCTTGTCCATATTATTAGGGACTTTCAGAAAGACAGGCTGGAACACTTGAATTATTTCCCGTCCGATATGCTTCAAAAATTCGGACTGGACCAGGCAACACTGGATGACATCGCACAAGGAGGACCCATTCCGGACGGATTCCGGGAACTGGTAAGGGAATATATGCGCATAGCAGACAAATACCGTCTGGAGACACTCCGGATGATCGAAAAAGTATGTCCATTGCTGGAAATGAGATACCGGCTGAGTCTTGAGATCATATTCAATCTCTACCTAATGGTATATCACCGTATAGATCCGGAAAAAGGGCTGTTTACTACAGAAGCATTGCATCCTTCTACAGACCAGATCAAAGAACAGGTCCTCAATACCATTAAGTCTTTTGACTATAAGCCCTGAAAAATCATATCACATATTTTTTGTAAATTTGTAAATAGTTAAAATACAGTCATTTTAATTATGAACATCTTGAGCAGGATCACCGGATTCATTCTGTTATTCCTGCTGTGGCCGGCAGTCAGGCCGGCAATGTCGCAGGATTACGCACGTATGCGCAATGATATGATGCGGGATCAGATCATTTCCAGAGGGATCACGCACCGCTCCACCTTGCAGGCCATGCGGAAAGTGGAACGCCATCTTTTTGTGGACAAATCCCTCAGAAGCCGTGCCTATGACGATAACCCCCTTCCCATAGGATACGGACAAACCATATCGCAACCTTTCATTGTCGCCTATATGACCAGCCTTATAGATCCCCGTGCAGGGGACAAAATCCTGGAAATCGGCACAGGATCGGGATACCAGGCAGCTGTTCTGGCGCATATTACCGACTCGGTCTATACCATCGAAATTGTAAAAGAGCTGGGACAGAGTGCCACAAAAAGACTAGAGGAATTGGGGTATAACAATATCCGGGTCATAATCGGCGATGGTTATTACGGATTGCCCGGTCAGGCGCCTTTCGATGCCATTGTCGTTACAGCGGCGGCCGAACACATCCCGCCACCGTTGATAGAACAGCTGCGCGAGGGTGGTAAAATGGTTATTCCGGTTGGATCGCAGTTCATGGTCCAGAACCTTATCCTAGTAGAAAAAAAGAAGGGCCGCATCACCACAAGAAACATGATGCCGGTCCGCTTCGTTCCTTTTACACGGAAAGAGAACCCAAAAGATTGATCATATGAAACGAAGGCTCCCTTTTTCCATAGGACTGCTTTCGTCAGGCATGGTTGCCTTTCAGCTTGTGCTGATGCAGATCCTTTCTATCAGTCAGTGGAACCATTTTGCCTATATGATTATCTCTGTAGCCATGCTTGGATTCGGGGCAAGCGGAACAATCCTTTCATTCTTGAAAAAATATCTGACCGGCATGAAGGAAAAAAGCTTGCCAGGCCTTATGTTGCTAACCTCGGTCAGTATTATGGGAATCCTGTTCATGGCCGGTCCTGTTTTCGGAGGATTTGACGCCTATCTTGTCTTTTATGAAAAAAAGAACCTGTGGAATCTTGCTTTTTCCTATTTCATCCTATTCATACCTTTTCTCACCGGCGCTACGGCTATCGGCCTGTCTTACATCATATATGCAAAAGAGATCGGCAAATTGTACTTTGCCGATCTGACAGGCTCAGCTGCCGGAGGTTTGCTGATGCTTTTCCTGTTCTGGCACTTTTCCCCCTCCACCCTGCCCTGTGTCATTGCCTGCCTGCCCCTTGCTGCGGGATTGTTGTTATGGTCCGGGAAGGCGAAAGTGCCGATTGCAGCTATGGGTATTATGGCTGTTATCCTCATTATTACAGGTTTTTTCAATCCGCCTGTATTGCCCGTTTCCCAATATAAAAACCTGTCGCGGACACTTTTGTTGCCTGGCGCCCTGGTGGAAGAAAAAACCGACAGTCCTTACGGTGAACTTAAGAGGGTCCGGGCTCCCGGACTGAGGTATGCTCCCGGGCTAAGCCTTACTTACTCCGGTACAGTCCCTGTCCGGGAAGTGCTGTTCAATAACGGCAATTGGTTTGGCCCGCTGGTACCATTTGATACCACCGCAACAGAACATTTTCTGGACTATTCCACATATGCCCTGCCATTTGTCCTGGACAAGCCCGGGACAGTCCTGGTGGTCGATGCCGGATCCGGGCTCCTGGCCTCTCATGCACTGACCCATGGTGCAGGGAAAATCATTGCCATTGAACCCAATCGGGCCGCCGTGGAAATGTTATATCGGAACATGACAGTACCGGGGAAACAGCTGCGTTTTATACCAGCCCTTTCCAGGAATTATTTATTAACAGGAGACCAATATGATCTTATATTACTGCCCGAAATTGGTTCTTTTGGAGGGAATTCCGGGATCCGTGCTCTGGAAGAACAGTACCTGTTCACCAGGGAATCGTTTTCTCAGATGTGGAAAAAACTCTCGTCCCGTGGAATGATTGCGGCAACGGTCTGGATGGACCATCCGCCAAGGAACAGCCTGAAAATGCTCGCCACGATGGTCCAGGCAGCAGCTTCCGGGGATGTCACAGACCCCCGGGACCATATAGCGGCTGTACGTAGCTGGTCGACCATTACATTTATATTGAAGAAAAGCAGTATCACAAAAGAAGATATCAGAAAGATCAGAGAGTTCTGTTTCTTCTGCCAGTTCGACCCCCTGCTGTATCCGGGAATAACCAGAGAGGAAAGGGAGAACTTCAACATATTACAGGATGATTCCTTTTTCTCAGCCATCGACTGTATCCTTGGACCTGAACAGGAAACCCTTTACAGGGAGTACGACTTTCAGATACGACCGGCTACCGATGCCAAACCTTTTTTTTCACAATTCCTCCGGCTGGACAGGATGTCTAAAATGAAGGAAGTCTTCGGGGCCTCATCTGTGCCTTTCCTGGAGGTGGGGTACCTGATCCTGCTCGTCACCCTGGCCCAAATCACCCTGGCGGCTTTTCTTTTTATTATCCTGCCGCTTGTTTTCAAAAAGGTGCCGGGCAGGAAAAGGACATTTCCATTGGTGTTTTTTGCTGCTATCGGCACAGGATATATGTTTACCGAGATCATTCTTATCCGGCAGTTCACACTGTACTTGGGACATCCCCTTTACGCTGCCTCGGCCGTATTGAGCGGGATGTTGTTCTTTTCGGGAGCAGGAGCGGCTCTTTCTGGCAGATTGATCACCAACAGAAAGAGGTTTGCGACATTGGCGGTCTGCATTGTGCTAATGCTGGCCATCCTTGCCCCAGGACTCCCTTTCCTGCTGCGGACCGGCACCAGTGTTTCCCTGATCATAAAGCTGATACTGTGTATGGTGGTCATTGCACCGCTGGCTTTTCTGATGGGAATGATGTTCCCTTCAGGTATCAGGTCACTTGCATTGCATCATGAAGGGGGGCTGATCCCCTGGGCCTGGGCGATAAATGGATCTTTTTCGGTGATCAGCACGGCACTTGCCACGGTTATTGCCGTAGAGGCAGGATATCCTGCTGTAATGTGGATAGCAGCTGCAACATACCTGATTGCAGGAATCTGTACGCGGTCCCGTCATTTTTCTATATTTGTCACATAAACCTTAATTTGAAGATTATGAAAAAAGTTATCTTATTATTTTTTCTAAGTTTTTACTTCCTGTCAGCTATGGCCCAGGAAGCTGGCAAAATTGAAGGCGTGTGGTGGAATGAGGACAGAACGACCAAGATCAGGGTTGAACTGAAAGATGGAAAATACATGGGAACGATCGTGTATATGATCCCCGAAAAGTACGAGAACGGACAACCACCAAAAGATGATAAAAATCCGGACACGGCATTGCAGAGCCGGTCCCTTATAGGATTGAGGATCCTGGACGGATTTGTGTACAATGCCAAAAAAAATGAGTGGAAAGACGGGACCATATATGATCCGGCATCCGGAAAGACGTACGATTGTTTTGCCAAAATGGTGACCAATGATCTGATGAAATTGAGGGGTTTTGTAGCCGGGATGCGGATGCTGGGAAGGACTTCCCAGTGGTTCAGGACGGAGTTGTAGCCCAGGAGGGATTGCCGTCGCTGCGCTCGGCCTTCCCTCCTGGGCCTAATACAGCCCAAGAAAAAAAGGCTGCGGGAAGCGCGTTCGTTCCCCTTTGCTTTTTGCATCCTTTCCCCTTACAAGCAAGCTTAACGGGGTCCGGATGCAAAAAGGCTGCAAACTCGTTTGCAGCCTTTTTTTCTTGTAGCGTGACCCAGGAGGGATTCAAACCCCCGACCTTCAGAACCGGAATCTGACGTTCTATTCAGCTGAACTACTGGGCCCGGTTGTATTGGGGTGACAAAGATACACAGTTTCCCGAACATTGAAAAAAAATGTATATTTGACAGTATGAAAGCATATGTATTTCCGGGCCAGGGTGCCCAATTTACCGGGATGGGAAAGGATCTGTACGATGCTGACCCCAAAGCCAGGGAGCTCTTTGACCGGGCAGATGATATATTAGGTTTTTCACTTTCCAGGATCATGTTCGAAGGGACTACCGATGCGTTGAAGCAGACGAAGGTGACACAACCCGCCATTTTCCTGCATTCGGTGGCAGCGGCCATGTGTGATACGGATTTCATGCCAGATATGGTGGCAGGGCATTCACTGGGGGAATTCTCGGCACTGACCGCAGCAGGAGCCTTGTCATTTGAAGAGGGGCTCAAGCTTGTAAGTGCCAGGGCACAGGCCATGCAGGCCGCCTGTGAAGAGCAGCCTTCTACCATGGCTGCCGTACTGAGCCTTGAAGACGGACTTGTAGAAAAGATCTGTGCAAAGGTTACTTCTATCATACCGCTTGTTATTCCGGCCAATTACAATTGTCCGGGACAGATAGTCATATCTGGGACCGTTGCCGCGGTAGAGGAAGCATGCAGGGCATTGAAAGAAGCCGGGGCCAAAAGAGCCGTTATTTTACCTGTCGGGGGTGCTTTTCATTCTCCGCTTATGGACAGTGCGCGCAAATCCCTGGAAACTGCGATTGACAAAGCCGATATGAAAAAACCGGTTTGTCCCGTTTATCAAAATGTTGATGCGCTTCCTCATACAGTTCCGGCCGATATCAAGGACAATCTGAAAAAACAACTCACCTCCCCGGTAAAATGGACACAGACTATTCAGAAGATGGTGGCTGATGGCGCAAAAAATTTCACTGAATATGGACCAGGAACGGTGCTTACCGGGATGATAAAAAAGATTGCCCCTGAACTATTTATTTAGTATCTTTGCAATTCTTTTGTTTGGGGATCCATTATGAGTGATGCACAGCTGATTGTCACACACTTCTGCATCCCGGAGCGTGTTACCCGTGTGGCAGCTCTGGGAGAAGGATTCATAAACGATACCTTTTTGGTAGAAACTATAAAAGATAAAAAAAAATACATCCTGCAGCGCAAAAACAGGACGGTTTTTCCGGACATACCGGGTATGATGGATAATATACGGAAGGTAACCAGCCACATACTTTCAAAAGGGGCGATAACACTGCAGCTTATTCCTTCCACTGACCATTTGTGTTATTATCAAGACAGGGATGGTGAATACTGGACTTGTTTTACATACATACAGGATACTTACACGTATGATGTTGCTGGAAGTCCGGATCTGATACAGGCAGGGGGTGAAGGGGTTGGAACGTTCCATAGTTTATTGTCCGATTTTCACGAACCATTGACAGATACGCTGCCTGGTTTTCACAATATCAGTTACCGTTTCGACCAATTTTCTTTGTCTCTTGAACGTGACAAAGTATCGCGCCTGAACGAAGTGACCCCCCTAGCAGAAGAGGTTCTCAGCAGAAAAGAACGCATGGTATCATTCCTGAAACTAATCCAAAACGGGACGATCCCGGGACGAGTAAGCCACAATGACACCAAATTATCCAATTTCCTGTTTGACAAGCATGGAAAAGTAGTCTGCGCCATAGATCTGGATACGGTAATGAGATCGACCGTCCTCTATGATTTTGGGGATGCTATTCGTTCCTACACCAATCCATTTACGGAAGATCACCCCAATCACAGTCAGGTACAGATGAATCTGGACCGTTTTACTGCCTTTTCTCAGGGTTATCTGAGCAAGGCGGCCTGGTTTTTGAATGAAGCAGAAAGAACTCATCTGGCATTTTCGGCATTGTATATCACTTATGAACAATTTCTGCGTTTTTTAATGGATTACATAGACGGTGACACATATTACAGGATACGTTATCCAACCCATAATCTTGTCCGGGCACGTACCCAGCTGGCCTTACTTAAAAGCATGGAGGACAGGTATACCCTTATGCAAAACAAACTATATGAAATTATAAACACCCTTTAATACACATTAAATTCCATATCATTATGGCAAAAGAAAAAAAATTCATCACTTGTGATGGCAATTATGCAGCAGCTCACGTAGGTTATCTTTTCAGTGAAGTTGCTGCCATCTATCCCATCACACCGTCATCCACCATGGCTGAATACGCCGATGAGTGGGCTGCCCACGGGAAAAAGAACCTTTTTGGAGAAACGCTTAAAGTAGTCGAGATGCAAAGCGAAGGCGGTGCTGCAGGCGCAGTACATGGCGTTCTGCAATCAGGCGCACTGGCCACTACTTTTACCGCTTCGCAAGGTTTATTGCTGATGATACCGAATATGTACAAAATCGCCGGTGAATTGCTCCCGACGGTGTTCCACGTTTCGGCCCGTTCCCTGGCTGCACAGTCTTTATCTATCTTTGGGGATCATGCTGACGTTATGGCTTGCCGCCAGACGGGTTTTGCGCTGCTGGCATCAGGAGGTGTTCAGGAAGCCATGGACATGGCTTCCGTTGCCCATCTTTCGACTTTAAAATCGCGTGTTCCCTTTTTGCATTTCTTTGACGGGTTCCGCACATCTCATGAGATCCAGAAGATCGAGATGCTTGATTCCGATGCCCTAAAGAAAATGATAAGCGCCAAATCCCTGGCAGGTTTCCGTGAAAGAGCACTCAATCCCAACGATCCTGTTACCCGTGGCACGGCACAAAATCCCGATGTATATTTCCAGGCCCGCGAAGCTTCCAATCCATTTTACGATGCAGTGCCAGATATCGTAGCACGCTATATGGGCGAGATTTCCGAGCTGACCGGACGTTCCTACCTGCCTTTCGATTACTACGGTGACGAGAAGGCTGAACGCGTGGTCATTGCCATGGGTTCTGTATGTGACACTATTAAGGAGACCGTAGACCACTTGAATGCACAGGGAGAAAAAGTCGGGATGATAGCCGTGCACCTGTACCGTCCTTTCTCGGCCAAATACTTCCTGCGCGTCATGCCCAAATCTGTACGGAGTATTGCAGTTCTTGACCGGACCAAAGAACCTGGCGCCCTGGGAGAACCCCTTTACATGGATGTAAAGAACATCTATGCAGAAGATCCGAACGCACCCGTGATCGTTGGCGGCCGTTACGGATTGTCATCCAAAGATACCACCCCGGCCCAGATCCTGGCCGTTTATGAAAACCTGGGACGCAAGGAAGCCAAGAACAATTTTACCATCGGCATTATTGACGATATCACCTTCCGGTCACTCCCGATGAAGGAAGAGATATCCGTTGCCAAACCGGGAACATACGAATGCAAATTCTTTGGACTAGGATCGGATGGTACGGTAGGTGCCAATAAGAATACCATCAAGATCATAGGCGAGACTACTCCCAAATACTGCCAGGCATATTTCCAGTATGATTCTAAAAAATCCGGTGGTTTTACCTGTTCTCACCTGCGTTTTGGTGAGAAACCCATCAATTCTCCCTACCTGGTGACAACCCCTGATTTTATTGCCTGCCATGTACCCAACTACCTTCGCAAGTACGATATTCTCAAGGGAATCAAAAAAGGCGGCACCTTCCTGCTAAACAGCCTCTGGGATGCCGAAGAGACCAAGAAGCACTTGCCCGATTTCGTTAAAAGAACCCTGGCAGAAAAGAACATCAAGTTCTATATCATCAATGCCACCAAGATTGCCGATGAAATCGGACTGGGAGGTCATACCAACACCATTCTGCAATCTGCATTCTTCAAAATTGCCAATGTAATTCCCTACCAGCAGGCAGTCAAGGAAATGAAAGATGCCATAGTCAAATCCTATGGTAAAAAAGGCGAAAAGATCGTAAAAATGAACTATGCAGCAGTCGACCGCGGAGGAGAGATCGAAAAGGTAGAGATAGATCTGCAATGGAAGAACTGCTCAGGCAAATTCGAGGCGAACACGCATAACCGCCTGGCTCCCGAATGGGTTAAACATGTTGCAGATGTGATAAATGCACAAAACGGAGATGACCTGCCCGTAAGCGTATTCAAAGGATATGAAGACGGCACCATGCCGGCCGGGACCGCTGCTTATGAAAAACGCGGCATTGCTGCATTTATTCCAGAATGGAATCCCGATAACTGTATCCAGTGTAACCAGTGCGCCTATGTTTGTCCCCACGCCGCCATCCGTCCGTTTATCATGACCGATGAGGAAGCCGCCAAAGCCCCCGCATCTGTTAAACGTACGGCAGGCAATGGCCCGCTCAAAGGGTATCAATTTACCATACAGGTAAGTCCCTACGACTGTGCCGGTTGTGGGAACTGTGCCGATATATGTCCGGCCAAGACAAAAGCCCTGACCATGAAATTTGCCGAAACGCAAATGCCCGAGCAATCCAATTTCGATTACCTACATGCCAATATTGGATATAAGGATACCATCCTTCCCAAAGCTCAGAATGTAAAGAACCTGGGACTCACACAGCCTCTGTTCGAGTTTTCCGGAGCCTGTGCCGGTTGCGGTGAAACACCTTACATAAAGACTGTCACCCAGCTCTTCGGAGACCATATGATGATCGCCAATGCTACAGGATGTTCTTCTATTTACGGAGCTTCCTTCCCCTCTTCACCCTATTGCAAAGATCGTAACGGACGTGGTCCGGCATGGGCAAATTCCTTGTTCGAAGACAACGCCGAATACGGTTTGGGTATGCATCTGGGAGCTGAGCAGATTCGTGAGAAACTCGCCAATATGATCATCTCGGCCCAGAAAAAAGACAACGTAAGCGATGAGCTGAAATCCATTTTTGCCGAATATATCCCCGTTCGTAACAACTTTGAACAGGCAGTTGCATTGGCAGAAAAGATGATCCCCTTGCTGGAAGGATCCAAACACCAGCTCTTGCGTGAAATTTACGAACTCAGAGGATTCCTCACACCCAGATCACAATGGATCATCGGCGGTGACGGTTGGGCCTATGATATAGGATACGGCGGACTGGACCATGTGCTTGCCAGTGGCGAAAATGTGAACGTTCTGGTACTTGATACCGAAGTATACTCCAATACTGGAGGCCAGTCCTCAAAATCCACTCCTGCAGGTGCTGTTGCCAAATTTGCGTCCTCAGGCAAAAAGATCCGTAAAAAAGACCTGGGTATGATGGCTATGAGCTACGGTTATGTGTACGTGGCACAAGTTGCCATGGGTGCCAACCACAACCAGTTGCTCAAGGCTTTGAAAGAAGCCGAAGCTTACGACGGACCGGCCCTGATCATTGCTTATTCGCCTTGTATCAACCACGGTCTGAGCCGGGGTATGGGACAATCACAGCTGGAAGAAAAACTAGCTGTCGAATGTGGTTACTGGCAGCTTTACCGCTACAATCCCACACTGACCGATGAAGGCAAGAATCCCTTCACCCTGGACAGTAAGGAGCCCGAATGGAGCAAGTTCCAGGAATTCATCCGTGGCGAGGTCCGTTACAGTTCACTGCTCAAAACGTTCCCGGATCAGGCAGCCGAACTGTTCGTACTGACCGAACAACACGCCAAAATACGTTATGAAAATTACAAACGTCTAGCCCAATAAGACTCTTGGGGCTTATAATGAAAAGGGGCCGACTAAAAAGTGATTTTTAGTCGGCCCCCATTTTCTTGCTCTGCCTATTGTAACGGGCTTCAAAGGTATCCAGATGGTGGATGAACGTGCCGCAATCGTTGGGCCTCCAAGGATACAAATTTGCAGCGATGAAGTCTCCTAAACTCGGAGGAAAAAGCAGATTGTCGTTCTGAGTGTAAGATTTATAGATTACCTTTAATATTTACTCTAACCTCGTAGACACAAAAGAAGGTGACTATTTGTCAACCTGACTTTTTAGTCACCCTCTTTTATGACCGTACCTTATTCATCGGCGATCATTTCGGGCAAATTCTTATAAGCCTTAATGCCCAGTTCCTTGAGCTTATTGGCCTGCCCTATCAGATTCCCGTGACCTTCCTTCAACTGTCCCATGGCCGTATCGTAAGCCTCCTGGGATTTCTTTATGGCACCTCCCAATCCGGAAAGGGTTTCTACAAAATTCTCGAATTTCTTAAGCATCAATTCCCCGCGCTGGGCAATAAGCATCGCATTCTTATTCTGCATTTCACGGCTCCACAGATCGGACATCAGCTTAAGACAGGCAATCAGATTGGTGGGGCTAATCAACACAATACGTTTACGGTAGGCATAGCTCCATACTCCCGGATCATTCTGGATCGCTATTAGATAAGCTGGCTCCACGGGTATGAACATCATCACAAAGTCCAGAGAACCCTGAAAACTGTCATATTGTTTTGCAGCCAGTTCATCTACATGTTTTTTCAGTGATACCATATGTTCCTGCAATGCCTGTAGCTGTACTTCCTGTGATGCAGCTGAAACATACCTTTCATAAGCCACCAGGGACACTTTGGAATCAACTATAATGATGCGCTCTCCCGGCAAATGTATCACAACATCGGGATACAGTACATTCCCCTGTTCATTGCGAAAAGATTCCTGCATTACATAATGCGTATTCTTTTCCAGACCCGACTGTTCCAGGATCCTTTCCAACACCATTTCCCCCCAGTTACCCTGTGTTTTAGGACTTCCCTTCAACGCCTCGGCCAAGTTGTTGGCCTGCGCGCTTACCAGGTTGGTCTGCTCGATCAGTCCCCTGATACGCTCTTCCAGGGTGGACCGCTGCCTGGTATCCTCGATATGGGTGGCTTCGACTTTCCTCTTGAATTCGCTCAACTGCTCTCCCAGAGGCTTCAGAAGCTGCTGCATGCTCTGCTGGCTGGTTTGTTCAAATTTCCGGGTGTTTACCTCGAGGATCCTGTTGGCCAGGTTCTCAAATTGAACGGTAAGCTGTTTCTGCATATCGGCCAGATCCTTATCCTTTAGTTCAAGAGCCGTGCGGGCCGAGGCTATCCCGGCGCCCAAATCCCTGATCTGCTCTTCTTTGGCTTTAACCTCTATTTCTTTTTTATGTAATCGTCCGGCTATTAATATCCAGATGATCACCCCACCTGCAATGATCCCGATCGCAAGGCCCGCCAATAATGAAACTGTATCCATAAAAAAGTTTTTTCAGTGGTGTATAGGATACCCCACCGGTTGTCCTAATTGTGCCTTCCCGTCAAAACCAAGCCTGTTTTTGGCCGCATCCCGATCTATCATACCAAGAACGACGGTATTCAGACCCGCCTGAGCACAGAACAGGTAAACATTTTGGCTGATGAACCCGGTATCGGTTGCTCCGTAAAAATCTTTTTGTTGCTGATCAAGCCGCTGCATCCTTTGATAGTTGGCTACATACAACAGGATCACCGGGGCTTTTTTGGCAAAAGGCTGTCTTACCGTTTCATCCCTGTAGTCCCCGTCCAGTATATGCTTCAGTAAATGTTCCCGGGGAAGGTAAAGGTAAACGGCTTCCGGTGTATAGACGTAAATATCAATTTCCTGCATATTCATGGCAGAAGGAGCTGTACGTCTTCCGTCTTCCCGGTTTACCCCTTCGGCTGCCCATAACAAGTCCGACAGAATCTGTAGTGAAAGCGGTTCTTCTGATATTTCACGCACAGAGCGCCTGTTGTTCAGCGCTTCCATCAAAGGCATTCCGCCTTCTTTTTGCGGCCGGGGCAACCTGATATCCTGAGCTTGTATCATACCTGCTGACACTAAAATAATGAGTATAAGAAAAAAACGTCTCATATTCACTGATGTATTTTGTTCACTACTTGCTTCCACAGACTGCTTTCCTTTTCTTGTGCGCGGGCAAGCAGTCCTTCGGCTTCTTCCTTCAAAGACCAGGCCATCTCCTTGTTTTTTAGCCCAGCTATGTTGATCAGCACATTCAGGTAACCTCCTTTCACCGCCGCCAGTACCGCCGGTGCCCCCACTCCCGCATCCGTAACCGAATTGGGATTACCCTTGCGGATCATTTCCTCGAGAATATCATAAACCCGTAGGGAAGTTTTCATGGTCTGCAAAGGGACCTGAGATGCGTACAGGGTGGCTTTCTCTATAGCCTCTGCTCTTTTTGCCTTGTCATCATCTCCATCGCGAGGCATGGAAAATGCTTCCATAACCTTGTTGTAAGACAGTGTGTCCTCTTCAACAAGGTGAAGAAGTTCCGAGAGCAGCTCCTGACCTTTTTCGGCCCATTGGGAAAAATATTCCCAGCGCTCATCCCATCCGCGTTTGTGGGAAGAAAGATTGGCCACCATCGTTCCCAGGGAAGCACCCAGGGCGCCCATATAGGCCGATACGGAACCTCCGCCCGGAGCGGGAGATTCACTGGCCGTTTCCAGGGCAAATTCCCTGCATGTCAAGTCACATAATCCTTTCCCTGCCTGTTGGTCATCCAGCAAATATTCCAGGATTCTTGTTTTGGGATCAAACGGCTTGAGTTCGTCCAAACCCATAGATCTGACAGCAATCCTGATAATCTCCTCTTCCGGAAGTCCCAGGGACCGTTGCTGCTTGTAAAGAAAATGTTTGCCTGCATCTATCAGCGCACTTTTAGGAACAAGTCCCACCAGCTCTGTCCCTGTCACACGTATCCCACGCCTGGAGGCTTTATCACAGACTTCGTCAAAAGCCATATGTAACGAAGTGATTCCAATATTAGTCAGGTTCATGGAAACCTGGGCTATCCCGTATTCTTCAATAAACCATCCGATGGCTTTACAATGTTTCAGTGTTCCCGGTTGTAGTGTTTCTTTTCCGTCAACGACCACTTTTCTGCCTTTTTCCCTGACATCAAAAGAGATGGCGTTGGCCCTTCTAACCGAGGTGGTATTGAGATTGAAATTCACTGCTATCAGGAAATCCCGGGCTCCGATGACCGTCAGTCCCGTGGAAGCGGTACGTTCGGAATACAAGGCGGGGCCAAAATCGGGCTTCCATTGCGGATCTTTTAATTTAGCTTCCAGTCCTTCGTATTCTCCGGAACGGCATACGGCAAGATTCCTGCGTTTGTCACAAAAGGCTGCATATTCATAACAATAGACCGGGATGTCGAGCTCTTCTCCAACCCTTCTGGCCAGTTGCCTGGCATATTCCACCGTTTCCTCCATAGTTACTCCCGAGACGGGGATCAGCGGACAGACATCCGTTGCACCAATCCGGGGATGCTCCCCGTGGTGTTTGCGCATATCTATACACTCGGAAGCCATTTTGATGGCCTTGAATGCCGCTTCCATGACCGATTGGGGAGAACCGGCAAAAGTCATAACCGTCCGGTTGGTTGCTTCTCCGGGATCCACATTAAGCAGTTTCACACCCTCTGTTGATTCAATGACACCGGCAATCCGGTCAATGACATGCTTATCCCTACCCTCAGAGAAGTTTGGGACACATTCAATGATTTTTTTCATACGATTATTTATAAATAAGTTTCACTTTGTCTCCCACGGCTTTTTCCAAAGCCTCCCTGTCAAGTTCAAAATAATGTACGGGATACACCACCGGAGCTCCGATCAGTCTGACGGCTTCCACAAACTGGCTGTCACTCATGGTGTAGGGCAGGTTCTTTGGTAATATAGCCACATTTACCGGTCCCAGGTTTTTCATTTCCGGAATTAATTCGGTATCGCCGGCAATATATACCCTGAAATCTCCGAAAGCAAATATGTATCCGTTACCGTACCCTTTAGGATGGAAAGGATTGCCTTCGGGCTTTTTGTTGATGATATTGTATGCCGGTATGGCTTGCACTTCTATATCTTTCCACTTGAAAGTATCCCCGTTATCCAAGGTTTTAACAAGTTTCAGATGTTGCTCCATACAACAGGGTCCCACAAAAACGGTCTTTGGGGTTACCAGTTGTTCAAGGGCTTTTGTGTCATAATGGTCAAAATGGTCGTGGGTGAAAAAGATGATATCGGCCTTTGGGTACCGGCTGTAATCTGTGGTTGCTGAATAAGGGTCCACATATATGACTATATCCTCCAACTTGAAGCATACGGCCCCGTGGCCTGCAGGGACTATGGTAAGCAGTCCCAATAATGTAGTGAATTGTTGCGATGCTGTAAAGATCATAGTTCTGTAATTTTCCCGTTTAATATTATTGTTTCAACCAAAGGACTGGTAAATGCATAAGCAAAATATTCGTAAGAAGGCATGAGTGCAGTCACAAATAAATTGGCCTTTTTCCCCACTTCTATGGACCCCAGCTCCAAAGAAAGGTCCATGGCATGCGCCCCGTTTATGGTGGCGGCATTAATGGCTTCTTCCGGGGTCATTTTCATTTTCAGGCACGCCAGGGTCATCATGAACTGAAGGTTCCCAGCCGGACAGGAACCTGGGTTGTAATTAGAGGCCAACGCAACAGGCAATCCCCGGTCTATCATTTCCCTGGCCGGAGCATAATTCATTTCCAGGAAAAAGGTGGCTCCGGGTAACAGTACCGGCATAGTATCAGAACCGGCCAGGGCTTCCCACTCATCGGGACCGGTATGCTCCAGGTGATCCACAGAAATAGCCCCGTATGCCACCCCTGTCTGTACGCCGCCCGAAAAATCCATCTGGTTGGCGTGTACCCTGGGCCTGAGCCCGTATTTCAAGGCAGCCGAAAATATCCTTTCGGTATCTTCTACTGTAAAAAAGCCGGTTTCACAAAAAACATCCACATACTGTGCCAGATTTTCGGCTGCTACCATGGGTATCATCCTGTCAATGACCAGATCTACATATTCTGACTGTTTCCCCTTATATGGAGTGGGAACGGCATGAGCCCCCATAAAAGTTGCCTTTACCGTTAAAGGGGTTTCTTCCCCAATACGGCGAATCACACGTAACATCTTCAATTCATCTTCCACCGTTAAACCATATCCGCTTTTGATCTCGACGGCTCCCGTACCAAAACGGATCAGCTCCCGCGCACGGACCAGGCTTTGTTCAAACAGGACATCTTCCGGCGTTTGATGAAGCAATGCTGCCGAATTCAGTATACCTCCGCCACGGGCAGCAATCTCGCGGTAAGAGAGACCGCGTATCTTGTCCATGAATTCTTTTTCCCTGCTACCTGCAAAAACAATATGTGTATGACAGTCGCAAAATGACGGAAAGACACATTTACCGGTAGCATCAATGATTTTTGCGCCCAGGGGTATGTCTCCGGTATAAGGACACGTATCCATAGGACCAAAACCGTCTATGACCCCATCCAGGATGAACAGCCATGCGTTTTCAATACACGGCAGGCGATTCATATCTTTCCCCGAACAATAGGATGAAACCCCACCGGGATAAGCTTCCCTTACCTGTACCAGTTGTTTTATATTTTCAATCAATATGCCATTCATTTTTCAAAAAACTTTCTGCTTTGTGCATGTAGGGATACATAAGCGTATCATCTTCAATAAAAGGCACGTACTTACGGAAAGCGGCCACAAAGTTCTCCAGTATAGGAGAGGTACGTGCTGGTCTTCTGAACTCAAGTGCCTGTGCTGCATTGAACAATTCGATGGACAGAACCCTTTGAACATTATCCATGACACGATAACACTTCAGCGCAGAATTGGCCCCCATGCTCACATGATCTTCCTGCGCCTGTGATGAGTCTATGGAATCAACACAGGAAGGAGTGCACAGTTGTTTGTTCTGACTGACTATGGATGCCGCCGTATATTGAGGGATCATAAAACCACTGTTCAATCCGGGCCTGGCTACCAGGAAAGGAGGAAGTCCCCTTTTACCCAAAACCAACTGGTTGATCCTTCGCTCCGATATGCTTCCCAGTTCTGCTATAGCTATAGAAAGAAAATCCAACGCCAACGCCAGGGGCTGTCCGTGGAAATTTCCTGCAGATACGATCTTGTTCAGCTTTGGGAAAATAGTGGGGTTATCCGTTGCTGCGTTCATTTCGTTGGTAAGGACCTGTGTTACGTATTCCATACAATCTTTTGTGGCTCCATGTACCTGCGGTGTACAACGGAAAGAATACGGGTCCTGTACATGTTCCTTGTGTCTTGATATCAATTCGCTTCCTTCCAGATACTTGCGGATCGCACCGGCAGTCCTGGCTTGTCCCACGTGAGGTCTTATCTGGTGAACTTCCTCTGTAAAAGGATCGAGTCTTCCATCGTATGCATCGAGAGACAAAGCACATATCATATCTGCCTGTCTGGAAAGGCTGCGTGCTTGTATCAGACACCAAAGGCCATAGGCACACATGAACTGGGTCCCGTTGAGCAGGGCCAGTCCCTCTTTGGACTGCAGGTTAATCGGATCCCACCCCATCCGCCGGTTCAGTTCCTCTCCTGAGATTCGCTCACCGCCCAGATCCACTTCGCCCATTCCTATCAGCGGAAGTGCCATATGGGCCAGTGGCGCCAGATCACCCGAAGCGCCCAGCGATCCCTGTTCATAAACGACCGGATAAACCCCGTTGTTAAAAAAGTCTATCAGCCGTTCCACGGTCTTGAGCTGTACTCCGGAAAATCCGTATGAAAGAGAGCGTATTTTAAGAAATAGCATGAGCCGCACAATCTTTTTGGGAACTTCCGGCCCCATACCACATGCATGGGACATAACAAGGTTTTTCTGCAATTGTTCCAGCTCCCTGTTTCCCACCGCCACATTATATAACGCCCCAAACCCGGTGTTTACCCCATATATAAGGTCGCCTGAATTGCGTATCCTGTTATCAAGATATTCACGGCATGAGCTTATCTGCTGCCGCGATTGTGCAGATAAATCCAAACGGGTTTCCCCGGTGATGATCTTTTCCAGAACATCAATCCCTATGGGGTAAGAAGATACGGTATGTACGTGCATGATGTGTTTTAGTTTTAATAGTATTATGCAACAAAATTACCTAATTTATGAAGATTTAAAAGATTTATCCCTGTTGCGGGAATGATTTTGTTTTTTATCTTTGTTTTTTGAGCGTTGTAACTGTTTTAACCCTAAATACTAATCTAACCAAAATTTCATGAAGAAAACTTTATTCCTTGTGCTGGCAGTGTTGGTTTCAATTTCTGCTATTGCACAACAGAGGATTACCGGTAAGGTAACATCTTCAGAAGACGGTTCTCCTCTCCCCTTTGTGACCATTTTGATCCAGGGAGAAAGAGGACTGGGAACGAACACCGACATTGACGGGAATTTTGTCATTGAAAGATGCCCCAACAATGCTGTGTTAGTACTCTCTTATGTGGGTTACACTACCATCCAGGTACCTGTTGCCGGAAGAAATGTGGTGAACGTTACCATGATCCCAGATGCATTTGCATTGGAAGAGGTCATGGTGGTAGCTTACGGTACTGCCAGAAAAGGAACCTATACAGGTGCCGCTTCTGTCGTCAAATCCGAAGCTATTAAGGACGTTCCAGCCCTTTCCTTCGAAAATGCCCTGAATGGGAAAGTGGCCGGCATGCAAATAACTACCAATTCCGGACAGGCAGGAGCCGTATCTAGTATACGGGGTACGCGGTATCGGATCCATGAATGCTTCTAACGAACCGCTTTACGTTATTGACGGGGTTCCCGTGGTTTCGGGGGACACCGGACAAATGAGCGGCTACATCTATGCTACCAACAATGTGATGAGCACACTCAATCCCCAGGACATTGAATCGATCACCGTTCTGAAAGACGCCGCCGCTTCTGCACTGTACGGCTCCCGTGCTGCCAACGGTGTCATTCTGGTGACTACCAAAACGGGACGCCTGGGAAGACCTGTAGTCAATTTCAAAACATCTGTGGGGATCACGCCTTCATTTGCCACTGTTAACTTTGACATTGCAAGCCCCGAGGAACAGGTTGAGCTGTATTATGAAAACTTCTGGAACGCCGGAAAATACGACGGCAAAACCGATGAGGCCTCCAGTAAATCTGCCCTGGCCCAGTTAAACAAGCGTTTTAACAAACACGGGTACCGTTTCACGGCCGATGATAACACGGTAAACTCCCTGAAAATACTGGGAATGACTGATGGCATAGAAAACAGGGAAGGCAAATACTATAACTGGGACGATGTCCTGTTCCGCACGGCCATATACCAGACATACGACCTGTCTGTGAGCGGCGCCAACGAAAGAACCAGCTATTATTCATCCTTGTCCTATACCAAGGAACAGGGACGCAGCACGGTCAACGATTTCAGCCGTATTGCAGGCCGGGTGAACGTTAACCAGAAAGTGGGCAAAATCATAGAGTTCACCACCAACGTGAACATTGCCAAAAACGTGCAGCACGGTTTCAACGACACCCGCAGTACCGGAGCCAACTACTTCATGCAATCACGCAACCTGTTGTGGCCTCTTTACTGGCCTACCGATTACAAGACCGGAGCACCCTGGACTGCCCGTTACGGGAGTTATGCCTATAACCAGGTTTATTACAATAATGAATGGGAGAACGAATCCAATGTATTGCGTTTGTCAGCCAATGAAACACTGACCGTGAAATTCATGCCGGAACTGGTATTGAAATCCGTCCTTTCATTCGACAACACGCAGACAAGGGACCACATCTACTACAGTGCAAACCACTTTAGCGCCTCCAGCGTGAAAGGACAAGTTCACGAAATGTTCACCAATTTCCAGAAGATCGTGTCATCCACCACGTTGAACTACGATAAGGAATTTGCAGATAAACACATGCTTAATTTACTTGTGGGATGGGAAGCAGAAGAAAACAAGACCGATTTCCAGCGTTCTTCTGGGACCAACCTGCCTACCAGTGCCCTGCATACCGTAGCCACTGCCGGGGTTCTGGACGCCAATGCCTATTATTGGGGCAACACCATGTTGTCGCTTCTGTCGCGTGCCGAATACAGCTATGACGGACGTTATTATCTGTCAGGTTCATTCCGACGCGACGGATCCTCACGCCTGGGTTCCAACACCCGCTGGGGGAACTTCTGGTCTGTCGCCGGTTCCTGGAGGATCAACAATGAAGGGTTCATGAAAGACATAACCCAGATCAGCAACCTGCGCCTGAGGGGTTCCTACGGAGTGAACGGAACGCTTCCCTCCAGCAATTACGGATGGCGTGCCCTGACCTCCTATGGCAACAAGTACATGGAAGATCCGGGTGGTGGCGTGGCCAACATTGCCGATGCCAATCTGTCCTGGGAAACCAGCTATACCTGGAACGCGGCCCTGGAGTTCGGGTTGTTTAACAACCGTCTGAACGGAACCATTGAGTATTTCAACAGGGACTCCAAAGACCTTTTGCAAAGCGTTCCTATTTCCACCGTTACCGGGTTCAGTTCCACCCTTAGGAATATCGGTGAGATCAACAACCATGGGCTGGAAATTGAATTGAGCGGCGATATCATCCGCACTGGAGACCTGAGATGGAGTGCCGGTCTGACCGGGTCCTGGATCCGTTCCACGGTAACCAAGCTCTATGACAGTAAGGACATTAGATGGTATGATCCCACAGGAGGAGATGCCCGTGCCAAGTTTATTTACCGTGAAGGCGAATCCACCCTTGCCCTCTACGGCCTTGAATGGGCCGGAGTTGAAGATGCTACCGGGAGGAACGTCTGGTTCCTGAACAATGATTCACAGCCCGATCTTACGGTTGACGGCCGTCCGGCAACCTATAACTACTCCAAAGCCGATGAAGTGATCCTGGGCGACGCCCATCCAGATTTCTTTGGGGGATTCGTCACCGACCTGAGCTGGAAAGGACTCAGCATTGCGTTGAACTTTGTTTACAAGATTGGCGGATACACTTACAATGCCGTTGGCCGTGACGTAAATGACGATGGTTATTACTGGGAACGTATCATGTCAAAGTATTGCTATGACAACCGCTGGACTCCTTCCAACAAAACGGCAAAATATCCCCAGCGTATAGCCATCGACATGGAGGATGTGAATCAGAAGAGCAGCCGCCATATGAATCCCGCTGACTACTTAAGACTGAAAAATGTATCTGTTGCTTACAACCTGCCCCGTGCCTGGACCAACAAGATCAGTATCCAGAATGCCAGGATATTCTTCAACGGTACCAACCTGTGGACACTTGCAGCTCATAAGGAATACGACCCCGAAGTGAACGAATATGGATCCAGGGGATGGGAAATCCCCTTGGGCAAGACCTTCACTTTCGGCCTGGAATTTAGTTTTTAACGATTAACTGAACAACACTATGAAAAAGATAAATATATTACTAGCAGCAATTTGCGTTGTTCTGACCATGTCTTGTGAAGGATTCCTGGATGTGAAACCCAGCAATTCCGCCGCAGCCGAAACGTCCATAACCACAGCGGCCGACGCCAAAGTGATCATGAACGGGATTATGAGCAAGATGACATCCTCAAGCTATTACGGACGTAACTTTATCATGTACGGCGATGCAAAGGGTGGTGATTTTGCGCTACGTTCCCAGGGCAGGGGTCTGGACGCCTTATATACTTTCAACCACTCCCCCTCTTCCAACTCTTATTCCGGATATTGGATCCAGATCTACCACTGCCTGGCCCAGGTAAACAACCTGCTTATCAACATCCAGAAGATAGAGGAGGCAGGCAATTCCACCAGTGCTTTGCTGGTTTATAAAGGACAGGCTCTTACCCTGCGCGCCCTGATGTATTTTGACCTGGTACGCCTGTACGGCAAACCCTACAACATGGAGAAAACGGCCCTGGGCGTTCCCCTTGCGCTGGAACCCCTGGATGCTTCAGCACAGCCCTCAAGGGCCACCGTGGAACAGGTATACACCCAGATCGTGAAAGACCTTACTGACGGAGCTCCCCTGCTAAACAAGACAAAGGCCAACGGGTACATTAACTACTATGCCAATAAGGCTATCCTAGCCCGTGTTTACCTGTATATGGAAAACTGGGGTGGTGCCCTGGCCGCTGCAGAAGAGATTATCAATTCCAAGGTATACACCCTGTACACCAATGACAAATGGGTCAGCTCATGGACTGCACAGTACAATACCGAATCGATATTTGAACTGGCCATGCTGCAGGGTGAATCCGACCTGGGATCCGGATCGCTTAGCTTTTACCTGCGCCGCCATGGTCACGGTTCTACCTCGGCCATGGGCTGGTTCATGGCCAGCGATTACTGGCTTGAAAGGATGAACCAAGATCCCGATGATATACGCTGGGGCGTTATGGACTACGATGAATCATATAAAGATACGGGCGTATACCGTTATGGTTCCTGCTACAAATACAGCGGAAGCACTACTTTTGACGGCGATGGCAAAGGCTCTGCCACGGCTGTGAACATTAAGGTGATCCGTTTGTCCGAGGTATACCTGATAGCCGCAGAAGCCGCCCTGGCTTCAAACAGCAAGGACAAAGCTGTCACTTATCTGAATGCCATCCGCAAACGCTCTCCCAATCTGGCTCCGGCGACTGCCACGAGCATAACCTCAGACATGATACTGGACGAAAGAAGCAAGGAACTGTTCGCAGAAGGTCATCGCTTTTTTGACATGATGCGCCTGAATAAGACCATCACCTTTAACGATGACTTTATTTTCCCCATGGTAGTGATCACGCACCGTGAAAAAACCATCAACCGGACATTCCACAAGACCATCCTGCCCATTTCAATAGATGAGATGAGTGCCAACGAAGGCGTTCGCTCACAACAGAATCCGGGCTATTAGGATTTACGGTTATTCTTGAAAAAGCCTTCCTTCTGGAGGGCTTTTTTTTGTGGGTTCCGTTCCACAAAAACCCTTTTTCCGGTTTCCGGCACAAGGCCGGTATAATACATGACCGAGGATTTGGTCATGGGAGTGGGCGTAAAATCCTGTACCTGCTCTACCCGGATCCTGTCTTTTTTGAACCTGGCTGCAAGTAAAGACATATCACGCTGTGTACACCCCGGATGCGATGAAATAAAATATGGAACGAGCTGCAGCTTCAAAGCCTGAGCGATGTTTTCACGGCGGAATGCTTCTGACAGGACATGGTATAGTTCAAAAGAAGGCTTGTGCATAAATCTGAGTACATTATCCTGTGTATGTTCGGGGGCTACTTTCAGGCGTCCCGAGACGTGGTACCTCAACAAATCAGAGAAGAACTGCTTTCCTTCATCATTCAGAAATCCTTTTTCATTCAGGAAAAGATCATAACGGATGCCACTCCCTATCGTGGCTTTTTTTACCCCGGGCACATTCCTTACCGCCTCGTACAGTTCCAGTAACTGCCGGTGGGATGTGTCCAGGTTTTTGCAGACGGCCGGAAACAGGCAGGATGTCCTGTGACACGTATCGCACACCTTTCGGTTCCGCCCCTGCATTTTGTACATATTGGCCGTCGGACCTCCCAAATCTGTCAAATATCCCTTGAACTGATCCATTGCCGTAAGCCGGGTTACTTCTTTAAGGATCGATTCCCGGGAACGCGAACTGATCTTTTTTCCCTGGTGAGCAGCAATGGTGCAAAAACTGCATCCTCCAAAGCATCCCCGGTGAAGACATACTGAGAATCTTATCATGTCCAGGGCAGGGATCCTTTTTCCCTTATAACGGGGATGCGCCTGATAGGAAAACGGAAGATCATAAATTTCATCCATCATGCCGGTAGTCATCAGGGGATACGGAGGATTTACGATAACTATCTTGCCAGCCTGGTCGTAAAGAGGTTCTGCCAGAATGGGAGGGTCAGATATATTTGCCTGTTGTTCGAAGATCCTGAAATGTTCTGCGAACACTTTCTTGCTTCTTTTGCATGATGCATGGGAAGGAAGATACATTATTTGCCGGGAGTTATCTGTCTCGGCGGGATTATTAACTATATAGGCTATCTGGGGAGTTTTCCGGATCTCACTTAAGGGCATATGTTCCCTCAGTTTTTGAGCCAATTCGGTTATGGGACGTTCCCCCATGCCATATACCAGGTAATCTGCGCCGGATTCTACCAGAACTGAAGGTTTGAGCGTATCCGACCAATAATCATAATGCGTCAGCCTGCGAAGAGAAGCTTCAATTCCTCCGATGACCACCGGTACGTGAGGATACAATTGTTTAAGTATCCTGGTATAAACTGTAACGGCATAATCGGGTCTCATCCCTGCCCGGCCTTCCGGAGTATAAGCGTCATTGCTCCGTAACCGCCTGGCCGCTGTGTAATGGTTTACCATAGAATCCATATTGCCGGCCGTAACCCCGAAAAAGAGACGCGGGATCCCCATTTTTTTGAAATCTCTCAGGTCATCCCTCCAGTTTGGCTGCGGCACGACTGCCACCCTGTAACCCCCGGCTTCCAGAACACGCCCTATAACAGCCGCTCCGAAAGAAGGATGATCAACATAAGCGTCTCCGGAAAAAAGGATGATATCTACATTCCCGTAACCCAGACGATCTAATTCCTTGCGTGAAGTAGGCAACATGCGGCAAAGGTATATGACTTTTTATTATCTTTGAGAAAAATACAATCACTATGTTTTCTAAAGAGATCTATATACAACGCCGTCAGACATTAAAATCAAAACTGGACAAAGGAATAGGCCTGTTCATGGGAAACCGTGAAGCGCCCTGTAATTACAGCGACAACACCTATCATTTCAGACAGGACAGCACTTTTCTGTATTTTTTTGGTCTGGACGAACCCGATCTGGCTGCCATCATTGACTTTGAGACCGGAAAAGAGACTTTATTCGGGGACGATGTCAGTATTGACGACATTGTCTGGACCGGACCTCTACCCTGCATGCAGGAAAAGGCCGAAAGAATAGGTGTAGCATATACCCATCCGCGCAAATCTCTGGCTGCATATATATCCGGTGAAAAGAAAAAAGGACGCATAATTCACTTTTTGCCCCCTTACAGAAGTGACAATATGATAGAACTGATGGATATGCTGCAGATCCATCCAAACGATCAGAAGGGAAAAGCCTCCGAAGAATTTATACGTTCCATAGTCAGCATGCGTATGATCAAACAAGCAGAAGAGATTGAACAGATAGACAGGGCGTGTGATCTTGGATATGCCATGCATTATACAGCTATGAAGATGGCAAAAGCCGGAATGGTTGAACAGGAATTGGCCGGTATCATGGAAGGAATTGCCGTTAGTGGAGGATATATGCCGTCATTTCCCATCATACTGACACAAAACGGAGAAGTCATGCACGGACATTCCCACGACAAGATCCTGAAGGAAGGACGTCTGTTGCTGATGGATGCCGGAGCTGAACTGCAAAGTCATTATTGCAGCGATTTTACACGTACTATACCTGTGGGAGGGACTTTCAAAGGTATTAGTAAAGATCTTTACAACCTGGTACTTAAAGCCAATAATCATTGTATAGGCATGTGCGCTCCCGGGATCTCTTTCAGGGATATTCACCTGACGGCAGCACGCATCATTACAGAAGGATTGAAAGAGCTCGGTCTGATGAAAGGAGACATAGAAGAGGCGGTCGCAGCCGGCGCACACGCTGCATTCTTCCCTACAGGACTGGGACATAATATGGGTCTGGATGTTCACGATATGGAGGACTTGGGAGAACACTTTGTGGGGTATGACCATACCGTTACCAGAAGCACCCAGTTTGGGCTAAAATCTTTACGTATGGCCCGCATTCTGGAAGCAGGAAACGTAATGACCGTTGAGCCCGGATTCTATGTTATCCCCACCCTGCTTGAAATGTGGAAAGCAGACGGGCATAACAAAGCTTTTATTAATTTTGATAAATGCAAAGCTCTTTATGATTTTGGTGGCATACGCATAGAAGACGATGTACTGGTAACACCCGGCGGACACAGGTTTCTTGGCAGTAAACGCCTGCCTGTTACGCCCGAAGAAATTGGAGAAGTGATGCGATAACACTTTTTGCTTACCTGAATGTCCATTTAACCGCCACGGTGGGAATCACGTAGAATCCTTTATAGAAGAGGTTACTGTTTAGTTCTACTTCTGTTCCCACACTTAAACGGAAGGAATCATTAATATTTTCGAAAGCATTCAAATTGACCCAAAATTGAGGCTGAGAAAGCAATACAAAGTGTTCGCCTTGTTTCCACCAGTCTATGAATCCGCTGAAAGTACATTTTCCCCTGGCTAAATTCATGTTCCATATAGCGGTCAACTGAAAATTGGACGGTCTGCGCAATCCCTGAATGTATTTATACATGACCGAAAGCGAAAAAGATTTTGAGTTATCCGGAGCAGCAACCGAATAATTCACCCCGGCCAGAAAAGCATTGTTAAATAGTACAGATCCCCGCAATCCGCCATTGTATTCAAGATGTGCAGCAAAAGGAGCGTCCCAAAATTTCAGATTACGTGCAATTTCCCAATATGCGTAATTGACCCCCTGAGGGGTATAAGTCATATCGACAAAGAAAAAAGTATCACCCCAAGGATCAGCCCGGAACATTTCCACAGTACTGAGAATACGGGCTTCTTTTCCCAATGTGTCCGGATAAAGCCACTGACCTGTTCTGTAATGCAGCTGTACATTCTGTGCCGTTGCCGGTAAAATATCTGCAACGGATAGAATGAATAAGAAAAAAAACAACTTTTTCATCGCAAACACATCAGTCATCGCCCATCTTTTCATAATCACAAATGTAGAAAAAAGGAATTTAAAAACCTTGCTATCCCGTCTTCATCTAACGGAGGTGCTATATGAGAAACAGCCTCCAGGACATGTGGATCATCGGCATTACCCATGGCTACCCCAATTTCAACATATTCCAGCATAGAAATATCGTTTCCTCCGTCACCAAAAGCCATAGTTCCTTTCCGTTCAAGGCCATAATGTTGCAATATCTTTTCTATTCCGGTCTTTTTACTGTTCCCTTGTGGCGTTACATCAGCAAAATCGGGATGCCAGCGACTGGATTCACAGCGGGTGAACACTTCTCGCATAACCTTGGATTCCAGATAGTTATCACCATATATGTTCACCTGCATCACATCCTCTCTGACTGTTTCAAGAGGTCTGACCTCGGGCAGTCCCACACCCAGGAAGGCGGCCAGGTTTTCTACCCTTTGGTCAATATAATTGATATACACCTTATCACTGGTCATCAGCGAAACGGGAAAAGGTTCGTGATCGTTCAGATATCTGACCAGAGCACGTATATCACGCGGATCTATGATACTTTGATATATGACCTGTCCGTCACCCGTAGCGCAATAACAGCCATTTTGAGCAATTAAACCGTCAAAATGCAAATTGCCGAATTGTGGAAGAGAAAAATCCTGGACCAAGATCTTTGGTCTTCCGGTGCAAAGAAAAACGCGAATTCCCCTGGCCTGGCATTCCTTGATGGAATGTGCCGCAGACGGAGGAACTGCATGGGTCCGGAAGCTTACCAATGTGCCATCAATGTCAAAAAATATAGAATGGATCATCATAAACTGCAAAGATATATCTTTGTTACCATGAAACACAGAAATATTGTTATTACATATTCCCGATACAGCCGGGGCAGATTCCTGCATCGTTTTTATTGCCCATTATGACCACCTGTGGCATTTTGGCAAGGATGTTTTTATCCCGGTGCCAATGACAATGCTTCGGGAGTAGCTTTTCTCCTGACCCTGGCCGAACATTACGCCCGGCCCGAAAACCCGGTGATACTCCTTGACAGGATCCTGCAGGTAATCGATCTGAACATGGTCGCCGATAACGGGAATAGCCTTTTTGTGGAAACCGGGCCTGAAAGAGAAGAAACCCTGCTGCTTTTTCGCGAAATAAACAGCCGGTTAAACCTTTAATGGTTGATGGGAATGCTTATTCCGTTTATCACACACCCCTGGACGATTACCTGCATATATACACTAACCGCTACCTGCTGTTGTTCAGACTGGTAACCGAATTTGCCAACAGTTTCTGAACAGCGGGGATCCAGTTGACTCCGTTTGCAGGCATATAGGTTCTCATTCCAAGTTGTCTGCCCATACAGACGTTTGCTGGACCGTCATCTATCAACAAAACCTTTTTGGGATCTGTTTGCAAACGATTTATTACCATGTCGAAAATCTCCCGGCCCGGTTTGACGCATTTCATTTCATATGACAGGAATAAATGGTCAAAGTAATCATCAAGCCTTCGGCCTTCAGGCGTGAAACGGTTGCTTCGCGCCCATTCCATGATGAAAGGATTGGTATTGCTCAACAGGCAGACCTGGTAATCTTTTCTCAAATTATGAATATATGACAGTCTTTCCCCTGGCACATCAGTTATGAAGGCCATCCAGGCTTTCTGTGCCTGAGAAAAGGAAACGGGTCCGTTACACAACCATCTAAGATGGTTGCAGAAACCAGTGACATCTAACCGGCCGTCTTCTAATTCAAGAAAAAAGCCGTTTTGATGATAAGGGTCCAGATAGGATGCAGCATCTTTCAGTCCCAGGGATTCAAAGGCACGTACAGAGCAGTCCCTGTCAATATTTACAATTACCCCGCCCAGATCAAAAATTATCGTATCAATCATTGCAAAAAACAACATGGACCCCAAAATCTGACGGGGTCCGGTACATATTCACGGTGCAGTATTTCCAATTCTCCGAACTGCTGAGTAAAGCCGTATGTGGACACCATGATGATAATAATACTACACACACAATAATCGTTGTTATCTTTTATTTAAAATTTATACATAATCATCACCCAGCATCAGACACAAAAGAGAAGCAATACACGCAGACAATCGTTTTTGCCAGACAGAGGCACTGCTGTAACAGACTACCGGGAATATCCACTCAAGTAAGGCAAGAGCATACGGAATAAACGTCTTCCCGCCCCTGGCAAAGGAAAATGCATATGCCCTCATTTTCTTTGTGAGTGCAATATTCCGTTCCATCACTTGCGGAAGCCGGCCTTTCCATGCAATATCGGGACTTTTATCCAGTGTACAGGATTTCTCATAGAAATTGATCAAGAAATCCAGAACCATCAGGAAATCTTCTTCAGACTCCATGGGGAATGATTCTATCATGAAAATGGCTTCGAGCCGGGCAAAATCAGAAATAACGGAACGCGGTCCTGTCTCGGAAAAATCTATAAGATAGACATTCATCTCTTTGTCAAGCAGAATGTTCTGCATATTCAGATCTCCATGGCATATTGAAGTATAATATGATATTTCCTCATGCCTCCTGGCAGGGTATTCTTCTTTCAAAAATCTATACGGATTCATGAAATTCACGGGACAACCATTTATCCTGAACGAACCCTGGTCAGGTGTTATCTGTAATGATTCTTCCACCTGTTTTAACAAATGGGGGAAAAACGTCTTTGTAGGATCATGATCCGCGTATGGATGTATATTTGCCTTAACTGGCTGTCCATACCAGGGTTTTAATATCTGCAGAAAAATTTTGTCAAATAAGGGTTCCAGTTCAGAGGCAGGCCATTTGTTGAAATAATGGGTAAGCCATTTGAGTTCCGTCCCTTCTCCTCCTATCCCCACAAAATTATACCTCAGGGCACCCATCTGGCAATAGTAGGATGTGCCCAAGATCATGGCGCTATTGTTGAGAATATAGGGCATGGCGTACTCCCTGCAACGTTCAGCCTCCCGGCTGATCATGGAGCGGTCCCCTATCTTCAATACTGTTGGTCTGAGGACTCTTCCCAGACTGTCAAAAGAGCGGACCCTGAATGTTCTGGCAGAATATCCGCCATGCAATCTGTTCAGTTCCAGTTTTTCCGAATCTGTATATAATCTGCGTGTCAGATAAAACAGGTAATCCTCTGTGCTCTCCTGTTCTTCTGTGATAACCTGTGCCATAACGCTACGGGCATCGGTCCGTTTTTCTCTGCAAAACAACCAAAGTATAGGTTTAATTAATAAGGATTTCAAATCTGGGATCATTACCCCTTCCACGTTATCCCATGTCAACAGGGACCGGCAAAATTGTCCGAAAGTTTCTCCCGGCATCATTTCTCTAACACTATGTAAGAGAAAGGCACCTCCGGTCCAATCTTCTCCCTCCAGGGGAAAAAAGACAGAAAGTACCGGCTGATCCTGATTCCGGTCCAGCGAAACCACTGTGCACAAAGCCCGGTCAACTGACCGGTTATGATGCATAGCCTGTCGGACCAGATCTTCGGCCTTTACCGGTGAGAGTGAATCTACCATTATGCGTGCATCGGGTTCGCCTCTTACGGATAATGCCCGGTCCACAAATATTGTCCCGTTTGGGGGATCACTTACAATGCGGAAGTCGGGAAAGTGATCCGGATCGTTGGGGACCAACCCTGTACAATGATAGAGGGTAAAAAAGAAACCTCTCGTTGCTTCCGTTCTCAGCAGGGTCTCTCCAAAAGCTCCATACCCGGCAGCAATGTGCAGGGAATCATATCCAGTAAGCACCGGTTCTTTCCATTCTATCAACGGCAGATCCTGACGACCCGACAGAACCTCCAGCGTCCCCTGAATGTTTCTTTCGGAGATCGGGAAGGAAATGCGCTCAAGTTCGCGCAGTTGTATAATGTGCATTATCGCTTCCGAACTGTTTTTCAAGATGTGAAAGACTGTTACCAGTCCTGCGATCTGGATAATTTGTAATATTTCTGCAGAAAGTCCGGAAAGAACGAGTTTTCCTCCTTTTAATTCCAGATCCCTTGACGTACGTAACAAGACCCTGATGCCACTGCTGGAAAGATAGGAACATGACGAGAAATCTATAACCAGGTATTTTTTATGTTCCGTATGATCCCTGATCGTATTTTCAAAACGGTCACTATGAACCGTATCCAGACGTCCTTCCGGATGCAGGCAAGGCACCGATGATATAATATGTTTGGAAATTTCAAACATGTTGCAAGTTAAGCAAAAAAACTTTTTATATTTGAAAAAACAATTTTGAGATCAGTACCTCGTATTACATGCCATGTCTTCCTGACTGTAATCCTGTTTCCTTTTCTGCCTTTGCAAGCACAGTACGTACGGAATGAACACCATCAGTTAAATCACAACGAAAGAACGTTTGGAAACAAAACAATTCGAGGGAATGCTTTTTCCCTTGGTTACAATGCGTTGATCATGACAACCCTGATCCTTTCACCGGAATCCATTAGCCAATGGGACAGGAAAGAAGTATTCAAAGGAGTGGCCATAAAGGAACAATACCGGCTTACTTTTACTACCCCGCCCATAAAAGATTATGATCTGTTTATTGTCAATTACGTTGGGCATCCCTACCAGGGCAGTTTTTACTACAACGCCGTAAGATCGCAGGGAGCCGCCATTTGGCAATCATCGGTCTTCACACTTATGCATTCTCTTCTATGGGAATATGTTTGGGAAGGCGGACTGGAACAGCCAAGTATCCAGGATCTGATCATAACTCCTTTGGGCGGTATTATACTGGGTGAGTTGACACACAGGGCTGCTCTTGCCTTGAGCAGGAACGGTTTCAAATGGTATGAAATCATCCTTACCTGTATCCTCAACCCCGCATTTGCAATCAATAACGGTTTTAAACGTCCAGTCTGCGCCGGTAATTGAATGTAACGGCAATGGCAAAACATGCCAGACCAAAAAGAAGCATTATGCCACTCTCGGGCAAAACGGCTTTTATTCCGGCATCCTGAAGGAAGACATCCAGAAAGCCGGAAAGTCCCCAATGCATGGGAGAGAACAACCCCATTTTTCTCATGGGTTCGGACATGATAAAAGTCGGGATCCACACCCCTCCTATAGCTGCCATGATTACTATGGAGATGGCCCCGAAAACGGAAGACTGGTGGTATGTGTTGGCAATGTTCCCAATGGCAATCCCGTAACCAATTGCCGCAATAGCTGATGAAAGTGCCAAAACTATCAGGGCGGGCGGAGAAGTTCCCAGCTTTAGGGAATCAAGCCCAAAGAGTGGAAAAATAAACACCCCTATCAGGAATATCAGGACAAACTGGATGAGAGCCACAACGGTAAACACAATAGCCTTGCTCAATAAATACTCCGTATAGGAACAAGGCATGGTCAGGAGCCTGGAAAAACTGCCATCCTGACGTTCCCGGATAATACTCCCCGAAAGAGATATTACAATAAAGAAAACGGCAAAAAGGGACCAGGCAGGTACATTGTGCTGCACCGGCGTAGGAACCAAATTTTTTCCTTCCAACCGCGCGTCACGTATGTCTATGTACACTTGTTCACCGGAAAAACCGGCTGTTGATATGGGTATCGGACTGATGTCATTGACCTGCCGGGTAATTTCTTTGAGGATGTATGCGAATTCTATTTTCTGCGTTCTTTCTTTAAGGGTGCTCATGATGGCTGTGTAGAAAGAGGCTTTTGTTGTAGGATCCACGAATATAATGAGCTCCACCCTGTCCAGCGCAGGCAGCTTTTCTTCCCCGCTAAAAGCTGACAAGACATATCTGGCCACATTTTTTTGAATGTCAACGGTCGTGTTTTCAGGTATATAGATTCCCAGGGTATAACGGCTCGACGCCACCTCTTTTTCCAATTCTTCCAGAGATGGGGTTTTACCTTTTATCTGTCTGTCTACACGAAAAATTCCAGAAGATTCGATCTCTTTGTCTATGGTCCCACCCAATTTTCCCTGATCGTTGTTTACCAGCAGAAGAGGGACCGAAGCATCAGTAATGGCCTGGAATGTGCTTTGCTGCAACAAAGTCATCAGGATCACCAGAATGACAGGCATCAGGAACATAAGCAGCAGTCCTGCCACATCCCTTTTCAGCAGCAGGTAATCTTTGTAGATCAGATATCTGAATTTTTTCATTGGGTATCCCTCATCCATTTTCCGGTTAGTGTCAGATATATGGACTCCATACTGTCACAGGGTTTATATGCATCTATCAGATCGGCAGGAGGACCCTGACAAATGACAGATCCGTTATCCATGAATGCCACCTCGGTACAAATATGCTCGGCTTCTTCCAGATAATGCGAAATAAAAAGGATCGTTGTCCCGGAGCGGTTTATCTCGATCAGTTTTTCAAGGATCATGATCCTTGACTGTGCATCCACCCCCACAGTCGGTTCATCAAGGATCAATATCCTGGGAGCGTGCAGCATGCCGGCAATCATGTTTACCCTTCGTTTCATTCCGCCGGAAAAACGATTGATATAAGAATGGCGGCTGGCTGACAGGTCAAATAGTTCGAGTAACTGATCTATACGTTTTTCCAGTAATGGTTTTTCTATTCCGTAAAGACCACCAAATATCTTCAAATTTTCGTAAGCGGTCAACGTCGGGAAAAGCGCTATATCCTGCGGCACAAGGCCCAACAGGGGTTTGATGGCTTTCATACCATCGGACAGGTCATGTCCTTCAATAAACACTTTTCCGCTGTCATATTTTCGTAGTCCGCATATTATATTGATGGCCGTTGTTTTGCCGGCCCCGTTGGGAGCCAACAGTCCAAATAAAGAGCCATAGGGGATCCGGAGGGATAATCCGTCTAATGTAGGGTGCGATTTACCTTTGTACGTCTTTTTCAGATCTATTGTCTCTATGGCAAACTTATTTCCCACGTTTTATCGAGTTTTCAAGTCGTGAAAAGATCTCCGTTTCGCGGACTGAAATCACTTTCAGTTTATTAGCCAAATAATCGTATGAGAGCAGGGCGCCCTCACGCTGCTTGAAAAAACGGGCAGCGTTGTAAGAAAAATCCCTCCACAAGTCACCAACCTGGCTCAGTTCCATAGACAATTGGTTCCATCCCGGTCTGTTTAAAAATTCACCGGCTTCTTGCAAGAATGCCGCGTACATGAAACGGAACCCGGCACCTCCTGTTCCAATTTCCTCCAACATCCGGATCACCTGAGCCAGATTGAGGGCTGCACCTCTTTTTCCAAACAGTTTTTCCCACTTTTTCATTCTCCCGGCCATGTATGCTATTCCCTTTGCCCCAAACATTGGTAAAGGGATATGCAACATATCGGAGCATGTCTTGAGCGTGGCTTTATCAATCATTTCGGCCGTGAGCGGTCTGTAATGCTCCATGCTTTTAATATAGTACATGCTTCCCTTAGGGGGGCTAGTGCCCCAGGCATATCTCACTTTTTTCAGATCGGCGGCAGCCAGTCTGTTCTTGTTCATGCCAATAGGATCGGAAATGATATATTCATCTCCTTCCTTGCCTATTACGCAAAGATTATGGGCATTGAAATGGAACCGGTATTCCTTGGGAAAATACGTCAGGTTGTACACCCCTACACGCAATCCTACCGGAGTCTGACTGAAAAGCACTTCGTCAAGTTTGTCCATTGCTTTATCGGGATCCCTGAATTTGTGCCATTGCACTTCAATGCCTAGGGTTTTGGTGACCCGGTTGAAAATGCTTCCGGGAAAAGGTCTGAAAGATGTCAGGGCCATTCCGTGAAGTCTGTAAAAAGGCATGTGGGAAAAGAAAATCCCGGAACCCAACCCCAGAATCATCGGCTCACTCAGTTTCACACCGTAAAAGTTCAGTAAATTTCTCACAACACCGTTCTCACAATGGGCGGCGTGCCTGTGTTCAAAATTAATTTCCATGTTCAATCTATAGAGGTGAGTTCTTCAACACTTATACTCAAAGCATCCGCTAAACGGGAGAGTTCCCCGGTCTTAATGGTTGCAAAGTGTTTTGGTTTGCAGAATTTTTTTATTTTGCGTCTGGATATGCCTGTATAGCCGGCCAGTATCGGAGGCGTCATCAGCATCCTAACCATATGGTAAGCCAGAGGACTTGACTTGCCGGCCGTTACCTGCCGGCGCATTTCTTCTGCTTCTTCCATCCTGTTTTTCCAGGCAAATTTTATGGCGTCGTTCTTAGGTTTCCACCCCACACTGGGGACTTCCCTGAATTTTCCATTTTCGTCCAGTGCGAAATTGCGATCCCTCAATAGAATACTGCTGTCCGGCTGAAAAAAATCGTTGTCTTGGGGGACCTCATTAACCTTCATAGCGCAAAAATTTGGTACAAATATAGTATTTTTTAGTTTTGGGCATCTACCGAACAAGTTCTACGGTCAATCCACTGAAAACATAGGTGGTTACATATCCCGACCTTTCACATATGACCATTTCTTCCAGGGCATATCTATCCCCGTTAAACAACAGTTCTATGCTTTCAAATACATCCTCCGGATCATCCTTAAGGTGCCGGACAGTAACTTTATGGTTCTTTCCGGTGTTTTGGTAATCCAAATCATATCCTGTTCTAAGATCATGTAACTGCCCTTTCATACAATGGTTCATGATGCGGGCTATTCCGGCCATGGCATTTTTTTGTCCTTTCCATGAATATGTTGTCGTCTTTTCTCCCGAAATGATCTGAACGGTATTCCCATTAACAACTATACTCATGACCCGTGGTACAGTATAATCAAAACGCATTTCATTGTTCCTGGCATACCTGAACGTCCCCTTTGAAACAACTTTTACATCAAGTGCACCGAATTCCTTAGTTTGTGTAAAGGAACCCTTTAAGGTCTTTATTTCTGATGACATGTGCGCCAGATGGCTGTAAAACTGTTCTTCGGGCGTTTGCCCCTGTGCCGTGAATGAAAGCACCAGTGTGACAATAACAGTAATAAGACTTTCTTTCATAAACTGATTTGCTTGGCAATAGCCTGTAATTTTAACACGGGACGGATACCATAATGCATAACAGCTTTGATCCTGACATCTTCCCCGATAGTGAATACTTTTGCCCGGATCAGTAATAATTCGTTACGCAAGGGATTCACCATTTCTGTAAATTTACAAGAATCAACGGAAACATATCGCAAACGGCAATCCAGAAAACGTCCGGCACAATCCCTGATCAGGTATAATGAACAAACACCGGGCAATACAGGACCCTGAGGAAAATGGCCCCTAAAAAGCGGATGGGCCGTATTGATCCTTGCACTGGCCAGAAAGACATTGTCTCCTTCTGCCCCAATCGATTCAATTGTAAAGAGATCCCCAAGCATTTTGGTTTGCTTTTAGCTCAATGGTAATATGCAGATGCGGATGATCTATCCTGATACTTTGAGGAAAAACGCCCGCATAATCCCCGGCTGTTACCTCGGTTCTCCGGATTCCCCTACCCGTCCTAAGCCGTATGATATTCCCCTGATCATCACGGAAAGGTTCATATCCTTCACGGATACAGGGATCAACCAACATGGAAAGATCATCCCATAATAAGTCAAGTGCTCTTTTACGGTCCAGAATACCTGACACATAGTGTACCTGATAACCTTCAGAAGAACCTTCAAGGTCAAAGATCGAGATGCCAAAATACGACGTTAGCACAAATCGGGGTTTGTTTACGGCATTCCTGCCAACAAGCAGTAACCCTTCAATTTCCCGGTTCATATGTGACAGGCTAAAATCATACATCCCAACACGCTCTGCCGTACCGAGCAGGGGCGTCAAATCCCGCCAGAGAATTCTACCGGCCATTCCGCATGATACCAAAACCTGCATGATTAATACTACCAGGATCTTTTTCATGCCCCTGCCTCATTGAATCTTACAACCATCAGCTCTCCCTGTGCGATCATTATTCCCCTGATAAATGTCTTAGCCAATATGACCGAAAAAGACGGAAACTTATGGATCTCGCTTATTGCAGTATATAAACTGTCTCCTGCCCCGATTATTCCATGTATGGTCAAAGAACTGACTGACCCTATATAACCAGGAACGATTCCATTCCCTCTCTCAACGTTTTCAACACCAGCCGCCAGGGCCACAGACTGTGCCATATGTTCTATAAGACCTTCCTCCAAGAATACATCATCCGGACAAAAAAGTGATCCGGTCTCCGGAATATATCCCGTATATGAGGCTTCCTGATCCCTTCCGTAATATCTGTCTACCAGGAAAACCGGAGGCCTGTGGGGAAGGAATCTATACAGGCTTTCCCCTGACAGCAAAAAGTTTTCGCGTATCTTCATGAACATCAAATTAGCGGTCGAAGTTATGAATAATTCTGCTGACTTCTGCCCGTCTTTTTACTTCTTATAATATTATTTTAATATTTTCCAAATATATTTTTGTTTTTTTAATCATTTTTACTTTATATTTACATTATGCAATATCCAAAACGTTCAGAATTACAGTTGAATCCAAATAATTAATAAGGGAATAATCTACACTATATATACTTATTAGTTCCAGATTTATTAACCTAATTGATTTTGGATGAAACCAATTACCGAACTTGTCAAGGACCTTGCCGAACGACACGGCAGAGAGAGGCGCTGTCTTTTGCCTATCCTTCAGGGAGTAGTTGAACAGGAAAAATATCTTTCGGAATATTCAATGTTCGAAATAGCGCGACAGCTGGACCTTCCGGTAACGGAAGTTTACGGGACGGCTACGTTTTACTCATTCCTGGAATGTAAGAAAATGGGCAAATACATTATCAGGGTATGTAAAACCATTACTTGCTCTATGAAAGGGGAACGTCAGATTCTTCTTGCCATAGAGAATATGCTTAAGATCAAAGTCGGAGAAACCAGCCAGGATGAAAAGTTTACCCTCCTGGAAACCAACTGCCTGGGGTTTTGTCATAAAGCCCCGGCTATGCTGATCAACAACGAAGTGTACACCGAACTGACTCCCGAAAAGATACGGGAGATACTTAGCAGTTATCTGAATGATAAAATCATAGGAGGTGAACATGTCAGCTAATTACATACTCAAAAGAGCCGATTTCATTTTTAAGAATGAAAACGACTGGGAAGAGGTGCTAACCAAAAGTCTGGCGCGAACCCCCAATGAGCTAATCAATGAATTGATAAGCTCCGAACTCAAAGGCCGGGGTGGAGCCGGATTTCCTACCGGATTGAAATGGAAGCTTACCTCCGACTTGAAATCCGATGAAAAATTTGTCATATGCAATGCCGATGAGGGTGAACCGGGAACATTCAAGGATAGGGAAATCCTATCGAAGGTGCCTTTTAAAGTATTGACCGCCATCGCCATTTGTGGTTACGTGATTGGGGCCAGACAGGGATTCATTTACCTCAGGGGAGAATACTTTTTCCTGCAACAGGAAATGAAAAAGGCTATCAGCGAATTCGAATTTTTCTGCAAAGAGATCAAGTTTGATTTTAAAATCAATATATTCATTGGAAGCGGAGCTTACATATGCGGTGAAGAAACCGCTCTTTTCGAATCCATGGAAGGGAAACGCGGTGAACCACGCAACAAGCCTCCCTATCCCACTGCTTACGGGTACCTTGGCAAACCAACGGTTATCAATAACGTCGAGACCATGGCTCATACTTATACGATCTTTAAATACGGAGCCAAACGTTTTTACGATCTTGGAGTGCAGTTTTCAAGGGGCACGAAACTATTCTCTGTATCGGGCGATACGCCAAAACCGGGTATATACGAGCTGGAACTGGGCATGAGCCTCTCCGATTTTGTGGATGAATTTGGAGATGACGACACCAAGGCTGTTCAGGTAGGCGGGGCATCCGGATTCCTGGTACCCAGGAAAAAATTTTCCGAAACCAGTATCGGGTTTGAAGGAAAACTGGTGGGAATATCCCTTCCGACGGGCGGATCCATGATGTTATTCAACAGCTCGCGTTCCATGTTCAATGTGCTGGACAATTACCTGAACTTCTTTGCCGAGGAATCCTGTGGGCAATGTACTCCATGCCGGGTGGGCTGCCAGCAATTGCTCAGGGGAATAAAGGCGGTTAAACGGGGAGAAAAACCGGCTGCGTACCTGGATAAGCTGCTGAATCTGGCCGAAACAATGCAATACACTGCTAAATGCGGACTGGGACAATCCGTGGCCAATTCATTCTCTTCTATTGTAGAAAATTTCAGAGAGGAGATGATTTACTAACCTGAAAACTGACAACAATGGGAAAGAAAGTTAAAATCACCATAAACGGTCAATCCGTAGAAATTGAAAAGGGGACTTCCATACTGGATGCCGCCAAACAAATAGGGGTCATCATCCCCACGTTATGCTATCACAAAGACCTTTGCGTTGCCGGAAACTGCCGCGTTTGTATAGTTGAAGTCGTCGGACAGAAACGTCTGGCACCTGCCTGTGCCACTCCTTGTGAGGAAGGTATGGATATTCTGACCAATACCCACAAGGTCAGGAATTCCAGAAAACACATCATTGAACTCCTGCTTTCAGAGCACAATGCAGATTGCACCAGCTGCTACAAGAACGGTAATTGTGAATTGCAGTTACTTGCCTCGGAATACAAGATCATGAACCAGGATTTCATCCATCTTGTTCCTTTCCGGAATTATACCATTGACGATTACTCACCGTCCATCATTAAGGATGACAGTAAATGCATCCGCTGCCAGCGCTGTGTCCGCACCTGCGCCGAACTGCAAAGCGTCAATGCCCTGACCATGGCCTATAAAGGTGAATACGCCCAGGTCACCACTTTCTTCAAAAAATCCATGAACGATGTGATCTGCACCAACTGCGGACAATGCGTCAACCATTGCCCGACCGGAGCACTGGTGGAAAAGAACTACATAGAGGAAGTCTGGGCGGCCATCTCGGACAAGGACAAATACGTAGTTATCCAGACGGCTCCCGCCGTGCGTGTGGGACTGGGCGAAGAACTCGGCTTTGATCCCGGAAGCCGCTCCACAGGTAAAATGGTGGCTGCCTTAAAACGTTTGGGATTTGACTCTGTGATGGATACCGATTTTACCGCCGATCTGACCATTATGGAAGAAGGAACCGAGCTGCTTACCCGTTTAAAAAAGGCCCTTGCCGGGAATGACAAAACCGTCAAATTGCCCATGACGACTTCCTGTTCTCCCGGATGGATCAAATTCATTGAGCATCTGTATCCGGAATTTTTGGATCACCTATCCAGTTGTAAATCTCCTCAACAAATGTTTGGTGCTTTGGTGAAGACTTACTATGCGAAAGCCCGTAAGATGGATCCGGCCAAAATAGTTTCTGTTTCAGTGATGCCTTGTACTGCTAAAAAATTTGAAGCGGCCAGGCCAGAAATGCACGACAGCGGATACCGCGATGTGGATTATGTTCTGACCACCCGTGAGCTGGCCATAATGATCAAACAGGCAGGTATCGATTTTAAGAAATTGGAAGATATGCATTTTGACCGTTTAATGGGTGAATCAACCGGAGCCGGTGTGATCTTTGGGGTTACCGGAGGGGTTATGGAGGCAGCCCTTAGGACTGCCTACGAACTTGTTACAGGCAGGGAAGTGCCGTTCGAGAACCTGAACATCACACCTGTAAGAGGGATGGAGGGTGTCCGGGAGACCCGGATAAAAATTGACAATCCGCTGAAGGAATGGGCCTTCCTGGATGGGGTGGAACTCAAATGTGCCGTGGCCCACGGGCTGGTCAATGCCAAATATTTGATGGATAAGGTCAAGGCCGGAAAAGCCGATTATCACTTTATCGAATTCATGGCCTGCCCCGGCGGTTGCCTGGGTGGCGGAGGCCAGCCTATCCCAACCAATCCCGAAATTCGTCAACGAAGAGCAGAAGCCATATACGCCGAGGATGCGGGTATGCCTTACAGAAAATCACACGAGAATCCCGAGATCATCAAGATCTACAAGGATTTTCTGGGTCACCCCCTGAGCGAAGTATCTCATCACCTGTTGCATACAAAATACACGCCACGCCGGTTGTAACAGATAAAAAATCTCTGATAAAGATAAGTGATCTGCAACAGCAAGTCACTTTTTTTTGTATATTTGATTGTAATGATAATATCTAACAACATGAATAATAAATCTTTATCATTTATCAACATCCTGCTGTATGTAGGAATGATCGTGGTCAACGCGCTGGCCAATATCCTTCCCATAAACGGGATGACAACGGGAGAATTGTCTGACTTATATCCCAACCTGTTTGTACCGGCAGGAATGACTTTTTCAATATGGGGTGTCATCTATATTTTGTTGCTCATAATGGTGATCTACCAGGTAGTTGCGGTTTCGGGTAAAAAACAGCGCTATGTACTCAACAAAAACCAAAGTTTTGTATTTGCCCTCACATGTATATTGAACACCGCCTGGATCTTAACATGGCATTACCGGCTAGTCCTTCTGTCGGTGATTGTGATGATAAGTCTGCTGCTGAGTCTGATCTCTTTGTACAATGCCGTCTTCAATGCAGAGATAAAAAGTACCTTTGGCAAGTTCGCGTACCGGTTGACCCTGGGCGTTTACCTGGGATGGATATCGATTGCCATCATTGCCAATATTTCTGCCCTGCTTGTTTCCTGGAACTGGAACGGATTCGGGCTACCGGAAAATGTATGGACCATAATTGTAATGCTGGTGGGGCTGGCGCTGGCTGTACTGGTGACGCTTAAAAATCGGGATATATTCTATCCGCTGGTTTTTATCTGGGCCTATTACGGGATCATAGTAAAACGTGCTGCGGCTGCAGTGGTCCACCAGGACATCATTATTACGGCCTGGGTTTCCATCGGCTTGCTTGCCCTGCTGATTGTTTATACGCTGATCGGTGCCTATACAGGCAAAAACGGAAAGGGACTGCTCTGCAGGGAGTAAATTGGATACTTAGTCAACCCTTATAAAACCCCCATTTTTCAATATTCCCGTGAACAGACTGTAGCACCAAACATCTGTCCTTTCTTCTGAATAAGGAAAGCATAATGACTCCTTTTCCGAGGATACAGAAAAGGGCAAAAATCCCCCAGCGTATGCCCGTCATAGGAATTCCCCTTAAAGGACATTGCTATGGTACGCATCCTGCGTAACGCTTTCTGTCCTTCTTTCTTACGTTTGGGATGGTTCATAAAGCGCATCTTCAGGCTAAGCGATTTGAGTTCCCGCGTATAACTTCTACGCAGGGGTACACCTTCCTTGTCTGCGATCTGCTTGCACGGGTTTGATTCCTTTCTTTATAACTTCCCATCTGTGGGATACGTGATTCAGCATAGCTTCAGCAACTAAAAAACAAAGCCCTGTAATTCCTTGTGAATCAGGGCTTTCCTTGTTCGTATTTGTGCCCGGAGCCGGGATCGAACCGGCACAACCTTGCGGCCACTGGTGTTTGAGACCAGCGCGTCTACCAATTCCGCCATCCGGGCATTTTGGTAAATGGGGGCAGCAAATGTAGTTATTTTTTTTTAGTAATGAAACCGCAGGGTTTTTTTCAAGTCGGGGTGGAGTGAATTGGCAACAGGACAGGCAGTGGCTGCAGCCTCTATGATCTTCTTTTCGCGGTTACCGTATGATTTGCCATCGGGAAAGTACAGATCAATAATGATCTCGGCAATCCTGCGGGGGGAAGAGGCCATGGTTTTTTCTACCTCGGCGTAGGCTCCTTCAAGGGCAAAGCCGTAGTTGCGGGCCGAGATGCCCATGATGGTGATCATGCAGGCGGCCAGCGAAGTAGCAAGAAGATCAGTGGGCGAGAAAAGTTCTCCTTTTCCCTGATTGTCAACGGGGGCATCGGTTTCGATGCGCGATCCGGACTCAAGGTGGATGGCCTCGATATGGAGGTCTCCAATGTAAGTGGTTCTGATTTTTGTCATGGTCTATTGGTTTTCATTAATGATTTCTCCTTTCAGAGTGGCCGCGGAACAAGCCCTTACCTTTATCCGGACATAGTCCCCGACATCACTCTTGCCGCACGGGAATACACAGACTTTATTGGTTTCGGTACGTCCAAAAAAATCTTCCCCGGAACGTTTGGAAAGACCTTCCACCAACACTTCAAATACTTTCCCCACATTGGCCCGGTTGCTTTCCAGGGACAAACGGTTTTGTAATGCAATGATTTCGTTCAGGCGTCTGATCTTTACGTCATCCGGAATATCATCCTTGTAATGACGGGCTGCCAGTGTATTGGGTCGCTGGGAATAGTGGAACATAAAGGCCTGGTCAAAGCGGACTGCTTCCATCAGGCTAAGCGTTTGTGCATGATCTTCGGGGGTTTCCGAACAAAAGCCGGCAATTAAGTCCGTCGAGATGCCGCATCCGGGCAGGATCCTGCGAATCGAGGCAATTCTTTCCAGGTATTCTTCCCGGGTATATCCCCGGTTCATTTTCCTGAGCATGTTGTTGCTGCCGCTCTGGACCGGCAGATGAATGTGTTTGCAAATATTGGGATGAGCGGCCATGGCATGCAGTACGTCATCCTGCATGTCTTTGGGATGGGAAGTAGTGTAACGCACTCTTAGTGAAGGGGAGATACGGGCTACCCTGTCCAGCAATCGGGCAAATGTCACCGGAGCAGCGCCGTCCTCCGGCTTCCAACGGTAAGAGTTGACATTCTGCCCCAGTAACGTCACTTCACGGAATCCCCGGGCAAAAAGGTCCCTGACCTCTTCTTCAATGGAAAACGGATCCCGGCTCCTTTCCCGTCCGCGAACATAGGGGACAATGCAATAAGCACACATATTGTTGCATCCGCGCATGATCGTCACAAAAGAGGTGATCCCGGGGGTTAGTCCACGATATGGTTTTATATCGGCATAGGTTTCGGTTTTAGAAAGTGTAACCTGGAGGGGGGCGGCTTGTGACGCGCCCAGCAAACCGGGTAAAAGCCGGTAACTGTCGGGTCCCACGACCCAATCCACCGCCGGATGGGCCAGCAGTTCTTCCTTAAGCCTGGTGGCCATACACCCCAGCACACCCACTTTCAGCGCGGGATCCTTCTTTTTCATCCGGGCAAAAAGATCCAGTCTGCCCATAACCCGCTTTTCGGCATTCTCCCGTACGGAACATGTGTTAACAAATATGATCCGGGCATCCTCAATGTGTTCACAGGGCCGATATCCGTTGTCCGAAAGCAACCGGGCTACTACTTCGGAATCACTCACATTCATCTGGCAGCCGTAGGTTTCAATATAAAAAGGAATCATGGCACAAATATAGCATATTCACCCTAAATATATACCTTTGCACAATGAACAGGAAAAGCATTATTCTATATACACTGGCCATTTTGATGGTCGCCGGATGTGCACGTTACAAGGACATTTCCATAGAGAATATTGCCATAAGCCAGTTCAACATGACCAGCCTGTCCACTGCGCGGGTAAGGATCAGTGCTACCCTGAACAACCCTGCCGGCGGAAAGCTGCAACTTACCGGAATGAATGGGATCATCAGAATAAAGGACAAGCAGATTGCCGAGTTTTCGCTTGACTCGGCAATTGTTTTTACGCCCCGCAGCATATCTACCGGTGAGGGGACCATATCTCTGAAGATCAGCAATATGTCGGTTTTGTTCTCCGGGGTCGTTGACCTGGACGAATCTTTGTTGGAACAGATCCGTATGGATATAGATGCCCTGGTCAAAAGCCGGGGCATGAGACACAAACTGAAACTGCAGGATATTCCCGCCAAAAATCTGCTGGAATTATGAAAAGAACGATTTTGACTTTCTTTTTTATCCTATTGCTGAGCGGTATCTTTACGGGCAGAACCCTGGCACAGGAACCGGACACAGTGCTCTCTGCGTACAATGTATTTGATTATTTCCGCCTGCCCGGCCCCTACGGTAACCGTATAAATATCATTCAGTCAGATTCCATAGAACATGCCGTAAACCGTTATATAGAACAGAACCGTTTGTCAGCCGGAAAAATGCAGGGATTCCGGGTAAGGATCTTTTTTGATAACAAGCAGACAGCCAGGACTGAATCGGAAAACATAGCAGCTGAATTCTCTGTCATGTACCCCGGAACTGCTGTTTACAGGATATATGAAAATCCCTATTTCAAGGTCACGGTGGGGGATTTCCGCACAAAAAGCGAAGCCATGCGTTTCATGCAGCATATCCGCAAAACATATCCGCAGGCTTTCATAACAAGGGAATCCATTTATTTTCCGATGCTCTGATCACAAGGGGAACCCGACGCGGCATCCTTATGCCACCATTTAAGCCTTACCCTTTCAGCAAAATTTCTAAGCGAAGTCATGTGGCGTCCCACCCTATCGGGATACATATCCTTAATTGTTATTAATATACCAGTCTCTTCTACATTCCCAAAATGGGCATTCAATGTTGTTCCAAAAACGCGCATATTGGGTGATATCCTCATGTAGGAATTGATCAGCGGCGGGATTCTTTCTCCGTAAGATCTAATCTCCCGTACCAATTCCCTGTAATCCTCTTTGTACTGATCTGCTTTGAAAAGATCTTTATAATAAGGGTTTTCTGCATTGTAACCCAATGACTTGACCGGTGTAACCAATGAGTCTTTATCCGGAAAATACTTGTTCAGAAAATACAATAGGCAATTCCGGGCCTGTTTATTATAAGAACGGTACATGGTCACTTTCCCAAAGAAATATTTCATACAAGGATAGCGGACTATCAAAGCCCCTAGCCCATCCCACAAATTGTCCAGTGCATAGAGCCCCGAACGGTTTTCATTTGAGTTCTGATAATTGGGTTGCACAAATGACCGGCCCAGTTCTATGGTAAAAGGTAAATAATCGCAGATGAAATTTTCTGAGAATTTAAATATGGGATATGTGGCCAGGTTTTCAGGTCTGATACCGGCCCCAATCAAGTACCTGTACCCGCCCAGAATCTCTTTCCGCTTTGGATCCCATACAACCAACTGCCTGTAAGGAGTCTCGGGATGTACATCATAATGATCAATATCCGAGGCAAGGCCGGTACCCCCTCCTGCTACACGAAAAGCGATCTCTCGCAGGCGGCCAATCTCTCTCATGGTATTGGGCGCTTCATGGGCATTAACATCATATAATTTGTTTTCTCCACGCGAAGAATACCGGACCAGGCGTTCTCTGGTTAATTCTTCTTCCAGTAAATGTTTTGGGACAGGAGGGATGATGGGTTCCATAGGACTGCATACAAGTTTTATTGGGGCAAAGTTATCGAAAAGAATGCAATTGTGTATATTTGCATTAAGCAACTGAATTTTAAATGTTATCTCAGTCACTACAACAAAAACTGCAGCTGAAACAGAAATTGTCCCCTCTGCAGATACAAACCATCAAGCTTTTGGAGCTTCCGGCGCTGGAACTTGACCAAAGGGTAAGGAAAGAGCTGGAAGAGAATCCTGTACTGGAAACCAAGGAGAATGACGAAGATCCTGACAACGACAATGAATTGTCTCTGAGTGATTATTACGGACATGATGATTCCATCCCCTCTTACAAACTATATGTAAATAACCAGTCCCGTGACATCAAGAAGGAGTTCCCGACCTTTTCCGTTAAGGAAAGTTTCCGCCAACATCTGGAAGCGCAACTGGGATTCCGGACTTTGACAGACAAAGAAAGGGACATTGCCTTGTTTGTCATAGGCAGTCTGGACGATGACGGTTATCTTAGACGGGACATAGAGACCTTGAGCGACGACATGGCTTTCCGGCTTGGGCTTGAGGCGAGTGCGCAAGAGATCGAACAAGCCTTGTCCATCATCCAGGAATTCGACCCGCCGGGAGTAGGAGCACGTGACCTGAGGGAATGCCTGCTTATACAAATCCGCTACAAAGAGGCAAAACATCCGGTTGAAACGGCTCATATCATACTGGATAAGTATTTTAACGAATTTACGAAAAAGCATTACGATAAGATCATATCCCGACTGGGTATAACAGAAGAAGACCTGAAAGAGGCCATTGAAGAGATCTTGAGACTCAATCCCAAACCGGGCGGCAACGTGGATGATTCCTATTCAGACAGAGCACAACAGGTGGTCCCCGATTTTGTACTTGAAATTAAAGACGGAGAACCTGTTTTGTCTCTACCCCGCTTTTCGGTACCGGAACTTCGTATCAACAAGCGATATGCAGACATGCTCATAAAAGCGGCAGATCAAAGTACCCGGGAAAGCAAAGAAGCAGCTATTTTTGTAAAACAAAAGCTCGATTCTGCCAAGTGGTTCATTGAAGCCCTGAAACAACGCCAGAATACCCTGCTCAACACCATGAAGGCTATCCTGGAATTCCAGCAAGAATACTTTGTAGAAGGTGACGAGACAAAACTCAGGCCCATGGTGTTGAAGAACATTGCAGAAATAACGGGACTTGATATTTCTACCATATCCAGGGTCGTCAACTCAAAGTACATTCAGACACATTTCGGTATTTATTCTCTTAAATATTTTTTTTCGGAAGGTTTGATGACCGAGTCGGGAGAAGAAGTATCAACCCGGGAGATTAAGAACATTCTGGCGGAAAGCATTGATTTGGAAGATAAACGAAAACCTCTGACCGATGAAGAACTTGTTGCCTGTCTGAGTGAAAAAGGCTACAAGGTAGCCCGCAGGACCGTCGCAAAATACCGTGAACAGCTCAACATACCGATCGCCCGTTTAAGGAAACAAATTTAATATGAAAAATAATATTTTATCGTTTATTTTAATGGGAATAACGCTTGTTGTGACCGGTTCCTGCAATAACCCAAGAACCGTTGACCTGGTCGTTTATAATGCCAAAGTTTACACAGTGGACGGATCGTTTTCAGTCTGCGAGGCTTTTGCGGCAGATAATGGTATTTTTGTTGGAACAGGAACAACAGAAGGTATACGCAACCGGTTCAAAGGCAAGAAGGAACTTGATCTGGACGGAGCAGCAGTCTATCCGGCTTTTAACGATGCCCACAGCCATTTTATTCAGGTTGCACAGGGATTGCGGTATGTGGATCTTCGGGGGGCCGTCTCTGTTGATCAGGTGGTAGAGCGTTTAGAAAAGCATAACAAACAACACAATCCGGACTTTATAACCGGAGACGGATGGGACCAGACATTGTGGGAAGACAAGGCCCTTCCGGTTAACGACAAGTTAAACGAGGCTTTCCCCAACATTCCCGTTTATCTCAGGCGGATTGATTTTCACGCCATATGGGTAAATGACCGGGCCATTGAACTGTCCGGTCTGCAGCCGGGGGATCCGTCCATTCCGGCCGGAGAGGCCCTGATGACCTCCGACGGACGCTTTACGGGAGTATTTCTTGAGAACACGATTGAGCGTATCAATGCCGCCATACCCCCTATGAAAGACCAGGAATTGGTAGCATGTATCCTGGAAGCACAGGATATGTTTTTTTCCTTTGGTCTGGGATCTGTCTGCGATGCCGGTTTACCTCTGCACCAGATCAAAATCCTGGACTCCCTGCAAAAGGCCGGCAGCCTGAAGATCAGGACAGATGTCTGGATGAATCCTTCTGACGAGAACTTTACCCTTTTCCCTCATCCGTACCGATCAGACAGGGTGGATATCAGTGCCGTCAAACTGTATATTGACGGAGCGTTGGGATCAAGCGGCGCCCTTCTCTACGAGCCTTATTCCGACGATCCGGACAATTACGGGATACAGGTCACTTCTGACAGTTTCTTTATTCGCACCTGTGAAAGAGCCCTTCAAGGCGGCTTTCAGGTGGCAACCCATGCTATTGGAGACAAAGGTATAGGAAAAGTGCTCGATTTTTACAGTAATTTCCTTGAACCGGGCAATGACCTGCGCTGGAGGATTGAACATGCACAGGTAGTGGCTCCGGGCGATTTTAGCCGTTTTGGAATGCTGAATATCATTCCATCCATCCAGCCTACACATGCTACATCGGATATGGGCTGGGCAGCTGAACGGCTTGGCCCGGAAAGGATAAAAGGCGCTTATGCTTTTCAGGATCTTATTAATGCCGTCGGATGGGCACCTTTCGGGACCGATGCGCCGGTAGAAAGTATCAATCCCCTATATACTTTCTTCGCGGCTGTTACCAGAAAGGACAAAAATTTTCTGCCTGCAGGTGGCTGGCAGCCGGAAAACGCTATCTCGCGCGAGAACACCCTTAGAGGCATGACCATATGGGCAGCCAGAGGGTCTTTCCGGGAAAACAGCAAGGGTTCTGTAGAAAAAGGCAAATGGGCCGATTTTATAGTCTGGAGTGGTGACCTGATGACATTACCTGTAGAAGAAATCCTGACCACATCCTGTACAATGACTTTTATTGCAGGAGAACAAGTTTTTCCATAAAATTATTTATCCCCATAAGCCAGATCTCCGGCATCGCCCAGCCCCGGTATTATATAGGATTTTGTGGTTAGTTCCTCGTCTATGGCTCCAAGCCAGATGGAAACTTCGTTCTGAGGCAATTTCCGGCAAAGATATTCGTAGCCTTCACGAGATGCAATGGGAGATACAATGTGGCAATGTTTGGGAGTTCCCTTTTGCTGAACCATTTCCTGGTAAGTCAGGTAAATGGTCGAACCGGTGGCAAGCATTGGGTCCGACAGTATCAGCACTTTATTCTCAATCACAGGGCTGGTAAGATATTCCAGCTGAATTGTAAATTTATAATTCCTTCCATATTTTCTGTATGCCGCAATAAAGGCGTTCTGGGCTTTGTCAAAGATCCTGAGCATGCCCTCGTGTAAGGGTAAGCCTGCACGCAGTACGGTAGCCAGAACTATCTGATCGTCCAGCACCCGGCAATTGGATATTCCCAGAGGTGTCTGAATCTCTTCCTGCCTGTAAGAAAGCGTTTTGCTGATCTCATAAGCGAACATGTAACCAAGGCGTTCCAGATTATACCGGAAACGCATGGCATCTTTCTGAATATTCACATCGCGCATTTCCGCAAGAACAGCATTGAAAAGAGAATCCTTTTCAGCAAAAACATACGTTATCATACAGGGATATTTTGGACAAAGGTACAAAATCCATGAAATTACAAGAGCCCTTCCTCGGCAAAACTAAAGTATCCGTTTCCTCCGATTACTATATGATCTATAAGGTGCAAATCCACAATTCTTGCCGCCTCTTTCAATGTCGAGGTCAGAATACGGTCCTGCCTGCCCGGTTTATTGTTCCCTGAAGGATGATTATGTACCAGGATCAGTTCGCATGAAAGTTTGTCGAGGGCTTTCTTCAGGACCATGCGTATATCCACTATAGTGGCATTTAAACCTCCAGTACTAATCAATTCCTTGCCTATGAACTTCCGTCCTCCGTCAAAAAAAAGAACCCAGCATGTCTCGTAGGTCAGGTCCCTGAGCATTGGGATCATCATTTGGGCCACTTCACGGGCCGAGGTTATGGCCGCAGGTCTTTTGAGCGGTATCTGAGCCCTCCGCCCTAGCTCAAAAGCAGCACATAAAGTGACAGCCTTAGCGATCCCGATGCCTTTGATCCTGGTCATTTTCTCAACAGGCGAACGAACCAGTTCTGATAACTGGTTTCCATGTTCAGATAACAAGGTCCTGGCCAGTTCCATAACATTCATATTACCTGTGCCTGTACGCAGGAGGATTGCCAGCAACTCGGCATTGCTGAGCGACGCGGGACCCTTTTCCCGCAATCGTTCCCTGGGCCTTTCATCTGCCGCCCAATCCATCATCTTAAGTTTCTGTCCCATATACAAAAAAGCTTTCCAAAATTTGGAAAGCTTTCTGTAAAATTCAGGACAAAAGGTATAAACTACACTAGTTTATTAACATAGGAACTCAAACCACTCTTTAGATTACTTGCCTTGTTGTCATGGATCACATTGATCTTGGCCAGTTTATCTATCATAGAAAACACCTTGGGTAACATCGCGGCAGCTGCTGCCTTGTCTGTGGTGTTATGTACTGCCTTTATGGCATTACGTGTGGTACGTGCATAATATCTGTTGTGAAGACGTCTTTTTACGTTCTGACGATTGCGTTTTTCTGCTGATGCGTGATGAGCCATTATTCTTCTGTATTGTTTTGTAGCCAGTAGGGGAATCGAACCCCTATTGCAAGAATGAAAATCTTGAGTCCTAACCGTTAGACGAACTGGCCGATTTGGGAGCGCAAAGGTATAACGAATTTTCTATCCTACAAATTTTTTTACTCTTTTTGCCATTCGAACGAATAGATTACCGATTCAACCTGTCGCAAATAATTTCGCTTGGGATACCTTGGTGCATATACAAAGGCTTCCAAAACCACTATGTTCTGACTGTCCCTGTCGTAGAAGCAATGGCATACGAACGGGCCTCCCATAAAGTCGTTCTTTACATCCCACAACCCACGAATTTCGACAAATTCCCGGTTGTTGTAATTGACCCATCTAAAAGAGGGTTCGATCAGGGTATTGGTTGTCATATAAGTATTGTCAAGCGGTCCGGGTACTTCCTTTTCCAGTTTCAGGTTGCGTTCTGCAATGATCCGGGATAAGGTCAGATCTTCGCTGTTTCTGTAAGGATACGTATAAATAAATATCCCCTGTGTGGTATAGGTTGTTTCATAGGCGACCCAGATGAAACTATCGGTTTGTTTTTTAATTTTATAGCCTGTGGGAAAATACGGTGATCCTCCCAGTACTTTGGTAACTGTTTGACGTATAGAAGACTCTTCGAATTTTTTGGAATTCTGTATCACCCTGTTCCTTTCTGCCTGTTCCATAGCATTTTTCAACAGATCACTGTTCTGATCGATGCACTGAGCCACACTTTCATCATCAGGTCCCGACAAGGTAACAACAATTTGCGGAGCAGCCCATATATCTTTTTGTATAACCATCTTTGCTTCCTTCAGATCGGTATTTATGTTACAGATAATGATATTGCGGTGTATCTGGAAAATAGATGAAAAAGCGTTTTCTGTTATATTAAGCAGGGTAAAAAGCGGTTCCCGCTGCGGAAGGTAAGGAAAATCTACAGCCAGGATAGAACGCAAAAATTGACCGGGGCCGGATTCCCACGACCCTTTGTTCATTACCACAATGATCTCTCCGGCCTTTCCACTAACATTTTGTTTCAGCTGTGGTCCATCTGAACAGGCCGATGTCATGACTGCAAGCAATCCGGTAAAAAGTAAAATTTTTGTCCTCATATCAGTTCTCCTTGATCGTTTTAGGTAAATAGTCTGTATAAATCATTCCCGAAGGCCAAGAACATAAGTCCTATCAGCAATATCATCCCGGCTATCTGGGAATACTCCAGAAATTTATCGGAAGGTTTTCTTCTTGTGATCATTTCGTAAATGATCAGTATCGTGTGACCGCCGTCCAACGCGGGAATGGGTAGCAGGTTAAGTATGGCAAGCATGATGGACAGCCATGCGGTAATGTTCCAGAAGATCTCCCAATTCCATGATCCGGGAAAAATGCTTCCGATGGCTATAAAACTCCCAACCGATTTGTATGCCTGTGTCCTGGGGGTAAATATCAATCCCAGTTCACGAATATAATTGGCGCCCGTCTGACACGCTTTCCGTATCCCGGCTGGAAACGCGCCCAGGAATGAATACTCCTTGACGGTCACCGGAATAAATTCCACGGGATTGGTCACGCCAACCATGATCATTCCCTGGTCATTCACCAGCAGGGGGATCTGCAGGATGTTCTGTTCTCTTTGTACCGAGGCATAAACGGTCCCCTTCCTGTTCTGCGCCAGTATTTCCTGTACATCCTGTATAGCCGGGGTGGAAATGTCATTTACCGATACTATCCTGTCGCCCGGAACAAGTCCCGAGGCAATATTGATGGATGTATCGGGAACAGACTGTACCACAAATGGGTAACGCAAGGTGAACAAACCCTGGGAATTCAACATCTCGCGAATAAATCCCTGATCGAAATTAAAACGTACCGTATCGGCCCCCCTCAGTACGGTCACTACGGCCGGTCTTGTTCGTATCAGGTCCACATGCAGCATATGTACCGGATCGTCGGTTACTATTCTTTGGTCGAAGGCCAGTACCCTGTCTCCGTTGCGGAAACCAATCTCCCGGGCTAGGGGACTGCACTGAATGCCATAGGATGCGTCTCCTGTTTTTATATATTCTTCCCCCCAGGTAAACAGGATCAGCCCATAGAGTACAACGGCAAGTATCATGTTGAAGAGCACTCCTCCGACCATGACAAAGAAACGCTGCCAGGCGGGTTTGCTGCGGAATTCCCAGGGTTTGGGATCTTCCTTTAACTGGTTCTTATCCAAAGATTCATCAATCATCCCGGATATTTTGCAGTATCCCCCAAAGGGAAGCCAACCTATTCCGTATTCCGTATGGGAATTCTTCGGCTTAAATTTTACAAGGCTAAACCATGGATTAAAAAACAGGTAAAATTTATCTACCCGTATCTTGAACAGGCGGGCAAAAAGAAAATGACCCAGTTCATGGACCAGAATCAGAAAGGAAAGAGCCAGGATTACCTGGGCAATTTTTATCAGTACTTCCATAAAATCAACAACTTGTCAACAAAATTTGTGCCATCCTCTGGGCTTCCCTGTGTGTATCCTTCAATTGATCGAACGTGGGGTCCTTAATTAATGGTATCTTTTCCAGGGTTCGTGAGATCAGTCCAGGTATAGCAGTAAAGTTCAGGCGTTCGTTTAAAAAAGCATCGACTGCGACCTCGTTTGCCGCATTAAGTACACAGGGTATGTTGCCGCCTTTTTTGAGTGCCTCATAAGCCATCTCCAGGCAAGGGAACTTGTCTGCCGGAAGACTATGGAATTCCATAGAGCAAAAATGAGACAGGTCCATCCTGCGGGCCTCGGGAAAATCCAAGCGACGGGGGAAGGACAAGGCATACAAAATGGGCAGGCGCATATCGGGATAGCCCATCTGGGCCTTAATAGTTCCATCCGAGAACTGAACCATGGAATGGATCAGGGACTGGGGATGGATCATCACCTCTATCTTTGACAGGGGCTGCCCAAATAGCCAGAAAGCCTCTATAACTTCTAATCCTTTATTCATCAAGGTAGCCGAATCTACGGTGACCTTTTCCCCCATGTTCCAGGTGGGATGATCCAGTGCCTGGCTTTTTGTAATGGATTCCAGTGCTTTAAGGCTATATTTGAAAAAAGGGCCTCCCGAAGCTGTCAGTATGATCTTTTCTATGGTAGCCTGTTCTCCTCTTAAACACTGGAACACTGCGGAATGTTCACTGTCAACCGGCAGAATGGATACATTCCTTGCAGCAGCTTCACGCATGACCAGATGTCCTCCGGTTACCAGACTTTCCTTGTTTGCCAGGGCCAGTGTTTTGCGGTTTTTAAGGGCAGCAAGGGAGGGTTCCAGTCCGATAAAACCCACCAGGGCATTTAAGACCATATCTACAGAATCCCATGCCAGTACTTCGGTTATGGATCCGTTCCCGTACAAAACTTTTACAGGAGTCCCCTTCAGGGTGTCCCTGACCTCCATCCAGGCATTCCGGTCGGTGACCACAACGGCCTGAGGTAAAAATTCCAGAGCCTGACGGATCAATAACCCGGAAGATCTCCTGGCAGTAAGGATTTGCACTTTAAAAAGTCCGGGATATTTGCGTATGACTTCCAGGGCCTGAACCCCGATAGAACCTGTTGATCCCAGAATGGCGATGCGTTTTTGGAAAGTCATTTTAAAAATTGATGTAATCTGCCGGATTCAACGGCACGCCTTTATGCCATAGCTCAAAATGCAGATGGAATCCTGTTGAATACGTACCATGACTGCCAATAATGGCAACAGCAGAACCTGCGGTTACAGAATCCCCCACTTTTTTGAACAATTGTGAACAATGTTTATATATGGATAACAGATTGTTTTCGTGCTGTATCTGCAATACATAACCAAACTCTTCTGTCCACGATGCAAAGTTAACCGTTCCGTCAAGGACAGCATAAATAACCGAGTTTTCCGGAGCCACAATATCAACGGCAAAATGATTGTTGGCCGGGCTGAATCCGGAAGTGACCAGCCCTTTGACAGGAGGAAAGAAATGCAGACCTTCAATCTTCAGATTTCCACCGCTGATACTGCTCCTGCTCTGTTGCTCCTTCAACTCCGCCTGAGCACGCAACAGGGAGTCCTCCGGAGATCTTCCGCCCACAGCAAAATCGGGGATATCGGACATCTGGCCTTTTGGAAGTATTTCCTCCGGAGCCATTGGGTTCTGGTCTGCCAATACACGTTGCAGGTTGGTCAGGTGGATCTCCCACAAACGGATCACCTTTTCCAGGGAGTCCGCCCGAAGTGCATTATTCATCATGATTTCCCGCGTTTGTGCGTTTGGATAACCGGGCACATATTCTTTCAACGGAGTGTAAATGATCAATAAAACCACACTGGAAATCAGAATGATCAAAAAGCCCAGCAGACACAATAAAAGTTGCAAAACGGAAAATTTGACATTGAAAACCTGCTTGTGGGATTCTATGTTAAAAATGCCGAATATATACCTTTCCCTGAGAGCCTTTTTCTTGGAATGACCAGATGCCATAGACATGCTTTGTTCCGGCAAATGTACGAATCATTTTCCAATTTGTGTTACCTTTGCAGTATGGGACGGATAATGGGAATAGACTATGGCCAGAAAAGAGTAGGGCTGGCAGTAAGTGATCCGCTCAACATCTTTGCCACCCCCCTGCAAACAGTTCCCGTACATGAGGTTACGGACTTTATAAAACAGTATATCGAAACCCAGCCTGTTAAGCTGTTCGTGGTTGGATATCCCAGACACATGAATAACACCCCTGCACAAAATGCCCCCCGCGTATCAGCCTTTGTAACGCACCTGAAAAGAACTTTTCCGGATATTCCTGTAGTCCTTGCAGACGAACGTTTCACATCAAAAATGGCATTTCAAGCCATGATAGATGGTGGTGTGAAAAAAAAAGACCGCCGGGACAAAGCGACAGTGGACAGGATAAGCGCCGTGATTATATTACAGGAATACCTCCAAAACAATAAATTATGATATTACCCATATATATTTATGGATCTTCTGTACTAAGAGAAAAAGCACAGGATATTACACCCGATTATCCCAATCTGGATAAACTGATAGAGGATATGTGGGAGACCTTATATTATGCAGATGGTGTGGGACTGGCCGCTCCGCAGGTTGGCCTGTCCATCAGGCTTTTCATGGTGGATGGAAGTGAATTGTCCGAAGACCGTCCCGAATTAATGGATTTCAAACGGTTGGTCATCAATCCGCATCTTATAGAAACAAGCAGCCAAACAGTGGTATATCAGGAAGGCTGCCTGAGTCTTCCCAAAATCTGGGCCGATATTGAACGGCCTATCAGCGTGAAACTGACTTATCAGAACCGCCATTTCGAACCAGTGCAAGAATGGTTCCATGGAATGGCCGCCCGCATGGTGCAACACGAATACGCACATCTGGAAGGAGAACTCTTTACAGATCTTGCCCCTGCCATAAGAAAAAAAATGCTGCAAAGCAAACTGCAGGCCATTGCACGCGGAGAAGTGAAAACTTTTTATAAAACCAAAATCGTAAAATAAAATGGGAGTTTTCCACGCATATGATATCCGTGGTATATACGGGAAAGACTTTCTTCCCGGTGACGTGTATAAAATAGGATATTTTCTTCCCGCTGTTCTGCGAACCAAACGGATAGCCGTCGGAAGAGACTGCCGGGAATCTTCTCCGGAAGTTTTTGAATACCTGGTCAGGGGTTTGTGCGACGCCGGAGCCGATGTCTGTGATCTGGGGTTGACAACAACCCCTATGGTCTATTATGTTACAGCAAAACATCATTTTGAGGGATCTGTACAAATCACGGCCTCTCATAACGGAGCCGAATACAACGGGCTCAAGGTATCCGGCCCGGAGGCCATGCCCATAGGATATGACAATGGACTTAACCTGCTGGAAGATTGTGTTTTGCATAAAGACCCGGTTATTGCCACAAAAAAGGGTAAGATCATTCCACTGGACCTGAGGGAGGAATATTTTACATACCTGCAGGCATTTGTTCCGCATCTGGACGGGCTAAGGACAGGTATAGACGTTTCCAACGGAATGGCGGGATTGTTTGTGAAAAGACTCCTGGGAACAGAAAACATATTGTACATAAACGACGAACTGGACGGACGTTTTCCAAACCACGCCCCGAACCCGTTGGTGATGGAAAATGTGAAACAATTGCAGGACCTTGTCCGGCAAAAAAAATGCGATATCGGGATCATATTCGACGGGGATGCCGACCGGGTAATGTTCACCGATGAGAACGGAGCGTTCATTTCTCCCGATCTGGTCATCGCCCTTTTGGGTCATCATTTCCTGGACGGATCTCCGGCCCGGGTCCTTCAGGATATCCGTTCTTCAAAAGCGGTGGGAGAATACCTCGCCCCCATGGGGGCCGAGATGCACACCTGGCGCGTAGGCAGGGCTTTTGCGGCACCCCGGCTTAAAGAGATAGACGGTCTCTACGGCGGGGAACTTGCAGGTCATTATTATTTTAGGGACTTTTTCTACTCTGACAGCGGACTGCTGGCCGCCCTGCTGGTGCTGGATGTTCTGGTAAAGCTAAAAAAGCCTCTTTCCCGTATCATAGCAGATATCAGAAAATACGAAAGTTCCGGGGAGCTTAATTTCAGGATAGCGCGCAAGCAGGAAGCCATGGATGCACTGCGGCAACATTTCACAAAAAGGGAAACTCCTTCTGCCTTTTACGATTTTGACGGATACCGCATTGAATTTCCACGCTGGTGGTTCAATGTAAGGCCATCCAATACGGAACCGTACCTGCGATTTATTGCAGAAGCAGAAGACGCGGTGCTGCTGGAGGAAAAGATCCGGGAAATGAGAAAGGTCCTTAAATCATTTATCTAAAGAAAATGAAACGGTTTGTCACCCTGGATATATTGCGCGGATTGTCCATTTTCGGGATGGTCTTCTCGGCCATTATTCCGTATGGGGTGCTTCCCCCATGGATGTACCACATCCAGAATCCTCCACCTGAGCATACCCTGGATATGACCAGCTACGGGCTGGGATGGGTGGACCTTGTTTTTCCAATATTCATTTTTTGCATGGGAGCAGCCATACCGTTTGCTTTCAGGGCCAAATGGGAACGTTTCGGGCAGGATACGCGCAGGGATATGAAAGACATCGGCGAAAGATTCCTTATGTTGCTTGTTTTTTCTTTCCTGTGCAACCTGCTGCAACCCCCTCTGCCCGGGTATGGGTCCCAGTTCCTGATCCTGGCAGGCTTCGGGGCATTATGGCTCATCTACGTTAAGGGCGCTTCCCTGAAGATCAGGATTGTCGGATGGGTGGCAGCGCTATCCCTGCTGGCTCTTTACGCTTTTGTTTTTGACATGGGCATAACGCTCTTCAGCAGGAATATCATTATCCTGCTGCTGGCATTTTTATATTTGTTTGGAGCGCTGATCTGGTATTTTACTCGTAATTCGGTAAAATGGCGTCTGGTGGCTTTCCTGGGAGTGATCCTGATGAGCCTGGTGTCCCGCTGGGTAGGTTTTGATGGTTTACTGTATGGGAACAAAAATATTTCCTGGCTGCTGAATATGGAAGAGATCAATCTCCTGATGATCCTCCTGCCGGCTACCTGGGTCGGGGACCGCTTGCTGGCCATGCAGGAAGAACATGAAACAGGGATCCCCCGGGGCGGCTTTCTTATTCATCTTTTATTCTGGGGAATGTTCCTGCTTGTAATCTGGATCCTTGTGAGCAGTTATAACCGGTGGCTTAGCGACGGTAAATCGTTTTCTTTTTTAACGTTGCTGGTACTCGTCTGGCTAATGAGAAAAAAGGCGCCTCAATTCCTGTCCCTGCTCTACTTGTCGGGATTGCTTATTCTTACCGGGATGTGGATAGAAAGGTTTGAACCAGGCCTGACAAAAGTCCCCTGCTCTTTTTCCTATTGTTTTGTAAGCGGCGGCGTAGCCATACTTTTACTATTGTGGCTTCACTACCTTTCCGAATTTCTCCCCCGTAGATTTCTTTCCAATATTTTCGCGGGAGCAGGAGCCAATCCACTAATGAGCTATGTGGCATACGGTATGTTTGTCGTTCCTTTAATGAAGATTACATATTTACAGGTATTGTATCATTGGGCAAGACCGGTTGATTATCCCTGGATAGGTACGCTGAGTGCTTTTCTTCTGGTGTTATTTACCATGTGGCTGGTTTCCCTGATCACCCGTAAAAAGATTTATTGGCGTGCTTAAACAGGTAAAAACACTTTCCCTGGATAAGGAACACATTCCCCGGCTTCTTTTCCGTTATGCCATGCCGGCCATCATATCCATGACCGCTGCCAGCATATACAATATTGCCGATGTGATGTTCATTGGACGGGGAGTGAATGCCCTTGCCATAGCCGGACTTTCCCTGACATTGCCCCTAATGAACATTTCCGCTGCATTCGGATCTATGATCGGTGTAGGCGCATCTACCCTGATATCGGTTAAACTGGGACAAAAGGATATGTCAACGGCAGAAGTTGCCCTTGGTAACGCTGTTACCCTAAATACTTTAATCGGAGTTCTTTATTCTATTCTTGCCCTGATCTTTTTGGATCCTACCCTTAGGTTTTTCGGAGCCAGTGAACAAACTTTGCCATATGCCCGGGAATATATGCAGATCATACTTCTGGGCAATGTAATAACACACGTTTATCATGGCCTGAACGACAATCTGCGTGCAAGCGGGTACCCCAAAAAAGCCATGTTGGCCACCCTGACAGCCGTCGCCATGAATCTTGTACTGGATCCGTTGTTTATTTTTGGGTTTGAATGGGGAATCCGGGGAGCCGCAGTAGCCACGGTCCTGGCACAGGCTGCTGCCCTGAGCATCCTGCTGCACCATTATTCCAGAAAAGATTCCCTGTTGCATTTTAAGAAGGGGATCTTTGCGATCCGGAAAGGAATGCCTCGTAATATCATATCGGTGGGACTGGCACCTTTCCTTATGAATGTTGTCAACAGTCTTGTGATCATTATAATAAACCGTTCATTTTTTGAATTCGGAGGAGATTTTGCCGTAGGAGCTTATGGGATTGCCAACCGAATGGTTTTTCTTTTTATCATGATCATGTTCGGATTCAACCAGGGTATGCAACCCCTGGTAGGATTCAATTACGGGGCACAACAATACAAACGGGTCACAGAAATCTTCAAACTAACATTTCTGTGCGCTTTTTGTGTAAGTGTCCTGGCTTTTATTATTGCACAATTCTTTCCCGCTGCCGCTGTAAGTCTTTTTACAAATGATTCCACCCTTGCCCGGCTGACGGTTGAAGGACTGCATATAGATCTTGCGGTCTTCCCTTTGGTTGCGCTGCCCCTGGTAACATCCAACTTTTTCCAGGCAATTCGCAAACCCGGGAAAGCCATCTTTTTATCTCTTACCCGGCAGGTGATCTTCCTGATCCCTTCCCTGCTTATCCTCCCACGTTTTTTTGGAGTGACCGGAGTCTGGGCCAGCATGCCCGTATCCGATGCAGCATCGTTCATTGTGGCTGCAATACTTATTATGAAACAATTGAAAGAATTCAGGAAATATTATGAAATCAACGGATAGAATTGTCGTTTCTCTTGGCCGCCAGTTGGGCAGCGGCGGTTATTTCGTGGGAAAGATGATCGCCTCGGCCCTGGGTCTTTTTTTCTACGATAAGGAACTTCTCTTTTATGCTGCCAGGGAGAGCGGATTGTGCGAAGAGATCTTTAAAAACGCCGATGAAAAGGTATCGCAGGGTCTGTCACGTGTTCTCAACGCATATGATTTTTTTGGAGGGGCTTTTTTTGATCCTATGAGTGCAACATTGTCCAGGGACAGGATATTCAGGATCCAGTCAGAAGTGATCCGCAAGATCGCCGATGAGCAATCCTGCCTCTTCATAGGACGTTGTTCAGACTATATCCTCAGGGAACACCCCCGCATGAGAAGCGTCTTCATACACGCCCCCCTCCCCCTGCGTATTGCCAACGTAGCCGAACGCAGGGGAATTTCGCCAGAGGAAGCAGAAGCCTTCATAAACAAGGAAGAAAAGAAAAGGGCTGCTTATTACAACTATTTCACCAACAAGGAATGGGGAAAAGCCGATTCGTATCATTTTACACTCGACGCCGGTTTGCTGGGGCTTGATCATTGTGCCCGGCTGGCAGCCCATCTGATCAAAGAAAGCCTGGGTTGAAAGTGTTGCAGAAGTTGTACGACTTAAGAGTCGAATTGTATATTTTAAGAGCCTGCGCAATATGCCGTGTTGTACCTTTAATCAACAAATTAAATAGTTATGAAAAGGTTTACACGGATCATTTTTGCATTGCTTGTATGCCTTATGGCAACCGCATGCAAGGGTATTTTCGGGGATTATGAAGGAACCGAGGAATTTCGCAATGATATTGCTGTTTTTGCCGATTATGCCGTAAGAAAACAACTGATCGTACTAAAATACCTGGAATACACTTCCGATGGTTTTACCCGGGACATTCTGCAGGGAACGGTGTCGGCCGATGAATACGACGATTTCTTTAAATCTGTCGCAGATATGGTACCGTATATAGAGGATTATGAGAAAGCATTCAAAACGCTCGAAAAGTCGGGCATCCTGACCTCAATTAGTACAAAAGGACTTATTTCTTCAGGAAAAGCTTTTTTTTCCTGGATGACCGGAAGCGGCAAAAGAAGCCGTGAAAGGGTGCTTACCGTGGCCTCCAACCTGAGTCCGGCAGACCGCTCCGAACTCTATAATAAACTTCGTTCCGAATGGAAAGGAAAAACTTCCAGCGAAAGCGACTTCTGGAAAAAAATGGAAAACGGCGATTTTGACACCCAGGCGCCTCAGATGTTCAATGACTTCCAGCAGGATAATGAGGAATTTGCCCTGACCTCCGTGGACAAAGGGCTTACCCTGCAGCGAATAGTAGTTCTGGAAGGAGCCGAAGGGGTAAAAGCCGGTGCCGAGCTTATGACCGACGTGATCTCAACAGCTACTCCTCTGGGTGACGGGATAGCCGCCGCACAGGTGGGACAGCTTACCCTCGACCTGTATAACGCTAATTCAAATGCCGACAGAGCCAAGATAGCCGCCGCCATCGCCTCCAACCTGGCCGGTATGAAATGGAAAGATCCCATTCTGGGCATAATCGGGGGAGACGCAGGGGTCGATCTGGTTGTTGAGACGCTGAAAGAAACGGTAGATGTTGCTAAAACAGACGCCCAGAATACCGCCGAGACAAAAAAATCATTTGTGGTTGTTGAAGACACCGACAGTCAGGACCAGGCAGACATTGTCATTGCCCAGAACCAAGCTTCGTCCGCTCCTTCCAAAGCCTCTATTTCTGTTGCCATTGGTAATATAATTGATGAAGGAGTAAAGTTCGCCTATACCATCCTCAACAAGGGCAAATGGTTACTTACAGCCATCGATAAGAACGGGAATAAAGAAACCCAGGCCGTAGAGGTTCCCGCCGGAGAAGTGATTTATGTCACTTTAAGCACTACCCCCCCGGTTTCGGACGAGAAAGAGACGGAACAACCCGCCGATTACACAGACTGGAACAAAATCACAGAACAGTATGTATTCCTGAAGAGCTACCCGCCTTTTTCCGGAACTTGTACTTTTATAGGATACAGTGATAATATGTTTTATATGGCCGTAACCATCAGGGCAAAGACATCCGATGCAGAAAAATACAGGGCCAAAATTGGTAATTACGGGTTTGAGGATCATAGCAGTAGTGGGAACATAATATACTGGGGCCCAAAATACGGGAACTACTACGCTCATATCTCTTTTGCAGCGAGTAGCACAACAGGGTACACAGATATAATGTTCAAGAACCTGCTATAGCCTACTCAGTCATATCTCTTTTCTGTGAACTGTTTTACGATATAACAGTTCCTTTTACCATATGCAACCCTGCCATTGGTCGGGATGGTTAGCTTTGCATACATGAAGAATTATCATCTGATATTTATATTATTGCTTTCCTTTGTCTCTTTTTCGGGTTGTAAAGGTTTGGGAGGAAAGTATGAAGGAACCGAGGCATTCCGGAGTGATGTCGCCCTTTTTGCCGATTTTGCCATACGTAAACAGGCTATCGTATTGAAATACCTGAAATACACTTCCGATGATTTCAAAAAGGACATTTTACAAGGAAGCGTTTCGGAAGCCGAATACGATGATTTTTTTAAATCGGTAGCTGCAATGGCTCCCTATTTGAAAGACTATGAGGAGGCATTTTCTACACTCGAAAAATCCGGCGTATTGACCTCTGTAAACACCAAGGGAATCCTGTCTTCGGGAAAAAATTTCCTTTCCTGGATCTCTGGAAGCGGCAAAAGAAGCCGGGAGCGGGTACTTACCGTAGCTTCCAATCTGAACGCTTCTGACCGCAACGATCTGTACAACAAACTAAGACCTGAATGGAAATCAAAGTCCTCGAGTGAAAGCGACTTCTGGAAAAAAATGGAGAACGGCGATTACGATAACCAGGCATCTCAGATGTTCAACGATTTCCAGCAGGACAATACAGATTTTGCAATCACTTCCCATGAAAAAGGACTTACTATCCAGCGTATAATTGTTCTGGAAGGAGCCGAGGGGGTAAAAGCAGGAGGTGAACTTATGACCGATGTCATTGGTACGGCTACCCCCTTGGGCACCGGCATGGATGCAGCACAGGTAGGACAGCTTACAATAGATATGTATAACTCAGACTCCAGCGCAGACAGGGTCAGGATTGGTTCTGAGATCGCTTCGAATCTGGCCGGTATGAAATGGAAGGACCCAATATTAGGCATAATTGGAGGAGATGTCGGGGTTGATTTGATCTCAGAAACCATATCCGAAACGGTAAAAACAATAAAAACAGACGCACAAAATGTTTCGGAAACGGGCAATTCTTTTGTGGTTATTGAAGATGAAGATAAAGAAGAAGAGGGAGATATTGTCATTGGGCAAAATCAAAGTCATTCTAAAGGGGCTTCCATCAATGCCACTATTGGCAATGTCATAGATGAAGGGACCAAATTCATCTACACCATCGTCAACAAAGGCCGGTGGATCTTCACCGTTATAGACAAGAACGGCAATAAAGACACAAAAGAAGTGGATGTTCCCGCCGGCGAGGTCATATATATCACGGTATCCACTACACCTCCTTCAGACGAAAAAGAACAGAAAGATGATTATACAGACTGGAACAAAATAATAGCACAGTATCCCGATCTGAAATCCTACCCGGCTTTTGCAGGGTCCTGCACTGTTATAAGCTACATTACTTACGATGACAACCCGTTTCTGGCACCAAAAGCAGTAATCAGAGCAAAGAATTCTCAGGTGGAAAAATATGTTAATACAATCAAAGCAAAAGGATACACAGTACAGGCAGACGGTTCATACAGGGGCCCCAGGGTAGGCGGCTTCCTGCGCAATATACGGTTTTCAGCAAGCGGTATAACCGGATATACCGATATAACTTTCAGCGGGATTGCATAACCGATGACCTCCAGACGGCCGGGCTCTGTCCGGTCTCTTTTTTAAATACCCTGAAAAATGAGGCCTCGTTGCTGAACCCGGCCATTTCGCCTATACCCTTAATGGAAAGATGCTTTGAAGCTGGATCTATTAAAAGTTTCTTTGCATATGTAATCCGGTACGAGTTAACAAATTGTGAAAATGAAATCCCAAAATCCTGGTTTACAACCTGGGATACGTATGTTCTGTTGGATCCTAGCAAAGAAGCCACATCGGTGATATGCAGATCTTCTCTTGTATAGATCATATCCCGGTTCATCAGATGAACCAGCCTGTCCTTCAGGTTGTAGTCATCATTGGTCTGCTTTACGGTGATCTTTTCTGTTTTCCTAATATCATTTTCAAAATCCCTGGCAGTGAAACGCTGATGATAACCCACATACCCCACCATATACAATAAAATGGTAAAAATCATGGATGGGATGAGTAATATCCACAACGATGTTCCAAAGGCAGCCCTGCCGATCAGCGAGAAAACTGCAGACATGACCGATGTTAACATCATCACGTAGAGCATGTTCTTGGCCCACCAAAGAGAACGGTCCTCTGTAAAGGAATAAAAATTTTCCAGTTCGTTCTGATACCGTTCAATATTCTTCTTGCTAATGAGAACGACGGGAACGATCTGTAAAATGTAAATCAGCCGGCTCAGCCGGAAAATGACTGCCTGTAAACCGGCCATCCCTGACAACTGGCTTATCTTCCTTCCTTCTATGACAAATTGTTTATATGCGCTTTGTTCCAAAGGCGACATCAGAAAGAATACTACAAATATTATTATAAAAAGAAGGCATGAAGGCAATACGGCCAATAGTTGACGGGCAGGTGTTATTCTTGTCCCTGTAAGTTCTGCGATATATAAAAAGAACAAGGGATAGACAAGCAGTGAAGACAAGGAATAAAGGCTTTCAACAACATTGAATAACGCTGTACCTCTGTTGAAATAATAGGCGTGAGAGAAAAATACGAGGAAAGAGGCGAACATAAAGACCGCCAGCAACTTCCTTGCTTTTGTTACTTTCTTTTTGTCCATAATTATTGTAATGAACCAAAAAAGACAAACAAACATGGGGAATGTGGACAATACCGCCTGTAGCATGATCCTTAAATACCTTCGGGCAGAAACAGATCTATAGACCTGCGCCTGTCATCAATCTTGTTTATGAAATCTTCATGGAAGGGTAGCAGAATCCGCCCATCGCTGAACTCCAGCTCCAGGCAGGGATTTCCCGGATAATCAAAGAATCCGGAAATGGTTCCTTTACACTTTTTCCCTCCGCTACTTTTTGCTTTGAATGTGTATCCGACCAGACGGGATCCCCCGCTCGGGAATTCTTCTCCCCCTGCTTTGTACAGGACGGTCTTTCCTACCCATTCGGCTGCCAGATTTTCGGATAAATAATTTTCAAAACGGATCAGTGCCTGATCGTTTCCGCGTAATTTAACAAATATTAAATAAAAAGGAACCGATATCCCATCCACCTGAATGAATACCGGCTCTTTTGTATTTAACTGATCAATAATGTGTTGGGGAACTTCCGGGCAGAACTTTAAAATAAGTTCCCCTCCCTTTCCGAAGGTTTTTCTCACCGTTGCCAGTGGCAGAAACCTTTCCTTATTTCCCATGTTATTATTCTGTTGCCGCCTGGTCCTTTTCTTCTTCTACTTCCGGACCCGCTGTTCCTTCAATTTCGGCGATGGTCTCTTCTGCTTTCGCAGCAGCAGCAGCTGCTGCAGCTGCCAACCGGGCAGCTGCTTCTTCACGTTTTGTCAATAATGCGGCTGCACGCTCTTTATTAATCTTGGTTTCTGCCTCCAGGCGTTGATTCATTTCTGTACGTGACTCCTGCTCAAGCTTGCTTTTCTTTGCGACAACTTTGGCTTCTTTTTCCTGCATCCAGGCATCCCATTTTGCATCTGCCTGTTCCTGTGTCAAAGCGCCTTTGGCCACACCTTCATACAAATGTTTTTTCAATAATACCCCTTTATAGGAAAGGAGCCTGCGGGTTGTAAGTGTGGGCTGTGCGCCATTATTGAGCCAGTAAAGGGTTCTTTCCGCATCCAGCTGTATTTTTGCCGGATTGGTGTTAGGATCATAGGTTCCTAGTGTTTCAATTAAACGGCCATCACGGGGAGCGCGGGAATCGGCAACTACAATGTGAAAATAAGCATAGTTCTTTTTGCCATGACGTGCAAGACGAATTTTTACTGCCATAAATCTGATTTTTAAGTTAATGAATTGTGTTAACTTCCTTATCTTCTCGAGAAAAGGTCCGCAAAGATATGTGTTTTTATGGTTATGGCAAAATTTTTATCAGCGGCGGAAATTTCTGTTGCTGCGGAAACGGTTGCCAGGATACTGCCCTTCATAACCTTTGTAAGGCAACGTTTCATATACCCTTTGCTGTTCAGGAGTTAATAATTGTTTTACCTGATCCCTGTGTGTATCCCGGGCACTGATCATTTTAGCACGAACGTCTGCCTTTACCATCAGATCCCTTGTAGAACGGCGTTCATTCCTGAGTTGGTCCATTTGTGCTTTATGAACAGATTCCAGTGTTGTGATCTGCCGGATCTGCTCTTGTGTAAGATCCGGAATTACGTGCATGCATGTCGAGCGATCGCTATAAGCAGCATTCCTGTTTCCTTTTCCTCCCTGGGCAAAAATTGTCAATGATGTCATCATCATTAAAGCAGTGATCAAAAAAGTCTTTGTTTTCATTTTTCTGAATTTTTTAATGTTAATTTGCCCATTGGACACGAACTTGCCCTGAAAACTTGCACAGGATAAGGAATTTTTTCAGCAGGATTTACCGTAACAATCTAAAAGCTTTTTTTGTAAATTTTTTTTTGCCCTGAATATCAGAGACTCTACCGATGAAACGGACAGTTTCATGACTTCGCTGATCTGTTTGTAAGAAAGATCTTCGTACTTGCTAAGGACAAAAGCTTTTTTTTGTTTTTCAGGGAGGGAACTCAGCGTCCGTTCCAGAATTTCTTTTCTTTCTTTCGCTTGTAATGTTTCCAGCGGTCCTTCCCCGGACACGGCTGCTGACAAACCGGCCGCAGTTGCTTCCCGGGATACCAGGGAATCTCTATGCCTGCGGTTATCCCTCAGATAATTAAGTGATTTGTTGAGAGCAATTCTGTACAACCAGGTAGAAATCCTGGCATCGGCACGAAATCTGTCAACAGACCGGAACACTTCAATAAATACTTCCTGCGTCACATCATCGGCATCCTGGCGGTCGTGTAATATACCCATACAGGTTCTGAATACCAATTGACCATATTCTTCAATCAGTTCTCTGAATGCAGCCTCCTCGCGCTTTTTTAACCTGTCTGTTATATTTGTGTCCAAAATCTGTAAAAAACAATATATTTGACACGACAATCAGAAAATACTTGTGCTGTCGCATTTTAAATAGCGCAAGTTTTTTCGTTTTGATGTGTCAAACATACAAAATAACAGAAAATGAACTGCAAATCAACGGAGAGGAAACTGATCTTCTTTTTGGAAAACAATCTCCCAAATCAAGAAGCAGAGGCGGTTGCTTCTCATTTGGATTTATGTCCCGGATGCAGGGAAAAAATGGAGTACCTGCGGGAAACTCTCTCTCTACTGGATAAAGAGAAAACCGTTCAGGTGAACCCATTTCTCTTTACACATCTTCAGGGACGTCTGGAATACATGGAAAAAGAAAAAAGCAGGATACCGAAACCTTTGTTTATTGCAGCAGCACTGATTATTGGTTTATTTTCGGGAATACTGCTCGGACAACTGATCATCGGGCCTTCCAAACCGACCTCCCGGCAAGAGTATGAAATTGCTTATCTGTTCCATGACAATCAAATTGAAAACATGGAAAACCTGCTCCTGGAAGAAAATTTTTAAAAGATGGGATTATGCTTAAATTTTCAAAAACGGCTTTGGTCATCCTGGTGGTTTTTCTGATAGGGACTAATATTGCCGTCATTGTCACATACCACTCACACTTAAAACGGGATCTGCAGGAAACGGAGCAATCGATAGATATACCTCCCCGTCAGTTTGGCAGTTTCATTGCCGCTGAATTGAATTTGGATGATATGCAACAAACGCAATTCAGGGAATTTCGCCGCTCATATAACCGGTCTGCCAATAAAACAATGGCATCTATGAACGGTATCCGTAACCGCATGGCAAGGGAGTTGAAAGCAGTACATCCTGACCGGAAAAAACTGGAGGAGTTGGCCGGGATTCTGGGGCAAAAGCATAAAGAACTGAAAATTCTGACTTTTGATTACTATTTTAATATGCAAAGCGTACTTTCCCCCGAACAACAGGATAAACTTGCCATCCTTTTCCAGTCTATGCTGTCCGTACCCGGTCCGGGACAGGGCTATAGAGGTGAAAGAAAAAGTTTAAATCTTCCGTAGTATCTATCCCATAAAGCGTACAGCTACCGAAAAATAGATCAACACACCGAAAATGTCAGAAATCGACGTGATTAGCGGAGCGCTGGCTGTAGCTGGATCGAGTTTAAGTTTTGTAAAAACAAACGGCAAAAGCATACCAATCAGACTTCCGCTTATTACTATTAGAACCATCGAAATGGCAACAACCGCAATTATTTCGGGTGCTCTAAAACTTGCTATCACTGCCACTCCGGCAGCCATGGTCACTCCAAGCATAAAAGAAACGATCAACTCTTTTCCGATCAATTTATACCAATCAGAAAGTTTCACATCCCCGGTGGCAAGTGCACGGATCATGAGGGTGGCTGACTGTGAGCCGGCATTTCCCCCGCTGTCTATAAGTAAAGGAAGAAAGAACACCAAAGAAACAACCGATTGAATAATAGATTCAAAACTTGAAATGGCCGCTCCTGAAAAAATGTTCATAAAGACCAGGGCGAATAGCCAGACTATTCTGTTTTTATATAATTGTAAGACCCTCTCTTTGAGCGGATTGGATATTGACTGTTGAAAAGATCCAAACTTATGGAAGTCTTCCGTTGTCTCTTCTTCAACTACGTCCATGATGTCATCAATGGTTACAATACCCAACAGAATCCCTTCATTGTTGACAACAGGAAGGGCCACCCGGTCGTAATCCTGAAAGGTTTTTACAGCCGTCTCCTGGTCATCCATTACATGCAATGCCACAAACCGGGAATCCATCAATTCAGAGATCTTCTGCTCCGGCGAGGCCAATATGAGTTCTTTTATCCTGATATCGTCAATCAATTTCCACTGTTTATCAACTATATAAATTACGTTAAGTGTTTCAGAATCCTTTCCGTACATCCTAATATGCTCAAAGGCATGCTGTACGGTATCGTTCGGTTTGACAGCAACATATTCGGGGGTCATAAGACGTCCTATACTGTCCTCGGGGTATCCAAGCAGCTGGATGGTAATGTTACGTTCTTCGGGAGAAAGGAACTGGATCAGCCGCTGGCAGATTTTTCCGGGCAATTCTTCAAAAAATGCCGTCCTGTCGTCAGGCTCAATATCATTAAGCAATTCAGACAATTTTCTGACATTCCTGGCCAGTCCTTCTATGATCTGTTCTTGCTTCTCATAAGAAAGCAGGTGAAATGTTTCTTTAGCCAATTGCCGCCCAAGCAGTCTGAACAGGATGATGTCATTGGCTTCCGGGGTTTCTTCAATAATCTCGGCAGCCTGAATGGGATCCATTTCGTTCAAGCTGTATTTAAGAGATTTCCAGTCTTTATTTTCTATTAATTGCCGGATCCCGGCTGAGAATGTAACCATAATGCTGTCTCCTTAAAACCTTATACCATAAGGAGACATCAGGCTCCTTACAGTGATATTAACTTTTTACAATTATCAGGGCCTTCGTCCATCAGGGTGTTATTTTTTTTAGTTCCTGGCTGCAAAGATAGTAAATACAACCGTTTTTAAAGAATTCCGTAAAAAGAAATGGCTTTCAGTGAATGATACAATAATTCGGAACAAAAAACAGCCGATGTATCCTCCGTTATCCAGTCGTAATCATATTCCAGACCTGAACAACTATCCAGAACATATATATCTGTATGGTTCCTCAGTGTATCAAGTGTTTTGAACAGGACTGCAATAAAACCTATAATTTTCTTTAGCACCTTCATGGTCCGAATCCGAACCTATGAAGATAGGAAAAGGATCAGAAAGATAGTTTCAGCCTTACAAAAAAGTTACGTCCCGGTTCTACGCTAATATCCCCGCGGTTGGTCGAAAGGTGGTTTGTATATCGGTTGTTGGTCATGTTGTCAACACCCGCAAATACCTGGAGCCTGACAAATCGCAAATCAATGACCTTGGAATTGAGTGTGGCATCTAAACGGTAATACCCTGGTGTTTCCTTTTCTCCTTCGGCTATCTTATCCTGCTTTGTAGCACCAAATACCGAAAATTCAACAGAACCCAGCCTGGGGTATGTATAGCGGATTCCGGCACGACCATTCAGGGGGGGGATCAGCGGAAGGTCCCCTTCTGTTTCCAGGGCCATCCCACGTACATAAGCTCCTGATGCAAAGAACACAAAATCCCTGTTGAAATTGCAGGCAAACTTAAAGTCTATCCCGTAAAGTAAGGCTTTTCTGACATTTGCGTTGATCAGTGCGGGTATCGTTTCTGGCTTTGAATCTGCAGTAAGCCTGAAAATGAATTCACCCGGTGTTTCCACTATCATATTGTTCAGCCGGTTCATAAAAATCCCTGCCTGTAGATTGAATTTTGATTTCCATACCCTGACACCCAGATCTGCCGAATAAGATTTTTCCGGTTTCAGGGCAGGATCGCCCAGGCGTACAAAATTACCCAGATCAATATATTTGAACCTCTCTTCCAATGAAGGAGCCCTGAACGCCCTGGCCAGATTAAGGGACAAATCTACATCTTTGAACAATTTATACAAAAAACCTGCATTGGCGCTCCATGACAGGCTGTATTCCGTTCCAGCCTCAAAAGTAATGCGCTGGTTGGGAGGATTGTCGTTCCGTTTCCCGTTCATAATGATGTAATCCACATCCATTCCCTGTTCATTGTTGATCCTTATCCCGTCAAACCGGCCTCCCAGGATCATGGTCAGTCTGTTATCCAGGAGACGTGTTTCATTCTGAAAAAACAGACCCGCACTGCCAAAAGATGATTCAGGAATAGGCGTTTCGCCCCTTACTACATTATTGGTTTTAACAATATCCCCGGCAGGATTCAGTATATCTATCCTGATATGCTTTTCCCTGCTGGTGCTAAGTTTGCGTGCCCAGACATCAATTCCGGCTATCAGCACATTCCTTTCTGACAAATCCCAGGTCCCTTGTAATTGTACTCCGTTTGTCAAGTGTTTTCCCATGGGATAAAAGATCTCCGGAGTAGTGCGTTGGATATTCCCGTTAGGCAGGGTTGTCCGGGTCACCATGTTCGGTTCCATCTCCACGTCTCTGATTATGTACTGCGTGAAATATCTAAGTTCAAGGGAAGACCACTTTTCAGTAATATTGGATATCTGGTAACTTGCCGAAAGCAAATGCCGTCCTATATCGGTATAGGTAGCTTTGGCCGGCCCCGGAAATGCATCGCCCCCGGGGATCCCTACGTCTGTAGACCAGTTACGCTGGTATTGCACTTTAAACAAATGATTGGCAAACGGTTTGACTCCAAATTTTGCCGAGATGTTGTTCGTGGTAAACTGGCTGTTCGGCAGTATGCCGTCGGGAGTGCGTAGATTGCCGGCCTTTGCGTAAGTCCCTCCCAGATTGAGGAACCATTTCCGGGAACCGGCACTAACCGAGGCATGGTTGGAAAACAACCTGTTAACCGAGGCAAAACCGGATATGACGTTTCCTGAAACGTATGGTTTGGGCGCAAAATGACCTTGTTTGGTTATGATGTTCACAATCCCTCCCATAGCCCCGGTTCCGTAAAGTGAAGATTGTGCACCCTTGATGACTTCAACCCTTTCTATATCGTTAACATCTATCATGCTGAGCGAAGCCGTCAGATCGGTAGCCGTTTCAACCCGGTTCCCGTCTACCAGAATGACCAGCCTGTCTTCGTTAAACCCACGGACATTGATGTTCGTGGCCCAGACTCCGTCGCCTCCCCTGGAAACGCCGGGTTCTTCTTCCAGGACGTTGGATATGGTAAAAGCCGACCGTCTCTGATAGGCAGATGAATCCACCACAACCATCGAAGCCGGCAGGTTCCTGACCTGCCGGTTGATCCGCAAACTGGTGACTACAATCTCACCCAGCGGAACCGGAAGTGTGTCTGTCTTTTCCTGCCCGTAAGCAGTGAATGGAAAAAATACAGCCAGTGATAAGGCTGCGGCCAAAGTAATGGTAAATTTTTTCATTTTTATATATTCTTCAATAATACCGACTTAACCTGAATACCGCCCAGCCGGCCCAGCTGGCCGGTAAGTGAGCCTATCTGATCAGTGGTACCTTCAAGAATCAGGGAAATGAGATTTTTACCATTACTCCGCGGGAGACCTTGTCTTCCCAGAATAATGACTGCATGCTGTGATAGGATATCGTTCAGCAGTGCGACATTCTCGTGGCTATTGATTTGAATGATTACTATTCCTACTCTCTTTTCCATCAGAATTCCTCCGGATTAGATCAGATTTGTTTTGATTTGATTGTTGTGCCGGCCTTGAGCAGAAACATCCTGATCTCAGTGCGGACACTATTTTACTGTTTGCGCCACAAATATAAGACATTTTTTCCATCTGCTTAAAAATGTTCTATTTTTGTTGAAATTTTCGATCATGCGATTACTGACCCTCATAAGCATTTCCTTTTTTCTTTTGGTAAGCTGCGGAAATCCCACAGGGGGAAAAAAACACCCAACGACCTTTACTATAGTCACACTTAAGGGTCCTTCTTCCATGGGTATGATAAGATTGATAGACAGTCTGGAGAATGCGACTGATCCGGACATTGTGGTCAAGATCGTTAACGAACCCTTGCAGGTAAGGAAAATGATGTTGGACGGCAGTGCCGATTTTGCCGTCCTGCCCACGACCATGGCAGCTATCGTATATAATAAAGGCCTGGAATACAAACTGATAGCCATCCCTGTATGGGGGACGCTCTATTTGTTCGGAAATGACACGACCATAAAGGGATGGGAAGACCTAAGACATAAGAAAGTCAACGTGATGGCCCGCGGTATGACGCCAGACGTGCTTTTCCGGTACCTACTGCAAAAAAACGGGCTCGATCCGGAAAAAGACATTATGCTGGACTACCGCTTTCCCACGCACATTGACCTGGCCAATGCTGTAGCCTCGGGACAGGCTTCGCTGGGAGTGATCTCAGAACCACTGGTAAGCCAGGTGATGCACCGAAATAAAACGGTAAAAATGTTGTTCGACCTCAACCGCGAATGGTTGTCCGTTCAGGGATCTCCTATTCCACAGACAGCCCTTATGGCAAAAAAAACTGTAATTCGCGACAATCCAGCCCTGGTTGAACAGATCCTTGATGCTTACCAAAGATCCGCCCGCTGGGTTAACGACAATCAAGACAGTGCTGCAGTACTGATAGTCAGGCACCAGATACTGGATGATATACAGGTGGCACAACAGGCCATCCCGGGATCGGGGCTCCGGCTGGTAAGGGCATCGGCCATTAGTCGGCAGATCCAGGACTATCTGCATGTTTTTTTTGAAATGAATCCTCAGATCACCGGAGGGAAAATGCCTGATGAAGAATTTTATTACTAAAAAGCGAACCATCACCGCCGCATCTATCCTGCTGATGCTGGCCCTCTGGAAATTACTGGCCGTTCTTTTCAATTCGCCCTTTATAATACCTCCTCCCGAGGCAACCTTTCTGGCCGTAATACATATCTTTACAGAACCGGAATTTCTGGCCGTGGCAGGTAGTACCGTTTTAAGGGGCTTGGCCGGATTTCTGGTATCTGCCGTACTCGGACTGTTTACCGGCATACTGGCAGGTATCAGTCCTGGTTTTAACACTTTTATTACTCCCCTGCTGGTAACGGTCCGTTCTGTACCCGTCATATCACTGATCCTTCTGGCCCTGATTTGGTTCGAGACGGGAACAGTCCCCGTTTTCATCGCCTTCCTGACCATGTTCCCCTTCATTTGCACCAATGTATCCGACGGGATTAGGAATGTAGACCGGGGACTGTTGGAAATGGCCCGGTTTTACCGGGTGGATAAAGGCAGAATCCTGACAGCGGTGTACATACCGGCCATTATGCCCTTTATCGTGAGCGGTGCCTCAAGTGCCATGGGGATCGGATGGCGTGCCATCATCATTGGGGAAGTTCTGAGCCAACCGGAATTCGGTATAGGTACCAAAATGCAGACAGCCCAGACTTTTTTAAATGTAGAGGCGGTCATCGCATGGACTTTGATCGCGGTGCTTATCAGTTTTGTTTTTGAAAAGCTTATCCGATGGGGAGAACATAATCTTATACGCTGGAGAACAGAATTATGAGTCTGCAAATCAACAATCTGGGCAAAAGCTACAACAAACCGGTATTCAGGGATTTTTCCATATCATTTCCCGAAGACACCATAACCTGCGTACTGGGACCTTCGGGTTGTGGAAAAACCACCCTGCTCAATATCATCGGTGGGATCATAACACCTGATGAAGGATCCCTGGAGGGATTTGAGAACAAAACCTTTTCCTATGTTTTCCAGGAACCCCGCCTGCTGCCTTGGAAAACCGTAACAGAAAACATCGAGTTTGTTCTGGACAGGGAACTACATGCCGGTGAGCGGAAAAAACAAGCCGAAAAACTCATCCGGCAAGTAGAACTGGAAGGTTTTGCCGGTTATTATCCGGCCCAACTGAGCGGAGGTATGCGTCAACGGGTCTCCATTGCACGTGCTTTTGCCGTACCATCGGACATTATCCTTATGGATGAACCACTTAAGGGACTCGATGTGGCTTTAAAGCAGAACCTGATCAAATGGTTCCTGCATATCTGGAAAGGTGACCGACGTACCGTAATCTTTGTAACCCACGATGTAGACGAAGCCCTGCTGCTTGGAGATCGGATAGTGGTTCTGAGCCAGGCCCCTGCACGGATTTTAACTCAAGTAAAAATAGAAGAACCGGCAGGGAACCGTATTATAGAAGATCATGAGTTAAAACAGATTAAAAACAAACTTTTGTCGGCAGTCTATATCCGCTGATTTATACAATATAAGGGGAGTTGTCTCTGCATTCCTGTAATTTGTAGTTATAAAGAGAAAAATGTTCTATTAAACCAGTAAGCATTTCTTCTGTGTGAAACGAAGGAACAACTGTTGTTCTGAATTGTACTTCAATATCCGCTTTTTTTAGAATCTCTATAGAAGTGCAAATTTTTTCAAGCAATAACGGATCATACGAAGCACAAATCTCCTGATACTTTTTAAGATCAAGGATTGTTTTGATATCCATAGCCACACAATCAATTAACTTATTATGGATCAACTTTTTTAATACTTCCGGGGAAGATCCGTTAGTATCCAGTTTTATCTTATAGTTTATCTGTTTGATTTTTCTGATGAAAACATCAAGATCACTCTGAATTGTTGGCTCACCACCGGTTATCACCACTCCATCCAACCAGTTTTTTCTGGTTAGCAGGTATTGAAGGATTTCCTGTTCCGGAATATCTTCTTTTACCCGGATCAATTCCGGGTAAACCAAATCCGGATTATGACAATACGGACATCTGAAATTACACCCTTTTGTAAAAATTACTGCCGCAATCTTACCCTCCCAATCGATAAAACTCTGTTTTTCCAAACCTCCGATTCTCATACTACCCACATTTAAACAACTTTCTGTCTTTATATTCCTGTTGTTTTCCACTGTTCCACTGTGTTACCGGACGCATATATCCAACTATACGGCTATACACTTCACATCCTGAACCACATTTGGGACAGATGAAATTTTCACCTGATAAGTACCCGTGTGAAGGACATATGCTAAAAGTTGGTGATATGGTGAAATAAGGCAATTTGAAGGAATCTGTGATTTTCCGCACCAGATTTCTGACAGCTGTTCCGGACATGTTTTTTTCTCCGGTAAATATATGCAAGACGGTACCACCTGTGTATTTAGCCTGCAACTCATCCTGTATTGATAAGACTTTAAACACATCATCAGAATAATTAACAGGAAGATGTGTTGAGTTCGTATAATAGGGAGCCGCCCCTTTCTTACGTGCAATATTGTTGGCTGTTATTATATCGGGATATTGAGCCGTATCAATTCTTGCAAAACGATAAGCGGTACTTTCTGCAGGAGTTGCTTCAAGGTTATACATATTCCCCGTTTCTACCTGAAAATCCTGCAAGATATCTCTCATAAAATCCAGAACCTTTAAAGTAAACTGCATGCTTTCAGGATGGGCAATATTATTTCCCAAAAAATTCAGACAGCACTCATTCATTCCATTGATGCCAATAGTTGAAAAGTGATTTTTCCAATAACACTTATATCTCTTATAAATATCACGTAAATAAAATTTTGAATATGGATAAAGTCCTTTTTCAGTATAATGTTCAATGGTTTTCCTTTTTATTTCCAAACTATCTTTTGCTAAAACCATAAGCTCATTAAGACGTCGAAAGAAAACGGTTTCTGATGAAGCCTCGTATCCCAGTTTTGCCAAATTAATAGTTACCACCCCGACCGAGCCTGTTAAAGGATTAGATGCGAATAATCCTCCTCCTCTTTTTATCAATTCACGTTTATCTAACCTTAAACGGCAACACATGCTTCTTACATCATCCGGCTTCATATCGGAATTGACAAAATTTGAAAAATAGGGAATGCCATATTTTGCCGTCATTTGCCAAATTTTATCGAACTCCGGATTATTCCAGTCAAAATCAGAAGTTATGTTATAGGTTGGTATCGGAAAAGTAAATAAACTGCCATTTGCATCGCCTTCAAGCATAATTTCGGCAAAGGCCTTATTCAACATGGTTATCTCTGGCTGATAATCAGCATAAACTTCTTTTTGAACAACACCACCCCATACAACCTGTTCATTTTTTAAAAAATCCGGAACAATTAAATCCATGGTTATGTTGGTAAACGGCGTTTGAAAACCTACGCGTGTGGGAACATTGATATTAAAAAGGAATTCCTGCATAGCTTGCTTTACTCCTTTGTAAGAGAGATGATCATATCTGATGTAAGGAGCCAGCAAGGTGTCAAAATTTGAAAACGCCTGAGCCCCTGCCGCTTCTCCCTGCATGGTATAAAAAAAATTAACAATCTGGCCTAATGCTGTTCTAAAATGTCTGGCAGGTTTACTTTCTGTTTTTCCTACAACACCCTTAAAGCCGGAGATCAACAAATCTTTAAGATCCCATCCCACACAATAAACACTTAAAAGGCCCAGATCGTGTATGTGAAAATAACCTTTTTTATGGGCATCTGAAATACTTTCAGTATATAGTTTCGTTAACCAGTATTGGGATGTTATTGAAGCCGAAATAAATTGGTTGAGTCCCTGCAATGAATAGGCAGAATTTGCACTTTCCCTGACCCGCCAGTCATTCATACCAAGATAATCATCCACGGAATCTATATTACTCAATAGATCTTTTGTATTCCGGTTTTGCTCTCTTTGTTTTCTATAAAGTAAATAGGCTTTCAGTAGTTCAAAACTTTCATTTTTAAATAGTACTCTTTCAACACTGTCCTGTACCTGCTCAACAGAAGGAATATCTGTTTCCGTTTCATTTTTCAATTGATCAACTACAATCAAGCTAAGGTTTTTTGCACTTAACCTATCCGGACTCCCCACCGCACGCATAGCCTTAAAAATAGCTTGTTCAATTTTTTCTGTTTCGAAAATCTCAATGTCACCATTGCGTTTAACAATTTTTTTAAAATAAGAATCACCATTCATACTACTATGAATTTAAATTAATAAATGGCAACTAATGGGTTGAAGCTTGTAATTGTTTTCACTTTTCACCCGAAAGCTACTGTATCAACTATTCGGCAGGTCTTCTGACTCGTTCCGGTTATATTGCCTTCCCATCCAAATCCGATTCAGGACAGTGGCCGGTAATATATAACCATAATGGGACTTACAGCTACGGGGATAGTTCCTGACTTTCACAGGATTCCCTATTAATCTATCTATAAGAACCGAATAGTTACACAAAATAAATCATTATTGACGAAATAAAAAAAGTTCCCTAAACTTGTTTATTAACATTATTTAATGTTATGAACAAAGAGGGACCGGGGTCAGCGCATCGTTTCCGTTGGCCGGATGCGCTTGTTCTTGTATTCCTTTCCGCTCACAAGCATAAAATCAGCTAAAACAATTGCCGTGATCGCCTCGAGAATTACCGGAACACGAAGCGCGATGCATACGTCGTGACGACCCTCAATTTTTAACTCCTCTACAGTATGGGTTGAAAAGCTGAACGTTTGCTGCAACTTAGGGATACTCGAAGCTGGTTTAACGGCAACACGGAATACCAACTCGTTACCATTGGTAATACCGCCTGTAATGCCACCGGCATTAGCGGTAGCCGTTCGTCCCAGTTCGTTTATAATGGGATCGTTGTGCTGCAAACCTGTCATCCGGGCCGCGCTAAAGCCCGAGCCAAACTCGATCCCCTTTATTGCAGGAATTGAGAAAGCCAAGTGGCTTATTACCGATTCCACGGAATCGAAAAAGGGTTCGCCGTAACCAACCGGGATAAAATCGGCTCTGCATTCCACCATACCACCAATAGAATCGCCTGCTTCCCGGGCTCTTGATACAGCTTCGGCAATATTGGTGTTTCCTCCGGCTTCAATGAGCAATGCATTGATACTGATTTTCGGAATAATTTTTTTTGCTACCACTCCGGCAGCAACCAGTGCAAGTGTAAGCCTGCCCGAAAAATGACCTCCTCCCCGGTAATCATTGAAACCATTGAATTTTTGCCGGGCCACAAAATCGGCATGACCCGGGCGGGGAGTATCCTTCAGGTTGGCGTAATCGCCTGAGCGAATATCCTTATTGTTAAAAAAAATGGTTAGCGGGGCCCCTGTAGTATACCCGTTGAACCATCCCGACACGAGCTCGGGGATATCGTCCTCAACCCGTGGCGTAGTTCCCTCCTTCCCTGCCCGCCGGCGGGAAAGATCGTTTGTAAAATCATCTACAGTAAGGGGAATACCCGCTGGACATCCATCAATATTTATCCCGACTACGAATCCATGCGACTCTCCAAAAATCGTGATACGAAAAACCCGACCAAATGAGTTCATATAACTTGTTGTTTTAAGTTTCCAGGCATTGATCGCCTATAATGAAATATTCGCCAAATCATCCCAAAAATCAGGGTAGCTTTTGGCTACGCTCTCTGCGCCATCGATATTTACCAAACCTTTACCGGCAAGGGAAACCACCCCGGCTGCCATTGCTATCCGATGATCGCCATGCGCATAGGTATCCGCCGGGTAAATATTACCCCCTTCAACCACCATTACGTCGCCATCGACCTTAATCGTAATCCCCAATTTAGCAAATTCCTGCTGAAGGGCAGCTGCCCGGTCACTTTCTTTTACCCTTAAGCGTCTTGCACCAAGAAAAGTGGATCGACCCGTGCAGCAAGCTGCCAACGCAACCAACGGGGGAATAAGATCGGGGCAATGCGTAGCGTCGAAATCGAACCCGATAAGATTATCCTTTTTCACCAACACACCATCCTCACGGATTGAGACATAAGCCCCTGCCCGTTTCAGAGCATCGAGTATCGCCCTATCAGCCTGATGCGATCTGGTGTTCAGGTTCTCAACCTCAATACTCCCAGCGATAGCTCCGGCAACTAGCATGAACGCCGCACCGCTCCAGTCGCCCTCAACCTGATAAGCCCGAGGTTGATACTCCTGCCCAACCCGGATATGGAATTCCTTATAGCTATTATTATCAACCTCCACACCAAAATCACGCATTAAATCGAGGGTTATATCGATATAGGGCTTACTTTGAAGGTTATTCACAATGAGAACTACATCCTTCTGGGCTCGAGGGGCAGCCATCAGCAAACCCGTGAGCACCTGAGAACTCATGGAGCCATCAATTATTGCCGATCCCCCGGTTAGTGGGCCTACCGTTCTTACGGGAAGCAAACCTTTGCAGGTTGTGCATTGGGCACCGAGTCGAACTAACGCATCCTCAATAATATGCATAGGCCTTTTAAGTAATGAACCATGCCCGGTTAGTACAACCTCCCCTTCGAGGGTGGCGGCAATAGCAGAGAACATCCTTATACCCAAACCGGCTTCCCCGCAAAACAAGGGCTTTTGGGGCAATTTGAGACCCCCTCGAATAACCAACCTGTCCGGGTCCTCTACAATTTCTGCGCCGAGAGATTGACAAACGGCAATGGCCGACCGGGTATCGTCACAGGAACCGGGATGGAGGATCTCCGATACCCCTTTAGTCATGGTTGCCGCCGCTATTGCCCTTTGGGCTACACTTTTTGACGATAGGGCCAGAATTTTCCCCTTAACTTCCGAAGGTTTTACGCTTTTTCTCATCTATATCCTATAAGAAACCCATAGTGGCTTGGCCTCATCCGACACGGCATCGAGATACCCGAACAGCTCTTCTTTGAGGTTGCCAAAAACGGTAAGTATTTTCCTGCTAATCATTCTGTTAATGGTAAATAGATGTTCAGGAATTGTTCCATTGTACAATAATCTAGCTGACCAGGGGCGGTTTCCTGCCCGCTTATGGATGTGAAAGTGAACGGAGCTCCAAGCATGGGCGCTGCCATTCGCGATATTCGCCCCATCTCACCCATACTAAGCGCTACCAGGTTGGTGTATCTGGCATAGAGACCCATTATTCTGGCGCAATCCCTGGCAGAATCGGGCATACAGGCAATTTTAGCAATATCGGCGCCTGTGTCGAACATCTCACCAATCAGCCTGTGCAGATACCCTTCATCGGGTGTTGCATCAAAGCAATGCCACGAAACAATTACCTTTCGATTTAAGCGATGTGCCTCCGCAATAATTGGCCTCCGCCAACTTTGTGGTGTTTCTGCCTCTACATCAACATAGGCAGCTCCGCTAAGAAGTGATCGAATCAGTATCGATGACCGCTGTTCGCCATTGTATTTCCCCGGTCGACAGGTAGCAATCAGGTTCGGGTGTGCAGAAAAGATGATCTCGAGCTGGTTGGGTATTAAATCGAGCAAATCAATTCGAATTTCGGCCAAAAAGACCCTGCTTAACTCATCGAGCACCCGCTCAAACGGAAAATTGCCTATACTAAGGCATATATCTGGACGCATATAGTATTTTTAATCTTCTTTTATTTTTCAATCTTTATAAAGGCCTTTAGTTCCTGAATAGAAATAGCTTCGACTCTGACACTACCAATCCCCTCCATAAGCACAAAATGGATAAAATCCTTCTCCTTCTTCTTATCCTTCAAAAGCGCTTCAAATATTTTCCTTTGGCTCATTGTACTGCACACCTGCAGTTTTAGTCCTCTAAGAAGGTTTATAAGCCGAAAATATTCTCTGTTGCCCAAAACCCCTTTAGAACAGGAAAGGCGTGCAGCAAACTCAAGCCCAATGCTCACGCTTTGTCCGTGAGGTAATCCCGACACCTTTTCAACCGCATGTCCCCAGGTATGACCCAGGTTTAGTTTTCGTCTCTCTCCGCTTTCATGTTCATCGGCAGTAACGATGTTTGTTTTAATCCGGATCGATTTTTCTACAAGCGGAGTTATTACTTCAATGTCGCATGCATTCAGCCTGTCAACATTTGCTTCTATAAAAGCAAACTGACCGGCATCGGCAATGATGGCATGCTTCACAATCTCGGCAAAGCCGTTGGCCAGTTCAATTCGGGGAAGAGTAATTAGCATCGACACATCGCAAATCACGAACTGTGGCTGATTGAATGTTCCAACTATATTCTTGTAGCCATCGAGATCGATTCCGTTTTTCCCCCCCACGCTGGCATCGACCTGGGCCAGCAGGGAGGTTGCCACAAAACCGAATTTCACCCCCCGCATAAAAGTGGATGCCACAAAACCAGCAATATCGCAAATCACCCCGCCACCAATAGCCACGATAAATGAGCTGCGATCAGCCCCGGAATCTAATAACCAACGGTAAATTTTCACCACGGTTTGAATGCTCTTCGATGCCTCGCCCGGTTCCACAACAAATGTCGGGCACTCCGGGAAACGACCCCGATAAATGGCGTTAACATTACCATCGGTTATAATGTACACCCCTTTAGAGGGAATGTAATGGGGAAGGTTGTTTATCCTTTCACCAGTAAAGATAGCAGAATCAGCAAATCGACCCTTAATCGTTATTTTTTCCATAGAAAAAAGATGAACGCAATACCACATTCAAATTTAAGCCGATTTCATAATTGACCATAGAAAAATGTTTGGATTTGAAAAATAATTCATAATATTGCACCCTCGGAAGACAAAGAAATGACAATTGGTTTAAATATTCAGAATTGTTGGTGGCACAGCAGAAGATTCTACTGTGTTAAGCTTTTATACCCCTAACGAATATTTATACTATATCGCATAATTACAAGGAAGGCTCGCTTAACACAGCGAGCCTTCTTCGTTTTAAAACACAATGGTATCAGAACATGGAAAAAGTAAAATTTAACACCAAAACGATAACAATACCCGCCGACACCCTAACCCCGGTGGGTATTTACCTCCGGCTTAGGGATGCCTTTCCCCAGAGCCATTTGCTCGAGTGCTCCGACTATAGCGAACGAAGCGACGCTTACTCCTATATTTGTGTAAAACCAGTAGCAGGAATCGAGGTGACACCGAAAACCTACCGTAAATACCATCCAACCGGCGAAGCATCAACGCACTCTTTGGACAAGGTTTGCATTCCCGATATTGTTGATGGTTTTATCGGCCAATTTAGCGTTGAGGGACATATTTCGAAGGAAATATTACCCGGTTTTTTCGGATTCACCCAGTATAATGCCATCAACCTGTTCGATAACGTGGCAATCAGAAACGACGAATCGGATATTCCGCTTATCCGTTACGATTTCTACCAGGTGGTAATCGCACAAAACCATTTCAACAGCACATTAACCATCTGTGAATTTCTCACCGACGGGCAGGAGAGTATTGGATTGAAAATACGCTCACTACTAGCCAACCGGAATATATCCTCTTTCCCTTTCCGGAAAAATGGCCAGGAGACAGCAAACTTAACCGATGTGCAGTTCATGGCCATGATTGAGCAGGGAAAAAAGCACTGTGCCCGGGGCGATGTATTCCAGATTGTGCTTTCGCGCCAGTTCAACCATGCATTTATGGGCGATGAATTTAACGTTTACAGGGCATTGCGATCGATTAACCCTTCCCCCTACCTTTTTTACTTCGATTACCTGGGATACAAATTATTCGGATCGTCGCCCGAAGCCCAGCTGAAGATTGATAAGGGCATGGCCACCATAAATCCGATAGCAGGAACCACGGCAAGGGTTGGCGATCCGGTTGCCGACAGCAAAGCCGTCAAGAACCTCCTGGCCAATCCCAAGGAAAACTCGGAACACTGCATGTTGGTCGATCTGGCCCGTAACGACTTAAGCCGGCATTCGAATCATGTAACGGTCGAAACCTACCGGGCAGTCCATGCTTATTCGCATCTTTACCATCTGGTATCAACCGTAACCGGAAAAACGGAGGACAGCAAAAATGTGTATAAATTGTTTGCCGCAACGTTTCCGGCAGGCACATTGAGCGGTGCTCCTAAACACCGGGCAATACAGCTCATCGATAACATAGAACCGATTCCAAGGGGATACTACGGTGGAGCAATAGGCTACATCGGGCTGAACGGAAGTCTTAACCACGCCATAATGATCAGGTCGTTCCTTAGTCAGAAGGGGCAACTGATTTACCAGGGGGGCGCGGGTATTGTAATTGGTTCATCCGCACAGTGCGAATTGGAAGAGGTAAACTCGAAAGTAGCTGCATTACGCAGGGCAATTGATCTGGCTGAAAGTGATTACTGATTGTCTGCAATCCTTATGTTCGTATAGCAAATCATTATCTGAATTACCAATGGGATCAATACTAATCCTCGATAACTACGACTCATTCACTTATAATTTGGTGCACTACGTTCAGGAGTACGGAGTGCATCGGTTTGAGGTTTTCCGCAACAATGAAATTTCGGTAGATGAGGTGGATCGATTCGATGGGATAATCCTCTCACCAGGCCCCGGCATCCCCTCCGAGGCGGGAAATCTACTGCCAATTATCCAGAGGTATAGCCCATCCAGGAAGATTTTCGGGGTTTGTTTGGGTCAACAGGCAATCGCAGAAGCTTTTGGCGGCAAGCTGCTCAACATCAGCAAAGTTTACCATGGCGTGGCCACCACCGTATGGCTACAGCCGCCCATTCATTACATCTTCGAAGATGTGCCCACGAAATTCGAAGCGGGCCGATACCACTCCTGGGTGGTTGATCCCGACAGATTTCCGCCGTGCCTTAAAATTGATGCCCTCGATGAGAGCGGCCAAATTATGGCTTTAAACCACCGCAACCTGGATGTTTGCGGGGTTCAGTTTCATCCCGAGTCGATACTGACACCTGAGGGTAAGAAAATCATTTTCAATTGGTTGAGACACCTCTAAACTTCAGGGGGAAGAGCATCTTACCCCAATAAAAGAATGAAAAAACTACTCAATAAATTACTTGATTCCCAATACCTTACCCGGGATGAGGCATCAACCCTGATGCATGACATTGCCTTCGGCGAGATGAATGAATCACAAATGGCATCGGTACTTTCGGCATACATCATGAGGGCAATTAACCTCGAGGAACTCCAGGGATTCAGGGACGCGCTGCTCGAGTTGGCCATAAAAGTTGACTTGAATGACCAAATGACTATCGATTTGTGCGGTACCGGGGGTGATGGTAAAAACACCTTCAATATATCGACCCTTTCGGCCTTCGTGGTTGCCGGTGCAGGCATTCCGGTTGCCAAGCATGGCAATTACGGGGCAACCTCCGCCTCGGGGTCGTCAAATGTGATGGAGTATTTCGGGTATAAATTTTCGAATAACCCAGACAAGCTGAAAAAAGAGTTGGACTCCACAAATGTGTGTTTCATGCATGCCCCTCTCTTCCATCCGGCTCTGAAAGCCGTTGGCCCGATTCGCAGGCAATTGGGCATGAAGACATTTTTCAATATCCTGGGACCATTAGTCAACCCGGCCAACCCCCGATTCCAGGTAAGTGGGGTTTTTAGCATTGAGGTGGGTCGCATTTACAGCTACCTGTTGCAAAATGAGTCGAAGCATTTTGCGGTAGTTTACAGCCTTGATGGGTACGATGAGGTTTCGCTCACATCTGATACCAAGTTATTCTCGGGCAGTGGAGAAGAGCTGATTACACCTGAACAATTTGGATTAAGTAAAACCACGTCCGACGATCTTACCGGGGGCAACTCAGTTGAAGATGCTGCTCGTGTTTTTGCATCGGTGCTGGAAAACCGATGTAGCCAACCCCAGAAGAATGTGGTGCTGGCCAATTCAGCTCTTGCCATCAGATGCTATAAAGCAAAAATCAACCTGATGGATGCTGTGGGTATTGCCCGCGAGTCGATCGATTCGGGAGCCGCCCTCCGGGTTTTTAAAAATCTTATAAATATGCAGTAATCATGAGCATTCTGAACGAAATAGCGGCATATAAAACGCAGCAGGTTGAGGAACGTAAAAGCCTCTACCCCATTAAGCTACTCGAAAGGAGTATCTATTTCCAATCGCCAACCCTGTCGCTAAGCAAATATATTCTGCGCAATGATCTCTCTGGAATAATTGCCGAATTTAAACGCAAATCGCCGACAAGGGGCATCATCAATGAGTTTGCCAAACCAGAAAAAGTATGCCTGGAGTATATGCGGGCAGGGGCTTCGGCACTATCGGTACTTACCGACGAGCAGTATTTCGGGGGTAGCAGCCACGACCTGACCACAGCCCGCCGGTACAATTTCTGTCCGATACTACGAAAAGATTTTGTTGTTGACGAGTACCAGGTTATCGAGGCACGAAGCATTGGCGCCGATGCCATACTACTAATCGCCGAAATGCTAACAGAAGCCCAACTCAAATCTCTGGCCTTATCGGCGATGTCCCTGGGATTGGAAATTCTTTTCGAAATCCACGACAGCAAAAGCATCGACAAACTACCCCATAATGCCCGAATTATTGGTGTTAACAGCAGAGATCTGAACAACTTCAGTGTAAATATCAACCATATCACCTCACTTCTACATCTATTATCCAGGGATGTTGTTAAGGTTGCCGAAAGCGGAATTGACTCCCCTGAAACCCTCATCAACCTGAAAAAGAGGGGATTTAATGGATTCCTGATCGGTGAGCGATTCATGCGTAATGCAGACCCCGGTAAAGCCTGCGAATTGTTCATCAGGAAAATCGCCGCATTAGAACAGGCAGAAAGCAAGTCGCGGGAGCATATTGTACCAGAGATCAATCAGTAAGAGATGAGAATTAAAGTATGTGGCTTAACCAGCAATCCCAATATACGGGAAGTATCGGCTCTAAAACCCGATTATATGGGATTTATATGTTGCAAGTCATCGCCCAGGGATGTCTCAAATTCTATTGACATCCTCAATTTTGATCTACTATCTGAAGGAACAAAAAAAGTGGCCGTGTTCGTGAACGAGGATGCTGAAATCATTAAAAGAATTGTGGATAAATACTCGTTCGATTACGTTCAGCTGCATGGCGATGAATCGCCCGAATTTTGCTTCCAGCTTAAAGCCATTGCAGGAATAGTCAAAGCGTTCCGAATCGGGGATCAATTGCCCGAAAACCTTAACGAATACAAAGATTGTTGCGATTTTTTCCTATTTGATTCTGCCGGGAAGCATTACGGTGGGAATGGTTTTGCTTTCAATCACTCGGTACTCGATGGTTATGCTGGGCAGACTCCGTTCTTCCTAAGCGGGGGAATAGCCCCAACTGATTTTGGATACTTGAACTCAATAATCAATCCGCTTTACCACGGGGTTGATATCAACAGCCAATTCGAAACAACACCGGGCATAAAGGATGTTACTAAAATTAGAAACTTCATTAACAACTTAAACAAATGATAATTCAGGAACCCGACACAAAAGGCTACTATGGCCCCTATGGAGGGGCATACATCCCCGAGATGCTGCATCGGAATGTGGAGGAGCTGCAGGCTAATTACCTCGAAATTATAAACGACAACGGTTTCCAGGAGGATTTCATCAATCTGCTTCACAACTACGTGGGACGGCCCACTCCGTTATTCCCTGCTAAAAACCTCTCTTCACGATTCAAAACAAAAATATACCTTAAACGAGAGGATTTATGCCACACCGGAGCGCACAAGCTGAACAATGTTGTGGGGCAAATCCTTCTGGCAAAACGGCTTAAAAAGAAGCATATCATTGCTGAAACCGGGGCGGGACAGCACGGGGTGGCCACGGCAACGGTGTGTGCACTAATGGGTCTTCGGTGTACTGTATTCATGGGCTCAAAGGACATACAGAGGCAGCAACCCAATGTACTTCGGATGAAGATGCTCGGGGCAGAAGTGATCGCGGCCACATCAGGAAACCAAACGTTAAAGGATGCTATCAACGAAGCCATCCGCTACTGGATAAACCACTCCGACGAAACCCACTACGTGATTGGTTCCACCATTGGCCCTCACCCTTATCCCGATATGGTTGCCCGTTTCCAGTCGGTTATCAGCAGCGAGATACGAAAGCAGCTTCTGGAAAAAGAAGGACGCGAAACACCCGACTACGTAGTTGCCTGTGTTGGGGGCGGGAGCAACGCCGCCGGGGCATTCTACCACTTTATATCCGACAGCCAGGTTAAACTGATCGGTGTCGAGGCTGCCGGCGAGGGTGTCGGTTCAAGTAATACGGCAGCCACAATTGCTATTGGTACCGAGGGTATAATCCATGGCTGCCGCACCCTGCTTATGCAGACCCCCGACGGACAAACAAAGGAGGCTCATTCCATATCAGCCGGACTCGACTATCCGGGAATTGGGCCATTACATGCCTACCTTCACCAATCGCAACGAGCGAGCTACTACGCCATTACCGACGAGGAAGCGCTTAACGCCGCATTCGACCTGGCCCTGAGTGAAGGGATCATCCCCGCGCTGGAATCGGCCCACGCACTTGCATTGCTGCCAAAAATAGCATTCCGGCCACATGACATCGTAGTGGTTAACCTTTCTGGAAGGGGCGATAAAGATTTGGCAATTTACCAGGAATATTTCTCACACGACAACCATGATAAATAAAATCACCCAGCTATTCGAGAACAAGGGGAAAGATATTCTTTCCATCTTTTTTACAGCGGGTTTCCCGGAACTCAATTCAACCCAAAGCATCATCCGTGCCCTTGAAGAAAACGGGGCTGATATGATCGAGGTGGGCATTCCTTACTCCGATCCCCTGGCCGATGGCCCCGTCATTCAGAAAACCAGTGCTATGGCTTTACGGAACGGGATGTCGATAACAACCTTGTTTTCCCAACTTACCGAAATTAAAAAGGAAGTGCATATCCCCCTGATCCTAATGGGCTACCTGAATCCGGTTCTGCAATACGGCATCGAGAATTTTTGCCGACAAGCTTCACGATGTGGGGTAAGCGGGGTAATACTTCCCGATTTGCCAATCGATGAGTACGAAACTATATATGGCAAGTATTTCGAAAGCAATCATTTAAAATTCATCTTTCTGATCACGCCTGATACCTCAACAAATAGAATACTACAGATTGACAATCTGTCCACAGGGTTCATTTACGCGGTGAGCTCCACGTCAACCACCGGGAAGGAGTTCTGTTTCTCCCCAGTTCAAATCGAATACCTAAATCGGCTCAGGGAAATGAAACTTAAGAATCCTGTCCTGGTCGGTTTTGGAATACACAACCACGAAACCCTAACGGCAGCGTTCGGAAATGCCCGCGGAGCGATTATAGGTAGTGCATACCTTAAATGCCTGATTGAGGATAACAAGGTTGAAACCGTAACAAGGAAATTTTTCAACAGACTAAAATCAACAATAATATGCTTATACAACTAAAACAAACTTGCCTGCCCGATCAGGTCGCCTGCATTATCGACAAGGTAAAGGAATCGGGCTACAAGCCCGCATCGGTAAAGACAGCCAGCAATCATTACCTGGTTTGCATCGGCTCAGCCGAAGTGGACATCCGGACCATAGGCCATCTTCCCGGGGTTAAAGATGTATACGTGGTTGAAGATTCAAATAAGCTGGTATCGCGCCAATGGCGTGTAAACCCAACCCAAATTGACCTGGGGGAAGGAGTTACTATATCGAGAACGCAATTCACCATTGCTGCGGGACCATGTTCCATCGAAAATGAGGAACAGGTGATAAAAACGGTATCTTTCCTGAAAAAACAGAATATATCAATCATGCGTGGGGGAATTTTCAAGCCCAGAAGCTCTCCTTACGCATTCCGGGGTTTGGGAATAGATGGGCTAAAGTTTTTCTCGAAGCATTGCAGAGCAAATGGGATTAAGGTGGTGAGCGAGGTGATGCAGGTTTCGCAGATAGAGCTCATGTATCCTTATGTCGATATATTTCAGGTAGGGACCCGGAATGCCCAAAATTTTAATCTCCTTGATGAACTTGGAAAAGTTGATAAGCCGGTCCTCCTGAAAAGGGGCATGTCCTCAACGCTAACTGAATTTCTGGCCTCTGCCGAGTATATATTCTCAAGCGGAAATGAGAAAATTATTCTTTGTGAGCGGGGAATCAGGGCTTTCGAGAAGGAGTACCGTAACACCCTGGATTTAAATGCCATCCCCTATTTGAAAGACAAAAGCCATCTGCCCGTTTTCTGTGACCCCTCGCACGGGGTGGGCGTCAGGGAATACGTGGAGCCCATGGCCCTGGCCGCCCAAATGGCAGGTGCCGATGGTGTTCTCCTCGAGATCCATGAAACCCCCGAGAAAGCAGCATCCGATGGGCAGCAGACACTAAACTTTCAGGAGGCCATCCAAACCTTTCGCCGGCTTAGGATGGGGGACGCAATGAGAAAAAACTGGTGGAATGATTAACAAAATAAAAAAAGTTCCCCTGACTTGTTTATAAACATTATTATGAACAAAAGGGAACTGGAGTCGGGGTGAAAGGACTCGAACCTTCGGCCTCCACGTCCCGAACGTGGCGCGCTAGCCAACTGCGCTACACCCCGAATCGTTGGGGTTGCAAAGGTAAATAAAATATTTAATTACTTACCTTTGAAAATATGAAACGATTTTTATTTCTGTTTGTAATCCTTGCACTGGTGGCCGGTTGCCACCGGAGCGATCCGCGAAACCCGTATAACCTTCCCATTGCAAACACAATGGAAATGTATCTTTCCCAGGTTGCCGCAGATCCCAACACGGAATTAATCGACCTGGAAGAGATCATCCCCGGCATTAACCTGCATATAGCTTATGCCACAGAAAATAATTTTACAGGCATACGAATCTATACCTTGCCCAAAGCCTTTCTCTGTCGTCCGGTGGCCCAGGCGCTGGCAGCAGCCCAGGATTCGCTCCGGAAGCTCGGCCTGGGATTCAAAATACTGGATGCCTACAGACCTTATGCCGGCACCCTGTATTTCTATGAGGTGTATCCCGATACCACTTTTGTGGCCAGTCCCCGCACCGGTTCGATACATAACCGGGGGGCCGCTGTTGACCTGACCCTGATCTGCCTGGAAACCGGGGAGGAACTGGAAATGCCCACACATTTTGATTCTTTCTCAGATACTGCATCACACCTGTTCACGGATCTTCCCGGGCATGTTCTGGAAAACAGGGCCCTGCTCAGGGAAATCATGGAATTTTTCGGATTCCATATCTATGAACCGGAATGGTGGCATTACAATTTCACCAATGCGCGCTCCTATCCTTTGCGGGACGTTTCATTTGAAGAACTTATGAAAAACTAGAGCAATTTTTCGGGCAACAAGAACCAGAATCCCATCCAGAACAGAAAACGAAGGGCTTTCCCAATCAACATGAGGAAGGCCGTTTTCCAGAACGGGACTTTGTAAAAACCCAATCCTACGGCAAATACATCTCCAATTAACGGCAGCCAACACAACAGGGCCACCAGGCTGCTCCATTTTAGGATCACCTGTTGCTGCTTTTCCAGTTTTTCCCTTTTAATGCGCAACCATTTTTCTATCCATTCCCACTTCCCGAGATATCCCAATCCATAGCAGGTGAAGCTCCCCAGACTGTTGCCACTCGTTGCGACGATAAAACATAACCAGGGATTTCCTCCTGCAAGTAGCATTCCTATCAGCAGGAATTCCGAACTGAACGGTATGATCGTAGAGGCAAGGAAAGATCCCAGAAACAGACCCAGATATCCCCAATCCAGCAAGAATTCCATTTACTTCTCTTTTTTTTCGGGTAATCGTTGATTTTTCTTTAATGCCTCTGTGATGATATATTCCAGCTGTCCGTTCACGCTACGGAACTCATCTACCGCCCATTTTTCGAGTGCAGCCCATGTTTCTATATTGATTCGCAGTACAAATGATTTTTTCATCTTATTGGTACAGGCTGCCTGTATTTATCACAGGACTGGCAGCACGGTCCGATGTCAGTACAACCATCAGATTGCTTACCATGGCAGCTTTCTTTTCTTCATCCAGATCTATAATATCTTTTTCCGATAACTGTTGTAAAGCCATTTCAACCATACTCACAGCGCCCTCAACGATCTTGTGGCGTGCAGCAACAATGGCTGTTGCCTGCTGGCGTTGCAACATAGCGCTGGCGATCTCGGGTGCATAGGCCAGGTAACTGATCCGGGCTTCAATGATCTCTATCCCGGCTATGTTCAGTCGCTCGGATAATGACTCTTCCAGCAAGTTGTTCACTTCTTCCCCGCCTGAACGCAATGTAATATCTGCATTTTCATCCTCCAGGTTGTCGTAGGGGTACGAACCTGCCAAACTTCTGACGGCTGCCTCGGACTGTACATCTACAAATTTTTCATAATTGTCTACTGCAAAGCAAGCCTTGAAGGTATCTTTCACTCTCCACACTAATACAACCCCTATCATTATGGGATTGCCCATCTTGTCGTTGACCTTTATAGGTTCTCCGTTCAGATTGCGCGCCCTAAGCGATATGGTTTTTTTCACCATGAAGGGATTTACCAGGAAAAAACCGTTATCCACGACGGTTCCCACGTATTTCCCGAAAAATGTAAGCACTTTGCTTTCGTTGGGGTTAATAACCATCAGCCCGAACAAGACAATAAAAGAAAGTACTGTTACCAGGAGAAGTAAATACCAACCTTGTTTCCACCCGAGTAATTCTGTAAAAATGATGGGCAGGGCGATTCCTGCGGCAAAACCGAGAATACACAAGACCAACATAAACCAGCCGTTACTGGGCTTAATGAATTTTTCCTGAATGTTTTTCATTTTTTAATTTATTAAGTGATATTAAATTGATATCACAAAGATATAACGAATCTGGCATAAAACAAATATCCGGATATTTATTTATAAAAAAATTTGGCACGCAGTTTGCAAACTGATAGGGCAGATAGTTTTTTTCATCTATTAGGTTTTAGGTTAAATGGGTCAGAACAGACAGCACTTCTAGTTGTCTGTTCTTTCTTTATCCAGGCACAAATATATATTATCATACCTGCAATAGTTTATTTTTTCTATGTAATTTTATATCTTGCAAGCTAAAGTATCTGAATATCGATAAAAACATATTATGAAACACCTCAAGACCATCCTTATTGTGGCCATCCTGGCCTTATCCCTGCAACCTGGGGCTGCCCAGCAACGTAATCAGGAACAGAACAATAACCAGACTGAGAACAAATCCGAGTCAAAGACAGAGGCCAAAGGGCCCGCCAGACTGGAAGAATTTATCAAGGCAGAAACTGCCGTTATGGACGGAATGACACCCGTTTATGTTCAGGACAAAAAGTACTTCATTGGAATCCCCGATTCTCTGATAGGAAAGGACATTCTTATGGTAACACGCATGGCCGAAACGCCTGCCGGATTCCGCGCCAATTTCTTCGGATATGCCGGAGATCAGATCAACAGCGGCATGCTTCGTTTTGAAAAGGGTCCCGACAACAATATATTTCTGACTAAAGTGCTTGCCCGGGAACAGTCCAGGGACACCACACAGGCTATGTATTACAATGTATTGCGTTCCAACAGGCCAGTCATCATAGCGTCTTTTGACATCAAAGCCCTGAATGCAGACAGCACTCTTTCCCTTATAGAAGTTACGGATCTTGTCAAAGGCGACAACGAGAGTCTTTATTTTAGCAAAAGGCAAAAGAAATCCTCCAAGATGACCACGCTGCAAAATGATAAATCGTACGTAAAAAGCGTCAGGACTTTCCCCATCAATACCGAATTGCGCAGCGTTAAGACGTATACCCACCAAGACAGCGATGACCCCCTGACTTTCGAGATCAATTGTTCCCTGGTCCTATTGCCCAAAGACCCCATGCAACCGCGTTATTATGATGAGCGGGTTGGATATTTTACGTCAAGCTACACAGATTTTGATACGAATCCCCAGGGTATAAAATCTGTACGCATGATAGCCCGATGGCGTCTGGAGCCCAGACCGGAAGACCTGGAAAAATACAAAAGAGGTGAACTGGTAGAACCGGCCAAACCCATAATTTATTACATAGATCCCACAACGCCCCCGGAATGGGTCCCTTATCTGATCCAAGGTGTTAATGACTGGCAGCCCGTTTTTGAAAAAGCTGGTTTTAAAAATGCCATTTATGCTCTGGAAGCCCCTTCTCCCGAAGAAGATCCCACATGGAGCCTGGAGGACGCCCGTAACTCTGCCATTGTTTACAAACCTTCCACCATTGCCAATGCCAGTGGACCCCATGTGAGTGATCCCCGTTCAGGCGAAATCATTGAAAGCCATATAAACTGGTACCATAATGTGATGAGCCTGGTGCACAACTGGTATTTTATACAATGTGCCGCAGTAGATCCCCAGGCACGTGCCATGACCTTCCCCACCGAGCTGATGGGACAACTCATCCGGTTCGTATCGTCTCATGAAGTCGGGCATACTCTTGGATTACGACATAATTTCGGGGCCACGGCTTATTACACAACAGAACAACTGCGTGATCCCGAATTCCTCCGTGCAAACGGTCATACCACATCGATCATGGATTACTCCCGCTTCAATTTTGTGGTACAACCAGAGGACAACGTCCCCCGTGACTTGTTGTTCCCACGGATCAGTCATTACGATTACTGGGCCATTGAATGGGGATACAGACGTTTTTACCAGTTTGCCGATGCCCATGAAGAGATTCCTTATCTGAACCAGTGGGTAATCGAAAAAACCAGGGATCCTTACCTGAGGTTTAACGGCGGATCCGAATCGGGATTGAACGATCCCCGTGCACAATCCGAAGATCTGGGAGATAACCAGATGGAAACGTGTGAACTGGGGATCAGAAACCTGAAAGTCATCCTGGCGAACCTTCCGGAATGGACAAAAACGCCCAATGAAAACTACAAGGGGCTTGCTACTCTTTATCCGCAGATCACCACGCAGTTCGACCGCTATATAGGACATGTTTCCAAATGGATCGCAGGCGTTTATACAGATGCCAAAACCGTAGAACAGGAGGGGCCTGTTTATGTCCCTGTTCCCCGGGAAAAGCAAAAAGAAGCCATGGCTTTCCTGGAATGGCAAATTTTTACTACTCCGCTATGGCTGTTGCCCGATTACCTGTCAGATCTTCTTCCCCTGAGCCGGCTGGCCGTGATGGAAAACCTGCAGAACAGTGCCATTACGGGACTGGTCAATGAAAATGTCCTGGTACGGATGCTTCGTGCTGAAGAACAACTGGGAAAGGCTGCCTATTGTGCTGAAGAATTCTTTGAAGACCTGAACCGTGCCATTTTTGGGAATTACGGACAAACAGACATTTACCGCAGGAGTCTGCAGAATATCTATATCAACACATTATGCACGCTAATCAAACCAGAAGAGCAATCCGGCAATGCCTTGCCTCCGGCTGCCCGCAGACGAAGTGTGTCAATTGAAAATAACGATGTTAAAGCACTGGTCACGGCCCAGCTTGACAAAATTGCCAAAAAACTTAAACGCAGTCGTGGCGATGATCGGACCCGCGCACATTATGATTACCTATACAAAACCATTGAGAATATATAGTGAATTATACACATATTGTATTTGACGTTGACGGCACTTTGCTCGATACGGAAAAGACCGGTCTGGTGTCCTTGCAATGGACCATCCGGCAGGAATTGGGCAAGGAAATGACTCTGGAAGAATTGTATCCCTATTTTGGAATACCCAGCTGGGAAGCCGTTCTTCAGCTGGGATTCCGGGATCCTTCAAAAGCCGCCGCCATATGGGAGCACCATTTCCAGTCACTGGTTCACATGGCAGAGCCTTTTGAAGGTATTGAGGAAACCCTGCAAATCCTCCATAAAAAAGGTGTTGTCATGGGGGTGGTTACTTCACGCAACCGTGCAGAGTTGGAATCGGACCACCACATGGCCCTCTGGATGCATTTATTTACGGCAACCATCTGTGCCGAAGATACTCCCGCCCCCAAACCGGCCCCCGATCCCATGCTCGCCTTTCTTTCCCGTACCGGGGCAGACCGGGCAAAAGTGCTTTTTGTGGGCGATACATCTTACGACCAGCAATGCGCTTATGCAGCAGGAACAGCTTTTGCGTTTGCTTTATGGGGAACCCGAAACGGAAAAAACATTCCTGCCACGTATTACCTCAGGCATCCAAAAGATATACTTGGATTATAACAGTTATGAAAAGGGTCCTCTTACTGCTGTTGTTTATACCTGTACGGACAACAGGGCAGAATACGGACTATCCGGCCACATCGCTTGCCCGGATGCAGGAAGCTTTCCGGGTGGAGGCGGCCAGAAGGGATTATCCAAAGATGATCTCTCTGATGGACAGCATGATAATGATGGAAATGGCCATAGATCGGCATGCCCGGCCACGTGTTCTTCGCACCTGTGTATCATATGCTTCACTTTTTGGAACAAGTGCCGAAGGACGTACCGTACACCATTTGTTCATGCATACGCGGTTCCCGGAAAGCCGGCAGATCTATGGCATGCAATTGCTTGACAGCGAAGAAGAAATATCCGGGATCCCTGCCCTGAATTACCAATATCTCATGCTAGACGGACCCCTGGTATATCCCTGCAAAGACTTATATGAACTGGCGCTTTTTGTGCTGAAGGATTATGCCACGTTAACAAAGTTACTGGAAAAGGGCCGGGGCAATGTTCCCCATAATCTTATTGCTGCAAGGTTTCTCCATACCCTGTCGCTTTCGTCATCCCCTTGGCAACGGATGGCCGGACTGGATTCCCTGATTGGTGAATTTCCGCAAACAGAACCCATATCGCATGTTTATCTGGAGAAGATCAGGCTCCTGACAGGAGAAGATAAATATGACGAGGCACTGAAGCTATGCCGGCAAACATATCGTAGTTTCAGGAAGAGCCGTGTAAGGAAAGAACTCGGGGATATGATGGACTGTCTGACAGAACCCTCGCTGAGAGCAACCATAAAACAGCAAATCTACCCGCTGTCTCAGACTTCTGTTGTGGTAACCCGCAGGAACCTGGGACGCTATAGCCTGCAGATCAGGGATGACCGGGGAAAAAGGATTTTCAGCACCACGTATCGCAACCTGCCTGCTTTGGTTTACAAGACAGTATCCGATACCATTATTTTCAAGGCACCGGAAGCCGGGACTTATACCCTGAGTGTAAAAAAGGGAAAAATTTGCAGCGATGTTCCTTTCTATGCCGGAAGAGTGGCCTCGATGTTCCGCACATCCAACGATACAGCATATGTGTACGCCACAGATCTGAAATCGGGCCAACCCCTGGAAACCACAGAGGTCAGGTTCCTGAACCAGGGCCGGAGCCCTTTCTCCCTTACCCTGGACGGATTTACACCACTGGATGTGAGAACGGGAGATTCGTTCCGTCTGTGCGTTCCCACGGACAAACCTGCTGTCTTGGATACTTTTTCAATGCCCATTACCGTTCAACCCTGGGACTTCAGTTATGGGCAATCCTCCGGCCAGGCCCTTTCTGCCGCCCTCTTTACAGACAGAAAACTTTACAGAAAAGAGGATACCATTTTTTTCAAGGGCATAGTCACGCGCTATGAGCACGGAAAGAGTGAGCCGGTCACGGGAAAGGATTATTGTGTGGTATTGAGAAACAATGACAATTATCGCGATACCCTGGATTATCTTGATGTTCGGACCAATGAATTCGGGTCGTTTAGCGGATATTTTCTGGCCAGGAGAATCGGTCTGAACGGGGCGCACAGCATTACCATCCAGGGAGCCTCGGCTTGGTTCCATATTGAAGAATACACCAGACCATCCTTTGCCTTTGACCTGCATCCCGTCAAGCAACCATATGCCTTTGGGGATACGATAATCCAGGAAGGAGTGGTGACCAACTATGCGGGATTTCCCCTGGGCGGTATTACAGTAACCTGTCAGGTGTACCAGCGGAATTATTTCAGGCCCTCTCGCGGGTTCTCCGGCGTGGACATGGAATCTGAGCCACCTCTTTTTTCAGACACGTTGTACACAGATGGGAATGGAGCGTTCCGCTTTGGATTTCCTACAGTAAGACCGCCTGAAAAGATCATTCCCGGGACCATTCTGGAAATGCACCTTACGGCCATTGACCTGACCGGAGAAACACATCAGAAACAAACTTGTTTCCCGATCAGCGAATACCGTTATACCGTACGTCCCCGCTTCAGAAACGCCAAAGGCGATATTCATAATCGCATACTTGTCCTGGAAACAGGACCTTCTCTGGCCATAGAAGTGCAGAACAATCTGGGTTTTAAACAGGAAGTAAGGGGACGCTACAACCTGGTGCGCAACGGGATTCTATTATATACCGGGTCGTTTACCGGGAAAGATACTTACCAGCCGCCCTGGTCTTCTATGGGATCCGGTCAATGGGATATCATCCTGGAGCTGGAAGGAGCGCCCCGGACCACTGAATCATTCTGGTTGCTGAGCATCTGCGATACGATCAGTCCAGCAGACACCGCCGTTTTTTTCTGCCCGCTCGGAACAGCTGATCCGGCATTCTTACTGGGAACAGTAAAAGAACCGCTATATGCCCTGGCAGAGTGGTATGTCTCCGGGGTTCTGATCAAAAAGGAACACCTGCACCTGCAACCCGGCATGCAACTCTTTTCTTTGGAAGATAACACCAAGATCCGATTCCCGCTGGAATTGAGACTGGTTGCGGTAAGGGACGGTATATACCATGAACACAGACATACGTGGGAGACTGACCCTGATACCGGACCGGGTCTTGAATTTGTTTCAATGCGCAAAATCACCGGACCCTATTCCAGGGAATCATTCGCCCTGAAATATCCTGCAAAGGAAAAAGCCGAGGTGTTGGTCAGCATCTTCAACAAAAGCACCGACCGTTTGTCCCCCAACAGTTTTGAATACTTTCCTGCCCGTGCACCTTATATGCCCATGCCGGCGATAAGACATTATTTCATGCAACAGAGTGCTCCCGGGGTCCGAGGGATACTTGTCCCGGGATTGTACTATGCAGCCGGAAAAGATGATGCAAGCATAGAAATGCTGAAAATTGAAAATGATACCGCAGAAAGGAATTCAAGTCCCGCAATACCGGAAGAAATGCCGGTCATACGGAATGATTTTGAGGAAACACTGGCTTTTCTGCCCCATCTGCAACCCGACAGTACGGGACTTGTCCCCGTTGGTTTCATGACCAACGGACTTCTAAGCACATTCCGCATCCTTGTCCTGGCCCATACCCCGGATGGGAAAAGCGCAACGGCAGAAGAAACACTGCTTGTCAGAAAAGAAGTTATGGCCATGCCATCTTTCCCGGCATTCCTGAGGGAAAAAGACCGGATTGCCCTGACTGCAGCGGTCGTCAACCTGACACCTTCAACTGTGAAGGGCAACGCGTACCTGACCATCGGGAACGGTCAACCCGGCTATAGGACAGCAACCCTGCTCCCTTCCGGGCGCGTGTTGTTCCGGTGGAATTACCAGACCCCGGCCGTTGAAGCCGGACAAGTTCCACTCACAACCATTACGGCGGGGTTCGTAAGCCCCGGATACAATGATGCAGAAAGACATACCATTCCTATCCTGTCACTGAAGGAACAGGTCACCAGGGCACAGACCAGGATCCTTCAGGGGAACGGCCTGGTAACCCTTGTCAAAAAAGATCAAAAATCAAGAGAACAACTGGACGTAAGCACGCCTCTGGTGTCTGCCTTTAATGCGCTTCCCGCGCTATGTGAACCTTCGGGTTATAATCTGACGCAATGGGTGGCCGCTTTTTATGCCAACAACACGGGAGCCTGGCTCCTGAAGCGATACCCAAACATCCTGGCCTCGCTCAGGCAAAATCCCGCAGGACAAGCCTCGGCCTTGGATAAAAATGACCGGATAATCGGAGAGATCCTGACCGAGGAAACGCCCTGGACAGATTATCCCGGCAGAGAAGCCGAACGGATCGCCCGGTTGCTCCGCATGGCAGAACCAGGATACATCAGTGCATTCAATCACAAGGCAATGGAACAGTTCCGCTCACTGCAAAGGCATGACGGGGGATTCTCCTGGTTTCCCGGAATGCAAAGTTCCTATACCCTGACGCTCCATTTTTTGGAAAAAATGGGGGAGATGACCGGGATGGGTGTTATCCCCCCGGAGGATGATCAGCTTATTCCAATGGTAAGAAAAGCGGTCAGTTATATGGACAGTCTCTTTGCTGAACATATAGAAAAGAATGATATTAAGAATTTTTCCGCAGACGTTACCGCGTATTTTTACGTCCGCTCTGCCTTTCCGGATATCCCTTATGCGGGCGTAATCAGTAAGATCGCCACCCAACTGGCCGCCAGGCCGGAAGAAGCCTGGAAGGGAGCTAGTGTAATGGATAAGGCTTACCTTGCTATAATCCTGCAACGGTGGGGCAAAACCAGTGCCCTCAAAGCATTGCTTGCATCGCTCAAGGAATTGGCCATATGTGATCCTGCAACCGGTTGTTACTTCCCCAATGCGGTACCTTACGACGGGCTCATGAACTCAGAGATGAAGGCTCATGCCCTGTTGTTGCGGATCTTTGCCCATGAACCGCAAATGCGTAACGGGATCATCCGCTGGATCCTTGACCGAAAACAGAACAGCATCTGGTCTTCGCACGAAAGTACGACCGATGTGATCTATACTTTGTTGCATTATGGGGGTGGGTCGACGGAAGAGCTGCCGCAATATGAGACAATCCGCAGGGGAACCACCTATACGGTCAGGAACCGTTCCGGGGCCCTGCTCTATGTAAGTCTGTACGAACAGACCCTGGAGGATGTATCGCAAATGCAGCCATACGCCAATGGTCTTGAAGTCAGCCGCTCATTTTTTTCTGCTGCGGACAATCGCCCCCTTGCGGAGGGTGTCACCCTCCGCAGGGGGGAACGGATAGTGGCACGTTATTATCTGAAAAATGACAGGGACCTGAGTTTTGTTCACCTGAAAGCCTCGCGTGCTGCATGTTTGATCCCTGAATCGGAAATATCGGAATATCAGTGGAACGACACATGTTCGTGGTTTCGGGAAGTGAACCTGAGTGCCACACAGTATTTTTTCCAGAACCTGGCAACGGGAGGGCATGTAATCGAAGAGCGTTTTTATGTAACACAACAGGGCGTTTTCAACCAAGGGAGCTTGCGCGTTCAATCGCTTTATGCACCGGTATACAGGAGTTTTTCCCCCGGGCGGACGCTGGTTGTAGGTGAATGAACAGGTGAACTTTTAAGAAGAATTTGCTGTTTCGATCGTGTTATATAGAAAAAAACGTATATCTTTGCAGCCCTGTTTGGGGTAAAATTTTTATTAATAACTTAAAATCAATTGCTAACAAATGGCCGATTATTTAAATGCCCAGAAAAAGCAAGAGATTTTCGGACAGTACGGAACGTCTAATAAGGATACGGGATCTGCAGAAAGTCAGATCGCCTTATTTTCTTACCGTATCGCCCATCTTACTGAACATATGAAGTCCAACAAAAAGGACTACGGCACACAGCGTGCATTGCTCCGTTTGGTAGGTAAACGTCGCCGCCTGCTGGATTACCTTAAGGCAAACGACATTGAGCGGTACCGTAATATCGTAAAAACGCTCAATCTCCGGAAATAGCTGACAAGGCGATGGGAGCGTGTCTCCCTCGCAAACCAAACAAAGGCTGCACTCTCTATATAGAGAACAGCCTTTTTTTATAGAATTTCTAAATTATTCCGGTCCAAATTAACGCAATCCGGGGGCCGGCATAAGCGGAATGGATAAGTGATAACAACCCCTTGTTGGAAGGGGCGGATTGCAGTAGAAAATAATAAATGAAGATCATTAAGAAGGTCATCACATTGGATGATGGCCGCACCATTGAGATCGAAACCGGGAAACTGGCCAAACAGGCCGATGGTTCCGTAGTAGTTAAAATGGGTGGCACCATGCTGCTGGCAGCAGTCACCTGTGCAAAAGAAGCAAAGCCCGATACGGACTTCATGCCTCTTTCGGTAGATTACAAAGAAAAATTTGCCGCAGCAGGAAGATACCCTGGCGGTTTTATGAAACGGGAAGGTCGCCCTTCCGATTATGAGATTCTTGTTTCACGCCTTATTGACCGGGCTCTTCGCCCTCTGTTCCCGGATGATTTCCATGCAGAAGTATTTGTAAACGTATTTCTAATATCTGCCGAAAAGCAGATCATGCCCGATGCCTTGGCCGGACTGGCAGCCTCGGCAGCTCTGGCTGTGAGTGATATCCCTTTTAACGGACCCATTTCGGAAGTCCGTGTAGGCCGTGTTAACGGGGAATTTGTCATTAATCCTTCATTCAGCCAGCTCGGTGAAGCCGATCTGGATATCATGGTCGCAGCGACTTACGACAACATCATGATGGTAGAGGGAGAGATGAAGGAAGTCAGCGAAGCGGTCATGCTGGAAGCTATTAAATTTGCCCATCAAGAGATAAAAAAACACTGCAAGGTGCAGATGGAACTGATGGAAGAAGCCGGCAAGACCGTAAAACGCGAATATTGCCACGAAGAAAACGACGAAGAATTGCGTAAAGCCGTTGAAGCTTTCTGTTATGACCGATGCTATGCCATAGCCAAATCAGGTGATGACAAACATACGCGCTCAGATGCTTTTGAAGCATTGAAAGAAGAATTCATGCAAACCATCCCTGAAGAAGAACGCGAGGCAAAGGAAGTGATGGTTGCTCGCTATTATCACGATGTGGAAAAACGGGCCATGCGCCGCATGATCCTGGATGAGGGGATCCGGCTGGACGGTCGTTCAGCCACCGATATCCGGCCCATCTGGAGCGAAGTCGATTTCCTGCCAATGGCACACGGTTCTGCCATCTTCACCCGTGGAGAGACACAATCTCTTACCACGGTAACGCTTGGCACCAAACTCGATATGAAGGAGATGGATGAGGTACTGATCCAAGGAACTGAACAATTTGTCCTTCATTATAATTTTCCTCCTTTCTCTACAGGGGAAGCCAGGCCAAGCCGGGGTGTGGGACGACGTGAAATCGGTCACGGTAACCTGGCTCATCGCGCCCTTAAAGCCATGGTCCCGGTAGGCGAGGAAAATCCCTATGCCATCCGCGTGGTATCGGATATTCTGGAATCCAACGGATCCTCTTCCATGGCGACTGTCTGTGCCGGCACACTGGCCCTGATGGATGCCGGAGTAAAGCTTAAAAAGCCCGTTTCGGGTATTGCCATGGGTCTGATCACCGATGAGGGAAACAAGAAATTTGCCATTCTATCCGATATACTGGGAGACGAAGACCACCTGGGAGATATGGATTTCAAAGTCACCGGAACACGTGACGGGATCACAGCCACCCAGATGGACATCAAAGTAGACGGACTTCCTTATGAAGTTCTGGAACAGGCTTTGGAACAGGCCCGGCAAGGAAGGATGCACATCATGGATGAAATGATGAAAACCATTTCTGAACCGCGTGCCGATTACAAACCCCACGTTCCCCGCATTATACAGATCACTATCCCTCAGGATTTTATAGGAGCTGTCATAGGAACCGGAGGCAAAGTGATTCAGGAAATACAAAAAACAACCGGAACAACCATAACCATTACTGAAGAAGGTGAATACGGAATTGTGGATATTTTTGGAGAAAACAAGGAGGGTATGGATGCCGCTCTGGCAACCATCAAAGCCATTACCACTGTCCCCGAAGTCGGAAAAGTATATACAGGCAAGGTGATCTCTATCCTGGAATTTGGAGCTTTCGTCGAGATCCTTCCGGGCAAGGAAGGTCTGTTGCATGTATCGGAACTTGACTGGAAAAAAGTCGACAAGGTGGAAGATATCGTGAAAGTAGGAGAACAGGTGACCGTTAAACTCCTGGAGATCGACGAACGGTCAGGCAAGATGCGTCTTTCCCGTAAAGCATTGATAGAGAAACCTGAAGGATATGTAGAACCCGAGCGTAAACCACGGCCGGCAAACAACGACCGTAACAACCGGGGTGGTCATTCACGGGGGAGTGACCGGGGTGGAAGCCGCGGCGGGCATGACCGCCAGGACCGGAGATCTTCGCGCAGCCGCGAGTAGCAGCTGATCAGGACTCAGATCCCGACTCTTTCCAGGGAAATGCCTTCATGATTGCCCTGATAGCCAAATAAAAAAGCAGCATGAATAGGAATATGAGCAATATTCCTATTCCTGCTATTTGGAGTGACGATATAACGGATGAATTCATGATTTGCATGTGTTAAAACAACCCGATTAATGATAGTATGATACCTCCGGCCACCACAGATCCTATCTGTCCGCCAACATTGGCACTGACAGCCGGCATTAACAGGTAATTGGTTTTATCCTCTTTCTGTCCCATGGTGTGTATTACCCTGGCCGACATGGGGAATGCAGATATACCGCAGGCCCCTATCATAGGATTGATTTTTTTGTCCCTAGGGAGGAAAATGTTCATGAGTTTGGCAAACGCCACTCCGCCAAATGTGTCAAAAATAAATGCAACAAGACCTAGGGCAATGATCATAAGTGTGTCCCAGCGTACAAAACGCTCTGCGGTCATGGTACTGGCAATGGTAATCCCCAAAAGAATGGTAACCAGGCTGGATAGCTCGTTTTGGGCAGATTGTGATAATTTATTTAACACCCCGCATTCGCGTATCAGATTGCCAAACATCAGGAACCCAATAAGAGCAAGTGAAGAAGGGGCTATAATACCAGCCAGCACCGTTACTATGATCGGGAATAAGATCAATGCGGTCCTGGAGACTTTCCTAGTATTCGATTTCATCTTGATGAGCCGTTCCTGGCGCGTTGTCATCAAGCGAATGATCGGTGGCTGAATAATGGGCACCAGGGCCATATAGGAATACGCCGCCACCGAAATGGGCCCCAGCAATTGCGGAGCCAGTTTGGATGCCACCACAATGGATGTGGGACCGTCGGCCGCTCCGATAATGCCTATCGACGCAGCCTCTTTTAAGTCAAAGCCAAAGAGGGCAGCCAGAACCATGGTCATAAATATCCCGAATTGTGCTGCAGCTCCAAAGAGCAATAAATGCGGATTATTGAAAAGTGGCGTAAAATCAATCATAGCGCCAATAGCTATAAAGATCAGCAAAGGAAATATCTCGGTAGCAATACCTCCTTCGTAAAACAAAGAAAGCACTCCCTCAACTACTTCGCCTGTTTTGCCGTCAATCTGTGTCAGTGCGGCACTGAAGGGAATATTCACAAGGATGGCCCCGAAACCCATGGGCAGCAGCAGGGTGGGTTCGTATTGTTTGGCAATCGCCAGGTAGATCAAAACAGCTCCCACGGCTATCATGATCAGATGTTGCCATGTAAAAGAAGCAAGAGCTGGAAAGAAAGATGAAAAATCCATAGATTATCTTATTTAATTTATATCAAAACTCTAGTATCCAGAACACCAGTACCGGTCCTGACAAACACATACCCGAGCCCGCCACTTCCGATCAACGAATTAACATATTGAGTATACAAACATAATACGACTGACATTTTCACTCCCGGGATTTCTCTGCGAATATAGGAAATTTGCCGGTTTTGCCAACGAGCAGCACACTAGCATAAGCCGGTCACTAGGTGAAAAAATGCGGTTGCGATTTCCTCTGAAAAAAAGCTGATTTCCATAGGAATGATCCACCCTGCTATACCGCACCCGGAAAGACGTGCAGCATCTTTGGCTGTTGTGATCAAATGCCAGCCGGGATGCTCGTCCAGCATGTGTTTTATCCGGGATAAATCTCTTTTCGTAAACCGGTGGTGATCTGAAAATTCCAGATGGTATTCCACTTTAAACTGCTCCTGCAGATGATCCCGCAGGGGTGCGGCATTGGCTATGCCCGTCAGCAGCAGGACAGAAGATCCTCTTTCCGGCATGGTTCCCGGATTATTCAGTGGTACCGGATCCCCGTAAAACATCGTAGTGGAAAAAACCGGTATGTCCCGTAACGATCTTTCAATGATTCCGGCAAACGGACTTGTGGGCTGACAGCGTGTAAAAACAAGGCAATCTGCCCTGCGTGCCGCAGATGGCAGGTCCCGCAGACGCCCAAAAGGAAGGAGCGTATCTTTCCAGAACGGCCTGGAACAGTCCGTCATCAGGATGTTCTTCCCGGCCCGTATTCTCCTGTGCTGGTAAGCGTCGTCCAGTATGATCCAGGGATCTTGAGGATAGTCTGCCAGCAGACAGCGTACTCCCCTTACCCTGTCCTCACATACTGCCACCACTGCCTCGGGAAAACGTTTCTTGATCTGGATCGGCTCATCCCCTGCCACAGAAGCTGTAGTGGAAAGGGTGACATACCGGAATCCCCTGGTTTTTCTTCCATACCCCCGGGAAAGGACCATGGGTTTTTTGCCTTTATCCAGGAGTCTGCCCACCAGGAATTCGGTCATGGGCGTCTTCCCCGTTCCACCAACGGTTATGTTCCCTACACAGATCACGGGTACCTGGAAAGACCTGGATCTGAGGATACCCCTGTCATACAGGTAATGCCTCAAAGCGATCCCCCATGCATAAGGCGATAGCCAGGTAAGATATGTTTTATTCATCCCCATTTTTCTGCAATATAATCAAGAATAAAGAACAATTGCTGCGGATCGTTCTCGGTTACCAGTTTTAACCGTACAGGTTTAAACTCGGGGAGCCCCTTGAAATAACTGTTCAAATGACGTCTCATTTCCAGGACCCCTACCCGCTCTCCCTTCACTTCTATGGACTTGGCCAGATGCCTCTTGGCCAGTGACACACGTTCGGCAACACCCATCGGGGGCAGTTCCTGCCCTGTCTGCAAATAATGACGGATCTCGCGGAACAACCAAGGATGACCGAAACTGGCCCTCCCTATCATAATACCGTCAACACCATAGGTGTCAAATGCATAGCGTGCCTGTTGCGGAGTACAAATATCCCCGTTCCCAATTATGGGTATATGCATGCGCGGATTAGCCCTGACCCGGGCAATGGGAGTCCAGTCTGCCTCTCCTTTGTACATCTGGGTTCTTGTCCTTCCATGGATGGTGAGGGCTGCAATACCCGCATCCTGCAAAGCTTCGGCCAGGTCCTCAATAATAATGGATTCTTCATCCCATCCCAGACGGGTTTTAACGGTGACAGGCACTTTTACCGCCTGGACCAGCCTGCGGGTAATGTCCACCATACCCCCGGGATCGCGCAACCAGCCACTTCCTGCACCCCGTTTGGCAATCTTGTTTTTAGGACATCCAAAATTGATGTCTATCACATCGGGACAGGCTTCCTGGGCTATCACGGCAGCCTGGAGTAAAGCTTCGGGGATATGTCCGTATATCTGTATCCCGATGGGTCTTTCCCTGTCTGCGATCACCAGTTTTTCACGACTTTTATACACATCGCGTATCAGCCCGTCAGCAGAAACAAATTCCGTAAACATCATGTCCGCTCCGTATTCCTTGCATATATAACGGAATGATGCGTCACTCACATTTTCCATGGGAGCAAGCAAAAGCGGTTCTCTTCCCAGATCTGTACCGGCTATTTTCATACGACAAAGATAATTTTTTCTACTTTTGCACTCATATGAAAAAGATCAAAACTATTGGAGTTCTCACTTCCGGCGGGGATGCTCCGGGGATGAATGCTGCTATTCGGGCTGTGGTAAGAACATCTACATATCACGGATGCCATGTTCTTGGGATACAACGCGGATTCACCGGCCTTTTAGAGAACTTGTTCATACCTCTGCAAAATCATTCCGTGGCACAAAAAATATCACTTGGGGGCACTTTTCTCAAATCTTCGCGCTGTCCTGAGTTCAAGACAAGGAAAGCCCGTTCTGCCGCCTGGCAGAACATCCAGTTACAAGGGATCGACGCCCTGGTAGTTATAGGCGGGGACGGATCCTTCAGGGGAGCTGACCTGCTGGTTAAAGAATTTGGCCTACCTGTGATCGGAGTACCAGGAACCATAGACAATGATATATACGGCACCGATTACACTATAGGTTTCGACACAGCCGTCAATACGGCTGTTCAGGCCGTGGACAAACTTCGTGATACGGCCGATTCGCATAATATGGTGTTTTTTGTAGAGGTCATGGGCAGGGATGCCGGGTTCATTGCACTGAACACCTCTATCTCTACGGGAGCAGAAGCCACCATGATCCCCGAGGTGCAGACCGATATTGGCAAACTGTGCGAATACCTGGAGTTGGAACGGCGCAAGAACAAGACATCCGGCATAATAATCGTTGCCGAAGGTGAGGAACAGGGCAGCGCTTCTGCAGTAGCTGCCAAGGTTAAGGAAAGACTGCCCAACTACGAAACGCGTGTAACAACCCTGGGACACGTCCAGCGGGGCGGATCTCCGACAGCCAATGACCGGGTGCTGGCAAGTATTCTGGGGCACGATGCCGTGGTAGCCCTTCTGGATGGAAAAACGGGGATGATGGTAGGTGTTGTCAACAACCAGACTGTGTTCACTCCCTTCCATGAAGCCTATTCTCGTCACCGCGAAATTAACAAGCGCTGGGTCAACATTGCTTACATACTATCGCTTTGATTTCTAGAAAAAAGTAGTATCTTTGCAGCCCCTTTTAATTTTAGGATCGCAATTTTATTATATTATTTTTCTAAAAATCAACCAGGTGAACACATTATCCTACAAGACCGTAAGCGCCAACAAAACCACAGTCACCAAAGAATGGGTGGTTATAGACGCTGCCGATCAGGTGTTGGGCCGTCTTGCCGTTAAAGCAGCTTTCTTGTTGCGGGGCAAGCATAAACCCAATTATACCCCTCATGTGGACTGCGGTGACAACGTCATCATAATCAATGCAGACAAGGTCCGACTGACGGGGAACAAGATGGACGACAAAATGTACGTCCGGCACTCCGGATACCCTGGCGGTCAACGCAGTGAATCAGCCAAAGAGCTGCTCAGGCGTAAACCGCTTGCTCTTGTGGAACACGCTATAAAAGGCATGCTCCCCAAAAACCGCCTCGGCTCTGAACTATTCCGTAACCTGTATGTATATCAGGGCCCGGAACATCCTCACCAGGCACAGCAACCCAAACAAATTTATTTAAACGAAAACTAAACAGAGCATGGAAGTTATCAACGCCCTTGGAAGAAGAAAATCAGCTGTAGCTCGCGTTTACGTTCAAACCGGTAAAGGAAATATCATCATCAATGATCGTCCTTTGGAGGACTATTTTAAGGAAGGCACTCTCCAGTATATAGCCAAGCAGGCTCTGGAACTGACAGGTACCACTTCCCAGTTTGATGTCAAAGTCAACCTGGACGGAGGAGGTGTTAAGGGACAGGCAGAAGCATTGCGCCTGGCCTTGGCCCGTGCCTTATGTAAAATTGACTCTGACGCTTATCGTGGTGTATTAAAGTCTAACGGGATGCTTACCCGCGATGCACGCGAGGTTGAACGTAAGAAACCCGGCCAACCCGGAGCGCGCAAACGCTTCCAATTCAGCAAACGTTAAAAGCTGATTTACCCGTGCACGGCAATTGTCAAAACAACTGCGATCAATTTATTGCTACCAGATGTTTCGGTTGTCGCGGAAAATTAAAGCGGATTGTCATAGACACTACCCTTTAATTGCTAAAAAGAGTAAAAATCAAAATTAAAAAAAACAGTAATGCCAAGAACAAATTTCCAGGACCTTCTTGATGCAGGCGTACATTTCGGCCACTTAAAACGTAAGTGGAATCCAAAAATGGCTCCTTATATTTTCATGGAGAAAAACGGGATCCATATCATTGACCTGCACAAGACCATCGTAAAAATAGATGAAGCGTCAAATGTTGCCAAACAACTTGCCAAGGCCGGCAGGAAAATTCTTTTTGTCGCTACCAAAAAACAAGCCAAAGACATAGTTGCAGAAGCCGCCAAATCGGTCAATATGCCTTATGTCACTGAACGTTGGCCGGGCGGTATGCTAACCAACTTCCCGACCATACGTAAAGCCGTCAAGAAAATGAACACCATTGATAAAATGATGACCGACGGCACCTTTGAAACCCTTGCCAAACGGGAACGACTGCAAATAACGCGCCAGCGCGCCAAACTGGAGAAGAACCTGGGGTCCATAGCCGACCTGAACCGGTTGCCCGCTGCCCTTTTTGTAGTGGACATCCAAAAAGAGGTTAATGCCGTAAGGGAAGCATCTCGTTTGAATATACCGATAATAGCCATGGTTGATACATGTTGCGATCCTACACCCATTGATTATGTAATACCGGCAAACGACGATGCAGCCAAATCCATCGCCCTTGTAATAGAACTCATTCGACAAGCCGTTAGCGAAGGTCTTGAGGAACGTAAACTGGAGAAGGATAAAGAGATCATAGTTGAATCTTCTGGGGAAGAAAGTGAAACACCCTCCAGACGTACCCGTACACGCAGGCAGCGTATAGATGAAGATAACGTACCCGCTAAGGAAGAAAAAGCTCCCTTAAAGGAAGAAAAACCTGCCAAGGCAGAGGAAGCTCCAGTAAAGAAAGATACGTCAAAGGAGGTATCTGAGGACAAAAAATCTGAATAAGCAAAAAATATATATGGAAATCAAAGCAGCCGACGTAGCAAAATTACGTAAAATGACCGGTGCCGGTATGATGGATTGTAAGAATGCTCTTGTTGAATCCAACGGAGATTTTGAACGGGCACAGGAAATTATTAGAGAAAAAGGAAAGTTGATAGCCGCCAAACGCGCTGACCGCGAAACGACAGAAGGTTCAGTCATCGCACTCACAAACCAAAAGAAGGATCGTGGTATCCTGGTATGTTTGGGATGCGAGACCGACTTTGTGGCAAAGAACAATGAGTTTCAGGAGTTGGCATTGGGTATAGCCCATACAGCACTGGAACATATGCCGGATTCACTGGAAGAATTGCTAACCCTTTCCTATGGAGAGAGCACCATTGCCGAAGCCGTGACACAGCAGACGGGAAAAAGCGGTGAAAAACACGCCGTTCCTTTTTACGGCAAATTGGAGGCACCCTATGTCGCTTCATATATACACATGAACAACAAGGTTGCCACTATAGTGGGATTCAACAAGCCTATATCACCGGAAGCAGGAAAGGAAATTGCTATGCAGATCACTGCCATGGTCCCCGTTTCCGTCAACCGAGACTCCTGCCCCAAAGAAATCATAGAGAAAGAATTGCACATTTACCGCGAACAAATCCGTATGGAAGGTAAACCAGAAGAAATGATAGAAAAGATCGCCATGGGCAAGCTCAATAAATTCTTCAAGGAATACACCCTGGAAGACCAGGTGTTCGTAAAGGACGGCAAGATCACGGTAAGGGAATACCTTAAGGCCGAGGATCCCCAGGTAAAGGTTACCGGCTTCTTCCGTTATTCACTGAACGACTAGGACCAACAAGCGAACTTCGCGGCGTTGGCAACTCTCCTCCGGAAGGAATCCGGTTCTATTGAGCGGGCATGGAAAGGCGGAGATCAGGATGAGGCAGCAGATACAAAAAAAAAGAGGGTGACTATCAGTCAATTTGACTTTTTAGTCACCCTCTTTTTGGGGGGTCAGGGTCTAATTCCAGCCAGGATTCTGAGTTATGGTATACCCTTTATCCGTGTACATTTCAATAACATCTGTACAAATGGGCTGCAGGTAGTTCCTGACGGTAAAACCATCGCGGTTCTGAACACCCTGAGGTATGTAGAAACCTACCATATCGGACTTGTTGGTCCCGTCATATGCCACAATTGTTCCGTCCGGTTTCATGACTTTCAATGCTTTGGCATCTCCTTTATCTATCTGTTTCCCCGGGATCAGGTAATTGAAATTGATATCATTCCCGGATTGGGTTGTATTGAAATCACACCAGGATCCCAGTAACAAGTCGGGATTGTTGGACCCATCCATTAATTCCATTTTTCCCCATCTGCGAATATCCAGAATACGATTGTTCTCAAACACAAATTCCATACGGCGTTCCCGGCGTATTTCCCAAAGCAGGGGATCGTTTACAACACCTGCAAGCGTATTTACTTCACAGGATGCTGTACGTGCCGGATCGTTGGGAATAGCACCAAGCATTAACGGAGCTGTTTTCTGAACCCCACGGGTAATGGCGTGTTTATCCAAAGGCCTGTTACGTATGGCATTGATGGATTTGTCCAGATCGCTTTGTGTGAGGGCAGGACCTCCGTAGGAAAGAGCCAGTTCCTGTTTGGCCTCTATCCAATTCAGCACCACTTCTGCAAGACGTATCACCGGGAAGCCGTTCGTATTGGTACTTGATCCGTATTTTGCAGGACGGGGATCCGAACAGTTGTCAAAAGAATATGTTACCCCTACCCTGTCAATGAACTTGCATACATAGAGAAGTGTTGCTGAAGATTGCAAAGGAGCGCCCCAGAATGTGGCTTCAAAGCGCGGGTCACGGGTAACTGCCATCTTTTTCAGATCAAAATTATTGGCCTCTTCAACCGTTGAATTCTGCCAGGGTCTGCCGTCGTTGCAGATGAATGATTTGGCCAGGGCCAGGTTGGCAGCAGGAGCCTGTGATTCCGTTAAGTTTGAATAGGAAGCTATACAGTGTGTTGTCGAAAGTTCCGCGCTGTATTCCCTGTACAGGAGGATTTCTTTACCCGGCTTACTGTCAGAGCCAAACAGCGAACGGAAATCGGTGTCAAAAGCATACTGGCCCGAATTAATTACCATATCACCTGCCGAAACAACCAATCCAAGGAATTTCTTTGCCAGTTCGTTAGTGCCGGAACCGGGATGATACTTGTACCAGGTTCCTTCAAAGAGCATATAACGAGAAGCCAGTGCTGCAGCAACATATTTGTTGACATAGTTCACCCCGTCGTTTGCCCTTATGTTGGCCATAGCATAGACGAAATCTTCATAGACCTTATCCATGACCAAAGTCCTGGGGTCCCTATCCTTGTATTGTTCATCCATGTCGGTGTCGCTTACGGGTTTATCGTAGTAAGGGACATCCCCGAATGACTGTACCAAGCGGCTGTATTCCATACCCCTGAAAAGCCTGGCAACACCGTTCCAGTGGTTGAACTGTTCATCTGACAGATAACCGTTCTCTTTCATCGTGGCCAGACGATCAATCAGTGTATTCCATTTCCGGACCCATCCAAAGTTCCAGGCAGATGCTCCGCTTTGGGTAAGCCAGTAAATGGTCGTTGCCGATTCCGAGCGGTACCAGTTGTCGGCAGGAACGGCAGCAAGAAATGATGTTTGTTTCCCGGCAGAAGTCATGTCGTCATTGAAGTTTGCCCCCCTGTAAGGAACGTACGCGGTACCCCATGATCTGTCGTATCCGTTGAAATAATTGGGATAACCTCCATTTACAAACAGACGTACATTGGATTCGCTGGTCCAGTAGTTTGAATCGTCCATAGCCGTCTTCTGGGGACGATCCAGAAAATCGCTGCACCCCGCCAGGGTGAAAGCGGCTAATAAACTTAAGATGATTATTTTTTTATTCATTGTGTCTGGTTTTAGAAAGTTAACTGAAGGCCGACAGATGCGCTCTTAAAGGTAGGAACGCCCACACCTGTACGGGAAGAATTGTAATTACTCGTATTAAGATAGGAATACCCGGCTATTTCCTCCGGATCTATGGGCAGACCGCGAAGGTGATCGAAGGTCAGGAAATTTTCCAGAGATACATAAATACGTACATGGCTGATCATAGCCTTCCGGGTCAATTGCCTGGGCATGGAATACCCTATGGTTAGGTTTTTCATTCTCAGATAGGCCATATTCAGCAGATACCTGTCGGATACCTGCATGTTGTTACCGGTACTGCTAGCTCCCAGGTTGTATGCACGGGGATAAAATGCATCGTAATTACTGTCAATCACATTGCCGCTCCCGTCTAAGGTTTCGTACCAGAAGTCCTGGGCTATGACCTTAGGCATGGCACCATCGGAAGAGTTAAACCCGGGAATAGCAAGCGGGCTGGCTCCCCACATATCACGTTTGCCAATACCCTGGAAGAATACCGAGAAATCAAACCCTTTGTATTCCATGCCAAGACGGAAACTGTATTCATAACGGGGAGTAGTGTTTCCAATCACGGTTAAATCTCCGTGATCATCAATAAGCTGACTTCCGTTATTGATTACGCCGTCCCCGTTAAGATCCTTGAATTTAACATCACCGGGGCCAAACCTGAAGTTGGAGCTTGTCTGTAGTTTACCCTGTGTTGGCGCGTTAGGATCTGCCAATTGGTAAATGGTATACCCATCCGAACTTTTGATGGTTACAAATTTTCCATTCTCATATACAAAATCTTCGTTCTGATACAGTCTGTCAACCCGGTAACCCCATATTTCACCATACGTTTTGCCTTCATACCAGGCATTGATGCTCTTAGTACTTCCGTATTTTGTAATATGTGTAATGGCATCGGACAAAGCAGCGCTGGCAGTGATACGAAGTCCGTTCCCGAATTGGTGCCCGAAATTCAGCGAAAATTCCCAGCCTTTAGTTCTTAAAGAACCGAAGTTACCTTTGGGAGCCGTTGTCCCGAATGTGTAGGAGAAACCTTCCCCGGGAACAATCATATTTTTGGTATCTCTCTGGTACCAGTCAAACGAAGCACTCAACTCACCGTTCAGCAGACTGATATCAAATCCCAGGTTGAGCGTAACAATATCCTGCCATGTGATAATGGAGGATACAGAAGCCGGGGTGCCAAAATAAGTATCTCTTGCTCCCGCGTGGAGCCAGTAAGAGTTGGCACCGCTCATGGTAGGAACATACAATGCATTACTAACAGACTGGTCACCAATGGACCCCCAGGATCCGCGCAATTTAAAGCTTGTGAGAGCAGGTCTGGCAAAACTCATCCAAGGCTCTTCCATCAATCGCCATCCGAACGAGAAAGAAGGATACCACCGCCATTGAAGGTCTTTGGGAAATTTGGATGTCCCGTCGTAACGAAGATTGGCCTCTATAAGATATCTTTCCTTAAAGTTATAGTTGATACGTCCAAAGAAACCAAGTTGTGAGTCCCAGCGGGAATCGCCGCCCGATGTTTGGGTCCCGGAAGCCAGATCAAATTGTGGATTGGTATAATCCAGCAATTGCAGTTTCTGAGACCAGGAGTAGTTATAATCATAAGCCACAGCGTTCATCCCCACCATAACATTGAACATGTGGATATCGTTTATATTCAAATCATAAGTAGAAGTAAGATTCAACGTGCCGCGGGTACGGTTGGCTGCAGACCTGTATATATGGTCCGGATTGGATCCCGGAGCCGTATATCGTGAATATTTGAGCATATAGGCCGGAATGGAAGCTCCCAGGGAATTAAACTCGTTCCATTCATTATCCCTGTATACCCTTGATCCGTTTTCATTATTCAAAGGAACGGCGGCAACCCAGGTATCCCCGGCCATAAAACTGGTCCCGGGATTAAGTTCAATGGTTTCCTGATTGGAGTAAGTATAATCTAGATTGATATTCCAGTCTTTCACCGGGGTAAGTGTCAGTCCTGCGTTGGCACTGGTATAGTTATTGGTGATAGATGCTGTATTGGCCACGGCCGTTTCATAAGTGGCATTGCGAAGCGGATTGCCGCTTTCATCAGATTTTGCCATAGGGTAAGTCGGCCCCCATCTATACATATAATACCATATATCTGCCGTCGTGGAAGACGTGGCATAAGCCCACCGTTTTTGTGTTTTTGAATACATCAGTCCGGCATGTACAGAGAGGTATTTATTGATCTGGGTGCTGACCCTTACCGATGCGTTCCAGCGTTGGAAATCGTCATGTTTGGCCGTTTTCATCATACCGTTCTGATCCAGGTATCCCAGCCCGATATTAAAATTGGTTTTCCCGGATTTGCCATTGACCGATAAATTGTGGTTTTGAGTGGGAGCCCATTGCCTGATCAGGTAATTGTACGGATCGTACGTTCTGATTCCGATCTTCCGGTTGCTGGCGTCTACATACCAGTCGCGGCCATAGGTCATGGGATCATAGGGGTCAATGGTTTTTCCGTACTTCTTGTCCCAGGCGACTGCCGCATTGTACCCGGCTCTGTCAATCAGCCAGAAGGCCCCAACAGGCGTAGTGGTCCCAATACGTTCAGCAGCTTCAACCGTGTAATGCAAAGCATCTACACCGGCCATTTCGTATTTTTTGGACATATTCTGGAATGACATATTCCCCGAATAGTTCACACTGACACTTTCTGTCCTGGCTCCCTTTTTAGAAGTGATCAGAATGACTCCAAAAGCTGCTTTAGACCCGTAAATAGAAGCGGAAGCAGCGTCTTTTAAGACAGAGATCGATTCAATATCATCCGGATTAACCAGTTGTATGTTGGGGATTTCCACGTTGTCCAGCAATATCAGAGGGGTTGTGGACCCTTCAGCAGAGCCGACGTGACCACGTATCTTCATAATGGGATTGGAGCCAACTTCACCGCTGCCTACCTGGACGGTAAGACCGGGCGTGGCCCCCTGGAGTGCACGTCCCACGTCTGCAATAGGACGTGATGTCAGGGCCTCTTGAACGTTAACGGAAGATACAGCTCCGGTCAGATTCACTTTTTTCTGGGTGCCGAATCCAACGACTACGACATCTTCGAGTATAATAACATCTTCCTCCATAATAACGTTTATCCTGGTTCTGCCGTTGACAGCTATGTCAATGGTCTTGTAACCAAGAGAGGAAAATGAGAGTGTGGCAGAAGCGGGTGCCGTGATGGAATAATTTCCAGCCAGATCCGTAGTAGTAGATGACACCGTCCCCTGCACAACAACCGTAACCCCGACAATGGGGCCGGTCTTATCCGAAACATTCCCGGTTACGGTAATGTTCTGAGCGCTTGCATACGCCACTGTCAGCATAATGCAAACCATGAGGATAGTTTTTCGTAAAAGCATAGGTTATGTTGTTTAGGTTATATATGGATAAATGGGCAATAGTAACAACGTATAAAGATCCGTGCGACCAAGGGTCTTTCATGTTCAACTGCACGTTCTGGGGGCAAAAAAGGGGACAAAGCGGGAACCGGAATTTGATGGAACGACACGAGGCGTCATTTTTGCGAATATAAGAAATTATTTGAAATCTATTGCACAGCAATTTTCACAAATATTAACCAATTACACTACTTAATTAAATCACTTATGGATGTTTACAGAAAATACGACCTGATTTTTATCAGCCTGGCGGCTTCATTTTTAATGACTGTTCCATTGCCTGTACAGATGTAAAATCATCCGTTGGGTTTTATCTCAAAGAAGATCATTTCTTTAGAACATATACCGTGAACTTACTTAAGATTTGTGTGGTTTTGAGCAAAAAATAGCATAACTTTATGCGCTTGAATTATTCAAAATGTATATTACTAATCAAACTACTTATTTACTAATCTAAAACTTCACTTATGTTCGTTACAAAAAGACTAAGTCGCTTTTTGGTGGCTATGTGTGTCTTAGTTCTCTCGATGGGAACTGTTTGGGCTCAGAACGTAAATGTTACCGGAAAGGTAACAGACAGGAACGGAGAGCCTATTATTGGGGCCTATGTACTCATCCAGGGCACAAATACAGGCACATCCACTGACATCGATGGAGCGTACAGCATTCCATCGGCTCCTGCAAATGGCACTTTGGTATTTTCTTTCATCGGCTACAAAGACGCAGTAGTTCCCATTAACAATAAGGCTGTGGTAAACGTTGTTATGGAAGAAGATGCGCTTATGCTTGAAGAAATGGTCGTTACCGCCTTCGGTATTAAGAAGGAAAGAAAATCATTGGGATACGCTGTAGAAGATCTTGGTTCAAACGAACTAATGAGATACAAAACAGCCAACCCAATTTCTTCCCTTTCCGGTAAAATTGCCGGGGTAAACGTTACCCAATCTTCCGGTGCTGCCGGTTCAGGCGCACAGATAATTTTACGTGGGGGGACATCCGGTTCAGAAGGCAAGGACAACCAGCCTCTGTTTGTTGTTGACGGTGTTATCTATGATAACTCTTCCACCCTGGTAGGGAACTCGGCATTTGACGGTTCCTACCGTTCCGCCACCACAACTTCCAACCGTATTATGGACATGAATCCCGAGGATATTGAGAACATGTCTATTCTTAAAGGCCCCGCTGCATCTGCTCTTTACGGTTCACGTGCTGCCAACGGTGTCGTTCTCATTACTACCAAAAAAGGAAAAGACGGTGTTGTGGAAGTGAATTTTAACTCTAAATACACCACTTCCTGGGCAAAGAGCCTTCCCGAGGTACAAACTCAGTTCACCAGAGGTTATATGGAAGACCAGTACGATAGCAACAAAAACTATACGGGAACGATGTTTAATGACTTCTCTTACAACTCCTGGGGTGAAAAATCCAACAAAACGACCTACGACAACATTGGAAACTTCTTCCAGGGCGGGAATATCTTTGATGAAAGTTTGAGTATTGCCGGCGGTACCAAAAACAACAATTTCTATTTATCCGGATCATACTATGACCAACAAGGTCTTGTTCCCAAAACCGGTTATAAGAAATATACTTTCCGGTTCAACGGTGAACAAAGAGCAGGTATCTTCACATTTGGTGTAAATGCTGCCTATTCGCAAGCCCATACAAACAAAACCCTTACCGGGGCGGGGTTGTACGGCTCTTCCGGGACAGGTACTCTTTATGGGGTATACAACTGGTCTCCGTTTGATGACATGACTCACTATGCTAACGAAGACGGTTCCCGCTACAGAATGTTTGGGGATCGCCTAGATCCCTGGGATGAACGCGATAACCCGTATTGGATTATCAACAGAAACAAGATGTTTGAAGATAATGAACGTCTTACGGCCAACGTAAGTGTGAAAGCAGACATCACCAAATGGTGGTTTATACAATACCGTTTGGGTGTTGACTCCTATACATTGGTAGCTTCCAACCGTATTGCTGCCGGTGGCGCCATCAAGCAAGTATGGCAAAACGGGATGATGAGTGATAACAGCAAACGTTTCCAATACTTATCACACAACCTCATATCAAATATGTCCAAACAATTTGGGGATTTTGATATTAACCTCTTGTTAGGTGCGGCCCTTGATGATACCCACAGCGACCTCAACTACAAGATGGCCTACAACTTTTCTGTTCCCGATTTTTATTCCTATGCCAATGCTACCAGAGACAATAAATCGTTCTCACACAGTGCCTTGCAAAAACGTTTGGTTGGGGTATTCGGGGAAATCCGTGCATCCTGGAAGAATATGCTATATTTGACCGTTACAGGACGCAACGACTGGACTTCTACCCTTCCCATTGAAAATCGTTCTTATTTCTATCCTTCGGTAAGTGGAGCTTTTGTATTTACTGAACCATTCCAGAATGCAGGTATTATGTCAAACGACATCCTTAGTTTTGGTAAAATCCGGGTATCCTGGGCGAAGGTAGGTAAAGACACCGGAGCTTACGAAACCAATACGGCTTTATGGCCTGTAGGTACTTACCTGAATGGAAAAATTGGGGTTGGTAACTCATGGACACGGGGGAACCCTTATTTAAAACCCGAGATGACAAAATCTACCGAAATTGGTGTTGAATTGAGCTTCTTCCACAATCGTTTACATATTGACTACGCTTATTATACCAATGACTCCTATAACCAGATTCTTAGTCCCCGTGGTCCTCAGTCTACCGGTTATATTTTCTGCTCCATCAATGCAGGTAATGTATACAATAAAGGTATGGAGTTGTCCATATCGGGGACACCTATTGAACGCAAAAATTTCATTTGGGATATGGGCTTGAATGTGGCTGGAAACCGTGGTACATTGGACGGACTACCTGCCGGAATGGACGTTATGTATGTTACCGATGTACAATATGCAGGCGCACAGGCTGCGTCTTTTAATGGTGGCAACTTTATGGCCATTGCCGGCACGGAATGGAAGAGAAACGAAAATGGAGACATCATTCTTGACAAAAACGGCATGCCCACCTATACTACTTCCTTATCTGCAGTCGGGAACCGTGAAGCAACGTTCAGTGGTGGTTTCAACAATACATTTACATGGAAAAACTTCTCTTTAAATATGTTGTGGGAATTTCGCGTTGGCGGTGACGTAATCAATGGTACACGCTACGCAATGGATTATTCCGGTGCCAGCAAATTCTCCGGTGATGTTCGTAACCAAACCCTCACCGTAACCGGTGTAGATGTCAATGGAAATGCGGTATCCAATAGTTGGAACATCAATGACACTTATGTGTTCAATGGTGTGGAAACCAGTGGCTATAACATTATTCAAAGCTATTATCAGACTTATTACCCCAGAGAAACGGCAAACTATATTACCTCCGTAAACTTGTTAAGGTTGCGTTCTCTTTCTGTTTCCTATACACTTCCTAAGATAAACAAGCTTGGTTTTATTAAACGTGCCTCTGTTATCGCTTCTGCCAACAATATACTTCTCTTCACAAACTACGAGGGAGACCCCGAAGTCGCAGCTTCCGGCGCCGGTGTGGGTGGTTCTTCTTCTGTCGGATTCGACTATTTAGGGGTACCTGCAACATCTGGTATGACATTTGGTCTAAACTTGACTTTCTAAAGAGTTAAAAATATTTAAAAAGTGATTTTATGAAATTAATTCGATCTATAATATTATGTGTCGCTGTCTTGACGAGCATATCCCTGTCTTCTTGCAGCGAATGGCTTAATGTCAACACAGACCCGGAGAATCCCTCTTCTATGAGTGCTACGTTCCCCACACGTTTGGCGCATATTGAGTTCTACACGAATAGTGCTAATCAATTTGCCGCCTGGCGTAGCAGCCTGTCCATGGGAGACTGGACAAGGTACTACAATGGTGGTACTTACTGGCATATGTCTTATTGGAATCCGCAAACGGGTGTCACGACTACTCCCTATCAATGGTGGTTTGTAGGTGCTGCCTGTAACATCGAAGATATGTACAACAAGGCCATGGCTGCCGAAGCCTGGCATTATGCTGGTGTTGCCAAAGTTATACGTGCCTACGGATTTATGCTTATGACCGACCTTTACGGGGAAATGCCTTATACAGACGCTGTTGGTGAAAACGCCACTCCTTTCTACGATAACGGCAAAACCATTTACCTGGGTTGCTTGAATGAATTGGACGAAGGGATTGATTTGCTCAAAAAATCACAAGCTCCAGCTGTTCCGGCTTTGTCCGAAGGTGACTATTGGAACAACGGTGACGTGAGCAAATGGACCAAATTTGCCTATTTATTGAAAGCCCGTTACTGCAACAAACTCAGTAAAAAGGCAGCCGGTAGTTACTTAGAAGGAAAATATGACGCTGCCGCCATTTTGGATGCCCTTTCCAAAGGTCCTTTGAGCAACAACGACAACACGGTAATCTACCATACCGATGATAATAGCACCACACACGACGTTTTGGGCTGGGACGAACCTGTAGACTATTCACCTCTTTATTCCGTATGCGGGATGAATGCAGGTTATATGGTTACCGAGATGCTTTACAATAACCTTACCAATTTTGCCGGCTATGGTGTAGAAGACCCACGTGCAGATAAAATCATTCCATGGGCCTGGTCAGAAAAATCCGCTTCCACTCCCGAAGAAATTAAATGGGAGGGTAACTGGAGACGTTCTTTGGGTGTAGATATGACATCTACCAATGCGCCCAATCTTGTAGGTGGTCCGTTAAGAGCCGGATTCAAAAATGGTCACTGGTATATTAACAGCGACTCTCCCGAACGTTTGGGTGACACCGTCTATGTAGAATGTACAAGTTCCTCCAAAGGCTACGCTGCCAATGTGGATCTTCTCTACAGAAGGGTCCCCGGTGTCGATGAAGCCAGAGAATCGGGTTCTTTCTACACCCGTGTTTCCTCTCCTACATATATGGGTACTTATGCAGAAGCCTGCTTTATCAAAGCAGAAGTGCTGTTCAACCAGGGTAATAAATCAGAAGCCTTCAATGCTTACAAAGAAGGTATTAAGGCCAGTATGGATTGTATGAACGTAAAACTGGAAGCCTGGTGTGCAGAAGATAAAAACCTCGCCAACTGCCCATCTTTCAGTCCTATGGAACAAGCAGACATAACAAACTTTCTGAATAACGGTATTGGTTCGGCAGCAAATCTTACTCTTGGTAAGATTTTGACACAGAAACGCATTGCGCTCCATTTCTCGGTAGAAATCTGGAATGATATGCGCCGTTACGATTTTGATCCCAATCTGTTCCTGCACTGGGATAAACCGGCTTACTACTCAGTGAGTGCGCCTGCCCTAAAAGGTATTCCTGCAGGCAAACAATTCCGTCGTTGGCGTCAATGCTCACACGAGCTGAACTACAACTCTGCCAACCTGCATGCTATCGGTGCAGAAGTTCCCGGAGCCAACACTTCTCTTGACCAATGGAACAGTGCGGACGATGTTTGGACCATCAATGTATGGTGGGATTCCACTCAAGAATAAGCGAAGTAATTCTGCTTAAGTAAAAAAGGAGGGTGACTTTATGAAACAGTCACCCTCCTTTTTTCATTTTATACAAAGCCAACACTCATTCTATAATGGCCCCTGCAACAATATTAGCTATCCGGGTACGCATAGCTACAGCAGAGCCGTCGTCATAAGGATGAACCCTGTTGGCCAGTATTATGACCGCCGTATCGGATTCCGGGTCAATGACCATACTTGTTCCGGTATACCCTGTATGTCCGTATACTGTGCCGGGATTAAAAAGATTCCCGTTCCAGGATCCTTCCCTTGCCCAACCCAGAGTACGTCCAAAGGCGGTAACGTTTTCCGGCACCCGTGCCATGGCTTTTACCGTAAGAAGCCCCAGAATGCGTTTTCCGTTCACTTCCCCGCCGTTGAGCAAAGCCACCGCAATAACAGCCAGGTCCTTAGCATTGGAAAATACCCCGGCATTCCCGGAATTCCCTCCGTTGAGCAATCGTGCCAATGGATCGTGTACATTTCCCACCAGGGGCAGCCCGTCTTCCTGCAATTCTGTAGGAGCACATAAGGCCAGTGTCTCCCCTTGGGGCATATAAGTGGTATGCTGTAAGCCGAGTTGATCAAAAACGTTTTTCTGTGCGTACTCGGCCAATGTCACTCCGGTAATCTTCTCCAGAATATTCTGCAATGTTATGAAATTCAAACAACTGTACTGATATCCTGTCTTTGGTTTAAAATCCCTGGGACATTGACAGATATATTCCATAAGACCTCCCGGGTTCGGTGACCCGTAACGTTCTATTAACTCCTGCGTAGGTCCGTAAGGAGGGAGCCCCGAGGTATGGGTCATCAGGTCTTCTATAGTAATAGGAACATTGTTGCCCGTTTCAGGATCTGTCCAGGACTGAAAACCGGGCAGGTATTGATCTACCCGGTCCATCAGACGGAGCCGGCCTCTTTCCACCAGTTGCATAATGCTTAAGGTCGTTCCTACGCATTTGCTGACAGAAGCCAAATCGAATACCGTTTCCACAGTCATGGGAAGCGTGTCGGGGACCAGTTGCCGGTTCCCGTATGCTTTCAGGTAGGCAATCCGGTCATGACGCACCACGGCCAATACGGCACCGGGAATATCTTCGACCTGAATAGCCTCTTGTATCACCCCGTCCACAAGTGCCAAACGCTCTGGATCCATTCCCACTGCTTTAGGAGAAGCAACAGGTATAGCCATGTTTGTTGTCGTTTGGGTGCAGGCGGCAACGGCCCACACCCCAATCAACAATACAAAAATCCTGATTTTCATTATATTATTTCAATAAACCCCGGTTACGTAACAACGGTATTTCGGTCGGTTCTTTCCCACGGAAGCGGAGGTATTGATTCATAGGCTCGTCCCATCCGCCTTCGGTGAGGATGTATTTCCGGAATTTTCCGGCGATTTCCTGGTTAAATATATCGCCTGTTTCTTTAAAGGCATCAAAGGCATCGGCATCCAAAATCTCAGCCCACAGATAGACATAATAGCCCACAGCATATCCGCCATTAAAAATATGTGAGAAATAGGTGGACCGATACCTGGGAATGATCTCATCTATCAGTCCGTATTTCTTCATCGCGTTCTTTTCGAACTCATTTACATCATACTCCTGTTCTTGGGATGATGCATGCCATTCCATATCCAGGAGTGCTGCAGCGATAAATTCCACCGTTATGAATCCCTGATTGAAATGACTGCTGTTCACCAGCTTTTGCATAAGCTCCCGAGGCATAGGCTCATTTGTTTGATAATGAAGGGCATAGACCTGCAACACTTCCGGCTCTATAGCCCAGTGTTCATTGATCTGGGAAGGTAATTCCACCATGTCACGCGGCAGGGCACCACATATACGGTCGTAATTGCCACGGCCAAAGAACCCGTCCAGGGCATGTCCAAATTCGTGGAACAACGTTTCGGCTTCATCCCAGCTCAGCAATACCGGCTGATCATCAACCGGTGCCGGGAAATTGGTTGTTACGGTTACCAGCGGGAATTGTTCGCTGCCGTCAGGCAGTTTTTTGTATCCGCGCAAACCGGAACACCACGCCCCCGCATTTTTTCCCTCACGAGTGGGATAATCCAGGTAAAGGATTGCCAAGTGGCTGCCTTCTTGGTCTTTTACTTCGTAAGTTTCTACTGCGGGATTGTAAACCGGAATATCCGTACGCTTTTCAAAAGACAGCCCATACAGTTTACTGGCCACATAGAACATACCGTCCCTGACATTTTCAAGTTTCAGATAAGGTTTGATCTCCTGCTCGTCCAGATCGTATTTTTCTTTGCGCAGCTTCTCGGCATAATACCACCAGTCCCAGCTTTCCAGCTTGAATCCGGCCCCTTCACTGTCAGCGATCTTCTGCATGGCGGCCAGTTCTTCTTTAGCCACTTTCAGAGCAGGGTCCCAGACCCGCTGCAGAAAGGAAAATACGGCTTCCGGGGTTTTAGCCATATTGTTGACCAGTACAAAATCGGCATAAGTATCAAATCCCAGCAGTTTGGCACGGCGTACTTTCAGATTAACAATTTTACCTATGATCTCTTTGTTGTCATTTTCGTTGTTGTTGTCCCCCCTCATAAAATACCCACGGTACAGTTTTTCCCTGAGCTCCCTGTTATGTACATACTGCAGGAAAGGTATCCAGGAAGGTTTGTTGGGTGTGAAAACGTATTTCCCTTCCATACCAAGTGATGTGGCCAGACTAGCAGCAGCCCGGATGTTGCTCTCGGGAAGCCCTGCCAAATCCTCAACATTATCCACTATCATTTTAAAAGCATTGGTTTCGGCCAGCAGATTTTGCCCAAACTGAAGGCTTAGATTGGAAAGCTGGGTATTTATGTCTTTTAATGTTTCTTTATCCTCATCGGACAAAGCAGCTCCACCACGGACAAAGTCATCGTAATATTTTTCCAGGGTCCTCCTCTGCTGGGAATCCAGGTCCAGCTCATCGCGTTTCTCATACAGCCGGCTGATCCTTTCAAAAAGGACAGGATTCAACTGGATCTCGTTACGGTGTTTTGTCAGTTCAGGTGTTATTTCACGGGCCAGTGCCTGCAACTCTTCATTGGTGTCGGAACCGTTGAGCGTAAAAAATGCGGCGTTTACCCGGCTCAGTAGTTCTCCTGCCCTGTCGTAAGCGGCAACAGTGTTCTCAAAGGTGGGTTCTTCCTGATTGTTGACAATGGCGTCTATCTCGATCTTATGTTGTGCCATAGCCTCCCGTATGGCAGGCATAAAATGCTCTGTTTTTATCTTGTCGAACGGAGGCGTACCAAAAGGAGTGTCATACTCCTGTAATAAAGGATTGTTTTTCATGGGGTCAGATGTACAGGCTATAAGTAAGCCCAATAAAAGTAACAGAATTGGTTTTTTCATAATATTATGGTTATTTAGATAGTTTTTGACTTTTTAGCCTGCCGGCAAAATCGGTGAGATCAAAAGCAAAGCGGTCCCAGGTAAGTATGGCCTTTTCCCTGTTGATATTAGCTTTAAAAAATTCCCTGTCCATAGTAAAAAATTTTCTGATGGCCTGGACCAAAGAACAGGCATCTGTCCCCGATGCAACCAGACCTGTACCGGGACCTTCGACCGCTTCTGCCAACCCTCCTGCCGGCGTTACAATGACAGGTACCTGAAAATGATAGGCCATGGCCGAAATGCCGCTTTGGGTAGCTGTCCGGTAAGGCAACACGCAAACATCGGCAGCAGAGAAAAAAAGCGGGACCTCTGAATCTGCAATATACCTGTTGAACACTTTTACAGCCGGTGGGTTTGGTAACAACCGGATCATTTTTTCGTATTTTTCAAAACTTCCGTAGCATTCTCCTGCAATGACCAGCTGATACGTGTCTCCCAGATCCCGGAAAGCTTCCAACAGCAAGTCCAGTCCTTTGTAATCCCTTATAAATCCAAAAAACAGCAATGTTCTCCGGTCCGGCTCCAGCCCCAGCCTGTACCTGGCTTCTTCCGGTTTCTGCAAAGCTCCAAAATGGTCATATAATGGGTGGTTACGAAGGATGAGGGGGATCCCTGGACGTAAAGCCAGTATGTCATTCCGCACCGATGTACTCATAGCCACACACCCGTCGTTCTGGTCAAGGAACCACCTGGAAAGGGGGTTGTCCAGCAATGTCCTTTCGTGCGGGATCAGATTGTCAATGATAGATATTATCGTTGTGCCCCTTTTTCTGACTGAGCGGGCCACCGATCCCAACGAAGGGGCAAAGAAGGGCATCCAGTATCTCATCAGAAGCAGGTCGGGCTCTTCCTTTATAATATGTTTTGCAGTTATGCGATAGGAAATGGGATTAATGGAATCCAATACGGGTTCGCTGGAAACGGAGACGGCCGGGTCCTGTTCCGATACATGTTGCGTCTTGCCGGGGAAAAACAGTGACGGGTATTGTCTTTTGAAATTATAGGCCTTTACCCGGTGTGTTTTATCCAGTGCCTGAAAAAGATTGGCATTGAACTGGGCGATTCCGCCCCGGTATGGATAAAAAACGGATAAATAAGCGATTTTCATACTACAAAGTTAATGATTTTGAAATAGTCGGCACATAGAAATTCGGTTTTGTTCAAAGAAACCACAATAAATATAAGCAATGAAGGCAAAACCGCTCAAAAAAAAAGGCACTCCTTCCGGGGTGCCTTTTAGTAAAAAATACGTCTTACTATTATTGTCTTCTCTCTCTTCTTCCGCCATCCCTGCGATCACCTCCTCGGCTATCCCTGCGGTCTCCTCCGCGACGGTCCCTGCCTCCACGGCCTCCTCGGCTTCCGCGGCCTTCAGAAGGCATTTTTCCGGTTCCGGCTGCAGTGGCTGCCGTTCCTACGTTGGGTGACAGGTCGCGTTTTCCGTAAACCTCGCCGTTACAGATCCATACCTTTATGCCAAGTACACCTACTTTGGTATGGGCTTCGGCCAACGCATAATCAATATCGGCACGGAAGGTATGTAACGGTGTACGACCTTCCTTGAACAGTTCCCGGCGGGCCATTTCGGCTCCCCCCAGACGACCCCCTATCAACACCTTTATCCCCTCGGCACCCATACGAATAGTCGATGCCATAGCCATTTTGATGGCACGGCGGTATGAAACGCGGCCTTCGATCTGCCTGGCTATGTTATTGGCAACAATGGTGGCGTCCAGTTCGGGACGTTTTACCTCAAATATATTGATCTGTACTTCTTTATTGGAGATTTTCTTCAGCTCCTCTTTCAGCTTGTCAACTTCCTGACCGCCTTTTCCAATGATGATACCCGGGCGGGCCGTGTGAATGGTAACAGTAATGAGCTTCAGGGTCCGTTCTATAACTATGCGTGATAAACTGGCTTTTGCCAACCTTGTGGTAAGATATTCACGGATCTTGGCATCTTCTGCCAGTCTTTCTGCATAATTCCCGCACCAGCTTGAATCCCAACCACGGATGATACCTATACGGTTACTGATAGGATTAGTTTTTTGTCCCATATTATGCTTCTTTTACTGTTTGTTGTTTTTTATCTAATACTATAGTCACGTGGTTTGAGCGCTTGCGGATTCTTACTGCACGTCCCTGGGGTGCGGTCCGTATTCTTTTTAGTATTCTTCCTCCGTCAACGGTAATACTTTTCACGATCACATTCCCGCTTTCCAGTTCTTTCCTTTCTCCTTCATTCTTAACCTCCCAGTTGGCAATGGCAGATTTGAGCAATTTTTCAAGTCTGATGGAAGGTTCGTTTTTTGTATATTTTAAAATATCCAAAGCACGGTTCACCTCAACACCCCGTATAAGGTCAGCGACAAGACGCATCTTGCGGGGGGATGTAGGAACATTGTTCAGCTTGGCATAAGCTGTTTGTTTCCTTATTTCTTTTTGGCGTTCGGCCATTTTTCTTTTTCGAGCTCCCATTAGTGTTCTTCTTTATTCTGTTAACGATTGCCCGAGTGCCCCTTAAACGTGCGGGTGGGCGCAAATTCACCTAATTTATGACCGACCATATTCTCGGTTACATATACCGGAATAAATTTGTTTCCGTTATGCACGGCAACCGTATGGCCTACAAAGTCGGGAGAAATCACACTGGCTCGGGACCAGGTCTTCAGGACTTCTTTCTTTATTTTTCCTTCATTCATGGCAATAATCCGTTTTTCGAGACTTGCTTCAATGTAAGGACCTTTTTTTAATGAACGACTCATAATGCAAATTTTATCCGGTTATTTTTTCCTTCTGTCTTCAATAATGAATTTCTTGGAATTCTTTTTAGGATTACGCGTCTTGTAACCTTTGGCGGGCAATCCCTTGCGTGAACGCGGATGTCCACCGGAAGCACGGCCTTCTCCTCCGCCCATCGGGTGATCTACGGGGTTCATGGATACTCCGCGGTTACGGGGACGACGGCCAAGCCATCTTCTTCTTCCGGCTTTACCATGTTGTTCAAGACTGTGGTCAGGGTTGGAAACGGTTCCTACAGTTGCGCGACAGGTTATCAGTACCATGCGCGTTTCACCCGAAGGTAAACGGAGAATGGCATGATTTCCTTCCCTTGCGGTCAATTGCGCATAAGAACCGGCACTGCGTGCCATGACGGCGCCCTGTCCGGGATGCAATTCCACATTGTGCACCAGTGTCCCGAGAGGGATCTCGGACAAAAGCAATGCATTCCCGATTTCAGGAGGGACACCGGGACCGGATTCAATTTTCTGTCCGACCTGCAAACCGTTGGGCGCTATGATATAGCGTTTCTCACCGTCTGCATAAGCAACCAGAGCAATGCGGGCACTGCGGTTGGGGTCGTATTCTATCGTTTTTACAGTGGCGGGAAACTCGTCCTTGTTCCGTAAGAAGTCAACGATTCGGTACTGACGTTTGTGACCGCCACCCAGGTAACGCATGGTCATCCGCCCCTGGTTGTTCCTTCCGCCCGAGCTCTTTCTGGGAGCCAGAAGCGATTTTTCGGGAACAGTACAGGTGATGTCATCAAATGCGCTTATGAGTTTATGTCTTTGACCGGGTGTTACCGGTTTAAATTTACGTACTGCCATAGCTTAAATATTGCTGTAGAAATCAATTTTGTCTTCACCCTTCAGCGTTATGTACGCCTTCTTAAAGTGATTGGCACGTCCGGTAAGGAACCCTGCCTTGGTATAGCGGCTTTTACGTTTCCCCTGGTAATTAATAGTATTAACATCTACCACGGTAACTCCGTACACGTTCTCAACCGCTTGCTTAATCTGCAACTTGTTGGCTCTGCGGTCAACAAGAAATCCGTAACGATTCAATTTCTCGCCCTGAATCGTCATCTTTTCCGTAATTAAAGGCTTTATTAAAATATTCATCGTCAGGCAGATTGAGTTGTCCCTAATTGTTCATTGATCACAGCCTCGACACCCTCTATGAGAATAAGGTTCTGGGCATTTACAATGTCGTAAGTATTCAGGTCGCTTACCGTGACTACTTTTGTTCTTTCCACATTGCGGGACGACAGGTAAATATTGTTGTTGTTATCGGGAAGCACCATAAGAATCTTTTTCCCTTCTATTTTCAGGTTCCTGCAAATTGCCAGAAAATCCTTTGTCCTGGGTGCATCCATGCTAAACGGTTCAAGAATGGTGATCGCCTGTTCCTGAGCCTTGTAGGTCAAAGCGGAACGACGTGCCAGCTGTTTGAGCTTCTTGTTCAGTTTAAAACGGTAATCCCTGGGTTGGGGTCCGAAGATCCTGCCGCCGCCTACAAATGTCCCCGCTTTCAAACTTCCGTGGCGTGCACCGCCCGATCCTTTCTGACGGATGATCTTTTTTGTACTGTGGGCAATTTCCCAGCGTTCCTTGGTCTTATGCGTACCCTGACGTTGATTTGCCAAGTACTGCTTTACATCCAGGTAAATCGCATGGTTGTTGGGTTCAATCCCAAAAACGGTATCGTCCAGGATCACTTTCTTTCCGGAATCCTGACCGTCAATTTTATAAACAGAGATTTCCATACGACTATACCTCCAAAATTACATAAGAACCATTCGCCCCGGGAACAGAACCTTTCACTACTACAAGGTTGTTCTCCGGAATGATCTTCATTACCCTGAGATTTAAAACTTTTACTTTGTCTCCACCCATACGACCGGCAAGGCACTTGCCTTTAAATACACGTGAAGGCCACGAAGATGCACCCAGAGATCCCGGGGCACGGAGACGATTATGCTGACCGTGTGTCTGGCCTCCTACTCCGGAAAAGCCATGGCGTCTGACGACTCCCTGAAACCCTTTTCCTTTTGTAATGCCGGTCACGTCCACCCAGTCAATCAGGCTGGGGTCAAAAATGTCATTAACGGTCACGGTGTCGCCCAGGCTCAATTCTTTGTCGAAATCATTGGGAAATTCCGCCAATTTACGCTTGGGTGTGGTATTTGCCTTTTTAAAATGGCCCTTCAGGGCCGCGCTGGTGTGTTTATCTTTTTTCTCGTCATAGGCAAGTTGCACGGCGGCATAACCATCTTTTTCTTCCGTCCTAACCTGCGTAACTACACACGGACCAGCCTCAATCACAGTGCAGGGGATATTCTTCCCGTTACTGTCGAAGATCGAAGTCATTCCGATCTTCTTTCCAATTAATCCAGGCATTGGTTGTTAATTTGGTGTTTATCAATAAAATGAACGAATCCCGCAGAAAAATGCGGGCTGCAAAGATAGGCGTAATTTTGGTAAATGCAAAAATTTTCAGTATTCCTGCCAACTCCTTATCTGAATATCTTCAACTGAAAGAGAGCAGAAAGCTGTTATGAAGGCATCGGCCAGCCGGACGTTGGTCAGCAACGGGATGTTCAGGTCAATGGCAGCCCGTCGGATTTTGTATCCGTTGTCCAACTCTCCCGAGGTAAGGTTCCGTGGAATGTTCACAACAAGATCTATTTCTTTGTGGTGCAACATGTCAAGCGCCTGGGGGTGTTTTTCCGTTTCACTTGGCCAGTACACCCGGTGACTTGGGATCCCGTTTTCCTTCAGAAACCGGTGGGTACCACCTGTAGCATAAAGCTGATATCCTTTTTGATGCAACAATGCTGTTGCGTTGAGCATATCCACTTTTTGGCGCGAAGTCCCGGTGGAAAGTAAAATATTCCGGGCAGGTATTCTGTAACCTACAGCCAGCATGCTTATGAGTATGGCTTCTAGTGTGTCCTCTGCGATACAGCCCACTTCACCTGTAGAGGCCATGTCCACACCCAGTACCGGGTCTGCCTTTTGCAGGCGGTTGAATGAAAACTGAGAAGCTTTTATCCCCACATAATCCAGGTCAAACTCATTCTTTTCCGGCCGCTCCACATCGAGCCCCAGCATGATCCGGGTAGCCATTTCAATAAAATTGATCTTCAGGACTTTGCTTACAAAAGGGAAACTGCGCGAAGCCCTCAGATTGCACTCGATCACTTTGATCTCATTGCCCTTGGCCAGGTACTGAATGTTGAAGGGACCCGAGATATGCAATTCCCGGGCGATCTGCCGGCTTATCCTTTTTATTCGCCTGACAGTTTCTACATAGAGTTTCTGCGGGGGAAACTGGATGGTGGCATCACCGCTGTGTACCCCGGCAAATTCCACATGTTCGCTAATGGCATAGGCGATGATCTCCCCGTCACGGGCTACGGCATCCATTTCCACTTCCTTGGCGTGTTCAATGAATTGGCTTACCACAACAGGATGTTGTTTGCTTACATTGGCCGCCAGCTTGAGGAACCGTTCCATTTCCTCTAGGTTGGAACAAACGTTCATGGCTGCACCACTGAGCACGTAACTGGGCCTGACAAGGATCGGAAATCCCACTTCCCTGACAAACGCTTCTACATCCCTCATGGAAGAAAGCTCTTTCCACCGTGGCTGGTCTACCCCAATGCGATCGAGCATGGCCGAGAATTTGTGACGGTCTTCGGCATTGTCTATGTATCTTGCAGAGGTGCCCAGGATAGGAACCTGTTGTTTATCCAATATAACAGCCAGGTTGTTGGGGATCTGTCCTCCGGTGGAAAGAATTACTCCTTTGGGGGTTTCCAATTCCACAATATCCATTACCCGCTCGTTGGTCAGCTCGTCAAAATAAAGCCTGTCGCACATATCGTAATCAGTCGATACAGTCTCGGGATTGTAATTTATCATGACAGAACGCCAACCTTCCCTGCGAATGGTCAGCAGTGCCTGAACCCCGCACCAGTCGAATTCCACCGAACTGCCTATACGGTAAGCTCCTGAACCCAGAACGACAATGGAGCGGTCGTCTTTCTCATAATCAATGTCGTGCTCCCTGCCTCCGTAGGTCAGGTACAGGTAATTGGTCTTGGCCGGATATTCCGCTGCCAGCGTATCTATCTGTTTTACCACCGGAGTGATTCCCAGTGCCTTTCTTAACCGGCGAACCTGCAGCGGACTCTCCTGGGTCATCTTCTTTTTCCACAACGCACGGGCGATTTGAAAATCCGAGAATCCCTGCCGTTTAGCCAGGTACAACAAGTTCTTTTCTTCATCTCCCCAGTCTTTTCCTTCAGGATCTGAGGGCGGGCTTAGTTTTTCCAGTTTTTTCCCGGTCTCTATGATCTCCATGAGCTTTTGAAGGAACCACCTGTCAATCTTTGTAAGATCGTAAATCTGGTTCAATGTGTATCCGGCCTGCATAGCTTTGCTAAGGACAAAAATACGCATGTCGGTAGGTTCGCGCAACGCCTTGTCTATATCCTCTATCACCAAGTCCCTGTTTTCCACGAACCCGTGCATACCCTGACCTATCATACGCAACCCTTTCTGTATGGTTTCCTCAAAAGTACGACCGATGGCCATCACCTCCCCCACCGATTTCATACTGCTGCCGATTTCTTTGGCAATACCCTGGAATTTGCCCAGGTCCCAACGGGGAATCTTGCACACCACATAATCCAGTGCCGGTTCAAAGAAGGCGGGAGTCGTCCTGGTTACCGAATTTTTCAGTTCGTGCAATCCGTATCCCAGTGCCAGTTTGGCAGCCACAAATGCCAGCGGGTAGCCCGTTGCTTTGGATGCCAGTGCCGAAGACCGGCTCAGACGTGCATTCACTTCTATGACCCTATAGTCTTCACTGGCCACATCAAAGGCATACTGAATATTGCATTCGCCCACAATCCCTATATGACGGATGATCTTTATGGCCATCTCTCTCAGGTGCTGACACTCTTTGTTGTTGAGCGTCTGCGTGGGCGCTACGACAATGCTTTCCCCGGTGTGAATCCCCAGCGGATCAAAATTCTCCATATTGCACACCGTGATACAATTGTCGTATTTATCCCGCACTACTTCATATTCTATTTCTTTCCATCCTTTCAGGCTCTTCTCTACCAGCACCTGGGACGAAAAGGCAAATGACTTTTCCGCCAGTGCCACCAGCTCCTTCTGGTTATCGCAAAAACCCGAGCCGAGGCCTCCCAGGGCATATGCCGCCCGCAGAATAACCGGATATCCCAGGTTTTGGGCGGCAACTTTTGCGTCTTCCAGTGAATTAACCGCAATGCTCCGAATGGTCTTGATGTTTATCTGATTCAACTTGCGGACAAAGAGATCCCTGTCCTCTGTCTCCATAATGGCCTGAATAGGGGTCCCCAGCACTTCCACCCCATATTTTTCAAAAACCCCGCCCCGATATAACTCCACCCCGCAATTCAGGGCTGTCTGTCCTCCAAAGGCGAGCAATATACCGCCGGGCCGTTCTTTTTTTATTACCCGTTCCACAAAAAAGGGAGTTACAGGTAAAAAATATACGGTGTCGGCCACCCCCTCGGATGTCTGTACCGTGGCAATATTAGGGTTGATCAAAACTGTCCCGATACCTTCTTCACGAATAGCTTTCAGCGCCTGGGACCCGGAATAATCAAATTCGCCGGCCTCCCCTATTTTGAGAGCTCCGGAACCAAGCACCAATATTTTGTCAATCTTCATCGGGTTAAAGAATTTTTGTGAATTTATCGAAAATGGGAACGGTATCGGTAGGCCCACTGGCTGCTTCCGGATGGAATTGCGATGAAAAGAAAGGCTTCGTTCTGTGGCGTATGCCCTCATTCGTTCCATCGTTCAGATTCGTGTACAACGGGACCCATTCCTTGCCAAGACTATCTGGATCCAGTGTATATCCGTGGTTCTGCGACGTGATATGGCACATTCCTGTATCTTCGTCACGCACCGGTTGATTATGGCCCCTGTGACCGTACTTCATCTTATACACTTTTCCCCCGGCGGCAAGGCCAAGCAACTGGTGACCCATGCATATGCCGCAAACGGGTTTTTCCCCTTCCAGGGCCTGTTTCAGAAAAGCAATGGTTGGTATACACATATTGGGATCTCCGGGTCCATTGCTTATAAATACGCCATCGTACTCCAGTTTCCTGAAATCGTAGTCCCAGGGAACCCTGACAACCGTCACCCCGCGCTGCAGCAAGCAGCGGATGATATTGTGTTTGACGCCGCAATCTATCAGGACCACTTTCTTTGACCCGGGGTTGCCCCGGTAAGTGATAACCTCTTGGCAGGAAACCCGTTCAACCAGGTTCATCCGGTTGGGGTCCGTAAAGGGAATAAGAGCGGGATCATCTCCGGCGACCACCAGCTTGCCCTTCATGGATCCTTTTTCCCGCAACAGTTTTGTAAGCGCACGGGTGTCAATGTCATAAATGCCGGGGATTTTTTCACTTTCCAGCCACTGGTGGAGGCTTTCCCTGGCATTCCAATGGCTGTAGGAACGACTGTAATCGAATACGACCAGCGCTTTGGCGTGGATTTTCTCACTTTCCATGTACAGGGAAAGTCCCTGGTTATCGACAGCCCTTTCAGGAACTCCGTAATTTCCCACCAGGGGATATGTCATGACCAGGATCTGTCCTACATAGGACGGATCGGTCAAAGATTCGGGATATCCCGTCATGGCCGTATTAAAAACAACTTCTCCGGAAACAGATCTTTTACAACCGAACGATCTCCCTTCGAATTCCGTCCCGTCCTCCAGGATGATGCGTGCTTTACTCATTAGTACATGCTAAAAACCGTGCAAAGTTAGGAAAAATGATCCATTACGGAAGGATCGTCACTTTTTTTTCATGTCACAAAGACAATCAATTAATAAAACAAAATATGTACATTTGTGTTTATTAACAACACCTAACCTAATTGATAATGAAGCGTATTTACTTTATTACCATTTTGCTTTTCATGTCTTTGTCCCTGTTTGCCCAAAGACCGTACTTCTGCATTACGGAAGGGGCAAACCTGGAGTATGAGAATTACGGGCAGACAGGCAATACGGACAGTTATGTGCGCATGCACATTAAAAATGTTGATGGGAGCGATGGCAACTACACCATTACCTATGTCATCCATGCCTATAATCCCGACCAGTCTCCCTCTTTCGATCCCCTGGAAATGACCGTATCTATCCGGGACGGGAACATGACGGCCGGTTTCGGATCCGTTAACATGATGGAGATAACCGGGGATGTTCCCGTTATTCCGTCCAGGCTGGCCGTTGGACAAGAACTCAGCGGCGGATTGATGAATATCACAGCCATGGGTTTGAATTTTAAATCCGAGATCCTTTCCCATAAAGTGACCGGACGGGAAGAACTTTCTACCCCTGCCGGAACGTTTAAATGTTACATTGTGGAAATGGTTACTGAAACCCGTGTCCTTGTGGAAAAATCTGTCACCCGCACCCTTACCTGGTATGCCAGGGGAGTCGGCAGCGTAAAATCGGAGACATACGATGATAAAGGCAATATCACAAATTCCCAATTACTTATTAAAATCAATTGATCATGAAACGCTTATTTATGACCATAATGATTATCTGCGCAGCTGTATCGCTGTCACAGGCACAATCCATCCTACGCAGACTGGAAAAAACAGTCAGGAGTGCAGCTGAACGCACTGTGGAACGAAAAGTGGAAGAGAAAGTTGAAGAAGGTGTTTCCAAAGCGGTGGACAAGGCTTTTGAGGGAAATACACAGGAGGAAGGTGAAAATGCCGATAAATCGGGTAAAAACAAAAATTCCCGAGCTACATCCAGGAGAGTTGTCGGGAATCAGGATCTGGAATTCGATGACTGGGACCTGGAAAAGGAAGACGTAGAAATGATCAAAAAAACAGGGCAGACCTCCAACCCGGCCACAGGCCAGGAAAGTCCCCAAAACCGGCGGGCTGCGATGGAATGGGCCAAATCCGACTTTGTGGCCGGCGACGAGATCTTCTTTGAGGACAATCTGGCGGGAGAAAAACTGGGTGAATTCCCTTCCCGGTGGGACATCATTGAAGGAAATGCCGAGGTGGTCCGCATTGACGGAGAAAACGCTATTATGCTGCTGGACGATGCCCGTATCATCCCTTTTATGGAAAACCAGCAACGTTTTCTACCCGATGTTTTTACCCTGGAATTTGACTTTTATTTGCATCCCTGGAACGAGGATTTCGAGGAATCGGGAGAATATCCATACAGCGATTATATGTTGTTCTTATTCAACGACCGGAACGGAGAATTCGACAGAACTGATATGGAAGTGCTTGAATTCAACATGGACACCAAGGGAAAATCGATCCTCTGTTATTATCATTCCCCGTCATACGACAGAAGGGATGCCAGCGTGGAAGATATCGATTTCCAATATGGCGGATGGAGTCATTTTGCCCTGTCTTTCAACAAAAGGGCATTAAAGATCTATCTCAACGGAAAGCGGATCGTCAATGTGCCCAATATGGTGGTACCGCAACGTTTGGTGCTGGGACAGGGCTGGGGCCTTCCCAATACCACCTACATCAAAAACATCCGCCTGGCCAAAGGAGCCGTACCCCTGTACGACCGTATGATGCAGGACGGCAAGTTCATCAGCTACGGGATCACCTTTGATGTGGGCAAGAGCATCATCAAGCCCGAGTCCGCCGGTGAACTGAACCGGATCGTACAGCTAATGCAGGAAAACCCGTCCCTGCGCTTTAGCGTGGAAGGCCATACCGATGCCACCGGCTCTGCCCCCACCAACCAAAAGCTTTCCGAGGCTCGTGCCGAGGCGGTCGTTTCCCGCCTGGTGGAAATGGGCATTGACCGCAGCCGCCTGATTTCCAAAGGCCTCGGCCAGAACAATCCCATTGCCGACAACGCCTCTGCTGAAGGCCGTGCCAAAAACCGCCGCGTGGAATTTGTGAAGCTGTGAGCTGGACTGTTAAGTGCGAGCCATCTGCCAGGACCGGGAACAATCTATATCAACTCGTGCATACCACTTTCCAGGAAAAAACAGTTTCTTTAACTTCGTAACATTGGATTTGCAGGGAAGAAATGAACAATGGCAATTTATCTCACGAAAAGAAAAACTCAGATTGGCTGCACGGTTCAGGCGCCAGGGCATAGGTACTGACCAGATATCCCGGTGCTTGGTAATATCTGAAGACTTACTAAGAATTTCTGTAGGATCTCCGGAACATGACCAGCTTTTCAGGTGTAATAGTAAACTGAGGAGAATGTGCTGCCGGATTAGAATTTGATGGTTCCGGGGAACATTTTTACCACTTTTTCGACCGGGAGGGCTTCAACGGTCAGGCCATTTTTGCCTGTCATGGTTTCCGCGGCAAAAAGTGAATTGAGGATGGCTTCTTCCACGGCTTCTATAGCAGCCATAAACAGGGCAGAGCATTCATTATTATGTAGATAGGTAGACGTATAAGTGGGAGAATACGGTTCTGTGGCAGAAGTATATTCCCGTATCAGATTTCCGGGAGCTACGGATAATGCCAACACATAATCTCCGCTGCCATTAGAAGCTATGCCTCCGGTTCGCGCCAGTCCCATTATGCCTCGTTTGGCCAATCTTTCCAGGTTACGTTCGTTGAGTGGTGCATCTGTAATAATGACAATCATACAGGACCCGTCCGGAGAATCCTGATCCTGGTTAAAAACTGACCAGCAATCTTGATCTTCAGGGCCATTGCTAGTATGGGCAGGAGATGTCTTTTGAAGTTTTTTTTGTTTTTCCAGATCGTTTTTATAGGAGTATCGTCCCAGCCGCTCTCCCACATTCACCCCTGCAATCTGTAGCACACCCCCAAAATTTGTTTGTACAATCACACCAACCGTATAACTACCCTGTCTTTCGGGCAGCACACGACTGGCAGTCCCGATTCCTCCCTTAAACCCAAAACAGACAGTCCCTGTTCCGGCACCCACATTTCCCTCTGCCACAGGTCCCGAAACGGCTCCCTTCAAAGCCTCCAGAACATGCCTGGGCTTTACGTGCCGTCCACGGATATCATTCAGTCCGCCGTCATTTGTTTCCCCAACAACAGCGTTGACAGATTGTACATTTTTGTTATCCGGCTGTTCCATCGTATAGGTGATCAATCCTTCCATTCCTGCAGCCACTGAAAGTGTGTTGGTAAGGATGATTGGGGTTTCTATATTACCCAGTTCTTTTATCTGTGTGGTTCCGGTCAGTTTCCCGAATCCGTTGCCGGCCCAAAATGCAGCCGGAACTTTTTCCCTAAAAATATTGCCCGGATGTGGAATAATGGCTGTCACTCCGGTCCTGACACTATCCCCTTCTATCAAAGTAACGTGCCCAACAGATACCCCTTTGACGTCTGTTATGGCATTCAGAGGCCCTGGCTGCATGACGCCGGTCCGGATCCCTAAATCACGCATCCTGGTTTTTTGGGCAAAACTGTTCAGTGGTGCAAATACAGATACGGAAATAATGAACAACAAGATGAAATGCTTCATGACTCATTTTTTAATATACAGACAAAGATAAAAATTCCTTTTACCACCCAGGTATTCAATCAGACCAAATACGGACAAAACGCACAAACATAGGACTGTACATCATGGTACTGGCCGGACAATCGTTCTTCGTCATTTGATTTCCCGAGCACGCATCCTGCAGATTTTAAAAAAATTGCAGCCATATTCGAAAATCTGGACGAGGTTGCAAAATACTACCGGAATCCGGAATTGAGATGAGGTTTTGCTAACTCAAGCCCGTGATTACTCCGTTGTTAATATCCATAAAAATAGCCTGAGGCTTTTTAGGAAGTCCGGGCATTCGTAAAATATCGCCGGCTATGGCCACGATCATCCCTGCCCCATTGTTTACAATTAATTCGTGTATGTTCATCTCAAAACCGGTAGCCACACCATAAGCTTTCGGATCCGTAGAGAAGGAGAATTGCGTTTTGGCTATGCAGACAGGATAATGGCTCAGGCCAAGTTCCTCTATCTTCCGCAGGTTTTCTCGTGCTTTTTCGTAGTAGAATACGTTACGTGCTCCATATATATTGTGTGCTATCTTCCAGATCTTTTCTTCAACCGTATCATTCTCCTGGTAAGTAAACACCAGCGGACCTGAAGGTTTATTTTCTATTGCATCCACAACGGTATGGGCCAGTGCGGTTGCTCCTGCACCTCCCTGTGCATAGGCATCATTGATCGCAAAAGGCACGTCAAGATGTTCACATCGTTCACGTACCAGGGCAATTTCTTCTTCTGTATCGGTTGCGTACCTGTTCAAGGCTACAACAATGTTTTGTCCAAAAGCCCTCAGATTAGCCACGTGCTTTTCCAGATTGGCCAGTCCTTTGGTCACACTTTCCGGATTTTTTTCCAGCAATTTGGAAATATCATGACCGCCGTGCATTTTCAGCCCTTGCAGAGTAGCTACCAAAACGGTCAGTTTGGGTTGCAGTCCTCCTTTCCGGCATTTGATGTTAAAGAATTTTTCGGCCCCGAGATCGGCCCCGAAACCTGCCTCTGTAACAACATAATCGGCATATGTCATTGCCATCTTCGTGGCAACCAGCGAGTTACATCCATGGGCGATGTTTGCGAAAGGTCCACCGTGTATAAATACCGGTGTTCCTTCCAGACTTTGCACCAGGTTGGGATGAATCGTATTTTTTAACAAAATAGTAATAGCCCCGGCAATTCCCAGGTCGTTGACATATAACGGTTTGCCATCATGTTCATAACCCAGGATGATCATCCCGATCCTTTTTTTCAGATCTTCCAGATCTTTTGCCAGGCAAAGAATGGCCATGATCTCCGATGCCGGAGTAATATCAAATCCAGTGGCCCGGGTTATGCCGTTGGTTTTACCTCCAACCCCGGAAATGATGGCCCTCAGCGTACGATCGTTCACATCCAGCACCCTTTTCCAGACAATTTCGCGCAGGCATATGCCGTTGTTCTGACTGTGGTAAAGATGGTTTTCCAGCAAAGCCGAGATCATGTTATTGGCCGCCGTGACAGCATGGAAATCCCCCGTGAAGTGAAGGTTGATGTCTTCCATGGGAACTACTTGTGCATAACCACCCCCTGCAGCTCCTCCTTTCATCCCAAAACAGGGACCGAGAGAAGGCTCCCGCAAAGCAACTATGGCTTTTTTCCCAATATGGTTCAAGCCCATGGACAATCCTATGGAAACCGTGGTTTTCCCTACTCCCGCAGGAGTAGGTGTTATGGCTGTGACCAGGATTAGATTACTCTTCCTGACACTGGTTTCGTTTATACAGTTAACCGGGACCTTGGCCATATAATTTCCGTAAAGTTTCAAATCTTCACGGGCAATGCCTGCTCTGGATGCTACATCCCTTATATTCTGCATTTTATACGCATGGGCAATTTCGATGTCTGTTTTCATATCATAGTTCAAATTATCTTTAATTCAAAAATTTAAAATCCCGCCGAATTTTCTATCATTCGTCAAGTAATTCCATTTTTATTCAGGGGGGGTGTGTGCTCGGGACGGGAATCGAACCCGTACGGACATTTCTGTCCACAGGATTTTAAGTCCTGCGTGTCTACCTATTCCACCACCCGAGCAGTTTTACTGTCAGTGCTTTTTTCAAAAAAACCTCTCGCCGGGAGAGGTTTGGAGCGGAAAACGAGATTCGAACTCGCGACCCTAACCTTGGCAAGGTTATGCTCTACCAACTGAGCTATTTCCGCATAAAATGCAAAATTGGATTGCAAAGTTAGCGATTTTTTTTTCCTGACAAAAAAAAACAGCTCTTTATAGCAGTCCGCTCTGAAACTGTTCCAGGAACCGTACATCATTCTCGAAATAATGACGCAAATCCCTTACCTGCCATTTGAGCATGGCTATACGTTCAACACCCATTCCTAATGCAAACCCCGTATACTTTTCCGGATCAATTTCCAACGTTTTCAGAACATTGGGGTCCACCATACCTGCACCCATGATTTCCAGCCAGCCGGTGTTCTTACAGATATTGCAGCCTGCCCCTCCGCAAATATTGCAATTTACATCAACTTCTGCCGACGGCTCGGTAAACGGAAAATACGACGGCCGCAAGCGTATCCTGGCAGAAGATCCGAACATTTCGCGGACAAAAATCATGATGGATTGCTTGAGGTCTGCAAAAGACACATTTTCATCTATATACAATCCTTCTACCTGATGAAAAATACAGTGTGCCCGGGCCGAGATGGCCTCGTTGCGGAAGACCCTGCCGGGACAAACCACCCGGATGGGCGGTTTTTGCTTCTCCATGATCCTGACCTGTACCGAGCTTGTATGGGTACGCAGCAATACAGGATTGTCGCTGCCTGCGCTGATAAAGAACGTATCCTGCATATCCCTGGCGGGATGGTCCGGTGCAAAGTTCAGGGCACTGAAAACGTGCCAGTCATCTTCGATCTCCGGCCCTTCTTCCACTGAAAAACCCATTTTTCTGAATATATCCAGTATCTCGCGCTGAACAATGGCTATGGGATGACGGGACCCCACATTCAAAAGGTCTGCGGGTTTTGTAAGATCACCGGCCGGGGATTTTCCGGTCATCGTGCGGGACAACCGTTCTTTATGTTCAGTAACGGCTTCTTGAACCTGATTTTTCAACAGGTTTAATTTCTTTCCCAGTTCTCTTTTTTCCGCTGGATCGACGTTCCTAAATTCATCAAAGAGCCGTGTAAGGATCCCTTTTCTGCCCAGCATGCGTACGCGGAATTCTTCCACCTCGGCCTGGGTGCCTGGATGAAAGCCTTCCAGTTCATTTATCAAATTGTCAATGGTATCCCACATAATTTGTATTTTAAGTCAGTGTCCAGAATAGATGCAGGGCTTCTTCCAGGGACGCTGTATGCAATGTTTTTTCAATATTTGGGGCATCATAATTCCGGCGGATGGAACAGTACATGGTATATGGTCCCTCCATACGGAAAATACACCGGTGTCCCCGTTTAAGGGCTTTTGCCACATCCAACCGGATGCGGTCACAGGCCTCCTGGGGATGCAGGCAAATGGCCGAGCAATGCGATAAGCCTTCTTTAACAGAAGTGGTAACAATGTCGCCAAAAAGTTCCTTGGCCTGCCTACAGGCGGCTCTGTCCCCTGAAAGATAAACCACCGGAACATCGTACATGCCTGCCACCAGGGCATTATAACCCATTTCGGGCAGTGAAACACCATTCAACGTAAATTCATCCACAGTCCGCGCCATGGTATGCGACATAACTCCGTCGGGTGTCCGTGCCTTAGCGTGGTATCCAATAAAAAGAACGGCATCGTAGCCATTTTCTATAGTCAGGATCATGGCCCGGAAATCTTCTGAACACCTGCCTTTTATGTGATAAGCCCTTTTATCGAGCAACTCAGGTATCAGCGATTTATTTCCCCCATGCCCGTCCCGGACAAAAACCTCTGTGGCTCCGGCATGGAATGCCCCTTCAATGGCAGCGTTCATCTCTTTTGTATATTGAACACGGTTTCTTTCGTAATCGGGATGGCCCGGTGTTATAGAATCCCAATCACAGGCCGTTGCGATCCCTTCGATGTCACCTCCAATTAATACCTTCATATGATCATTTTTTAAAATTATTCCCATCTAACCGGCTTTCGTTTCAAGGGAAGAGTCATACAACGTGTTCCTCCCCCTCCTCGGGCCAGTTCAGCTCCTACAATGGTCACCACGCATTTGCCAAGTTTGTGGATATCAACCTTTCCCGAGGTCACATCCTCCGATGTGACAATCTCAAAGCCATGTTTGACCATCTCGTTAAGGGTGTGCTCGTTGCGTGCATATGACATAACTTTTCCAGGAGCAATGGCAAAGAAATTCGCCCCGGAATGCCACTGTTCGCGTTCCTGGTCCCACTCATCGCTTCCCCCGCAGGAAATAGGTTCAAGGTCCAAGCCCAACCGTCGTAACGATGTGAGCAAACTGGGAACGCGTCTTATTTTCTCTACCTTTCCGTTATCCAGCGTTATTTGTACTGTGCTGTACCGGGTATCTCCCTGGATCAGAGGATCAAATACCATACACTTATCCACATCTAACATCGTAAAAACCATATCCAGGTGGATAAAACTTTCAGGAGATGATGGAAGCTGCTGCACAAAAATATAACTTTTACCTTCAGGGACAGATCTGGACAGGCGGTTCACAAGCAGGTCCACCCCCTGGGATGTGGTCCGCATACCGTTGCCCACAACCAGGATATCTTTCCTAAGTACCAGGACGTCTCCTCCTTCCATCAAGATAGATCTGTCGTGGGGATGTTGTTCGTACGTATTGATCACATCGGAGGTAAAATACGGATTGTTGTTGTATATGGCCTCCATGATCAGGGATTCTCTCACACGGATCTTATTGGCCATTCTGCATATTACGGCATTGTTTCCCACAATGGCAGAAGCATCCCTGGTAAAATAAAAATTGTACAACGGCAATAAGGCATAATATTCATCATTGAGAAAAGAGGTCAGACTGTCGATCCTGGCAGGGAGTCCTTCAATAAGCTTGTTGGCCAGGGTTCTGGATGACATTTCCATCAATTCGTCATAATAGTCGTTGACGTTTTCAGTAAGGCATATCTTGCCTATCAGTGAATTCCGGTGTGCCAGGTTATCCAAGACCTTGATCAGCAGATCCTTGACCTGATATACCTTTGTTACCTTTTCAAGGAACAACGACAATTGTTCATATTCCTGCTGCGCGACCGAAAGATTCAATATGTCGCTATAGAGTGCCCGCTCCACAGATTTGGGTGTCATGTTTTCCACCTCGGGCCCGGGTGTGTGAAGGATCACTGCTTCCAATTCCCCTATCTCGGAATTGATCTCAACCTGAAATTTTAATTCACTCATACAAAATCCTCATAATTATGCGTTATGTCGTTGAACAGCTGACGGAACTGTGTTTCGTCCCTGGGACAGATCAGCAATGCATCGGGTGTGTCTACGACAATAAAATTTTCAAGACCTTTCACAACAATAAGTTTGTCCTCCTGTCCTGAATATACAAGGCTGTCTCTTACATTTTCCAATAAAACTTTTGGTGCAGACACAGCATTACGCCTGGCATCTTTGTCGTAATGCATATAGATGCTCTCCCAGCTTCCCAGGTCTGACCATCCAAAGGAGGCAGAAATCACATAGGTATTTGTGGCTTTTTCCATGACCCCGTAATCTATAGAAATGTTCCGGATCTCTTCATAGACCTTGTGAATAAACTTTCCTTCATGAGGTGTGTTGTATATGCTCAATCCGTTACGGAAAGGAAGGCTGATTTCCGGCAGCCAGTGTTCCAATTGTTTTTCTATAGAAGCAAGGCTCCATACAAAAATTCCTGAATTCCAGTAAAATTCGCCACTGTCAACCAAAATACGGGCAAGTTCGGTATCTGGTTTCTCGGTAAAGGTTTTTACCGGATAAGCCAGATGATCGCCTATGGCTATAGCCTCTTTGTTTACAGCCTGTATATAACCGTAACCCGTTTCGGGACGGGTAGGTTTAATCCCCAGTGTAATCAAAACATCTTTTTCACCGGCTAACATAAGGGCTGACCGTATGGTACCCAGAAAATTCTCATCACCGGTGATCAGGTGGTCAGAAGGCGCCACCACCACAGATGCATTGGGATCTGTTTTCAGCAGCTTGTAGGTAGCATAGGCTATGCAGGGGGCTGTATTGCGCCGGTAAGGTTCTGTCAGAATGTTGTTTTCCGGAATATCCGGAAGCTGCCTGCGTACAAGTTCTTTATATTGGTTCGATGTCACAACCAGGATCCTCTCTGCCGGAATTATTCTAAGAAACCTGTCGTACGTAAGCTGCAGGAAACTTTTGCCCAGACCCAGGATATCCAGGAATTGCTTGGGCATTGCATTCCTGCTCAGGGGCCAGAAACGTGAACCGATGCCACCGGCCATGATGATGCAGTAATGATTTGTTGTCATAAAAGAAGCGTAAAAGCGTTTGGAATGTACTTCAGTTCATAGTTCGGGTCATCAGTCCCGGCAGGACCGAATACGATGGCTATGACATCAAATTGTGCTTCTGCCCGAATATGGTAACGTGCCATATAGTTACGTGCCGCCGCCATAACCATCTGTTGTTTAATCCTGTCAATGGTCTGCTCAGGAGATACGACATCAATCCGGGAACGGGAGCGTACTTCAATAAAATGGATCTTATCTGCTTTATCTGCAACAATATCCAGTTCTTTGTGACCCGTTCTCCAATTGGTATGCAGGATCCGGAATCCTTTTCTTTTCAGGAAATTTCCGGCCAGGATCTCTCCTTTCCTGCCGGTCTGCCACGTATCTCGTTTTCTGCCCTTCATATTCCCTTCCCGTTTGGCAAATGTAGGTAATTTCAGAGATATCTCCAATGATCCAGTGTTTGCGGCAATACCTGGCCTTTGGCAGTTAAAGATTCCCGGAATATGGTCCGGAGATCCCTTGTCCTTACGCTGACGATCGTGTCAGACAATTCTTTAGCCGACAACCCAATCCCATTGGTCATGTGACCGCCTCCGTTGCTTGCCCTGAAAGTATTCCTGACTACATGGTATTCCGTATCCATTCTAAAGGAAAGGGACGGGTTGCTTTGTGCAGGAAATGCACAGAAGGAGCAGAAGAAGTGCAGTAGATCTGGTCCTTTTTAATAACACCCCCGGAAATCCCGTTATTCGGGATCCGGAGGTGTTACACATAAAAACTTGATTCAGAGGTTTATTGAGCATCCGCACTTTGATGCGAAACATAGAACCCACTGCCAACCTGAATCGTTCCTTTGTACGAAGTTCTCTTGCCCACAATGGTAATCAGGTCCCCGGCCTTAAGCCCGGTTTCTGCAACCAAAGTCTGGAATTGTCCCTTGGCTCCGCCCCAGCCTGAAAGCAGGCCGTAAACGTAAACTTCTGAAGTTTCATCGGAAATATTGAAATTACCGTATTTACCTGCACCTGACAAGTCTCCGACAATACCGGCTAATCGATAATAGGTATTATCTTCTGCGGCGGCCAGGAAAGTTGGTATAGTTGCCTCCACAACCGGGATATGCGCATCCACCTTGGCGTTTATACCCTGTGGGGTTCCTTTATACGAGCCGCGGGGAGTAATAAGCGTAACAATATCGCCTACCTTGATGCCCATATTTTTCCATTGTTTTGTTTTGCCTTCTGCGTCAAGCACTCCGTAAATGTAGACTTCTCCGGTAGCATCCTTGATGTAAATATTACCATAATCACTGCCGGTATCTTTGGTGATAATCCCGGATATACGGTATTGGGTGGCATCTTCTGCAGCTGCAATAAACCCAGCAACGGTAGCGTCTATGATGGCGCCAATTTGCGTAACGGCAACCTGGATAGTGGAAGATGAACTGCTTGTGGCAGAGGTCATAGAGATGGTGGCCTTCCGGTCACCTCCAAGGTTAGGCTGGGCCATAAAAGTTACGCGTGTGGAGTCATCGGCCCCCTTGATCATTGATCTGACGGAAAGCCAATCGGCATCATATTCTATTTCCAGGCCATCACCCTTGTACAATACCGCAACTTCAAATGCACCGCCTTCCTTGGGCACTTCAACTTTATCCACAGCCGCTTTGATCAGGGACGGAGTGATTTTGTCAACGGTAACATCAACCAATTCAACAGTCGAACCGTAAGTAGTGCGGGGGCCGTGTACCATTACGCGATCTCCCACAGCAAGACCTAAGCTTAGGAAGTTTTTGGCATTGCCCTTGGCATCGAGGGTCCCGTAAATGTATAAAGTCCCCGTTCCGTCGTTAAGGTACCAGTTGCCGTAAAGGGTATTGACAATAGAAGTAACCTGGCCTTCAACCCAATAAATCTTGCCATCAACCCCGTTTTCAATCACTTCCTTACAGGAAGAAAGAACGATCTCTGCCGGACCGCAAACTTGTTTTACAATCAGTATCTGTGTCTTGCCGGCACAATTAATATAAACTTCGGAAAAATTATCGGAATCAGCAGCACCAACAGAAAAAGTCACTTTGGTCCCATCCGGAGCAGCGTTGCCGCTGACAGGACCGACTGTTAACCATTCGGGGATATTTGTAATATTCCAATTGTCGGTAGTGGTCAGGGTGATTGTCTTTGAACCGGCTTCTGCTCCAAAACCGATGTAGGACATGTCCACCTTAACCTCGTCTAACGAAGGTATTTCAATTTCCTCTTTACAACTTGTAAAAAGTGTTGCAAACGCAAACAACGATAGTAATAAATATTTGTGTTTCATAAGGAAAGTTTTAGCTGATTAGTTGAAAAGATACTTAATACCTATCTGCAGAGACCAACATTGGCCAATGGAGTGATTGTAATCCCAGGTTTTGGCACCTGCCTCTACTCTTGTCTTGAATACGGGAACGCCTTCTTCATTGATGTTGTCTAATTGAAGGATACGTCCGCTCATAGCCTCGGTAGAAAGGATTTTGCTAACGCCCCAGGTGCTGTTGAACAAGTTGCCTACATTCATAAAATCAAAATTGAGCTGCAGGGCATTCCGGGTTTTCCCTATATTGACCACAAAGTCATGAGAGTAACGGAAGTCAAAACGATGAACCCAGGGTGAATAGACACTGTATGCCTCTGCATACTGGCCTTTATGTTTGCTCAGGTAGGTATCCTGGTCTGCATAGGCCCAGTAACGCTCGCGGTCGTTTTGAGAAGCAAAAATGATTTCCGAATCGTCTTTGGGAATGTACATCACATCGTAAGGAATATTATCTCCGTTGAAGTCGCCGTAATATTGATAAGTGTAGCTTGAACCACCGCGATAACCTTGGTAGAACAAGGAAAAGTGGTTGTTGGACCTGTCTGAGTAGGAAACCGAGGCGATCACACGGTCAGGAGTCACATACTGAGAATTGCTGAGGCCGGCAAAGTTGGGCCCTTCAACAGAAGGAACGTACAGGTAAGCTGACTCTGCATTGGAACCGGGCATACCCGTAATTTCTTTCATGGCAGTATGTGTGTAAGAGGCCATGATGTCCAAATTCTCTACAGGTGACATATGTAATGTAAAGTTGGCTGTCCAGCCGTAACCTTTATTAGTATTGGAAAGTACGTAGGCATCGGTATTGGTTAGCCTGTATTCGGCAGGATAAATGTGACGCCTGTCGGGACCGTTTATCCGAGAAAAACCTTTGTTGTCTTTTATGTTCCAGTTCCTCAGGCAGATCCCATTGATGGTTCTGTTGAAGATATACTCCCCGCTGACAGAAAAGGGAAACGAGGTGGGGAAGTTGTAATCCAGGGCAATGGAACTCTTCCATACTTGGGGCATTTTAAAGTTGGGATCGATCCCGTTGATCTGGGAGGGTTTTACTCCGTCCTCCGGACTGATGGAAGTGGGGAATTTTTTCGGATTAAGACTATGAAGCTTTGCGATCAACGCGTCTACATCGGTGATCATATCTCCCTTGAACGCTTCCAGAAGGGGATCGGGATTGGCTACCCCGGCAGTATATCTTGTGGAAATGGCCACGATGTTCTGTACCATACCCGAGTTGGTGGGCATATTGGTGAAGAAAACCAAAGGAAGGCGTCCCGCGAAAAACCCGGTACCACCATGGACTTTCAAGGAGCGGTTTCCAAACACATCCCAGTTAAATCCGATACGCGGAGAGATCTGGAGTTTTGGTTTAGGCCATTTGCCGGTATCTATGCTCTTGCCATCATATTCAATTTCATAAATGGCGTTGTTTCGCATCAGGTCCTTATTATTGAATATAATCTCGTCCAAACGAACGCCGTAAGTCAGTTTAAAATTGTTACCCACACTCCATTCGTCTTGCACATACAGGCCAAACTGGTTAAAACGCACGCGGGCAGCAGGATTTTGTTCGCCGTCGTAGCCGTAAGTAAGGGCAACAGTTTCCGGAACAGCCCCGTTAAGGAAATCGTCCAAACTGCGGTAACGGTAGTAACCCGTACCGTTTCTCATATAAGAATTGTCGGCCATTTGATATTCAAAACTCAGGCCGGCGGTAATTTTGTGGTTGCCTTTATAGAGGGTAATATCATCTTTCGCGTTAAATACGGTGTTGTGAACCCCGTTGTTCCAGGTAAACAACTCATAACCGGCTGACATATAAGGAACAATAGACTGATTGATCTTTCCGTTATCAACCGTATAACCTTCCAAAATATCAATAAAAGGGAATTTGGAAGAGGTGGATCCGCGGATATCGTCTAACTGGGAATAAGTAACCAGAAGCTGATTGGAAATGTTGTCTCCAAAACGGCTGTTGAGGTCCACTGAAACGGAATTAACGAGGTTGTCCATAGAGTACATTGAGTTGGCAAAAGCCATGGAATATTGACCCAGGCGGCTTTCCGTAGTACGTTGAAAACAGTTGGAAGAAGAAGCGTTGGTGTTATTCCAGCCTCTGTTCAATGTGTAGTTGTAACGAACGGCAAGATGGTGATCCCGGCTGATGTTCCAGTCTACACGGGCCAATATCTTCATATTGCTTTCATTGGCCGGATAATTTGTGTAGGAACCTGTGTCATAGCCGTATTTACTGCTCAGAAAATCAGAAACTCTTTTCATGTCGGCCATGGTAGTGCGCGAAATGTAAAGGTCTGTATTGGCCACACCGTCTTCTGAAGGCCTCCAGCGGTTCACGATGGTAGGCGTTTTGGTGTATTCAAAATTGACAAAGAAGAACAGTTTGTTCTTTACAATAGGACCACCCAGGGTAAGTCCGTAGGTGGTATTACGATCAATGCCTCTTTCACCGAGTTCCACCCCGTCAATGGTATTGCCCCTCATATTTTCATTGCGATGAAAAGCATAGGCACTTCCTCTTAAAGTATTGGTACCCGATTTGGTAATAGCATTGACTCCACCGCCAATGAAATTGGTCTGACGAACATCAAAAGGAGCTATCACTACCTGAACTTCCTCAATGGCATCAATGGAAATAGGGGTTCCGCCACCGGGGAGGCGGGAGCTTAAACCAAAGTTGTTGTTGAAGTTGGCGCCGTCAACGGTAAAGTTGGACGAACGGCCATCGCCGCCGGCAAAGCTCATGCCATTACCTCCGTAAGGAGAAAGTTTTGCTATGTCTGTAATGCTCCTGCTGATAGTGGGCAGACTTTGGATGTTCTGGCTGGAAATATTGGTAGAAGAGCCAAACTTTTCTCCGGCAAAGGCAGAAGTGGCAGAAGCCACTATCACTATATCCTCCAGTTGAACGGCTTCTTCCCTGAGTTCAGTACTTAAACTGTAAAGATCTCCCAGTTGCAGGGTAATGTCGGTAAAATGAATAGTCTTGTATCCAATATAAGAAATTTCGACTGTGTAGGGACCACCGGTACGCATACCCTGAATAGTATAGCGACCATCATTGTTGGTAACGGCAGCATACATGGTCCCGGAAGGCACGTGGGTGGCTACAACAGTAACACCTGCTGCTGCAGTCCCCCCCTCGTCAGTGATTCTACCTCCCAGAGACGAGGTGGTTACCTGCGCATAAGCTCCCACACTCAGAAACATAAACGCCACAAGAGCGAGAAAACATTGAATTGCTTTTTTCATAGATGTTTATTTAGGATGTTATAAGTTACTATATCGGGTTTTGAAAACACGGTGCAAATATATCACAATTCATTAACAGAATAAATTAAATTTATACTACAATTTCTCAATTCAGACCCCAATCCTTTGGGACACAGGTTGCTTTAACAGTATCCTTAATGCCATCTGGTAAATTGTGAAAGAAATCAAAGCCTGTTAAAGCCTCCATTTCTTTGATATTTTTAGCATCGGAGGCTACGGGATATTCTGCCGTATAAGCACGGTTCTCGTACCAGAAGCCAATAGAGGAATACCCTCCGTTTTTTGTCTGGCCGGCTGTATACTTCAACAATACTTTGAAATATATCTTGGGGATAGCCACTTGTTGGCCATTATTATCGTACACATAGTTAATAGTTTGATCTTCAGCGGTTTGAATCATAGCTCCTGTAACCACATATAAGGTATCGCACGTCTGAGCCCACCCTCTGACTTTCATTTCCAGGTTGGCCCATAAGTTTTGATTGAGCGATGCATTTTGCGCGGTCAAATTGGTAAAATAAAACGTACTGGCATTGACGTCCTGTGAATAAAGACGGTCTGCCGAGGGCAATTGATGTCCTCTGTCGTAAGTAGAGCCTCCAAACGAGTAAAACAAAGTAGGCTGATAACGTTTTGGGACCTTTGGGTTGTAATCCCACGCATCTGTACGGCTGCCATTGCCGATAATATCCTGATAAAGCGGATAAGCCACCCATTGGGCCAGGCGGTTTTGTGTATCGTACCAGAAAGAGTAATTACGGACACTTTTCCCCTTTAGGGTGGTCATATGCGATATATAGGCAAACTCATCTTTCGGTTGTACTTTTGGCAACTCCATCCAAGAGCGCATAGGATCTGAGATCAGTGCTTCAAAAGGACTTTGTGTTATATGCAGGATCAATGTCTGCCCGGTAATAGAGGCATCATTGGTGGAAAAGATAATATCTGCCATACGAGGCGCCGATACGGACGGATTTTGTGTATAGGTTACCGTTACCGGGGCGGAACCGCTCCCGGAAGAAGGGGATGCGGCAAAACCTTCAGGATCTGTAGAGGTAACGGTCCAATTTACGTTGGCGGCTAAGGATACGGTAAATTGCCCTGCTTCTCCGGGTATTTCTTTTTCTGTAGTAAACAGAGTGAACGTGGGAGAAGTATAAAAACGTTCACCGGTCAAACCTTCCCAATCCGAAACTTTTGCAAATGAAATTTGGTAACGTCCGTCATACACACTGGCAATCCCTTTGAGAACTCCGCTTCCGGACGGTACGGTAACACCCTTGAAAGAGGAATATCTGGAAGAGAAAATATCAAATGTCTCTTTGGTCTGAGCTACCATTCCAATGGAAGTATGAGCGGAACCTATTACAAAAGTTTTGTTGAGGTCTTCGTCTGTCACTTGTACAGAAGGTATGGCTACGTACATAGACTCATAATTACCCGTAACCAGTTGCGTTGCTGTAATTTCCTTTGCCACAATTGTTTCTGCGCCAATTTTAGTTATGTTGGCCAAAGGAATACGGTTCACCTGAAGGGGGCCGTTGTTGTACACAGATAACATTTGTCCCGTGAGCTGAATTTCCACTTTGTCTCCTTGTTTGAATTCCGTATTGTTATCGGCACAAAAGAGTTGAATACCGGCCTCTCCGTCACTCACTACAATGGCTTTCATAGAAGTATAATTGTTCAACCCCCCGTTGTCTGTATGCATGTAATTACTGATAACAGTAGCTCTGACCACTATTTTGTCTGTAATGGTAACATCGGCTCCTTTGTACAGGGCGCGTACCTGGGACACATTCCAATAAAGGATTTCCTGCTCTTTTTGGGTAACCGCTATACGAGCTTCCCTTTCCGCTGAATAAATTTTAATGGACGCCGTGCGATTGGGTCCTGTATTGGCTTGGGCAGACAGGGTCAGGGTGCCATTCCCCTGCCCCTGTTTGGGCATGACGGAAAGCCAGTCGCTACCTTCTGTTATGGCAACCGACCAGCTGCAATTGGCCGTAACCTGGATCATCTGCTCACCCGGGGAAGCATCAAAAGTGATTTGCGTCTTGTCCAGAAAAAGAGATTGTGGAACCGGCTTCTCACTACAGGCAGCAAGAAAGAACGCCAGGACCATAAGTACTCTGTTGATTTTTCTGAGCTGCATAAGCTTTTCAGTTTTAATCCGGATGATTGTTTGTTTATAGAATTGTATCTGTTGAACAACAAAAATAGACAATTATCCGCCGCTACAAATTGTAACCTGAACAGAAACGGGCTAAAAAACTATAATACGTTGTTTATAAGCAATATAAATTATCAACAAAGGCTACTTTTTTATAAACAACTATAATTAAAATTTGCTCTGTTAAAAGTTTTTTTACCTTTGTCACCCAATTGACATACTTGTGGACAAATTTGCCTGCTTGCAACCACTCTAAAAATGCTAAAATGAAAACACTCTTTTCTTCTGAATCTGTATCTGAAGGACATCCGGATAAAATAGCCGATCAGATTGCCGATGCCATATTAGACGAATTCCTGCGTCTTGACCCGGAATCCAAAGTTGCCTGCGAAGTATTTGTATCTACCGGTCTTGTGATCATTGGGGGAGAAGTGCGCTCCAATGCCTGGGTGGATATACAGCAAATCGCACGCAAAGTGATAGCCGATATCGGGTACACCCGCGCCGAGTACAAATTCGAAGCTGAATCCTGCGGTGTTATTTCCATCATACATGAGCAATCTCCAGACATATACCAGGGTGTTGTAAAAGAGAATCCAGATGACCAGGGTGCCGGAGACCAGGGAATGATGTTCGGATACGCTTGTAACGAAACGGAAGAGCTTATGCCGCTGCCCATAGTCCTGGCACACATTACACTTATGGAACTGGCCGCTATCCGCAAGGAAGGGAAACAGATGACTTATCTGCGGCCTGATTCAAAATGCCAGTTCACCGTTGAATACGACGAAAATAAAAAAGCACAACGTATAGACACGCTGGTTTTATCCACACAGCATGATCCGTTTGCTAAAGATCACCTGATGCACCAGCAGATCACAGAAGATGTACGCAATATCCTGTTACCGCGCCTGATAGAAAAAGTTCATCCTTCCCGCAAGCACCTCTTTGACCACGATATGCAATTGCTGGTCAATCCAACAGGCAAATTTGTCATAGGAGGCCCTCACGGAGATACCGGCCTGACAGGACGTAAGATCATAGTCGATACGTACGGCGGTCGCGGGGCGCACGGTGGTGGCGCTTTTTCGGGAAAAGATCCCAGCAAGGTGGACCGTTCTGCCTGCTATGCCGCCCGCCACATAGCCAAAAACCTGGTAGCAGCAGGAGCTGCCGAAGAAGTCCTGATACAGCTTGCCTATGCCATTGGGGTAGCCCGGCCCGTAAGCGTGAATGTGAACACCTTTGGTACTTCCCACACCAGAAAGACTGATGCCGAAATGGCAAGGATCATATCCCAGGTATTTGATTTGCGTCCTGCCCGGATCATAGAAGAATTCCAGCTCAAAAATCCGATATACAGGGCAACTTCCAATTACGGCCATTTTGGCCGTGATCCTTTTAGAAAAGACGGCATAGCGTATTTTTCCTGGGAAAAACTCGATTACACAGATATCCTCAGATCCAGGTTATTCTAAAGCAAAAACATGCCATTTTCTGCGTTCCTTTCGCAGTACGATCACTGAAATGCCCGGTTCAGGCAAATTGGAAAATTCTACCCGGTAAGACAACCGGAGTGTATCTCCCTGCACTTTTCCGGGATTATCTACCGTGATCTTGACGGGAGACAGGTACTTTTTTACCAATTCGTTTTCTTCTTCGGAAAGAGAGTCCATTATGGCTTGGGATTTTTCCAGAATGTGGTAAAGTTCAGGTGCCGCATATGTCCGTGCCGTCTGATAATCAGCCGCAAAAAAAGATTGCAGGAATGCCTCGGCAATGTCCAGCGGTTCCCGTTCCCGACTGCACGATCCCAACGCCATCAGGCATGACATGACTAAAAATGTCTTTTTCATAAGAATTGATATTATTCCAAATACACTACAGTAATACCCGGCCCTCCCTTTTCTATGTGTTCATCTTCAAAAGATACTACTCCCGGAGCATTCTTCAGGTAGTTACGTATCCCGGTGCGCAGGGCGCCCGTTCCGGTCCCATGCAGTATGTCCACCTGCCCTATCCCAACCATTAGCGCATCGTCCAGGAAATGGGTCACCTGATTGATTGCTTCGTCAGTCCTCATACCACGCACATCCAGATGTGGTGAAAAGTTCAGGCGGTGGGCAGACAAATCATCCCCCATGCCGGACTGTGACTTATGCGGAACACGGACATGCGCCCTGTATTCGTTTTGTGATATCCTTTCCAGACCAGCTATTTCTACCCGGGTAACTATCTGTCCTATCCCTACGCTGGCTTTTTTGCCACTGATCCTGAGGATCTCTCCTGCCAGAGTACCGTCCTTCGTCCTGACCTTGTCCCCCTGTTTCAGGGGCCTTTGTTCATCTTCTGTTTGTTTGTTCGTTTTCCGGGTCTTTCCTTCCTCCGGAATGGATTCTTCTCTTAGTTGTTTTCTTCTTTCACTCTTTTCCTTTCGTTTGCGAAGCTGTTCCATCTTACGGGATATCTTCTGATCTTCCATATCGGAAGTTTGCCGGGCCAGGTCGTCCCTGAATTGCTGCAATTCTTCTCTGACATTTTTTGTTTTCTCCTTCTCTGCCTGGGATTCCCTGATCTCACGTATGGTATTTTCAACCTTGCGGTTGGCCGTTTCTACTATCCGCTGGGCTTCCTGACGGGCTTCTTCCAGGATTTGTTTCCGGAGGGAACGAATCTCAGTCAGCTCGGTCTGGTATTTATCGGTTATGTTTTCCAACGTTTTGTCCGTTTGCTTGATCCGGGCCACTTTTTCCTCCCATTTCCTGCGGTTGCGGGCAATGCTCCTGATGTATTTTTCCGTTTCGACAAATCCGGCACCGGCCTTTTCCTGGGCTTTTTGTATCAATTCCCCGGGAAGCCCCATTTTACGGGCCAGTTCAAACGCGAACGAGTTTCCCGGAACACCCGTTTCCAGTTTGAACAGAGGTTGTATGTGCTGAACATCAAACTGCATGGCCCCGTTCAGAACGCTCTGGCTGGTAGTGGCATAGAATTTCAGATTGGTGTAATGGGTCGTAATCAGGCCAAAGCACCCGCGTTGTTCCCATTGTTCCAATAATGTTTCGGCTATGGCTCCTCCGGCCGCCGGTTCGGTTCCTGCTCCAAACTCGTCTATTAAAACCAGAGACTTGTCATCGGCATGATTCAGGATCTCTTTCATATTCAGCAGATGGGAACTATACGTGCTCAGGTCGTTGTCCAGGGACTGTTCATCTCCGATATCCAAAAAAAGCGAAGCAAAAACGGAAAATTCCGACGTTTCCGCTGCGGGTACTAACATACCGCACTGGAACATATATTGTAACAAGCCTACCGTTTTAAGGCATACCGATTTACCCCCCGCATTGGGACCCGATATCAGGAGTATGCGCTTTATTTGATCGAGTTTCAGGGTCAGCGGAACGATCTCTTTTCCTTCCCGTCGCAAAGCCGTTTCCAGCAATGGATGACGAGCCCTGAGCAAAAAAAGTCCCTGCTGGTCATTTACGACCGGTTTTCCCGCTTTCATCTTAAGCGCGGTACGGGCTTTAGCCCGCAGGAAATCGATCGTTCCCAAAAAATGGGCCTGTGCGATCAAATCGGGTACATACGGCCGCAAAAATTCTGCAAACTCCACTAAGATTCGAGTGATCTCGCGTTGTTCGGCAAATCCAAGTTCCCGTATCTGGTTATTCAGGTTGACCACTTCTATAGGCTCAATAAAGACTGTTTTGCCACTGGCCGATTCGTCACAGATATATCCCTGGATTTTCTTTTTATTGGCGGCCGGTACCGGTATTAACATGCGCCCATCACGGACAGAAGCAGAAGCATCAGGCTCGGTAACGCCCTGATCCCGGGCTTCCTTGAGAATGCTTTGGATCTTCTGAACAACCTGCTGTTCCTTTCTTTTGAGAGATTTCCGGATCTCGGCCAGTCCGGGTGAAGCATTATCTCTTATCTGACCATACTTATCGAGCAAATTATCGAGCCTTTGCACAATGGCAGGAAAGAAAGTGACCGGATGGCACAGGGCTTTCAGTGCAGGATAGGCCCCTTCCTTTGTATTGGCAAAAAAATGAAGTAATGCTTTTACGGTTAAAACCGCGGTTTGCAGTCTCACCAAAGCGGGAATATCGGGGTAGTATGCCCTGTGTGTTTCCATCTGCAGAAGGAACAACAGAGTGTCTTCATAACCGTTTTCCGGAAATTGCTGTTCAAACAGACAGATCTCCCGCATCTCGGCTGTCCTCTCAAGCTCTTCTTCCAATACAGAACGATCCGTAATAAAAGACATTCCGGCAGCCAATTCACGTCCTGCCCGGCTTATGCAATCCTGCCCAAGCATTTCCCGTATCCTGTCAAATCCTATTTTCTGTTCAAACTGGGGCGGATAGATCATTGCATTTTTTACTTATGAAAAGCGTTCTCCAGATCAAGGCGCAATTCGGCCACACCGCTCAGTGTTTTTATTACTCCATCCTGCATGGTGGAAATAGCCCCTGTTTCTTCGGATATGACTATGACAAAGGCGTCCGTTTGTTCGCTCAACCCCACACCAGCACGGTGTCTCATGCCAAAATATGGCGGAATTCCCTGGCTTTCAGACATGGGAAAAGTACATCGCGCCGCCTGGATACGGCCGTTGGATATGACTATACCTCCGTCATGCAGGGGGCTATTCCTGAAAAAGACATTCTCTATCAGGCGCCTGTGAACCCGGGCATCTATCCGGTCACCTGTCTCGGTAATGAATCCGAGCGATGCAAACCGCTCTACGGCAATCAGTGCCCCGGTTTTACGCTCGGACATCCTGCTGCAGGCATGGATGATCTCTTCGATTTCACTCTTGGATATGGTTTCCTGTCCGGGGTTGAACAAGGTTTCCAACAATCCGCGCCGTCTGCCTTCTTTGGTATACCGGGATCCAAGTTGCAGGAGAAAACGTCTGATCTCCTGTTGAAAAACCACAATCAGGGCCAGAACGCCCACACTGATCACTTTGTCCAAAATAGTTGTCAGTAACTCCATATGAAGTGCCTTGACAACCAGCCATATGAAATAAACGAAAAGGATTCCAAAAAAAATATTTACCGCGGCAGTGCCCCGTATGATCTTATACACTTGGTAGATCAGCAGCCCTACAAGGACAATGTCTATGATATCAAGGATATCTAAGCGCAAAAAGTCAGGCATAGTATGCAAATATACGTTTTTATTCAACATAAGCCAGCGACGCCAGACTGAGCCGGATTGCAGGATTCCTGTCCAGTATGGCAAGAGCACAGCTTTCCATTGTGGCCCCTGTCGTGACTACATCATCCACAAGCAAAACCTCGCTGTAAGGGACTGACCGTGCTACAAAGGCGTTCTTGATATTTTCCCTGCGTTTTTCCCTGTCATATACGGTCTGGCTGGTTCTTTCCCTTATCCTGTCAACTGCCGATGTGTCCAACGGCCATCCGGCAGCCATGGCTATGCCTGCCGCCAGCCATTCCGCCTGATTATAACCTCTTTTCTTTCGTTTGAATGAAGACATGGGGACAGGAATGATTATGGGAGCGGCAGAGAGACCCCAAGTCCTGACCAGCTCTTTCCCGAAAAGAGATCCCATATAAAGACCAATGCGAAGCTCACCGCCATATTTGAAAAGATGCAGTAATTTACGGTATGGACTTGCCTCCCTGAAAAAAAGAAAAGAAGAAGCTCTGTCAAAAGGTATTCTTCCTTTAAACGTTCCGGCCAGAGGGTTGTCCGGAACCAGCCACTGGTAAGTTCTGGGAAGATCGTGAAGACAAGGCAGGCACAACACATCTTCCTGAGGGACAAGAACCTTCCCGCATACCCCGCAGCACCTGGGAAAACACATATCCGTAAGGATACTCCGCATAGCTTTCAAAGTTATGAAATATTGCTATATTTGTTGACATGAAGTGGAGGTGCCTGTCAGGTATTTTATTACTTTCATTGCTTGTGGGCTGCGACAATCCGCGCCTGCATCTTCATATTGTTTTCAAAAGCATTGATCTGGAAGTCAGCAACAACTCCCAGGCATATCCATTGTTGCTGGATATCTGTGACCGTTACGGTCCCCGGATGGCAGGAACAGAGGCTGCTGCATGCGCAGAAGAATTGGCGGCCCTGTTGTTCCGTTCCTATGGATACGATAGCGTATTCTTCCAGCCTTTCACCTTTAACCAGTGGCAACGGGGCACAGCCCGGCTACGTATTGATACGGCCGGTACATTTACCGATTTCCCGGCACTGGCATTGGCTTACACTCCTTCCGGGAATGTAAGTGCACCCATTGTGGATGCAGGGAACGGGCTGCCCAATGATTATACAGGCATTGACGTTACCGGGAAAATCGTTCTGATCCATCTTGGATTGCTCCCTGATACACCTCCCCATGTGCGCAATACGCACCGTGCCCAAAAAGTATCGCTGGCCATCGCCCAAGGTGCAATAGGGTGCATTGCTGTCAATCCCATCCCAGGTGATCTGCCCACTACGGGCTCGGCCACCCTTGACGGAGGAATGATCAAGATTCCGGCGGTGAGCATCTCGTATGAACGGGGAGCGGCACTCAGGAATTGCCTTGCCAAGCGTAAATGCACGGCCAGGCTATTTACTGAAAATTCCTGCATTCCGGCTCATGCCCGAAATATTGTGGCACGACTGGAAGGATATGAGTTTCCCCAAGAGACCATTGTTGTTGGCGCTCATCTGGATTCCTGGGATATTTCCCCGGGAGCTCTCGACAACGCATCAGGCGCTGTTTCTGTACTGGACATAGCCAGAACCTTCAAAGCCCTTAACCTTAAAACACGCAGATCCATAGACTTTGTACTGTTCATGGCCGAAGAACAGGGCCATTACGGTTCGGAGCTGTATGTAAGGGAAGCCAGGCACAGGAACCGGCTGGACGGGATCCGTTATATGTTCAATCACGATATGACAGTCAGCACTTACGGATTCAATCTGATGGGCCGCTATGAATCAGAGGATCTGATAAGGGAAACCGGCATGATCATAGGCCGGACCGATTCGTTTTTCACCAATGTTATTGCCCATTTTACGTACCTTGGCAGCGACCATGCTCCGTTCCTGATGGAGGGAATTTCCACCTTCACCCCTTTATGCCGTTATGAAACATACCACACATACCATACAAGCGCAGACACACCACAATACATTACCCCGGAAATGATCAACAGCAATGTCAGGACATCGGCAAAAATGATCTATGCGCTGGCCAATTCGCCTGTCCTGCCGGCAACGCGTCTGAACGATGAGCAACTGCGTCAATACCTTATTGACAATCAGTTGCAGGAAGAACTTGTGATCTTGGGAGACTGGATTTGGAATTGATTTTTATAAACTCATAATAATGAAACGCTTAACAACTCTTACCGCTCTTATCTTAGCATTGTTTTGGACCGGGTGCACCCCGCACGATGCCGTGGGGGATATTGTACCGGAATATTTTGTCGAGGAACTGAACGTTTGGGATTTTACCATCAGAGATGCGGTGGACGCCCTGCTGAAAGAACTGGAAATTGATCAATCAGATCCCATGGTCAGCAAAGTGTTGGGCTTTATTGAAGGCTACTTAAATAAGGAAATCCGAGGTGTCGCCCTTTCTTACAGGACTTTTGATCCTTTTGGGAATCCGGTGCTTGCGACCGGCGCCTTTTTCTATCCCCGCGACCTTAAGCCCAAGGGCATTGTCGAAATCCCGCCTATAGCCCATCTTGACCGGGGGGCAAGCGCTGCCATATATGTTGGCAGAAAACGTTTCTTTGAGGAGGCTTTTCCCTGTATGCTTAATTACATTACCATCAATACCGATCTTTTGGGAGTGCTTTACACACAGGAAATGCCGCGGCCGTTCCTGCACGATGCCAATTCCGGTCTGGTCGCATACCATATGCGTAAAGCCGTTGAGGAGTATCTGCTTATAACCGAAAATTACAGGCTGGGGAACCGGAGTTCTGTATTCGGTTATTCCCTGGGGGGTGCATCTGCGATGTCGATTGCTAAATATTACACTGAAAATCAGACCGGCATTAAGATAGATCAGGTATTTACCGGAGGCGGCGTGTATGATGGCTTGGAAGCCTTTAGAGCATATGCCCGCACCGAAAAAAGTGACTATCTGGCCATTCCGAGTGTCATCATTGCCATGGACACTTTTTATGAACTGAATCTGGACTATAGCAAAATTTTTGCAAACGGCATGGAAAATTCCGTAAATTCACCCAACCCCGCAGAAGGAGGTGACGGATATGCCTATTGGTTTGACGGCACCCACAGCTCGGGAAGTATACACAGGCGCTGGGGCAGTGATCTGCGCAATTATATGCATGAGGACTTCTTCCATCAGGAACCGCACGGAGAGTTCCTCAAATTACAGGAATGCATGCATATCAACTCTCTGGTTTACAACTGGACCCCCGATCCACTGCTGAACATTCGCATGATCCACAGCAGCGAAGACAACCTGATTCCTGTTGACTGCGCAGACCTTTTGTACAAGGTTTATAAAGAAAAAGGTTGTGCCATTCAATATATCCGTACTACCGGGAACCATTACGAGGCAGGAACCGAGTTCATGATGACCGCCATGCTTTACCTGCTGATGAGATGAATAAAAGGAATCTATACGTAACTGCCCTCCTCCTGTCTGTCATTACATGGTGGGGTTGTACACCACATGATGACATTGAGGAATTTACTCCCCGGTACTTCATTGAAGAGCTGGCTGTATGGGACTTTACGGCAAATTTCGCCATGGAATCCATTCTGGGACTGGCAAAAGGGTTTGATTTTGAATTTTCGGAAGAAACGCATCAATGGCTGATGAAATTGTTTAATAAGGGGCTGCACCGCCAGATCCGGGGTGTGTCTCTTTCTTACAGGACGACCGATCCTTTTGGAGAGCCTGTGACAGCTACCGGAGCATTCTTTTATCCACGGGATCTGAAGCCCGGAGGTGTCGTGGAGATTCCGCCTATTGCCCTGATGCACAATGACGAAGCCCCTTCTCTTTATGTGGAACGCAGGGAATTCTCATTTGAAAGCGTCCCCTGCATGCTGGGTTACATTACTATAAATCCCGATTTTTTAGGAGTACGCTATACAGAGGAATGGCCCAGACCGTACCTGATCGTGAATAATGCCGGCGTTGTAGCATACCATATGCGTAAAGCAGTAGAAGAATACCTCCTGATTACCGAAAATTACCAGCTTGATAACAGGAGTATCATCATGGGCTACTCGCTGGGGGGAAGTACATCCATGGCAATGGCCTGGTATTACGAGGAAAATCCCACTGGAATCACCGTGGACAGGGTCTATACGGGAGGAGGTGTTTATGACGGCATAGAAGCTTTCAGGGCTTATGTCAGGACCGGCCGGAATGATTATCAGTCTATCCCTATGGTTATCATCGGGTTCGACAAGTATTACAACCTCGACTTGGATTATACCAAAATTTTTGCAAACGGCATGGAAAACCCGGTGAATTCACCGGATCCTGAAGAAGGTGGCGACGGATACGCCTGGTGGTTCAGCGGAGAACGCACCCTCTCGAGCATTATTCAGCGGTGGGGAAGCGATCTGCACCGTTATATGCATCAGGATTTTTTCAATCCCCAATTAGACGGGGAGTTCCTGAAACTAAAAGAGCCTCTTGAGGTTAATTCAATAGTTTACAACTGGACTCCCAAGCCGATGCTGGAGATCCATCTGATACACTCAGCCCAGGATAACCTGATCCCGGTAGAATGTGCCGACCTGCTTTACAATGAATACAGAAAGAGAGGTTGTGCCATCTCTTACGATCGTACTACCGGAGATCATTTTCAAGCAGGATTTAAATTTATAGCAACCGCAGTTTTTTATTTATTAGCTAAATAATAAGCATTATGACTACCTTAACAACTGACCCTCACTGGATATGGAAAGTGTTCGCTATCCTGGGACCACTCATGTGCCTGATAGGCAACTTATGGCTCGGATGGGGATTTGAACTGATTTCCTATATTGTAGGACTGATCCTTTAACCACTTAAAAGCAACAGTTATGGACGATTTTTTGAAAATAACCGCTATGCTCGGTTTATTTATCACCCTCCTGGCATTTATCTTTTTAGGCGTATTATAAATTAAAATAATTCACTATGAACATCAACTGGAATCTGATCATTAAGATTGCAGGTATCGCCGGACCGCTGATCATGATGATATGTCTGATCATCCTGGCATGGAGATAACTGTTTAAATATTGCAGAAATGGATCTAATATCAAAAATACTAATTATTCTGGGATCTTTGATGTCCCTGCTGGCTTTCATTTTTCTGGGATCATTCTGACGTATATGAGACATAAAGGTTTTATGGCAACCTTTCTGCTGCTGATACTTGTCTCGTGTAACAAAATGGATCAGATTGCCGTGCAACCAGAAGGTTATCTGGAATCTGTGCTGCGTTCACAGGAATTCAGCATGTATGAAATGATCGAACTTACCATAAGGGATTTTCCGGAACTGGATCTGACCATGCTGAAATCTGTCACCGACCTGTTCCACTTGGATATGCGGGTTAAGGTGACTGCTATCTCATATCATACGGTTAATCCAAAGGGCAACCCCGTGCTTGCCTCGGGTATAATTGTTCAGCCATTGGGGATGGCTTCAAGAGGAGTGATACACGTTCCTCCGACAACACCCCTCTCCAGCCTGGAGGGAGGCAGTGACCTGCTGATCATCACCGAAGGGGTTTTCGCATTCCTCGGCTTTACGGTAATTATTCCTGATCTGATCGGGAGCGGAATCAGCGCTGACCTCCCGCAGCCTTTTCTTTTCATGGACAATACCGGCAGGGTATGCTACGACATGCATATGGCGGCAATGGAGTATTTTGAACGTTATACCCAGGAAAGGTTGCCCTCCCATATGAATATTGTCGGTTATTCGGGTGGTGCCACCGGCGCCGTTGCCTTGCTTCGTTATATAGACTGTCTGGCTTCATCTCCTGTCAAAGTGACAAATCTTTTTGCCGGAGGAGGAGTATATGATATGCAATCGACTTTTCAGGTTTTGAAAGAACGCCGTTATGCAGAATATCCACTGGCTCCGCTGCTCATAGCATCTCTGGATTACTGGCACGATCTGGATCTGGATTATTCAAAAGTATTTACGGGTTCCCTGCTGGAAAACATGGATGACTGGCTGGATGGTACAAGGAATGCCCAACAGATGAGGGAACTCATAGATCCCCATCTGGATACTTACATGCACCCCGATTTTTTCACACCAGAAAGGAATGCTGAAATCATCAAAATTGAGAATGCATTATCTTCACATACATTTTTCAAGGACTGGAATACAAATACACACATCTTCCTGGGTCATGCCATAGATGATCTTTCAGTTCCTTTTTTAGAAACGCAGGCTTTGTACAACATGCTTAAGTCAAAGTTTCATGTGTCCCTGATCCGGGGAACCGGTGGACACTATGACTATGGTATACATTTTTTTATCAGCGCATGCCTGTATTTAACAATTAATTGATCATGCCCCATTATTTTTTAGACATTCTCAAAGAAGGAGATTTTTCCATAAGGGAGGTTTTTGTGGAAGTTAAAAAAGATTTTCCGGCGTTGAACCTTACCCGCATAAAACCTGTTTTGGAAGCCCTTTTCAAGATGAGGGTACGCATTACCGCCATATCCTACAATACGGTGGACCCCAAAGGGACTCCTGTTGTGTCCTCCGGGATCATAATCAGGCCCATCAACAGAAAGCCAAGGGGTGTGCTGCATTTCCTTCCATCGGCTAATATCGACAAATTCGGCTCGGGAAGCGATGCACTACTCATTTTTGAGGGTGCGCTGGCTTTCCTGGGATATATTGTGATCATACCCGACCTCCTGGGGAACGGCGTAACAAAAGACACGGTGGAGTATCCTTTCCTGATGGCTGATAATACAGGACGCGTAGCATACGACATGCATAGGGCTGCCATGGAATACTTCCTGGCAATCCTGGGTCACCGTTTGCAGAAACATATTTCCGTTGGCGGCTACTCCATGGGCGGATCCGGAGCTCTGGCATTAATACGGCACATTGAAAAAGAAAATCCTTCAGATATTATTATTGACAGGGCGATCATCGGAGGCGGTATTTACGATCTGAACATCGCTTTTGAAGAATTTGCGAAGACAGGCTTTGCCCAGTATCCTGCAGCTCCCGGGATTTTCAAGGCGTACGATATATGGTATGACCTGAACCTGGACTATTCAAAGGTGTTCCGGGGACCTTTACTGGAGAATATGCACAGTTGGCTGGACAGGACACATTACAGGGATCAGCTTACAGAGTGGATAGGTCAGGACCTGTATAAATATATGCACCCGGATTTTTTCACGGCGGATAGAAACCAGGAAATTAAAAAACTTTGGGATAAATTCAGGAAAAATTCCCTGGTTGACGGATGGACGCCAAAAACAAAAATTATATTCTCACATGCCTCGGACGATCTTTCCGTACCTACCCGTGTCGCCACATATGCTTACGAACAATTCCGGAAACGTGGGGCCCCCGTTCGCATCCGTTACGGAAAAGGTGGTCATTACGAATTCGGGAAATGGTATTTCCTTCGCATGGGAATTCACCTGATCATGAAGCGCATGGCCTTCTGGACACGTTTTTAATCCAAACCTGTTCTTCCTGAAAAAACTCAGTATTCCCTTCCCGCAGCCGGATGGGTATATAAAACATTGAGCCGGTCCCGGTAAACACGGCCAATCGGCAGGCTGATCTGCCCGTGATATAGTAAAACGACCTTACTACGGTCTGCACTGCGGATCTTATCCAGGGATATAATGAAGGATTTATGTATCCGGACAAAACGTTCGCCCGGAAGGTTCTTTTCCAGGGCTTTGAGTGAACCGTAAGCGGTAATCTTTTCATTGATTGTATGATATGTAATGTATTCGTGTTGTGATTCCATATACACAAGGTCACTCAGGTCTATCCTGTGCACCTTGTAATCTGCCCTCACCAGGATGTGCCCAGGATCAGGCTGTCTTCGCCGGCATATCCCTATGGCTTTGTCTATGGCTTTGCGAAACCTCTCAAGGGATATAGGTTTTAACAGGTAGTCCACAACATCAAGTTCAAATCCTTCAACAGCAAACCGGGAATGTGCCGTAGTAAAGATCACACATACAGGGGAATTCAGGCTACGAACCAGGTCAAGGCCGCTGATACCGGGCATTTGGATGTCACACAACAGTATGTCAACAGGGTTTTTATTCAGGTAAGATCTGGCATGTGAGGCATTGTTGAAACTCCCTGCAATGACCAGGTCTGGCATGTGCGATATATATTCTTCCAAAAGCTTTCTGGCTGGTGCTTCATCATCCAGGATTAATACACGGTAACGGATATCTTTCATAGTTCAATCTTCAGGTTAACCCTATATACCTTTCCTTCAGGCCGCATCTCCAGAGTGTGTTTCCCCGGGTAATACAGGGTCAGTCTCCTTTCCACATTGGTGATTCCCACCCCGTCCCTTTCTGAAGATTCTTGAATTGTGGTGCCGTGGGTATTTTTTACAGTAAAAGAGAGATGTTTGTTTTCCAATTTTAAGAAGATCTCTATCATTCCCTGCGGATCGTTGGTGATATCCCCGTGCTTGAAACTGTTTTCTACAAAAGGCAGGAGGATCATGGGAGGGATCATGCATCCGGAATCATCCAGGGTATGTACAAACGACAGATTCCTTGGCTTCCCAAAACGGATCTGCTGAAAATCCAGATAATTCTCAATATATTTCACTTCTTCTCCAACAGGAACTTTGTCTGCCTGGCATTCGTCGGTTATATAGCGCAACATTTCTGCCAGCTTCATGATCATTTCGGGCGTTTTTTCGTTATGCGTATAACTGAGGGAATACAGGACATTCAGGGCATTGAAGACAAAATGCGGATCCATGCGGCTTTTGAGCAAAGCCAGCTCCATATCCTGTTTTTCCTGCATCAGTTTTTCTGCCTGCGTCCTGATCTTACGGGATCTTATGCCCGTGGCTCCCAGAAATGCACCCATGGCAAGCATGGTATTTTTGAACAAGGGGTATACCAGAAGGGGCCGTTTGAAATCTTCATCTAACATCGTCCGAAGTATGAAATTTTCAGTCACCATGAGTGTGATCACAAATACCACCATGATCAACAGCGTGGTCAACATGACCAATAGCCGCGGCATTCCTTTATTATTGACTTTGTCCAGATATCTCTCCAGTCCGAACATCATCAAAATCATCCAGCATGTATCCAGAAATGCCATCACCAGCGATATCCAGGGATCTACACGCATGGCCCCCAGGAACAGAAGCAGAAAGACTGTCAAAAAGATCAGTAAGTACTGATACCGGCGGGGTTTTAGTATCATATTCAAAGGTAAATATATTCGTTGATTGAAAAAAACATGTCGTTGCGTGAAAAGTTTTGATGTTGGTATAAAATCTGCTTTACTTTGCCTGCTTTTTATTATTATTTGGATATGAAGAAGTTCGCCCGTATAATAATCCCGTTGCTTTGCCTGACGGCAATCCAATCACTGTATGCACAGGATACCCTGCATGTGAACCTGGAAACAGCGCTCGAAATTGCACTTTCAGAAAGTCCTGTCATCAGGATCGCAGACCGTGATGTGGAACGTGCCATATATGCACGAAGAGAGGCACGTTCGGGATTACTGCCCGCAATTTCGGCCAGCGGCATATATAACCGCACTCTCAAAAAACAGGTCATGATTATGGATTTTGGCGGGGAGCAACTGGAAATCTCGGTAGGTACAGATAACAACTGGATAGGAGGTCTGTCCCTGTCGCTTCCGCTTGTTGCACCGGCATTGTGGAAAATGGTTCGGTTATCGGCGCTGGCGATCGATATGGCTGTAGAAAAAGCCCGCTCCAGCAGGCTTTCCATGATCAGTGCCACAAAACAAGCTTTTTATTCTTATCTCCTGGCAAAAGATTCCTATGAAGTCCTCCGGAAAAATTACGATAATGTAGTACTCAACACCCGGACCGTTACCGACAAATTTGAACAGGGAATGGCCAGTGAATTTGACAAGCTCAGGGCAGAAGTGGAACTTAAGAACCAGCGCCCCAATCTAATAGCAACTGAAACTGCCGTGGAACTGGCTTCTATGCAGCTCAAGGTGCTCATGGGACTGGATATTGAGTATCCGGTAGTATTTGAAGGTACCCTGAAGCAATTTGAAGAAGATGTGACCCGGGAAAGACTGTTCCAACCCGGAAACTTTTCCCTGGAAAAAAACACGGATTTGATACAGTTGTCCATTCAGAAACAACAACTGGAAACAGCCCTAAAGATCACTAAAGCTTCGTTCCTGCCAACTCTAAGCCTAAGCACAAATCTGCAGTACACCGCGATGAACAACGATTTCAGTTTTTCCAATTACAACTGGTTTCCTTATTCTACTGCTGCCCTTGCTTTGAACATACCCATTTTCAGCGGTCTGAAAAGACAGCAACAGGTAAAGCAAAACCGTCTGAATCTGGAAAGCCTGGAAGACAGCCGCATTCATTCTGAAAGAACACTTCGCTTGAGCATAAACAACTGCCTGAATCAGATGAACAATGCGGTGGAAGAACTCTCATCCAACAAGGAGAATGTAGCCATGGCCGAGAAAGCCTATTCAATAAGCAGAAAACAATTTGAAGTCGGGATGGGAACCTGGTTGGATCTGAGTGCCTCGGAACTGGCCCTGACTCAGGCGCGTCTGGCATACCACCAATCCATATACAATTATCTGTATAACATGGCTGAACTGGAAAACATAATAGGAATAAATAAATATCAAAATCAATAACATATGAACAAGTGTAGGTCGATCGCACTGCTCGTCGCCGCCTTTTTTCTTACCGGATGCCGTTTCGCAGGTCAAAAGCAACAGGAAGTGATTCAGGAAAAAATCGTTGTCAGAACTACTCCTGTCACCATGGAGGAAGTTCCCCAGATCAATGAATTCACAGCTACGATACAGGCTAATGTGATCAACAACATTGCACCACAGATGCCTGCCCGGATCAAGAAGATCTATGCAGAAGTAGGCGATTTTGTGGTAAAAGGTCAAAAACTCGTACAAATGGACGACAATAACCTGGAACAGATCCGCACACAGCTGGAAAATATGGAGGTTTCATTCCGGCGTATTGACGAATTGTATAAAGTGGGAGGTATTTCACGGGCAGAATGGGATGCCCAGAAGACAAGTCTGGAAGTAATGCGGACGCAATACAACAACCTGGAGGAGAACACCCAGTTGGTTAGTCCGGTAGACGGGGTAATTACTGCACGTCATTACGACAGCGGAGACCTGTTTGGCATGAACCTGCCCTTGTTGGTAGTGGAACAGATCTCTCCGGTTAAGCTATTGATACATATTTCGGAATCTTTCTTTACAAAAGTACGTAAAGGAATGGAAGTTGATATACGTCTTGATGTTTATCCAGGGGAGGTGTTTAAAGGCAGAATTTCAATCGTTTATCCGACCATTACCGCTGCTACCAGGACATTTCCCGTAGAGATAATTGTTCCCAATACCAACAGAAAAGTCAGACCCGGCATGTTTGCCCGTGTTACCATTAACCTTGGCGCTGAACCACGTTTGCTTGTCCCGGACCAGAGTATAATCAAACAACAAGGTTCGGGAGAACGGTACGTATATGTTTACAAAGACGGAAAAGCCCAGTACAGGCTTGTGAAACTGGGTAGAAGACTGGACGCTTTTTATGAATGTCTTTCCGGCCTGGAAGAAGGTGAATCTGTAATCACAACCGGTTTGAACAGGCTTACAAACGGAGCCGGGGTTGAAATTGCAAATCAATAAAGTATTATGAGTATTTATCAATCCGCTGTAAGAAAGCCGGTCACTACGGCGCTTATTTATGTGGCTCTGGCTGTAATCGGGATTTTTTCGCTTTCCAGACTATCGGTAGATTTTCTTCCCAGCATGAGCGATAATACCATACTGGTCATGACCACGTATTCCGGGGCCAGTGCGGCAGATATCGAGAACAACGTAACCAAAGTATTGGAAAGTACGTTGAGTAGTGTTAGTAACCTGAAACATATCACAACCCAGACCAAGGAAAATTCTTCGCTCGTTGTACTGGAATTCGAATACGGGATAGACATCACCGAAGCAACAAACGACGTGAGGGATAGATTGAACCTCATAGCAGACTATCTGCCCGAAGATGCCAACACCCCTGTTCTTTTCAAATTTGGCACCGATGATATCCCCATAATGATCCTGTCTGTTCAGGCTCAGGAAAGCATGAACGGCCTGTACAAGATCCTGGACAACCGGGTAGCGTCTCCTCTTAGCAGGATAAAGGGAGTAGGCACCGTTTCAATAGCCGGTGCCCCCGTCAGGGAAATACAGGTTTACTGCGATCCCTATAAACTGGAAGCCTATAACCTAACGGTGGAAGGCATCGCCTCGACCATTGCCTATGAGAACAGGAACACTCCGGGAGGTAATCTTGACATCGGCTCGGAGACCCTTACAATTCGCATGGAGGGGGAATTCAAGGATCCACGCCAGATGGAAAACATCATTATCGGTCACTTTCAGGGCAGAAATATATTCCTGAGCGATGTGGCCCGGGTGGAAGACATCATCCAGGAAAGATCTCAGGAAACCTTTATTAACGGCGTACAAGGCGGGATCATTGTAATTCAAAAACAGGCAGGGGCAAACACGGTTCAAATCTGTAAAAAAATACTGCAACGTCTCCCGGAACTGCAGGAGAACCTTCCGTCAGACATTAGCATTGGGATCGTGATGGACTCCTCGGATAACATCAACCGGGTAATCGACAGCCTTATACAGACCATCATGATAACGCTTATCCTGGTGGTGTTCATTGTACTGTTCTTCCTGGGACGCTGGCGTGCCACCCTTATTGTGGCAATTGTCATACCTGTATCTCTGGTCGCTGCGTTTATATATCTGCTTATTTCGGGAAACACCCTCAACATCATATCCCTGTCATCCTTGAGCATTGCCATCGGGATGGTAGTTGACGATGCCATCGTTGCCCTGGAAAACATTACCACCCATATTGAAAGGGGGACAAAACCCAAATCGGCAGCTGTTTATGCCACAAACGAAGTTTCGATATCTATTATCGCTTCGACCCTGACATTACTGGCCGTGTTCATTCCCCTGACAATGGTCGGTGGCATGTCAGGAGAGATCTTCAGCCAGCTGGGGTGGATCGTTGCCATCATCAGTTCCGTATCTACCATTGCAGCCCTGACGCTGACACCCATGATGTCATCGCAGCTTTTAAGGCTCAAGACAAAAAAATCAAAGGGATTTGACAAGGGATACCAGTATGTGGAAAAAGCCCTGAATGCGCTTGATCTGGTGTATGCAAAAGCTCTGGGCTGGACCGTACGTCACCGCATTACTGTTATTCTGGCTTCGGCAACGCTTTTTATTGCTTCCTTGTTCCTTTTTTTTATTGTACCCACGGAATTTTTCCCACAACAGGACAATGCCAGGCTACAGATGACCGTTAAACTGCCCATCAATACACGCGCCGAGATCACCAAAGAATTGTCCTTTCGTATCTACGAACAATTTCGGAGGGATTATCCAGAGATCGAAGCCATGACTTTTACAGTGGGACAGGCCAGTGAAGATAACGTATATGGTCAGCTTGGGGAAAACGGATCCCACATCATGACCGGAAACATACGACTTTCCCTGAAAACAGAACGTAAACGTTCTATCCAGGAAATATCGGATGCTATGCGATACGACCTGAAACGATATTACCCCGAGATCCGCACCTTTAACGTTGGTGCAGGAATGGGAGGTCCTACAGGAGGCCAGACCACAGTGGATCTGGAGATCTACGGGAACGATTTTTCCACTACAGATGCCATTGCCTCGCACTTGGCTGATCTGATGGAAGCGGTTCCCGGGACTTCACAGGTCACCATTTCCAGAGATGAGTACTCTCCCGAATACCTGGTGGAATTCGATCGCGAAAAACTGGCTCAACACGGACTGAACCTATCAACTGCATCGCAATTCGTGCGCAATAGGATCAACGGGGCTACTGCCTCTTATTACCGGGAAGAAGGGGATGAATATTACATCAAGGTACGGTATGCACCCGAATACCGCCAAACCCTGGAAGACGTTCAGAATATTCTGATATACAACAGTCAGGGACAGACCGTTCGGGTAAGGGATGTGGCTGTCATTGGCGAAACCATGCAACCGCCTACCATTGAGCGGAAAGACAGGGAACGGATCGTAACAGTAACCTGTGTTGCCGCAAAAGGAGCAGCTCTCAGTGACCTGGTAACAGCTGCCCGGCGGCAAATAGACAAAGTGGACATACCTCCCGAAGTAATGGTCAACATTGCCGGAAGCTACGAAGACCAGCAGGAATCGTTCCGCGATCTGGCCATGCTGATGATTTTGATTCTCATACTGGTCTATATTGTGATGGCCGCACAGTTTGAATCATTCAGCAGTCCGTTCATTATTATGTTTTCGGTTCCTTTTGCCCTGACAGGTGTGCTGGCCGGATTGGCCCTATCCGGAACGGCTCTGGGTATCATGAGCATGGTTGGACTGATGATGTTGTTCGGAATCGTGGTGAAAAACGGGATCGTGCTTATAGATTACATCGTCCTTTGCCGCGAACGTGGAATGTCAATAATGGACGCTGTGGTGACCTCCGGCCGTTCCCGTTTGCGTCCCATTCTGATGACCGCTTTGACCACGATTTTCGGTATGGTTCCCCTGGCCGTAGGACGGGGTGTAGGTGCCGAGATGTGGAACGGATTGGGTGTAACTGTTGCCAGCGGCCTTACTGTTTCTACCTTGGTAACACTTTTTTTGATACCAGCCATTTACAGTCTCACAGCAGAAAGAGCTGATAAGCGCAAAAAAAACAGGGCAGAACGCCGCCAAAGACACGCAATAGAGGCAGCCAACTAAAATGAAAAATTTATGAAAGCTCTATTCATATCATTCTATCAGGCTTTTTATGACGAGGTGATGGAAGTATTGGAAAAGAATAGCATCACCGGATTCACCTTCTGGGAAGAAGTCCGCGGACGGGGCTCCCGGGGAGGCGAACCCCACATGGGGAGTCATGCATGGCCTACGCTCAACTCGGCGCTGATTACCTTTGTCCCCGATCAGATCGTCGACAAATTATTGCAGGATCTGAAAAAAGTTGACGAAACCGCCCCCAAACAAGGGCTGCGAGCCTTTGTGCTGGAGGCGGAAGAAAAGATGGTCTAATTCTTTCAGGGAGCGATATTTACCAGGCTTTTCCCATTGTAGAATTCCAGTATTCTGGAACGGAACAGAAAATTGTATTTTGCCTGTGCCGATTCCGACCGGGCTGCTGACAAACGCATCCTGACCTGATCAAAGGCATAAATGTTTGACCGGCCAGCCTGGTATTTTTGCTCTTCAAAGTCGTAGGCCAGCTTGGCTGCCTGAACGGCAATTTCGGAAGATCTGAATTTTTCGTGCGCCGCTACTGCATTGTAGTAAGCTTGTTGCACTTCTTTGTACAAATCCTGTTTGGCCTGATTCAGAAGCAATTCCTGATTTCTGATGTTCAGGCGGGCGGAACGCACCCGGTTGCGGGTGGTCATTCTGTTAAAAATAGGGATACTCAGACTCAGCCCTATGGACTGGGCACTGTTCTGTGCCAGCTGATCGGCTAGGGAGGCATTGCTCATACCGGCCGCCAGCGAATAATTATAATAATAAGAGTTGCTGTAACCTGCCCCGAGGCGTAAACTGGGATAATATGCACCTCTGGCCGCCTGCAATACTTTTTCGCTGCCTTCGAGCCTGTAGGAAGCTGCACGGATGGCCGGACGTTCGGTGACCGAATGTTGGTAAGCCTCGGCAGGCAGGACCAATCCCGAGGCTTCGCGGATGATCAGTTCCGACACATCGGGTACAGATACCTTAAAATCAGCGACCTGTGGCAGGTTCATTGCTTGGGTCAGGTCGAGCAGAGACAATTGCAGATTGTTCGCTGCTTCGGTTACCTGCATCTGTTGCTGTGCCTGTGATGATCTGGCATCGTACAGATCGCTTTCCGGACTTTTTCCGCCAATGACCAGCAACCGGGTCTGTTCTACCTGTTGTTCATTCAAAGCAAGTTGGTCCAGGGCAATCTCGTACAACTCCCTGCACAGGAGCACTTGCAAAAAATACCCGGTAATGGACAGGGACAGGTCTTCACGGGCGCGGTTCAGATCCTCTGTTGCTGCCAGGAGTTCCATTTTCTCGGCTTTCAGCTGATTTGTCACCTGGAATCCGCTAAACAGGTTAACGCTTGTATTGATCCCCAAGGATGAATTGGATCCCGTCTGGTCCTGGTAAACACCGTCCCGGTCGGGAGTACGTCCAAAATAAAAGGTCTGTCCAACATTTGCCGACAAGTCGGGAAGCCGGGAGAAGCTGGTGGTTTTAACCGTAATTTCCTGATTTTCTTTTGCCAGTTCATACTGTTTTACGGCAATATTATTCTCCAGCCCAAATTGAATGCATTCTTCCAGTGTCCATGATTTTTGGGGTATTTGCGCTACACACAAGCCCGAAGAGCCTATCAGGCACACGCACAAAATTATGGTTTTTCTCATGATCCTTAACTTTTTTATTTATCGATCAACGTGCCGCGAATCTGATCTTCTGTTGTTAATCCTTCCCTGACCTCTACCTGGATCCCGTCACTTAACCCCAGGACCACCTGTTTTTCTTCAAACAATTGTTTATCTCCGTCCATGCCTTTTAATACGTTGACAAAAGAACTTCCGTCACGGAACACTACCGAGCTTTCAGGGATGACCATCACATCGTACCGGCTGTCCAGGATGATCTCGGCATTGGCACTGTATCCAGCCCTGATAAAAACATTCCCGGGTACTTTTACGGCTGCTTTGATTTCGAAAAGGATCGCCCCGTTGTTTTCCGTACTCTTAGGCGAAATATATTCAAGTACGGCTTCAAAATGCTGTTCCTGCAACGCCCCGATAGTGATATCGAGTGGCATTCCTTCCCGGATCCGCCCCACTTCCGTTTCATCTATGTTCCCCCGGAAGATCATATCATTCATATCTGCTACCGTGGCAATTGTGGTCCCTGCATTGAACGTATTTGCCTGGATCACCGAATTTCCCACTTTAACAGGCACATCCAGAATCATCCCCGATATGGTGGAACGTATTTGTGTGTTGCTGGCTGCTGAGGAACGCTTGGCTATCCCATCCCGGACGATCTCCAGATTATCCTGGGCGTTGCGCAGCTCTTCATGTGCCAGTTTCAGTCGCGTTTCTTCGTTTTCAAACTCTTCCTGCACCACAACTCCGGCCTGGTATAACTCTTTTGTGCGATCAAAGATCCGCTGGGCCTGGTTCAGGTTCAGCTCTGACTGAGTCACCCTCGATTCGGCGGCATTTAAAGTCCCCATTTCAGGGATCACCTTAATCCTGGCTATAATCTCTCCTACGGTGACCATCTGACCGGCCTCTTTACTCAAATCAGAGACGATCCCCGATATTTGGGGAACAATAGCCACCTCGTCACGTGGTTCCACTTTCCCTGTTGCAACCGTTTTCTGTTCAATATTACCGATAGTAGGTACAACCAGTTCGTAAACCTCTTTCTTAGGTCTTGATTTTTTCCACAGGTAAACGAAAGTGAATATTACACCTGCCACCAGGGCTGCGATCAACACATAGCGTAAAATTTTCTTCATTTTTTATATGTTTTTAATCTGTTAATTTTCTTCTCTTATGGCATCAATGGCCTTTACCTGCAGTGCCCTGTAGGCCGGCAGGATACCTGCAATTACACCGCACAACAGGATGATGGCGGCAGCGGCGAGGGCAACGGAAAAATTGATTTGGGGATTTTTAAAAAATACATCTCCTGTCATGTTCTGTAAAAAGAGCTTATCCGCCAGATCAAGAACGAACACACCAAAGGCCAGTCCCAGAAAACCGGCAATCACAGTAAGCACGGTACTTTCCTTTATGATCTGGAATATGATAGAAAAAGGTTTTGCTCCGATGGCTCTTCTGACACCGATTTCTTTTGTCCGTTCCCTTACTGTTACCATGATAATATTACTCACTCCCACCACTCCAGCCAGCAGTGTCCCCAGCCCGACTATCCAGATCAACAGAGCTATCCCGGTGAATAACATTTCAAATTGTTTGAAAATCCTCTCCACATTAATACTTTCCAAGGCAAATTCATCTGTGGGTGATATATTATGGCGGGCTTTCAACACGGTTTCCACCTGGGGTTCAAGTGTGCTCATGCTCACATTCTCGTTGGCCACCACCCCTATCAGGTGCACAATGGTCCCCGAATTCTGGATCTGTTGCATGACGGTGTAGGGAATAGCAATGATTTCATCGTCACGCCCGTTGATATTGACTCCCCTGACTGCAGGTTCACAAATTCCTATGATCTTGAAATTAATATTATATAGCTTTATATATTTTCCCGTGGGATCTTCCCCGTTACGAAACAATTCTTCGTACACCTTTCTGCCTATTACACAAACCTTTCTGCGATCTTGTACGTCCATATGATTTATATACCGCCCATAATTCATATGCTGTGGCATCATCTGGTTATACAACGGGGAATTCCCTTTTGTACGGCAGCTGGTACTCTTGTCCCTGTATGAAACATTGACCGTCTGCCCCATCAAAAAGGGTACTGTATACTTAATGTCTTTTATCTGCGCTTCCAGGATCAGCAGGTCTTCTTCCTGCATATCCCAGTAGCGTCCTTTCCGGAATCCCTTGTAGGGCTCGGTAGTGCTGTTGGTAAAAAACAAAGCCGAGTTTTCCGAAAAACCCTGGATGTCGGAAGAGATGCCTTCCGACAGGCCGTTGCCTGCACCCAGCATTACCACAAGCATGAATATGCCCCAGAAAATACCGAATGCCGTAAGTAAACTCCTTCTTTTGTTGCGGGTAATGGTAACCCATATTTCCTGCCAGCTGTCCAGATCAAACATAATTATTCGTATCTTAATGCTTCAATGGGTTTTACCTGAACAGCCCTACGGGCAGGCACGTATCCGGCCAACAGGCCAGCAACGATCAAAACCAATGTTGCGGTAATGATTATGGATGGCTCTACCGTTGGATTGGTAAAAAGCACCAGATTTTCCTGGGAAGTGGGCGCCTGAGCCGGTCCCATCACGTGGTTCAGTACTTCGGTGACTGCAATCCCGGCAAGCATTCCAATATATCCGAAAAAAGCGGTAATCATAAGACATTCTGTCATTACCAGGCGTAAGATAGTTCCGGGGGAGGCACCAATGGCTTTTCGTATTCCAAACTCTTTGGTCCGTTCTTTAACTGTTATCAACATAATGTTACTGATGCCAACCACCCCGGCTATCAAAGTTCCTAATCCTATGATCCATACAAATAATGTGATGCCGTTGAATATCCCCTTGATTTGAAGATATTCCCTGGCTACGTTATAAAGATATATAGCCGAACGGTCATCTTTGTTAAAACGGTGCTTTCGACCCAATGCGGCCCTTATTTCTGCGTCAAATGTTTCATTTTGTGCTTTGGTGTTCAATCCGTCGAGCAACATGGCCACCTGGGAATAACCGTTTTCCGGATTGTATATTAGTTGAGCTGTAGTCAAAGGGATACAACTGTTTGGGTTCTGCGACATGTTCACGTCATGGTACACGCCCACTACCTTATACTTGACATTTTCGTAGGTAATATATTCGCCTAACGGGTTTTTGTCTTTGAAAAGCAGTCCGGCAGTACGTGAATGTAAAACGATCACCTTGCGCGCCTGGCGGATATCGGCTTCGTTAATGAACCTGCCGTTGCCCGCCCTGATTTCGACGGTTTCCACGTTTTGGTACCCAGGTAGTACACCCTGCAATACACCAGGAGCATAATCGTTTTTATAATAAAAATTATTGTCCCACCGGCTTATAAGGGGAGAAACATTGTATACTTCCCTGAATTGCTCTTTCAGGTAAGGCCCTTCGGTACTGTCCAGCTTGATCCTCCGGCCGGCTTGCAATCCGTCATATGCCTGAGCTGTTCTGCCCGGCCACAGCTTGACAAAATTGGTAGCCATATCGGCAAAGTTGAAAAGGATCCCGTTGCGGATACCATTCCCGGCACCCAGAAGTACAATGAGCATGAAAATGCCCCAGGCCATGGAAAAGCCTGTAAGGAAGGTGCGCAATTTGTTTTTTTTCAGCGTGTTGAATATTTCTTGAAAATCATCAAACATAACCGTAGAAATTACTGTTTTTCAACAGAGCCGATCACCCCGTCCCGGATATTGATTATTTTCTGGCTCATGGCAGCCATCTCTGGGTTGTGTGTCACCATGATAATGGTCATCCCCTCTCTGTTGACCTGTTGCAGGAGTTGCATGACCTCTACCGAAGTCTGTGAATCAAGGGCCCCGGTAGGCTCGTCGGCCAGTATAACCTGAGGATTGGCAACCAGCGACCGTGCAATGGCTACGCGTTGTTTTTGCCCGCCGGATAATTCCGATGGAAGATGATCTGCCCACTCAGTCAGTCCCATACGTTCCAGATACTCCATGGCTATCCTGTTTCTTTTGTTTCTCCTGACACCTTTATAATAAAGAGGAAGAGCCACGTTCTCGAGTGCAGTTTTGAACGAAATCAAATTGAATGATTGAAAAACAAACCCGATCATCTGATTTCTGTAAACAGCGGAATCTTTTTCGGAAAGATTCCGGATCAATTTACCGTTCAGGTGATACGTTCCCGTATCGTAATCATCCAGAATCCCAAGAATATTAAGTAATGTGGATTTCCCTGAACCTGACGCTCCCATGATAGCGACAAATTCACCGTCATCAATCTGCAGGTTCAATCCTTTTAAAACGTGCAATGCCGCTCCGTTGTAATATGTTTTGTTGATTTCCTCGAGTTTGATCATTATTATTTTATTATAGTACTGTTTTTTTATAAGAATTCTGCGGAGCAAATATATATATATTTTTTGATACCTTGCAATACATGGTACTGAAATTTTAAAATTTCCCTAAAAAAACATAGCCATCTTTTATATACATAAGACGTACCAGGCAGCATTCTGGTTACATTCATTCTATAAACCTACCTGGATAAACAATGTGAAATGGTAACCCACGCCGATATGTAATTATTGTGACTGGCACTTTTCCTGCAAGGGAAAGGAAACTACTGTTTTTTTTTATCTTTGTGGCCATGAGCATATATTTAATAACATTCATTTATATTGCAGCTCCTCTTCTGATCATATACCTCTACCAACATTCCCGTTTCTTTTCTAAGATCGGGACTGTAATGATGGCTTATGCCATTGGTATTGTCATGTCATTATCCGGCCTGATGAAACCGCCGTCTGAAGAAACCCAGCTATTGGAAAACATGCAGAATTGGTTCATGAACCTGACCGTTCCCATAGCCATCCCCCTGATGTTGTTTTCTTCCCATTTCACCCTTTGGTTCCAAACCTTAAAAAAGACTTTTGCAACACTGATTGCCGGGATCATTTCCATCCTGGTGACCATTACCATTGCCTATTTATTATTCCACAAAGCCGGTATTCCGGAACTATGGAAAACATCGGGCATGCTGGTGGGCATGTACACCGGAGGCGCCCTGAATTTCGCCTCCCTTAAGCAAATCCTCAATGTGGATACCAATACATACATCCTGGTCCAGACCTTCGACACGGCATTTTCCTTTTTTCTTCTGTTGTTTATTCTTTCAGGCGGATATAAGGTTTTTCGCAAGATATTACCCTTTGGAAAAGCAAAAAAAGTGGCGACAGACCTTCCTCCTGATGTTTTAGTCCCGCTGGCCAAAGATACCTTTGAGGATTATTCCGGAATGTTCAAAAAGGACATCCTGCCTAAATTGATTTTATCCCTGGTGCTTGCCATTGCCTGCCTGGGAATCGGGGCCGGAATTTCCATGCTCGCGGGTGCTGGATTAAATGAGCTGATTATCATCCTTACCATTACCACACTGGCCATTGCTGGTTCGTTCTGGAAAAAGATCCGCGAAATTCCCAAGACCTTCGAATTTGGAATGTATTTCATATTGGTCTTTAGTGTAGTGATTGCTTCCCTTTTTGACATCCATACCCTTTTCAGCCGGGAAAGCCTGAACCTTCTGGTTATGGTGGGCTTTATCCTGGTTTTTTCCATACTGCTTCACCTTCTTCTGGCCCGTATCTGTAGGGTGGAAGGGGATCTCTTTACCGTATCCCACATAGCCCTTCTTTTTTCTCCCCCATTTGTACCTCCTGTAGCTGCCGCCATGAATAACAGAAAAGTGCTTGTGAACGGTATCATCATAGGCCTTATTGGCTATGCCTGCGGCACCTACCTGGGAACGTTCATGGCAGAGATTTTCAAATGGATCGGATAATATTAACAACCTAAAATATGAAAAAAACGTATCTTTTATTGATATGCCTGCTGCTTACCGAACTGGTAGTCCCTGCTGTGGCTGCAGATAAGGATAGTACGGCAGTTGTCAAAAAAGGCTGGACCTTTGGGGCGCTTCCAAGCATTGGATACAACACAGACCTGGGGTTCCAGTACGGAGCACTGGCAGAGGTTTATTATTATGGGGACGGGGCCTCTTTCCCCCAATACAAACACCTGATGTACGTAGAAGCCAATTACACGACCAAACGTTCCGGCCTGTTTCGTTTTTTTTACGATTCCAAATACCTGATCCCCAGCGTGCGCGTAACTTTTGATTTAAGCTACGTGCCGGAGGCGATGTCCGATTTTTTCGGTTTCAATGGGTACCGTTCGGTTTATAACGAAGAATGGGAGAAAAAAACAGAGAAGAACGAAGAATCCTATAAATCCAGGGCTTTCTATAAAATGACGAAAAATTTCTTCCGTTCTACCGCTGATTTCCAGGGTATCATTACCGGAAACTTTTACTGGAATGCCGGTCTGGGTATCTTTCATTACGGAGCTGACGAAGTGAACATCGAATTCCTGAACAGAAATAAAAATGAAGATAAAAAACTCCCTTCTACAGATCAACAACCCACCTTGTACAACTACTATAAAGACTGGGGGCTGATCAAAAACAATGAACTCCACGGGGGAACACACCCATTCGTGCGTGCTGGTCTTACATTTGATACACGCACCCGTCCCAACAATCCAAGCCGGGGAATCTGGGCCGATGCCTTTGTTACTTATTTTGGGGCCTTTGGAGAACAAAAAGAATACAACCACCTGACCCTGAATGCTTCTTTTCGCCATTACGTACCAGTATGGGGGGATAATATCATCTTTGCATACCGCCTGGGATACCAGGGATCGCTCCGGGGCAACACCCCTTTTTACATGAAGAATTACATGGCTACCCTGTTCACCAAACGAGCCAATTATGAAATGCTGGGAGGAGCCAACAGCCTCCGCGGTATTGTACGCAACCGTGTTACCGGTGACGGGTATGCCTATGCCAACGTAGAATTCAGAGTAAGACTCGCTTCGTTCAGGATAGCACGACAGGCCTTTTATATTGGGATTAACCCCTTGTTTGACATAGGCTATATTACCGATCCGGTGGAAATGGACCTTGCCGGGGCCAAAGCTGATATTGCCGAGAAGGGTCTGGACTACAACAAATTCTTTGCTTTAAAAGACGGTTTTCACATGGGTGTCGGTGCCGGATTGAAGATAGCTATGAATGAAAATTTTATCCTCTCGGTAGATTTTGCCAAAGCGTTAAACCGGCAGGACGGGAAAACCGGACTTTATATCATGCTCGGATACATGTTCTAACCCACTGACCATGAAACACCATTGTATAACAGCCATCTGCCTGGTTTTCCTCACTGTATTGCTGCACGCCGAGATATAACTTTGACTCCTCCTCTTTTCCGGCAAGTACATTTTTTCATATATTTGTACATATATGTATGAACAACTGCTGAACCTGGACCCTATACGGCTAAATTTCTCTGCCGAGGGAATGAGGATCATTAATTTTATACTGGCACTGGTTATGTTCGGGGTGGCCTTGGGGATTAAACCGGCTGAATTCAAAAATGTTTTTATCCGGCCCAAATCAGCCATACTGGGACTGATCTGTCAATTGTTTCTGTTACCTGCAATGACATTCCTCCTGATCATGGTCTTCAGCAACCAGATAACCCCCATGGTCGCCATGGGAATGATCCTGGTAGCATCCTGCCCCGGCGGAAATATTTCCAATTTCATGTCATCCCTTTCCAAAGCCAATACTGAACTGTCGGTTACGCTTACAGCTATCAGTACCTCTACAGCCACCTTTATGACCCCTTTCAATTTCGCTTTATGGGGAGGCCTGTATACACGGTACCTAAACCGTTATGCCGATGCCGCCCTGCAACCGCTGCATATAGATCTCTGGCAAACGCTCGAGACAGTGTTCATTCTGCTGGGAATTCCTCTTGTGTTGGGAATTTTGTTTGTACACTATTTTCCAAGAACGGCTGATAAAATGAAGAAACCCATGCAATATTTCTCCCTGCTGTTCTTCATAGCCATGGTAATCCTGTCCTTCAGCAACAATTTTGATATTTTCATAAAGTATATTTATTATATTTTTATCGTTGTATTTCTGCACAATGTCCTGGCTCTGGGCATCGGGTACGGTGTTGGGACAGCGTTCCGTATTCCCTGTAAAGACAGGCGTACGATCACCATTGAAACAGGTATCCAAAATTCAGGACTTGGATTGGTACTCCTGTTCAACCCAAAGATCTTTCCTCCCGAACTGGCCCTGGGAGGTATGTTGTTCATCACGGCCTGGTGGGGCGTATGGCATATCATATCAGGCCTTGGTGTCTCTTTTCTCTTCAATTGGAGGGATACCCGGCTGACCCGAAAAGATATTGCTTAAGAGCACATTATGGGAGAAAAACGTAAAAAACGCATTTACGAAAGGAATATCTATTATACCGTCCTGAAGTACTACGTCGGCCTTTTTTTCAGATTATCTTACGGCAAACGCGAATATCACGGGATAGAAAAGCTTCCTGCTGATGGTGCTTTGATTTTTGCACCCAACCATACCAATGCTTTAATGGATGCCATGGCGGTTCTGGATTTGGATAACCGCCCAAAAGTATTCGTTGCCCGTGCGGATATTTTCAGGAAGCCACTGTTTGCAAGGTTTTTCTTCTTTTTACGGATCATGCCCATCAACCGGATACGCGACGGGAGAAATACACTAAAATACAACGATGAGATCATAAAACGCTCTGCAGAAGTACTCAAGAATAACGTTCCATTTGTTATCCTCCCTGAAGGATCGCACCGCCCCATGCACAGCTTGCTGCCCTTGGGAAAGGGCATTTTCCGCATCGCTTTGCTGGCTAATGAAGAGATCGCAGGGGAAAGACCGGTTTACATTGTACCCATGGGGCTAGAATACGGGAATTTTTTCCGGTACCGTTCGTCCCTCTTACTGCAAATTGGAGATCCCATAAATGTCACCCAATACGTGGCTTTCCGTCCCGGGATAGAACGCCCTGTGATCATGAACGACTTGAAGGAGAAACTTCAGAAAACCATGAAAGAATTGATCCTGTACATCCCGGATGATACCCATTACCATGCCACTTGGGAATTATGCAATATGTCCTGCTATAGACGTATAAAACAACTGAAGCTAAATCACAACTGTCTAAGGGACCGGCTTACAGCCAATAAGCACACCGTCAGTCTGATCCTCAAAAAACGCGGGGAAGATCCCCAAACAAGCGACAACATACTGAAAGAGATCGCCCTGTTTGCCGATAAACGTAAAAAAAGAAGGATCAGCATGGCCTCTGTTGCCAATCCCCATCCCAGATTTTCCCTATTTTCACGTATTTTTTTACTGATCATATTATTCCCGTATTTTATTGCCTGCACGGCCCTGTCCGCCCCTACCCTTTTTGTAACCCGTCTGATTTGTTCAAGAATGGAAGACAGGGCGTTTCACAACTCTGTGCGTTACGTTACAACGCTTCTGCTCTGGACTCTGACCCTTGTGATCTTTATTTCTGTGGCATTTGGGCTGGTTAAATGGGAATTTGCACTAGCTGCATTGGCCGTATTCCTGCCGGCTCCTTTGTTTTTTTATCAGTATTACAAATGGTTCCGGATAGCTTGGTCGGACATAAGATGGCTCATGGACAGAGATCTTCGCAGGGCTAAAGAACGCTTTGTGCAATGGATATGGTAACACAAATACCGGAAGTTCTTCTGGATATTCTCTTTGGAATAGGACTGAAATACTTTAAATATCCGTGAATGGAAGTTCAATGACCAGTCCGTCGTAAGCGGGCAGAATCCCTTCAGGAAGTATCCCGACCAACTCTTTGTGTGGGTCCAGACAATGGGAAAGATGTGTCAGATATGTCCGGGAGGCTCCCACCCGTTTTGCTATATCAACAGCTTGTGACAACGATAAATGTGTTCTATGTGGTGTTTTTTGCACCGTACTGACAACAAATACTTCAACTCCGCGGAATTTATCAAGTTCTTTTTCTTCAATGTCTTTAACATCGGTTAAGTAACCAAAAGGCCCTGTCCTGAAACCTAATATGGGCAGAAAGCCATGCATGGCACGAACGGGAATAATCCTGATACCATTTATGCTAAATGGATCCAGGTTTATGGAATGCAACACCATCCTGGGAAGGCCGGGAAAATGGAATCCGGTGAAAGCATATTCGAACTCTTTTTGCACTGCATTGAGCACCCTTTGTTCTGCATATACAGAAACAGGTTTTTGAGATAAAAAATTGAACGCCCGCACATCATCCAGACCCGCTATGTGGTCCCGGTGTTCATGGGTAAGTAAGATACCATCCAATGAAGTGATTCCGTAAGTAAGCATTTGCTGGCGAAAATCGGGTCCGGCATCGATTAGTATGCCGGCCGGAGCTTCGTTTTCTTTGAATACTTCTACCAAAACGGAGGACCGCAGTCTTTTGTCCTTTGTATTGGAAGAATTGCAGACCCTGCATGTACACCCTATCAAGGGAATTCCGGTAGAAGTTCCCGTACCCAAAAAAGTGATTTTGAAAACCATTGACAGACAATCTAAAGTAAAGAACATCCGGTTGGTTGCGGATCGCCACTTAACTTCATGCAAATGTAAGAAATATTAAGAGATTTTGCTTGATTGTGTAATATGCTTATCTTGCTATTTTTCGCAAACGATTGAAATGAACACCACAATGGACACGACAAATATCCCCCCTTCTTACAAATCCCTGCTGGATATCTGGCAGACAGAGCAGGCCATTAAATTCATCAAAGAAACATTCCAGACAGAACTGTCGGGAGAACTGAAACTCCGTCGTATCACGGCACCGCTCCTTGTAGCGGAAGGAACAGGTCTAAACGACAATCTGAACGGGACCGAAGAACCTGTACGTTTCCCCTTAAAAGCTCTTTCCGGAAAACAGGTAGAAATAGTGCAATCACTGGCAAAATGGAAACGGTACGCCCTTTGGCGACATCACATAGAGCCTGGTATGGGTATTTATACAGACATGAATGCCATACGTCCCGATGAGATCACCGACAACCTGCATTCCATTTACGTTGATCAGTGGGACTGGGAGAAGGTCATCCTGCCGGAAGAAAGGACAGAAAAAACGCTCCGCCGGTGTGTCAAATCCATTTATTATGCCATCAAACGCACCCAGTTTCTTCTGAGTGAAAGATTCTCCCAATTGCCACCTTACCTGCCCCACGATATTTTTTTCATCCATGCTGAAGAACTCCGAAGGCAATATCCCGACCTGTGTCCCAAAGAACGGGAAAATATCATTGCCAGGGAATACGGTGCTGTTTTCATTCAGGGCATTGGAGGACCTCTGGGGGATGGGACGGTTCATGACGGACGTTCCCCTGATTACGATGACTGGAGTACCGAAACCAGTCCGGGTTTTCTGGGACTGAACGGGGATATCATAATATACCATCCGGGACTTGACTCTGCCGTTGAACTTTCCTCAATGGGGATCCGTGTCAATCCCCAGTCATTGCATTTCCAGCTGGAATGTTCAAATGCCATGGACCGGGCATCCCTTGAATTTCACAAACAATTGCTGGATAACAAATTACCTCAGACCATGGGGGGCGGTATAGGCCAATCCAGGCTTTGTATGTTACTTCTGAAAAAGTGTCATATTGGGGAAGTGCAATCCTCAGTATGGCCCCAATCCACACTTGAAACGTGTGCAAAAGCGGATGTTTTCCTCTTTTGACACCCGTTTGGCATTGACTATATAATGCTGTTATACTGATGGTTACCTGTGTTTGTTTTTCTTTTTTTAGAGATTCCTGTTTTGCTCTGGCAAGCTTTTTGAGTATTATATGCCTTCGTCATTAAAATAAGGATACTGACTATGAAAATCATTGGAACTGGAAGTGCTTTACCCTCATTATCTGTCACTAATGAAATGTTGTCCGTCTTTTTGGATACCAGTGACGAATGGATCCGTACGCGTACCGGGATCCTGGAACGCAGGATCATATCGGACGAAAATTTGAAAGATCTGGCTGTGGAAGCAGCCAAAAAAGCCCTCGAAGAAGCAAAAATGGACGGGTCGGAACTTGACTATATTATATGCTCCAATGTGGTGAATTATTACGTGACTCCTTCATTAAGCTGTCTAATAGCCGGTGAAATAAATGCATTATGTCCCTGTGTGGACCTGAATGCAGCATGCAGCGGATTCATTTACGGACTGGATATGGCCCAGGCATACCAGATAGCCGGAAAAGCAAAAAATATCCTGGTCATTTGTGCAGAAGAACCAACCCGTATGTGCAGCTGGAAAGACCGTAACACAGCGGTTCTTTTCGGGGACGGGGCAGCCGCCGCAGTCGTCACGGAAGGAAACGATTTTAAAGCTTCATATATTACCGCCAGGCACCGGCCCGAGATCCTTTATTACCAGAGGCCCCTGGAAGATTGTCCTTTCGTTAAATACCAGCAACGGGGCGTGCCTATGTACATGAACGGGAAAGAAGTCTTTAAGATGGCTATCAATGCTTCCGTGGAAGGAATTGAACACATTTTAAAGGAAACGGGACTTACTGCAGATCAGGTGGATCATTACATTTTACATCAGGCTAATATGCGTATCATAGAAACCATAAGGACGCAATTGCATCAGCCTGTTGAAAAATTTCCCCACAATATTGAGCGTTTGGGGAACACCTCATCAGCAAGCATCCCTCTTCTTTTGGATGAACTGAGCAAAAGCGGAAAATTGAAATATGGAGACACCGTTATACTTAGCGGCTTTGGTGCCGGATTCACTGTTGGTACCTGCCTTTTTAATTGGACCATGAATTGATTATTGTATGAAAACTATCAAAAGCAAAATATGTGCGTTGACAGGCATTACCTATCCCGTTTTTCAGGGAGGTATGGCCTGGATATCGGAAGCCAGGCTGGCTGCAGCTGTTTCGAACGCAGGAGGATTGGGAATCATTTCGGCTATGAATGCAGACGCTTCATACCTCAAATCTCAGATAAAACTATGTAGGAAGCTGACAGATAAGCCATTTGGTGTAAACATCATGCTTATGAGCCCTTTTGTCGAGGAAGTGGCAAAAGTCGTGCTGGATGAGAAGGTGCCTGTAGTAACAACAGGTGCCGGAATGCCTGGAAAATACATGGCCGGATGGGTTGATGCCGGGATCTGTGTAATCCCCGTAGTGGCATCGGTAGCCTTTGCTAAAAGGCTGGAAAGGATGGGTGCCTCGGCCCTTATTGCAGAAGGAGCGGAAGCCGGAGGACATGTGGGAGATCTGAACACGATGGCCCTGGTGCCACAGGTATGTGATGCCGTATCCATCCCGGTGGTTGCTGCCGGAGGTATTGCCGATGGCCGAGGTATTGCTGCTGCTTTCATGTTGGGGGCCGAAGGTGTACAATGTGGCACACGTTTCCTGGCTGCCGAAGAATGCCAGATCCACCAGAATTACAAGCAAAAGATCATCTTTGCCGGAGATACCGACACCATAGTGACCGGGAAGAAGCTGGGACACCCGGTAAGAGCTCTGAAAACCCCGTTTACAAGGAAGTTCGCACAAATGGAGAACGATCATGACATTACCCAGGAAGAAGCTGACAATTACGGAGCCGGTGCTTTACGACGGGCTGCCCTTGAAGGAGACGAAAAAACGGGATGTTATATGGCTGGACAAAGTGCCGGACTGGTCAAAAAGATCCAGCCTGCCCGGGAAATTATTGAAGAAATGATACAGCAGGCTGCTGTCTTGTTAAAAATTTGAAGACCAACAACCTATGAGAAGAATTGTAATCACAGGAATGGGGATCATATCCCCTGTCGGAAACAGTGTTCCGGTTTTCTGGAATAATCTAAAATCCGGCGTATGCGGAGTAGAACTCATCCGCTCGTTCGACACTTCGGACTTATCGGTAAAAGTGGCCGCCCAGGTGAAAGACTTCAATCCTTCAGATCATGGAATAGATGCCGCAACAGCGCGTAAAGCAGACCTGTATACCCTGTATGCTCTGGCAGCAGCCTACCAGGCCATGAAAGAAAGTCACCCGGATATGGACCCGGAACGACTGGGTGTTTACGTTGGTTCGGGCATAGGAGGAATCCACACTTTTATAACCGAATGTAAGAAATACTTTGAAAACGGGCCAAACCGCGTATCCCCGCTGTTCATCCCCACTATGATCTCCAATATGGCAGCCGGAAATATTGCCATTGCCCACAATGCCCAGGGTCCCTGCCTGCCCGTAGTGACGGCCTGTGCCACATCCACCCATGCTATAGGCGAGGCTTTTCTGGCTATCCGGAACGGTTATGCCGATGCCATCATCGCAGGAGGGTCCGAGGCGGCTATCGTTCCCATTGCCGTAGGAGGATTCAACAACAGCCGTGCCCTGTCCCGGGCAGAAGATCCCCAAAAAGCTTCGATCCCCTTTGATGTGCATCGGCAAGGATTTGTCATGGGTGAAGGAGCGGGCATTGTAGTTCTGGAAGAATACCACCGTGCTGTCAACCGCGGTGCAGTTATTTATGCCGAGGTAACCGGGTACGGGAACACCTGCGATGCTTTTCATTATACGGCTCCCCGGCCCGATGGTTCCACTGCAGCCCGTGCCATGCAACGGGCTTTGTCTGACTCGGGGTATATTCCCGGAGAAATGATCTATATCAACGCACACGGTACCAGCACCCCCCTGAACGATCCGACCGAGACCATGGCCATTAAAATAGCCCTAGGGGAAGAAGCAGCCCGCAAAGCCCTGATCAGCTCCACCAAATCCATGACAGGTCATATGCTGGGAGCGGCAGGCGCCGCCGAGATCATTGCTACTGCCCTTGCCCTCAAAGAGGGTATTGTTCCTCCAACCATTGGATTGGAGAACCCCGATCCGCAATGTGATCTGGATTATGTTCCTGGAAAAGCCCGTAAGGCAGAGATCACCATAGCCCTGTCCAATTCCCTGGGTTTTGGAGGTCACAACGCCTCGGTGGCTTTACGTAATTTTAAACCCTAACGTTATGGTCAGAAAAGAAATTATGGAATTTCTGCCCCATAGGGAGCCTATGCTTCTTGTGGATCAGATGGAAGTGGATGAAAACAATGTGGCTCATGCCCGGTACACAGTTACCGGAGAAGAATTTTTCCTGAAAGGACATTTTCCGGACTATCCCGTTGTACCCGGAGTGATCCTGTGCGAAATCATGGGACAATGCTGTAGCCTGCTGGTAAAGGAACATCTGGTGGGAAGAACTCCTTTTTATGCCGGGATGGACAAGGTCAGGTTTAAAAGACAGGTGCGTCCCGGAGATACCATTGAAGTAAGGGGATACATCACAAAACAAAAAGCCATGGTGTTCTTTGTTAACGCAGAAGCCCGAGTGGACGGAGAGCTTTGTGCACAGGGAATTCTGTCTTTTGCACTGGTTCAAAGATCCGGCATATGATTCCATGTGTTCATATCCATTGTTTTCATACCGTAAAGGTGCAATAATTGACAAACCGAGAAGTTTTTCCCAAATTTGAACAGTATTTCGTCTGTTCTTATGGTATGGATTAAACTGGGCATCCTGATCATTGGATTCATCTATGCGGGACTGATTCCTTTCACCGTACGGCGTGTGGTCCGGCAAATAGATTTTGATCTGCATCAGCAAACCCTGAGTTTTTTAAGTAATAAAACGCTTTATGACAAACGATACGTCAGAGGTTATACCCGGCTGTTGTTTGCAACTGCTGTATTGCATTATGTCTTTTTTGGGCTTTTATCAAAATATTATAACCTGGGAGAACACGAAACTTACATGCAATACATAACTTACAGTTTCGCCTTTCTGACATTACTGGCATTCGTTCCTCACAACATCAGACCCTACAGTTTAAAACGTTTAAGTACCACCCTACAACGCTTGGCTCATAATATGTTAGCGATTGTGGTATTTTTTAGCCTTCCCACACTAATTATCCTGTTCCAGACAGCTGTCATAGAAACGATGCCTTTCCTGGGAATTGCCGGATTGATCCTTATTGGCGGCACATTGATCCTTACGGCCATGTATATCATCCGGCAGGGTGTCAATGGCATCAGCGAAATATTCTTTATAAACGGCATCAGTTTCTGGACCGTTTTTGTTACAATATATACAGTGTTGTTTGGGTAAAATATTCATTTACAACATGCAACATAATAATATAATTTTTCGTCTTGAAAACATGAAAAAAACATTATTTCTAACAGTCATTGCCGGAGCTGCCTGCTGTTATTCCTGTTCAGGACTCATAGGCAATGGCAAGGCCATTGAGGAAAGCAGAACCATAACCCGGGCATACACGGGAATACGTGTGGAAAGCGCTATCCGTGTTTATTTATCGGATAATGTATCTGAAATTCATGTTAGGGCTGATGAACTTTTCATCCCTTTTCTGGAAACCTATGTCAATGATGATAATATTCTTGTAATAGAGTATTCCGAAAACATGATTGGATATTCATCGGTTCGTACAGAAGTGACGGTCCCCTGCCACCCTTTTCTAACATCATTTGAAGCTTTCTCTGCATCCAGGATAGACGCAACATGCGATCTTTTCCTGAGCAATGTATCGTTTAAGGCCAGCGGAGCTTCTTTTTTAAATTTCACTGGCAGTGCCATCGATTGCGAAGTAAATCTGAGCGGAGCTTCCCGTTTTGAAGGATTTGATTTTACCACTGTAGTTCTGGATTGTGATCTTTCGGGAGCCAGCCGGATGGAGATTACTTGCCAGGGAGCCATGAAAGTCAAGGCCTCGGGGGCAAGTAAGGTATTTTATAAAGGAGATTGTGTCATTACCTCCATAGAAACATCGGGCGGTTCCGAGGTGACAAAAAAATGACAGGTCTGATTTTCAGCCGGAGCTACTGATGGTGATGGTTGGCAGTTTTCACCCCTTCCTCATATGTATTATGAATGGCTCCGAATGGATGTTCAACAGGAGCATATATTGAATAAATCTTCAAAGGCTCCTCACCCGTAACAACAAGGCTATCGACAGAAATGTCGTGATGGCTTTCATTTCTAATTGGTTTGTGGTTAGCTTCCAGTCTGTTAAAGTTAATAATTTTTTCTATTTTTGGGTGTACTGACCGATTTATCATATTATGATCAAATCTACATGCATATCATTGTTTTTATTTCCCGGAGTTTTGCTGTTTTCCAGAGCGGAACAACAGGTAGTGCTTTACAGAACGAGATTCTGCCGCAGGGCTCTTTCTTTTTTGGAAGGCGTTTACGAAGGATCCGGACTAAAAGACCTGCTGAAATCCCAATAATTTGTAGACATGGACAGAAAGCAAATCTTTACTATTCCTAATGTGTTGAGCTTTTACCGATTATTGGCTTTTCCGTTCATTCTTTGGTTCATTATATCGGGAAAAGAATGTCTATACGCTATTTTTTTAATCATCAACCTGGTAACCGATTTTTTAGACGGGTTAATAGCCCGGGCTTTCAAGCAGGAAACCGAGCTCGGGGCCAAACTCGACTCTTTTGCCGATAATCTTACCTATATTCTTGCCTTTACCGGGCTTTTTGTTTTCAAAGGGAATGATTTTACGCCTCATCTGATTAGTTTCCTGATCTTTATAGCATTCTTAGTCGGGTCCGTAGTTATGTCGCTGATCAGGTTTAGGACTACACCCAGTTTCCATTTGTATTCCACCAAGATAAGCGGGTATATTCAGGCGGCTTTCTTCATTTGCCTGTTCACGGTTGGTTTTATTACCGCTTTTTATTATTTTATGATCGCATGGGGTATCATGGCGGCCATCGAACATATGATCATCCAGCTTATCATTCCCCAGATGCGCTCAAATGTCAGGGGATTATACTGGGTATTGAAAGAAAAGAAAAAGAAATGATTTTTCATTCCGCTTTTGAATATAACTATCTGTGGCTGCCTCTTATCGGGTTAATTGTAGGATTCCTGGGTTCCCTTACAGGCGGAGGGGGCGGGTTCATTTTTATACCTCTGCTTACCATCCTTTTCAAAGTTCCTCCGCAGATAGCCATCGCCAGCTCCCTGGCAGCCACATTACCTATTTGTCTGGCGGGAGCTTACGGGCATCATAGGAAAAAAAACCTGGATTTGCGCATTGGTTTGGTCTTTGCAACAGCTGGGATCTTTGGCGCTCTGCTGGGGGCACGTATCGTCAATCTGATGACGGCACGTCAACTGCGTGTAAGTTTCGGCGTTTATTCCATTATCATAGCTGCAACCATGTATATTGGTCAAAGAAAAGACAGGAAGGCCATCGCAAACGGAGACGGACCCAAGGTTTTGACAAAGGCAGGCACATATTCCAGAAGTTCACTGTTCGGATTTCTTTCCGGAGTCATAACCGCCACATTCGGGACAAGCGGTACCGCCCCCATTCTATCAGGACTTATGAGTATCCGGATGCCCCTTAAACTTGTTTTGGGGACCTCTCTTCTAGTTGTGTTCGTTAACACCTGTTCTGCTTTAGGAGCACATTTTCTGGTTGGTAAAATCGACCTGACTATAGTTTATTTTCTAGCTTCGGGATCCATTATCGGGGCATTGCTGGGGCCACGCCTGCTGGCAAATATTAAAGTGGACAAAGCAGAAGGGCAGGTGCGTTTCTGGTATGCACTGGGAATGGTTATTTTTGGGATATTAATGATCGTTCTGTAGTTTTACGGCAATGATCCGTACGATATATATTATCATTTTGATTTACTTCCTTACCGGAGGCGTAGCTTTCTATTTCATTGGTAAAAGAAAAACAAAAGAAGAGGCTCGGCGGAACCGTATTAAATACATTGCCTATTTTATCATCATCAATTCCGTATTCCTGAGCATAGCAATCAATCCGGTTGTTTTCAGGGTTTTAGCCGGATTTATCGTAATAATGGGATTGTACGAATTGTCAAAATTGTTCTTTGGATCCGGCAGGCAGAGAAAAGTTTTTTTTCTGGTAGCTCTTTGTGTATATGCCTTCTTGTCAGCGTTATTTCTGGTCTTTAGTGCTATGGATAAAAACTGGATCCTGTTTACATTCGTCATTTTATCCGTATTTGACAGTTTTAGCCAGATAGCAGGACAATTATGGGGAAAAACCAAAATTGCTTCCAAAATCAGCCCCAATAAAACACTGGAGGGAGTAGCCGGAGGCGCACTGGTATCTTTGTTGACCGCCGTTTTTATCAGGGGTTTAATTGGATTTGGGATCGGAACCATTATCCTGCTGACGCTGGGAGTGGTGGTCTGGGCATTTCTGGGAGATATGGCGGCATCGTTCTTCAAACGTTATTATAACGTAAAAGATTACTCACGTCTTATTCCGGGACACGGAGGGATCCTGGACCGTTTTGACAGTTTGATAGCAAGTGGTGCCTGGATGGCTTTTTTAGGATATTTAATAACATATACCTCATGACCAATCAGATAGCTTTAACCGTAATCATTCTTATAGCCATAATACTTGTATTGGCTTTTACAGAACTTATGTACAGGCGTCTGGACATTAAAAGTGAGATCACAAGGAAATTTGCGCATTTCACTACGACGCTCTCTACCGTAATTTTTCCTTACATATTCAAAAGTCACTGGTATATTTTGGTACTGGCTTCATTCTTTTTTGCGTTACTGTTCATCAGCCGTCACGGTACCCAACTGGGGTCTATTCACAAGATAGACAGAAAATCAGTGGGGAGTTACGTGCTGCCAACCGCAATTTATATTTCGTTCCTGATTTCTTTTCTGCTGAAAAACAAATTTCTGTATGTTCTCCCTATCTTGATCCTGGCTATTTGCGATCCTATGGCAGGTATCCTTGGAATGAATTTCAAAAGAAAAAACCGGCAGATCCGGATTTTTGGACATACCCTGCAAAAAACGTTGTTAGGAACATTCTCTTTTCTGATTTGCAGTTTTTTAATAAGCGTTATTGCTTTATACCTGTATCTGGGAGTCTTCAACTACAAGACCTTCTGGCTTGCCATGGGAGTTGCCGTAGTTGCAACGCTTACCGAAATGTTGTCAACCAAAGGATGGGATAATCTCCTGATCCCTCTTAGTACACAATTGATGCTGATCTTTTTCCTGTGACCGTCAAGTTCTGCCATTGCATTTTGGAATACTAAAAGAAAACGGTAATTTTAGTACATGAAATCAAATTATCTGCTGGCAGTTCTAATGGCACTGCCCCTGTTTTTTTTATCGGGATGTGATGATCTCGTTGCTCCCGAAGTACAGACGGCTGCAGTATCTGAAACCGCGACCATGTCTTTTGTCTGTGGGGGAACGGTTATCGGCGATGGCGGTGCGCCCGTAATAGCACGTGGTGTATGCTGGAGTACGGGATCAGGACCTACCGTGGATCTGCCCACAAAAACAATTGACGGCTCGGGGTTAGGATCTTTCACCAGCTCCATTAACGGACTGCTTCCCAATACTACGTATTACATTAGGGCCTATGCCACAAATCTTGCAGGCACTGCTTACGGGAACCAGATAACGGCAACCACCCTGACGGCAAAACCTTCGCTCGCCACCACGCAGGCCTCGGAAATTACATCCTACGGTGCGCTTAGCGGGGGAAACATCACTGACGACGGAGGATCTGCAGTGACTGGCCGAGGTGTCTGCTGGAGCACTTCCCCAAATCCGGAGGCAGATCTGACAACCTGTACCAATGACGGGACAGGAAAAGGACTTTTTTCAAGTACCCTTACAGGACTGGCATCCAGGACCATTTACTATGTGAGGGCCTATGCAAGAAACAGTGCCGGAGTATCTTACGGACAACAAATCCAGCTGCAGACACCGGCCAGTTTTTCATTATCACATACTTCACTTACCCTTTCCGCCGCAGAAGGGAATGACAACTCTATAAGTGTAACGGCGTACCTTCCCTGGACGGCAGATATTCAGGGAAACAGCGACTGGATAACAGTCGGACCCAAAATGGGAGAACCGGGAACCAATCGATTGACTGTTGCCGTTCAGGTTAATTTTTCTACAGAAGACCGCCACGAGACCATCCGGATAACCTGCCAGGATATGTCCATGGATATTCATGTCACACAATTACGTGCAGGCGGTTATAAAAATGACGGAGATCTCTTTTAATCCGGATGCCATGAAAAAGTTCATTTTACCCATAATTACCATACTTTTAATCTGCGGATGCAGGCAGGAAGAAGAAAAGAAAAATCCCCTTACTGAAATAGGGACCATGGAAATGGCTGGTATTCTCCCTGGAGCAGAAGATCCTTCCACACGCACCACACTGCACAACGACGGATTGCTTACCCTATGGAATACGGATGATTCCATAGGTGTTTTCGGGAGTAAGGCTTCCAATATCCGTTTTAACTTATCCTCCGGAGCAGATACGCCCTTGGGAATATTTAACGGTCCCTTTACCGAAACTCCTTTGTATGCCTATTACCCCTATTCACAATCCGCCGGAGATTCCTACAACAAAATCCGGGGACAATTGGACTCGGTTCAGGAACAGGACGGCGAGAGAGATATGTTCGCCGCCTGCGACTGGAAGGTCAGTACTTCGATCACAGGAAACGAACAGGACGGATATCGCATCTATTTCAGGGAGATCATGACACTATTGTCATTTACCATTGATGCCACGGGAACACCACTGGAAGGAGAATTTCTCAGATCGGTGACCTTAACTGCTAACAACAGGAAATTGGCGGGAAATTTCAGCATAGATCTGTCGGCTCTGGAGGCCGTCCCCGTTTTCGATGAAGAAGCAGAAGGCTCAGTAACCCTTAACTTAGTGCATCAACCGGTTCTGGAAGCAGGAAAGCCCGTTACGTGCAGGATGATGGTCAATGCGGGGATCTCGGTCGGAGACACACTGAAAATTACACTGGAAACCAGCCGTTCAATTTCTACCACAACCATACCTGCCGGAAAAACCATGAAATCCGGCTACCGGTATCATGTTCCGCTGCTTCTTTCTGAACTGAGAGACAATACAATTATCAGGGATATGGCAGACCAATACAGATATAATACGTACGGCATATACCATAAAGAGGATACGCTTGTCTCCTATAAGGCTTTCCGGGACCAGTGGAGCATTATGATAGGTAAAACGCATTATATATTCCGGATCCAAAACAATGCACAGAAAAAAATTGTAAGCATTGAAAATATTCCTTTGAATCCCGGGGCAGGAGAATATTTCAATATTGAGGTCTCCGTTTATGGCGCCGGCAATATCCGGCAGGGAACAAAACGGGTGCGCGTCATCAGGTGTGAAGATCACAAATTATTGCTGTACGATTACGGCAACGAGACCAGTTACCTTGTTTATAATTAATGCACTATGAAAAACATATTCCTTAGGTCATTACTGATCGTATTTCTTACTTTTTTTTCTCATAGTGCCTATGCTGTAAAGGCTTATCCTGGTCCCATTCGGGTTACACAACCTGATGGATCAATTATCACCATCCGCAGGCATGGTGATGAATTCCTTAACTGGACCACCAGCGGAGACCGTCTGGTAAAACAAGGCCCGGACGGGTTTTATTACCTGGCCGAATTTTCAGTACAGGGTAATGTGATCGCCACCGGCACAAGGGTAAAGACCGGATTGCAACAGCAAGATGCAACAACGATCACGCCTCCTGCCGTTGCCGTTGAAAGGGCACGATGGCTGAGGGAAAAATTTGCCGGTTATTTTTCTACGCGATCCGATGTTTCCCGGCTTCACCAGAACTTACTGCCTGAGGTTAAAGGGCCTTCCAGCTCAATTGCAAAGGGAGAAAAAAGATTCCTTGTAATCCTGGTACAGTTCAGTGACCTGTCATTTGTTACTACTTCGCCTAAAGAAGCATTTTTCAATTTGCTGAATCAGGATGGTTATGCAGCGAACGGTGCTACCGGTTCTGTCAGGGATTACTTTTATGAAAATTCCACAGGGGCGTTCGATCCGTTGTTTGATGTCATCGGCCCCGTAACACTATCTAAAGAGGTTTCATATTATGGAGCTAACAACAACAAAGGGGAAAACATCTTTGAACGTGCCCGGGAAATGGTGGTAGAAGCTGTACGCCTGGCAGACAGCAATCCGGGAGTGGATTTTTCACAATACGACAACGATCAAGATGGTTTCATAGACAATGTTTTTATTTACTTTGCCGGACATAATGAGGCAGAAGGCGGACCCGACCACACCATCTGGCCTCATGCCTGGACAACATACGATAAAAGTATCAACGTAGACGGGGTAAGGACCAATTCCTATGCCTGCACATCCGAACTAAAAGGGGCCTCCGGAACCGCTATGGCCGGTATAGGTACCTATTGTCACGAATTTGGGCATGTAATCGGATTACCCGATTTTTATGATACAGACGGAAAAGAAAACGGAGAAGCCAGGGGATTGGGTCCCTTCTCACTCATGTCAGGAGGAAATTACAACAATGCCGGAAGAACTCCCCCCTATCTAACAACCGTGGAAAGAATCCTTCTGGGTTGGAGATCCAATGAAATCATTGCATTTGATGCCGAGGGGGATTACAGCCTGGACCCCGTTTCCAGGAATAACGCTTTTGCCGTTGCCACCTCTAACGACGACGAGTTCTTTATTTATGAATACCGCCAGAAGACGGGCTGGGACAAGAATGTCCCCCGTTCGGGTCTGCTCATTTTTCATATAGACATGTCGGATAATATGATAGGTGGAAAAACAGCGGCCCAGAGATGGCGCAACTGGGACGGGATCAACAACTATGCTTCACATCAGTGTTGTGATCTGATTGAGGCCGTATTTCCGGAATCTGCCATCAGTTTTAATGACCAGGTTCCTTTTCCGGGACAAACGAATAATACGTTCTTCACCGACACGTCGTCTCCTTCGGCCAGGGATCATGCCGGCAACTCCATAGGTGTATATCTTGCCGATATAGCAGACCTGAGTACCCATGCCACATTCACGGTTATGATGAGTTCCTCCCTGGTTATTACAGGAACGGTAACCGATAACAATGGTGACCCGGTCAAAGAGGCGACCGTCACACTAACTCATCAGGCGGCAGAACCCACATCTCCGGCAGCCATATCTTCCGGCATGGCCGTGGTTGCATCGGGTAAAATCATGGCAATGCCTCCAAAAACAACCGGTACTATTGATGTGATTACCACAGACGAAAACGGATTTTACTATTTCAAAGCCGGCACCAAAGAAGGCACATACATCATTACTTCCGAAAAAAGCGGTTATTACCCGGCTAAAAAGGAAATAAATGCATCCAGGCCGGGAACGGTCGTAGTAGATCTCACGCTGACCAGGATAGAAGAAGTACTCCTTGACGGGATCCTGAAAAAACACGGGCCTTGGGAAGGTTATGGAGTCGGATACGGATCTCCCGGAGGGACCATATATGGGGCGGTGGGTTTCTCTGCACAGGAACTCGCCCCCTACCAAGGGAAGATGATCAATTCAATGTCGTTCCTGATTAACGGAACAACGGCATCCGAGGTAGGTGTCTTCGTTTGTTTTGGGAATGAATGTGCTTTTTCCGGCATTCTGACAAATCCTTCATTCGAGGTTATGATGAACGTAGATCTGTCACAGCTTGGGATCGCCATACCTTCCGGTTTGGACGCAAAATTTGGTTATTACGTAAAAGACAGTGATAACGGATATCCGTTGGCGACTGACAACGGCCCCATGGTTCCTATGGGCGGTTATGCGGGTAATTCAATAGAATCGCTTACCGCCACATGGAAAGAAGAAAATGACATTGACGTGAATATTCAGATATCTGCAATTGTAGGGGATGAAGACAACTTGCTTTATTCTCTGGGATATTATATAATCAGTTATGACCCAAAAGAGTACAGGACCGGGGATCTCTTCACATTAAAATTAAATGATTCACCTTCTGTGCCGGATATTGAAAGACCTTTGGCGGTACAATGGTACTTCAACGATCAGGAACATAATACAGGGGACGTAATTACCCTGACCGCAGGAAATCATACCATCAGGGCTATCCTGACGTTTAAAAATTATACACAAACCATTGTACAGGAGATACATGTTGGCACATCGCAGTGATGAGGATCCCGGATTTTTTAAAAAAACTGTTATTGGACCGGTTGCTTGATCTGGAAGACACATTGGTTTTTAATCAATACGAAGATCAGGCAGTCGACTGGGAAAGGATTGAAAATTTGTATATTCATATCCCGTTTTGCAGGAACAAATGTCTTTATTGTCCTTATTTCAAAAAGACTTATCAGGAGCAAAAAGCCTGGTTCTTTGGGGAATCGCTTCTACGTGAAATTGAATTGCATGCCTGGTGGCTTAAAGGCAAGGAGATGCAATCACTGTATATTGGGGGAGGAACCCCCACATTAATGACCAACTTGTTGATTCAAGCCGTCGAAAAGCTTTCTGCATTGTGCATCCTGAAAAACATTGCACTAGAAACAACTCCGGCTGAAATCAACAACCGGGTACTGGTGGAATTACACCACATGGGGTGTAACATGATCAGTCTGGGTGTTCAGGATTTTCACCAGAAATACCTCAGCAGCATTGGTCGTAATTATTTAGTAGCAGATACTTTAAAAGTCATAGAAAAAATTGGCCTTCTTTATTATGACACCTTTAACCTTGACCTGATTTTTGCTTTTCCGGGACAAACAATACAGGAATTGGATAAAACACTGCACATGGCCATGGCAACGCCTGCACATCAATTGACTTTTTACCCGCTCTTTACATTTCCCTATAGCACCATCGGCCGTTTCAAACAACTGAAAAAGGTGATCATGCCGGACGGCTTGACCAGAAAGCGGATGTATTATCACATTTGCGACAAGTTGCTGGGCAACGGTTATAAACAAGTATCCGTATGGAGTTTTCTGAAAGGAGGTAAGGACAAATATTCTTCTGTAACACGTGACACTTATCTGGGTTTGGGACCATCGGCCGGAACATTTACCGGAAAACAATTTCTTTTCAATACCTTCCATATGAACGATTACATTTCTCTGCCCCTGCACAACCGGATTCCCACTGCTTATATTATGAATATAACGCCCAATATGGAGCGTCTGTTTTGGATTTACTGGAGATTGTATGAAACCGCCATACCTTTAACCGCCTACAAAGACCGTTTTGGGAGTGAATTCTGTGATGATTTTAACCACTGGTTATGGCTTGCTGACAAGCTACACTACACGGTGAAAAAGGATAATCACATCGTTCTTACCAAAAAGGGCATACACCGGGTTCATTTGCTACAGAACCATTTTTCCCTGGATTACATCAACCGCATCTGGACTGCCTGTACCCAGGATCCACCTCCGTCAAAAGTGCCTTTATGTACCTGGTGTGCATGAAGTAGGAGTCTCCGCGTTGCCTTCCGTCAGGCCGTTCTGCCCGGGGTATATTTGCACCTCGCACTCTGTTTTATTTGTGGCTGATTCTTTTCTTATATTTGTACTATGAAAAACAGAACTGTCATATTTGGCGGCAAACCCGTCACACTAGCCGGAAAAGAGATAAAATCCGGCGATAAGGCACCCGATTTCACCGTCGTGAATTCCGGGCTCAAACCTGTGAAACTTTCTGATTATTCAGGCAACGTGATTATTATTGCCGTATACCCTTCCATAGATACAGGCGTCTGCCAGGCACAGAATCGTCGCTTCAATGCAGAAGCCACTAAAATGGAAGATGTTGTGGTATTGTCCATTTCTTGTGATCTTCCGTTTGCACAGAGACGCTTTTGCGCTGCTGAAGGACTGAGTAAGGTTATTGCCCTGTCCGACCACCTTAACGTGGAATTTGGCATCAAATACGGATTCCTTATGGAGGAATTACGCTTATTGGCAAGAGGCACGGTCGTGATAGATACCGCCGGAATAGTCCGTTATGTGGAATACGTTGCAGAGATCATACAGGAACCCAATTACGATGCTGCCCTCAAAATTGTGAAAGACTTAAGGGCTTCATTGTAACTGTGCCCGTAACAACTACCTGACATTGTTGGCGTAGATTGAGACTTTTTCTGGCTATACTTACAGAACCCTTACAACCCGTTTCCATACTGTATACACAGATACGGGAACGGATGGCTGCATACCGCATCAAATGGGTCCCTCCCGCCCAGTATCATCTGACGGTTTTCTTTTTCGGTAAGGGACCCCCGGTAGTTGTCCCGGATCTCTTGCCATGCCTTGCGTCTGACGCTTTCCGAGAGCCGGCCGCTACCTTCAGGCCCTACCCAGTGTATGTCGTATCTTTTTTTTCTATATTTGCAATATCATGGATCTGCAGATCATCGAACTTTCTACAAGGTCTGATCTCAGTGACCAAGCTGTTAAGTATTTTTGGGAATGTTGGGGAAAGGAAAACAAGGGGGCTTTTTACAGGGATTGCATAGAACAATCGCTATGGTATTAATATTTAAATCATGAAAACATCTGCCAGACCCCCTGCTGTGGCCGGCAAGTTTTACGCAGCCACACCGGGTACATTGCAAAAAGAACTGGAGCAATTGTTCCAACAGGCAAAACCCCCACAATGTGATAACGTCCGGGCGGTAATCAGTCCGCATGCAGGATACGTCTTTTCCGGAGGTGTGGCAGCCTCGGCCTTCAACCAGGTGGATACCGGAAAGAAGTACGAAAGGATATTCGTTATAGGGTCTTCTCATCATGTACGCCTTAACGGTGCGGCAGTATATACCGAAGGTGATTTCCGCATGCCCCTGGGCGATGTCGCGGTAGATACTCAATTTTGCCGGCAGCTGGTCTCAGACTATCCGGATTTTTTTGTTTCCGATAGCAATGCACACCGGGACGAACATAGCCTTGAAGTGCAATTGCCTTTTCTGCAATACGTCCTAAAGAACGATTTTGTTATTGTCCCTATCATCATCGGAACTGCGCGTATCGCAGTTTGCAAAAGAATTGCAGAAGCCCTTGCCCCATTTATGATAAAAGAGAATCTGTTCGTGATCAGCACGGATTTTTCACATTATCCGCAATATGAAGATGCTATAAGGGTAGATGCCGCCACTAAAGATGCTATCCTGAGCAACGATCCCGACGGGCTGCTCAAGACCCTTGATCATCATGACAATCAACGTATTCCGGGACTGGTTACATGTCTGTGCGGGTGGACCTCTGTACTCACATTGCTATACATGACCACAGGGAACGAATCCCTTAAATACGCTGCTATTGATTACAAAAACTCAGGTGACGCGCGGGAATATGGCGAAAAAGACCAAGTGGTGGGTTATTGGGCCATCGCCATCTCCGATCAAGGATTAGAATTCTCTTCACAGGAAGAGGCCATCCTGTTAGATATTGCACGTAAAGGAGTGGAATCGGCCGTTCTCAGAAACGAAGACCTTAGGCTCAGGTCTCCCCGGGATTATTCCCCTGCACTGCACAGGCATTGTGGTGCTTTTGTTACGTTGTATCAGAATAAAATGCTTCGCGGTTGCATCGGTCGTATTACCTCTGATATACCCCTATACAGACTGGTCCGTGAAATGGCAGCCGCCGCAGCGCTTTATGATGATCGCTTTTATCCAGTGGGAAAAGACGACCTGCAAAACCTGAACATTGAAATCACTGTTTTGTCCCCCCTGATATCAATAAAAGATGTGAAGCAGATAGAACTGGGAAAACACGGGATCCTGATCGAAGGACAGGGCCGGTCAGGCGTTTTTCTGCCACAAGTGGCCACTGAAACCGGATGGTCCTTGGAAGAATTCCTGGGACATTGTTCCAGGGACAAGGCCCACCTGGGATGGGATGGCTGGAAAACCGCCCGTATATATGTTTTTACGGGAAAAATACTTCATAGCGCGGGATCCTGAATATCCCACACCCCGGGAATGAAGGTGTGGCAGAAACTGCATCTCCCGTTTTCTATTAACCTTTTCACAACATTGTACTGATGCCGCTCCACTACAACATTGCCGCAACCGGGACAGAATGTATGGCTTTCTATATCATCCGGTACATTCCCCGGGTAAACAAATCGAATGCCATATTCCAGTGCTATGGTTTTTGCCCTTGTCAGGTGTTCTATTGACGTTGGCATAAGATGAGGCAGCTTGTAAGTGGGGAAAAAGCGACTTATATGAAGGGGCGCAAAGGCAAATCCGTTTGATGTCAGCCACCGGCACATAGACCTGAACTGCACTGGATCGTCTGTAATACCGGGAACGATCAAATGGGTAATCTCGGTCCAGACACCCGATTTGCCCATGGTCAGCAAGGTGTCCAGAACGGGCTGCAGTTTACCTCCTGTCAGATGCCGGTATGTTTTGTCGTCAAAACATTTCAGATCAATATTGGCAGCATCAAGATACGGAACCAGGGCAGCCAGAGGTTCCGGATCCAGGTATCCGTTGGATACCATTACTGTTTTTAAACCATTTTCATGCGCCAGAACGGCTATGTCGTACATATATTCGTAAAATACGGTAGGTTCTGTGTAAGTAAAGGCAATGGAGGGCACTTTATAACGCAGAGCGGTCTGTACTACCTGTGCAGGAGAAAGATTTCTTTTTCCGGTTGACAGGGGAGACGCCTGTGATATGGTCCAGTTCTGACAATTCAGGCAATGAAAATTACAACCGGCCGTGGCTATGGACAAGATATCGGTTCCGGTCAGGAAGTGATATAAAGGTTTTTTTTCTATAGGATCCACCGCCACAGAACAAGGATTGCCATAGGCTACAGAATACAATGCCCCTTTGCGGTTGGTCCTTGTGCGGCACAACCCCCACATTCCCTCCCCGATCACACAATGGTGAGGACAAAGAAAGCATTTCACGGAAGAGCCCTTGCCGGCAGTCCATAATTTTTCCGGTATCCTGTGCATAGTTGTTTAATAACTGGCTACAAGATAGTGAAATTTCAGGACTTACAATAAGGCTGCTTCTGCGAACGGGTCGGTCATTCGCCGATGATTTTTACCAGAATACGTTTTTTTCTTTTACCGTCAAACTCGCCATAGAAAATTTGTTCCCATGTCCCAAAATCAAGGCGTCCCTGAGTTATGGCAACCACCACTTCCCTCCCCATCACCTGACGTTTCAGGTGCGCATCGGCGTTGTTTTCCACACCATTATGACGATACTGGGAATAAGGCTGTTCGGGAGCCAGGCGTTCCAACCACTTTTCAAAATCATGATGAAGTCCCGATTCATCATCATTAATGAAAACGCTCGAGGTTATGTGCATAGAATTGCACAGCAGCAGACCTTCCTTAACACCGCTATCCTCCAGACATTTTAATATCTGGGGTGTAATGTTTACAAAAGCTCGGCGTGTGGACGTTTCAATGTAAAATTCTCGTCTGTATGTTTTCATCTCAAAAGGTTTTCAATGTTATAAAGATACAAAAATTAGGGAAGCACCCAGAAAAAACATTCCAGTTTTCTTAAAATTTGTATATTTATTGCCTATCTGGAAAAGCTCCGTGACAGAAAAAAGGATCATGCAAAAACATCTGGCAGAGACCGAATTCAAGGCTCATTTTATTGTTGGGATCATTCTGGTGATCACCCTTAAACTGATTCTTTACTCCGTCGTTTCACTAAGTATTCCCGATTATCTCCCCTGGGGTTACCTTTCCAGGGCCATGCTATGGCTCTGGCTGCTGCTTATCTGGTTATACGTGCGTTATATAGAGAAAAAACCGTTCCTGCTCCTGAAGGAAGAGAAACGTTCCTCTCTTTTCTTCTATATCACATCCATTATCATCCTGATGGCAGTCATGATTGGGCTTAACCTGATCCCCGATCTTTTCAACCATCTTGAAATGCAGCTTGCCGATATGCATGTTCAGGCCGAGATGGAAGCTTACCAGCATGAACGACCTTTCCTGCTGATCATCACCGCCTTTACTGGAGGGATCGTCGAGGAAATGGTCTTCCGCGCTTATATGCTGCCCCGGCTCTATTCTATCCTGACAAAAAAATGGGCAGCCGTGCTGATCTCTTCGATCCTTTACGCTGCCCTGTATTACACGTACGGCACATGGCTTAACATGCTGATACCTTTTCTGACAGGTATCGTTTTTGGTTATTTTTATATGAAATACCGGTCAATCTCTATTCTGTTGATAGCACATATAAGTGCTTTATTGATCCTTGGCGCGATACATTCCTGACACATCAGGAGTACATTACACGCATTTTTTTTGTATATTTCGGACTATGTATGCTATACCCCAGGACAGCTATTGTTTAGTGACCGGTACTGCACACGGTCTGGGAAAGGTTTTTGCATCGGAACTGTCGGCAAACATCAATCAGCTAGTCGCCAGAAGAGAAATAGCTGATGTCTGCAACACCTTGCAGGATAACAAACACAATACAACCTCATGAAAACCGTACTGGTTACCGGCGCAAACGGGCTCCTGGGCACCAACGTTGTATTGGAACTGCTCAAAAGGGATTATGCCGTGAAGGCCCTGGTCCGTGACAAACGGAAGTTCATCGATTACACCCACCCTCAATTGGAACTAGTCACAGGAGACATCAGGGACTACAAGGCATTGCATATGGCGGCAAAAGACTGTGATCTGATCGTGCATGCGGCTGCCAATACATCGCAAACTCACCTGAAACTTTCGGATTACGATCCGGTGAATCATATGGGGACAAAAAACATACTGGACATCTGCAGGGAATTCAATATCAAACGTCTGGTCTACGTTGGAACGGCCAATACATTCGGTTATGGTTCAAGGCAGGAACCCGGAGATGAACAGATTCCGCCCAAATATCCCTTTACCCGTTGCCTATACGCCCTGAGCAAACTTAAGACGCAGGAATTAATTGACGCGGCAGCAACAGATGGTCTGGACGTGGTGACAGTCAGTCCCACTTTCATGATCGGGCCGTACGATTACAAACCGTCTTCAGGCCGGATCATCAATATTGCACTTAACAGGAAGGTGGTTTTTTATCCCCCTGGCGGGAAAAATTTCGTTCATGCCGGCGATGTGGCTCGGGGTGTTGTCTATGCACTCGAAGACGGAGCTGTGGGAGAAAAGTACCTGATGGCCAACGAGAACCTATTATATCGGGATTTTTTTCAGATCATCTCGCGTCTTACCGGCAACCAGCCCATTATGATTCCCCTTCCAAGACTGCTGTTATTAGTTGTTGGCCTTTCCGGAAACTTGTTGAGGTTTATTGGTGTCCGGACTCCTATTTCATACAATAATATGAAAATCCTTTGTGTCAACAATTTTTATTCAAACCGAAAAGCCCTGTCCCAGTTTAATATGTCCTTCCTCACAACAGAAGAAGCAGTGCGGGATGCATTGAAGATGGGACCTTTCCGAGCCTCATTAAAGTATTAATCACTTAAAAAGTAAAGCTATGGAATGTTTTATTGAAAATCTGGAGTGCCTGAATCCCGAGTACTTCTTTATTTTGCCCTTAATAATTTTTGGGGTAATAATCGGCTGGTATATCTCGGCACTGTTGATCGTTGCTTACTGGTTCATTTTCAAAAAAGCCGGCAAACCGGTCTGGGCATGCATCATCCCTGTGTATAACATCCTTGTCTGGTTGCAGATAATTGGGAAACCCTGGTGGTGGATATTGTTGATGATCATCCCGTTTGTAAATATCGTTTTCCTGATCTGGGTACTCAATCTGTTGGCGAAAAGCTTTGGCAAAAGGACAGATTTTACTATCGGGTTGATACTACTTCCATGGATATTTTTCCCCATCCTTGGTTTTGGTAAATCTGAGTATAATGGACCTGCAGGTAAATAAGACTCGTTCTGTGGGTATACATTCACTGCGGTAATCTGAGATAAACTGCATATCCGGATCCGTTAACATGGGAAGTAAATTCCCTGTTCCCGGCTGTAGTCCGGGGGCTTGTTGGCAACAATTGGGTCTTTGGAGAGATCAATATTCTGTTGCGCTCCGGAACTTCAGATGATTGTTACTTTTAGTTTTTTTCTTGCAAATATAAAACACACTAATCTATGAATGTAACCTTTGAAACCATGTCTTTCGAGCACAAGGAGGCTGTGATGGACATATACAATTATTACGTAAACAACAGTCTGGCTGCCTATCCGGATGATGTACTCCCTTATGAGTACTATGAAAAATTTCTGGACATGACCAAATGTTATCCTGCCTACGTGATCAAGGAAAATGACAAGATCGTAGGGTTTTGTCTGCTTCACGCCTACAATCCCTTCCCTACTTTTAAGGAATGTGCCGAGATTTCTTATTTCATCTCTCCCCAACATACCGGAAAAGGACTCGGGACAAAAGCTTTGAAAAGACTTGAGGAGGATGCTTTAAAAGTAGGCATTAAGACCATTTTAGCAAACATTTCCTCTATGAACTCGAGAAGCATTGATTTTCACAAAAAAAACGGCTTCGTGGAATGTGGCAGGTTCCAGAAAATCATTACTAAAATGGGAACTCCGTTTGACATTATCTGGATGCAGAAAACCCTGAAATGATTCATCTTTACACTGGCAACGGGAAAGGAAAAACCACCGCAGCCCTTGGATTGGCTATACGTGCTGCAGGATCCGGCAATAAGGTGTTTTTTGCTCAATTCGTCAAGGGAAAAATGTATTCAGAATTTCTCGTACTAAAAAACATATCAAACATTACTGTCAAACAGTATGGTCGAGAATGTTTTATCTATAACACCCCCACATCGGAAGATGTGCATGCAGCCAAGGAAGGTTTGGAAGAAATACGAAAAATTCTTCCTGGAGGAAGGTATCAAATGGTTGTTCTGGATGAGGCATGCATTGCTCTGTATTACAACTTGTTTACTTTGGAGGAATTCCTCCGGACAATCCAGCTGGCACCACCGGAAACAGAAATTGTTATTACAGGCCGTTATGCCCCCGATGCTTTAATTGCTTGTGCTGATCTGGTAACCGAGATGCGGGAAGTTAAGCATTATTTCAGCCGGGGCATAGAGGCACGAAAAGGTGTGGAATATTAACCTGCGGTATGCAATTCTGTATGATCGTCCTTTTTCATCTCAATGAATTTTTGCCTTTTGGCTGTATATAATTCTTTGAGATAGGGATTTTGACTGCAATCCACAAAATGCAAATTGCGATTGGTATTGATATCGAGTTTTTTTAAGTAATTCCGAGTACAGTTCAAAGTCTTAAGTTGCGGATTTCCTTCCAGGTACAACACCTGTAAATTGTTTTTCCAGCACCATAGGAAAACCAGGTTCCTGCAATGACTTATGTCAAGGGATTCAAGTCTGTTCATCGCGCACAAGAGGTATTCCAGGTTGACGTTGGTTTTCAGATCGAGCGTTCGTAACTGATTTTTTCCGCATATCAGATGTACCAGCTCCTTGTTGCCTCTCAGTTCAAGGGATGTCAGCTTGTTGTCGCGGCATGAAAGACGTTCCAGCTGCGTATTACCACTCAGATCTATTGAAGTAAGCTGGTTTTCATTGCATTCCAGCACCTTTAAAGAAGTAAAATACTGGATGCCTTCCAGAGAACAGATCCCCCTGTGGCTGCATACTATTACTTCCGCATCTGCAGCTTCTTCATAACTTATGCGCCCGTCCTGATCAGAGTCAAATTGTTCCAGACAATACTGCCGAAATAACGGATCTGGAATATGCACATAATCCGGATTACTGCAGAACGGAAGACAAGACAGCAACCCGCATATCGTCATTAAAATAAACACCCGGACAATCATTAAGCATTTAATTATGAACAGATTAAATACAAGACCGCGAATATAGAAAAATGATTATAAGGAACCAAAAAAATATTGTTTATTTTTTGGTTGATAAACTTTGAGCATTAATTTGTTTTATTAAAAACGAGGCCGTATCTTTGCGGCTCATAATGAATATTTAAGCCGTTCGAGCATCCAAGCTGAACGGCTTAATCTTTTAAGAGCCGGTCATAGAACATCTTAAAAAAAAGATCACTGCAGGCCACAACCTGTTCATGGGAATATTGAAAATAATGCTATCCTGAGTTTTGCTACGTCACGTTTTGACGTCCCTATGGCCGTTCTTTATCCGCCCCGGAGCGGGAACAGGTGCACAGACCGGCTTTACATGGTGAATCTCAAACCTTGTCCTGTTTTATCCCGTTTTTATTTGTAATTTTACACTGACCTAACAGGCCACTTTCTCTATCGATGACCTAAATAAACTTAAATACAACCATGGCAAACGCACAGGAACGCGAGGAGCTCCACCGCACCATTTGGCAGATTGCAAACGATTTACGAGGCAGTGTTGACGGGTGGGACTTCAAGGCTTATGTATTGGGGATGCTCTTCTACCGCTTCATATCCGAGAACCTTATCTCATACATCAATAAAGAAGAACGGAAGACCGGCAACCAGGCATTCGACTACACCACCCTGTCCGATCAACAGGCAGAATACGGCCGCTCAGACACAGTTAAGGAGAAAGGGTTCTACATCCTGCCCTCGGAGCTCTTTGTCAACGTCAGGAAACGGGCTGCAACAGACGCCAACCTGAACGAAACCCTGGCCCGGGTATTCAAGAGCATAGAAGCCTCGGCTCGTGGCACAGAAAGCGAAAATGCCTTTAAAGGCCTCTTTGACGACATTGACGTGAACAGCAACAAGCTGGGAAACTCCGTTATAGAAAGGAACGGGAAGCTGGTCAAGATCCTGGACAGCATAGGCGGGCTACGCCTGGGAGATTTCCAGGATAACTCCATAGATGCCTTTGGCGATGCCTACGAGTTCCTGATGACCATGTACGCAGGCAATGCCGGCAAGTCCGGAGGCGAGTTCTTCACCCCGCAGGAAGTGTCCGAGTTGCTGGCCAAAATTACCGTTGTGGGGAAGGAGCAGGTGAACAAGGTCTATGACCCGTGTTGCGGTTCCGGCTCCCTGCTGCTGAAGTTTGCCAAGGTCCTGGGCAAGGACAAGGTTCGTTTGGGCTTCTTTGGGCAGGAAATCAACCTGACCACATACAACCTGTGCCGTATCAACATGTTCCTGCACAACATCAACTACGAAAAATTTGACATAGCCCACGGCAATACCCTTACCGATCCCAAACACTGGGACGACGAGCCCTTCGACGCCATCGTCTCCAATCCACCTTATTCTATCAAATGGGAAGGCAAGGACAATCCCCTGCTCATCAATGATCCCCGTTTTTCCCCGGCAGGGGTGCTGGCACCCAAGGGCAAAGCAGACCTGGCCTTTACCATGCACATGCTTTCTTGGCTGTCCACCGCAGGAACGGCCGCCATTGTCGAGTTTCCCGGAGTTCTTTACCGAGGCTATGCCGAGCAGAAGATCCGCCAGTATTTGGTGGACAACAACTACATTGACACGGTGATCCAGCTCCCTCCGGACCTTTTCTTCGGCACCTCCATAGCCACTTGCATCATTGTGCTGAAAAAAAGCAAGAAAGACAACAACATCCTGTTTATCGACGCCTCGGCCGAGTTTGTCAGAAGCGGCAATAAGAACAAGGTTAGCGAAGAGAACCGGGACCGCATCCTGAAAGCTTTTATGGCCAGGACAGACGACGACCATTTTGCCAGGCTGATTCCCAACAGCCAGGTGGCAGAGAACGACTATAACATTGCCGTAAGCAGCTATGTGCAACCCAAGGACACCACAGAGCAGGTAGACATCAAGGAGCTCAACGCCCACATAGCCCAGGTGGTCATACGCCAGAACACACTCCGTGCTGCCATTGATGAGATTGTGGCCAATCTGGAAGGAGGTGCACTATGAAAGAAGAACAAAAAGGTGAGTTTTTAATTTACCAGTCAGAAGAAGGGTGCCCTAAAATTGAAGTTCGTCTCGAAAACGAAAACATATGGCTTACACAAGCTCAGCTCGTTGAATTGTACCAATCGAGTAAATCAAATATAAGTGAGCATATTAAACATATTTTTGAAGAAGGTGAATTGTCCGAAAATTCAGTTGTTCGGAAATTCCGAACAACTGCCACTGATGGCAAAGATTATAATACAACCTATTATAACCTCGATATGATTATCTCGTTGGGTTACCGTATCAAATCGCATATTGCCACCAGGTTTCGTATCTGGGCTACCGAACGCCTGAAAGAATACATAGTCAAAGGCTTTACGATAGACGATGAACGCCTGAAAAAAATGGGCGGCGGCGGTTACTGGTATGAGTTGCTTAACCGGATTCGTGACATTCGTTCGTCCGAAAAGGTTTTATATCGTCAGGTACTCGATTTATATGCTACCAGTGTAGATTATGACCCGAATACCCCCGAATCGGCTGAGTTCTTTAAAATGGTACAAAACAAACTGCATTATGCTGCTCACGGGCATACAGCAGCCGAAGTAATTTACCAGCGTGCCGATAGTAACAAACCGTTTATGGGGCTGACTGTTTTTCCGGGCGAACAACCTTCTTCAAGAGACATTACTGTGGCCAAGAATTATTTGGATGCCGGGGAGCTGAAAATCCTAAACAATTTGGTATCGGGGTATTTCGACTTTGCCGAGGTACAGGCGATGAAACGCAAGCCCCTATATATGAGCGATTACATAAAACAACTAGACAACATTCTTTCGGCCACCGGAGAAAAAATACTGTCTGGTGCAGGGAGCGTAAGTCACCACCAGGCCATAGAAAAAGCCAAAGCCGAATTTAAAAAATACCAGGTCAACACGCTTTCTCCTGTCGAAAAAGACTACCTGGAAAGCATTAAATCCTTACAGAAAAAAATTGGCAAGGAAGGAAGTAAAAATGAATAAAGTAGAAGAACTTATCCAACAGCTTTGCCCGGAGGGGGTGGAGTATAAGGAATTAGGGGATGTTCTCGATTACGAACAACCCACTAAATATATTGTAGAGTCTACTAGTTACCATAATGATCATGAAACGCCTGTATTAACTGCTGGTCAATCATTTATATTAGGATATACAGATGAAACAGCAGGTATATATGAAGCAAGTAAAGAGATTCCTGTTATTATATTTGATGATTTTACTACCTCTTTTCATTGGGTTGATTTTAGTTTTAAAGTGAAATCGTCAGCAATGAAAATGCTTCGTCCAAAGATCGACGTTGATGTTATTTTCAGATTTGTCTATTTTGCGATGAGGTGTGTAGATTATAATCCTCAAGACCATGCACGGCAATGGATTTCTGTATACTCCAAGTTTCAAATTCCTATTCCCCCTCTCCCAATCCAGCAAGAAATCGTCTCCATTCTTGATAAGTTCACCCAGCTGGAAGCGGAGCTGGAAGCGGAGCTGGAAGCGGAGCTGGAAGCGCGAAAGAAGCAGTATGAGTATTACCGGAATGAGCTGCTGACCTTTGGGGACGAAGTGGAATGGAAAACGCTGGGAGAATGTGTAGTTATGAATATTGGTGGGGGAACACCGTCTAAAGCAAAACCAGAGTATTGGAATGGTATTATACCTTGGGCTTCGGTTAAAGATGTAGTAAACTGTGGTACCATAATAAACGAAACACAGGATTTTATTACGGAAGAGGGATTGAAAAATAGTCCATGTAATATAATTCCAAAAGGGAACATTATAATAATAACAAGAATCAATCCAGGATTGGCTGTTGTTACAGGAAAAGAAATTGCTATCAATCAAGATTTAAGAGGATTGTTTTTGAAAAATTTTTTAGATGAAAAATTTTTAGTTTATTTCTTTCAAACAATTAATATTGGAGGAAAAGGAACAACCGTAAAAGGAATTTCAATTGATGAATTAGAACGAATTAAAATCCCCATCCCTCCCCTTGCCGAGCAGGAGCGCATTGTGAATATACTTGACAAGTTCGATGCCCTGGTCAATGACATATCAATAGGTTTGCCGGCTGAAATCGAGGCCCGGCGCAAACAATACGAATATTACAGAGGTAAACTTTTAACCTTCAAGAAATATGAGTAAGATTTCCATTCGTTTCTTTAACGACCGCGAAGTGCGAGCCGTCTGGGATCAGGAAAATGCCCTGTGGTGGTTTTCTGTTCTTGATATTGTAGCTGTGCTCACCAATCAGGACGACTACAAAAAGACACGCAACTATTGGAAATACCTGAAAACAAAGCTCAAAAAGCAAAACAGCGAACTGGTTAGCGCCACTAACCAGTTGAAAATTCTTGCGCCCGATGGGAAAATGCGCTTGACAGATATGCTGGATTACAATGGTATCATTACCCTGGCCAGGCAATTCCCCAGTAAACAGGCAAGCCGTTTCATAGATTGGTTTATCTACAGCGATGAAACCATTGACGGCAAAAGCAAGCATAAGGCATACGCCTTATTTGAAAGTTCTTTAATTGACAGCATGGAAGTGGGTTCGGTAAAAGGATTGCAGCAGATTCACGCATATCTGTTTGGCGGGCTTTACGATTTTGCCGGACAGATAAGGCAGAAAAACATTTCTAAAGGCGGTTTCAAGTTTGCCATGGCACAGCATCTGGACAACACGTTACTGCAGATTGAACAAATGCCTGAGAATACATTCGATGATATTGTCGAAAAATATGTTGAAATGAACGTTGCCCATCCATTCATGGAAGGTAACGGACGAAGCACCCGCATCTGGCTGGATCTTATATTGAAAAAACGTCTGAGAAAATGCGTGGATTGGAGCAGAATAGGCAAAAACGACTACCTGAGCGCAATGGTCAAAAGTACTACCGACAGCACAACAATAAAAAACCTGATTAGAAATGCGCTGACCGATGAAATAAACAGCCACGAAGTATTCATGAAAGGAGTCGATTACTCCTATTATTACGAAGAACATTAATCCTTTGGAATGATGATACAGTATGCGCTTGTTGCTGAAAACCCGGAAAGCACCGTCGTTGCTGAATACAAGCCTCCCTACCGGAAGGAGACTGCCTATCAGAGCGAAGCAGACCTGGAAAAAGCGTTTATTAAACTGCTGCAGTCCCAGGCCTATGAGTACCTGCCCATCACCTCGGAAAGCGATTTGATATCCAACCTGCGCAGCAGGCTCGAGGCACTGAACCAATACAAGTTCACCGATGCAGAGTGGAACCAATTCTTTACATCCAGGGTGGCGAACCTGAACCTCGGCGTAGAAGAAAAAAACCATATCATTCAGGAAGACCACATCCAGTTGCTGACCAGGGAGGATGGCACCGTAAAGAACATCCGGCTCATAGACAAGGACAACATCCACAACAACAGCCTGCAGGTCATCAACCAGTATGAAACCGACCAAGGGCAAAGGCCCAACCGGTACGATGTGACCATCCTGGTAAACGGGCTGCCACTGGTTCACGTGGAACTCAAAAGAAGAGGCGTCTATATAAAAGAGGCCTTTAACCAGATCAACCGCTACAGCCGGGAGTCGTTCTGGGCCGGGAGCGGACTCTTTGAATACGTGCAGCTCTTTGTTATCTCCAACGGCACCTATACCAAATATTACAGCAACACTACGCGTTCTACCCATATAAGGGAAACAGCGGAAGGGAGCATCAAAAAAGGGAAACAATCAAGCAACAGCTTTGAATTCACCTCCTGGTGGGCCGATGCCAACAACCGCTCTATCCCGGACCTTATGGATTTTGGACGGACCTTCTTTGCCAAACATACGCTGCTGAATGTATTGATCAAATATTGTGTGTTTACCACCGACCGGGTTCTGCTGGCTATGCGTCCCTACCAGATTGTAGCTACGGAAAGAATCCTCAACAAGATCAACGTGTCCAACAATTACAAGACGTATGGGACCGTTAGGGGCGGAGGGTACATCTGGCATACAACGGGCAGCGGGAAAACGCTCACGTCTTTTAAAACAGCTCAGCTAGCCAGCAAGCTGCCTTACATCGATAAAGTACTGTTTGTAGTCGACAGAAAGGATCTGGACTATCAAACCATGAAAGAGTATGATAAGTTCCAGAAAGGAGCTGCCAACAGCAATACCAGCACCACCATCCTGAAACGACAGCTGGAAGACCCCGAGGCCAGGATCATCATCACAACCATTCAAAAGCTGACGATCCTGATCAACAAGCATAAGAACCATCCTTCATACACCCAACGTATAGTCATTATTTTTGACGAGTGCCACCGTTCTCAGTTTGGGGAAATGCACCTGGCAATTACCCGGACTTTTAAGAAATATAACCTCTTTGGCTTTACCGGGACACCTATCTTTGCTGTTAATGCCGGCAATTTTGGCGTCTCTACCCTGCGTACCACAGATCAGGCCTTTGGAGACAGGCTGCATACCTACACTATTGTTGACGCCATCAACGATAAGAATGTGCTTCCTTTCCGGGTGGACTACATCCGTACCATGCGGGAAGAGGATGAGATTGCCGACACAAAGGTATGGGATATTGACCGGGAAAAGGCCCTGGCAGCCCCACAGCGCATCAGCAATATCGTTAGTTACATTCTTGAAAACTTCGACCGCAAAACTAAGAGGAACTCATTCTACAAGCTCAACGACCGCCGCCTGGCCGGGTTCAATTCCATCTTTGCCGTATCATCCATTAAAGTGGCCATGCAGTATTATACCGAGTTCAAAAAGCAGATGGCTGCCCTTCCCAGCGATAGACAGTTGAAGATCGCCACCATCTACAGCTTTGGTGTCAATGACCCGGTGGACGAGGAGCTGGGTATGATAGAGGATGAGAACCTGGACAACACCGGGAACCTTGACCAGAACTCACGCGACTTCCTGGATGCTGCCATCACGGACTATAACGCCATGTTCAAAACGAATTTTGACACTTCCAGTCAGAACTTTCAAAACTATTACAAGGATGTCTCAGAGAAAGTGAAAAAGCGGGAAATTGACATGCTGCTTGTGGTCAATATGTTCCTTACCGGCTTTGATGCAACAACCCTCAATACCCTGTGGGTGGACAAGAATTTGAGGCTGCACGGGCTGCTGCAAGCCTATTCCCGCACCAACCGCATTCTCAATACCATCAAGACCTTCGGCAACATTGTCTGCTTTAGGAACCTGGAAAAAGCCACTAACGAAAGCATAGCCCTGTTTGGAGACAAAGAAGCTACCGGCCTGGTACTGCTCAAATCCTTTAATGAGTACTACAATGGATACAAGGACGGTGAGAAAGATATGCCCGGCTATGTAACGCTCATCAGCCGCTTGCAGAGCGATTATCCCCTGGGGACAAAGATTGTCGGGGAAGAGAAGAAGAAGGAGTTTATTAAGCTGTACGGCGCCATACTCAAGCTCCGTAACATCTTGACCACCTTTGATGACTTTGCCGGGAACGAGATCCTGAATGATCGGGATGTGCAGGACTACCACAGCATATACATAGATCTGTACAACGAATTCAGGCTTAAACCCAAAAGGGAAAGCGAAGACATTACAGATGATATTGTCTTTGAAATGGAGCTTATCAAGCAGGTTGAGATCAATATTGACTACATCCTGGCCCTGGTAAGAAAGTACCACGAGGGCCATCTTAAAGATAAGGAGATTGTAGTGACCATAAACAAGGCCATAGATGCAAGTGTGGATTTACGCAACAAGAAAGACCTTATACAGCGCTTCATTGAATCCCTGACTCCCACTTCGGATGTGGATGACGACTGGCGCAATTTTGTGGATGAGAAGAAAGTTGAAGAGCTGGATCGCATCATAGAAGAAGAAAAACTGAACCGGGAAGAGACATACCGTTTCATGGACAATGCCTTCCGGGATGGCTATGTCCCCTCTACCGGGACCGCACTCACAAAAGTCCTTCCGCCTGTCTCCCGTTTCTCACCCACAGGAGAACGCAGCAAAAAGAGAGAGTCCGTCCTGAGCAAACTCCTGGAATTCTTCACCCGGTTCTGGGGTATTGCCGGAGGTATCCTCAGAACGCCATAGTAAATGACCTTTTTCGCGGCCACAGGCCGCAGGGCCTCCCCCCGGGGAAGGCGGTGGTGGGGGAATCAAAATGGAAAGGCCCCGGGGCCCGCGGACAAAAAAAGGCACCTGCGCAACGCGCAAGTGCCTTTTAGTCCGTGGGCCCAGCTGGACTTGAACCAGCGACCCCCTGATTATGAGTCAGGTGCTACTAACCGACTGAGCTATGGGCCCCTTTTTCGTGTACAAATATACACGAAAGCTATGTTAATATAAAATCCAGATCAAAGAACGTAATCGCTACAAAGCGTCAGACTTTGATTTCAACCTCAACGCCACTGGGCAGTTCCAGCTTCATCAGGGCATCCACCGTCTTGGGAGTAGAGCTGTAAATATCCAGCAGGCGGCGGAAAGAGTTCAGTTCAAACTGTTCCCGTGCTTTCTTATTGACGAAAGTGGCCCGGTTGACCGTAAAGATTTTCTTGTTGGTGGGCAGGGGTATGGGACCGCTGACCACTGCGCCGGTTGCCTTGACGGTTTTAACGATCTTATCGGCAGACTTATCCACCAGCATGTGATCGTAAGATTTTAATTTGATTCTGATCTTTTGGCTCATTGTATTAATGTGTTAACCAAGTATTTTAAAATTCAACATTTGATGCGTGAAAACCTTTGGCCCATCCGGTTTTTTCAATGATTTCACTGGCCAGCGTGGCGGGTAATTCTTCATATTCAAAGAACTCCATCGAGCTGGTGGCACGGCCCGAAGACAGGGTACGGAGCCTTGTAATGTACCCAAACTGTTCTCCCAGCGGTACTTTGGCCTTGATAATGCGAGCATTGCCTTTTGAGTCCATATCGGTTACCTGTCCGCGGCGTTTGTTCAGATCGCCAATGATATCTCCCATATATTCCTCCGGAGTGACAACCTCCAGGGCCATGATAGGTTCCATCAATACGGGCTGCGCCTTGGGTGCAGCTTTACGAAATGCCTGGCGTGCACAGATTTCGAACGACAGGGTATCTGAATCTACCGTATGGTAAGACCCGTCTGTCAGGGTCACTTTCATGCCTGTGACAGGATATCCGGCCAATACTCCGTTTTCCATAGCTGCCTTGAATCCTTTTTCGACAGCCGGAATGTATTCCCGGGGAATGTTGCCACCCTTCACCTGGTCAACAAATTGCAGGCCGGTCACTCCGGGATCCGCCGGCTCCAGGGTAAAGACAATATCGGCAAATTTTCCTCGTCCGCCCGTTTGTTTCTTGAACACTTCGCGGTGTGTAACGCTACCCAGGATGGTTTCCCGGTAATTCACCTGTGGGGCTCCCTGGTTGATCTCCACACCAAATTCACGTTTTAGGCGGTCTACGATGATCTCCAGATGCAACTCGCCCATTCCGCTTATAATTGTCTGACCGGTTTCGGTTTCGGTACGAACAGTAAATGTGGGATCTTCCTCGGCAAGTTTGGAAAGAGCCACACCCAGTTTGTCCAGGTCTTTCTGTGTCTTGGGTTCCACGGCCAGTCCAATGACAGGATCAGGGAAAGTGATGGCTTCCAGCACTATGGGATGTTTATCCACACATATGGTATCTCCTGTACGCAGATCCTTGAACCCGATGCCGCTTCCAATGTCTCCGGCTTCGAGGAATTCTACGGGATTCTGCTTGTTGGAATGCATCTGGTATAGCCGGTTTATACGTTCGCGCTTTCCTGTCCGGATATTCAGAACGGTCTTACCCGTCTCAATTTTGCCCGAATAAACACGTATATAGGCCAGACGGCCCACAAAGGGATCGGTGGCTATCTTGAATACCAGGCCGCAGAAAGGCTCTTCCACTGAGGGAGTTCTTTGCTCATTTTTCTGTGTATAGGGATTCACCCCCACAACGGCTTCAATGTCCAGGGGGGACGGAAGGTAGTGGCAGATGGCATCCAGCAGGAACTGGATTCCCTTGTTTTTCAGGGAAGATCCGCATGTTACCGGGACGATCTTCAGGGCAAGCGTTGCTTTGCGCAGCGCTCCAATGACTTCTTCCTGGCCAATGGAACCGGGATCTTCAAAGAACTTTTCCATCAGTGAATCGTCATATTCGGCTACTGCTTCTACAAGCTTCCCTCTCCAGAAGTCCACTTCTTCCTGCATGGATGCAGGGACTTCTGTTTCTTTATAATTGATCAGTTCTTTGCTGTTGCTATCATAGATCAGGGCTTTGCGTGAAAGCAGATCCACGATCCCCCGGAATGTTTCTTCCGATCCTATGGGAAGGCTAATGGGAATGGCGTTGGCACCCAATTTATGATGTATTTCGTCCACTACGGCAAGGAAATCGGCCCCCACCCGGTCCATTTTGTTGACAAAAGCCAGCCGGGGGATCCGGTACTTGTCGGCCTGACGCCAAACAGTCTCGGATTGGGGCTGTACACGGCCCACGGCGCAGAACGTGGCTACGGCACTGTCGAGTACACGCAGGGAACGCTCTACTTCTACGGTAAAATCCACATGTCCGGGGGTGTCTATGATATTGATCTGGTACCGGTTTTTGCAGCAATTCCAAAACGCTGTGGTAGCAGCCGAGGTGATGGTTATACCCCGTTCCTGTTCCTGAACCATCCAATCCATAGTCGCAGCCCCTTCGTGAACCTCCCCTATTTTATGGGTCTTGCCCGTATAATAGAGAATGCGTTCAGACGTAGTGGTCTTACCGGCATCGATATGGGCCATGATGCCAATATTCCTTGTATATTTTAAATCTCGTGACATTTTCAGGTGCTCAAAGATACCCTGCCTCTAGAAACGGAAGTGAGCAAAAGCCTTGTTGGCTTCGGCCATCTTGTGCATATCTTCTTTACGCTTGAACGCGGCACCTTCGTTGTTGTAGGCAGCAACGATTTCGGCGGCCAGTTTTTCGGCCATGGAATGCGCTGAACGTTTTCTTGCGTAATTGATCATGTTTTTCATGCTTAATGAAATTTTCCGCTCAGGACGCACTTCTGTGGGCACCTGGAAATTGGCTCCTCCCACGCGGCGGCTCTTTACTTCAACCTGCGGCGTGATGTTTTCCAACGCTTTTTTCCAAATGTCCAAAGGAGCCTTTTCAGAATCTTTCACCTTCTCACCTACAATATCCAATGCATCGTAAAAGATGCCGTAGGCAATACTCTTCTTTCCCTGAAGCATCAAATTGTTCACAAAACGTGTAACCAGCACATCGTTGAACTTGGGATCAGGAAGTAGAATTCTCTTTTTAGGCTTTGTTTTTCTCATTTGATGTAATTAATTATAAAGTTATTTTTTCGCTTTGGGCCGTTTGGCTCCATAGAGCGAACGTGACTGTGTCCTTCCCTCTACCCCGGAGGTTTCCAAAGCACCTCTGAGTACGTGATAGCGAACACCCGGCAGGTCTTTCACACGACCTCCGCGCACCAATACGATGGAGTGCTCCTGAAGGTTGTGGCCTTCACCGGGGATGTAAGCATTGACCTCTTTCTGATTGGTCAGGCGTACACGAGCAACTTTACGCATAGCGGAGTTCGGTTTTTTAGGAGTAGTGGTATACACACGTACACAGACACCACGTTTCTGGGGACAAGCGTCCAGAGCACGGGATTTGCTTTTTTCTACCACGCGTTCCCTTCCTTTACGGACTAGTTGTTGAATTGTTGGCATAATGTATTGTTAATCTTTGCTTTATGTATTTTTCCTGTGCGTAAAACGGGTTGCAAAGATAGGATTAATTTTTTTATTTACAAACAAGTTGCTGACAATTTACCCTTATTACCAAACGAAAAGCGTAGGTATGAGCAAAAGCGCCCCGGCCACAATAAGCCCCAGAATAAAACGCCAGGCCCAACGGACCCACCGGGTATAAGGGACCCGGGCTATCCCGAGCACCGCCATCAGCACTCCAGAGATGGGGGTTATCATATTGGTGAATCCGTCTCCAAACTGGAAAGCCAGCACCGTCGCCTGACGCGAAACGCCTACCAGATCACTGAAAGGCGCCATGATGGGCATGGTCATGGCCGCTTTTGCCGAGGCAGAAGGTATGAGCATATTGATGACCGTCTGGATCATGTACATCACCTGAAGCGAACCGCCCCGACCCATGGATTCCAGGCCTCCGGCCATGGCAAAGAGGATCCTGTCCATGATCCTTCCCTGTTCCAGGATCTGGACGATCCCTGCGGCCAGTCCCACGATCAGTGCCGCTCCCAGGATGTCGCGGGCCCCTTCGGTCAGCTTGCCTACTATGGTATTAGCAGAAAAACCGGCCGTCATACCGCTCATGATACCCAGGGCCAAGAACAGACCCGATATCTGGCTCATGTACCAGCCATAACCCAGGACACCCACGATCAGGAACAAGACCGTAAAGAGCACAAAATGAAGGATAAGACGTCTGGCCGCTCCCTCTCTTTTTTTCCCTGTAAGGGCCCTCAGGCCCCCTGCCGCATACAGCAACGTGAGGACCGGTATCAACCCCGGAACATAGAGGCTCCCTACGCCCATAGCAATGTGTGTGGCAGGGAAACATACGGAAAAGCATATCAGGGCTGCCAGCACCAGGAAATAAGCAGTCCAGGCGGTCCATCCCGGCCCCGGCTGCCCTCCTGCGGTTTCCGGAACGGGATCCGCCTCGGCAAGAATCGCCTCCCTGCGGAGGTTGTCCTCTTCCCACATAGGTGAGATCCCGGGATTTTTATGCACTTTATGCGCATACCTCAGTACAAAGACGATGGTTCCCGTTGTCAGCACGGCCCAGCATGCCAGGCGGTACCCCATGCCCGAAAAGATGGGTAGGCCCGACAAGTCCTGGGCAATTCCTACAGTAAACGGATTCAGGAAAGCCCCTGCAAATCCCACGTGGGCAGCAACATACACCATACACACACCCGTTATGGTATCGTACCCCATAGATAAGGCCAGGGGTACGATCAGAGCGGCAAAGGCTATGGTCTCTTCGCTCATCCCAAAGACGGCTCCAAACAGACTGAAAAGCACCATAACCACCACTATTACCAAGTTATTAACGCCTATGCGCCGCATGAGCGGATATCGTTCCATACGGCGTCCAAATTCTAAAAATGATCTGATCCCGGAATCTACGGCCTTTGTGGCATTGACCACCCAAAAGGCGGCTCCCACACACAGAATGAACACAATGATCCCTGCTTGTTTTACGAATCCGTCATAAAACGCAGTGAACACCTGCCAGGTCTGCGGTCTGGATTCAACAGGGCAGAATTCGCCTTTTGTATACTGTCCGCCCGGCAACACCCAGGTTAGCAGGGCCGCCATTAGGATAAAAATAAAAATAATGACCGGAGGGACCGGAAAACGTTTTTTCATTTTGTCAAAGATACGCCGTATTTCAAAAAGTTTGTCACATTTTTATAACACCCCATGTCCATTCTGATAATACAATAAAATGAGCAAAGGTTTTTTCTTTTTTATATCTTTATCCTTTAAAAAATCCATCTAAGTATCCAATACCATTGTACCCAAATCTCAAAATTTTATGAAAAACCCGTTATTTTATTCTTTTCTGGCTATACTTTTGAGTATAATTCCCCTATCCGCCCAGGATTTCAATACTGAATACAAACAACTCGATTCACTACCGGCTATTTCCCGTCTGGTATACCACACGGCCATTAATCCCCAATGGATCGACAGTTTACACCTCACCTACGAGATCCGGGATAAAGAAGGATTGAAGGGATATAAAGTCAATGTTTCCGACAAGACGAAAGAATCCTGGACAAGGGAAAAAACTGTTTCCGGAAGAGATCCCGTTTCTAATCACGGTTTTCCCGGACAACAAACAAAGGATGTGTATGATTCTCCGGACGGCAAATGGGAGGCGTTCATTAAAGATCATAATATCTGGCTGAGAGAAAAAGCCACAAAAGAAGAAACACCGTTAAGTTATGACGGCACCGAGAATCTCTATTATTCACGCATTTACTGGTCTCCGGACTCAAAGAAAATAGCCGCCATTCAAACACAAGATGCCCCCATGCACAGGATTCCTCTTCTGGAGTCAGCCCCTGCAGATCAGAAACAGCCTAAACTGCAATGGCGCGATTATTATAAACCCGGAGACCTGATTCCTGTTAACCGTCCCACCCTGTTCCATGTTGAACAAAAGCAGAAAATTGAAATTGACACAAGAGATTTCAGCAACCCGTTCCGGTTGTACATCAGGAAATGGGCCGATAATTCCGAATGGTTCAGCTTTGAGTACAACCAAAGGGGTCACCAGGTTTACCAGGTTGTGCACGTAGATGCCACCAGCGGACAAACCAGGGTGATTGTAGACGAAAGGTTCGACACCTTTATACATTACGACCGGAATTTCATTCATTACACAAAAGACGGGGAAAGCCTCATTTGGTCTTCCGAAAGGAATGGGTGGAGGCATTTGTACCTGATAGATGCACTTACCGGTCAGGTAAAGAAACAATTGACCAAAGGAGAGTGGGTTGTACGCCAGGTCATTGAAGTAAATGAAGAAGAAAACTACATTCTCTTTATGGGGAATGGGAAAAACAACAGCGAAGATCCTTACAACCAACATTATTATCGTATGAGGACGGACGGAAGCCATCTCATTGACCTTACTCCTGAAAAAGCCAATCACAAGGTGAATTTCTCGCCCGATAAAAAATATTTTACAGATATTTACTCGCGCCCCGATATGGAACCCATATCCATTGTCCGTTCAGCCAGCGACGGGTCTGTCGTCATGGAATTAGGGAAAGCAGATATCGCGGACCTCCTGGCCTACGGATGGACCAGACCCGAAGTCTTTTCGGCAAAAGGGCGGGACGGACTTACCGATATATGGGGAACCATTTACCGTCCTTCATTTTATGATCCGGCTCACAAGTATCCTGTTGTGGAATATATTTATGCCGGCCCTCATGATGCACACGTGACCAAAGATTTTGCAGCATATATGCGTTTTTCCAAACTGCTGGAAATAGGCTTTATTGTAGTTACAGTGGATGGCATGGGCACCGCTAACCGCTCCAAGGCTTTCCACGACGTATGCTGGAGAAATCTGAAAGACGCCGGATTCCCGGACCGTATTCTTTGGATGCAGGCGGCAGCAGCCAAATATCCGTCCATGGACATTCAATCCGGAGTGGGTATTTACGGTTATTCGGCTGGGGGACAAAACACCCTGTCGGCGCTGTTGTTCCATGGCGATTTTTACCAATTTGGAGTAGCTCTGTGCGGTTGTCACGATAACCGGATGGATAAGATCTGGTGGAATGAACAATGGATGGGATATCCTACCGGTCGGTGGTACGCAGAATCTTCCAATGTAGACAACGCATCCCGTCTTACAGGTAAATTGCTTTTGATAAATGGCGAACTGGACGACAACGTAGATCCGGCCTCGACCCTTCAGGTAGTCGACGCACTCATTAAGGCCAATAAAGACTTTGAACAGCTTTACCTGCCGGGACATGGTCATTCGCTGGGATCGGAATACATTACCCGGCGGGTTTTTGAGTTTTTTTACCGAAATATGAAGATGAACCGGTCGCCACGACAGTAATCAAAACCTGTTCGATGCGTACCGGCATGCTAATTCCCCAATAATTTAACAGAAAGTAGAAATTGGTTGGTTGACCTTTCTCCGGACAGAAACATTTTAGCGTATCCAAAGGACCAAGTGGTTTTCAGGTAGGAAAACATTACCAGTTGAATATCTACCTGACCTCCAAAATTAAAAATATGAGTCTGTTTATCCCTGCGATCAAAATCGGTCATCAAGTGTGTCCCAAACAGCGAGGGTTGTATATACGTGGGATACAGCCAGGTAGTCCCCACGTTTTTTAACCGGATGGGAAACAGGTTCAGTTCTCCCATGGTCTTTACATAATTGTACGCAGGGATCTGGTCTATCTGTGCTCCCGGAAAGGATAGGACATTGCGGTATTGTTCCGACGGCTGCCAGTCCACATAATTGTTCCCGAATCCCCCAAAATAAAAATGGGACAAGCTCGAGATGCGGTCTCCCAGGGAATGCCCCACACTGTTACGTATCCAGAAACTGGTGTTCCTGATGAAAGGCACCAAAAAACCAATGCTTTGGTCCGACATGAAAGAGGGGTAGAATTTCCCTTTGGCCAGGTAAGTGGTACTGCTCACATCCCACGAAAAACCTTTTTCGTCGTCCACTCCGCCCAGCGTTTTGCGCAATTTGGACACCCCAAAAGATACAGAGGCGGCCTGCATGTTGCGCATGGGAGCCTCGATCTCCTGATATCCGGGAAGCACTTCCAGCATACCGTATGTAAACACGGCAGCATCTACATAATACTTCAGGGGGCTTTTTAGGCTGAAATTCCGGCGGTATCCCAATCCAATGGAATAACCGGCTCGGCTTCTTTTTGTGGGTCCGAAAATATCGTAAAAGTGGGTGGGATTGTAGTTGGCTTTCAGTCGCCAGCTCCAGAAATTCCATTCCAGCATGGCGTGAAATTTCTGTTCCACCCCGTAAGGACTCCATGGGGAAACGGCCAAGAACAAGTTGATATTGCTGATTCCTACCGGGTCCCGCCAGTTGAGCCGGTAGCCCAGAGCCACTGTATTCTTAAACCCGGCAATGTCGGGGTAGGCCCCGGCGATCTTCATCTCCTTCAGAGATCTGTAGCGCTTCTCTGTAATGGAGTCATTAACTCCTTTCAGGGCCGAGGCGGGGGGTAGGGACCACTCTTCCACCACAGGGTGCTTCTGATGGACCATATTGCCCAGAAAACTGATCGCATTGGCATTTTTCAGCACCTTGACCGGGATGATCCCGGGACGCATGCCGTCCCGTTCATATTGCAGCACCAGGAGGGAATCTTCCGCTATTTGGATTGGGGCAAAAAGCCCGATTGCCGTATTGGAAAGCAATTCCTTATTCCGTTCTTCCAGCCCTATTCTCCATACATTGGAAACTCCCGTATAATATGAAGTCCCGATCAAATACCGATCGTCTTCAGAGAACCTGAACTGGGTAAGTGTGTTGTCTTCCAATTCCCAAACGGTTTCAAATCCCGTCTTACCGGCATCCAGCGCTTCCAGATCAAACAGCAACAGGGATTGTTCCCCGCGTATCCCCGACAGGGAGGCACACAAAAGATCTCCCGAATTGGAAATATCCAAATCAAATAAAACCTTTCCGAAAGGCACCGAATATACAGGCAGGGTCCTGTCATAGGGCGGAGGTATCTTCACTAAAATGGAATAGCCGTTGTCATTCTGAACGCCCCACAGGGATTTATCTGCCGGATTGAATACCAGGTCTCCTGTACGGGTCAGTTTATTCACCACTTTTTTCCTGCCCGTTTTCACGTCAATTTCCACCAGGTTCCTGTAATTGTTGTTGTGTTCGGAAATATAGATTTTCTCATCTGCTGCATTGTAGGCCAGGTGGGTAGAATAATACAAGTTGGGAGAATCAAGCGTGGCGATCTTCCGGATCCTGCCAGTAGTCTTGTCGATCTCGGCAATTTGCGAGATGATGCCTGGATGGTTAATGGCGGCATATATTTTTCCGGTTGCTGGATTGTATTCCGGCCGGGATACATTCCCCAGCGGGTTATCCGTAACGGGCCGGAAGTCCGTTAGGGGAAACTCTCCAATGTAAGCAATGGTGTTCTTCTGAAAATTGGTTTCCCATTCCATCCATTCTTCCCAGACGTTCTTTACCGGGCGTCCGTAAACATTCCGGAACTGGCTGGCATAAAAGGCCTTGGACCTATCAGTCCGCACATAAAAATCTTTTAGTTTGTCTATCCCATACTGGTAAGCCAGGTAAGTTACAAAACGGGATCCGTATAAATAAGAATTGGCTCCCACCTGGAAGTCCACAGTCGTTCCTTCAGTTTCCAAGCCTATCAAGGAATAGAGCTCTTCTCCTTTGTCAATGATGCTTCTGAAATACATCTCGTCGTAAAAGCCCATGGCCCTTCCGAATCCCCCGGACATCCAGGTCTCCATAAAACAGGCAATCCCCTCGTGATACCAGCGGGGGGCATACCAGCGGGGAGTAGTGAAGTAACTCCATATGGCCGACACTGGATTTTCATCGGCCCTTAAAACTTTACCCTGAAGGAATTTGCGAAATTTTTCATCTCTGGCATTGGGTTTTTCCGAAAGGACAATATGGGTAAGTTCGTGATTGAAAAGCCATTGAAAACGCTCATTGGAGGGTATGATGCTGAAGGCAAAACTGTAAGGCCCTATTCCCAGAATAACCTGGTTATAAGGCATGGCAATAGCCCCTCCATGGCCGGAATCTTCGAAGTCTGTCAGAAAAACATACGTGGTAGTGTCCCGGTAAGGCCAGAAACGCTTGTGAAAATCCATAGCATTCAGGTAGGTCTGTCTCACGTGAGGCACGATGTAAGAATACCTGTTCCCGAAATAGACCAGGTGCAGGTTGCCCTTAGTTACGCTGTTTATCAACTGTGCATGCAAAATCCCGGGCAGGCCCGGGATAAAAATTCCTATCAGCAATATAACGGCTTTGAATTTGTGCACTTTGCTATTTCATTAAAATACTTTTGGAGGCCAGTTTGGGTTCAATCCGGTGACCATGCCCAATTCAGCCGCATTGTTAAGAAAAGAACCCAGCTGATTCATATTTAAAAACCCCAGTTTCTCGGCATTTCCATAGGATTCTTTCAGGGAAAGAATATCTTTATCCATTACTATGCCAAGAACACCTTCTGCATTCCTTATAAATAAACCCAATCCCTGCATGTTATCTAAAGTCTGGGTGTTTTTATGTATGTAACCCAGATCATTCATGCTTTGTAAAAAATTTTGCAGGGCTGGAGCGTTAAGTAAAAACCGACTGCCTATCAAAGCTGCATCTTCAATAATTGGTACACGCTCAACTTCACTCATTCCCAGGAAAGTTTTGTCGCGTACAATCAGGTCCAGACGGCCCATATCCGCCACAATAATACCCTGAAGATCAGAAGAAAAGGATCCTTGTATTTCATCTGTGAATAATTTTTTCTTCTCAAAATACTGCAACACCATCTTATCATTCATGGCCATGGCAGCAGCTATCTGATCCATGGTCAGTACCGTGTGCACAGAGGCCAGTGTTGCATTGGTTTCTTTACCCTGCTGGCTCAGGTAAGAGCTTAGGTTATCTATCAGATCCAGTACCGATTGTTTACGGTAGCTTATCTGGGAGATTACATTGTTGGCCTGCCCTATGGTATTGCGTATCATTACCGGATGTACCTCCCCGGGATTTTTTACGATAGCAATGGCCAGAAGTAGATCGGTACGGGCATTTTCCAGAAATGTCCCGTAACGCGCAAAATCCTCCAGAAGCACCCCCGCATATTCCCTGTAGGGTTCCTGGTTTTCAAGTTCTTTCAGTGCATACTGGATCTTTTCTCCCTGGGATACGGCACTTACATAATAATAATTAAAATAGACCGAGATGGCTCTCAGGAGAAGGCTGTCGACTAACAATTCGTTTTTCAGCTCTATGTCTTCCTGGGTGATTTTCACGTTTTTGTAATTCTGCACCCTGCCTATGGTTCCGACAAGTTGTGTATTGTCTGTTTTGGGAATATCCACCAGGGTCCCGGTCAGGAAACCGGCTGCCAGTGAAACAATTACCAGAATCACAATGACTAAGGATCTGTTTTTTGTTTTCATTTTATTATTGGATTAATTGTGTTTCTATAACAAATATACTCAGGTCGTCAAAAAGTTGGTGGAAACACCATACGAAAGACTTGCTTCCCATTTAAGAAAAAAGTCAGACAAGACAGATCCGGAGGTCCGGCCAGTGCAAAAATCACATTTCCACGGCATATATAAGACAATCCCCGGTCCGGATCTTCGACCTCCCGAACTAAATCATCTGAATCAATTATTTTCATCATATCATCAGCGACCGGTTCTCCTTGTGACGAAAATACAATGTTAAGATTGTTTGCAGAAAATACTGAAACCCAATAGACCTGCAAGCCGACCCTTCTGTATTGCTGCACTTCAATATCAATTCCTTTATCATGATATGTCCATAATGAAGGTTCTTTAGGCGCCATGGTTCCGGAAAGCTGATCTTCCGGAAAGTTGCGTACGGAAGGAATAAGAAACGTTACCGCCAGCGCACCCAGAATAAATACCAGTACCAGGGAAGCGGCAAAGGCATAAATCTTCACACTTCCGGAGAACATCCTGTGAAAAAAGGATTTATCAGCTATACGCTTCATCACCTCCTGTGTTATATCAACTTCAGGTATTAGGTCCGCTCTTTCATTCATTTCACGGTGCAGTGCCAGCAGTTTAGCATACAGGTCATTGGCCTGTGAAGAAGATTCCACCAATGACGCGAACAGTTCTTCCTGGTGGCGGGACAGTGTTCCATCCACTTTATTCTGTATAAGCAAGATGTCTTTTTCAGTCAACATGTTTCAGGTTTTTTCCCAATTTTTCCTTTAACATCATCCTGGCATCGAACAATCGTGACTTTATCGTTTTTTCCGGAATTCCCAGTGTTTCGGAGATTTCGGAGTATGAAAGGCCGGTCTTCTTGCGCCATTTTCTCACGCAGGGTGATCTGACCGGGTTCCACACAGGACTTTCTGTTCCTTACGCTTAGCAATGCCCTGTTGATGGCCATGCGGTAGATCCAGCTGAAGAACCTGTATTGCGGATCATATTGGTTCAGCGATTCATACGTCTTTACAAATACGTCCTGTGTCAACTCCCTGGCTTCTTCGTGATTATTCACTATTTTATAAATCACACGGAAGACCGGGTTCTGGTATCGTTCTACCAGTATCCTGTATTGCGCAGTATGGCCGTCAATGATCGCCCGGATTATTTGTCTTTCATCTGTCATAAATCCTCAGGCTTTCATTGCTGTAATAAATAGTATCCAACTTGTGAAAAGTTGGGTTTTTCTGAACTGTCATTGCAACAGATTGAGTTTCCATATATCCCGGTAGTTCATCCTGATCAGGGGGGAAAGCGCGATATCTCCTACCGGGCCTATCCTCTTTTGCAGAACCTTCAACTCGGCAAGCTTGGTATTAATTCCCTCTTCCCGGATCAAAGGGAAACCGTTTTCGCGGAGCATGATGTTACGCTTGGCCTTAAGCGACATTTCCAGGTAAAGCTGCAGATAACAGTACATATCCAGGATCACTTCCCCGGAAAAGCGGTCTTTAAGTGACATCAGATATTCCCCTGCCCTGGAAGCGGAAAACCTGCCCTGGCGGATCATTTTCAACAACTCCACCTCACTGCTCAACTCCAAATCCATCCAGTCACGGAGTAGGTTTTCATTATATCTGAATACCAACACGAACAAAACGGGCAGGCAGATCATGATCGCCAGTGTCTGTATGAGGGGATGAATGTAAAAGTGATTGAACAGGGAATGCACCACGTAAGTCAGGCCCAAACCTGCAAACACCATGGGAGCCACCATCCGGTCCCTGGATTTAGCCCCAATATATAAAATGGCGAACAATGCCGTACAGCCGCCATGCATAACGGCCGTGCCAAAACCCCGTATGATCCAGGTAAATATGGATGTGTCTGGAAGGGAATAAACATAAAACAAATTCTCACACAAGGCAAAACCTGTTCCGACCGCAAAACCATATATAGCGGCGTCTACCATGAAACCAATTCTTTTTTTACGGACCAGGTAGAAAATAAATAGTGATTTCAGCCCTTCTTCCACGGCGGGCGCCAGGTAACGGGACAGGGTATCAAAGGCACTTGAAGTGGATTCCTGTAAAAACGAATTGACCAGGTAACTGATAAAAGCACACGCGCCTCCCCATACGCTGGCATAGAAAATTTGTTTTTTGATCACCAGCTTGAAACTGTCCATCAAAAACAGGAAAAGCAGGAAAAGTATTACAGGAAAGACGCTGAATACTATTTTCATTGTGTAAATATAGATTTCATTTTTTTAAAGAGCAATAAAATTCTATATCTTCGCAACTATGAAATCTCAAGATTATATTACGCTCGAAGAAACATACGGAGCGCATAACTATCATCCACTCCCTGTCGTCCTGAGCCGGGGAAAAGGTCCCTATGTATGGGACGTTGAAGGAAAAAAATATTTTGATTTTCTCTCTGCGTATTCTGCTGTAAACCAGGGACACTGCCATCCAAAGATTGTAAAGGCCCTTACCGATCAGGTCAAACAACTGTGCCTGACATCCCGTGCGTTTTACAATAATTGCCTGGGTCCTTACGAAGAGTATGTTACCCGCTTTTTTGGTTACGACAAAGTTTTGCCCATGAACTCCGGAGCCGAAGCCGTAGAAACAGCTCTCAAGCTAGCCCGTCGCTGGGGATATGAAAAAAAGAACATCCCTGAGAATGAAGCGTTGATTGTGTGCTGTGAAGGGAACTTTCACGGCCGTACCATTACGGTGATCTCACTTTCCACAGATCCCGACGCCTGCGGAGGATTTGGCCCTTATACACCTGGATTTATCAAGATCCCTTACAACGATGTCCCTGCTTTGGAAAAGGTCCTGGCAGAAAACGGTCCGCGCGTTGCAGGTTTCCTGGTAGAACCCATTCAGGGAGAGGCCGGCGTCCTGGTTCCCGACGATGGTTATATTAAAAAATGCTTTGACCTGTGCCGGGAACACAATGTGCTGTTTCTGGCCGATGAAGTGCAGACGGGTATCGCCCGTACCGGAAAGCGCATCTGTTGTGATCATGAAGGCGTGCATCCCGATATTCTGATACTGGGGAAGGCCATTTCGGGGGGTGTACTGCCCGTATCGGCCGTTCTGGCATGCGATGAAATCATGCTTACGATCAGGCCCGGGGAACATGGATCGACCTTTGGTGGATTTCCGTTAGCCTGTAAAGTGGCCCACGCTGCTCTGAAAGTGGTGGAAGAAGAAAAACTGGCTGAAAAAGCCGCTTATTTGGGCGAGATCGTACGTAATTTCCTGCGGGAAATTCCTTCTGACAGGATACTAACAGTCCGCGGCAAAGGGCTTTTAAATGCCATAGTCATAGCACCAAAGGACGGAAAAGAAGCCTGGGATATATGTATGGCTATGGCCAAAAACGGGGTGCTTGCCAAACCCACACACCGGCACATCATACGCCTTGCTCCGCCTCTGGTGATCAAGGAATCACAACTAATGAATGCTTTGGAAATCATACGAAAAAGCATCCTGAGCTTTGATGAGTAAATTGCTAATGGTTCGCCCGTGCTGTTTTGGATTCAATCCGCAAACAGCTGTTAACAATGCCTTCCAGGTTTCTACGGAGGAAGAGCCTGTTTTTGTGCAGAAAAAAGCCCTTGCAGAATTTGACGGTTATGTGGCACTCCTGCGCAAGCATAACATAGAGGTGATCGTGGTTCAGGATACCCCTGAACCACATACTCCCGATTCCATTTTTCCCAACAACTGGATATCCTTCCACCCGGAACAGGTGGCTATTCTATATCCCATGTTTGCCCCTAACAGAAGGCTGGAACGAAAAAAGACCGTATTCCAGGCTATACAGGAACACGCACCGCGCATCCGGTGGATTGATATCAGCCCGAGGGAACGGGAGAACCGGTTCCTGGAAGGCACGGGCAGCATGGTATTTGACAGGGGAAACAAACGAGCCTATGCCTGCCGTTCTCCAAGAACCGATGAGGAACTGCTGCGCCAGGTCTGCGACACCCTGAACTACGATCCGGTGTGTTTCGACGCCCTGGACAAAGGTGCCCCCATATACCACACCAATGTCATGATGTGCATGGCCCAGCATTACGTGGTGATCTGCATGGAATCCGTCCCTTCGGCCACAGACAGGCAAAAATTGCTGAAAACTTTTGAAAAAGACAAAAAAAAGGTAGTAGAAATAACGGCTGCGCAAATGAACGAGTTTGCCGGCAACATGTTCCAGGTATTTTCCCGCGATAATGAACCGTTCCTGGTTATGTCGCACCGTGCCTGCAAGGCCCTCTCCAAATCGCAACTGAAGGTCCTCGGATCCTTCAACAAAATAATCACTCCGGTACTCGATACCATAGAAACACATGGTGGCGGATCGGCCCGTTGTATGCTTGCCGAGGTTGTCTAAAAAGCCTCCCCGACGCGGTAAATCTTATCGGAACGCCGTAGTTTTTCCTTTACCGGGATAGAACATAATGACCCCTGCGGTGCCGTTTGCACTGATGTGTCTTCCAGTCTGATCTCACTTACGGTTTCTTCCATTACGCCCGTAGTAGGTCCAATGATCAGGATCTTGTCTCCCACATGAAGCGGAACGGCCTCAACTTTCAGTTCAGCAACACCTGCCTTTGAAAAATAGTTGGTGACACGCGCCACATACGTTTTTTTTTGCGTTGCCTGATTTCCATAGGCATTGCTCCATTGGCCCAGTTTCTCTCCCAGATAGTAACCCCCCCAGAACCCCCTGTTGAAAACAGTTTTCAGGCGTTCTTCCAGTTCTGCCGCTAATACGGGTGAATAAGTCCCTTCCATCACGGCATCGACTGCCCGGGAATAGACCTGAACAGTGGTTTTGACATATTCGGCAGACCGTGCCCTTCCTTCGATCTTCAGAACCTCTATTCCCGCATCCATGATCCTGTCCAGGAAAGTAACCGTACAGAGATCTTTGGGAGACATGATGTATTTATTGTCCACCTTAAGTTCGGCTTCTGTTTCACTGTCACGTACTGTATAAGCACGGCGGCAGATCTGATAACAGGAACCACGGTTGGCCGATTTGTTATACTCATGCAGACTTAAGTAACATTTACCCGAAACGGCCATACACAGTGCTCCATGACAGAAAAGCTCCAGTCTGACCAGGTTTCCCGAAGGGCCCTTGATACAGCGTTCTTTAACCCCTCGGGCGATGGTCCGTATTTGATCCAGAGTCAGTTCCCGGGCAAGTACCACTACATCGGCATACCGAGCATAAAAGGCCAGTGCTTCTATATTGGAGACATTCAGCTGTGTGGAGATATGCACCTCAAGATCCTGTGCGCGCGCCTCGATGATAGCAGCCATATCGGATGCGATCACCGCAGAGATGCCGGCCTGGCGGGCCGCTTTAAGCAAGGTTTTCAAGACTTCCAGATCCTGATCGTAAAAAATTGTATTGACTGTCAAATAGGAACGCATATGGTGCTTTTGGCAAAAAGAAGCAACGCCCTGCAGGTCATTCTGCATAAAATTATGAGCTGCATGTGCCCGCATATTCAATTTTCCGACACCAAAATAGACCGATCCGGCACCGGCTTGTGCAGCCGCTGTTAACGCAGCCCAATTTCCTGCGGGTGCCATGATTTCCGGCCTTATTTTACAAGGATCTGACATAAGACAGAAATTGTTCAACCGTTAGATTTTCCATACATTCATATGTTTCTTTTCGGCACGGTTTAGATCCGAATACCGAGCAGGGACGGCAATCTAGCGGCAATTGTACAGCCCAGCGCGGATCTTGCCTCCAACCGTAAAATCCAGCCTTGGGATGCGTAGCACCCCAGATGGATATAACCGGAATGCCCAATGTCGAAGCAAAATGCATATTGGCCGAATCCATGCTGATCATCACATCCAGGCTTTTGATCACCGACAATTCCGTATCAAAACCCTTTCCGCTCTCCGTTGCCAGACGGATATGGCTGTTATCCCTTGTCCATTCGGTCATCTGCCGGATTTCTTCTTCTCCTCCTCCAAATAGAAAAACCAACGTTCCCTCCTGGGCAAGCAGGTTGGCAACTTGACGCATTCTGCTGGTTGACCATTGTTTTCCCCTATGGCGGGCAAACGGGGCTATCCCTACTTTCTTCCAGGGTCCTCTTTCCAGAGATATGGTATTGCCTGGAACAAGCGAAGGAGCTGTAAATCCAAGTTTTCCCAGCGTTCGGGCATAACGTTCGTATATAGGCATTAAGGCCGGTGATCCGGCAGGATTTCTGAGTAACCTGCGCCTTGAACGGCGTCCCTTGTGCAGGTACACTACCGGCAAACCGCACAAGAACAGGGCAGAACGCAACAGAAAGGTCCTGATCACACTATGCAGATCGGCAACGTGGGTGGGACGGACCTGCCACAGATTCCGGAGGATCTTGCCCAATGGTTGCTTTCGGTCAACCGGCAGGAGAGATAAGTTGGGAATTCCTTCAAACAAAGGGGCAAGCAACCCGGGACCCGCCAGGGTGAAATGTATCTCCGGATTGTCCCTTGCGTACGCCTTCAGTACTACAGAAGCTATGGCCACATCGCCCAGAGCCGAAAAACGCAGGCAAAGAACGTGCGTTTTTTTATGTACCTTTTGCATACAGGACGGGGTTGAGGAGCGGATCGTTGTACATCTTCATCTGTTTGTACAATTTCATATATTTCCTTCCCAACCTCAGATCGGCCAGCAGTTGGTCAATAGCTGAAGATAAGTCTTTGCGCTGTTCTATCAAGACTTCCCATTTTTCCCTGCACAAAGATGCTTTGGGGGAATCCTTTCTGTCCGCCTCTATCTGCATATGATAGATTTTAAGGGCAAGGATAGATAAACGGTCAACAGCCCAGGCAGGTGTTTCTGTATTGAGACCGGCTCCGGGCAAACGGGGAACCCCTGAAAATTCACGGTAAAACAGGATATCTATCTGCTCCACCAGATCTGTGCGCTCTTGGTTAGAGGCATCTATCCTGCGTTTAATGCGCAAAGCATCTGCCGGATCTATGGCGGGATCACGAATGATGTCTTCCAGATGCCATTGCACTGTGTCAATCCAGTTTTTCCTGTACAACAAATTGTCCAGAGAATGTTCCGGATATGGATTTGTGCAGACAGCTTCTACCGAATCCTGCTTGTGGTAATCCCTGATGGTTTTGTCAAAAATACTATTACAATGCGTACTAAAAGATGAAATGTCCATATTACCTTTTTCTGTTTAAAAGTCCTTGAATGAATTCCAGCAATATTCCGGTCCTTCCGGCACGGGTATCCAAATTTTCCAAAGCAGCCAGGGTTTGGTCCATATATTTTGCCACGCACTCCTGGGCTGCCTGTTTCACTCCCAGGTTATCATATATCGAAATCACCTTCTCTACCCTGTTGGCCGTTTCTTTGTTAGCAAGCAGCCTGTTGAGTTGCGTCAGATCCTCCCCGCTTGCATGACGCAGGGCATAAGTAAGCAGCCATGTTTTTTTATTGTTGGCGATGTCTGTCCCGGTCGCTTTCCCAAACACGCTGGGATCTCCATAAACATCCAGGTAATCGTCCTGGATCTGGAAAGCTGTACCCAGTGCCATACCTGCTTTGTACAGACTGTTGACAGTCTGGGAGGAAGCTTCGGCACACCATCCGCCTATCTCGAGGGAACAGGCTATCAGTGCTCCGGTTTTTCTGGATATCATATCAATGTAATCATCCTCTGTAATAAATAATTGTTTTTCATAATCTATGTCCAGTTGCTGTCCTTCACACACCTGTCCAGCCGCTTTGTGGAATGATTCCAGTACAAGGGGCAATACACGGGGATCACATTTGCTGATGTATTTATAGGCCAGCATGCACATGGCATCCCCGGACAAGATGGCCGTATTTATATCCCATTTTTTGTGGATGGTCTGACGGCTCCGGCGCATCTCTGCATTATCCATCACATCATCATGCACCAATGTGAAATTATGATACACCTCCAGCCCCAGAGCTGGATACAACACTGTAGGAGGCAAGTTGTCGGAAAAAATATTGTACGTTAAAAGGCAGAGTACGGGACGCAGTCTTTTTCCCCCGGCAGACAGGGCATATTCTACCGGCAAATGCAACTGGCTTCCGTTGTATGATTCAATGAGACTTTGAATCCCTTGGTTTACAAAGCCTTGTATTTCGTTTAATGTAAACATATTACAAAGGTAGTCTTTTTTAAACATTTTCGTACCTTTGTTCCCCCTCAACCCCGGTTTATGGAACAGCAAGTCTTTCAGAATGCAACCGTTGTTAAACAAACAGGCGCTCTCTGCCGGCTTACTTTATTACCCCGGTGGGAACCCTTCACGGCCATACTGAGCGGTAAGCTAAGACTCCGGGGAGACAAACTGACTAATCCCGTTGCAGTCGGGGACCGTGTGCACGGATATCGGCAACCGGCAGGGAAATATCCAGGGGAACATGCAGTCATTACTGAAATTCTTCCCAGAAAAAATTACCTGATCCGTAAATCAGCAAACTTGTCCCGTCAGGCACATATTATAGCCGCCAATATCGATTGGGCATATGTGATTCTAAGTGCAACCGAACCGCAAACCCCCTATCAGTTTATTGACCGTTTTCTTGTAACATGCCAGGCATATCGTGTGCCTGTTTCGCTTATCCTCAACAAAACGGATGAGCTGGAATGGGCAGAAGGATATAGAAGCCAGGCAGCACATTGCAGGGATATTTACCTGAGGGCTGGGTATGAGGTGCTGGAAGTGTCGGCCAGGACCGGAATGGGTTTAGATTCGCTTTCACAAAGCCTAAAAGGAAGAATCTCGCTTTTCTCGGGTATTTCGGGCGTGGGAAAATCTACGCTGGCCAACCGACTGGACCCCTTGCTCCAATTAAAGACAGCTCCTATCTCCAGAGCTCACCTGACGGGAAAGCATACCACCACTTTTTACGAAATGCACTCCCTCCTTTCTGGGGGATACATCATAGACAGTCCAGGTATCAAAGGTTTTGGATTGTTGGAAATGACAAAAGAAGAATTGTGTCATTATTTTCCGGAAATATTCGCTGTTTCATCATCATGTCGTTTTAACGGGTGTCTGCATGCAGAAGAGCCAGATTGCGCTGTAAGGGAGGCGGTGGAGAAAGGTCTGATCCCGGCTGAACGTTACGAAAATTACCTCAGGCTGCTAGAAGATCCTGAAGGAGGAAAATACCGCACCTGAGAGACATTATGAGTATCAAAAGCCTGAACAGACAGATCCTTGACCTTGCCATTCCCAGTATGCTGGCCGGGATCACAATCCCTTTGGTGGGAATGGCCGATACAGCCATTGCAGGCCGTTTAGGTTCTGCTACGGCTATCGGCGGAATTGCCATCGGTTCCACACTTTTTGACCTGTTATACTGGAATTTCGGGTTCCTGAGGATAGGTACTGCCGGAATCACGGCACAAGCTTTCGGAAGGGGAGATAAGCAGGATATCGTAAGAACAGGAATGCAAGGTCTTGCCGTAGCCCTGGGCTTTTCCCTGTTACTGCTGTTGATCCAGTGGCCCTTTGCCCAACTGGTCCTTCTGCTTTCCCCTTCCTCCCCGGAAGTGGAATTCCTGGCCAGGGAATATTTTTTCATCAGGATCTGGGCCGCTCCCGCTGTACTGGCTTTATTTGTTTTCCGGGGTTGGTTTATAGGGGTACAGAATACCTTTGCATCCATGATCATGGATATAGTGATCAACCTCACCAATATCGGATTAAGTGTGTTTTTTGCCTTGAACCTGGGGATGGGTATAAAAGGGATCGCACTGGGAACAGTTGCCGCTCAATATACCGGAATCCTGTGCGGAATCATTCTGCTATATGTCTATTACAGAAAAATGGCCCGATATGTCTCCCTGGCATCTGTTTTCAAAAAAGACGGCTGGAAGAAATATTTCGGCCTGAGCGGCAACCTTTTCATAAGGTCTGTCTGCATGTTGTTGATCTATACTGGCTTTACATTTCTGGCTGCCCGGTATGGAGATACTTTGCTTGCTGTCGCGACCATTATGATGAAATTACTGCTTTTATACGCTTATTTCGTGGACGGATTTGCCTATGCCGGAGAAGCGCTCACAGGAAAGTTCATCGGAGCCGGAAACAAACCCGCCCTCATGCGATCCATCAAGCTTCTCTTCATATGGAGTGCAGGGGTGGGGATTGTATCGACTGTTCTCTATATTGCCGGAGACCAGTGGTTTCTACGTCTGATGACCTCAACTCCGGAAGTTATCCAGGCCGCACAGCCCTTCCTCCCCTGGTTGTACAGCATGCCTCTGATATCTTGCCTTACGTTCATGTGGGACGGGATTTTTACAGGCGCTACAGCAGGAAAGGCGTTGCGCAATATCATGATCATATCGGTGATAGCATTCTACGCCTTTTATCTGACACTGGAGGGATCTCTGGGAATTCAGTCCCTGTGGATAGGATATGCGGCACACCTGGTGACCCGTTCAGTTGCCCAAACGCTGATGGCACGGAAATACGTATTCAACGCGATCTGAGACCCGGTTACTTTTTTTCGGGCGCCCTAACCACGGGAATTTCCTGCGGAACAGGAGAAGGCGACTGGCTTACTTTTTTGTCAACGTTTTTGGACAATTCAGGAGAAACAAGCTGTCCGCTGATACGCACCGATGGTTCTATGGAAAGCTGATCTGAATGCAATTCCCCGGTAAAAATGCATTTATTACGCAGGGAAGCAAGTTCCGAGACTTTTAAGACGCCATCAAAGCCGCCACTGATGTCAACGCATTTGCATTCTGCTTCGCCAACACATTTGCCGGTCTCTCCAATAACGAGTTTCCCCTCTGTTTTGATTTTTCCTTCCAAGTATCCGTCTATGCGGATGTCGTGTTGCGTGATAATATTGCCTATGATCTTTGTATTACCACATATCCTGGTTACATTGTTCATCAATTGTGAACCATTCTCTTTTTCTGCTGCCATGGGTTGTTTTTTATTTGAAAATAAATGTAACATGATTATCTTTTCTTTGTCAATACTGACAAAGCTTTTTCCAATTGAAGATCGTCGCGTATCATACTTCTTAGGCGGCCTTCCTGCAGGTAATAACGGCAGCATATCTCTTCTTCCAGCAGCGGTTGAATTTCCTTACGGTAATGCATCAAATCTTTGGCTTTATCGGTAAGCAAACGCTCCCGCAATGCAGTTATCTCTTTTTTAAGCAATCCTTCATACCCTTCGGCCTCAGCCGTACGGCTGAATGTCTCGAGTAATATCTCGGTAGCACTGCGGTCATCGAACTCTTTGGCGGCCGTTAATTGTACAAAATCGTTGTAATCCTCATCGGTCATATAAAATGCTTCGGCTGGCAGAATGGTCTTATGCCGGGTAAAATAACGGATAGAATACTCATGCAGGTAATCGCGGGTTACCAGCTCCATAGCTATACGGCTGTACATAGGCAGAGTCACAACCGAATCCGGAACAATTCCTCCGTTTTCATTTCTTTCCGGCGTTCCGTCCCCGTTCCGCTTTCCGTAATCGAGCGCCTGCACACATCTTCCGCTGGGAATATAGTACTTGGCGGTGGTAATCTTCAGGTTGGCATTATAGCTAAGGGGACGTATAGTCTGGACTAATCCTTTTCCAAATGTCTTTTCCCCGACTATCACACCTCTTTTCAGATCTTGTATGGCACCGGCCACGATCTCGGAAGACGATGCCGATCCTTTGTTGACCAGGACTACCAGAGGGGTCCGGGTATCCAGGGGTTCTTCTTTTGTGTAATGTTCCACATCAAAACGCGCCAAACGCCCCCTGGCCGAAACCACCATGGTGTTCTTTGGCAGGAAGATGGAAAGAAGTTTTACGGCTTCGTCCATTAAACCGCCTCCGTTACCCCTCAGGTCCAGCACTATCCCCTTTACAGGATAGTCCTTTTTCATTTTTTTCAGGACTTTCCGGGCATCTGCGGCTCCACCCTGTGTAAATCCGGTCATACGTATGTATGCTATGCTATCCCTAAGCATACAGGCCAGACCCACATCGGAAATATGTACCTTTTCACGAACCACTTTGATTGAGACCGTATCTCTCTGCATAAGCCGCCGGACCAGAAGTTCAACTTCTGTTCCCGGTGTGCCTTTCATCCGTGAGCTGCACTCGTCAGCACTCAGGTCCCGAACAAACTCCCCGTCAATGGCAAGGATCATGTCGCCGGCTATCAGACCGGCCCTGACCGCCGGAGAACCGGTATAGGGTTCCGATATCAGGACCCCTTCACCAGGACTTTTTTTGATCAGGGCGCCTATTCCGCCATAACTCCCGGTGGTCATTATCTCGATGGATTCATTGTTTTCCTCGGGGATAAATTCTGTATAAGGATCCATGGTGGAGAGCATGGCTTCTATCCCGGTATACACCAATTGGTCAAGGGCCACTGAATCTACATAATAGAGCGATATTTCACGCAGCAGGGAATGAAAAATATCCAAACTTTTGGAAGTGTTGAATTCCGCACTCTGGGCAGTAAGCAGCAGGGGCAGGAACAGGGCAAGAAGTATCGCTTTGATTTTCATTTCAATAGGTTCTTAAAACAACAAATTTACTATAATTCTTCATATCTTTGTATATGGAATTGATGTTTGCTACCGCTAATATTCACAAGTGTTACGAAGCTCGTGCCATACTTGGACCTTCAGTCTCAATAATTATGCCGTCATCCCTGGGTCTTTCGGGAAATATACCGGAAACAGGATTTACCCTTGAAGAAAATGCTTTGCAAAAATCCCTGTTCTTATGGGACAAGTTTCATATTCCCTGTTTTGCGGACGACACGGGACTGGAAGTTGACGGACTGGGCGGAGCGCCCGGAGTGTACTCTGCCCGTTATGCAGGTCCCGCCTGTTTACCGGCCGACAATGTTAAAAAACTGTTGGAAGAAATGCAATACATGACCAATAGGGCTGCCCGTTTCCGTTGTGTTATAGCATTGATCCTCAATGGAACGCCCCAATTTTTTGAGGGGATTGTTGAAGGCTCCATCATCCGTATACCCAAAGGGGCCGGCGGTTTTGGATATGACCCTGTATTTGTGCCACTTGGTTGGGACAAAACTTTTGCAGAAATGTCAGAAAAAGAGAAAAATGAAATATCGCACAGAAAAAGAGCCCTTGAAAAAATGGCCAGGTTATTCGTATGATCACACCACTGACACTGATTGTTCTCAACACAAGACCTTATAGGGAGACCGGCCTGTTGGTCAATGCATATACCGATATTCTGGGCCGGGCTTCTTTTGTGTTAAAAGGCATCCGCACAGCCCGTAACAGGGCGGCGGCATCTGTGTTCCATCCCCTTAGCATACTTGACACCCGGACTTACCTGCAAACCAAAAGAGACTTGTACCAGCTGAAGGAATACCACAAGGTCCATCTGCTGGAGAACATCTGTACTAATGTGCTCAAAAGCAGCGTAGGTTTGTTTATGAGCGAATTGTTATATAAAACAGTGCGGGAAGAGGAAGAAAATCCGGCTCTGTTCCGCTATATCACCCGGGCCATACTCCAACTGGACAGTGCCGGCGATGAACTGCCCGATTTGCATCTGTATTTTGCAGTTCATCTCTGCCGCTATCTGGGATATGCGCCCAATCTGGAGAGTTACTCCCAAAACAGAACATATTTTGACATCGGAGGGGCATTTTTTCGCGAATTTCCAGACCCATCAGGCGGAACATTTAACAAGGAAGATTCCCTGTTGCTTTACCGGATCCTGACATGTCCACCCTCAGAAGCCAGGCCGTTGTCCTGTTGCGGATCCAGGCGCCATCATTTTCTCAACAGCATGCTCCTGTATTATGGCTATCACATGGGAAAAATCCCTGAGATCCGTTCCCTGGATGTGTTGCATCAGGTTTTTCTTTAGTAACTTTGCCGCTCATGTCACTCATTAACACCGCCTACAGGCTTTATAACAGAAAACTTCTTACAGAACTGGACTTTTCTTCCAGGGATCCTTTTCCGTTCCAGGAAGCAACTTTCCGTTACCTTACCCAACGGGGGACAGACACCATGTTCGGAAAAGAGTATAAAATGGCAGAAATTAATGATATTGACACTTTTCAGCGAAGGATCCCCCTGCATGACTATAACTCCCTGGAACCCTATATACAGCAAAGTCTCCGGGGACAGGAAAACGTTCTCTGGAACAGCCCCATTTACTGGTACGCCCTTTCCAGCGGAACATCCTCGTCAAAATCCAAGTTTATCCCTATGAACAGGGAAAATCTGCAGTTGTGTCATTACAAGGGAATGTTAACTATTCTCTCCTGTTACGTGAGAACATTCCCCAAGTCGCGTTTGTTCACAGGTAAAACGTTAACCCTGGGGGGAAACCGTCACATCGATAAAAATGTGGAAACCAACTGCTGTTACGGAGATCTGTCGGCTTTTCTGCTTATCAATACGCCTCTTTTGGCCAGGCTGTTCACTACCCCGTCCCGGAAGATTGGGCTTATTCCCGATTTTGAGTACAAAATAGAACAGGTAAGCAAGCTGATCACAAAACAAAACTTAGTCGCATTCTCGGGGGTCCCGTCCTGGAACCTTCTTCTGATGCGCAAAGTACTGGAACAGACAGGAAAAGGGAATCTGTCGGAACTGTGGCCACATATGGAGTTATTCATGCACGGAGGCGTCAGCTTTGAACCTTACCGTGTCCATTATCAGGCATTGTTCCCGTCCGAAAAAATGCATTATCTCGAAACGTACAACGCATCAGAAGGGTTCTTTGCTTTCCAAACAGACCTGAATGATCCGGGACTGCAATTGTTGCCCAACGTAAGCGTTTTCTATGAATTTATCCCCCTGGAAAAACTGCAGGCAGCTGAAAACGGTTCTTATATGCACTTCCTGACCATGGCAGAGGTCGAGGTAGACAAACCATATGCCCTGGTGATCTCGACCAATTCCGGACTTTGGAGATACCTGATAGGCGACACCGTACGATTCACGCAACTTTACCCGCACAAGATTCGAATCACAGGTCGTACAAAATTATTCATCAATACATTCGGGGAAGAGTTGATGATCGAGAACGCAGAGAGGGCCCTGGCACGTGCCTGCAACCTTACCGGGGCTAGTGTATATGAATATACCGTTGCTCCCGTGTTCATGGACCACCTGCACAAAGGAGCGCATCAGTGGCTCATAGAATTTGAAGAAATGCCTCCTGATCCGGAGATTTTTACCCGGATCCTGGACCGGTCTTTGATGGATTTGAATTCAGATTATGAAGCCAAACGTCGCGATACCGGAACTATGGATCCGCCTGTAATAACAGCCGTCAGGAAAGGTTGTTTTTACCGCTGGCTGGCCGTCAACGATAAATTGGGCGGACAGAACAAGGTACCTCGTCTGTGGAGTACACGGGAATATGCAGAAGCATTGCTAAGAATCAATGAAAAATTGTGATATAATTAAAATATTCCGTCACCAGGCAAAGCATACGGCTGCTTATACCAGATACCTGGAATTGCTGGAAGTTGATCCCGCAAAGGTGAGAGTTCCGGAAGAGATCCCGTTCCTGCCCATAAGGTTTTTCAAATCGCATACTGTTTACAACCGCAAGGAACCACCCGTTCACGTTTTTACAAGTTCTGCCACTATGGGGATGACCCCCTCCCGCCATCCGGTTGACAGCCTGGAGCGCTATGGAAAAAACGTTCTTGAAATATTCCGTTTCTTTTATGGAGATCCCTCACGGTACACCATTCTGGCATTATTGCCTTCCTACCTGGAAAGGACAGGATCCTCCCTGGTATATATGATGAAAGTGCTCATGGAAAATAGCGGAGGCCGGGTAGACGGTTTTTATCTACACAACCAGGAACCGCTTTATAACAGGCTTATGGCACTGTCCAAAGGCATAAAGCCTGTTTGGCTCATAGGTGTGAGCTTTGCCCTGCTTGACTTTGCGTCAAAATATACTGTAAACCATCCCGGCCTGACAGTGGTCGAAACAGGGGGGATGAAAGGCAGGGGAGCTGAGCTGACCAGAGAAATGTTGCATGAACGTTTGAAGCAGGGATTTCCGGCAAGCCCAGTACATAGTGAATACGGAATGGCCGAGATGTTCTCGCAGGCTTATGCCTGCGGGGAAGATCTCCTTTTTAGTTGTCCTTCCTCTATGCGTGTGATGATCCGGAACCTGCAGGATCCTTTCCGCCTGGAACCCGACGGGTCGCGCGGCGGCATTAATATCATTGATCTGGCCAACAGCCATTCCTGCTCTTTTATAGAAACCCAGGACCTGGGCTACCGTTTGCCTGACGGTCGATTCCAGGTCCTGGGCAGGATCCCCGAAGCGGAACGCCGGGGATGCAATATGCTTATTGATGTTTCCTGAAAAGCTCCTCGATCTGTGTGTTGTACTTTTCTGCAAGATCCTTATCATCGTTAACCTTAAGGATATCGTTCACATGCACATAAGTACTGATGGCCGACTCGGCATCTGATGAAGACAGAAACCCGCCTTTGAAGGGGCTCAGGAAGTATTCAATAGCCTTGTACGTTTCGTCCAGGAACGGAATGGCCAGGGCACGGGCTTTTTCGGGTTTTTTCAAAAAATAATACAGTTCGATGGTTTCCATGACGCCCACTTCGTTGAGCGAAGGTTGTACCACATAATTGAGAGGATACCGCTTCATGATCTCAATTCCCCTGTCCAGCAATGCTTCTGCCTTATTTGTCTTCCCTTCCAGTATCAGTGCCTTGGCGACCTGGGAATACATCTGCCTGACAGCCTGCTGCACAAGGTAAAGGTACGTAACGTGATAATCCAGCAATACGCCCGGCTCATCCATGCTGCCCCAACGGTAAACATCCATCAGTAGGTGATACAGTTTGTCGGTGTCCATATAAGGCACATTCCTTTGGATCGAATCCACCTTAAATGGCATAAGTTTATAGGCCATACCGTCAAAACGCAGGTACTCCCGGATCCCGATGTTCAGATCGCCTCCTCTTGAGACAATATATATGGGCCTGTCCCACTCATAATTGGCCAGTAAGTCCAGGAACATCATCTCTACTTTCAGCAACATGTGCTTGTCAGAAGGAATATCCAAGTCCATGTACTCGGGAATCAGATGTGCGTCTTTTTCTGGAACGATACCGCAGGCCAGGACGTTTTTTTTGTTCACGGGAATGCGCAATTTACGAGCCGGCAGATAATTGTACATGGTACCGTCTGTCAGCTGTAGTTTTGCCTTGAGATTTCCCATGACGCTCACCGCCTGTATGGCAGAAACCCTGTCCGTTACGCGTTCATATACCGGAATGAATTCATTCGTGCCGTAAAGGTAAGACTCCCTGGTGATGGAGAATTTCACCGGAGCTGATTCATAGGTGCGCCATTGCATTTGATCAATATACCAGTCCGTACCCAGCAGCGAGGTGTTCATAACCCTTACGTCAGTCCTGATACCTTCCACTTCCTGAGCATACCACAGCGGGAATGTATCATTGTCTCCGTGGGTAACGATGATGGCATTGCAATCCTCCCGGCATGTGTTCAGAAAATTATAGGCAAAATCGCGAGCCGTATAACGGCCGCTCCGGTCATGATCGTCCCAGTTTTGTGCCATCATCTGGAAAGGCACGAACAGACATAGTGCGGCTGCTAGCGATCCAGCTATTGTCTGGGGTAATTTCTTCTGCAGGAAATGGTACAGGGCCAATACTCCCAGTCCAACCCATATGGAAAATGCGTAGAAAGAACCTGCGTAGGCATAATCCCGCTCCCGTGGCTGGTACGGCGGCTGGTTCAGGTAAACCACAATGGCCAGTCCCGTCAGGAAGAACAGCAGGAAAGTAATCCAGGCATTGCGCCGGTCTTTGGCCGTCTGGTACAGCAGACCTGCCAATCCCAGTAACAGGGGTAACATATAGTAGTGGTTCTTGGCAGGGTTGTGCTTTAGCATATCAGGGGCTCCTGACTGGTCTCCCAGTCGTGCCCTGTCAAGGAATCCGATCCCACTTTCCCAGTTACCCCGTACGGGGTCTCCGGGGATGGTTCCCTGAATGTCGTTCTGGCGTCCTGCAAAGTTCCACATGAAATACCGCCAGTACATGTAATTAACCTGGTAGTCAAAGAAGAACAGCATATTGTCCCCGAAAGTTGGCATGCGTTTGCTTGCCGAATTCAATTTCCCTTTCCCGGAATTGTAGGAGTCATAAAAGGAGGCATGTCCTTCGCGCTTGCTCCACATACGGGGAAAGAACATTTTGTCCGAATCATTGTAAACAGGCATTTCCGGTCCCTTCACACGAGCGTATCTGCCATTTTTTTTCACAGTTTGCCTGGTATCTTTAAAGGATTCGTAATTGGAATTGTAAATTCCGTCATACAACAGGGGGGGGGATCCATACTGTTCCCGTGCCAGATATTTTCCCAGTGCAAAAGGATTGTCCGGCTGGTTTTCATTTGTGGGTGTCTTGGCGCTGGATCGGATCACCACCATGGCAAATGAAGAATATCCTATGACTATGACAGTCAAGCACAGAAATATCGTGTTCCACAGTATTTTTCCTTTCCGGTGGGTGGCAAGGATACCCCAGAAAAGTAGTGCCGTAAGGGCCGCTACAAAAAATAACATTCCGGTATTATAGGGTAATCCGAAAATGTTTACGAACAAAAGGTCAAACCAACCTGATATTTTGGGTAACCAGGGAATGATCCCATACAGGATGAACGCAATGATTACCACCGATAACAACAGAGTAACGACAGCACCTTTCCAGGAAAAGGGATATTTCTTGTAAAAATAAATAAAAACAAGTGCCGGTATGGTCAGCAAGTTAAGCAGATGCACCCCTATGGAAAGCCCCATCAGGTATGCTATCAGGACGATCCAACGGTTTGCATGGGGTTTGTCTGCGTTTTCTTCCCATTTGAGCATGGCCCAGAAAACAGCGGCAGTAAACATCGAAGACATACCGTAAACTTCTGCCTCAACCGCTGAAAACCAAGCCGTATCTGAAAATGAATAGACCAGGGATCCTGCAGCTGCAGCTCCCCAGATGGCTATGGCACTACCCCATTTCAGGGGCATATTCTGTGTTTCCATCAGCCTTCTGCCCAAATGGGATATCGTCCAGAACAAGAAAAGAACGCAAAAGGCCGAAGCAAGTGCACTCATGGCATTGATCAGCATGGCGGCCTGCAGATCGCTTCCGAACATGGAAAACAACCTGCCTAACAACTGGTAAGTGGGATTCCCCGGAGGGTGTCCTACTTCCAGTTTGTAGGAAGATGCTATGAATTCGCCGCAATCCCAGAAACTGGCCGTTGGTTCTATGGTCGCTAGGTAAACAGCAGCGGAAATGGCAAATACCACCCATCCTATCAGGAGATCTGCCTTTTTAAATGTCCTTGTTTCCATTCCACAAATGTAGACTATTTTTTTTACCTTTACCGTCGGTTTTGCTTTAAATTATGGATTATATAGTCCTTGGGCTCATTGTATCTTTCTGTTTTATTCTTATCTTCACCCGTGCTCCTCTGACCAGGCTGCTAACGGGTTGTTTCCGTTATAACATTTCCATCGAAAACGAAGATCAGGGAAATATAAGGTTTTCACGCTTTTTTCTGTGTTTTTTCATCTTGGCGGTGATTTCATTTTTTATTGCTTCGCATGATCGGTTGCTTTCTCCCCGGCCTTTTGCACTGACAGGAATGTCAAAACCCTTTGTTTTTATGGCAGTCCTGGGAACATTCTGCATATGGGTCCTGTTCAAGATGATCCTGCTGAGAATTATCGGATGGACGATCGATTCATCTGCATTCATGAATTTTCTGGGCCGCACCGGACAGGATTACTGCATTCTGACCGGTCTCGCATTTATTCCCTTTCTGGTTCTTTTCCATATCCTGGGAAAACCTTCCGGGAATACCATACTTTTGGCTGCAGCAGTCCTGTCTGCAGCCGGTTATCTGATCTATGCCCTACGTTGTATAAGGATTTTTCTTTCCGCCGGGTATTCTCTATTTTTCTGGATTTTGTATCTTTGTACGTTTGAACTAGTACCTTTTGGGGTGTTAATTCATTATCTTGCTGGGATATGACAATGAAAATCAGAAACATACTTATTTCACAACCCACTCCCAACGGATGTTCCCCCTATGTAGAAATCAAAGAGAAATTTGGTCTGAACATTGACTTCATTCCGTTTATTCGTGTCGCGGGGCTGTCGGCCAAAGATTTCAGAATACAACGGATCAACATACTGGATCATACAGCGGTTGTTTTCACTTCCCGTTCTGCCATCGATTCGTTTTTTCATCTTAGCGAAGAAATGCGTATCACCATACCGGAAACCATGAAGTATTTCTGCATGACGGAAGCCGTTGCCTTCTACCTGCAAAAATATATCGTTTACAGAAAAAGAAAAATCTTCTCTGGTAAAGGGAATATTCCGTCTCTGGTAGAAACCATAAACCCTAAGCACAAGAACGAAGTGTTCCTCCTTACCCTTGCAGACTGCTATAATCCGGAATTGCCTCTTGCTTTTGAAAAGGCAGGGCTTAAATTCACCAAGGCCATCCTTACGCGTACCATCATGGAAGATTTGTCGGGAGTTGATCTGAAAAAATACCAGATGCTGGTGTTTTATTCTCCGGCAGACGTACGCTCCTTGCTGGAGAATTTTCCGGACTTCAAACAAAATAGCGTCTTGTTTGGGACCTTTGGTAATGCTACTGCCACGGCCTTGAAAGAAGCCAGTCTTCAAGCTTGTTTTGAAGCTCCCACACCGGAAGCCCCATCTATTGCACGGGCCCTGATGCTTTACCTGGAAAAGAATAAGTGATTATGAAACGGACAATACGTCTGTACTTAATCTTTCTTTTGGCCATAATGACCGTTTCCTGCCAGAAGAATTTCAATCATTACAGGGAACTGGCCTATGGCAAGTGGGAACTCGTCTCTGTTGACGGGAAAGCTCCTCTGGTCCCCGAACAGCTTTATTTCAAAACAAGTTCTTCTGTAACCCTGATCCGGGAAGGGGCTTCTTACGACGGGCAGTATGAATTTTATTGCGATGTACTGAGCACTTATTTCGAGACGTACCAGAACCTGTTCCAGGAATGGCGCGTAGACACCATGAAAGATTCCCTGATGCGTGCTATCGTGGAGTTTGGACTGATGAACGGTGATTCCCTGGATACGGGTGCTGTACTGGAATACAGAAAACTTCCGTTATGAAAACGGATACTGACTGCACATTTCCCAAAAAAATGCGGCTTTCTTCCAGAAAAGAGATCGAATCCCTATTCTCCGGAGCGGGGTCTTTTATAGTAGGTCCTTTCCGTGTTTTTTACCGCGCTTTCAGGATGAAGGAGAACTATCCCGCCCCTTGTAGCATGACCATTGCCGTACCCAAAAAACATATCAGATCCGCTGTGAAGAGAAATCTGATCAAGCGACGCACCCGGGAATCTTTCCGGCTGCATTATGCCCGATTACTGAAACCTGCCCTTACAGGCAGTGGAACAAGGCTTATTTTTTTATGCATATATTTGCCTCATGAAGTCAAACCCTTCGACCTTCTGGAAACTAAAATGCAGGTATTGCTGGAGCATTTTTCTAAAATGCTTGAAAAAGGGTTTGACCTTTCCCCTGATCCTGCTGGTTAAATGCTATCAACTCTGCATATCTCCTTTTACACCTCCTTCCTGCCGCTTCACACCAACCTGTTCCCGGTATGCCATCGAGGCTCTGCGCAGGTATGGACCGTTCAAAGGCCTGTACCTGGCCATATGGCGATTTCTCCGTTGTAATCCCTGGGGAAGCAGCGGTTATGATCCGGTACCCTGATTTACTGTAAATTCTTTGATCTTCACAGCAAGTTTTGCCGGAACGATCCGGGCAAGCTCTTCTTCCGTCGCCAGGGCTATCTGTTTGAGGCTTCCAAAATGACCAAGCAGTTTTTCCATTGTCCGGGGACCGATACCCGGTATATCCAGTAAAGCAGACCGGGTAAAACCGGCACTGCGTTTTTTTCTGTGAAAAGTGATTCCAAAACGGTGTGCCTCGTTGCGTAACTGCATCAGCAACCTTAACGAAGAGGAATTCTTATCCAGGAACAAAGGGGTTCTGTCAGTTGCAAGATAGATCTCCTCCAGCCTTTTGGCCAGACCGACCACAGTAATTCTTTCCGCAAGTCCCAGTCCGTCCAGTACATTGAAAGCGGCTGACAGCTGGCCTTTTCCCCCGTCTATAACAACCAGCTGGGGCAGCGGGCTGCCTTCGCTCTGAAGACGGCTGTAACGGCGTGTAACGACTTCTGTCATAGATGCAAAATCATCGGGTCCTTCAACACTTTTTATGGCAAAATGACGGTAATCCTTTTTGCTCGGAATCCCGTTCCTGAATACGACACAAGCCGCTACCGGATGGCTCCCCTGCAGGTTAGAATTGTCAAAACATTCAATGTGTAAGGGCAATACATTCATGCGTAGGTCCTCTTTCAGCCGGGTAAGCATTTTCTGTGTCTTTTGCTCCCGTACGGTTCTCTTGTCCCGGGATTCCATCAGATGTAATTGTTCCGTCCTGTAATTGCCTGCATTGCGCATACTTAGCGATACAAGTGTTTGTTTATCTCCTTTTTTGGGAACATGTACCTTGTTGTTCCCCGGAATAGCTTCGGGGAGGAACGGGACAATAATCTCCCTGGACAACCCCCCCTGTTGTTCTTTCATTCCGGCCATAAACAGGCTCAGTACCGCAGCGGGATCTTCCTCTATCTGTAATTTGTATTTCACATTCAGGGACTGTATGACGGCACCGCCGGAAACACGCAGAAAATTTCCAAAAGCCATGGATGAAGGGGTGTCAACTACCAGGCTGAATACATCCACATCGGATATGCGGGGACTTACGATCACCGACCTGGCCTGATACCGTGTCAATGCTTCCCACTGTTCCTTGAATTTTTGAGCCTGTTCAAAATTGAGCGTCCGGACAGCCGTTTGCATCTGTTCTTCCAATATTTTACGCACCGAGGCCACGTCTCCCTTGAGGATACTGACTACTGACCGTATATAGCCATCATAATCCTGGGCCGATTCTTCCCCTGTACAGGGTGCCTTACAACGGCCGATATGTGCCTGCAGGCATTTTTTGTATTTACCCGCAGCTATCGCCTGTGGCACCAAGTGTAGTGAACAGGTACGCAGCGGGTACAGGGTATGCAGCAGTTGCAGCAGCTGTTTGCAATAATAAACGCTTGTATAGGGTCCGAAATACAGAGAACCGTCCCTGATCATCCTTCTTGTCTGCATAACGCGGGGAAAGGACTCGTCTTTTACGCATATCCAGGGAAATGTTTTGTCATCCTTGAGCAAAATATTATACCTGGGCTGTATGGTCTTGATCAGGTTGTTCTCCAGCAGCAGGGCATCGCTTTCAGTTTCCACCACTGTGTATTCGAGCGATTGGACCTGGCTGACCATTCGCCGTGTTTTTACCGATAAGTTCCTGCCTGCCGTAAAATACTGTAATACGCGCTTTTTCAGGTCTTTTGCCTTTCCCACATAGATCACATTACCGTCCTTGTTCAAGAACCTGTACACTCCGCACTGATGGGGTAAAAGAGCTAATTGGTCAGCCATGTTAATCATTACGTTGTAAAATTACATATATTTGCCAAACCATTTATGAAAAAACTGATAGAAACAAAAGATCTGCGACAGGTCTTCGGAGAAAAATCGGTTGTGGGTTTTTTTCTGGCACCGGCCCTGATGAAACTGATGAAGCTTGACAAGATCAACAAGCTTTATAACAAGGTAGCAGACTTTCAGGGCCGTGATTGTCTCGAGGCTTTTCTGGCCGAGATGCGCATTACTTACGAAATACCTTCCACAGATCTGGCCAACCTTCCCAAGGAGGGGCCTTTCATAACCGTATCGAATCACGCTTACGGCGGCCTGGACGGAATCATCCTGATGCATCTTGTATCAGAGGAAAGGCCTGATTTAAAGGTTATCGTTAATTTTTTGTTGTCGCGTATTAAACCGTTGCAGAATTTCTTCTTACCTGTCAATGCTTTTGATAAAAACGTATCTTCCCGTTCCAGCATCAAAGGGATCCGCCTTGCCAAAGAATGCCTGCAAAAAGGCAAACCCTTGGGTCTTTTCCCTGCCGGAGAAGTATCTCACATAGGACCTTCAGGACAGGTGGAAGACCTTCCCTGGCATACCCCGATAGTCAAATTTATTCTGAATGCCAGTGTTCCTGTGGTCCCTATTTATTTTGAAGGACATAATTCGGCCCGTTTCATGCGCAGGGCAAAGATCCATCCCCTGTTGCAGACAGCCAGTCTTCCGGCGGAAGTCTTGAACAAAAAAGGACAGCGGATTTCTATCCGGATCGGGGCGCCCGTGAGCGTAGCAGAACAACAACGCTATACAGACTATAAAGAGCTGGGGAATTACCTACGTGCACGGACCTATGCGCTGGCTGCCAATATAGAAAAGGATGACAAATACAAAGGTCTGGAAAATGCTTCGCCCATAGCACCGGCCAAGCAACACGAACTTGCTGCCAGAGAGATAGAACAATTGCCTTCCCGAAGCTGTCTTTTCAGAATCAATAATTTTGCCGCTTATTTTGCTCCTTATTCCTTTATCCCCAATATCATGTACGAGATCGGACGCAAAAGGGAGGAGGCTTTCCGTACCGTGGGAGAAGGGACTTACCAGCCACTGGACCTGGATACCTTCGACAGGAATTACCACCACCTGATCCTGTGGGATACAGACAAAAAAGCCATCGTGGGGGCATACCGCATAGGCATGGGCGCCAACTTGATGAAACGTTTTGGGGTAATGGGATTCTACAATAGCACGCTTTTTAAGTTTGATCAAAAATTTGAACCGGTTCTGAATCAAAGCATGGAACTGGGAAGGGCTTTCATCAGCCACGAATACCGTTACGAGGCCATACCCATGATGCTTCTTTTCAAGGGTTTGTTCCACATCATGCTCCGCAACGAAGAGTACCGCTATTTCATAGGACCGGTAAGCATTTCGTCCTGGTATCCCAAATTGTATCAATCCCTGATACATAAATACATCATGGAACACCATAGCATCATGGATTATCACGATTGTGTCCATCCCAGAATACCATTCAACCCTGATTTTGGACTGGTAGATCCCAGCGTGTTGTTGCGCGATGTTCAGACACCCGAACAGCTTGACCGGCTGCTGATGCGCATGAGCAACAGGCAATACCGTCTTCCTTCACTGGTCAAGCGGTATCTGAAACTGAACGCAAAAGTGGTTGTGTTCAATATAGACAGGGAATTTAACGATTCCCTTGACGGATTCATCGTATGTGACGTTTTCGATGTCTCTAAAGAAGAGCTAATTATGGTAACCAAGGATATTTCCGATCCTTCCATAATCGAAAAGCGATTTGGAAAACACCTCACAAGATAAGTATTATATGCAAAAAGCCCTGGAAGAGGCGTATGCAGCCCGCGGAAAAGACGAGATTCCCGTGGGAGCGGTTATCGTGTGCCGTGGAAAGATCATCGCCAGGACACACAATCTTACTGAAACCCTGAACGATCCCACTGCCCATGCCGAAATGCAGGCCATTACGGCTGCATGTAATGCACTGGGAGGAAAATGCCTTGACCAATGCACCATGTACGTAACATTAGAACCCTGTGTGATGTGCGCCGGAGCCAGCTCCTGGGCCCAATTGGGTCGCCTGGTGTATGCAGCATCTGACCCCAAAAAGGGTTTTTCCCTCTATTCTGACAAGATACTCCACCCAAAAACAGAAGTATCAGCCGGTTTAATGGCTGACCTGGCAAAAAAGTTGTTGAAAGATTTTTTTGCTGGGAAACGCTAATGTTATATCTTTGCACCCTCCGATTGAGCTATGGTGTAATGGTAGCACTACAGATTTTGGTTCTGTCTGTCTAGGTTCGAATCCTGGTAGCTCAACAAACACTGAGCTATGGTGTAATGGTAGCACTACAGATTCTGGCTCTGTCGGTCCGGGTTCGAGTCCTGGTAGCTCAACTCCAGACAATCAGTTAACTTTACAAAATGAACAGACTGGTTGTATTTTTTTCCCTTACCTGTTGCCTGGCTGGGTCGTCCATAACGGCAAGCGGCCAGTATTACAGAACGGGTGAGGATCCTGCCCGCCTGAAATGGAACAGCATACAGACAGCCCGTTTTCAGATCATTTATCCCCGGGGCATCGATTCACTGGCATTCCGTTATGCCTGGTTGCTGGAACAGACAGTACAGCCAGTCATGTCTTCGCTCCGTGCAAAAAGTCCCTCCATCCCTGTTCTGATAAAGCCTTACGACATTAATAGCAATGGAATGGTGGTCTGGGCACCCAAAAGAATAGAGCTGAAAACAACACCTCCCCCGGAAGGCACACTTCACAATTGGGAAAAGCAGCTTGTGCTCCACGAAACAAGACATGTGGCACAAATGCAACGCGCCGGGGAGCGATTTTTCCGGATTTTGGGATGGTTTCTGGGACAACAGTCAGAAGGGATAGCGGTGGGACTTTATTTCCCAAGATGGCTACTGGAGGGAGATGCTGTCATTACAGAAACACTATTATCAAGAGCGGGAAGGGGCCGGGAGGCTTCTTTTCTGATGCCTTACAAAGCCTATTTCGCGCAAGATAAATCTTTTTCATACGATAAATGGCGTTACGGTTCATTCCGGCATTATGTACCGAATCACTATGCGCTGGGTTACATGAAACTCTCCGTTGCACAATACTATTCAGGAGAAGAAGCACTGGACCGCATATTCACCGATATCACCAAATATTCTTTCTGGCCTTTTGTTTATAGTAATACCTTCCGGAGAAATTATGGACATTATGCAGTAAAACTGTGGGAACCGGCCATTGAATTCTACAAAGGTGTCTGGAAAGAACAAGATGCCCGGAAGGCCCCTTTTTATGAAGGCCTTCAGATAAACAGGCCTGTTAAAGATTTTGTACACTACAGTTCTCCTACCCTTGCACTGCACAAAGACGGCAGCCATGTTCTGTATGCCGTGAAATCTTCCCTTTCACAAACAAAAAGGCTGGTTCGTTTCCCGCAGGAAGCCGGAACCAAGGAACAACCAGTCTGCCTGCTGGGACAGATCAATTCGGCCTTGAGAACGGCCGGCCCTTATCTCTACTGGAGCGAGACGGTAAGCGGGCACCGCTGGGCTCATGAGAACTTTTCTGTGATCATGAGCTATAACACCGTAACGGGAAAAAAGAACATGCTTCTGCCCCGAACCCGTTATTTTAATCCCACACCATGTCACGACGGTCTTTTTCTTGCTGTTGTGCATTACCCGCCGCAGGGAGGGTCGGAGCTTCACCTGCTGGATCCCCAGACAGGCCAAATCCTGGAAAAACACATCGCCCCCGGGGGAGAACAAATGGCCGATATCGCCTGGACTGACAACAACACCTTGTTCCTGCTGATGATCGGTGAAAAAGGCACCGGGATCTACCGCCTGGACAGAAGATCCGGGAGCTGGAAAACCGTTCTTCCCCCGACTTTCCATTCTCTTACAGGACTACAGGAAGCCGATGGTCTACTGTATTTTAAAAGTGACAGGCTCCGGAATACGGACAATATCTACAGCCTGGATCCGGAAAACGGGCAGGTCCTGCAACTGACAAACGTTCGTTTCGGGGCTTTTGACCCATTTCCCTCAGGCAGGGATTGTGGCCGTTTCTTGTATTATGTCAATTATACAGCACAGGGTTACCAGCTTACCCGGTTGCATCCGGACAGTCTGCTGAACAGGCCTGCAGACTTGCCGGCACATCAGCAAGATCCTTTTATCCTGGCTTCCCGGTCGGATTTCAACATCGACACCCTGTGCGTACCGGAGGAATTGTCCTATCCGGTAACAAAATATAGTAAATTCCTCAACATGTTCCGGATCCATTCCTGGATGCCGTTCTACTTTAATTACAACGACATCGCAAATTTCACCTTTCAACATTATTATCAGACCATAGCCCCCGGAGTAACGATCATGTCCCAAAATACACTGGGGACATTGACTTCGACCCTGGGGTATTCCTACCACAAGGGATTCCACGCCGGCCATCTGAAGATGAACTTTTCCGGATGGCTGCCAGTTTTTTCCCTGCGACTGGATGTGAATGACAGATTCAAAACAAACACCTTTATAAGTCCGGACAACGACAATGGAGGATACAAATGGGTTTCCGACACCCTGGCTTTACCACACCTGGAGGCATCCCTGCAGGCATACATCCCCTTTACATTTCATCGCCACGGATGGCAGCGCGGGTTTGTGCCTTCTGTCAGATACTGGTTTTCGAACGACACTTACCGGCTTCCCTGCGGGAAGGGGGATATCCCAAATCAGATATTCCAGGCTGGCATCCAGTATTATCAAATGGTAAACCGTTCTGTACGGGATATATTTCCCCGCCTGGGTTTCGGGCTGAATGTCCAAACTTCTTTTTCTCCCGGGTCCGTAACATTTTTCACGAATATTCTGTATTTACAAGCTTACGGATACCTGCCCGGAGTCCTCTGCAACCAAGCCTTTAAATGGAATGTGGGGTGGCAAAGACAGGAAATGAAAGACCGTTATTTTTACCTGGGGACGTTTATCCGGCCTCCGCGCGGCATGGCAGATAAGGTCCTTGCCCCGGAAACTTTTACGGCTTCTTTAGATTATGCCATTCCGGTCTGGGTCGGTGATCCGTCAATCCCGGACATTATATATATCAAACGCCTACAACTGATTCCGTTTGCCGACTACTTGCAGACCCTGCAGCAGGATGGAACAAAAAACAGGTACTGGTCTGCCGGGACAGACTTGCTAATGGATTTCCATCTTTTCCGGATCGGTGTCATGCTCACAGCCGGCGTACGTTACGCATATACCTGTGATAAGAAGCACCATTTTGAATTTTTATTTTCATTTCCAGCTTTTAATTGATCTTTCATGAAATTTCTCCGTTTTTTCTCCCCTTACGAATGGTTCCTGCTAATAGCCATCGTTACCCTGAATTTTGTCGTGTTTTTTATTACGGGAGAATGGGACATGTTATCGACTGTTGCTACTGTTTCGGGTGTTCTGTGTGTAGTATTGGTTGCAAAGGGACATATATCTAATTACCTCTTCGGACTGATTCAGGTTAGCCTTTATACCTACCTTTCTTGGGGCGTGGGCTATTGGGGGGAAGTGGTACTTAACGGACTGTATTATGTTCCCATGCAGTTCATCGGTTTTTTCATGTGGCGAAAACGAACCCGAGAAGGAAGCCGGACGTGCGTCAGGGCAAAAAACCTGACAGAAAGGCAAAGGCTTGTATTGTTTATCGTATGTGCGGCATTGATAGCCTTAGGCGGATTTGTTCTTAAGTATTACGGAGATCCCGCCCCTTTCCTTGATTCCACCACAACTTTCCTTTCCATTGTCGCCATGTTCCTCATGGTTAAAACATATTCCGAACAATGGTATTTGTGGATCACCGTCAATGTGGCGACCATCATTATGTGGGGCATGGCCTATTTCCGGGAGGGACAGGCCAGTCATCTGATCATTGCTTCTATGTGGTGTGTTTACCTGCTCAATTCCGTTCACGGTCTGTTCGTGTGGAAAAAGGCTGCCAAAACGACTTCGCTGACAAATTGACAGATTTCCTGCCGTGGCATTGATTTTGCGTTAACACGATTCGTTAACAGCAAACGCTTTAATTAAACAACAATAAACATTTTAAACTTTATCAGAGATGAAAATCAAACCTTTAGCAGATCGAGTAGTCGTTCAGCCGCAGGAAGCAGAGACCAAGACAGCTTCGGGTCTTTACATTCCCGACACCGCAAAAGAAAAACCCCAGCGCGGAAAAATCGTGGCAGTAGGAAGTGGAAAAAAAGATGAGCCTATGGAATTGAAAGAAGGTGACATGGTTCTGTACGGTAAGTACGCTGGAACTGAGATCAACTTTGACGGAGAAGAGTATCTTATTATGCGTCAATCTGATGTGTTAGCCATTATCTGAAATTAACCAAATAACAAAAACAAATCACTATGGCAAAAGAAATCAAATACAATATTGAAGCCCGTTCCCTGATGAAAGAAGGGGTAGATGCTTTGGCAGACGCTGTAAAAGTCACTTTAGGTCCCAAAGGACGCAATGTGGTCATTGATAAAAAATACGGGGCTCCCCAGATCACCAAGGATGGTGTGACCGTAGCCAAGGAGATCGAACTGGAAGATCCGTTTGCCAATATGGGGGCTCAGATCGTTAAGGAAGTAGCTTCCAAAACAAATGACCAGGCCGGTGACGGAACAACCACTGCTACTGTACTGGCACAATCCATTATCAACGTGGGATTGAAAAACGTAACGGCGGGAGCCAACCCCATGAACCTGAAACGCGGTATTGACAAAGCTGTCGAAACTGTTGTGGCCAGTCTGAAAAAACAAAGCCAGCAAGTGGGCGATGATCTGTCTAAGATCGAGCAGGTTGCTGCGGTATCGGCAAACAACAACCATACCATCGGCAAACTGATAGCCGAGGCTATGGGTAAGGTTAAGAAAGAAGGCGTTGTTACTGTCGAGGAAGCCAAAGGCACCGAAACAGAAGTGAAAGTCGTAGAAGGAATGCAGTTTGACCGCGGTTATATCTCGGCATATTTCATTACCAATTCCGAAAAAATGGAAGCCGTCTTGGAAAATCCGCTTGTGCTGATCACCGATAAGAAGATCTCGACCATGAAAGATCTGATGCCTTTGCTCGAGCCAGTGGCACAAAATGGCCGTTCCCTGCTGATCATTGCTGAAGATATTGACGGCGAAGCTCTGGCAACCTTGGTGGTAAACCGTCTGCGCGGAACCCTGAAGATCGCCGCCGTGAAAGCTCCTGGATTCGGCGACCGTCGTAAAGAAATGCTGGAAGACATAGCTATCCTTACCGGTGGTACCGTTATTACCGAAGATAAGGGTATCCGTCTTGAATCGGCTACTATGGACATGCTGGGATCGGCAGAAAAAGTGGTTATTGACAAGGAAAATACTACCATTGTCAATGGCGGCGGCGAAAAGAACGCCATCGATCAACGTGTGGCACAGATCCGCAAGCAAGTGGATGTCACCACAAGTGATTACGATAAGGAAAAACTCCAGGAACGCTTGGCAAAACTTTCTGGCGGTGTAGCAGTTCTATACGTTGGTGCAGCTTCCGAAGTGGAAATGAAATCCAAGAAAGACCTGGTGGAAGACGCTCTCAACGCTACCCGGGCAGCCATTGAGGAAGGATTCGTGCCCGGCGGCGGTGTAGCTTACATCCGTGCCATTGAAGATCTGAAGAAACTGAAACCGGAAAACGAAGACGAGGCTACCGGTATAGCCATTGTAGCCCGTGCCATCGAAGAACCGCTGCGCATGATCGTGGAAAATGCCGGAAAGGAAGGCAGTATTGTCGTGCAAAAAGTACGTGAAGGTAAAGACGACTTCGGATACAATGCCTGGACCAATTCCTATGAGAACCTGTTCTCATCGGGTGTTATTGATCCTACCAAGGTAGCCCGCGTGGCACTGGAAAATGCAGGATCCGTAGCAGGAATGTTCCTCACTACCGAATGCGTTCTGGCAGAAAAGAAAGAAGAGAATCCGCCAATGCCCGCAGGTAATCCCGGAATGGGCGGAATGATGTAATAATCAGCTTTTTGCTAAACAAAAGAACACGGGAAGGATACACTTCCTGTGTTCTTTTTTTTGTGTATCTTCGTTCTATGAAATACAAGCGCCTGCTGCCCTGGTTTTTTCTTTTGCTGGCAGGTTGTCGGGCAGATCTTCCATCCGGCACACAGGGTCTGGCTTTGGTTTCGGGCCGGCCGGCAAACATCTGGGAAGAAAGATTCCCGCTCGGTAACGGGAGGATAGGCGCTATGCCTGACGGAGGCATCTGTACGGAACATATCCTGCTCAACGAGATCTCGCTGTGGTCCGGATCGCCTGCAGATGATCTGTATCCCGGGATACACCGCTATCTGTCGCTTATCCGGGAACTGCTTTATAAAGAACGTGTTCCGGAGGCCCAGGAGTTTATGTACCGTCATTTCACGGCAGCTACAACTGGTTCTGACGGAAGCAGCGGAGCAGACAATACATTTGGCAGTTTTCAGGTCCTGGGATCTGTGCTACTGCATTTTTCATACGATGCTCCCGCAACTAAAGCAACATTGTACAGCAGGATGCTGGATGTTTCCACTGCCACTCAGTTTACTTCTTTTAACATAGGGGGAATAAACTATACAAGGGAATGTTTTACCTCTATGGACAATGATGTAATGATCCTGCACCTTACTGCTTCACAACCACATGCGCTTAAATTCACTGCAACCCTTTCTCGTCCGGAAAGGGCACGCGTTTTTGCGGCAGACAGTTCCCTGGTCATGGAAGGAATGCTGAATTCGGGACAGAACGGTGTACCCGGCATGCGTTTTTATACCCGCATGATGGTCATTCCTGGTGAAGACGGGACCGTTGCTTTTTCAGCTGATACCATAAACCTTACAGGCGCAACCGAGGCATGCGTGATCGTTTCCGCTGCCACGGATTATGATGTGAAAACAATGTCCCTGCAACAAGATTCCACTTTTATACTCCGGGCCGATTCCCTCGTCCTGCATGCTTCCCGGGTACCTTTCCCCGAGCTTAAGAAAAACCATGTTGACAAATACCAGTCACTATTTCACCGGGTAAGTCTGCAGCTTCCCGATTCCTCAGGATTCTATTTCCAGTACGGCAGATACCTGCTCATCTCTTCCACCCGTCCCGGTTCACTTCCACCTAATTTGCAGGGTTTGTGGACTCCTTCGGTACAAACACCCTGGAATGGGGCTTACGATTTGAATATGCACCTGCAGATGAATTTTTGGCCGGCCCTGGTTACGAACCTTGCCGAATTGCAACTGCCGCTGCTTGACTTTACTACCTGGCTATCGGAACAGGGCATAAAAACGGCCCGGGAATATTACAATGCTCCCGGATGGGTGGTGCATTCCAGGACAAATCCATGGGGATTTACCGCTCCGGGTCACAATACCGCCTGGAGCGGATACAATGCAGGAGGTGCGTGGTTGTGTGCGCGCCTGTGGGATCATTATGCATTCACCCTGGATACGGAACGCTTGCGGCAGGCTTATCCGGCTATGCTCGAAGCCGCCCGTTTTTATCTTTCCACGCTCACGGAGGATCCGCATTTCGGGTGGCGGGTACCGTCCCCCTCTATGTCTTACGGTAATACTTATTACCTTCTGGATGAAGAAGCGTCCGACAAACTGTCAGTACCATTATTCCTTTGTATAGGTTCAACTTCTGATGTCCAGCTTGTAAAGGAATTGTTTTCCAATATGATCTCGGCCAACCGGATATTGCGCAATACAGACGATTTCCCTTTCATCAACCAACTGGAAGAAGCCATGGACTGTCTCCCTCCATATAAAATAAATGCTACAGGATGCCTGCAGCGATGGCTCTTTGATTATACAGAAGAAGACCTGCGGATGCGCAATGTTCCTCATCTCTATGCCTTGTATCCCTGGAATGATATAAACTCAGATGACACGGTTCTTGCCCGGGCATGCAGCAATACATTGGAAAGAAGGGGATATGGGGGTTCGGGATGGCAGATGGCCTGGAATATGAACCTCAGGGCAAGACTCGGGGATGGTGCAGGAGCATATAAGGTGCTGTGCAATATGATGTCCCCTGCACTGGAAGAAAGTATATCGCCTTACCTTAGCCGTGACATCGCATCCATAACCCTGCTCGGCTCGGGGATGTATCCCAATGGTTTTTCTTCCAACCCGCCTTTCCAGATAGACGGGAATCTGGGAGGGTGTGCAGGTATCGCAGAGATGCTGCTTCAAAGCCACCAGGGATTCATACACGTATTGCCGGCCATCCCGCCTGAATGGGAACAGGGCGGTTCGTTTTCGGGTCTATGTGCCCGCGGGGGAGCCCAGGTGTCCTGCTCGTGGAAAGACGGGCATGTCATCGAGGTCATAATCAGAGCTACAGCAGACAATACGTTCCTGCTGAAAGTCCCCGGGAATTTCCGCCGCATAAAGGAAAACTACATAAGGGTTTCCCTGAAAAAGGGGGAACAAGTCAGATACCATCCAAGAAGCACCCTGTAAACTATGAACAAACAGACTACTATGAACACAGACAAAAGATTCTCCTCCTTCCGCATAGGTTGTCATCTCTCTTCTTCCGACGGATATTTTGCCATGGCAAAAACAGCCGTCGGGATAGGAGCCAACACGTTTCAGTTTTTTACCCGTAATCCGCGCGGTGGAGCGGCAAAACCCATAGATCCGGACGATATTGCCGCGTTTCTTGCTTTTTCAAAAGAGAATGGTATTGGCCCCATACTGGCACACGCTTCCTATACCATGAACCTTTGTGCAGCAGAAGCCCGTATCCGGGATTTTGCCCTCAACACCATGATGGATGATCTCTGCCGTATGGAATATACCCCGGGAAACCTATATAATTTACATCCGGGAAGTCATGTACAGCAAGGGGTGGAAAAGGGTATTGAATTGATCGCAGGTGCGCTGAATACTGCCATAACAAAAGACCAGACTACCTGGGTCCTGCTGGAAACCATGGCAGGAAAAGGCTCCGAAATAGGAAGAACCTTTGAAGAATTACAGGAGATTATGGACCGGATAGAAATCCGGGACCGTCTGGGTGTCTGCCTGGATACCTGCCATATTTTCGATGCCGGCTATGATATTATAAACGACCTGGACGGGGTGCTGGAACATTTTGACAAAGTTATAGGATTGGAAAGACTTAAGGCCATACACCTCAACGACACCAAAAATCCGTTTAAAAGCCATAAAGACAGGCACGAGACCATAGGGGACGGATATCTGGGGATTGAGACTTTTCGCAAAGTGATCAACCATCCGGCGCTGCAGCATCTACCCTTCTACCTGGAAACGCCCAATGAACTCCCGGGATACGCCAGGGAGATCGCTTTGCTGAAAACTGAACGCACCGGAGCATAGGCGGCCAGGAATCCGATACCCAGCACAGTAAGAGATACCAGCATCATATCGACCCATTGTACATCCACAGGATAATCGGTCACCACAAAACTGCCGGGAAGGGATATCAGCCCAAACCGGGACTGTATCCAGCAGATCAACAGTCCCAGAATCATTCCCGTGGCCCAACCCAGGATAGATATAAGCCAACCCTCCATGACGAAGATCTTCCGGATAAGTTCCGGACGTGCCCCCATGCCGGCAAGTACGGCAATATCCTCCTTTTTTTCCAGGATGAGCATGCTGAGTGAACTCAGTACATTGCTTGAAATGATCACCAGTATAAAACCCAGAAGGACAAAAATTATAATTTTTTCGGTCGTCATCATCCTGTAAAGAGTTTCATTCTGCTGATAACGTGTCAGCACTTTGTAAGAAGGTCCCAGTTTGTTTTCCAGGTCCTTTTTGAGCGATTTGAGCGCATTTTTACCGTTGACCCTTATCTCTACATGGGAAACCTGGTCTTTATAATCCAGGAGCCTGCGGGCTGTTTGCAGAGGGATCAGCAGATGACTGGCATCGTAACGTTGTTCAACGGTAAATATACCTCCGGGAAAAAGCTTTTCCCGCTTAAGGGATGCCATAGGGTTCAGAGGAAAGAATACAGCGTCCTTTCTGGGATAATAGATCCACAAAGGGTCAACAAAAGCCACGTTCATACCCAGATCATTGGCCAGGCTTCTGCCCACAACGGCTTCTTCTACCTGCCCAAAATACACATTGAACGAACCGCTTGTGATATGATTCTTCAGAGGGGAAGTCGCTATAAAAATACTATCCACTCCTTTCATGGTAGCGACCGATTGCTGGTTCCTGTACTGCAGAAAAACCGTTTCTTCTATCACCGGACAAAAAGCTGCCATACGGGGATCCTCCTTCATCTGTCCAAATACTTGCAGATTGGGGATGGTCTTACCTTCTACACTTTTCACAATCAAGTCCGGATCGAATGTGTTGTACATCCCCTTTACCAGGTTGTCAAATCCGTTGTAAACAGACATGACCACAACCAAGGCCATAGTTCCCAGGGCGATTCCGATGGCGCTGATGGCCGAGATCACATTGATGATCTGTCTGGATTTTTTTGCCAGCAGATACCTCCACGCTATGAAAAAAGCAACTTTCAATATTGAGGCAGATTATTGTTTCAGTAACTCATCAATATGCTGGGCGTAATCCAGGGAATCGTCAAGAAAGAAGACAAGTTCCGGGACAATACGCAACTGCCTGGCCACACGACGTCCCAGTTCCCCCCTTATAGACCTTGATTGTTCCTGTACCCGGTTCAAAACTTCCTGTGCCTTTTGAGAAGGAAAAACACTGATCCAGGCATGTGCAATGGACAGATCCGGACTAATGCGCACGTGTACAACAGAGATCATCGCTCCGCCAAAAACGCTCAAGCCTTTTGACCGGAAAATTTCTGACAGATCTTTCTGGATCTGCCGGGCAACTTTTAATTGTCTTGTTGTCGTATCCGCTCCGGGTGTTTTCATGATCAACAGGTTTTAACAATAAAATAACTCTTCTTTCCTTTCTGTACCAGCAGGTATTTGTTACGGATCAAAAAACTGTGGTCTATGTTCATATCGACGGCCGCTACCTTTTCCTTGTTCACACTTAATCCGCCTCCCTGTACCAGTTTGCGGCATTCGCCCTTGGAGGGCATAACTGATGTATGAACAGCCAGCAGATCTATCAGGGGCGTCGGGAGCAGGTTACGGCTTATATCAAACTGTGGAACACCTTCAAAAACCGACAGAAAAGTTTGCTCGTCCATATCCATTAACTGTTCTTTGGTGCCATTACCAAACAAAATTTTCGAGGCCACAACAGCTTTGTTATATTCATCTTCTCCGTGTACCATCTTTGTTACACACTCTGCTAAAACACCCTGTAACAATCTTTTGTGCGGTTCTCTCCTGTGTTTTTCAATGTAGTTGTGTATGTTTTCTTTTGATAATAAGGTAAATATCCTGATATATTTTTCAGCATCCTGATCGCTCACATTCAGCCAGAACTGATAAAAGACATAAGGTGTAGTCCGTTTTGGATCAAGCCAGACGTTACCCGATTCGGTTTTTCCAAACTTCCCCCCGTCAGACTTGGTGATAAGCGGACACGTAAGCGCATAGCTTTCCCCTCCTTCTTTCCTGCGAATCAATTCAGAGCCTGTAGTAATATTGCCCCACTGGTCCGATCCTCCCATCTGCAGTTTACAGCCATAATTTTTGAATAAATATAAATAATCATAACCCTGAAGCAACTGGTAGGTAAACTCGGTAAAGGACATTCCTTCCGATTCTTCGCCGGAAAGTCTTTTGCGGACTGAATCCTTGCTCATCATGTAATTGACCGTGATGTGTTTCCCGATATCTCTTGCAAAATGCAGGAACGTATAATCTTTTGTCCAGTCGTAATTATTCAGCAGCAGGGCTCCATTTTGCTTTGTCTGGTCAAAATCAAGAAATCGCATCAGTTGTTTTTTAATGCATTCCTGATTATGACGCAGGGTTTCTTCATCCAACAGATTGCGTTCGGTCGACTTCATGGACGGATCGCCTATCATACCTGTAGCTCCCCCGATCAGGGCTATGGGCCTGTGACCGGACTGCTGGAAATGTTTCAGCATCATTATACCCACCAGGTGTCCAATATGCAGGGAATCCGCCGTGGGATCGATCCCTACGTAGGCGGTGGTCATTTCCTTGTTCAACATTTCTTCTGTTCCAGGCATGATGTCGTGGATCATTCCCCTCCACCTGAGTTCTTCTACAAAATTATTCTTCATCGTCCTCTGTCTTGGTATGTTTTATGCAAAGGTAAAGAATAAAATTTTGTACTTTAGCTGTATAATTCATGTTTATGGTCAAGAGATTTTTTTTGCCGGTAACGCTTTTGCTTCTATTTTCTTCCTGTGAACGGGGCGGAGTGCCCGGCAAGGAAGAGGCCCCGTTGATTACCCAGAAAGTCAATAATTATATGCTTGACATTATGGAGGAAGTATACCTATGGGAAAAACATATCCCCGATACATTCGACATAAGGTACGAATTTGATGAATTTGAATTTTTTGAAAAATTATGCTACCGGCAGGAAGACCGGTGGTCATTCATTACCGACGATGTGCAAACCCTTGTGGAAGGAGGTAAGGGTGTGGAAACCACTTTTGGATATTCCCTGGCTTTTGGCACTTTTTCCAATACGGGTAATTATTTTGCCATCGTCCAGTACGTATATCCACATACCCCGGCATCGGAAGCCGGCCTGGAAAGGGGGAGCATTCTGACCGAGATCAACGGAAATCCCATCACCAAAGACAACTATACAGACCTGTACTATGCAGCCTCGCTCAATATAACCCTCGGCATTCTCCAGGACGGATCTGTACATAGAGCGGGGTCCGTTTCGCTTACAGCGCGCAAACAAAATCTGAATCCCGTTATCGCCTTTAACATCATCGAGGGTGGTGGTAAAAAGGCCGGATACATTTGTTATTCAGATTTTTTCGGTGATTCACAGGATCTGTTCTTTCCCGTATTCCAGGGATTCAAGTCTCAGGGAGTAACCGATGTGGTATTGGACCTGCGGTATAACCTGGGCGGATATCTTTCGGTCGCGCGTGCCCTGGTAGGCGTATTGTGCCCCGCAAAATACCTTAACGGCAATACCGTGCTGATTTCCAAATACTGGAACGATCTGTACCAGAAATACTGGACAGACAATAACCGCAACGATATGCTTTATGAGTATTTTCCGAAACTTTCCGATACGCCTGTCAATCTGGATCTGCCGCGACTTTTTGTCCTTACGGGTAAAAATACAGCCAGTGCCTCGGAACTCACCATTTGTGGACTGGATCCCTATATGGAAGTGATCAGGATCGGAGATGTTACCAGGGGTAAATATACAGCCGCCATGATATTCTATCCGGAAAAGGATCCTCAAATTAAAAACTGGGGGGCGCAGGTCATCGTTTATAAATACGCAAATGCGCTGGGTTTGACCGATTTCAAAGAGGGATTCACGCCAGATTACCCGGCAGAAGATATCCTGCTGGGAGAAGTGTATCCGTTGGGAGATCCTCGTGAAAAGCTCCTGTCCCGTGCCCTCTCTCTGATAGGCGTACAAACCGTTGCCCCCTTGGATGCTTCTGTAAGATCCCAGTTTCCTGCTTTTATCTTTGATCATTCATTGATAATAAAACCCGCCGGACTGAACAACCATTTGATTGACAAATAATCTTCCTATTGATGAAACTATCTAAATCCTTAATTACCCTAGCCATCCTGGCATTTCTTGCCAATCCGGTACCCTCTGTTTCCCAAATTTTGCCGACTTCCCGTACACAATTGGAAACGCAGCTCTCATCTCTTCCTGAAGTAACAGAGGTTTTCAGGCTGGAAAGCACAGAATTTGAAGAAAAATTCAGAATACGTGTGCGCCAGTTGGTAAATCACGATGATATTGTTTACGGTTTTTTTGAACAACGTGTGTTCCTAATGCATGTTGGATTTGATCGTCCTACTGTAATGGTTACAGAAGGTTATGCGACAGCCTATGCAGCCAATCCACGCTACCGGGAAGAACTGTCCAGAATGTTCAATGCTAATATCGTAGTAGTAGAACACCGTTATTTTGGAGAATCTGTTCCCTCTCCGCGCAGGTGGGAATTCCTCAATACAAAGGAGGCTATGACCGACCTGCACAAGATTAGGGAAATGCTTGCTCCTTTATACCCGGGAAAATGGATCGCAACGGGAATCAGCAAAGGTGGGCAAACTGCCATGGCTTACCGCACGATGTATCCCAATGATGTGGATATTACAGTATGTTATGTGGCCCCGCTGTGTCATGGAGCAGAAGACGGAAGGCATGAACCCTTTATTGCGGGAACGTCGGGAACACCCGAATCGCGTCAAAAAGTGCTTGATTTTCAGAAAGAAGTCCTGATTCGCAGAGATAGTCTTATGCCCCTTTTTGAAAAATACTGCGATTCTACCGCTCTGAGTTTTGCAAGACCTGTTGGAGAAATATTTGATTATTGCGTGCTGGAGTATTCTTTTGCTTTCTGGCAATGGGGAACTGATCCCGGTGATATTCCCGATCTGAAGGCCGCTGACAGGATCCTGTTCGCTCACCTGATGAAAGTTGCTTCTCCGGATTACTTTGTCAGGGATACCCCTACAATGCCCTTTTTCATACAGGCGGCAAAAGAGCTGGGTTATTATGGATATGACACAAGTCCGTTCCGTTTTAAGGTTACCCGGACCCGTTTTGTTCCAGAAAAAATAAAGAAAGGTCTTTTCGGCAAAAAGAAAGAAATTAAGGACTCCCTGGCATCCCCGGCAGGAAAGTGGGTAACTAAAAAATACCCCGCTATGGAATTGAAAAAAGCAAAAGGTTATATGAAAGAATTGTTTCTTCCCGATTTCTATAAGCCACGTTTCAATCGGTCCCTGTACCGACTGCAAAGGACCTTCATTAAACAGTCCGATGCCCGCCTGGTATTTATATACGGAGAATGGGATCCCTGGACCGCTACCGCCGTTCCCGACCCCGGCAAGCCAAATGTTCTGTATTACGTGCAACCAGGCGGGAGCCACCGTGCCCGCATAGCCACATTGCCCGAATCTATGCGTAACGAACTGCAACAGCAAATCAATTCCTGGTTGAACGAATAACGTCTTCATGGATCCTTTTTTACCCCTTACCCTGAACGATAAAAACCTGATAGAACCGTTCCTGCGATCAACAGGTAAAACAGGTGCCGAATATAGTTTTACCACTCTGTACATGTGGTCCGTAATATATAAAACGGACTACAGGATAATTTCTTACCGGGAAAATACCCTGCTTCTGGTCAGAAGCCGCAAAGATCAGGATACCCCGTTTCATTATCTGTATCCGATGGGCCTCAATGACCCCCTTGAGGCAGAAGCTGCACGGGAGATCCTGATCGAGGCCTCTGAAGGTGAACCGTTCCTGGTTGGCGGACTTTCTTCCGCTGAGGCCCGGCAACTGGCTGCCATCGATCCGGTACATATAAAAATTCAACCTGTTAGAGATGCATTCGATTACCTCTACAAGGCAGAGGATCTGGCAGAGCTCAGGGGAAAGAAATATCAGTCAAAACGCAATCATCTGAATGCTTTTCTTAAAGAATATCCTGGCTATCAGGTGCAGCCGATATATCCCAAAGATATTCCCGCCTGTATAACCATGAACGACAAGTGGTGCCGGATCATGGGTTGTAACAAATATCCCGAACTGGGACAGGAAGCTTGTGCCGTACGCCGGGCATTCTGCGGATTCACGGAACTTGGACTGGAAGGTATGATAATGCTCATAGACAGAGAAATCATAGCCTGTACTGTAGGAGAACTCTTTAACGGGAATACCTGGCTGGTGCATATAGAAAAGGCCTTTCCCAAATACAGGGGAGTTTATCAGGCAATCAATCAAATGTTTATTCGTTATGCTATGGAAAAATACCCCCAAATCGAATATGTTAACCGTGAAGATGATTCGGGAGATAAAGGACTGCGGCAGGCAAAACTAAGCTACCGACCTGTATCACTTGTAGAAAAACATTTGGCTTTATTCAGTCAACCACCCACACCATAACGTGATCGTCAACCAGCCTGTATTCAAGGATAAAGTTTTTTTCCATTCCGTCACGGTGATAAAATACGGCTTCAATCTCGCCTTCTTCCCTGGGTGTGAAGCGACTGATCTCTATCTGTTCAATAAAGTCAACTTCTGTTTGTGATATGTATTTAAACAACGCCTCTTTGGCAGACCAGATCAGGGCTAGTTGTAATTGACGCACTTCTGGTCTGTCCGACAGAAATTCTTTTTCGGATTTACCCAGGGCTTTCTTTTCAACTGGTGTAAAATTGCGTCCCAGCATTTCTATATCTATTCCCACACTGTTCTCGGGATGGGTGAGTACACAGGCAAAACGACGCGTATGGGCAATGCTTATTTCAACTATGGAATTCTGCAAAAACGGTCTTCCGTTCTCATGGTATCCCAAATAGACTTTTTCCTGGAAAATGATATCAAGTATAGCCCTTACTGCCAGCCTTTCCAGCCGTCGTTTGGAATTGGTGATGTAGGAAAGCTCTTCCTGTTCATCATTGGGAAGAACACATATTTCTTTCAATTGCTCCTCAGACTCGGTGATTTCCCAAACAACGATTTCTGCCCCGTTTTTGAATTGTTCTCTATAATACAGTCCCATATATATCTGTGGCAAAGATAAGAACAAATCCTAAATCCTAAAAAGGCCGAACACGGCAGATCCGCTTCCCGTCATAGATGCATAGACCGCCCCTTCCCGATACAGAGCCTGTTTGTAATGGCTTATCAGGGGGTATTTCTTAAAAATCGTTTCTTCAAAATCGTTCCTGACAACATATTTCCATGTGTCAACAGGTTGCAGGAGCAAGTCGCGCAAAGCTACCTTGCGGGGGCGGGGTTCGATGCCTGCATAGGCTTCAGCCGTAGAAACAGAGACAGGTGGAAACCGCAACTCTATGCGGTATTGGCTCAGGTCAATGGGAAAAGGCTCCAGAACATCTCCTTTTCCCGTCGCCAGACAGGATATGAACGGAGGCTGTTGGATAAAAAAAGAAACGTCGCTGCCCAGCTGTGCGGCATAGGAAAGCATTTCTTTTTGGGACAAACCCAGGGAAAAGTGCCTGTTAAGCAATTGCAAACAAAAAGCACCGTCTGCAGAACCGCCTCCTAATCCCTTCCCGGTTGGTATTTGTTTGTAAAGATGGATTTCCACCGGAGTGAGTCGGAATCGTTCGGCCAGCAAACGGTAGGCTTTCACACAAAGATTTGATGTTACGGGTCCCGGGACATTTTGTCCATAAAGGAAAAGCTGTACATCTTCCTGACAGCCTGATACATCAGTTATCTCGAGTATGTCACACAGCGTATGGGGAACAAAAAGTGTTTCGATATTGTGATAACCGTCCGTGCGTTTTTCAAGCACGTGTAACCCCACATTGATCTTGGAACAAGGATATACAACTGTAGTGGCCATAAACAAAGGATTAGCCGCACTTGGAATTCCCGCAGCTCATGCATAACAAGCAGCCTTCCTGATAAATCAGGTTCTTAGCACCGCATTTTTCGCACTCTATTCCCGAGGTGTCCTTGGTCCCGTTGGGTATATATCTTTTTAATGCCCTTTCCACTCCTGTGCGCCAGTTGTTTATGGTTTGGCTGTCGAGTTCCAGCGACGAAACCAGGTGAACAACTTCTTCTACGGGCAGGCCGTTGCGCAAAACGCCCGAGATCAGTTTGGCATAATTCCAATATGCCTGGTTGAACATATGGGATATCCCTCCAACAGTATTGGGGTAACCGTATTTATCTATAAAACGGAAGTCGTAACGGGAGCCTTTCTCTTCCACAACCTTGAGGACCTGTCCCATGGTTACGGATTTGGGTATTACCCTGGTGTCCTCGTCCAGTTTCCCGGTGAAAATTTCATAAGGTCTTCCTTCATACAATCCCACAAAGGCGATCCATTGTTCATTGGCATTTTTAAACCTGATGACCTCCGCATCCAGGGCCTCGGGTCTTTCCTTTGGCATTGATTTCATCATTTTTCCTCCTTTTTCCGGGGAATCTGCCGGTACAAGTACGCCGGAACGACTCCCTTCGCGGTACACGGTTATACCTTTACAGCCCCACTCCCAGGCTGTCCTGTACACCTTGGCTACCATGTCTTCCGTAATATCGGAAGGCAGGTTGACGGTTACACTAATGGAGTGGTCTACCCATTTTTGCATCTGTCCCTGCATCTTAACCTTGGCAACCCAGTCCACATCGTTGGCAGTGGCTTTGTAATAAGGCGACTCCTGTACCAAAGCCTGCAACTCTTCTTTGTTCATTGCCATGACCTTATTTTTGTTATGCCCGTTGACTTCGGCCCAATCAAGAAATTTATGGTGGAATACGTTGTATTCCTCAAACGCATCCCCCATTTTATCTGTATAGGAAATATTGGCGTTTTTATCGTTAGGGTTAACCTTTTTACGACGTTGATATACAGGCAAAAAAACTTGTTCAATTCCACTTGTTGTTTGAGTCATCAGACTGGTAGTGCCCGTAGGAGCTATGGTCAGCATAGAGATATTGCGGCGTCCCGAGCTGACCATCAATTGGTACAACTCTTCATCTTCTTGTCGAATACGTTCTATCATGGGATTGCGGAGTTCCCTGTTGGAATCGTATATAGGGAATGGTCCCCTTTCCTGGCCCATGATTACCGATGAACGGTAAGCGGCAAGTGCGAGCGTTTTCTGCACCTGAACCCCTACCTGAATGGCTTCTTCCGATCCGTAACGCAGGCCCAGTGCTGCGAGCATATCGCCTTCTGCTGTGATACCCAGGCCCGTACGTCTTCCCCCAAGGGTTTTCTCTTTGATCTTAGTCCACAATTCCCTTTCGGTTCTTTTAATGACTTCGTCTTCAGGGTCACGGTCGATCTTGGATATGATGGCGTCTATCTTTTCCATTTCCAGATCTACCAGGTCATCATTCAGCCGCATGGCTTTGATCACATGATCCTTGAAAAGGGAAATGTTGAACTTCGCCTGAGAAGTAAAGGGTTTTTCTACATAGGAATACAGGTTGATGGCTATTAGACGGCAAGAATCATACGGACACAACGGTATTTCCCCGCAGGGGTTGGTGCTGACTGTCCTGTATCCCAGGTCCGCGTAACAGTCGGCAACTGATTCGCGAATGATCGTATCCCAAAATAATACCCCGGGTTCTGCCGATTTCCAGGCATTGTGAATAATCTTCTTCCACAAGGAGGCCGCATCCATTTCCTTTTTATATTTTGGATTTGTTGCGTCCACCGGATATTGCTGCATATAGGGTTTTTCTGCCAATGCGGCTTTCATGAACTCATCGTTTATCTTGACCGATACATTGGCGCCCGTCACCTTGTTCTGTTCCAGTTTGGCATCTATGAAGTTTTCTGCATCGGGATGTTTAACGGAAATTGTCAGCATGAGTGCTCCGCGCCTGCCATCCTGAGCTACTTCGCGGGTCGAATTGGAATACCTTTCCATGAAGGGAACCACACCTGTAGATGTAAGGGCAGAATTGAGCACAGGAGATCCGCCGGGCCTGATATGGGACAAATCATGACCCACACCTCCACGGCGTTTCATCAGCTGTACCTGTTCTTCATCTATTTTCAGTATCCCTCCATACGAATCGGCCGGTTTTTCATGGCCTATTACAAAACAATTAGACAAGGATGCAATTTGATGGCCGTTCCCGATTCCGGACATGGGTCCACCTTGAGGTATAATGTACTTGAAGTGGTCGAGCAACTGAAATATCTCTTCTTCGCTCATCGGATTCGGATACTTTTTTTCTATCCTGGCAAACTCTTTAGCCAACCTCCGGTGCATGTCTTCAGGGGTACATTCGTAAAGATTCCCAAAAGAATCTTTCATGGCGTATTTATTAATCCAGACTGATGCAGCCAGTTCGTCGCCATTGAAATATTCCTTTGTTTTGGCCAATGCTTCCTCATAGGGAAAAATTGCCTTTGCATTCTTTTCTACAGAATCCATCACACTGTTAATAAAAAGGTTACTAAATATTTAGGTTATTTTCCTCACCGGAAAAGGGAATTGCAAGTTAACTCAATCGTCCCGTTATTAACAGAGACAACCTTAAAAGATATGCACAAATTTTTTAACAACAATGCATGGTGCAATGTGAACATTTTGTGAATTCCCCGCGCAATCTGCTTTCTACCATTCGTTCCAATCTTGACCGTATGGCATCAGAGCGGACCCTGTCCAGTACATCCTGCACAAAAGCCATTTGTTGTAGCATTTGAGCTTCTGCCAGGGGGATTCCCCTGGATCGCAGGTAAAAGAGCCCCAGTTCGTCTAATCGTCCTATAGTAGCTCCGTGGGAACACTTGACATCGTCGGCATATATCTCAAGTTGGGGTTTGGTCGTGATCCTGGCATTACGGGTAAGCAACAAATTGTGGTTAGCCTGGTATGCTTCTGTTTTCTGAGCCCCGGGCGCCACACGTATAGCCCCGTTAAAAGACGCCCTGGCATGATTATCCAGGATCCCTTTGAATAATTGCCGGGAATTGCAGCCGGGACTGTCATGGCGTACTGTGATGTCATACAGGATATCCTGCTCACCGTCGGCTAGGTAAAGACCGTCCAGATTGCACACTGCGCCGGGTTGCTGCATGCAGACATGCACCTTGTTATGAATGATCCCCCCGTAAAGGCTCAGGATATGACAGTCCAGCTGGGAGGCCTCCTCTACTTCTGCACTGATATCCAGCCAGTATTTAGAACGGTCGTGTTCATTTTGCATGAAGAGAATATCCAGGCGGGCTTCTTTCCCTACTTTAATCTGTGAAAAACGGGAAGTCCTGTACAGATATTCATTTAGCGTGTGATCGCACACAATGATTTGTGCTGCAGCTCCCGGCGCCAGTTCCCACTGATTGGAGAATTCCAGTGGCTTGTGCAGGTTTTCGCTCCGCACACTGATGATCTGAATAGGTTCTTGTGAGTGATCACCATTGATACGCAACCTCAGGCCCATCTGGTCCACTCCTCTTTGCAACAAGATCCCTCCAGTCTCATTTTCCTCTTCCTGCAATATCCCGTCAATAAGGAATATTTGCCTGATATTCCCGTTAGGAACGGTGCAACGGAAAACGCGCCTGACTTCGGGCATATAAGTGTATTCTTTCATAATTCGTTTATGATGTGATCGTAGCCCTTGGTCTCCACTTCCAATGCCAGGTCCTTGCCTGCTGTCTTTATAATCTGTCCTTTGTACAGCACATGAACAATGTCGGGTACAATATAATCCAACAACCGCTGGTAATGCGTGATGACAACAAAGGCATTTTCTTTTGTTTTCAGCTTGTTGACCCCTTGTGCTACGACCCGCAGGGCATCCACGTCCAATCCGCTGTCTGTTTCATCCAAAAAAGCAAGTTTTGGTTCCAACATGGCCATCTGGAAGATTTCATTGCGTTTTTTCTCCCCTCCTGAAAATCCTACGTTCACACCTCTTCCCACAAAAGAAGAATCCATTTCCACCATAGCCATTTTTTCCCGCATTCGTTTCAGGAACTCTCCGGAAGTTAACAGGGGCAGATCATTGTATTTACGCTGTTCATTGACAGCTGCTTTCATGAAATTCACGTTTGTAAGACCTGGAATTTCTACCGGATATTGGAATCCGAGGAACAGTCCCATACGGGCCCTTTCCTCGGGAGCAAGTTCAAACAGATTTTTACCCATGAACATGGCCGATCCTTGTGTCACCGTAAAAGTATCCCTGCCGGCCAGTACGGCTGCCAACGTTGATTTTCCGGATCCGTTGGGTCCCATTATGGCATGGATCTCTCCGGGTTTAATTTCCAGGTTTATTCCCCTAAGGATCTCTTTATCCCCGATCTTTACGTACAAGTCTTTAATGCTTAACATAACTGTTTTTGTTTTTCCCATTCCTTCTTCCAGTGGATTATTCCTATAATATTGAAAGCCAGGAAGAAAACCGCAACTATAGGCATGAATACCAGCCCGGCTGAAATATATAATATCACGTTCCCTATATTTAGTGCCACCCAGAATATCCAGCATTCCCATTTTTTCTGTGCGGCCAGGATCTGTGCTGTAAGCATCAGTCCTGCCACGGTTGCATCCAGGTAAGGTGACCTGGCAGGGGGGAAAAGTTCCGATATCAGGTGCAGTCTGGTCAGGATGAAACCCCATACTATTACAATGCCTGCTAACAATAACAAGTACATTATACGTTGCTTGTTGTTCAAAAAAGATATCAGCAATTGGTTCCGGCTGTTTTTCTTTTCCTTGTGGGGTCTTGTCCAGTGGTACAAGCCGTATATATTAATCCCAAGGGAAATGGGTTGCAGCAACATGTTCGTGTACAGGTTCTTTTGCAGGAACATCATAAAGAGCAGTGCCGTATATATAAACCCGATCCAATAATTGATGGCACGGGCCAGACTGGCCATAAAGACAGATGTTAACCCAAAAAGAACAGCCCAGAATTCCAGGTATGATATTCCCTGTCCTCCTATGACAAAAAAAATGTTGTGCAGGTTAAAAAAATCTTTCATTATCATCCAACAGTCCCTTCCAACGAGAGACTCAGCAACTTTTGCGCCTCAACGGCAAATTCCATGGGCAGCTTGTTCAATACTTCACGCGCATATCCGTTGACGATCAGACCTACTGCATCTTCAGCACCTATGCCACGCTGCAGGCAATAAAAGAGTTGGTCCTCTCCTATTTTGGAAGTAGTGGCTTCATGCTCCACAACGGATGTTTCGTTTCCGTTCTCGATCACCGGGAAAGTATGGGCTCCGCATTTGTCGCCCAGCAGCAGTGAGTCACACTGCGAATGATTTCTTGCATTATCGGCTCCTGGAAGCACTTTAACTAATCCGCGGTATGCATTCTGACTGTGACCGGCCGATATCCCTTTGCTTACTATACGGCTACGGGTGTTTTTTCCTATGTGTATCATTTTTGTACCCGTGTCCGCTTGCTGGTAATTATTGGTTACGGCCACAGAATAGAACTCGCTTACCGAATCATCCCCCTGCAGAATAGTGGAAGGATATTTCCAGGTTATAGCCGATCCGGTCTCTACCTGTGTCCAGTACAGTCGCGCATTAGCCCCTTTACAAATCCCCCTCTTGGTAACAAAATTATAAATCCCCCCCCTTCCCTTTTCATCTCCCGGATACCAGTTCTGAACAGTAGAGTACTTCACTTCTGCATCCTGCATGACAACAATCTCCACAACCGCCGCATGCAACTGGTTTTCATCCCGTTGTGGAGCAGTACATCCTTCCAGATAACTTAAATAAGACCCCTCTTCGGCCACTATAAGGGTTCTTTCAAACTGCCCTGTGCCACGGGCATTAATGCGGAAATAGCTGGATAACTCCATGGGACAACGCACCTTTTTGGGTATATAGCAAAAGGATCCGTCAGAAAATACAGCTGAGTTTAGGGCCGAAAAGAAATTATCTTCCACAGGTACCACTGTTGCCAGATACTTTTTTACAAGTGACGGATAATCTCTCACTGCCTCGGAAAAGGAGCAAAAAATGATTCCTTTTTCAGCCAACGTTTCTTTAAAAGTAGTTTTTACCGATACTGAATCAAAGATGGCGTCTACGGCCATCCCGGCCAGTACATTCCTTTCGTGCAACGGAATACCCAGTTTGTCAAAAGTCTCGGCCAGTTTTGGATCCATTTCGCCCGTCCCTTCGCCAGGTTTTTTTTGCTTTGGGGCGGCATAATAAATAATATCCTGATAATCAATGGGCGGTATGGTCAGATGTGCCCATTGGGGCATTTTCATAGTCTGCCATCTTCTGAAGGCGTTCAGGCGAAATTCCAGCAACCACTCTGGTTCTTCTTTTTTTGAGGAGATCAGTCGGATTATATCTTCATTCAAGCCTTTTGGAAAAGTCTCCTGTTCCAGATCAGTCACAAAACCGTGCTCATACTCACTTTCAGCTATCTTTTTAAGAATGGATTCCTGATTTTCTTTCATAGCCCGCAAATATACCATCTTTTCCGTATTTTTGTGATATGAACAATAAAAAAGAATCTTCAAAGACCCCCATCCGGGAGTTGGGTAAATACCAACTGACAGACAGGCTTTCAGCACGTTTTATTTCAAGTAACGAAGCAACACTTCAGGGACCCGGAGATGATGCGTCGGTCGCGTGTTTCCGTGAACCACTGACCGTTTCGGGACAAAAGCTCTCCCTGGAAGGAGTAGACTTTGACCTGAGCTATTTTCCCCTGAAATTTATAGGTTATAAAACGGTAATTCACGCTATGGGCCAAGTAATGGCCATGAATGCCGTTCCTTTGCAGCTTCTTGTATGCGCAGGAGTTTCCCAGCGTTTTTTTATAGAGGATCTGGATGAACTTTTCCTGGGAATTGATGCAGCTGCCAGGATCTACGGAGCCGATGTCACAGCAATAGATATACAATCTTCCTATACCGGTCTTTCACTTGCGGTCACAGCCCTGGGAGAGGGCGATGCTGGAATGCTTACACGCAGAAGCGGTGCCCATGATAATGACCTGATCTGCCTTAGCGGGAATGTAGGTGCTGCCTATATGGGGTTAAAACTTCTGGAGAGGGAAAAACGTGTGTTTACAGGAGATAGCGGACGAGATCAGCTCCCCGACCTTAAGGGATATGAGTACATTCTGGAACGTTACCTGAAACCAGAATTGCCTAAAAAATTATTGGAGAACCTGAAAAAAGATGATCTGATACCAACATCCATGTGTTTGCTCACCAATGGATTGGCACATGGTGTTTTAAGTATTGCAAAAGCCTCCAGAACAGGTGCCAGAATATTTGTTGATAAGATCCCTATAGCCAGGGAATGTTTTGATTTTGCTCAAACGGATAAGGATCTTTCACCCCTGGTGGCTGCTCTTAACGGAGGCGATGATTATGAAATGCTGTTCACCATCCCCCTTGAATCTTACGAAATCCTTAGCAAAGAATATAGTATAGATATCATAGGACATATCTGTGATGCGTCCCATGGATGCATGATGATCACGCCCGACGGAAAAGCTCTTAAATTGGAAAGTCCCGGGTTCTGATATTTAAAACTCCACGACCGGAGGTGTTTCAGTCCCTTCTACTGCCTTAAAATAAGCTTTGCTTTCAAAATTTCTGATCCCGGCCACAATGGAATTGGGGAATTTGCGGATCAGGACGTTATATTCCTGAACAACCTGGTTGAAACTCCTTCTTTCCACAGCTATCCTGTTCTCTGTTCCCTCCAGCTGTGCCTGCAATTCCAGAAAGTTTTGATTCGCCTTCAATTCGGGATACCTTTCAACAACGACCATCAGACGTCCCAGCGATTGACTGAGGTTGTCCTGGGCACTTTGAAATGCAGCCATACTTTCTTCCGTCAGATTTGTGGGATCAACCGTTACGGCGGTAGCTTTTGAACGGGCTTCAATAACGTCTTCCAGCGTTCCTCTTTCAAAGTCGGCAGCCCCTTTGACTGTATTGACCAGGTTGGGGATCAGATCTGCCCGGCGCTGGTATACGTTCTCTACCTGTGCCCAAGCTTGAACAGCTTTTTCTTCTGATTCAACCATCCTGTTGTTGATCCTTACAAACCACATGACCACCAAGGCTATGATGGCAATGATAATAATCCAGATAGTGCCTTTTTTCATTTTTTTACTGTATTAATTGAAAATCCAATTGTTTTTGTTCCATATTCGCCCTGGAAACACGGATGCGGACCTTTCGCCCCAATGTATATTGTTTTCCGTTATGTGTTCCGGTAAGGGTTACGGCATCCTTGTCATAAACGTAATAATCGTCCTGCATATCCCGTATAGCCACCATCCCTTCCACCTGTGTTTCCTCAAGTTCCACATACATGCCCCATTCCGTCAGACCGGTAATGATCCCGTCAAACTCCTGCCCGATCTTATCCTGCATATATTCCACCATTTTGTATTTAATACTGGCCCTTTCTGCTTCGGTGGCCAGCTGTTCCGTTTGGGAAAGATGTGTGCAGCGGGATTCCATCTCGGCCGCCGATGCACTGTTCCCTCCATTAAGATAATGTGTCAGAAGACGGTGTACCATCAGGTCGGAATACCTGCGGATAGGTGATGTGAAATGGGTATAATGATCCATGGCGAGACCATAGTGGCCCACGTTGTTGGTCGTATAGTGGGCGCGTGCCATGGATCGCAGCGCCATGATTACGATCCCTCCCGCTTCAGGTTTCTCTTTTGCCTTCTCTAGCAATTTGTTCAATTCCCTGGCATAATCCCTCACCGTTTTCGCTTGCTTCATTTCATACCCAAAGTGATGGACAAAGTTGCGAAAAGCAGTCATCTTGTCCTCGGCAGGCGGTTCATGAACACGGTATATAAACTCAGGGACTTTGCCGGTACCTTTGTCTTTCTTTTTGTTTATTAATTCGGCCACTTCGCGGTTGGCCAGCAGCATAAACTCCTCTATTAGCCAATGGGAATCCAGTTGTTCCTTCACATGAATGCTTACAGGCACTCCTTTCTGGTCTACTTGCACCTTTACTTCTGGTCTTTCAAAAGCTATGGCTCCCCTGTCAAATCGTTCTTTTCTGAGTTTATGGGCCAGCGCGTGCAGGAAAAACAAACCGTCACGAATAGGAGCCGGAACAGGTCCCGAATCTGTCTGCACTTCAGGAACCTTGTCGAGGACAGCTTGGGCTTCTTCGTACGACATACGGCACAAGGAGCGTATCACGGTTCGTCCAAACCACCGGGAAACCACTTTATAATTTTCATCAAACCGGAATATAGCTGAAAAACAAAGTTTGTCTTCGTGGGGACGAAGGGAGCAAAGCCTGTTGGAGAGTTTTTCGGGAAGCATGGGGACGGTTCTGTCTACAAGGTAAACAGAATTCCCCCTTTCGTAAGCTGCCTGGTCCAGCAAGGACCCGGGCTCTACGTAATAACTGACATCGGCAATGTGAACGCCTACTTCCATAAGTTCATTCCTTTCGCCCGTACGGCGGAACGACAAGGCGTCGTCGTAGTCCTTGGCATCGGCAGGATCTATAGTAAATGTAGGAACCTCCCTGAAATCGGCCCTTTCCCTGATTTCTTCCAGAAGTATTTGATCATTAAGCCTTTCCGCTTCATCCTCCACCTGTTTTTCAAACCTGTAGGGTAATCCGTACTCCGCCAGAATGGCGTGCATTTCGGCATTGTTCTCACCCGGAGTTCCCAAGACATCTGTCACCCGGCCTATGGGCAGGTTGGTTTTTTTATTCCATCCCGAGACCAGGACGGCCACTTTCTGACCGTTCCGCGCCCCAAGCAATCCGTCTTTGGCCAGCGTGATGTCAAAAGGCATGTTTCTGGAGTCTGTTATCACGTATGCCTGCCTGTCAACGATCTGAACGATTCCGATGTAGGGTTTTGTCGATCGCTCCAGAACATGGATTACCTCACCTTCTTTCCTGCGTCCGTTCCTGGATCTTCTGGGGACCGCGGCCACACGTACGATATCACCGTGCAACGCGCCGCCCAGCTTTCTGGCCGGGATGAATATATCTTCAACGGGGGCATCCCCTTCTTCTGTCGATACAAGCAGAAACGCAAAACCCTCTCTGGTCATGCTTAGTTTTCCCTGATATTCGACCGCCCTGGAGGGTTTCCGGTTCGTTTTTTTTCTGCGGTCATTCCCTGACCGGACTTTTCTGTTGTTTCTTTTACTCATAATATCCAACAAAGGTACACAAAATCTTTTCGTACCTTTGTAAGATAATTTATGCATCTATGAAAAATGTACTTTTAATGATCCTGGATGGCTGGGGAGAGGGAAAACACGATCATACCAATGCCATTTATACTGCCGGTCAGCCACATATAGATAAGCTCCGTACAATATACCCTAACAGCACACTCAGCGCCTGCGGCGAAGACGTAGGGCTTCCCCAGGGACAAATGGGGAACTCAGAAGTCGGCCACCTGAATATCGGAGCAGGTCGCATTGTTTACCAGGACCTGGTCAAAATCAACAGGGCCTGCAGGGATGGATCAATCCGGGAGAACAAAGAGGTCATCGCCGTTTATCAATACGTCAAAAATACAGGAAAGGCTCTGCATTTGATGGGTCTGGTTTCCGAAGGCGGTGTTCATTCTTCCATGGAACATCTTTTTACCTTTCTCGACATAGCACATGCATTCGGCCTGACAAAGGTTTATGTTCACTGCCTTACGGACGGACGCGATACGGATCCTTTCAGCGGCAAAGGGTACGTTGAAAAACTGGAAGCCCATCTTGCCCGTACCACTGGCAAGATCGCCAGCGTCATTGGCAGGTATTATACCATGGACCGAGATAAAAGATGGGACAGGGTAAAGGTTGGTTACGACCTGGCCGTACATGGCATAGGGACACCTTTCCGGAATGCGGCCGAAGGAATAGCTGAAAGCTACCGCCAGGGAATTACCGATGAATTCATCAAACCTGTTGTCTGTGTGGATGAATCTGGTATTCCCGTGGGAACCATCGGTAAAGACGATGCTATGATTTTTTTCAATTTCAGGAATGACCGTGCCCGTGAGATCACCCGGGTGTTGACCCAGGAAAATATGCCTGAATACGAAATGTATACCATTCCGCTGTATTATTGCTGCCTGACCCCTTATGACGACACGTTTAAAGGACTTCATATCCTTTTTAAAAAAGAAAACGTTAAGGAAACCATCGGGGAGGTGATAAGCCGCAACGGCCTCAGGCAGTTACGTATCGCAGAAACTGAAAAGTATGCGCATGTAACATTTTTCTTTTCCGGAGGGCGGGAAGAAGTGTTCCCGTTGGAAGACAGGACCCTGGTCCCCTCCCCTAAAGTGGCCACCTATGATCTGAAACCGGAAATGAGCGCCCCCGAAGTAGCCGAAAAGATCATCTGTGCATTGAAGAAAAAAAAATACAACTTCATAGTACTCAATTTTGCCAACGGTGACATGGTCGGTCACACCGGGGTTTACGAAGCCATCTGTCAGGCGGTGAGGGTTATTGACCGGCTGGCATATCAAATCACTGAAACGGCCCTGGAAAACGGGTATTCGGTGATCGTTACTGCAGACCATGGAAATGCTGACAACGCCGTAAATCAAGACGGTTCACCCAATACCGCTCACTCTCTGAATCGCGTGCCTTTCATTGTTGTGGACGATCACGTAACCGCTGTGGATGAAGGCATTCTGGCCGATATTGCCCCGACCATACTGGATCTGATGGAAATCCCCACTCCTGTGGAAATGACCGGAAAATCCTTGATCCATAAAAAATAATTCCTTATGCCTTCTTTTGTTCACCTGCACGTTCACACACAATATTCCATACTAGACGGAGCCGCTTTCATACCGCAACTTTTTGGTAAGGCAGAGGCCGACCGGCAACCGGCCCTTGCCATAACAGATCACGGGAACATGTTTGGCGTGAAGGAATTCCTCAATACTGCCAGGAAACACCCTTCTGTCAAACCCATTGTCGGCTGTGAAGTCTATGTAGCCCCTGAGGGCAGGTTGTTACGCAAGAACAAAGAAGAAGCTACCACATGCCATCTGGTCCTGCTTGCTAAAAACCACACGGGCTATCTGAACCTGATCAAGCTGGTTTCCCAGGCCTGGATAGACGGCTTTTACTACAAACCGCGCATCGACCATGAATTGCTCAAACAGCACCATGAGGGCCTTATAGCTTTGAGTGCATGTCTGGCAGGGGAACTGCCCCGTTTGGTGCTGGCCGGTAAGATGGATGAAGCATCAAGGCTGGTGGAATGGTACAGAGAGTTGTTTGGAGATGATTACTATATAGAATTACAACGTCACAAAACGCGACTGGACAACCCCAATGCCAAGAAATGCTACGTTCTGCAAAAACAGATTGAACCCCATCTGGTATCCCTGGCACAGGAACACAATGTCAAACTGGTTGCTACCAACGACGTGCATTTTGTGAATTACGAAGATGCCCCTGCCCATGACCGTCTGATTTGTGTCGCCACAAACGACGATGTAACGGATGAAAACCGGAAGATCAGGTACACAGAGGAAGAATACCTGAAATCGAACCAGGAAATGACCGGGCTGTTCTCCGACATACCTCAGGCACTTGCCACAACCCTCGAAATTGCCGACAAAGTAGAGCGGTATGATCTGGACAGGAAACCCATCCTGCCTCACTTTCCCATTCCTGCGGAATTTAACGATGCCAATGCTTACCTGCGCCATATGACTTTCGGGGGAGCGGAGCGTCTGTACGGCCATATTACCCCGGAACTAAAGGAACGGATCGATTTCGAGCTGGAAACTATTGCCTCGATGGGCTATCCCGATTACTTCCTGATTGTAAGTGATTTCATTCAGGCAGCCAGGGATATGGACGTTTGGGTGGGGCCCGGAAGGGGTTCTGCCGCAGGATCTGTGGTCGCCTATTGCCTGGGCATTACACTGGTAGATCCTATACGATATGGATTGTTGTTTGAACGCTTCCTAAACGCAGAAAGGGTCTCCCTGCCCGACATCGACATTGACTTTGCCGATGACGGACGCGGCAAGGTATTGCAATATGTAGAGGATAAATACGGAAAGGATCATGTATCCCACGTGATCACTTTCGGCACCATGGCAGCCCGCAGTGCCATCAAGGACGTGGCACGCGTACAACGACTACCCTTGTCCGAAGCAGAACGGCTGGCCAAACTCATCCCCGACCGGCTTCCCGAAAAAGATGGCAAACCACAAAAAATCAATATCGAGAATGCGCTAAAATACGTTCCCGAATTACAAGCCGCGTTCAAATCAGAAGATCCTATTGTCAGCACCACCCTGGAATATGCCCGGAAGCTGGAAGGTTCTGTAAGAAATACAGGTGTTCATGCCTGCGCCATCATCATAGGCCCGGAAACCCTGACCAACCATATCCCGTTGTCAACTGCAAAAGACAAAGACACAGGGGAAGATATCCTTGTCTCGCAGTTTGAAGGTTCACTGATTGAACAGGTGGGAATGCTTAAAATGGATTTTCTGGGGCTCAAGACACTCAGTATCCTCAAAAGTGCAATTGAAAACATAAAGGCAAACCACAAAATCAATATTGACGTCAATAATATCCCGCTTACCGACGGACCAACATACGAATTGTTCAGCCGTGGCGATACCGTGGGTGTCTTCCAATTTGAAAGTGACGGAATGCGCAAATGGCTCAGGGAACTCAAACCTACCTGCATAGAAGACCTCATAGCCATGACCGCACTTTACCGACCCGGTCCCATGGAATATATCCCCGATTTCATTGACCGCAAGCATGGCCGTAAGACCATTGCCTACGATCTGCCACAGATGGAAAAATACCTGAAGGAGACCTATGGGGTTACTGTTTATCAGGAACAGGTGATGTTACTTTCACAGGAGTTAGCCGGTTTTTCAAGGTTCGAGGCAGATACCCTGCGTAAAGCCATGGGAAAGAAGAAGCTGGATGAAATGGAGAAACTCCGCATCAAGTTCCTGAAAGGTGGAATGGATAGGGGAATCGACGAAACCATACTCAAAAAGATCTGGGTAGACTGGACTGCCTTTGCCCAATATGCTTTCAACAAGTCCCACGCTACCAGCTACTCCATGCTGAGTTACCAGACGGGGTACCTTAAGGCCAACTATCCGGCAGAGTTCATGGCGGCAGTCCTTTCAAGGAACCGTGATAACATAGAAGAAGTGGCCAAGTTCATGGACGAGTGCAAACGCATGGAACTTAACGTGCTGGGGCCAGATGTCAATGAATCGATGCATGATTTTACGGTCAACACCCACGGGGATATCCGTTTTGGTATGGCCGGCATAAAAGGTGTTGGTTACGGAGCTGTAGAAAACATCATCCAAGCCAGGCAAGAAGGAGGACCATTTAGGGATGTATATGATTTCATGGAGCGAATCAACCTAAACACCTGTAACAGAAAGGTTCTTGAAAGCCTTGTTTATGCAGGAGCTTTCGATTCCTTTGCTGATATCAGAAGGCATCAGTACTTTTTACCCTGTAACAAGGAGGGTCTTTTCCTGGACAGTCTTATAAGGTACGGATCTATTCTCCAGGAAGAGAAAAATAAAGACATCTCAAGCCTTTTTGGAGAAGGTTCAGATTCACTTGTTCCGCCCGAAAGACCCGCACCCCCGCATATGAACCTGGAAGTCCCGGAAGATTTTCTGAAAAAGGAGAAGGAAATGGTGGGGATTTATCTTTCATCACATCCGCTGGACAATTTCCGGTTCGAAATGAAACATTTTACAAGCCACAGCCTCCAGCAAATACAGCGTATCCTGGACAACGGACAGCATGAAGAGCCTTTTGTAGCAAGGGAAGTACGGATCGGGGGCATTGTCACGAATGTGACTTCCGCCCTTTCCAGAAATTCGGGAAGGCCCTGGGGCACCTTTACCCTTGAAGATTATACTACGACTAGAAAATTCACTCTTTTTGGAAAAGAATACGAACAATTCCTGCCCTATATGCGTGAAGGAGAAGCGCTGCTGATCCGGTGTTCTCTTCAAGAACGCATACAATATAAAAGAAAAGGACAGGAACAATACGCTGCCACAGGTCCTAAAGAAAAGGAAATCAGAATCCTGGCCATATCTCTGCTTGCCAATGCCAGAGAATCGCTGCATGCCCTTACACTTGACCTGGATGTGGAATGTATCTCGGAAACATTTCGTAGTGAACTGGTCAGGGTCATGTCAGACAATCCCGGGAAAATTACAGTCCATTTTGTCCTTAAGGATAAATCCAATAAAATGGCGGTCAAGCTCTTTTCCCGCTCACATCGTGTTGACCTGACCCCCGCACTGCTTGAATGGATCCATAAAAAGGGAATTGAATTTTCTGTGGAATAGTATAATCAGTCTATCCAGCGTGCCAGTATTTCCAGGTCGCCAGGATAGGTAATTTTCATATTCTGCTCGTCCCCCGGCACCAGGAAGATTTTTTCCTTTGGCAGATATCTTTTAACGACTCCACAATCGTCCGTTGCCGAAAAACCGGGATCATCCGAGGCATATTTATAGGCCTTGACAAGCAACGGGATCCTGAAACCCTGAGGTGTTTGAGCTTTTTGAAAAAAATTTCTGTCAGGTACCCTGATAATAAGGTCATTTCCGGGTCCTGTGAAAAACAACGTGTCGGTAAGGGGTACCGCGACGCCCACAGCCTTATAATGTTTGAGCGCTTCCAGGACATCATCTATGATCCGCCCGCTGACCAGAGGTCTTGCTGCATCGTGCAATATCATATTATCCTCAGACCTGTCTGCAAATGCCTTGATAGCTGCCTGCGAAGACTGGAATCGCTGCTTCCCGCCTTCCAGTATGCGGGTCACCTTTTTCCAGGAATTTCCTGCAACGATCTCCTTTACCCTGTTCTTTTCTCCTGGATCAACCACAATAGCAACCTGATCGATGCCTGGATGATTGTCAAAGGTCTCCACGGCCCTTTCTAGCACCATCTTCCCTTTCAGATCCATGTACTGTTTAGGCACAGGTGATCCAGCCCTCAGCCCTTTCCCTGCGGCCATAATAACAGCTATGTTTGCTCGTTTCATTTAAATATCCTTACAAAGGGTCCCAGATCATCCCCAAAATCAATTGTAAACAAGTCCGCCCAGCCCGTCTTGTTGTTTACAACAAAAGTAATATTAAAAGTTTCGTCACGGGCACTAAAATGAAATGTATTGCCTGAATTGTGCTCTAGTCTTGTGTCTATATCATTGATTTTTAGGTATAATTGATCTTCATTTTCGTATACCCGAATTTCTCCAAACACATCCTTGAAATAAGTTCCCGTATAAACCTTGTTTTCAAGTGGTTCAATATATTCTTCCTCATCCTTTGATTTACGATCAGCCGCCGGACGCATGTAATCTTCGTAAATCTTTGATATCCAATCAGATTCAACATCCCTGAATAAGTCTATGATCTGCCGGATCATAGCTGTTTGGGGAGAAGTAGTACTTCCCTGGTTCATCAAAACGCTTACCCCCAGGTCCAGTTCGGGAACAAGGACCACCCAGGCTGTGTATCCTCCCGCTAAACCCGTATGGTTGATAAGCTTTCCCTGAATCCCCTGTTCAATACGCCAGCCTTGGGCATAGAGGATTACCCGTTCGTTATCCCATGAACAAATCGTCTGTGGGCTGAACAGGTAATTGACCGTTTCCGGTAAAAGGATCTGCTTGTCTTTATACTTGCCGCCTGCAAGCCACATTTTCATCCATTGACCCATGTCGTTTGCATTGGACATAACGAATGCCGCAGGAGATACCGCCTGAAGCCAGGCATATGCATCATCGCGATCGTCACGGGGAATCAGTCTGAGCCCTTGTCCTGTCTTGCTCAAACGGTATCCATACGCAAAGTTGTCTGCTGTATAATAATGATCTTTCCCTGTTTTTGTATGGTTCATTTCCAATGGTTTGAAAATGTATTCTTCCAGGGCTTGTTCCCAGGTCAGCCCGGTGTATTTTTCAACGATGCGCGCCGCAATGGTATACAAAGCATTGCAATAAGCATATGTGGTTCTGAAGCTGGAAGCCGGCCTGACCAGCCTGAACATGTGGTAAAGATCATCCCGTCCGTACCCCAGGGCGGGAATGGCGTCAAGGGCTTGTGGCAGGAAACCTGTCTTGTGGTTCATGATATCTTGTACAAGATAATTTTGGGTGACCCATGGATCGTACAATTGAAAGTCTGGAAGATGGTCTATTACGCGGTCGGTCCACTTTACATAACCCTGGTCCACTACAATGCCCAGTAGCGCTGCCGTAAAGGCTTTGCTGGTAGATGCGTTCACAAACAATGTATAGGCATTGGCTTGTGGGGCATTTTCCTCTGCCCTTAATTTTCCCATACCCTGCGCAAAAATAGTTTCACCGTCTTTGACCACAGTGACGGCTACTGCCGGAATGTTCCACATTTTTTGTACACGGGTGGCAATATCTCTTATCTCTTTTACATAAGGAACCGGAGCTTGCTGTGCCCGCAGGAAAATGCTGCTGAGCAAAAGAAAAAGTAAAAATGCTGCAAATCGGGTATGTCTCATATTTTCTTGTTTTGATACGAAAATACAAAGAAATAAGCAATTTTACGAAGCAAATGGATCCGTGGCCAGATCGGATATGTCATACACAAGACCACATTATGGATTATGTGATCCCATGCTGAGCTTTTTTACTTTTTCTGTTTGCCTTTCAATTCCTTTTTTTCTCCTTTTTTGCCGGTACGTTTCCACATATCATAAACAATAGGCGTGGAAATGGTAACCGAAGTGAAAGGACATATGGCCACCCCAATAGCAAGTGCAACGGCAAATCCGCGGATCACCTCTCCCCCGAATATGGCAATGGCCAGCAAAACAACAAGTGTTGTGGCCGACGTGTTGACCGTACGGGACAAAGTAGAATTAAGCGCCTCGTTTATATTTTCCATGACGTCGCGTTTTGGATAGAGTATCCTGTATTCACGGATCCTGTCAAAGATAACCACGGTGTCGTTGAGTGAATATCCTATGACCGTCAGTATGGCCGCAATGAACTGCTGGTCCACGTCCAGGGTAAAGGGTAATATGCCCGTAAATATCGAGAAAAAGGACAACATAAAAATCGTATTGAAAACCAGTGATGCAAGTCCTCCGGTTCCCCATGTCCAGTTACGGAAACGGGCGGCAATATAAAGGAAGATGGCAATACAGGAAAGCAGGATGGCGATGATGGCATCACGTTTTATATCACTGGCCACTGTAGGCCCGACCTTTTCAGAACTGATAACCCCATTGGGGTTATCCATGGTGGAGAGAAAATCCTGCAATGAAACAGGGGTCAGATAAAAGTCCTTGACGGCATTGTATAACATTTCGTCTACCATGGCATCGGCTTCGGCACTTTCATCTTCGATCATATACTTGGTGGTAATGCGCATCTGACTGTTGCCACCAAAATCCTTCATTTCCACCCCGCCCTGGAAGGCTTCGGTTACTTTTTCGCGTACAGCTTCTACCGAAACTTCCTGATCAAAGCGCAATACATAGGTCCTTCCCCCGGTGAAATCAATCCCGTAGGTAAAGCCTTTCGTGAACATGAACACAAGTCCTATCACGGTGATAGATAGGGCAATGATGTAGAAAATCCGTCTTTTTTCTATGAATTTGATTTTAGTATGCTGCAGGAATTCATGGGTAATGCTGTTGTCAAAGGTTATAGATTTGTTCCTAGACAGACGTCCTTCTATCAAAAGCCTTGTAATGAATATGGAGGTCAACAGCGATGTGATGATACCAATGACCAGTGTCGTGGCAAATCCCTGTACGGGGCCCGAACCGAACAACATCAGGATGATCCCGGTGATAAGGGTGGTAATATTACCGTCCAAAATAGCCGAATACGCGTTTTTGTACCCGTCAGCCACCGCCAAGCGTAATGCTTTACCAGAACGCAGCTCCTCCTTAATTCGTTCATAGATGATCACATTGGCATCCACCGCCATCCCCAGAGTCAACACAATACCCGCAATACCGGGTAAGGTAAGAACAGCCCCAAATGAAACCAGCGCCCCGAAAAGAAATAACAAGTTAGCCAATAACACTACCGAAGCAAATATTCCGGCCCTGTTATAAAAGAATATCATATAGGCCAACACCAGAAGGAACGCAATGGCAAAAGATATCAGACCGGAACTGATGGAACGCGAGCCCAGGGACGGACCCACAACGCTTTCCTGCACAATGCTTGTAGGTGCCGGAAGTTTCCCTGATTTTAAAACGTTGGCCAGGTCGTCTGCTTCTTCTGATGTAAACTCGCCGGTAATCTGTGAGCGTCCCCCAGTGATCTCGGAATTCACCCTTGGATAGGAATAGACCATATCATCCAGAACGACAGCTATGGCTTTGCCAATATTGTCTGCTGTCATCCTGGCCCAGATACGGGCGCCTTCTGCGTTCATTCCCATGTCTACCGACGGGAACCCTCCGCCGGTTTGATCAAATTGTTTACGTGCATCGGTTATCACACCTCCGTCCAAGGGGGCACGTCCGTCACGTGTATTGGCTTTTATGGCGATCAGTTCGTAATATACTTCGTTCACCTTGTCCGGTTTTACGGACCACAAAGTGCGTATGTCGGCCGGAAGTATGGCCTGTACCTGTGGCAGAGCCAGCCAGGTGTTGATCGTGGCCGTATCGCGGTAATGTGCGCGTCCTATACAGGGTCCGGGTGCCAGCTGTCCGTTGTAAACGCTGGGATTAAGTATGTTGAACAAGGGATTCTGCCTGGCCCATGCGGTCATGTCTTCCGATAGGGAATCCTCTCTGGCCAGTTGAGCCAGCAGGTCTTCTTCTTCACCGGTTTTTGCCTCGGCCTGCTCTTCTTCTGCAGAAAGGGTTTCCATGTCATCCAGATAATCACGGATGATCCGGTTGGCTTCCTCCAGGGCAGGATACACTTCGGAATTTTCATAGGTTTCCCAGAATTCAAGGGATGCGGTTCCCTTCAACAAATTCCGGACACGTTCCGGTTCCTTGATACCAGGCAATTCCACCAGTATGCGGCCTGTTGTCCCCAAACGCTGGATATTTGGCTGTGTTACCCCAAAACGGTCAATACGGTTACGTAAAACATTGAAGGAGTTTGCCATGGCCGATTCAGCTTCTGTACGGATGATCCGGAGGATTTCTTCGTTAGTGGTTTCGGGTTTAATTCTTTCCCGCATATCGTACGTCCCAAATATCCTGGAAAGCTTTTCACCAGGAGCGACCTGGTCCCATGCCTGCGCAAATAAAGTAATATAGTCGGTGCGCGAGCCGGCCCGTACATTTTCATTTGCCAGGAGGATGGCCTGGTTGAACACGGGATCCTGGCTATAATCAGCCATCGCACGGATCAGGCTTTCGAGTTTTACCTCCATCATCACGTTCATCCCACCTTTGAGGTCCAATCCCAGGTTGATCTCTCTTTCCTTGACTTCCTTATAGGTGAACCACAGATATACTTTCTCAGGGGTTATGGAATCAATATAGAAGCTATTTTTGGCGTTCCTGAGCGAATCCAGGAAAAAAGCCTGGTCGAGTTCGCTTATGTCCTGATATTCAGCCGTTTTCTGAATGTCAAGAACGGCCTTCTCGGCATAATCAGCCGCCTTGCTTTCCTGAATTCTGGTTGCCGCAGTGAAAGACAACTGGTAAATACAAGCCACTGCGATGAGCAACCCCACCAGACGGATGGCACCTTTACTTTGCATAATTTTATTATTAATAATTTGTATAAGTCAGGTAAAATAGGGTGCAAATGTAATATTTTTTCCCTAATTAATTAACTTTGCAGTTCGCATTTGCCTCAATATGGTTAATAAACTCCTCATAAAAACATATTTGGTTGTGGGTTTTTTGTTTCCCGCATCTATTATATATGCCCAACTGTCGCCAGTCGATACCTTGTTCCGGGAGGGAGAACGGCTGCGGAAGGCTTATGAATTTGAACGAGCCCGGGAGTCTTTTACCCGGGCTATAGGTCTTTCTATAGATTCCCTGTTCATAGCCCGGGCTGGACAACTCCGTGTTCTGTGTGAGAATGGATTGATCCTGAGCAATTACGTTGTAAAGCCTCACATTCTGGGACGTACCGTTATTCCTTTGTGTGACTTTATTCTCTATTACGACCTGGCGCCTTCCGGCTCCTGGGTATTCCCCCCCTTACAACTCCTGGCTCATGTCAATGACGACGGCCGGGAACGTCAGCCCATGCTTTACAGGCCATCTGTGGACCGGCTTGTCTTTGCGGCCCGTGATACAACCCTGGGAACGGGATGGGACATTTATATGATCCATAAAAAAGACACGTTGACAGGTAATACAGAGTTCTGGGGCCCGCCAGTTCGCCTGGGACCCGGGATAAACACATCTGGCAACGAGGTGTACCCTGTCCTGAGTGCCGATGGAAATACCCTGTATTTTAGCTCCGACGGTCTTGCAGGAATGGGGGACAGAGACCTATTTACGAGTTCGTGGAACAGGGATCTGCAAAAATGGAACCCTGCCGAGAACATGGGTATTCCTTTCTCCTCTACTTTTGACGACTTGCTTTACCTGCTTTCAGATGATTCCCGGTTTTTCTATTTTGTCTCGGACCGCGCAGCTCCAAAAGACTCCCTTGTTCTATACAAGGTGGAATATGAAAGTTCACCGGTTAAAATCAGACCCTCCTCGATAAAAGATTTGCAGCAGATCGCCTCGCTTCCCCCGCCACAACAGAAACAAAAATCACTTGCGGAAGGAACGGTCAGCGAAGGCACGGAACATGTTGTTCTGGATACATTGTTACAGGAAACCCGACAGGCAACAACCCATTATACAGAATTGATCAGGGCCGTGAAGAACCTTATGGATCAGGTCGGTGAACATGAGTTGAAACTGGACAGCCTGAGAAAGCTCTACGGGTCGTTGTCAAGAGAAGAGGACAGGACAGCCATGGCCAATAAGATAAGGGAAGAGGAGTTCGCCCTGATGGAATTACAACAATCTCTGCGCGATGCACGCAAATCGGCCCAATCAATAGAAGATCTGTTCCTTTCGTACGGTGTACTACCCCCTGTTGTTGCGACTCCTCACTCCGGAAAATCCCTTCCGGCAGGAAATCGTGTTTCCCCCCGGCAGGAAGCCCACTTCAATCCTGTTAAACAAAAATATATGAATCTGGATGACTGTGTCTTTGAAGCTCCTGCTCCTGTGGTACCTGCTTTTGACTTGACATTCCGTGTAGAAAAAGAATCCCGGATCGTTCCGTGGGAAAATGAACCTATAGGATTGTATTACCGCATACAATTGTTTACTATTGTAAGAAAAGCCACGCCCGGCCAGTTAAGAGGTATCAACCCTGTATTTGAAGTAAAGGCCGGCAACCGCTACGTCTATTACGCAGGTCAGTTCCATCGTTATACCGATGCCTCCAGGGCGCTGGCAACGGTCAAGAGACAAGGTATTACCGGAGCCCTTATCGTAGCTTATTACCAGGGTAAATCCATCTCTGTACAGGAAGGACGGCGCAGGGAGGCGCAAAACAAAACAACCCCCGAAGGGATAACGGTCTTCCAGGTTTATCTGGGAAGCAATGAAATACCTTCCGGCCTTATCTCGCTGGTCAATGAGCTCTCAGATAAAGATATTATCAGGGTTATAACCGATGCCGGAATGGATTATTTCATCGGTCCCTTCGACACTATGGCCCAGGCTCAGGTCCTGGCCTCGGCCCTTCAGGAAAAAGGATACGAAAATGTAGCCGTGCAACCCGTCACTAACTAAAACAAAATATGGGAATAGGATTGATCATAACGCTCATAGTCATAGGCCTTCTGTTACTGATCGCCGAGATGACTGTCATCCCGGGATTCGGCATAGCCGGCATCCTGGGTCTGGCCAGCTTTATTGGAGCCATTGTGCTGGCTTTCCTACAATTTGGAAACACCATCGGTTTTATTATTTTATTCGGAGCATTGACCCTGTGCGGTGTTTTGGTGTTTTTTGTCCTGCGTTCAAAAACCTGGCGCAAGATCACCCTTAAGCATAATATAGATGAAAAGGCCACTCCTTCTCCGGAAGACAGGGGTATTACCGTGGGTATGGAGGGTATCAGTCTGACACGTCTGAACCCCGCTGGCAATGGCCGTTTTGGAGACATAACGGCAGAAGTCCGCTCATCCCATGGACTCATCCAGCCTAAAACCCCCATCAAGGTCATCTATATTGAGGGATTGAGTATATTTGTATCTTCTGTAGAAAACAACTAAATGAAAATATTATGTCAAGTGTAGGTGCAACGTTAATGTGGATAGCCATCGGGATTGTTGGTTTATTCATCCTTTTATGGTTCTTCCCCATCACCCTGTGGTTCCAGGCCCTGATCTCCGGTGTGCGGATCAATCTGATACAGCTGGTACTTATGCGGTGGAGAAAAGTCCCCCCCAGCACCATTGTCATGGCAATGGTTACCGGGACAAAAGCCGGTCTCACCCTGGATGTGAATGCCCTGGAAGCCCACTATCTGGCTAAGGGAAATGTGACCAAGGTGGTCAATGCATTGATCTCGGCCGACAAAGCCAATATCCCGTTGGATTTTAAAATGGCGGCGGCCATTGACCTGGCCGGACGCGATGTGTTCGAGGCCGTACAAATGTCAGTCAATCCCAAAGTAATCAACACCCCGCCTGTTTCAGCAGTGGCAAAAGACGGCATTCAGCTCATAGCCAAAGCGCGTGTCACAGTACGGGCCAATATCAAACAACTGGTGGGCGGTGCCGGCGAAGAAACCGTTCTGGCCCGCGTGGGTGAAGGGATCGTCTCCAGCATAGGATCCTCTTCCTCTCACAAATCAGTCCTGGAAAACCCTGATCACATCTCCAAGGTTGTACTGGAAAAAGGTCTTGACTCGGGAACTGCCTTCGAGATCCTTTCCATTGATATTGCTGATATTGACGTAGGCAAGAACATCGGAGCCGTCCTGCAAATGGACCAGGCCAATGCCGATAAGAACATCGCTCAGGCCCGCGCCGAAGAGCGCCGCGCCATGGCTGTTGCCCTGGAGCAGGAAATGAAGGCGGCCGCCCAGGAAGCCCGTGCCAAAGTCATCCTGGCCGAGGCCGAGATACCCCTGGCTATGGCAGACGCCTTCCGCAAAGGCAATCTCGGCATTATGGACTACTACCGCATGAAAAACATCCAGGCCGATACCGACATGCGCGAGCAGATTGCAAAATAAAATAAAATATATACCTTTGCACTCCTTCAAAGTAAAGGTTTGGTGAGGTGGGTGAGTGGCTGAAACCACCAGTTTGCTAAACTGACGTACTCGCAAGGGTACCGGGGGTTCGAATCCCCCCCTCACCGCCAAAGAAAAAACTGCCGCAGGCAGTCTGGCTGAGGCAGGAGGTGGAACCTCCCTATCTTCGCAGTCCAAACATACCGGGGTGTGGCGCAGTTGGTTAGCGTGCCTGCTTTGGGAGCAGGTGGTCGTCCGTTCGAGTCGGACCACCCCGACAAAACCGGATAGGTTCTACCTGCCAGCCTCATTATGCCCAACAGAAAAAGACACCGTCGTATGTCTGCCCTTCCTCCCATGGAGGGATATCGGCCTTACGGAATTCCCGGAAAGGACCGGGGATCGGTGGATTTGTTGTTTGAAGAGTATGAGGCTATTCGGCTGGCCGATTATGAAAACCTTACGCAGGAAGAAGCGGCGCAACGCATGAACATATCCCGCCCTACCTTTACGCGTTTATACGATAAGGCGCGTAAAACCATTGCCCGTGCTTTTATTGAAAGTAAAAGCATTGTGATTCGTGGTGGTGACTACGTTATTGACAACCACTGGTACCGTTGCCGCCATTGCCATCAAGTGAATTATTCTCCGGATCCTGTTGATAGTTGTCAGAATTGTCATTCAGATGATATTTTGTCTTTAAATAAAATGTCATCCAATTCTTCCAAATGATGGAATTTTTCAGACAACAGATCCTTAACTGCACACGCTGTGAGCTATCCAAAACCCGTAAACATGTGATTTTTGGAGAAGGCAATCCCAACGCAGATATTTTGATCATAGGAGAAGCTCCCGGCCGGGACGAAGACCTGATTGGAAGGCCTTTTGTAGGTTTATCCGGGCAATTGCTGGACAAAATCTTGGCTGCCTGTGGTTTTACCAGGCAAAAACATTGTCCTTAAATACAAGGAATTATCCAACCCGCAACACCCTTGCAGGTACGTCTAAACTTTTGTATGTTCCCAGATCTTCAGATCTATGCAGTCAATACGTGTGTTCTCATCTTCCAGGGAAACGATCACACCTGAATGCACTTTCCCCATCATACAATGAGAAGGAAGAAATTTCACCGTCTGCCCCACAAATGGACGCATTCCTTCAATTACTCCCCTGAATGAAAGCACCATACATATCCCGGCCTCAATGACCGTCTCTCCCCGTCCCAGTAATTTCCCTGGTCCGATCACCCACACATCCAGTAACCCGTTATCAATCTCTACAATCCGTGCAAAATGTGTAATGGGGCAGCCCAAAGGACGGTAACGGATCACATCGTCTTTAGAGATCTTATTGGCCGAGAAACAGGCCAGCGTTTCTCGACAGGAAGGCTCTCCGGGCAAAGGATGCAGTAAAAAATCCGCCTTTGCCTTATCTATCAGACCTTTATATTCTTCCTGTCCTGCCCCGGTCACCGTTTGTAACAACTCTTCGAGAGACCATAATTGTTTTTGAAACCGATCCTGTCTTAGTACCGGACATTGGTCCGTCCGTGCTTTTTGTATTGCCAGAGCACCGGCAAAAGAGGCGCAGTCCGTATATCCGCAGGCCCCGCAATTGAATCCGGGCAATAATCCCGTTATGGTTTTCAAAGACATCTTATTCCCCTATATATTTCTGGACCCCATTAATATGGCGTAACACACCCCGGTGGTGTTTACTGTCAATTTTCATTTCTCCCACGCAAAGTGTGCATATAGAGAAAGGAGCATTGTGACGCAGCTGGTCTTTTTCATAACAAAATTCAGGGGCTTCTTCAAAGCATACGGCCAATTCTGCCGAACCCTTCCCTGTAAGTCCGTTTGTTTCTATGATCCGGCATTCTTTATTCATCTCAGTAACTCTCTCCCTGAAAATTTCCCGTTCTGCCTGCGAAATCATGTCTCCTTTAGTTATGGCAACAATATTGGCTGTACTGAGAAATGGCCCGACCTTTAAAGGCGTATTGGGACCTGTTGTAGCATCAATGATACATACACCCAGTCCGCTTTCTGTGTAGGGTGCACAACGATGACAAAGTCCCGCCGTTTCTATTATCAGCATGTCCGATCGGTTATCTCTGGCAAACGAAACCATTTCACCCATATTGTATATGGTATAATGATCGGGACACATATCGCGCGATAGCCCCACGAGCGTGGGAATTCCCAGTTTTCTGAAACGCAACTGGTCCTCTGTGTACAGACAATCTATCTTGGCTACGGCAATTTTATAATTGCGGTTTTTTAAAGCTTTTATGGTATTGATAAGAACGGCCGTTTTCCCAGATCCTGGCGTACCGGCCACGACAATTACTTTCATAATATCTTCAGGCTACAATTTCTTCTCCAAGCCTTACACATTCACGTATCCGGAATAATTCCCTGTCAATTTTGTTCAGTTCTGCACACAGATCTGTTTCGTGCTGTGTGGTACTGAAGATTTTTTCTACGCCTCCGTTCTTCATTACTATACGTCTGCCCGTTAACAGAGCAAGCAACGGGTCATGAGTCACGATCAGAATGACCTTGCCATTTCCGGAAAGCAATTCCATGGCCTTATGCTTTTTTATACCGGCATTTTCTATCTCGTCAATAAGCACAACCGGTGAATCGCTTATGAATGCCACGTCTGCGACCATCAGTGACCGGCTTTGCCCTCCGCTGAGAACAGTCAGGTTCATCTCTTTATTGATAGGTTCTCCCGTAAGCGTGTTGGCATGATATATAACCTGGTCCACAAGATCACGCCCTTTTCCCCTGCATTTGGCATGCAACATAAGAAACTCACTGACGGTCATATCTGCCAGAAAATTCATGTTTTGGGAAAGCTGCGCTATGAGTTTTCTTTTGGGATCGAAACGCAGGACCTGGTCCGGAACCCTGCCGTTGATCAGGATACGTCTGCCGGTAGGCGTATCGGCCTGAGCCAATTGCTCGATATCTTCTATGAAAGCGCTTTTTCCGCTGCCCGTGGGACCCACTACGCCAACAATCTCACCGGGACAAATATCTATGCGGTCAAATGTTTCGGGGTTACCGGTCTTGTTTCTCCCTGGTAAAATGGTAATGCTCTGTATCATGCTGATCTTTTTTACAAAGGTAAAAGCTTTTACTATCTTTGTAAACAGGTAAAAAACGTATGCCGGAATACGTATAAATACGTAGCACCCAGGCGCTATATCTCAAAAAAATGGTGTTTAATGGCAAAAGTGACGAGGTTGGCCGTATTTTTTGATTGTGTTTTCTGTAGTAAATTTTCCCGATGCTTATCTACGGTACGCTTGCTTATGGACAGCTTTTTTGCGATTTCTGCATTGGAATAGCCCTTGCAGATATAGTAAAGAATATCTTTTTCACGCAAGGTAATATCTTCTGTTTCCTTTTCAGGTGTGTTCATCTTATGCATCACCTGATCCAGAATGGACTGAAGTATGTCTTGTGAAAAATAACTCCGTCCTTCCCAGACTTCCTGCAAGGCTTTTTTCACTTCGCTAAAGGAAGAGTTTTTCAATAAAAAGCCGGCTGCCCCTGCTTCGATCATACTGGTATAGTAACTTTCTTCCGAATACATAGACAGCGCTATCACTTTAAGATCGGGGCGCAGTTCCAGCGCTTTTTTTGTAGCTTCAATACCATTCATGACAGGCATCTCTATATCCATTAATACTATACAGTTATCTACCTCAACTATTTGTTCCAGAAAATCGCGCCCATTTTGTGCCTCAAAGATCTTATCGATAAAATCCATGCGAAGAAGCAGAAAACGAAGTCCTTCCCTAAAAAGTGCATGGTCGTCCACCAAAAATATGTTTATCTTTTTCATTTTAATGGTATTTCTATGTATGCGCCAAATCCTTCTCCCGGAGCTGAATGCATGGTCACAAACCCATCAAGAGATTTTACGCGGGAATAAATATTCTCCATCCCCATCCCGGCCATACCCTGCCGTTCAACGGGATCGTCTGTCAGGACCATTCCTTTCCCGTTGTCCCTGTAATCCACCATAAATACACCTCCGCTCTCCCGGATATCCAGACAGATAGTATCAGCTTCTGCATGTTTCAGGCTATTGTTCAATAATTCTGAAACAATCCTGTAAATATTTATCTCCAGATCATAATCGTACCGCTTACGCCCGATACTTGAATTCATTTCCAGTTTTTTACCTGAGTTTCCAAAAAGTTGACCGGTCATTGTTCCAATAGCCTTGACCAATCCGTAATTCTTGAGCAGATGTGGACTCAGATCGTTCGATATTTCCCTCAGACTAACAATGGCTTCGTCTATTACCGAGTAGGACTGTTCAACGATCTTTCTATTTTCGGGATCCATTTTTTCCGTATCCGCCGCACTGATGATCATCTTTACCGAAGACAGCAACGGGCCGAGTCCGTCGTGAAGATCACCCGCAATTGCCTGCCTTGCACGCTCTTCTCCTTGTATAATGCCCATGAGTAAACGTTTTTCGCTATGTTTTCTGATGGAATCAAGCTGGTCCTGCAAATTAAATATTTGACGGATGTAATAAAGGCTTATGAGCATCAGGACCGAGATCACGATACCAAGCCAGCTGTTCACTTCTTCCCTGGTTACAAGCTTCGTTTCCCAAAAAAATGATGAAAACTCAAACAACCTTTCCAGAGCCATCATTACAAAAGCAACAGATATCAGGATCCAGGAAATGTTGTATTTTGTCCTGCGAACCATACTGACGGCCACAATGGCTGTTCCCAGCTGAATGATCATCGACAAGAACAATGCAATTTTAAAAATCATTTTTTCTGTAAAATTAGCATTTTATAAAAAGAAGGTGACTAAAAAGTCAGGTTGACAAATAGTCACCTTCTTTTGTGTCTACGAGGTTAGAGTAAATATTAAAGGTAATCTATAAATCTTACACTCAGAACGACAATCTGCTTTTTCCTCCGAATTTAGGAGACTTCATCGCTGCAAATTTGTATCCTTGGAGGCCCAACGATTGCGGCACGTTCATCCACCATCTGGATACCTTTGAAGCCCGTTACAATAGGTGTGTTTGATTTACAAAGTCAGTATATCACTGTTTGTTTATTTTAATGTATATTTGCGGTAATAATTACCGCTATGGCAACAAAAATTAAACTAATCCTTCAGAAGGTACCACGCAATGCCGTATTATTTTCTTCCTGGCTTTCAGAAAACGGAATAGACAGGAAGGAGCAAACTTCATATGTGCGCAGTGGCTGGATAGAAAGGATTTCGAAAGGTGTATATAAGTTTACCGGGGAGACCCCTACTGTATACTCGATTCTTTCGTCTTATAACATTCAGCTTGATAAAAGGACTCATATTGGTGCTTCGACAGCTCTCGACCTGCGCGGATATTCCCATTTTGTGGCAATGGGCAAACCTTTGGCGTATATCTTTTCGTCGAAAAATCTAAGGATTCCATCATGGTTTGAACGAGGGGAGTGGGATATGTCTGTCAGGTATTTCTCATCGTCCGCTTTTGGAGAGACTGAGGTCGGATTGGAGATGATGATGATAGATGGGAGCCAGGTGCTTTTGTCTTCTCCCGAGAGGGCATTTATGGAATGTCTGCACCTTTCCCCGGTTAATTATTCTTTGATGGACATATATTATGTGATGGAGATGCTGACTACGCTACGTCCAAAACTGGTACAGGAGCTTCTTGAGGCGTGTGCCTCGGTAAAGGTTAAGAGACTGTTTCTATATATGGCAGAAAAGTCAGGCCATTCCTGGTTTAAAGCTATAAACACAGGTGTGATAGCACTCGGAAGCGGCAAGCGTGTATGTGCTTCCAATGGAAAATATATAGGTAAATATGACATAACTATACCAAGAGAACTGGCGGACTATGAATAATAACTATGTGCAGAAGGTAGAGCTTCTACTGAGAATGATGCCAATTATTACCGACGAAGGAGTGTTCGCTGTACATGGAGGCTCAGCCATCAATCTGTTTTTGAAAGATTTGCCCCGGTACTCAGTAGATATTGATTTGACCTATATTCCTTTGGAAGACAGGCAGACCAGCATCTCCAATATTAATGCTCATCTAAAAGCAATTTCTGACAGAGCCCAAAAGTCTTTAAAAGGCATACACATTGTACCAAATCCTGCGACCTGTAAACTCTTATGCGAATATCGAGGGAAGCAAATCAAGATAGAAGTCAATCAGACTAAGCGCGGCATCATAGGAGGTAATGTACTCAGACTGCCTCTTTGCAGCAAGGCCCAGGAAGAATTCGGTTTGTACTGCGAAGCCGATATTGTACCCAAAACACTTCTTTACGGAGGTAAAATGGCTGCCGCATTATCCAGGCAGCATCCCCGTGATCTGTTCAATGGAAGCTTATCAACCTCCTGAAATTAAAGAATACTAATTCGAAGAAGCTAATGAATGAAGCAGACAAGCTGAAAGAGCTGTTTATACAATAAATGCCCCCAGGCGTCTACCTATTGTTCTTACAGGAGGGTGACTAAAAAGTCAGGTTGACAAATAGTCACCTTCTTTTGTGTCTACGAGGTTAGAGTAAATATTAAAGGTAATCTATAAATCTTACACTCAGAACGACAATCTGCTTTTTCCTCCGAGCTTGATAGAAAAGTGAGAGCAATCCTTGACGAGGCAGAGCAAGAAAATGGAGGCCGACTAAAAAGTGATTTTTAGTCGGCTTCTTTTTCTTTCACTATCAGGCTTTTATACTAATCAAGCAATTTATTGCGGGCTGTCGCTATCTCGCCGGCCAATGTGTTCAATTGCTCTTCAAGCTGTTTAACGTTAATTGCGTTGATCACTTTCAGTGGATCCAAAATACCGCTAATGGATTCCAGTTCTGGATGGTATGGCATCAAAGATTCTATCCCTTCCACAACCAGTAAGAACCTGTACGATACATCCGAAGCCGTTTCATCGTTGAAATATTTAATATAACGGGGTATCTCCAGACTTGTAATATACAAAGCTTCCAGAATACCAGAAGCCATTGTTTCAAAGAAAAGATGTACCTGTTCCTTTTCCAGCTGTTCACTGCCCATAGTAACTATCCATGAATCCAGGTCCAGGGTGTTGACCTCAACTTTGATTTCGGTCCCTTCCATAAGGGCCACATTATCGGTTTCAACCATGAGTTGTGCCAAAACCCTGTCGTATTCTTCAACAGGCATATCATATAACACAGCTATTTCTCTGTCCACGGCATAAATGGCCAGGGCACGGCTTTTCTGATTAAGCGTTACCAGATCATTCACTTTGGTCAACGGAGTCAGGAAAGTGGGCTTTACCCTTTTTTCGCGTTCGGTCAGAACAAGTGTCCCCTCCCGGATAGCTTTCATATGGGGCATGACGCCCAGTTTTTGGAATCCCGCAATCAGCGAGTCTATTTTAATGATCAGATCTTCTGTCAGATATTGTTCCTGCTGATTGATTTCAGCTTTAGTGCCAATATCTTTTTTCTTAGAAGCTTTGTTTCCGCAGGCACTGATCATAAGTGCAGGGATCAGCAATAATACAATGAAAATTTTTTTCATATTAGGTTTAAATTTGAATGATGTTAATATTTCCGGATCTAAAATACAAATGTAAAAAAAACACGGTATTATTCTTCTCTCCTTCTCAGAAACCTCGCAGGGACTTCGAAAAACAGAGATAAAGAAGTCAGGATGGCCATTATACCCAAAACGCCCAGATTATACCAAAGGGTGGAAATATTCCATTTTCCCAATACTTTCTGATGGCTGTAAAAAGGTGCCCGGCCATTACGGGTAGCTGGTTCCAAATATATCTGTCCCACCCGGGGAACGATTACTTCGTTCACCAGGCTGTACATCTTCGTACCTGAAGTATTTAAAACCAGATCCTGTAAAAACAGATTGTGGTTGTTTCTCTTCAAGGCCAGAAGTCCTTCACGCCCCATTTCTTCCAACAACTCCTTATTGACACGGTCTATGGCGTGTGTATAGTATAGCGACATGCTGGACAATACCTTATCTGCTTGTTTGAAATACCCGTCTAAAGCTATATAAAGACCGGGAGACCAGGAATCTCCGGAATAAGAGAACGGTTCAAGCTTTGTTACCCGGGATAGTTTGGGTATTCCTGCTCTGATAATACAGAGTCTTTGCGGATCCGCCGTGCCTTGTTTTACATATTCGTCCTGCGCTGTTTCCATCTGACTTTGTAATTCCTCCAGAAATCCCAGCCTGTAATACTGCGCCCTGAATTTTTCTTTTTCGTTTTCAAAAAAATGCTTCATGTACGGATTGTACATATAAGAGCTGACAGCCAGGGCTTCGAACGCCCAGCGGGAAGGGATCATCTCTCCTATCACGGGAATGTTTCCTGTTTTACTGCGGGGGTTCAGATCATCAAACTTGACCACTAGCCCACACAGTAGTATCTGCGGAATGAGCAGCAGAGGGATGGTTATATAAATGGCCACAATAGAGCTTAACGACTGGGAAAGCACCAGTCCGGTCAAGTTGGCCACCAGGGCCGCGGCAAACAGGATGATCCACCAGATGCCCAGCATACCGTGTATCCCCATAATAGCGTGTCCCACCAGGATAAACAACAATGTCTGGATCAGTGACAGACCTGTCAGGTAAGTGATCTTTGACCAAATGTATCCACCGTGGCTCAATCGCAGGAAACGCTCTCGTTTGAGCAGTGACCGATCTTTGAATATCTCCTCGGCACTTACGCTCATACCCATGAAAATAGCCACAATTATAGCCATAAAGAAGAACGACACCAGATTTTTGTTATCCATAACGGTATAACCCGTTTCTGGTGCATATCTTGTCAGCATGGCCACAATGGCGGCCAGCAGGGGCGCTTCGAGTAACGAAATGAGCAAATACTGCGTATTTACTATCTTGGTTTGCACGTTTCGTTGCAGGAATATTATGAATTGCTTGCGGGCAGAAGGTTTTCTTTGCTTGGTAAGGGGAATTTCCCTTACCTGCGGTTTGTCTTGCTTTTGCCTGGAATCCAAGTATTTGCAATGCCATTCCTCTGGATTTATGCGGCGTTCTTCTGTCAAACGTCCCGTATCGTCCAGGGCTTTTGAATCCAGGATGTTAAGGACAATCTCGGGGTTCACGTTCCCGCAGGCGGAACACATGCTTGTTTCATCATCTGCATAATGAGCTGCCTGTTTGAAATATGTCACCGCCTCTATGGGGTTTCCGTCATATACCGGGTATCCGCCTTTATCCAGTAACCAGAGCTTGTCAAAAAGCTTGTAAATGTCCGATGAGGGCTGGTGGATGTTGACCACAATCAGCCGTCCCCTGAACGTTTGTTCCTTGAGCAGATTGATCACCTTTTCCGAGTCGGAGGAACTCAGACCCGAGGTGGGTTCGTCTAGAAAGAGGACGGCCGGCTCCCTGATCAGCTCCAGCGCAATATTGAGCCGTTTGCGTTGTCCTCCGCTGATGGTTTTGTTGAGTGGAGAGCCCACTTTCAGTTCTTTTGCCCCGGCCAGACCCAGATCGGTAAGCACGTCCATTACCCTTTTATCGAGTTCCTGCCACGACATACCGTCAAAACACAACCTGGCGGTGTACCAGAGGTTTTGGTAAACCGTCAGCTCTTCTATAAGCAGATCGTCCTGTGGTACAAAGCCTATAAGCTTTTGCACCCGGGGATCATCAATGGAATGGCCGTTCAGCAGGATTTCCCCTTCCTGTGGTCTTACATTCCCGTTTAACAGGCCGAGCAAGGTGGATTTACCTACTCCGCTGCCACCCATGATGGCCACAAGTTGTCCCGAATGCAGGGTAAAGGAAAAATTATGCATCCCGTTTTCACTGCGTGGAAACCTGAAATTTATGTTCCGGCCGGCAAGTTCTATGGGTATTCTGTCAGGTTCCTTTTTGTCAAACAAGGCCTTTATGTTGCTGTAATATAACGGACTGCCCCCTTTCCCCTTCATTACCCCACTTTGTTGCCAAAGTTGAAATGTCCCCGGCAGTACGGGCACATCGTTCATCATCACCGTATCCTTCCCCTGGTAGGTAAAGGCCATGATGTTGCTTTCGGGCAGATCTATCACGTGCAATAAGCCATCCCATTGCGCGGGGTTACAGGCCAGCACCCTGCCGGTTTCCTCTTTCAGAACAAACGCTTTAAAATGACGTAATAATTCTCTGTTCACGTTAAAATGACCCGCCACTTTTAAAAAAAGGTCTTCGTGCTCCAGAAATCCTTTACGGTTTATGGCGGAAAATTCCATAAAACGCAATAACAACAATGATTGCTCAGAAGCTTCAATCTTTTTCCTCAATCCTTCACAAACAGATCCTATGATTTTGTCTTTGTCCAGATCGGGAGACATTTCATAGAGATCCCTAAGATCGTTGTACAGTCCCAGGTATGTTTCCTGCCGGCGAATTCCAAAATGCTGGTTCAGGTAAGTTTTTATCAGCTGCGAAGCACGATTCTTGTCAATGCCGGCTGTGGCTCCGAATAAAGCAAACAGATTCAGCAGGCCGGAAAGGACAATGTCGTTCATAATATTGTATTTTTATCTTTCCAATAATACAGTATCAGAAAAGGGATTCCCAGTACACTTCCCACTATATCTGCGGCTACATCGGATATATCTCCCGTACGGTAGGGCAGGTAATACTGGACGATCTCGGTTATTACCCCGAAAATGAATCCGGACCACAAAATAAAGATTTTTGTGACAATATACCGGGGCCTGACCGCCGCCCAGGTCAGGGGAACGATGGGAATAAAAAGTATGGCGTGCATTATCTTATCGGGCATCACACCCAGGGTAGATGCCATCCATATAAAAAACCCGCCCTTTTTAAATTTAGGCAGGGCATCCCCTGTCGCAAACAGGAAATACGTACATACTCCCAGGTATAATATAAAGAGAACGATAAAGAAATACCTTTTCCCCGGCCTTTTTTTTATGTGAGTTTTTCCAGCCAATGTTTCATGTTTAGTTTGTCATCCATAATTCCGGGAAGATTGTCAATGGGGATCCTCTCCTGGAGCATCGTATCCCTGTCCCTCAGGGTAACGGTCCTGTCCTCAAGGGTCTGATGGTCCACCGTTATGCAAAAGGGTGTTCCAATAGCATCCATCCTGCGATAACGTTTCCCTATGCTGTCCTTCTCGTCATACAGACAATTGTGTTCCAGCCGGAGCATCCGGATGATTTCCTGCGCAACCTCGGGCAATCCATCTTTCCTGATCAGGGGAAAAACGGCCAGCCTGATCGGTGCCAGCACCGGAGGAATGCGCATGACAACGCGTGTCTCACCACCTTCCAGTTCCTCGACCCTGTACGAGGCTGTCAATACGGCCAGGAATGTCCGGTCCAGTCCGATAGAGGTTTCCACAACGTAAGGCACATAATTTTCGTTGGTCTCGGGATCGAAATAACGCAATTTACGGCCCGAGTATTCTTCATGGCGTGACAGGTCAAAACCGGTCCGGGAGTGAATCCCTTCCAATTCCTTGAACCCAAACGGGAAACAGAATTCTATATCGCAGGCGGCATTGGCATAATGGGCCAGCTTGTCATGATCGTGGTAGCGGTACATATCCTCTCCCAGACCGAGTGACAGGTGCCAGCGCAAGCGCATCTGTTTCCAGTAATCATACCATTTCATTTCTTCACCCGGCTTGACAAAGAATTGCATTTCCATTTGCTCAAATTCACGCATTCTGAATATGAACTGTCTGGCAACAATCTCGTTCCGGAAAGCTTTTCCTATCTGTGCTATGCCAAAAGGAACCTTCATTCGTCCACTTTTCTGGACGTTCAAAAAATTCACGAAGATCCCCTGGGCCGTTTCGGGTCTGAGATAGATCTGCGATGTCCCTTCGCTGTTGCTGCCAAGCTGCGTGCTGAACATCAGATTGAATTGACGGACTTCCGTCCAATTCTTCGTGCCCGAGACGGGACAAACGATCCCGCAATCCAGGATCAGCTGGCGCAGGGCAATCAGATCATTTTCATTGAGTGCCCGGTTCATTTGTGTCCGGACATCGTCAATCTTTGCCTGTTCACGCAAGACGTTGGGATTTGTGGCACGAAACTGTACTTCATCAAAGTTTTCAGTAAAACGTTTTTTGCCTTTCGCCACTTCCTTGTTTATTTTCTCTTCTAATTTGGTTATATGATCTTCCAGCAACGTATCTGCCCTGTATCTTTTCTTGGAATCCTTGTTATCTACCAGGGGGTCGTTGAAAGCAGCCACATGTCCGCTGGCTTCCCATATCCTGGGATGCATAAAAATGGCCGAGTCAAGGCCTACGATGTTGTCATGCATCCTTACCAGCGAATCCCACCAGTATTTTTTTATATTGTTCTTTAATTCAACTCCGTTTTGTCCGTAATCGTATACAGCGCTCAATCCGTCATAAATTTCGCTTGACGGAAAAATAAAACCATATTCCTTAGCGTGGGCAATAATGTTTTTGAATAAGTCTTCCTGTGTCATAAATTGTTCAGTAAAAATCCTCCAAAGATAAGTTTTTTGGCAGAATTTCCTGAAGCAGTTCCATGGCAAAAGGTCTTTCCCTTAACCGGGGATGCGGCAGGATCAACTTTGGGGTATTGTGTTTCAGGTTGTCATACAGGAGGATATCGATATCTATAAGACGGGAGCAATAGGATCCCCTCCCTGCAGACAGTGCCTTGTCCGATTCTCTTTTCCTTCCTAGTTTTCTTTCAATTTCAAGACATTGTTCCATCAGCTCTTCCGGATCAAGCTCTGTTTCCATACACGCCACCTGGTTAAGGAACCAGGTAACAGGTTTGTTAAATCCCCAAGGTTCCGTTTCCTTTCTCGAAGATAAGGCCGCAATACAACCTGCTTGTTCAAGTTCTTCCAGCGCTTTATCCAGCATGAATTCTCTGTTCCCCATATTGCTGCCTAAAAGCAGATACGCCTTATGCATGGACACTGGATTTTAGTACATTCCGTAAAGACCCGTATCGAGCAATGCTTCTTCGCTCATCCGGGAAGGATCCCATGGGGGATCGAAAGTTAGTCTGACAGATACCTGTCCCACACCTGGAACCTGGCTCACGGCTATCCTGGCATTTTCTACCACTTCATCGGCCAGGGGACAGTTGGGCGCTGTAAGTGTCATGGTGACGTTTACGTCACGGCCTTTTTTCATGCTTTTTCCTATGGAAATATCATATACCAGTCCCAGATCTACAATGTTGACCGGTATTTCCGGATCATATACCTGTTTGAGTGCCCGTTTAATGTTTTGTTCGAGTTCCATATCAGACAGGTTTTTGTGCACTTGCTGCCAGGGCATACATTTTTATTTGCTGTATCATGGACAGCAGGCCATTGGCCCTTGTGGGAGAAAGGTGTTCCCTCAGGCCTATTTTATCAATGAAAGACATGTCGGCATCGAGGATTTCCCGGGGGGTATGGCCCGAAAAGACAAATACCAGCAGGGATACGATGCCTTTTGTGATCAATGCATCACTGTCTGCCCTAAAATAAAGGCAGCCGCCTTCTCTTTTGATATCCAGCCACACCCGGGACTGACATCCCCTGATAAGGTTCTTTTCCTGCCTGGAGGCCTCCTCCAGGGGGGGCAGCTTTTTCCCCAGTTCTATCAGGTACTCGTATTTGTCCATCCAATCCTCCATGAGAGAGAACTCTTCCACGATTTGAGCCTGCTTATTTTCAATGGTCATAACAAGCCGGAATTTTAACGCAGCATTTTCAATACTTTTTTGAGCGATTCCACAAAAAAGTCAAGTTCGTCTAATGTATTATACAAGGCAAATGATGCCCGCAGAACAGATGTTACCCGGAAACGTTCCAGTAAAGGTTCTGCACACAACATGCCGGAACGGACTGCAATACCCATTTTATCCAGTAAAGTAGCCATGTCGGCGGGGTGCGCTCCTTCAATAATCATGGAAAATACGGGAATCTTTTCATAGATCTGACCATAGTATGTTCCCGGCATCCCCAGGATCCGGCAACCATCTATCTGCCCGAGGGCTTCCAGTGCCTTCAGGGTAACCTTACGTTCATGTTCCTCGATGGCTTTTGCATCCAAACTGTTTACAAATTCCACGGCTGCTTTAAGTCCGGCCACTCCCGTGAAATTGGCCGTACCGGCCTCAAACTTCAGGGGAAGCTGTGCATATGTTGTCCCTTTGCGCAGGGAAACCGTTTCTATCATATCTCCACCTCCCTGCCAGGGTACCATTTCTTCCAGATATTTTTCCTTTCCGTACAGGACTCCTGTTCCGGTAGGCCCATACAGTTTATGTCCCGAAAATGCGTAAAAATCAGCATCCATCTCCCTTATATCGACCTTCTTGTGCACGATCCCCTGAGCTCCGTCCACGGCAACCGGAACATTATAGTAATGAGCGATACGGATGATCTCGGAGAGCGGATTGACTATGCCCAGAACGTTGGACACATGTGTTATAGCCAGGAGCCTGGGCACTTCTCCCGGTTTGTCCAGGATCTGTTCCAGCTTTTTGGGATCCAACGCTCCCGTATCGTCTATTTCCCATACTTCCAACAAGGCTCCCGTCCGCTGGCACATCATCTGCCAGGGAACAATGTTGGAATGATGTTCCGCCTCGGTCACAATGATCCTGTCACCGGGACGAACGTAAGTTTGTCCGAAAGAATAAGCCAGCAAATTCAACGATGCAGTAGTGCCACTGGTAAAGATGATTTCATTTTCCGAGGCCGCATTAATAAAATCCCTTATGACCACTCTGGCCTTTTCATACCTTTCCGTACACTGCATGCTCAGATAATGAACCGCCCTATGCACATTCCCATTCAGCTTTCCTTCCATTTCCTGCAATACATCCAATACCATTTTTGGTTTTTGTGATGTAGCCCCGTTGTCCAGATACACAAGCGGTTTCCCGTAAACTTTTTGGTGCAGGGCGGGAAACTGCTCCCTGATATGCATTATATTCATGCTTCAAAGATAATAAATGTATATTTGCAGTGTGCACCAAACATCATTAAAATGTACGAATACATTAAAGGACCCCTGATTAGTGCTGATCCTGCACAGGCAGTGGTAGAAAGTGGCGGGATAGGTTACCATATTCTGATTTCACTGCAGACATACTCTGTTATACACGCCCAAAGTGAAGTCCGGCTTTGGCTGCACCTCCTGGTCAGGGAGGATTCTCATATGCTTTACGGATTCGCTACCCGTGACGAACGTGAGATTTTTCGTTTGCTTATAGGAGTTTCCGGAGTTGGCCCCAATACGGCCCGGATGATCCTTTCTGCCATGAGCAATGTAGAATTACGCAATGCGCTGATTACAGGCGATGTGGCAAGAATAAAAAGCATAAAAGGGATCGGAACAAAAACGGCCGAAAGAATGATCATCGAGCTCAGGGACAAAATGTTGAAGGTGGGACTGGAATCAGCCGGAGAAGACCATGCCGCACAGCCGGTGTCAGAGATTGGCGCAGAGGCAGCCGCAGCTCTACAACAGCTTGGATTCCAGCGCTCTGCTGTCGATAAAGTCATTTCCCGTCTGCAAAAAGAGAATCCTTCCTGTGGTTTGGAAGATTTAATACGGCAGGCGCTCAAACTCTTGTAATTTATCTTAAATAGCTATATTTGCGTTACCAAATTTAATCTTATTGTTATGAACATTCCAGCCAATCTCAGGTACTCCAAAGAGCACGAGTGGGTAAAAATTGAAGGCGATCTGGCAATCGTGGGTATAACCGATTATGCCCAGTCACAGTTAGGCGACATTGTATTTGTTGACATTCAAACCGTGGGCGAAACGCTCGACAGGGATGAAGTATTTGGGGCCCTTGAAGCCGTCAAGACCGTAGCCGATATTTTCATGCCGGTATCCGGGACTATAGAAGAATTCAACGAAACACTGGAAGGAGAGCCCCAAAAAGTGAACGAGGACCCTTATGGCGCAGGGTGGATGATTAAGATCAGGATGACAAATCCCGGGGAAGCTGAAAGTTTGCTTAATGCAGAGGCCTACGAGAAACTGATCTCGTAAGCGCCCCTGATAATATATTTATGAAGACGAGCTTCGGAAGCGACAATCATTCCGGGGTACATCCTGTTGTGCTTAAAGCATTGGCCGATGCCAATAAGGGGTACTGCCTTTCTTACGGAGAAGACGATTATACCCTCCGAGCGCAGAAAGCGTTCAAATCTTTTTTCGGAGAACAGGCTCAGGTGTTCTTTGTTTTTAACGGGACCGGAGCTAATGTATTGTGTCTGCAAGCGCTTACTCGACCTTATCACGTTATAATTTGCGCCCGAACGGCCCATATCAACCAAGATGAATGCGGGGCTCCAGAACGTTTTACGGGTTGCAAGGTTATTACGGTAGATACTCCTGACGGGAAACTGCGACCCTCAGATATTCAGCCTCTTCTTTTCGGATTTGGGTTCCAGCATCATTCTCAGCCAAAAGTAATTTCCATTTCCCAGGCCACAGAACTCGGCACGATTTACAGGCCTGAAGAAATCCGGGCCTTGGCCGATCTTGCCCACAGATATGGCATGTACCTGCACATGGATGGTTCCCGCCTGGCCAATGCAGCCGCTTCCCTAAACTTTTCCCTAGCCAGTATGACCACCGGGTGTGGCGTGGATGCCCTTTCTTTTGGCGGCACAAAGAATGGTATGCTCATGGGCGAGGCCGTGGTTCTGTTTCACCCTGACTTTGCGAACGATTTTTTATACATTCGCAAACAATGTATGCAACTTTTTTCCAAGAGCCGTTTTGTGGCAGCACAATACCTGGCCTATCTTGAAAACGGATTGTGGCTTGAAAATGCACGCCATGCCAATAAAATGGCTAAATACCTTGAGGCCGGCATACGCGATCTGCCTAAAGTTACCATAACCCAAAAAGTGGAAAGCAACGCCGTTTTTGCCATTATTCCTGAACCCGCTTATAAAAGACTCCTGGAAAAACATTTTTTCTACACCTGGGATGAATCCACCGGAGAGGTTCGCTGGATGTGTTCCTTCAATACCCGCAAATCACACATCGATGAATTTGTTAACGATTTAAAAACATCTTTATTATGAACGAAGAAGTAAAAATCACGAGGCTGTTCGATTTGCTCGAGCGCTTGCAGACAATCTATCCTAAGGAAGACATCCTGGCCGGAAAAGTGAATGGTTCCTGGAGAAAATACAGTTCTCGTGAATATGCCGAAATATCACACACTTACGCTTATGGGTTTCTGGAGCTGGGCCTCAAATCCGGTGACAAGGTCATTACTGTAATGAACAACCGTCCGGAGTGGAATTTCGTGGACATGGGAACTGCCCTCGCGGGAATGGTTCATGTGCCAGTCTATACCACCCTCAGCGAAGACGATTATCTCTATATCATCCCCCATTCCGATGCCAAAGTCATGATTGTCGGAAATGCCGCACTTTACAAACATCTTGCTCCGATAATCGCCAGGCTTGATAATCCGCCCATGGTCTTTACCATCGACCGGGTGGATGACGTTAACAATATTGAACAAATACTCCAGTCGGGTGAAAAAAGCAAAGACAAATGGGAATCCGTAATCGAGGACAATAAAAAGAACATAACACCCGATACGTTGCTTACGATAATCTATACTTCTGGTACCACCGGAACCCCAAAAGGTGTAATGCATGCCCACAGCAGCATTATTTTCAATTTTTTGGGTCATGCCGCACAGCAAATCATGAATTCCACGCATCGCTACCTGAGTTTCCTTCCTCTTTGCCATATATATGAAAGGACCATGAACTACGAATTCCAGTTCATGGGTATCAGTATTTATTACGCAGAAAACATGGGGACCATTGCCCGTGATCTGAAAGACATCCATGCAGATGGGTTTTGTGCTGTTCCCCGTGTTATTGAAATGATATACAAAAAACTTGAAGATGCCGGTAAGACGCTCAAAGGGATCAAACGGTTAATCTACAAATGGGCCTGGAATTTCGGGAACACCTTCGATTACGAAAACCTCACCCTCTGGCGTGTTGCACTCAATAAATTATTTGACAAGCTGGTTTACAGCAAATGGAGGGCAAACCTGGGCGGTCACGAAATGTTGATTGTTACCGGTGGCTCTTCTATCCGAGCCTGTGTGATCCGGTTGTTCTCTGCAGCCAAAATGTACATTTACGAAGGATACGGACTAACAGAAACCGCTCCCGTGATAGCCGTAAACAATCCCAAAGGCAAAATCCGCAAGATCGGGACTGTGGGAAAAGTCATGGAAGGTACAGAATTGAAGTTTGCGGCCGATGGGGAAATCCTGACCAGAGGCCCCCATATCATGATGGGTTATTACAAAAACCCAGAAGCCACAAAAGAGGCCATTGATAGTGAAGGATGGTTCCATACCGGCGATGTAGGCGAAATGGTGGATGGCGTTTTTCTGCGTATTACTGACCGTAAGAAAGAAATATTCAAACTTTCCAATGGCAAGTACGTTGCCCCGCAGATGGTGGAAAATAAACTGAATGAATCGCCTTATATCGAAAGTTCAATGGTCATCGGAGTCAACCAGAAAGTGGCTTCGGCCATTATTATCCCCAATGCAGTACTGATCCAGGATTGGGCAGCACGTCACAGGATGGTCTTCCAGGACCTGGAAAACCTGTACAAGACAAAAGAGGTTAATGAGCTTATTCATAATGAAATAGAGCGCATCAATAAAACACTGGCCCCGCATGAACAGATCAAATTCTTCCGTCTGGTAAATGATGAGTGGTCAACTGCCAACGGATTGCTCTCGCAAACCCTGAAATTGCGCAGAACCCGGTTGAACAAACACTACGAAAAACTTATAGCCGAAATCTATCCGTGATACGTAAGGCCAATGATCAGGACAAGGCCGCACTCCGGGACATCTGGTGTGCTGTTTTTGACGATACGCTCGATTATGCCGCGTTTGTGACTGATCATTGCCTGAAACTGGGGACCGTCCTATATTATCCAGAAGGTCTGTCCTTTCTGACACTTTTTCCACTGACACTGCATTTCAAGGGAAAAAACATCCTGCAGGGTGCCTATTTATACGGAGTGGCGACCCATCCACGGCGACAAAGAAAGGGTTTCGGTTCCATGCTGCTTGCCAGGGCCTCAGAAATAGCCCCTTTTTTGCTTCTTTATCCTGCGACCCACGATCTGCAGCATTTTTATCACAAAAGAGGATTTGATGTCCCTGTGCACATTCCATCCCCTGTCGTCAGAACAAACTTGCCAGACAGGCCGTCCCCCCATCATCCTGCCGCTGCCCCTTATACAGAATATATTGCAGATGCCGGAAAACAGGATTATACCTTCCTGTGGTCTCCTTCCCTGTACGATTATGCATACCGGGAATGTCTTTTCAGGGGTGGCTATGTTATGTCCCCCTGGTTTTGCTATCCACAGGATGGCAATGTCGTTTGTAAACCTTATATGAATACCGGTCTGACAACAAACGCATCATACCTGCGGGCGTTGGTCCGGTTTAATATTACCGTACCGGGGTTTCGATCGGAAAACGCGTTGTTTTACCTTCCCTTAGACTGATTGTTAGAAGGTTATTCTGTAATATCCAAGCGGGAGCAACCCGGTTTGATACGAAGTTCTCATGTTCTCCAACTTTACGTCATATTCATAGGAATAAACGTTTTTTCTGTTGGTAAAATTTCTTATCTCCACACCAATTTCATGGGTTACGTTACGCTGCTGGATCTTAGCCCAGACTTTCGCGTCTCCCCTCATATAAAAAGGATGTCTGGGAACATAAGCCTGTTCGTAGATATAAACGGCAGATCCCGCCTGTTTTGACGCTTCCAGGTCCACTGGTATGTATCGCTGACCACCTGCAAACGCAAATTTTACATCGCCTCCTACAGACCATATATTTTTTGCCGTTGCCTGTCTGGTTATTTCAAACTCCTTGCCAACCAGCATGTTAGCCACAAAATTACTGTTGTAACGTGTGTTTCTCAGCATGTTGTCAATACTTCTGAACTTGCTTTCAAAAACAGATGCCGTAGCCATATAATACCACCCCTGAGAAAGAAAACGCTCCAGCGTAAGTTCCAGTCCGTAATTAAATCCGGTAGCATCGCTGACGTAAACACGTCCGTATTTATCGAAATTCATACCGCCCAGATTGATTACAGAATAATACGGTTCATACAGGTCAACGGGAATATTATAAAGATACTGGTAGTATGCCTCGGCCTTGAATCGCGTGGAGGGGGCAAGGCGCCACTGATATCCAAGGACCAGGTGATGGGCCCTGGTCATGTCTAAATATTTGTTAGGATATATTTTGCTGTCTACTGCCTGTGAGAACAATTTTGTCATGTAAATCTCCAGGCCCAGATACTGGCTGTGAAGCCCGTACCCCAGGGTCATTTCATGCTTATCTCTGAATTTCCATGATATGCCTAACCGGGGATCAATATTCCAGGTTTGGTTTAAAAAGAGGAACTGCGCGTTTACTCCCGCATCTAAGGTCAATTGGGCTGATGCCCGGTATGATATCTCTGAAAATCCCTGTACCAGAAAAGTATAGCCTATTTCGTTCACATCTTTGGGATATGTTGTTTTTGAATAATCATTGGATATGAATTTGTAAGCCATTCTTTTACCCGTCAAACCGGAACGCATGGACAACCTGCTGCCCAACTTAACATTGTGAACGGCTTGCAGGCTTTGGAACTCGCGCATGAGCATCGCATCCTGACTGCGTTCTTTCTGCAATGTTTCTGCGTTCAACGAATCTATTTGAGCCATGAAAGAAGAATACGAACCGGCCAATGTTATCTTGAGCGATTGGTTATGTCCCAGTGTTTTTTGATATTGGATACCGGCCACAGCCATTCCTGACTGACTGGATATGTCATCGGCATAATTATAAAAATCCGATTCTCCGTCAACTATACTTACCTTCCCTGTCCCTCCAATGGAGAAAAAAGAAAATGTTCCGCTCTTTGGAGTTGGCATATTTACTTTAACCGTCCAGTCCTGGTATCTTGGGACCGCCGATCCTGCCCCAAAATCAAAACCCAGATACGCCAGGGCATCCAGGAATGAATACCGGTAAGACGCCATGTACGATGCTTTCAGTTTCCTGGAAACAGGACCTTCCACTCCAAATTCAAGTCCGTTTATACCTATTTGTCCCGTAAATTCATGAATATCGTAATTCCCCTCCCTCAGATGTATATCAAAAACACCCGAGTAAGCATTAGCATATTCTGCAGGAAAAACGCTGGTATAAAAATCTGAATTTGCTAATGTGTTGACATTCAGCATGCTAATTGCCCCACCTGTTGCTCCTCCATCGGCAAAATGATTGGGATTGTAGATATCTACGCCCTCCATGCGCCATAACAGGCCAAACGGAGAATTACCCCGGACTACAATATCATTGCTGGAATCATTGGGTGTTCCCACTCCTGCAAAATTCTGCGCCATTCTGGAAATATCACTCATGGCTCCGGCATATCTTTCGGCATCTGCTACTGAGAAAGTCCTGGCAGAAATGGACGCCATCTCGTTCACAGGACGCAGCTTATCCCTTTCTGCGGTTATCACAATCTCCTGAACCGTCATTACTTCTTCCCTCATTTTCAGATTGACGACCAATTCTTTTCCCGAGTTGAGGGATATATTTTCCATAAATACGGTTTCCATTCCTATACTTGAAAATAGTATGGATATCCTGCCCACCGGTACATTGGGTATATTGTAGTAACCGTCAATGTCGGTATAAGTGGCCAGATAACCGTCATTGTTAACCACCACGCCAACTCCTACCAGGGGTTGTCCCGATATATCATCAACCACCCTGCCTTTGACCGTCTGCACCATTGGCTGCGCCTGAAGAACAAAAGGAAATAGGCAGATCAACAAAAGAAAAATACGTTTCAAAATCTCTTAAAACTTGAGGTATATAAATAAGCTGACAAAAATAGCACAATTTTTCAGTCCTGTATTCAAATATTGTTCCAGAATATAATATTCTTCATTCAGATAAAACAATGCTACTAAATATATATCAATTATTTGCGTATATCTACCTTCCCAAATATAGCAGTAAGACAGATATATCCGCCGGCGACACGCCTGGGATCCTGGAGGCCTGTCCTATTGTACCCGGTTTTATTCTTTGAAGCTTCTGACGTGACTCTGTTGACAATGAAAGCACCTTGCTATAATCAAAAGATCCGGGAATTATGACAGAATCCAATCTCAATATCTTGCGTGCAAATGCCCCCTCCCTTTCTATATAGCCTTTATACTTGATGGCTATAACCACAGATTCATAAATTTCACGGGCAAGAGTATGCTGTTCGTACAATGTTCCACGTGGAACAAACTGCACAATATCTTCCCATAATATCTGTGGACGGCTGAGAATTTCTGTAAAGCGTTTTTTTGTAGTGATTGTTGCGGTCCCCCCCTTTTTTAAAATTTCGTTGATTTTATCCGGTTCTATAGCATTGTTTTCAAGCCAACGTAACAATGTGTCCCTTTTTTTCTTTTTTTCTATAAATAAGGCATACCTTTCCTCTCCTGCCAAACCTATTTGGTGCCCTAATGGTGTTAGCCGCTCGTCTGCATTGTCCTGACGCAGCAAAATCCTGTATTCTGCCCTTGAGGTAAACATTCTATATGGCTCGTCCACTCCTTTTGTGATTAAATCATCTATAAGCACTCCGATATATGCCTGGTTTCGTTTGAGAATAACAGGTTCCATTGCGTTAATTTTCCTGTGTGCATTTATAGCAGCCATTATTCCCTGTGCGGCAGCTTCTTCATAACCTGTCGTGCCATTGATCTGTCCGGCAAAATACAAGTTTGGGATATTTTTTACTTCCAGAGTATGTTTTAATTGTGTAGGCAGGAAGTAATCGTATTCTATCGCGTATGCAGGCCTGTAAAAAACGGCATTCTCCATACCTTTAATTTTTCTTACCGCTTGATATTGAATATTTATTGGCAAGGATGATGAAAAACCCTGTAGATAATATTCGTTGGTATTCCACCCTTCTGGTTCCAGAAACAACGGATGCTGCTCCTTGTCCGCAAACGTTCTGAGCTTATCTTCAATACTTGGACAATACCGTGGCCCTTTCCCTACTATTCTTCCAGAAAACAAAGGGGAATCATCAAATCCTTCTCTGAGTTTGTCATGAACTGCTGAATTTGTATATACCATATAGCAATTCATCTGTTTGCCTTTTTTCTGAATGGCCGATGGAATATCCAGGAAGGAAAACTTTTGTGGGTCCGTATCACCTTTTTGTATTTCCATTTTGGAAAAGTCCACTGATCTTCCGTCTATTCTTGGTGGTGTGCCGGTTTTCATGCGGTCAACCTCTATCCCCCGTTCCTGTAACTGTCTACTTAACCCAATGGCAGGTGGTTCCCCTATTCTTCCGGCCGGTGTTGAATTCCATCCAATAAATATTTTTCCATTCAGAAATGTCCCGTTTGTCAGAATTATGGCTCTTGCATAAAATTCCTGTCCAAGCTCCGTCCTTACGCCTGAAACAACGTCTCCATTAAATAACAGGGATATGACCTGATCCTGCCACATGTGTAAATCCTTCGTGTTTTCCAATAATTTCCTCCATTCGGATGAAAACAACAGGTTATCGCATTGTGCACGGGGACTCCACATGGCCGGTCCTTTTGACTTGTTGAGCATTCTGAATTGTATGGTGCTTTTATCAGTAATGATGCCCATCGCTCCGCCCAGAGCATCTATTTCTCTGACTATCTGTCCCTTTGCGATTCCGCCAATTGCCGGATTACAAGACATATGAGCCATTTTTATCATGTCCATTGTAATCAACAGGGTTTTAGATCCGAGCCCGGCAGCCGTATATGCCGCTTCACAACCTGCATGACCACCTCCTACAACAATAATGTCATACTGTTTGATCATATTATGGGGTCAATTTTTATCTTTGAAAGTGCATTATCTTCAGCCTTTCGCATTTTATTTGATTGTACGGTAGTTATATCGTCTTCGCCCAATATATGTAATACTCCATGTGCCATGACCCTGAGTAGTTCTTTTGAAAAAGATTGTCCATACAATAAGGCATTGTTGCGAACTGTTTCTACGTCTATAAAAATATCGCCGCTCATTTTGGTTTCATTTTTACCCGTATAGGAAAAAGTTATTACATCAGTGTAATGGTCATGTCCAAGATACTTTTTATTCATTTTCAGCAAATATTCTGATTCACAGAATATTATGCCTATATCGCCTGGAATCATTCCATATGATTTAATTATTTCACCTATCCATTTTTTTATGGCACGTCTGTTGCTTATTTTCAGATTGGCTGTGTTTATGTGAAAAAGTATCATAACACTGTTTTGAACTACGGCAAAAGTACTAAATTGTTTTTTAAAATATTTTTTTTACATTTGCAAGCCTTGACGGGCCATTAGCTCAGTTGGCTAGAGCGCTTGCATGGCATGCACGAGGTCGTCGGTTCGATTCCGACATGGTCCACAAATTAAATTTTTGATATAATGGAAATTAAGAAAAGCCCACAGGCAAATCTTGAAAACAAGAGAGTGCTTTTTATTGAAATCGGATTGATTGTTGCTCTTATTGTAATCCTTGCTGCTTTTGAATACAAGACTTACGACAAAAATGTGAGTATGATCACAGCTGAAGTTCAGCAAGTTATTGAAGAAGAGCAGATCCCAATTACTATGGAGACCCCGCCGCCGCCGCCTGAAATGCCCCAGGCCCCTGTCCTTTCAGATGCCATAGAAATTGTTGACGATGATATTACCATAGAAGAAGATATTATCATTAACACAGAAGATGATGCCAATTTCGCAGTAGAGATCCGCGATTATATTACCTATACAGAAGAGGAAGTGGTTGAAGAGGAAGAGATCCCCCTGGCTATTGTGGAGGAAAAACCATCCTTTATGGGTGGTGATGAAAACACCTTTACACAATGGGTTTTTGATCGCATTGTTTATCCTGAGGTTGCCAAAGAAAACGGTCTTCAGGGCCGTGTTGTTCTTTCCTTTATTGTTGATGCAGACGGATATGTTAAAAATGTTACCGTTCTGCGTTCGGTTGACCCTAGTATTGATAAGGAAGCTGTTCGCGTGGTATCTTCATCCCCCAGGTGGAAACCGGGAAGACAGCGTGACAAGGCAGTAAGGGTACGTTATAATTTCCCCGTTTTATTCCAGCTCCGATAAGTGCTTATTTTTTGAATTATATGAAGCGCTCCATTTATGCGGGCGCTTTTTTTACACTGTATGGAACCTGCTACTAAAGACAAAGCTGTATTTATCGGGATTTTAAGACCCTTCACCAATCCTGCTATCTTTAACGAATATCTGGATGAACTTGAATTTTTGGCAGATACGGCCGGTCTTGTTCCTGGAGGTCGGTTCATACAGCGCTTGGAAAGGCCTCACCCAAATACATACCTTGGCAGTGGTAAACTTCAGGAACTGACTGCCTGGATCCAGGCGGAACAAGTTTCTGTTGCTGTTTTTGACGATGAATTGACACCTTCCCAGATTAGAAATCTGGATAAGATTCTTGACTGCAGGATCCTGGACAGGACCAATCTTATTCTGGATATTTTTGCCCAACGCGCCAAAACCGCTTATGCAAAAACCCAAGTAGAACTGGCTCAATACCAATATCTTCTGCCTCGTCTTACCCGCATGTGGACGCACCTGGAAAGACAACGTGGCGGTATAGGCATGCGTGGCCCCGGGGAATCTCAACTTGAAACAGACCGTCGTATTATCCTGGACAAGATCTCATTGCTTAAGGAAAAGTTACAGAAAATTGACCGGCAAATGATGTCCCAGCGAAGTCACCGGGGAACTCTGGTCAGGATGGCTCTTGTAGGTTATACAAACGTTGGGAAAAGCACTTTATTGAACCTTTTGGCCAAAACGGACGTATTTGCAGAAAACAAATTATTTGCCACCCTCGATACTACTGTACGCAAAGTGGTGATTGATAACATTCCTTTTCTTTTAAGTGACACCGTGGGTTTTATCCGAAAACTTCCGACACAGCTTGTGGAATCATTTAAAAGTACGTTGGACGAAGTCCGTGAAAGTGACATTCTGATACATATTGTAGATATATCACATTCTAATTTCGAGGAGAGGATGCACGTGGTCATCGAAACCCTCCGCGACATTGGTTGCGCACATAAACCTGTATATCTTGTATTTAATAAAATAGACGCCTTAAATAATCGTGAAACGGATAAAGGCACTATTGGGTTGGATGTACTGAAAAAAACCTGGATATCCAAACTACACGATCCCTGCATATTCATTTCCGCTAAAGAGAAGGTCAATATAGACAAATTGCGCAAAGATTTGTACAGCATGGCTGCCGAAGTACAGGCTGGCAGATATCCTTTCGGGACATTTCTCTGGTAATTTTTTCCGGGCTCAATCGCCTGATAATGTTTTAGTTATGTGTGGTTTTGGCATATTTTTTGCATACTTACTCTGTGGGTAAGTTTTATAGTCCGTTGTTGTTCTTTAATACCGATAGATCATCAGCTCAAATGGTTAGAGCACCTGACTAATCTGCAGTAGGCTGCCGGTTCGATCCCGGGATGGTCTGCAACTTTAAAGTCAGAAGCAATGGAAACTAAAAAAACCCCTAACGCAGATCTTGAGAACAAAAGAGTTCTCTTTATCGAAGTCGGACTGATTATTGCTCTTCTCCTGATCCTTGGTTCATTCGAATATAAAACCTATGACAGGAATGTAAGTATTATTACTGCCGATGTTCAGCAGGTTATAGAAGAGGAACAGATCCCCATAACTATGGAGACACCGCCCACACCACCTGATATGCCTCAGGCTCCGGTCCTTTCCGATGCCATCGAAATTGTGGACGATGATATTGTCGTTGAAGAAGACATTTTAATTCAAACAGAAGACAATGCTTCCTTAGCTATAGAGATCAGGGATTATATATCTACGAATACATCATCTGAAGAAGAACAAGTTGAGGAGGAAGAAATTCCGCTTGCCATAGTTGAGGAAAAACCCTTATTCATGGGAGGGGACGAGAACACGTTTACCAAGTGGGTTCATGAACGTATTGTTTATCCTGAAATCGCAAAAGAAAACGGGGTACAGGGCCGTGTGGTCCTATCCTTTATTGTAGACTCAGATGGCTATGTGAAAGATGTGACTGTTCTTCGCGGTGTCGATCCGTCCATAGACAGGGAAGCTGTACGCGTTGTAACATCTTCTCCTAAATGGAAACCGGGAAGACAGCGTGATAAAAATGTTAGGGTGCGTTACCACTTCCCCCTTTATTTCCAACTTAGATAAAGTTTTACAGAATGATCTTTCCCACGGGACGTGATTAAGCATATAAAATGCTTTCATTCTGATTTTTTTATAAATTTGTAAACACACTATGTCTGTTGTGTATCATAAATATCTGGACAGGATTCTTACAGCTGCCGCTGTTTTGATCCTGTCTTTACACGGATGCAGCGGGAATCCCTCCAAATTCGTGGATAATGTTTATGTAGGCACATGGCACATAGATACATCCAGAGTACGTGTTTCTGTATCTGTAGATGCAGGAGACGCTTCCAACCTCCAGGTGTTTATGCCCTTCATTACGAATAATTATCAGCATATCAGGACCTTGCTTAAAGATCCACATACCATCAGAGTAGCCGGATCTTCCCGTGACGATCCCTATTCCGGGACATATTCCCTTCTGTTCTCTTCCGGCAATGTATACACAAGCTCCTATAAGCTTGTTCGCAATATTTTGTTCCTCACACTTTCCGACAAATCGGGCAATACATACACGATCCCTTGCCAGGCAGACGGTAACACACTACAGATCGTATACTCCACCCCTTATATGCGTGCCCTGATCCTGGATTTCATTGAGGACAATTTCCCGGAACAGGCACAGGATTTAATATCCATTATCTTGTCCATTACCGTGACCCTGGAGGGTCTCAGCGTTTACAATACAAGAACTCGCGATTTAGCCGGGCAATATGGGCAACCGTGATGTTCTTGGGACATTCCATCTGACATGATCCAATATTGGTACATGATCCAAATCCCAATCCATCCATCCTGGCTACCATGGCGCGAGCCCTGCGGCAGGCTTCCGGCTTTCCCTGGGGCAGGATAGAGAGTGCACTCACACGTGATGCTACGAACAACATGGCCGAGCCGTTCTTGCATGTGGCCACGCACGCTCCACATCCGATACAGGCCGAGGCATCCATGCTTTCCTGTACCTTTTCCATGGAAATGGGAAGGGTGTTTGCTTCAGGGGCAGTTCCGGTATTGACGCTTATAAAACCGCCTGCCTGCAGGATCTTATCCAAAGCCCTCCGGTCCACCATCAGATCCCTGATCACCGGGAAAGCTTTGCTCCTCCATGGTTCCACGGTTATCTCACTGCCATCCGGGAATCGTCGCATATACAGCTGACATGTAGTAATACCCTCATCGGGGCCGTGGGGCCGTCCGTTTATGAACAATCCGCACGCTCCACAAATCCCTTCCCGGCAATCGTGATCAAATGCAACCGTTTCTATTCCCTGTTTTACAAGATTATTGTTCAGTATGTCAAGCATTTCAAGAAAAGAAGTATCTTCCGTTATATCATTGATTTCAAAACGCTGGAAATACCCTTTGGTCCGGGGGCCTGCCTGACGCCATATTTTCAACACAAAATGCATCTTATTTATACTTTCTTTCTGTAACAGGAATATTTTCAAATACCAGTTGTTCTTTGTGCAACAAGTGATCCTTTTCCTGACTGTTGTATTGCCAGGCTGCAACATGTTGGAAATGTTTGTCGTCCCTGAGTGCTTCACCTTCTTCTGTTTTACTTTCAGTGCGGAAATGGCTTCCACATGATTCTTCACGGTACAAGGCATCGGTCACTATTAGCTTTGCAAGGATAAAATAGTCTTCCAGGTGTATCGCCTTTTCCAGCTCCTGGTTTACTGTAAAACTGTTTCCGGGAATGCCTGCCCCCTGTCTGAAAGATGTTTCGAGCGCATCAATCTGTGGAATGGTCTCTTTCAATCCTTCGGCCGACCTTACGATTCCTGCATGATTCCACATCAGTACGCCCAGTTTACGGTGAAAATGATCAACCGGAATACGGCCTTTCATGCTCATGAGTCGTTCTATTCGCCTGCATACCTCCGACCTAGCCCGGAGGAAAGCATCGGCAGAAGGGTCTGGGCAAGGTTCTCCTGTCTTATCTGCCAGAAAACCGGGCAGTGTATAAGGCAAAATAAAGAACCCGTCGGCCAGTCCCTGCATGAGGGCCGAGGCTCCCAGGCGGTTCGCCCCGTGATCGCTGAAATTAGCCTCTCCTATCGCAAATAATCCGTCAATGGTGGTCATCAGGTTGTAATCAACCCATAATCCCCCCATGGTATAATGCATGGCCGGATAGATCTGCATTGGTTCTTTCCAGGGATTTTCTCCAGTGATCTTTTCGTACATCTGGAATAAGTTTCCGTATTTGTCTTCAATAACTTTCTTTCCCTGCCTGGCAATTGCAAAGGAGAAATCCAGAAATACAGCCCATCCCGTTTTACTGACTCCCAGTCCTGCTTCACACCGCTCCCGGGCTGCTCGCGAAGCAATGTCCCTTGGAACCAGGTTGCCGTAAGCGGGATACCTGCGTTCCAAGTAATAATCCCGTTCATGCTCCGGTATCTCGGACGGTCTTATTTTTTTCTCACGCAAAGCCAACGCATCTTCTCTTTTTTGGGGAACCCATATCCGTCCGTCATTTCGGAGCGATTCGCTCATGAGCGTAAGCTTAGACTGATGTTCCCCATGAACAGGTATGCAGGTAGGGTGAATCTGTACAAAACCGGGATTGGCAAAAAATGCGCCTTTCTTCCAACATTGCACCAATGCGGAACCATTGGAGTTCATAGCATTAGTCGATAAAAAGTAAACATTTCCATACCCCCCTGTGGCCAGCACTACGGCGTGAGCAGGGAAAACATCGATCTTTCCGCTGACCATGTCGCGGGTGATGATCCCTTTTGCCCGCCTTTTCTCAACCACAAGATCCATCATCTGTTGCCTGCAGTGAACAGTTACAGTTCCCTTAGCCATCTGCCTGTTTAGTGCGGAACATGCGGCCAACATCAACTGTTGGCCGGTTTGTCCCCTGGCATAAAAAGTTCTGCTTACTAGCGATCCTCCAAAGGACCTGTTATCCAGATAACCCCCGTAGTCCCTGGCAAAAGGCACCCCCAGGGCAACGCAATGGTCAATGATTTGATTACTTACTTGGGCAAGGCGGTAAACGTTTGCCTCCCTGGACCTGAAATCCCCTCCTTTTATGGTATCCAGGAACAGGCGGTAAACCGAGTCGTTGTCATTCCTGTAATTTTTTGCCGCATTGATTCCTCCCTGGGCCGATACGGAATGTGCACGCCTGGGTGAATCACCCATGCAAAAAACGTTTACACGGTATCCCTGTTCCCCTAATGCCGCAGCTGCCGAAGCCCCCGCCAACCCTGTTCCCACCACAATGATATGCATTTTTTCCCTATTTCCAGGTGAAACACATCCAAGAGATTCCTTGTGGGAAGTCCACTTACTATCAAGAGTACCTTCAGGAATCTTAGCATTTAGGATATCAGCCATAATGTTTTCGGTTTGTTTTACAAAAATACAAAACAATGTCAAGATGCAATTTTTTCCTAACTTAGACGCATGAAACGCACATTTTATATCGGAGTTCTGGGATTATTCCTGTTCCTGGTTTCCTGCGGGAACACACGGGAAAATGAACCGTTCCGCACAGGAGCGGAAAATGTGGATGCATACCTTTCCCTGCTTAAGGGAAAAAGGGTAGGAGTGCTTACCAACCACACGGCCCTTATGGACGGTATACACCTGGTAGACAGCCTGATCTCTTTGGGCATGGACATCAGCATGATCTTTGCTCCTGAACACGGGTTTCGCGGAAATGAAGATGCGGGGGCACACATAGACACCCAAACAGACCCCGTTACCGGCATTCCTATCGTTTCTGTTTACGGAACGGGATTTATACCGGCTGACAGCCTGATGCAGCAGATAGATATCGCCCTGTTTGATATTCAGGATGTGGGCCTGCGTTTTTATACCTACCTCTCCTCGATGTATTACTTCATGGAAGCCTGTGCCCGTAATAACATTCCGCTGATCGTACTGGATAGACCAAATCCCAACGGACATATCGTCTCTGGACCTGTACTGGACATGCAATTCCGTTCTTTTGTGGGTATTATTCCCATTCCCGTGGTACACGGAATGACACTGGGCGAACTGGCCTGCATGATTAATGGGGAGTTCTGGCTGAAAGACAGCCTACAAGTCCTGCTTACTGTGGTTCCGTGCCTGAATTACACACATCAGACACTGTACCAACTGCCTGTAAGACCCTCGCCTAACCTGCCCAACAACCGCTCTGTTTATCTGTACCCTTCGCTATGCCTGTTCGAAGCTACGCCCGTCAGCCTGGGCCGGGGAACCGATTTTCCATTCCAGGTTTATGGTCATCCCCAAATGACGGGGTATGAATTTTCCTTTACGCCTCATCCGGTTCCCGGAGCCGTGAACCCTCCACAGAAAGGGATCCTTTGTTTTGGGAAAGATCTGAGGGTTTCCCCTCCCGACCAAGTTGTCCGGGCTAACGGATTCAACCTTGAATATGTCATAGACGCCTACCGCAATCTTCATGAAAGCACCGGTATGGGAGAGGAGTTCTTTACCTCATATTTTGAAAAACTTGTAGGTGTGGACTATGTCCGTACGATGATCCTCCAGGGCATGGAGGCCGATGAGATCGCCGCCCGCTGGTATAACGATCTGGAAGCATTTAAACTGAAAAGAAAAGAATACCTGATTTATCCCTGATATTATGAAAAAAATCATCTTCATTTTATTATGTATACCGATCCTTATGCCTGCCGGTGCATACAGCCAGTCGCAACGGGAAGCCAGGGCTGCCAGGAAGGCAGCCCTGGAAGAACAGGTAAGAACACTTGTGGAAGGTGGCACGTTTGAGATCTCTTTTGACAGGGCAAACCCGGCCAGGGGAAAATCCATTATACTTTCCCCGGTCTATGAAATGAAATTTCAAAATAATCGTGTTTCCACATATCTTCCGTATTTTGGACGGTTCTATACAGCACCCGCAGATCCCACCAAATTAGCCATAGAGCTTGTAGACCGGGAAGTAGAAACAGCTATAAAAAAAGATCGCCGGAAAAGTTATTCCATCATTTTTTCCACAAACATAACAGCAAATGAAACTATAACTTTCTACCTCAGGATAAGTGCAAGTGGAACAGCTTCCCTTTCTATAAACAGCAGTTCCAGGGCCATCATTTCCTACCTGGGCAATTTGAAAATGTAACTCTATATGAATACATTGATCGCACTGCTGATGACCACCTTGATCCATCTTATCCCCGCACCCGTTGAAATGATTTCCGGAGAAGGAGAAGGCTGTTTTACCCTCCATAACGGCACTTTATTGTATATCCAAGAGCCACCGGTTGCACAAAAAGCGGCTTTTTTTCTCACAGAAACGATAGAACCATCTACAGGCATAGCCATGACAGTTGTGAAACAACGTCCGGGATCAGGTGCCGTTGTTTTTGTCACCAAAGCCTCTTTGCCAGCTGAAGGATATACGCTGACTGTAACAAAAGACCTGATAGAGATAGCGGCCAGTGATCCCTCCGGTTTTTTCTACGGGGTACAAACCTTGCTGCAATTGTTGCCTCCTAAAATTTACCAACCCATCTATCAACCAGATCAATACACCTCCTCCCTTGATTTACAAGTGCCTTGTGTAAGGATCATGGATTATCCCAGGTTTGCCCACCGCGGATTGATGCTGGACACAAGCCGTCAATTTTTCACGGTTGATTATGTCATGAAGTTTATCGACTGGATGGCAAAACACAAACTGAACCGCTTTCACTGGCATCTGGCTGATGATACCGGATGGCGCATCGAAATCAAAAAATATCCTTATTTGACAGAAAAAGGAGCCTGGCGCGGTCCCGGAGAAGTGCTGCCCACCATGTACGGACATGCTGGTAAAAGATACGGCGGTTTTTACACCCAGGAAGATATACGCCGGATCGTAGCTTATGCCTCCGATCGCCATATAGAGATCATCCCCGAAATTGATCTTCCCGGACATTCCAAGGCAGCCATTTCCAGTTATCCCGACATCTTATGTGATCTTACAGGGGAAGTGGATTTGAGCATTCAGGGAGTCAGCAACAACGTCTGGTGTGCCTCATACGAGAAAAACTACAAAATGCTTGAAGATATTGTGCGGGAAATGGTTCAGTTATTCCCTTCTCAATACTTTCATATAGGCGGGGATGAGGTCGTAACCAGCCAGTGGGCTGGCTGCACCCGTTGCAAAGCTTTCATGCAAGAACACCACATGGATGATCCCATAGAGATGCAATCCTACTTTGTGCAACGCATGCAGCAGATCCTCAATAAATTCGGAAAAATACTGGTGGGATGGGACGAGATTATGGAAGGAGGAGAATTGGATCGGGAAAAGACCGTGATTCTTGCCTGGCGGCATGCTGATAAAATTAAAGATGCAACCCGGGCCGGATACAGAGTTATTGCGCAGCCCGCACAATATTGTTATCTGGATATGAAATATACCTCGGCGGAACGAGGCATGACGTGGGCCGCGATCATTGATGTCGAAAAGGTATACTCTTTTGATCCGGTCGAAACCCCCGGTTTGACCCCGGATGAAGCCGTAAAGGTTCTGGGTATTCAGGGTGGATTGTGGTCAGAATTACTGAATATGCCGTCCCATATTGCCGAATATCAGGTGTATCCGCGACTTTGTGCCCTTGCCGAGGTGGCTTGGAGCCCACGGGAAAACAGAAATTGGGAAGATTTCAGGATCCGTCTTAGTCAGACCCATTTTGACCGTTTGTATTTCATGGGCATCCGTTTCCGCATACCACCTCCCAGGGCAGATTACGTAAATGGTTACATATGTGCTCAGAACGATTATCCCTGGATGGTATTGCGTTATACCTGCGACGGGACCGTTCCTGGTCCGCGCTCTCCGCTCTACACGGGACCCATCAGAACACAAACTCCGGAACTATACCGTTTTGCAGCCTTTTACAGGGATGATATCCTCAGTATGGTCACAGAAGTAAACCTGCCATACGACCGCTATCAGAAACCGGAAACACGCGTTACCGGTACCATTAACCTCCACCCGCAGACTCCCCTGTCTCTTCTTGAAGACAACAATCCGTCAACTTACGTAATTTGTTACGGCCCGCTGAAAGAGGACCATTTCATACAGTATACTTTTGAAAAACCCGTCAAAACGCCGGGCATTCTTATTCAAACCGGTTTGCCGCGGATAGAAATTAATATAGTTGATTTCGCACACGTGGAATACTCGCCGGACGGCATGGTTTTTAAAAAAGCCGACTGCCTGTGGGAAAACGGCGGGTGCCGGTTTGTTCCAGAAGATTCTGTGCTAGCGGTCCGGATAGTCTTCGGGGACGGGAACCAGCTGCTGACCTATTACCTGCAGGATCTGCAAATAGAAAAATAATATCTTATGGATATTCTTCGTTTTTATATAAACGGGAAACTACGGGAAATAGATTTTTCCCGCAGTGACAGTCCGCCCCTTTCATGTTCACTTTTGCATTACCTGCGAAAGTATGAAAAAATGACCGGGACCAAAGAAGTGTGCGGGAAAGGAGATTGTGGTGCCTGCACTGTTGTCGTTGCCCAAAAAGATGAAGTTACTGGTAAAGAAAAAAGGTTCACGGTAGATTCCTGCCTGATGCGCCTTCCCCGGCTTCATGGAAAACATATACTGACCATAGAAGCTCCCCCCCAATACCTGCAGACAGAACCCATCAGAAAGGCTTTTCTGAGGGAACGGGCCAGCCAGTGCGGGGTATGTTCCCCTGGAATGGTTCTCTCGGCCTATATTCACGTCAAGAACGATCTTCCTTTGAACCGGGAGGAAATTCAACGCTCTTTATCAGGAAATCTTTGCCGCTGTTCAGGGTATCAATCCATCATGGATGCCATACTGTCCCTGGGCAATGATTCAGATATCGAATCGGGAGGTGAATTGCCTCTTGATTTTCCGCCCATGGAAAACAGGATGATTACTTTTGTCCAGAATGGTCTTGTTTACGTCATTCCGCACAATATAGAAGATCTGTTCGATGCTAGAAAAAAATATCCTCGGGCACGGATTGCATCGGGGTTTACAGGTTCATGTATGGACTATAAAGGAGATGTTATTGATATTTCCGCTGTTTGTGAGTTACTGCAAGTAATGGTTACAAGTAAAAGCATTACTCTGGGGGCTGCCTGTAATTTTGAAACCATGAAAAAGGAACTGGGGCGGTTTTACCCCTATATGATTGCGTATCTCGATGATTTTGGATCGGTTCAGGTAAGAAACCAAGCTACGATAGGAGGTAACATATCAGACGGATCTCCCGTGGGAGATATCATGCCGCTTTGCCTGGCTCATGATGCTGTTTGCGTTGTTTGTGGATCCAGTGGACAGCGTTGCATAGATGCAGCCCGGTTTACCACAGGATACAGGCAGGTTGCCCTTAAACCAGGCGAGGTACTCCTAAGGGTGGAATTCCCTCTTGCCGAAAAAGGTACCTGGTTCTTTGCCCATAAACAGTCACGTCGCAGGAATATGGACATCTGTTCCGTTTCCTTTGCTGCTTCGGTCAAACTGGATGGAAAAAAATGTACCTCTGTGCGGCTGGCCTACGGCGGGATGGCGGCTATTCCTTCCAGAGCAGTGCAAACAGAACGTTTTCTTAAGGGAAAGGTGTTTTCCCTTAACAACTGCCGTAAAGCTGCAGCTTGCCTGGAAAGGGATTTCTCTCCTATCTCGGACATCAGGGGAAGCGCCGCATACCGTATGGATGTGGCAAAAAATATGTTGTTACTGCTTTATGAATCATATTCGGGGAATCATGACAGAGCCTAATTTCTCACAATACAGGGAAGCTGCACATCTATCGGGTCAAACCCGTTATATTCCCGATCTGGATCTTTACCAGGGTACCCTTATAGGGTATGCCGTCACATCCCCCTATGCCTGCGCCCGTTTACTGCATCTGAATATCTCGCGCGTCTTGTTATCTCCAGGAGTAGAGGCCGTTATTACGGCACAAGATATTCCTGGCCCTAATACGATGGCGCCCATCATTGATGATGAACCCTGCCTGCTCCCGGTTGGGGGTACATGTGGGTACATGGGGCAGGTTGTTTGTATCATAGCCGCTGATACACGTGAAAACGCCATAAAGGCTGTTGCAGAAATAGCCTGGGAATGGGACGTGATGTCTCCCGTACTTTCAGTAGAGGAGTCCCTTGAAAAAGAAGATTTTCTTTTCAAGCCCCTTCAGTTAAAAAAGGGGGATCCTGCAGAAGCCTTGAAAAATGCCCCCTTCCGGGAAAGAGGGTCCCTGGAGGCCGGGGGACAGGAACATTATTACTTTGAACCGCAGGCTGCCTACGCTGTTCCGTTACACCAGGGAGGACTGCTTATCCGCTCTTCAACACAGAATCCAACGGACAACCAGCGTTTTGCCTCTGCATTGCTTAAGATGAAGGCTTCCGATATAGAGGTGCAGACCGGATGCCTGGGAGGCGGATTTGGCGGCAAACAGTCACAGGCCACCTGGACAGTTGCTTGGTCATCACTGCTGGCTTGGAAGACAAATAAACCGGTAATTTTCATACTTGACAGGGACCAGGATTTCCGGATCACCGGTAAGCGCCATGGATTCAAGGCTACTTGGAACGTGGGTTTTGACGGCCAGGGAAAAATACTGGCGGTAGATATTTCCATGGCCTATGATTGCGGCTGGTGCAATGATGTTTCCCTGGCAGTATTACATCATTGCATTTTCCATGTTGACGGAGCCTATTACCTTCCCAACCTTAATGCGATCCTTTATCCCTGCAGGACAAACAAACCAAGTAATACGGCTTTCAGGGGCTTTGGGGTTCCCCAGGCCATTTCGGTTATTGAATCTATTATAACACAAGTCGCTCAAATTCTTGACAAAGATCCTGTCACCATCCGGTGGAAAAATTACTATGGTATCAAGAAGAACAACCTGACCCCATGCAATATGCTGGTTAAAAACAACATCCTGCGTACGGTTCATCGCAGGATCGTCCAGAAAAGCGATTATTTTAAGCTGCGCAAAGAAATCAATATATTCAATAAAAGTCATTATTATCTAAAGCGCGGTCTGGCCATGGTTACCGGTAAATTTGGCATTTCTTTCAATGAGAGTTTCTTAAACCAGGCTGGTGCCCTAATAAATATTTACCGGGACGGATCGGTCCTGATCCACCATCCGGGAACGGAAATGGGTCAGGGCTTGCATGATAAGATGAGAACGGTGGTACACCGCGAACTGGGTGTTTCAACTACTTATATCAGGGTCTCGGATACGTCCACTTCCGTTATTCCTAATACTACATCCACTGCGGCCTCTACCGGAAGTGATTTTGGAGGAGCGGCACTCAAGGATGCTTGTGATAAGCTAAAAAAACGCCTGCATCCCATTGCTTTAGACATGATGGGACTGGAAAAGGGAAAGCTTGTGTGGGAAAATGATGCCGTTTCCTGTAAAGAGGCTGGAAAAAGTATTCCTTTCCCACAGCTGGCCTTTCATTCCTACCTGATCCTTGAGTCCTTGAGTGAAAAGGGTTTTTATAAAAGGGAAAATATTGGTTTTAATTTAGATACCATGGAAGGAAGGCCTTATTGGTATTATGTCATGGGATCTTCCGTGGCTCATGTGGAATTGAACCTGTTGACCGGAAAATTCCGGATCCTGGATGTATGGATTCTTCACGATTGCGGAGAACCTATTGACAAAGGTATAGACCTGGGGCAGATCCACGGGGCTTTTATTCAGGGATTGGGTTGGTGTACGCTGGAAAAACTCATTACCGATCCATCGGGCAGGCTTTTAACCGATTCCCTGAATAATTATAAGATACCCGGTATTTATGAACTTCCCAAACGTTTTCATATTGAATTGTTCGAGGAAAATCCGGAACCTCTGAACATCCATAATTCAAGAGCCATAGACGAACCGCCTTTGGTATATGCCCTTTCGGTATGGTTTGCCCTGCGTGATGCCAGGGGAATCATACTACCCATTCCTGCCACCAGTGAAGAATTGATAAAACCTCTTTACAATGAAAAATAATATCCGGATCATTGTGTTTTGGGCAGTTTGCTGGGGATTAGCAGAAGCTTCGGCAGGTTATGTGCTACATTTCGTCGAAAATTCGGCCGGCATATTGCTTTATCCATTGGGAGCTTACTGTCTGATAACAGCTTTCCGTAAAAGTGGTTATAAAGTGATCGTTCCCGTATTGGTTACCACGATAGCTGCATTACTGAAATTAAGTAATTTGGCGTTTACTCCGCCTGTTTACCATTATAGGGTATATTTTCCTGTATTGGCAATTCTTTCCGAAGGTTTCATTACATCTGGATTGTTGTTTATAACTACATTGCAGCCTGTGCAAAACCTGTTAACTAACCTGAAGATAAAAAAGTGAATTTTGTGGACAAATACTAATTTGTGGATAATGCATATTTTTTCCATTTTTACCAACAAAGATATAAACATCACTTTTATGAAAAAATATAATTAATATATTGATAAATAAGTAGTTGGTCTATTTTTCAACATATTAACAAATAATCAATATATACAAAACCTTATTAAGTAAACTTTTTATATTTATATGATTGCTGCTATGGCTGATTTTGACCCCCACAAAAATAAGGAACCCAATGACAGAGATTTCGAGGAACAGATACGACCTAGGGAATTCACACAATTTTCAGGTCAGGATAAGATAACAGACAATTTGAAAGTGTTCGTGAAAGCCGCAATTTTGAGGGGGGAATCACTGGACCATGTATTGTTGCACGGCCCTCCCGGATTGGGAAAAACCACCCTTGCATATATCATTGCCAATGAGCTGGGGGTGGGAATGCGTATTACTTCGGGTCCTGTACTCGATAAGCCGGGTGATTTGGCTGGATTGCTGACCGGCCTTGAAAACGGAGATGTATTATTCATAGACGAGATACATCGCTTGTCCCCTGTGGTGGAAGAGTACCTTTATTCCGCTATGGAAGATTTTACCATTGACATTATGCTAGATAAGGGACCGGGCGCCCGTTCTGTACAGATAGCCCTGCAACCCTTCACGCTGGTTGGAGCAACAACACGTAGCGGTCTGCTTACAGCACCTTTAAGGGCGCGTTTTGGGATACAGTGTCACCTGGAGTATTACGATACACCTGTTTTATTGCAAATAGTGCTCAGATCAGCATCAATTCTGCAGGTTGATATAGACACGCAGGCAGCCCAGGAGATTGCTTCACGCAGCCGCGGAACCCCAAGGATAGCCAATGCATTGTTGAGAAGAGTGAGGGATTTTGCCCAGGTAAAGGGATCTGGAAAAATAGATAATGCCATAACACAATATGCCCTGGATGCACTAAATATTGATAAAAGGGGACTGGATCAGATGGATAATAAGATTTTGTCCACCATCATACATAAATTTAAGGGAGGACCTGTAGGGATAGGAACTATAGCTACAGCCGTAAGTGAAGAAATAGGCACACTTGAGGAAGTATATGAGCCTTTTCTGATAAAAGAAGGTTTATTACAGAGAACACCCAGGGGAAGGGAAGCAACCCAGCTTGCTTACGAACATCTGGGAGTATTGCCGGAAGATACCACATCCTTGTTTTAAAAATAAAATTATGAATCAAAAAAGATTTTTTTTAACCGTTTTAGTCCTTGTATTTGTTTTATTATCCAATAATGCATTGGCATGCACATCAGCTATTATAACAGGCAGGGTAACGGCAAACGGAAGGCCTCTTTTATGGAAACATAGAGATACGGGACAAGAACAAAACCGGATAGAATATTTCAATACCGGAAAATATGCATTTTTAGCCCTTACAGATGCCACCGATAAGGGAGGAATTGCTTGGACAGGAACCAATAATGCCGGTTTTTCCATTATGAACACGGCTTCCTACAATTTAAAAGATGACCAGGTAAAGGAAATGGATCAGGAAGGAGCGCTTATGTACAGGGCACTGGAATTATGTGCCAGTTTACAGGACTTTGAAAAAATGCTCGATACCCTGTCAAGGCCTATGAGGGTGGAAGCCAATTTTGGAATAATAGATGCGCAGGGAGGAGCCGCTTACTATGAAGTCAATAACCATTCCTGGGTAAAAATAGATGTAAATGATCCGGTTATTGCGCCCCACGGATACCTGATATATACCAATTTTTCGTATACCGGCAGGAGGGATGAAGGAATGGGATATATGCGTTATCAGACAGCAAGTGAACTCTTCCTGCAAAAATCGTCCGTATCCGGTTTTACGCCTGAATGGATTTTTTCCCATGTTTCACGATCATTTTATCATGCCTTTTTAGGCATAGATCTGCGTGATCCCGATTTTTCTCCCGAAAAAGCCAATGGATGGTTTATAGACCAGGATTTCATACCACGCCGTTCCAGTACTTGTTCCATAGTAATAGAAGGAATCAGGAAGGGAGAAGATCCGCTCAATACAATCATGTGGACCGTTATGGGATATCCTCCGGCCGGAATATGCATACCCTTGTGGGTCAGGATGGAAAAAGATCAACCTTACCTGCTTTTAGGACAAGGAGAAAACAACAGATCCTCATTGTGTGAAAAGGCAGTAAGGCTTAAACACCTTGTCTTTCCCGTACAGAGGGGCAACGGACAGCGCTATATGCATTTTACACTAATCTATAACCAGCAAGGAACAGGTTTTATGCAGCAACTTGCCTGTTTGGAAAAGATACTTTTTGAAAAGTACAGAGCACTTATTCAAACCCTGGAAAGAGAAGATCAGACAGGGAATAAGCTGACTAAAAAACGTGTGGCAGAGTTATATGCAGAAATCTGTCCCATGATAGAAGAGGTATATGACAGACTTTGATGTAAGGGAAATCTGGCAATTTATTAAAGATTCACCATCAAAAACATATCCCGGCATTCTTTCGTTACGCGGACTCGCCGGATCGGCTGTCTATTTTCCGGTCGCATCGCTTTTTAAAAAAAGACCAGGGAAAATACATGTACTAATAAAGGATGATTCTACCGAAGCTTCCTATGCTGTTGCGGACCTTACCGTACTGCTGGGTTACGAACATGTTTATTTGTTCCCTGCTTCTTACAGGGGAACAGGTAAAACAGCCAGAGACGATGAATCATTTCAGGTACAAAGGATAACTGCACTGCGTGCAGTAGCACAATATTACAGGCAAAGAGAGGATATAATCCTTGTCACTTATCCCAAAGCGTTAAAAGAAGGCATTCCGGCCGTGGATTTCCTGGAGTCGGAATCCCTGGATCTGGAAACGGGGATTTCTTTATCACATCAGGACATTAAAGAATATCTTTTTAAGACCGGATTTGAAAAAACCGATTTTGTGAGCGAACCGGGACAATTTGCCATAAGGGGAAGTATTATTGACGTTTTTTCCTATTCGGAGAACCGGCCGTTCCGGATCAATTTTTTTGGGGATAGAATAGAGAATATCCGGATCTTTGATCAGAATTCACAATTATCTGTAGAAGAGCGTCAGGTAATATCCATAACACCACGGTTGCAGGGAAATGAATCGTTGCTTCCGGTTATAGCTCCGGATACACTGGTCTGGTCTTTTTTGGAAACATTCCGGGAAATTCCTCCGGAAATACCTCAAATTGCCATGTATCCTCTGTTACAGGAAGGACCGGCCGTACGATACGACACCACGCCACAACCATCGTTCAATAAGAATTTTGTGCTTCTTGTGAATGATATCCATAAAAGAAAAGATATGGGGTACCAGGTTTTCATTTTAAGTGAGAACCAGGCCCAGATAAGGAGGCTGGAGGAGGTATTTCATAGTCTTAACTGTCCCCGGCCTTTTGTGAAATACAAAAAAGTTTCTCTGCACGAAGGATTTTCAGATCACCTGAACAAGATATGCTATTATACGGATCATCAGCTTTTCCAGAGGATCCACAGGGTCTACCTCAAACGGTCTGTCCTAAAAAGCGAACGGATCACAGTAAACGACCTTACAGGGTTCAAGGTCGGGGATTATGTGGTTCACATTGATCACGGGGTAGGCGTTTTCGGAGGACTCGTTAAAACGAACATTAACGGCAAGGTACAGGAAGCAGTCAAACTTATATACCGTGACAATGACGTGTTATATGTCAACATCCACGGATTGCACAGGATTGCCAGGTATAAAAGCAAGGATAGTGCTCCTCCCAGGATTTACAAACTCGGCTCGGGAGCTTGGAACAGGATAAAACAGCAAACAAAGAAAAAAGTCAAGGATATTGCTAGGGACCTGATAAATCTTTATTCTCAAAGACTTGCCACTAAAGGTTTTGCATTTTCTCAGGATACCTATCTGCAAAACCAGCTGGAAGCCTCGTTTCTTTTTGAAGATACCCCAGACCAGCTTTTGGCCACACAACAGGTAAAGAGCGATATGGAAAAGCCATATCCTATGGACCGTCTCATATGTGGCGATGTGGGGTTCGGAAAAACAGAGATTGCCATTCGCGCAGCCTTCAAGGCCGTGACGGACGGGAAACAGGCCGCATTCCTGGTACCCACCACCATACTGGCACTACAGCACTACCATACGATTTCCGAACGACTTGCTGATTTCCCCGTAAAGATCGATTTCATTTCCAGGCTTAAGACACCCGCGCAGACAAAAGAAATTCTCAGAAAACTCCGGGAAGGGACTATAGATATTATTATAGGCACACACAGGCTTCTCAATAAAGATGTACAATTCAAGGACCTGGGACTGCTTATCATAGATGAGGAGCAAAAGTTTGGGGTTGCCGCGAAGGAAAAACTTAAACTCATGAAAATCAATATAGATACGTTAACCATGACCGCGACTCCCATACCACGCACACTCCAGTTTTCACTGATGGGAGCAAGGGATCTTTCCATTATACAAACACCTCCGTCCAACAGACTTCCCATACATACTGAGATTCAGATATTTGATGACGATATCATACGCGAGGCAATAGACAGGGAACTGGACAGGGGTGGGCAGATTTTCTTTATTCATAACAGGATCACGGACATAGAAGCTGTGGCCGACATGCTTCGCAAGATACGCCCCGGGCTAAGGATCGCCACAGGTCATGGACAAATACCACCCAAAACCATGGAAAAAGTCCTGCTCGATTTCATTTGCGGAGATTATGATCTGTTGCTTGCCACCTCCATTATTGAAAACGGGATTGACATACCCAATGCCAATACGATCATCATCAACCGCGCCCACCGCTTTGGACTAAGTGACCTGCATCAGATGAGGGGCCGGGTGGGGCGTTCCAACCGCAAGGCCTATTGTTATCTTCTGGTGCCACGGGACACCAGCCTGACTGAAGACGCCAACCGAAGATTGAAAGCATTGGAATCCTTTACAGAACTGGGGAGCGGATTCAACATCGCCATGCAGGACCTGGATATACGCGGGGCAGGAAACCTGCTGGGAGGAGAACAGAGCGGGTTTATAGCCGAGATGGGTTTTGAAACGTACCAACGTATTCTGGAAGAAGCCTTCGCCGAATTAAATCAGGATACCCCCGCGCTGTTCCGGACCACGCCGGTGCCGTCATTTACCACTTCTTTTGTTTCTGATTGTACGATCGAAACAGATCTGGAGGTAATGATCCCTGACGAATACATATCGCAGGTATCGGAAAAAATACGCCTTTATAAGGAATTGGATAACATGAAAGAAGAAAGCCGTTTGCAGGAATTTTTCACATCGCTGGAAGACCGTTTTGGACCTATTCCGGAACCTTTCCGTCAATTGGGCTATGTCGTGAGACTGAGGCGGCTGGCAGTGCAGGCGGGGTTTGAGCGTATTGTGTTGAAAAACGGCATAATGCTTGCATATTTCATTTCAGATCCGCAATCTGACTATTACAGGACTGAGCTTTTTGCAAATATTTTGAAATACATATCATCACATCCTGGAAATTTTCAGGTGAAGGAGCAAAAAAACAAATTGTTTGTAAAAATACCTCATGTAAAGAGTATCGAAGCGGCTTATAATTTTTTAAAAATATTTGCAAAACCCTGAAAAAGTGCGACATTTGCAAGCTATGCAAAAAACCGGAATCCGAATTCTTGTACTGAGTTTGATCATATTGCTGACGGGAACGGTCAGATCTGCGGGGCAAACCATGGACGCATTAGGAACATTTACACCGTATTCCATGTTTGGCGTGGGAGAAGTTACCCGTCCCGGAACCTCATTGAACAGAAGCATGGGCGGGATAGGGGCTGGTTTACGCGATAACCGCTATATCAATTATTTGAACCCCGCATCGGCATCGGCCCGTGATTCCCTTTCATTCATGCTGGATTTTGGTCTGATGCAAAACAATTTCATAAATACGGACGGTACACGTTCCTCTGCCTATAACGCTTTTAATATGCATCATATTATCATGTCCTTTCCCATATGGAAAAGTTCTGCCATGCAGATGGGGATTATTCCATACAGCAATGTGGGGTACCGTTTTGTGGAAGACGAGAACAGGGATGAAATTCTGGGGACGATAGGAGCCTACCGCTACTACCATTTTGGACAGGGTAATATCAATGAAGCCTTTGCCGCGTTTTCGGCAACCTTTTTCCGGCACCTGGCAGTAGGGGTCCAGGGAATGTATTTTTTTGGGAACATAGAAAAAAACGCACAGGCCGTATCTGTTTCAAATCCACAATATTATGGTACAATAAAGACTGGATATGACATAGTGATAAGATCTTTTGGAGCTCAATTAGGATTACAGGCTTTCGGTAATTTTTCACCAGCCACTTCCTTTACCATTGGGGCAACATTTCAGCCGGCGGTCTCTCTCAGAGGCGACGTAACGCGTTTTGCCAAAGTTGAAAAAGGGTCTGTTATAGATACGGTTTACTCGGTTGTGAACGAAGGCTCCCGAATGGCCATCCCCATGGAATGGACCGTAGGTTTCTCCATACGAAAACGCGACAAATGGGTTTTCGGCATGGACTATACACAGGCAGACTGGAGAAAATCCAATTTTACCGAAACTCCGGGTATCAATTTTCAGACAGCACTCAGCCATACGTTCAAGGCAGGATTTGAATTTACTCCCGACCGTTACAGTATTCGTTATTTCATGCGCAGGTGGACATACCGCATGGGAGCCTATTACGATCAATCCTATATGATGCTCAATGGTCAACAGGTAAATGCCGCTGGTGTAACATTGGGTTTTTCAGTGCCCATATACCGCTGGTACAATTCCATAGGTGTTTCCATAGATGCCGGTCAGCGAGGAAGTATTAAAAATAATTTGATCAGGGAACGGTATGTTATGTTAATTTTAAATTTCAATTTGCACGATATTTGGTTCGTTAAACATAGATATAATTAAAATCAATAAAAATGAAAAAGCTTGGAATCCTTATCTCTTTGGTTATGTTCGTTTTCGTAGCTAAAAGCTATGCACAGGCAGGCAGATTTGGGGCGACACCGGAAGACAGCGTGGAATGCGTGAGATATTTGAATTTCTACAAAGAGTATTACAAGAACGGAAACATAAGGGAAGCCCTGCCATCCTGGAGGGGAGCATTAAAGGTATGCCCCGTAGGGGTCACGCAATCCTTATACCAGGACGGACAGAACATTATCAAATTCCTGATCAATCAGACAAAAGATCCTGACCGTAGAAAAGAATTGGTAGACTCACTTATTCTGATGTACAATATCAGGATAGACAAGTTCCCCTCGCCCAAAGCCCGGCTGAGTGCCTATACTTTCAAAGCCTATGATATGGCTACCTATTACAAGGAAGATGAAACGAAAGTTTTCTCTGCCTTGCAGGATGTAGTTAAATTTGGGAAGGAAAACACAGATCAGAACATTCTTCTTTTAAATATGCAGTATGCATCCAATCTCTTCAAGGACAATAAACTTGGGGCAGAAGATGTGATCAATGTATATCAGCAACTCAGTGAGATCTTTGATAAGAAGATACGGTCCGGTACGAATGATGCTTTGGAAGAAGCACGTAATAATTTTGAAACGGTATTTGCCATAAGCGGGGTGGCAGATTGCGACAACCTGTTGGCTCTTTTCGGACCTCGTTTTGATCACAATGCATCGGATATTACCTATGTAAGACGCGTAGTTCAGCTGCTCTCCAACGCCGGATGCGAAAGTTCCGACCTATTCCTGAAAGCGGTAGAGCGCCTCTATGAAATGGAACCCTCCTACAACTCGGCTTATTATCTGTATCGTTTGTATTCCTCCAGAGATAATAATGAGAATGCAGCCATGTTCCTGGAGCGTGCCATCAATTCAGATTCCATTGACAACAAGACCAAGGCAGATTATTTACTGGAACTGGGTACTTTTTATTTCAAGAAGATGAATAAAAGTTCAACGGCAGCACAATATGCCCTTCAGTCCTTTGAGTTCAATGAAGAAACCAAGGGACGTGCCTATCTGTTGATAGGTCATATCTGGGCCATGGCCAAAGTCAGGGACGGAGATATGCCCGATATTGATGCCCGTGCCAATTTCTGGGTTTCCGTAGATTATTTTGTAAAGGCAAAACAGGCCGATCCTTCTCTTACAGAAGAATGTGACCGCCTGATAGCCACCTACAGGCAGTACTTCCCCACAGTGGAAGAAGCCTTTATGTGCGACCTGGCAGAAGGATCGGGTTATACAGTAAAAGCCAACGGCCTGACAGCAACAACAACTGTCAGAACAAACAAGTAATGGGATTTATTTCCCGGACAACGACTGGAATTATGATAGCCATGGGCCTGTCTCTTGCTACCATATTTATCTCCTGTAAAAACAGGGTTACAACCGTAGAATCGCTCGAAAACCTGGACAGTATTCCCACTCAAACTATTGAGAACATGGAGGGATGGCAAGTTGAAGGCGGTATAGTCCGGGGACGTCTGACCGCTCCGTATATGGAAAAGTATTCACGCGGGTCCGATCCATATGAGACATTTCCCCACGCCTTCCGCGTAGAAGCTTTCACCTCCGACGGGCAACTGGAAACTGTCATCACTGCTGAAAAGGCATTACATCGTACCGGGCAGGAGCAAATATGGATAGCCACAGGAAATGTAGTAATACGGAATATACTGAAGGAAGAAACCATGGAAACTGACACCTTGTACTGGGACCAGCAGAAAAAGACCATTTATACACATTGTTACGTCCGGCTGACATCGCCCGATTTTTTTGCCCAGGGTTACGGCATGAAATCAGACGAAAGAGCGACCAATGCCAAAATACTAAGACCGTTTGATTCTTACGGATACATTAAACAGGATACTTTGTCCAATGAAGAAAAAGAATTATCTTCGCGCCCTGATATAGAAACACAACCACAACCATAAAACTTATAAGATGGCAGTTCTGGAGAAGATTCGAGTACAAATGGGTATTTTCATTACCGTGCTCATAGCTATTGCCTTAATATCTTTCATTATAGACCCGGGCACCTTACAATCCGCCATATCCATGTTCTCTTCCAAAAACGATGTGGGAGAGATGAACGGACAAAGCATTACATACATTGAATACAATAAGAAGCGTGAGTATTATCAAAACCTGCAGCAAGCCCTGACCGGGGCCGCTTCCCTGGACGAACAAAGCCAGGAAGTTGTTGAACAGGGTACCTGGCAGGCATTCCTCAAGGATTTGGTATATGTTCCTGCCATTGAAAAAGCAGGGATCAGGCTTGGAGACGAGGAAATGTTTGATATGGTACAAGGACGGGATATTTCGCCTGTCATCCTGAAGGATGCCCTTTTCCTGGCAGAAGACGGGACTTTTGACCGTTCCAGGCTAACGATGTTCGTACAGAATGCAACATCTGATCCGGATGGAATCGCCGCCATGTACTGGCAATTCATACAGGATAACATGGAAACCGACCGGCTTTTTACAAAATACAGTTCCCTGCTGTCCAAGAGCAACATCATCACGCCTGTTGAATTACGCCGGAATATGGAGGACAACAACATCACCTCCAATGTGAGTTTTTCTCTCACACCCGTGTCGTTTGCCAAAGATACCACCATAACGGTCACACCTCAGGAAATTCGTGCGTATTACGATACCCACAAGCACTTGTACAAACAGATGGCTACGCGGGACATAGAATATGTAGTTTTTCCCATAATTCCATCGGCCAAAGACATAGCCGATGCCCGGGCGGATATAGAGAAAGTTTATGACGAGTTTGTCTCTGCCGGGAACCTGAGACAATTCCTGGCCCGCAATTCGGACAAACCATATGATACGCGTTATTACAAAGAAGGAGAATTAACCTCCATATCTGCAGCCCTGGACAGTTTTGCCTTTAAAGCCACTATGCGCGATGTTTTACCGGTTTATAAAGACGGAAATTTTTTCCGTGCGGCCAGGATAGCCGACATCAAGCAATTGCCCGATTCGGTGTTTGTACATCATATATTGCTGCAAAACACGGCCGGAGAATCCAAAAAGATAGCCGACAGTCTGATCACAATCCTAAACCTTACTCCGGGTCGCTTTGCCGAACTTGCCCTGGAATTTTCGGCCGACAAAAACCCTAATGTAGACCCGGGAGTGATTGGCTGGTTCAATCAAAACGCCTATATTCCCGGAATGGAATCTGTATTTGAGGCTCCGCTTAATAAACCGTTCATTCTGGAAACACAATACGGCCTGCACCTTGTCAAGGTTACCGAACGAACACGTTTACATAAAAAGGTGCAACTTGCCGTCCTTATAAAGGAAGCAATTGCCGGTAAGGAAACGTACCAGACCATTTATTCCAGCGCAAACAATTTATCTACGGAAAGCGGCAACATAGAAGCATTCAACAGGGTCGCGATGCAGAAAAATCTTTACCCCGTCCCGGCCATGGGTATAACAGAAGATGCCAAGACCGTTTCTGGTTATGAACATATGCGTGAGCTGGTTCGCTGGGCTTTTGATGCTAAACACGGTGAAATATCGCCCGTCATATCGGTTGACAACAAGTACTTCTTTGTAGCTGCTGTTACGGGTGTTCACGACAAAGGTATTGCTACGCTCCAGGAAAAACAGGCCGAAATAGAGTCTGTTCTCACCCTGGAAAAAAAGAGGGAGCGCATATACGATCAGATCAAAGAAGAATTAGAAGGATACACCACACTCGAATCATGGGCCGAAGCCACAGGCAGAACCATCTCTACTCAGGCCGGACTGGCGTTTGGATCTTCACAGCAGACGGATCCAAAATTTATCGGAGCCGTTTCGGTAGCGGCTGAACAGGTTATGTGCGGACCGGTCAAAGGCGAAATCGGTATATATGTTTTCCAGGTCGATGAACGCCTGGACGGAGCCTATTATACAGAGAACGATGCATTTCAATATGCTTCCTATCTTTCCAATATCCAAATACAGATGATCCCTATGGTATTGCAGGAAGGTACAAAAGTAGAAGACTACCGTGCGAAGTTCTTTTAACGGCTGAAAAGAAAGTGCATAATATCTCCGTCCCGCACAATGTAATTTTTACCTTCCACAGCCATTTTTCCGGCTTCACGGCAAGCCGCTTCGGACCCATAATGCATAAAATCATCGAACCTGATCACTTCTGCACGAATAAAACCGTGTTCAAAGTCGGAATGAATAAGCCCTGCAGCCTGCGGGGCTTTTGTTCCTTTACGGTATGTCCATGCTTTTACTTCCAGAGGACCTGCCGTAAAATACGTTTCCAGGTTCAGCAATTGAAAGGCAGCCCTGACCAGGCGTGAAACCCCCGATTCTTCCAAACCCATGGCCTCGAGGAACAGTTGCCTTTCTTCCCAGGTTTCCAGTTCGGCAATCTCGGCCTCTATGCGTCCGGCGACCATCAAATGAAACTGACCTTCTTTTTGCAGGACTTCAGCTACCTTACGGGTGTGTTCATTTCCGTTCCGGGCCGAGTTTTCGTCCACATTGCAGACGTACAGAACCGGTTTATTGGTCAACAGAAATAATTCACGGGCCATCCGTTCTTCCTCCTGTCCCGAAAGAACAACTGTCCGGGCATTTTTGCCCTGACCCAGCGCATCCCGGTAACGGGCCAGCAAACCGGCCAGCCGGACAGCCTGTTTGTCTCCTCCCGTTACGGCTTGTTTTTGTACTTTTGCCAACCGGCTTTCCACCGTTTCCAAGTCTTTAAGTTGCAGCTCGGTATCTATGATTTCCTTATCCCTGACCGGGTCAACCGATCCGTCCACATGGGACACGTCGGGATCGTCAAAACACCTTAAAACATGGAGGATGGCATCAGTTTCCCTGATATTGGCTAGGAACTGGTTGCCCAATCCTTCGCCCTTACTGGCCCCCTTGACCAGACCGGCAATATCCACAAAATCCACCGTTGCCGGAACAATACGTCCGGGATGGACCAACGAGGCCAGCTGTTCCAGTCTTGAATCGGGCACCTGGGTGGACCCCAGATTGGGTTCTATGGTACAGAAAGGAAAATTGGCAGCTTGTGCTTTTCCAGAAGAAACACAATTGAACAGCGTCGATTTGCCAACGTTGGGAAGTCCGACAATACCACATCTTAGAGCCATGAAATTTGTTTTAATATTCCGGAGGCACAAAACTAACAACTTTTTTACGAATTGTCCCTTTTATGCGCACCATGGAGTTTAACTTGCCCTCATGATACGTTTGGTCTTATGCCTGGTAATTTTTTGGAATGTAGAAAATTTTTTCGATCCTTTTGACGATCTCCTTACACATGACGATGATTTTACACCCGGGGGAAGTTACTCATGGACATGGCAAAGATTTGTGAAGAAACGCAACGATATTGCCAAAACGTTGATAGCATGTGGTAATCGCGTGGATGGAGAATGGGAAGCCCCTTGCATCATAGGTTTGTGCGAAATCGAAAATTTTTTTGTCCTGTATCAATTGGTCAATGATTCCCCGCTGGCTCCCCTTAACTATGGAATCGTTCACAGCGATTCCCCTGATCCCCGGGGCATAGATGTTGCCCTTCTCTACAGAAAGGAGCGTTTCAAGCCCTTAAAAACCAGATTTTATCCCATTTACGGTGATGGTGGCATAGTGGTGGAAACGCGCACGATCCTTTACGTAAAAGGCATTATGGACCAGCGCGATACCATACATTTCATAGTAACCCACTGGCCTTCCAAACGCGGCGGGGCCATGGCCCAAAAACACCGGATGGCCGCCTCGGCAATTCTACTCCGGGTTACCGACAGTATTGCCGGCTCTTCTTGTGGGGCGCGGATACTGGTGATGGGAGATTTCAATGATCCGCCCAATTCACCGCCGTTGCGCCGGTTGATATCGGGAGGCCTGACGAATGTTTCTCCGGGGAACACGTATAAATACAGGGGTGCCTGGGAATGTGTAGACCAGTTCCTTGTCAGCTCTTCCATCCGGCAGGGATTGGAATACGTGAAAGTTGCGCGCCTGCCGCATCTGCTTGAACAGGACCGGACCCATATGGGGGACAAACCCAGGCGGACCTACCAAGGTCCTGTTTATAAAGGCGGAATCAGCGACCACCTGCCGATAACCTTAAAATTTATTACCTTTGTTACGTATGGCGTTACAACCCGTTAAGACACCCCTGATGGACCAATACTTTGCGATTAAGGCAGAGTATCCCGATGCATTGTTGCTTTTCAGGGTGGGAGATTTTTATGAAACTTTCGGGGAAGATGCCATCAAAACGTCAAAAGCCCTTGGAATCGTACTTACACGGCGGGCAAACGGGGCAGCCTCTTCGGTAGAATTGGCCGGATTCCCGCATCATGCTATAGATACGTACCTGCCAAAGCTTGTGCGTGCCGGGTATAAAGTCGCCGTTTGCGACCAGTTGGAAGATCCCAAATTGGCGAAAAAAATCGTCAAAAGAGGGATAACCGAAGTCGTTACACCCGGGCTATCCTACAATCCTCAATTGCTGGAAGCCTCGGAATATAATTTTCTGGCCAGCCTCTATTGCCATCAGGACTCTACCGGGGAATCCGCAGGTATTGCCTTTACAGACATATCTACCGGGACCATTCAGATTGCACAGGGTGATATAACTTATGTGGAAAGCCTTTTAGCGCAATATGCACCCAAAGAAATACTGGTACAGCGGGGTAGGGAAAAGAAATGGAAAGCCGTAACGGGCGATGCGGTGTTTTTTTCGACCATTGATGAATGGGCTTTTGTACATTCTGCCGCAGAGGAGAAAGTCAAAACGCATTTTGGCGTGGATAGTCTCAAAGGATTCGGAGCAGAAAATCTTCCACTGGCCATTTCGGCCGTAGGGGCCATGCTTTTCTACCTGGAGATGAACAAGTATGCCAGTTACGGGCACCTGTGTACCCTGCAGCGTATAGATTCCGGGCAGCTGATGTGGCTGGATAAATACAGTATTCGCAACCTGGAGCTTTTTCCCCGTCAGGAGAACCACCAAAAGGGGGCCAGCCTGATCGAGGTCATCGATAAAACACAAACCCCGATGGGAGCCAGATTGTTGCGTCAATGGCTGGTCATGCCCCTACGGAACCGGACTGCCATTGAAGAAAGACACAATATGGTGGGCACATTCCTGGATAACTGGGACATGGCGGGGAAATTGCGCAAACTCCTGTCCCAGGTAGGCGATATGGAAAGGCTGATATCAAGAGCGGCAGCCGGCAAGATCAACCCACGAGAGATCGCCCAGCTTGGAATGGGCCTGGTACAGTCCTCCCGCATCCGGCAGCTTATAGCCGGGACATCCGGCACAGAAGCAGTCCGTGCCTGGGCCGGCAGACTGGATGACTGCGATCAGCTGGTTGAAACACTTCGCAGGATGCTTGTGCCCTCTCCCCCCGCTCAGTTGGGAAAAGGGCCGGTAATAGCACCCGGGATTGACCAACAGCTGGACCAGTTGCGCCATATCGTTTCTCACAACAAGGAATATCTGCAGGAAATGCAGCAAAAAGCGGCAGATCAGACTGGCATATCTTCGCTACGGATCAGTTTTAACAACGTTTTCGGATATTATATCGAAGTCCGTAATACACATAAAGACAAGGTTCCTCCGTCCTGGATACGCAAACAAACGCTTGTCAATGCAGAACGGTACATTACCGAAGAGTTAAAATCGTATGAAGAAAAAATTCTGGGTGCCGAAGAACGCATAACCCGACTGGAACAGGAACTTTTTAACACCCTGGTAGAAACGGTTGGCCGTTTTATTCGTCCCATACAGGAAAACGCACGCATACTGGCCCACTTGGACTGTTTGCTGGGTTTTGCCATTTTGGCAAGAGAACAAAAGTATACCCATCCTGTTATGCAGGAAAACGATGTGATAGATATCCGGCAGGGCCGTCATCCCGTATTGGAGACACTCATGCCTCCCGGGGAAGTCTATATTCCTAATGATGTTTACCTGGATAACACAACACAACAAATCATTATCCTGACTGGCCCTAATATGGCCGGAAAATCTGCATTACTCCGCCAGACGGGTTTGATAGTCCTGCTGGCTCAGATCGGCTCCTATGTGCCTGCAAAAGAAGCATCGCTGGGCATAACCGATAAACTATTCACCCGGGTGGGTGCTTCGGACAATATTGCCCGCAGGGAATCCACTTTTATGGTGGAAATGCTGGAATCGGCAGCCATCCTTAACAATGTCACTGACCGGTCGCTTGTACTCTTTGATGAGATCGGACGCGGCACCAGCACATATGACGGCATATCCATTGCCTGGGCTATCGTGGAATACCTGCACGAAAAAGCGGGAGCGCGTGCCAAAACGCTTTTTGCCACCCATTACCACGAACTGAATCAGATGGCAGAGCAGTATCAAAGAGTAAAAAATTATCACATTGCTGTGAAGGAGCGGGGACAAAAGGTGTTATTTTTGCGCAAGATGATCTCTGGCGGGGTAGAGCACAGTTTCGGGATACACGTGGCGGGAATGGCCGGAATGCCGCGTAGGGTGATCCTGACGGCACAGGAAGTGCTCAAAAGGATGGAGGCAGGTAAAGAACAGCCCCCATCCCCGGAAAGGCCCCGGCAATTGTCATTCTTCCAGTTGGAAGACCCATTGTTACAGGCATTGAGAAGAGACATCGAGTTGGTTGACCTGGACCGGATGACACCCCTGGAGGCATTTGATGCCTTACGAGAATTAAAAAGAAAAATCGGACAAAAGGAATGAAAAAAATCTTTAGGAGCATCAACATCTTCTTTAAACTGTTAGGGGAAAGTTTTGTATTTGCATACGATTCGGTCAAAGGTGATAAATTCAGGGCATTTCTGTCCCTGCTCGGAGTGACCATCGGGATATTTTCCATCGTTGCTGTCTTCACGGCCATAGAAGGACTGGAAAAGAATGTGCGGAACATGTTTTCCTCCCTGGGGACAGATGTGGTCTACGTTGACAAGATATCCTGGGAATCGTTCGCAGACGGAGAAGGTTTTAAATGGTGGGAATTCAGGCAGCGTCCAAACAACACGTACGAAGAATTTCTATTCCTGCAGAAAAACGTTACCCTGGCCGATATGACAGCTCTTTCTGCCCTAACCTCCACAAATGTGCGGTACGGACGCAATATGCTCCGCAACACCACCCTTTACGGGGTAACCTATTACTGGAACCAGATATCTTATTTCGAGATCGACGAAGGCCGGTATTTTACCCCTTCAGAAGCAGCCACGAACATCCCGCTGGCAGTGATCGGACGGAATGTGGCCGAAGAACTTTTTCCCGAAGGACTGACCCCTGTGAACAATAATCTTAAAGTAGGAGGCTTTACCGTCAGGGTTATTGGCGTGATCAAGAAAAAAGGGGAATCCATGTTCGATCCGGTCACTTACGACGATGCCATTATCATACCATTGCCATTTATCCGCAATTACCTGGATCTGCGCCGTACTTCACCCAATATAGTGGTACACAAGGACCCCCGGGCAGATGAAGAAGAGTTTATGGCACAGCTGCGCAATGCCATGCGGGTGGTACGGCGTTTGAAACCGATCCAAAACGATAATTTTGCCCTTAATAAAATGTCCTTCCTGGACGACGCCCTTTCACAACTTTTCAGCGTTATAGCTATTGCAGGCTGGATCATCGGAGGCTTTTCCATACTCATAGGCGCCTTTGGCGTGGCCAACATCATGTTTGTCTCGGTCAAAGAAAGAACCCATATCATCGGGATAGAGAAGGCCATGGGGGCCAAGAGTTCCTTTGTATTGACACAGTTCCTTTTTGAAGCCGCACTACTGGCCATAATGGGTGGACTTATAGGGATCTTGATTGTGTGGGTTTTGACCATTGTTGTCACCAACCAATACGATTTTGTTCTGACCATGTCGACAGGGAACATACTGCGAGGTGTCCTTATATCGGGACTTGTGGGGGTGATTGCCGGTTTTATCCCCTCCCTGCAAGCTGCCCGTATGAATCCCGTAGAAGCGATGAACCAGCATTGAGAACAGCCTCCACTTCCAGGGTCAGTTGAACGAACTCTTCCACACCCAGCTGCTCGGGCCTCAGGTCAGGGAATCCGGATGAGCATATTTTCTTATCTCCCAACAATGGTTTCAGGCTGTTACGAATCGTTTTGCGCCGTTGATTGAAAGTGGTTTTGATCACTTTAAGGAACAATTTTTCAGGGCATTGGAGCGAAATTCTTTCATTGCGCAAAAGCCGGATGACCCCCGAATTCACTTTGGGAGGAGGAACGAAAGCACCTGGCGGGACCGTGAACAAATATTCTGTATGATACCAGGTTTGCAGCAATACGCTCAGTATTCCGTAGGTGCGCGAACCCGGTCTGGCACAAAACCGTTCAGCCACTTCTTTCTGTACCATTCCCACAACCTGCGGGATCGCATTGCGCAATTCCAGAATCCTGAAAAAGATCTGTGAGGATATATTGTAGGGAAAATTTCCAATCAAAAGGAATTCCGGAGGAAAGACTGTCCCGGGAAGTTTTAGAAAATCACCTTCTTTCAGCCGTTCTTCAATTTGGGGATATTTTTGCCGTAGCAGGGCAGCCGCTTCCCTGTCCAATTCTACGGCATAGTAGTCAACACGGGGATCGTCCAAGAGAATCCCGGTAAGAACACCTGTACCCGGGCCCACTTCCACCACCGGGATACGTTCTCTGAAGGTCAGATTATCATCCGGTAACAAGCATTTTACAATTCTGAGCGCGGTACCTCCGTCGCGAAGAAAATGCTGTCCAAGGGCTTTTTTTGGTCTTATCTCCATGAAACAAAGGTAGTTTTTTATATCTTTATGCCAATCTAATATTATACTCCTATGAAAAGAATTGTCTTCATACTGACCGCCATGCTGATGCTTGTTTCCTGTTCTGCAATCAGGGAAAGAAAAGCAGACAGCCGCCTGGAAGAGATCAGGCAGGAACTCAATGCAGTGGGATTATCGGTTGCCGTCATACGCGACAACCGGGTGATCTATACAGGAGCGTGCGGGATGAAAGACCTGGAAACAGGTCAGAAACTGCAGACAACCGATTTGATGCGCATTGCCTCCATATCAAAGAGTTTTACAGCAACAGCCATTATGCAGTTGTACGAAGCGGGTTGCTTTGATCTGGATGACGATATTGGCACCGCACTCGGATTTCCGGTACGCAATCCTTCCTATCCCGATATACCTATAACTTACAGGATGCTGCTCTCCCATACGTCCAGCCTGAGCGACAAGGGCGGATATTTTACACTCGATGTGATCCAACCCGATATCACCCCGGACGTTTCCGGCTCATTCAACGATTATGCCCCGGGAACAGGTTACCAGTACTGCAATCTGGGTTTCAACACCTTGGGTACGTTGGTAGAAATACATTCCTGCGAAAGATTTGACCAGTACATCCGGAACAATATCCTGGACCCCCTGGGGGTCTATGCTTCATTTAATGTGAACGATCTGGATTCCACCCGTTTTGCCACCCTTTATACCTGGGAAGACGGGCGTTTTATCCCATCTCCTCAGGCATACAATTCCCGGAAGCAGGAAATAGAGAATTACGTACAAGGTCATTCCACGACGTTGTTCTCGCCTACCGGAGGAATGAAGATCAGTGCCCCCAACCTGGCCCGTTACGCACTGGTTCAGATCAACGAAGGATTCCTGGATGGGCGGGAAATACTATCCCGGGAAAGTGTTGCCCTTATGCAAACGCCGCAAAGTCCTGGAGGACGTGCCACAGAGAATGAGACCTGTGGGTATGGATTTGCTCTGGAAAGGACCGACAGGCTGATAGAAGGGGAAATTATGACCGGACATACCGGGAGCGCCTATGGGCTGTATTCGGCCATGTTTTTCCAAAAAGAGAAAAAATTCGGATTCGTAGTGCTGTGCAACGGGTGTGACACATCCATTCCCATGAGGGATAACGGCTTTATGGCCGTGCAAACAGACGTGGTCAACGCGCTATACGATATTTTTATACGTTAAAGACCCAGTTCTTTTTTTTGCAGGGCATCGATTCCGGCAGGGGCGTCCAGCATGACATCCTTTCCGGAGTTGTTTTTAGGGAAAGCGATGAAATCGCGAATACTTTCCGATCCGCCAAAAAGGGAACACAAGCGGTCAAATCCAAAGGCAATCCCTCCGTGCGGCGGGGCTCCGTAACGGAAGGCATTGATGATGAATGAAAACTTGGCATTGACCTCTTCTTCCGACATGCCCAGCACCCGGAACATCCTTTCCTGTACAAGGGAATCATGTATCCTTATGGAGCCGCCTCCCACTTCGGTGCCATTGAGTACAAAATCGTATGCGTTGGCATTTACCTGTTCCAGGTCACGGGGATCATCACTGTAAAATTTGCCCAGATCTTCCGGTTTGGGAGCGGTAAAGGGATGGTGTTTGGCATAGAAACGTTGTGTTTCCTCATCCCACTCCAGCAATGGAAAATCATACACCCACAACGGAGAAAAAATGTCTTTATTTCTCACACCCAGGCGATTGCCCATCTCCAGACGCAGACTACCCAGTGCTTCCAGGGTTTTATTTTTTGGTCCGCTCATTACCAGCATCAGGTCATCCTCCGCCGCCCCGCATGCCTGTGCCCAGGCAGCCAGGGCATGGCAGTCAAAAAATTTGTCCACGGAAGATTTATATGTCATACTCCCGTCACCCTCTGCCGTACAACGTACGTAGACCAGTCCCGAGGCCCCTATCTGTGGCCGTTTGACCCATTCGGTAAGTTCGTCCAACTGTTTTCTGGTATATGAAGCGGCTCCCTTAACACAAATTGCTCCCACATAGGCCGCGTTCCGGAAGACACTAAATTCAGTGTCTCTTGTCATAGCTGTCAGATCGTGGATCAACATATCAAAACGTATATCCGGCTTATCGCTGCCGTACCTTTCCATGGCCGTTGTATACGGAATACGCGGAAGGGGAGAAGGTATGTCAATATCCAAAACCGCTTTGAAAAGATGAAGGATCAATCCTTCGAATTGACAGAGTACGTCGTCCCTTTCCACAAAGGACATTTCACAGTCAATTTGTGTGAATTCCGGTTGCCGGTCTGCCCTCAGGTCTTCGTCTCTGAAACAGCGGACGATCTGAAAATATTTGTCATAACCCGCGATCATGAGCAACTGCTTAAATGTTTGCGGGCTCTGGGGTAAGGCATAAAACTGTCCCTGGTTCATACGTGAAGGAACCACAAAATCCCGTGCTCCTTCCGGGGTGGATTTTATTAAAAAAGGAGTTTCAATCTCCAGAAACCCGCAACGGCTTAGATAACTGCGTGTCTCCTGCGCCATCCTGTGTCGAAGCATCAACGCTTTCTGGAGCGGAGGTCTTCTCAGGTCCAGGTAACGGTACCGGGCACGCAATTCCTCCCCCCCGTCAGACTCTTCCTCTATGGTGAAAGGCGGGATCTGGGACGGGTTCAGCACTTCAATGCCCGTAAGGGCTATCTCGATCTCTCCGGTAGGGATCTTCCTATTCTTGCTGCTCCGCTCCACAACAGTTCCACGAACGGTAACAACAAATTCCCTGCTCAGCAATTCCGCTGCATCTCTTATTGAAGCAGGGGAATCCTCTTTGATAACCAGTTGTGTAACACCATACCGGTCACGCAGGTCTATGAAAGTCATTCCCCCCAGTTTTCGAATTTTTTGCACCCATCCGGCCAGTTGAACCTGCCGGCCGGTGCACGATAGATCAAGTTCTCCGCACGTATGTGTCCTGTACATTGCAATACTGTTTTAAGCGACAAAGGTAATGAGAAAATGGCTACATTTGTGTTGCCATGAGAAACTATTTGGACCTGTTACAATACATCCTGGATAAAGGAATTGACAAGGAAGACAGAACGGGAACCGGTACACGCAGCATCTTCGGATACCAGTTGCGCTGTTCTCTGGGGGAAGGATTTCCGCTGCTTACTACAAAAAAGATGCACCTCCGCTCCATTATTCATGAATTGCTATGGTTCCTCAGGGGTGATACCAACACCGGATACCTTAACCAAAATGGGGTGACCATATGGAACGAATGGGCAGATGAACGCGGAGATCTGGGGCCTGTTTACGGAAAACAATGGCGCGCCTGGGAAACGGCAGGCGGGGAAACCATTGACCAGATCGGGGCCCTTATTGAAGGCCTGAAAAAGGATCCCGACGGACGACGTCACATAGTCAGTGCCTGGAACGTGGGAGATATTCCGCGTATGGCGTTGCCACCCTGTCACGCTTTATTCCAGTTCTATGTAGCAGGCGGAAAACTATCCTGCCAGCTTTATCAGCGCAGTGCCGACGTCTTTCTGGGAGTGCCATTCAATATTGCCTCCTATGCTTTGCTGACGCTTATGGTAGCACAAGTATGCGGATACGAGCCGGGCGATTACATACAGACGTTCGGGGATGTGCACATATACCGGAACCATATGGACCAAGTACGTTTGCAACTCTCCCGTACACCACGTTCCTTGCCCGTTATGATGTTGAACCCAGAACGAAACGATCTTTTCGCTTTTGAATATTCGGATTTCTGTCTGAAAGACTATGATCCCCATCCCGCTATCAAAGCCCCCGTTGCCGTATGAAAGGACAAACAACAGGAAAATCGCACATACTTTCCCTGGTAGCCGTTTTAGGGCCAGGCAGAGAACTGGGAGCGTCAAACAGACTGCTGTGGCACATTTCCGAAGACCTGAAGCATTTCAAGGGTCTGACCATGGGCCATACCGTGATCATGGGACGAAAGACTTATGAATCGCTGGGAAAGCCACTCCCGGGGCGCAACAATATAGTAGTTTCCAGGTCGGGCAGAAACCTGGCAGAAGTACTTGCCGGGATCACCGGTGGTCAGGAAGTCTTTATTATCGGGGGCGCCGAGATTTATCGCCAGACCATTGATCTGGCGGACAAGCTCTATATTACCCACGTAAAGGCACCTCTCCCAGAAGGAGGGGCCGATGTCTTTTTCCCTCCCATCGATCCCCGCAAATGGAAGGAAGTCGCGCGTACCGATCATCCCCGGGGGATCACATTCCCTTTTCCCTTTTCTTTCGTAACATACCAACGCATCCGGTAACAACAGCCGCCAACAGGGAAAGAAGCAGGGCAGAAGAACTGATGCGCGATATCATGATACCGGTGGTATAGGATGAAGGGAGGTAAGTGAACCTGATCTGGTGTTCTCCCTCCGGGACGTATAAAGTACGTGTTATGTAATTGGATCGCAGAATGGGCACTTCGTTTCCGTCTATCTTGGCTTTCCACCCTTTAGGGTAGAAAATTTCCCCAAAAACAACGATCCCGTCTTTTTCCATCGAAGCGCTGTATTCCAGCGTGTTTGGAGAATATGAAGTCAATGAGACGGTTGATTCCGCCGGGGCTGCGGCCCGTATCCATTTTTCCGGGGGATCCTGCATCACGGCTGTTGTCCCGAGATCCACACGGGAAATGGATTCGATCTCTTCTGCCGGTCCGGTTACAGGATGTATGGAAGATACGACCCATGCATTGCCCAATGCGTACGGATTGACTACAGGCATGCCGTCGCCGGTCAGGATAATATACCTGGTATTGAGCATGTTCATAACGGGTGTTCCGGTGTTGCTTCCCTGATAGGCGAATATTTCCGATGCTTCTTCCAGAGTCTGGCATTGCCTGAGTTTATCAATGAAATACTGCATCTCGGGCATCAGATGCCTTTCTATTACATCCTGGTACCTTTGCAGTTTTGCGGCATTGTACCCTCCTATGGATTTGTGATGGTAGCTGGCCGTGGCATCGTTAAAAGGACTTCCGGTCAGGTCCAGCACCCTGTAATACAGTTCATTGTTCTGCCTAATATATTTGTCCACAGGCCGCTCTGCAAAACGATTTTGATAAGCAGACCGGGATATGAAATGAGATTCATTCAGATAGCGTTTGCCGACCGGCAGGTAATCCACAAGCAGTAACAGGCCCAGCGTTCCTATGGCCCATACCTGTTTAATCTTTTTGTTCAGGCTCAACCAAATCACGGCCGCAGTACCCAGGATCAGAGCGGCTGAACGCAGGGCGTCCTGTCGCAGTAAGCCTTTGCGGTCGGCCGTCAAAGCCGGGATAAGCTCTCCGGGAAGAGATCTGTCGGCAGGTCCGGTGAAAGAGCCGACCAAAGCAGGTATTAAGGCAGTTACAAGGCAAAAACCGGTTGTGATGCCCAAGGCCCAATACATGGCTTTTATGGCTTTGTTGACGGGAATTTGATTTTCCAAAAGATGCCACAATGTGTATATTCCCAGAGCAGGAACCACCATTTGCCAGATGACCAGGATCATGCTCACGGTCCGGAACTTGTCATATAGTGGAATGTAACGGAAAAAGAACAGCGAAAACCATTCCAGATGATAACCCCAGGACAGCAGCAGGGAAAGCAGGCAGACAACTGCCAGTGCCCACTTGACCGGGCCTTTAATCAGTATCAGTCCCAGTACGAACAAAAATACCATGATGGCTCCCATATACATGGGACCGGCCGTAAAGGGCTGTTCTCCCCAGTAAAGGGGCATATTTGAAATGACGCCATCGGCATTGTAACCCATTTGGGTTAACTTCTTGTAGGTTTGGGAATCCTTATCCAATGGTCCCACGGATGCTCCTCCGTAAAAATCGGGGATCATCATATTGAACGATTCCATCCTGGAATAACTCCACTGGGTAGCATAATCAAGGTCCAGACCGGTCCCGGAAGATTTTCCTTCAGCCGCCCCGAGTTCCGATCCACCGCGCATGGAATATCTGGTGTATTCATAAGTGGGGAGTAGGTGGTTGGCCGAGGTGGCCAGCCCCAGCAGACCGGCGGCAATGATAAGTACGGTGGTTTTCGCAAAATGCGGAAACCGTCGCCGGATAATGGCCTCTGCCATCAACCCTGCAATTACGAATAGCAAAATAAATCCAAGATAATACGTGATTTGCGGATGGTTAGCCGCAACATGAAGACTTACGGTCAATGCGCAGAACAGCGCTCCCAAAAGGGCGTTTTTACGGTATGCATAGGCTATCGAAGCCAGGACCCAGGGCATGTAGGCTATGGCGATCATTTTGGTAACATGCCCGGTCTGAATGATCTGCATGTTGTAGGAGCAAAATGTCATGGCAACCCCTCCCAGCATGGCAACCCAGGGGTTAATACCCAGGGCCAGGAACAAAAGGAAACCGCCCAGAAGCGAAAGGAACAAATAGGAGGCAGGTGCCACACCTGCTTCCAGTATGCGGCTGATGATCTGGGTATAATTACCCCGGGTAATCTTATTGATCGTTACCGTGGGCATGCCGCTGAACATGGAATTTGTCCACAGGGCTTCATCATCGTGGGTTTTGTTATAATCACCGGCTTCTTTAGCCATGGCCTGCCAGGCGGTTATATCGCCCTGGTTGAGCACCTTACCCTGGAAAACCTGCGGAACAAAACCATACGAAATTACAAGAAATGACAAAACGGCAACCGGGTAAGCGATCCACTTTTTGACAGCAATCTTTTGCATAGCCTGGAATTTTAAACAAAAGTAACAAAAAAAGGGCTTATATTTGCGTAAAACCATCTGTTTATGAAGCGTGACGAGTTTTCAGGATTTTTCGGCGTCCTGGTGGCCACGGTAGGCTCTGCTGTGGGTCTGGGCAATTTATGGCGTTTTCCCTATCTTGTGGGACAAAATGGCGGGGCTGCCTTCGTCCTTATTTACCTGGCCTTTGTGCTGATCATCTGCCTTCCCATAGTCATATCGGAATTCATCATCGGCCGCAGGACAAAGTCCAACGCAGTGAAAGCCTTTCAGATACTGGCACCGCGCACACCCTGGAGTGCCATCGGGATTATAGGGGTGCTGTCTGCATTTTGCATTATGGCCTTCTATACGGTAGTCGGAGGCTGGACGCTCGATTACCTGTTCCGTTCCCTGATCCATTTATTTTCGAAGCCCGATATATCCTTAATGGAAAGTCAGTTTACAAGCTTGGTGACCTCTCCCGTACGGCCCATTATATGGACCGTGGTGTTCATAATCTTCAATGCTTTTATTGTCATGTGTGGCATCAAGAAGGGAATTGAAAAATATTCCAGGATCATGATGCCCTTTCTTTTTCTGATGATCGTGATTCTGATGATACGGTCGCTTTCTCTGCCAGGCGCTGAAAAAGGAGTCACATTCCTGGTAAAACCGGATTTTTCCAAAATCAACACTCAGGTGGTCCTGGCTGCTCTGGGACAGGCTTTTTTCTCACTCAGTCTGGGGATGGGATGCTTGATTACCTACGGGTCGTACGTCCCGGCACGTGAAAACCTGAATAAGCTGGCTTTTTTCACGGCCATATCCGATACGCTGTTTGCTATACTAGCCGGACTAGCTATCATGCCGGCTGTTTTTGCCTTTGGGATATCACCCCAGGAAGGTCCGGGGCTTGTTTTCATAGTACTGCCCAGGATCTTTGCACAAATACCACTTGGGAACTTTTTTGCCGTCATGTTTTTTATCATCTTGCTCATAGCGGCTGTCACATCGGTCATTTCACTGCTGGAAGTGATCACGGCCTACATTACCGAAAGGCTTGGAATAAAAAGAAAAATTGCAGTTACGATCATATCGCTGCTGGTAACCGCTTGTGCCTCGTTCAGTTCGCTGTCCCAGGGGGTTTTGAAAGACGTGAAGATTTTCGGGAAAACCATGTTTGATTTTTTCGATTACCTGTCTGCAAACATTTTGCTGCCCCTCGGGGGATTGTTCATTGTGCTGTTTGTAGGCTGGTATATGAAGAAGTCTCAGGTATATGACGAATTTACAAATCAGGGTGCCCTTAAGGGTACCCTGTTCCGTGCATATTATTTTGTTATACGCTATGTGGCACCGGTGGCCATTGTTGCCGTATTCCTGGACCTTATTTTACGGTAATACCCAGGTGCCAGTTCCCGTTATAGCCCAGGTCGTTCAGCGTATCCACGTTGCTGTCCGAGGACAGGATCAAAAGGTTCCCTCCTTCCCGGACAGGCCCGTTCCCGTCTGTCATCAGAACGGGCGTTGTACCCTGTTGCCGGATGATCATATTGAGGATAACAGCATCGCCTTCCTGGAGCTGTACATTATAAGTCTCTGTGATGAAATTTTTAACAAGATTCCAATTTCCCGAATTTTTCAAAGCTTCTACCAAAATCTTTTTAAAGTTGGCCGAATTTTGTGAAATCAGGTTTGTTTGTCCCGAATGGATGTTCTTAACAAAAATAATGCGTTTTGACAATTCCTCTATGAAAGTGAGGAATTGCATCGGGTCGGACGGTTGTTTGGGATTGCCCTTCTCATCGGTTAGCGACAGGAATGTTTCGTAGATCTGCTCCAGCTGGTCTGTATTCTTGGCAGCAATGACAACCGAAGAGGTCGTATCCAGGGGACAGAGCATGATATTTTCTAGGATCTTGCCTTTCCAGTCCTTCACATAGTCGGCCGACATATGGACCAATACCATCAGATTGTCGTTAGCCGCAGGTGATGAGAACGGTTTAATTGCCACGTTAGGATTGAATAACGACAACGTTTTGGAGGTAACAGACAACGGGGGTATATCAGTTACCGTTAATCCGGTAATTCCTTCAGGTATGATCAGGGTAGTATAGAAGTCCTTTACATAACCGTATCCCGTTACCCTGACGGCATATGTTCCGGGAACGATGTTTTTTATCTGAACTGCACCCTCGGCAGAGCTTTTCACCATATAATCATAATCCTGATTCGTGTTCTGCCGGCTCATGGTGCCTCTGGTGTTACGGACCGGGTCTGTTCCCGAACGGAGCATCTCCAGGTTTTCACGAATGCTCTTTTGGTAGGGTTTCAGGTAAGACGATAGCCATGCCGCGGCAGAAAGCAGCACCTGGTCCCGGGAACTTCCTCTGATAAACGGGATTGCACTTTTCGTTGAACTCCTGACTGCCTGGGGAGTTGTTGTAGGTTGATCGCCTATGCGTTTGAGGTAAACATCGGCATAATCCACAGGATTCCCGTCGTTGTTACTTAAGACAAGATTCAACTCGTTATATACCGGGGTGGTGACGGATATCTGAGGTCCGTAAACCGTTCCTGCCTGACTGGTGGCATAGGCCTTTATGGTATAAGTCGTATTTTCGTCAATGTTGTTGGTGAAATCGGTTGTGAAAACCCCCGCCCCGGAACCAACCCTCCGGGGAGTGGTATTGATAACAAATCCACGGTCCGTTACTTCATGGCTGCCTTGTTTGAGCACCTCGGCAGAGACACTTATTTTATTGTATAACAATTCTTTTACTGTAACTTGGCTGATCGTGGGCAGTACCCCTTCCAGGTCCAGAAAAATCCCGTTCTGCTGGGTGCGGATGTAATGGATATCTGTATTCTTGTAAGTGTTCCACTGGTCCCACGATGGATGGTTTACGATAACTGCCGGTACGGGTTCGGTCAGCTTATTGCCGTATATGCGCAATTGTGACGACACAGCCGGAATATTTCCCCATGAGGCCGGAATGCTGCCAGTGAAATTACATTCATACAGATGGATATTGAAACGCGTCTGTGTAGTGGTCATATTGCCCAGACCTTCAGGCAGCGGTCCGGTCAGGTTGGGATTGTTGTTCATCAGGAAAGTGGCAATATTTTTCCACCCGGTAAAGATCTCATTGGGAATGGGGCCCGATATCTTTGTGTCGAACATCCCAAAATTGATCAGAGCTGTCATTCCCCCCCATTCTTTGGGAATGGTACCGGAGATCTGGTTTTTGTTCAATTGCAGGTTGGTAAGTTTGTTCAGGTTCCCCATTTCCTTAGGCAGCGGACCTTCCAGTCCGGTGGTTACGGCCATCAGTATCGTCAGGTTTACAAGGTTCCCTATTTCCTTGGGCAATGGTCCGGTCAGGGTGGGATTATTGCCCAGGTTGAGGGATTTAAGGGCAGTCAGTTCGCCGATTTCGGGTGGCAACTGTCCTTTGAGCCCAAATCCGCTCAGGTTAAGGCCGGTTATTGCCTCATCGGTAACGGTGATCCCTTCCCAGGTGCCAACATCTTCTTCTGTGTTCCAGTTTTTTCCCTTGATCCAGTTGGGCCCGTCCAGGGCGTTATACAGCGCCATAAGACGCTCACGCTGGGCATCGGGGACCTGTTCCAGCTCCAGGAACACCCCGTTTTGCTGGGTCCGGATGAAATGTATGCCGGCATCTTTCCATTTATTCCACTTGTCCTCTGTCCAGGATGGATGGTTCTGAATGGACAGGGGAACAGGTTCGGTCAGCTTATTTCCATAAAGGTGCAGTTGTTTGGAAACGGCAGGAATTCCGCCCCATTCCTCAGGGATCCCTCCTTCAAAATTGCAATTGTGCATTTGTACACTGAAAAGAGTGTTGTCGGTTTCCATCTGTCCCAGCTGGGGGGGCAGGGGACCGGTAAGATTAGGATTGCTGTGCAGCAGCAATGATCCTATGTGTTTCCAGTTTTCAAAGATCGTTTTAGGCAGTGGGCTGGAAATTTTAGTATTAAACATGCCAAAATTTTTCAGAGCCTCCATTCCGCCCCATTCCTCAGGGATCCTCCCACTTATGTTATTTTTGCTTAATTGCAGGTTGGTAAGTTTTTTCAGGTTTCCCATAGAGGCGGGCAGCGGCCCTTCCAGTCCGGTAGTTACGGCCATTAGGGCATCCAGGTTCACCAGGTCTCCAACGGTGGATGGAAGCGGTCCTGTCAGATTTGGATTGGAACCTATGTTCAGCCGTGTAAGGTCGGTCAGCGTTCCAATACTGGAGGGGAGTTGTCCGTTTAGTTCAAATCCGCTCAGGTTCAGTTGGGTTATCTTACCTTCCTCCATGGTTACCCCACCCCATGTTTCAATAGGTTCTGCTGTATTCCAATTGGTTTTTTTCGCTGCAACCCAGTTATTCCCGTCCAACTGATTATACAAATCCATCAGCACAGTTCGCAGCGGATTCTCTTTCTGATTAAAAGTGAAAATCTGTGTCTGGGCAATCCCGGCATTGTCCCGGACAGATACTTTTCCGGAACGTTCAGACCCTGGATTGGGAGCGATCAGGAATTGAAGGGTTGCCGTAGAGAGCGCCTTAGTCCCTGTATACTGGATCCACGATTTGGCCTGTTCTTCTATTTCTACCGTATAGGCTGTATTGTACTGCAGGGTGAGCGTATATGTGCCGCCGGAGGCTTCTACGGTATTGTTCCCGTTAACAATGAGCGTATTGCGTGCACTTTGGGTTATGGTAACAGTAGCCTGCATGGTGCCGCTCTTGATAGTAAGTGTACCGGTCTGGTCACTTGACGAGACAGAGGCTGCTGCCGTTAATTGCAATGTGGCATTTCCCGCACCAGAGGTGGGTGATACCGAGAACCCTTTCCCCGATACAGAAGCTGTCCATGACATGCTGTTGGTAGAAAGGTTGATGGTCTGTGTACCGCCTTCCTGGGGGAAGGTGACATTTGTGGGACTAACTTCAATATACGGAACTTCTGGTTTGCAACATGTCACGAATATCAGTGCAGTTGCCGTGAGTAGTAGTGATACAATCTTTTTCATAGCCGAAAGACGTAAATTATGCCGGATTGGCTGCTTTAAACTAATAAAGATATCAATTTTTCCGCAAGGCCCTTAAATGCTTTGCCGGCTGCATTTTTATCATTAGCAACAGGTATCCCTGCGTCGCCGCGTTCGCATACTCCCTGTACCAGGGGAATTTCTGCCAGCACAGGGAGGTTGTATTTTTGGGACAATCCCTTGGCGCCTCCTTTACCAAATATGTAGTATTTATTTTCCGGCAGCTCTTCAGGTGTGAACCAGGCCATATTCTCCACCAGACCCAGGACACGTTTGTTCAGGTCCGGGTGGAAAAACATATTCAGACATTTTTCAACGTCAGTGACCGAGACCTGTTGCGGTGTAGTGACCACAATCCCACCGCTCAGGGGTATATCCTGCATCAGGCTCAGGTGGATATCTCCTGTTCCCGGGGGAAGGTCAATAAGCAGGAAGTCCAGTTCACCCCATTTTGTTTGTTTCAAGAGTTGCTTAAGGGCGCTGCTGGCCAGGGGGCCTCTCCAGATCAGGGCCTGTTCCGGCCGGGCAAAATACCCTATAGAGATCCATTTAACCCCAAATTTTTCGATAGGTTCAAACACCTGGACGTTGTCATCTATCATGTCCACGCCCGGCTGCTGGTCCTGTGTCCCGGTCAGTGTGGGAACCGATGGTCCATATATATCGGCATCGGCCAATCCCACCTTGTATCCTTCCAGAGCCAGGGCGACTGCCAGGTTCACGGCAACCGTGGATTTTCCAACACCACCCTTGCCGCTGGCAATGGCAATGACATTTTTAACGGCTTTCATCCCGTCTATCTCTATCGTTGCTTTTTTTTCTTCTTTTTTATTTCCATTAGGGGCTTGAGCAGGCCTCATGGCCGCATAATTGATCTTTTCCATGCTTCTATTTTTTAATATCCATTTCCTCCAGCAAATATCCTGCCTCGCCGTATTTATCCATGATAAAAAGAACATAACGAATATCCACGGCTATGCATCGTTGCAGCTCGGGTTCGAAGATCACGTCCCCGCTCATGGATTCCCAGTTGCCGTCAAAAGCCAGCCCTATGAGTTCGCCCTTTGCGTTCAAAACAGGAGATCCGGAATTGCCGCCGGTGATGTCGGTATTGGCAATAAAACCGGTCACAACTTCCTGACCGGGCCGGGCGTACTGTCCGTAGTCTTTATTATTGTATAGTTGTTTCAGTTTTTCAGGTACCACAAATTCCCAGTTGCCGGGATCTTCTTTTTCCATAACTCCGGTCAGGGTTGTGTAATAATCATAGGTCACGCCGTCCCTAGGCCTGTAATTCAGCACATTACCATAAGTCAGCCGCATAGAGAAATTGGCATCGGGATACAGGGGTTCTCCTTTTTTCATTTCCATCATGCCGGCAATGAAATTGCGGTGACCTCTTTCATATTGTGCATAAAAAGGGTTAACAGCAACTTGATATTCTCTTGTTTTATCCGCCACCGAGCGGCCCAGTATCCAGGCGGGATCATTCCTGACCTCTTCCCATGCCGCTGCACGGGAATCTTCCGTAACCAACCTGTCAATAAGGTTGTGCAGTTTCTCTTCGGAGGCAAATGCCGTTTTGGCAAACAGATCTTCCACATAGGCATCTATATTGCCTGCATAATCGGTTTCAATGATCCCATATACGGTGGGATAATGCTCTTTGTCTACCCGTTGGGCAAAGATCTTGAGCATGGCCTTAGCCACTTTCACGTCGGTAGGCCGGTTGTAATTGGCAAAAAACCGGGTTGCCTGCATTTTCAGGTTTTCCCCGTTGACCTCATCCTGCCCGTTGGCCTTGGCGAAGAGCCGTGAGGCAAATCCGCTCACTTCTATATTGCGCAAAGCTTCACTCAGATAACGGCTTACATAAAGCATGTTCCATTGTCCGCGAATGGCTTCATCGATGTCACCGAGGGCCGTCCCGTATTTTTCCTGACGTTTTTTATTGGCCTTGACCCAGGCAGAAAAAGCGGCCTCTTCTTTTGCCCGGCGGGCTTTTACATTTAGTTTTTTGAACGTTTCGTTCATGCCGGTCCATTTTTTCCAGGCATTTGTGCTGCCCGAATACTTGCTGGCATATTGCAGCTGCACCTTGGGATCGGCCAGCATATCTTCCAGCAAAATATTCTGGCGGATAGTCCGCACTTCTATCCCAATATTGTTGGTCAGCTGTTCCTGGCGGTCCACTTCTATGGATGTCATATAGCGGGTAGTGGTTCCCGGATAACCCAATGTCATTACAAAATCACCTTGTTCTATGCCTTTAAGGCTTACCGGCAGAGAGTATTTTGCGCGGTAGGGACGGTTTTCCGGAGCATATCCGGCCGGCTCGTTATCCGGCCCGGCATATATGCGGAACATAGAAAAGTCACATGTATGGCGGGGCCATATCCAGTTATCGGTATCCGCTCCAAATTTACCGATGGAAGAAGGGGGAGCGCCCACAAAACGCACATCGGTGTATATTTTGTAAACAACCAGATAGTATTGGTTGCCCCCGTACATACTGTAAAGACGGGCCGTAAAATGGGGATTTTCTGCTTTAACTTTTTCACCCCATTCTTTGTTAAGGTTCACTTCGGCAGCCGAACGGTTTTCTTCTGTAGTACACGTATCCAGGATGGCATGTACTTCTTTAGTCACATCGGTCATTCTCTCCATGAACGTTACCCGTAATCCCGGGGCAGGTATTTCTTCTTCCCTGTTTCGTGCCCAGAATCCATCCCTGAGGTAATTATACTCTACGCTGCTAAGTGCCTGGATCACACTGTACCCGCAATGATGGTTTGTCAAGAGTAAACCATCTGGCGAAACGACCTCTCCCGTACATCCGCCGCCAAATATGACGATAGCATCTTTCAGGCTCGAATGGTTAATATTGTAGATGTCGTTGGCTTCAAGCCTGAGTCCGGCATCTTTCATTGCTTTAATGTTAAATTGTTTCAGGAGCGGTAGTAACCACATCCCTTCGTCTGCACGTACGTTACCGCCCAGAAGCAGCACAGCGCACAGGATAAAGCTTATTTTTTTCATGCGTAATATTTATTAATAGTGTCGTATTCGTGTATGGCTTGTAAAGGTAATTATAAATGACAAGAAAAAGATTTTCGGTGGTGAACAGTCAACCCAAAAGCCCCGATCGCCGCCTTGTGTTTTTTAGTGGGATATCCCTTATTTTCCTTCCATCCATATTGGGGAAATTCCCGATCCAGCCCGGTCATGTATTCATCGCGGAATGTTTTGGCCAGTACCGAGGCGGCGGCGATCGCCGTAAAACGCCTGTCACCTTTCACAATGCAAAGATGGGGAATCACCGGGCTGAGCAAGGGTTCCCCTCCCCGGGGGTGGTAGGGATAAAAACGATTTCCGTCAACCAGGATGAATTCGGGTGCTCGGGACAGGTTGTCCAGTGCCCTGTGCATAGCCGTTATCGAGGCTCGAAGTATGTTCCACCGGTCAATTTCTTCCGGGGAGCACCAAGCGATACCCCAGGAAACGGCTTTTTCCAGAATCACAACCCTGACTTCCAACCGTTGTTTTTCACTCATCAACTTGGAATCCTGTAACAGGGGATGGTGGAAATCGGGCGGAAGAATAACAGCAGCGGCATAAACAGGCCCTGCCAGCGAGCCCCTTCCGGCCTCGTCACATCCTGCCTCTGATCTTCCGGCCTCAAGGTGCGGAAATAAAGGAAAATACATATATACAAAGGTAAAGGAAAAATTATTACCTTTGTCGCCCTGAATTATCCCCTAAAACATAAATAAAATATTGACTTAATGAAAACTTATACGACAGAACAAATTCGCAATGTGGTTCTGACAGGGAACACCAAATCCGGCAAAACCACCCTTGCAGAAGCCATGATGATGGAAGGCAAGGTGATCGACCGCCGTGGAACCGTTGAGGCCAGGAATACCGTATGCGACAACACCGAAATTGAACAACTGTATCAGAGGTCAATTTATCCCACGCTTTTTTATACGGAATATGAAGACCATAAACTGAACTTCATAGACACTCCGGGGTCCGACGATTTCATTGGCGGTCTTATTTCTGCATTCAGGGTTGCCGATTCAGGCGTTATGCTGATTAACGGTCAGCATGGGGTGGAAGTGGGAACTGAGATATTTTCCCGCTATGCCGAAAAACACAACAAGCCGCTTTTCCTGGCCATCAGCCAGCTTGACCACGAGAAAGCCAACTGGGATGCCTGCATGGATTCCCTTCACGAGGCTTTCGGGAACAAAATATGTCCCATCCAGTTTCCCATTGATGTAGGCATTGGGTTCAACTCCTTTGTGGATGTTGTCAAGATGAAGATGTACCGCTTTAATGACGAAAACGGCACTCGCGAAGAATTGGACATCCCGGCCGATCTGAAGGATAAAGCCGAGGTCATGCATGCAGAACTGGCAGAACGTGCTGCAGAAGCCAATGAGCCGCTGATGGAAAAATTTTTTGAGAACGGAGCCCTTACACCCGAAGAGATCATACAGGGACTTATCATTGGATTCCGCAAATGCGAGATCATGCCTTTGGTCATTGTTTCCGGGAAAAAAGATATTGGCGTTAAACGTTTGATGGAACTGATCACCCTAATAGCACCACATCCGGGGTTAACAAGCGGTAAAACAGTGTCAGGCGCAGAAATTCCATGTGATGTAAAAGGACCGGCCTCCCTTTACATTTACAAAACAACACAAGAGCAGCACTTGGGGGATGTTGCATACTTCCGGGTAATGTCAGGAAAAATTACTGAATCGATGGACTTAGTCAATGCAAACAACGGGGGTAAAGAAAGAATATCGGGCCTTTTTGTTGCAGCCGGGAAAAAACGCGAAAAAGTGACTGAACTGGTAGCCGGAGATATGGGGTGTACCGTGAAATTAAAAAGCGCCAAATCAAATCACACCCTTAACGGAAGCGGTAAAGACTGGGAATTTGAACCCATCGTCTTTCCTCCTTCCAAATTCAGGACGGCTATCAAGGCCAAATCGGAAAAGGACGATGAAAAACTAAGTGAGATCCTGAATAAGGCCGCCTTGGAGGACCCCACCATTGTGGTGGAATACTCTAAAGAACTCAGGCAGATCATTGTGAGCGGACAAGGTGAACACCACATCAATACACTTAAATGGCACATTAACAACACCTATAAAATGGAAGTCGACCTGCTGCCGCCCAGGATTCCCTACAGAGAAACCATCACCAGAATGGCCGCTTCGAGCTACCGTCACAAAAAGCAATCTGGTGGTGCCGGACAATTCGGGGAAGTTCACCTGCTGATAGAGCCGTATATTGAAGGAGCACCAGAGAACAACCGCTTTAAGGTAGATGGCAAGGATCTGGTACTGAACATCAAGGGTCGCGAGGATTATGATATGGACTGGGGTGGAAAGCTTATTTATTACAATTGTATCGTAGGCGGTTCCATAGACGGACGTTTTATGCCCGCCATCCTCAAAGGTGTCATGGAAAAAATGGAAGAAGGACCCCTTACCGGTTCTTATGCCCGTGACATCAAATGTTATGTTTACGACGGAAAGATGCACCCGGTCGATTCCAATGAAATCTCATTCAAACTGGCCGGGCGGAATGCCTTCAAGGATGCCTTTAAAAAGGCAGGACCCAAAATTATGGAACCGATTTACATGGTGGAAGTGATGGTCCCTTCGGATTGTATGGGAGATGTCATGAGCGATCTGCAAAACCGCCGTGCCCTGATTGAAGGCATGAGCAGCGAAAAAGGATTCCAGATCCTCAAGGCGAGGGTGCCCCTCGCAGAGTTGAATAAATACTCCACAACGCTCAGCTCCCTCACATCCGGCCGTGCCAGCTTTACCATGAATCTTCTGGAGTACGCACAGGTGCCTGCCGATGTTCAGGATAAACTTCTGAAGGAATACGAAGAAGAGGAAAAAGACGAATAATTCAATTTCCGCAACATGATCAAAGCGGACTACATAACCAAATCATTCGGCAGTGTGCAAGTTCTCAAGGGCGTGTCTCTGGAAGTTGCCCCTGCCGAAGTAGTTTGTATTACAGGGGCCAGCGGAGCGGGAAAAACCACCTTTCTACAGGTTTTGGGAACTCTTTCACGGCCCGATTCCGGTCAGGTCTGGATTGACGATACACCTGTCTTTGAACTGAAAAAGGACCAACTGGCCGATTTCCGTAACAAGCATATCGGGTTCGTTTTTCAATTCCATCACCTGCTCCCCGAATTCACCGCCCTGGAAAATGTGTGCATTCCCGGCTTTATCTCGGGAGACGCTGTAGATAAGGTTCGTGCCAGGGCAAAGGAACTCCTCGATTTTCTGGGCCTGGCGTACAGGATGGAACATAAGCCAGCAGAGCTGAGCGGAGGCGAACAACAACGTGTAGCCGTGGCCCGGGCGCTGGTAAATCACCCCAGAGTCCTGCTGGCCGACGAACCTTCCGGGAATCTGGATTCTCATAACAAGCAGGAACTTCACAAATTGTTTTTCAAGTTGCGCGACACATACGGTCAGACCATCATCCTGGTTACCCACGATCAGTCACTGGCAGGTTTGAGTGATCGCAGTCTTACCATGCGCGACGGACTTTTTGTTCAGTAGCGTGGAACCTTTTCGTTTTAAACAGTTTACCGTTAAACACGACCGTTCGGCTATGCATGTCAATACAGACAGTGTATTGCTAGGCGCCTGGACGTCCGGACCAGCAAAAGGGCCAGCCAGGATATTGGATATCGGTACCGGGTGTGGGATACTGGCCCTGATGATGGCACAGCGTTTTGGATATGCCCGGATAGATGCCCTGGAGATCGATGAGAATTCCGCAGCAGAAGCGGCTGCCAATGTTTCCGCCTCTCCCTGGGCAGACAGAATACGTGTTATTAAGGGAGATTTCAGGGAGCATGATTTCACGGAAAAATATGACCTGATTATCAGCAATCCACCGTATTTCAGTCAATCGCTCGTTAGTCCCAATGTGCGTCGTACCAGGGCACGGCACAGTTACAGGGAAAGTCTTCCGCACGGAGATCTTCTTTCCGGTGTTGCGGATCTTCTGACTGAAAATGGGTTTTTTGCCTTTATATTGCCTGCCGGATCGTACAGGAATTTTATATTCCAGGCATGTCTGATGGATAAACAATTATTTCCGGGCAGGATCACCATGGTCCGGACAAAAAAGGACAAACCAGCCATCAGAGTACTGTCCGAAATGGGTAAAACGCGTGTGCCTGTGGTTGAGGACACGATCACAATATACACGGAGAATGAAGAATACACTCAACAATACATACGGCTGGTACGTGATTTTTATTTATGGGCCTGATTACCTGGATTTCTCGTTCAGCTTCCTGTCAATATACTCACGAAAAAGCTTATTGCTGAAATGTTCTTCTGCAAAATAAAAGCGAGCTACCTGTTCTGCGGACAAAACCTTTAGGAATTTTCTGTGGTATTCCATCCGTATGTGGTTTTCCTCTTCGAAAGTAAGGATATACGTTTCCAGTATATCATCAATAGGTGCAGCCGGTCCCTTGGGTTGTGTCGCCAACATGCCGGAAATGGCCATATCGCGGTGATCCCCGGCAGCTGTGCGACCAAGGGATAATCCCGGGTGAGAGGTCCCCTTTCCCCTTTTACCGGCACCTGCCGGTTCCAGCAGGCGGTATATTTCTACTTTGGCACGGCTGCGTTTGTGTCTTACCTCCCCTACTTCCCGCTCCATCTCGTTATACAGGGGCCAGAACCTTTCAGCTTCTTCAGCCGTAAATCCCACTTCCTGTGTAATAAAGGCAACTTTCTGGGCCTGAATTGCTTCACGTTCTGCCTTTCGGTCCTGATCGCTTTTACGCAGCCGCTGATCCTGGGCATTGGCCCAGATTGGCATAAAACACAAAAGAAATACAATAAACGAACGGCTCATGGCAATAGTGTAATTATTCATTGTTTGCGGTTAAATCAAAATTCATCAGGTCAAATCCCGGGTAATTTATATAATCCATCAGGTCATCAACATCAGGATCAATCTTATCCCGGGGTCCTTCCTGGTCCATAAAGTCTTCCAGTACAAGGTCAGAGATTGTATGGTGATCCAGTCCCCAATAGGACCATTCGCTCATAATCGAAAGCGCTCCGGTCTCCAGTTGCGTATCCTTGTTTTTACCTGTAAAGAGCAGCAAGACGTAACCAATCCCGAAAAGTAACAGGAATGCGGCGGCAAGCTGCAACTGCGGCTTTAACAGGCGAACCAGGCGACCGCCTTTGCCTCCTGTTTCATACTCATACCCATCCGATACGGGATACCCCCCCGGAACGTCCCGGATTTCCTCCGGACTGTCATTCCGGACTGCCCAGCGGGTCTGAACCTGATCAAAATACCCCTGGGGAACCCTGAACGGATTGTCTTTCAGATGCTGATTATGTAACGTTTTTTCGCTCATTCTCAATTTTTAGATGTTCCGGAGGCAAAAAGGTTTAAAGGAGCAACTCTTTAAGGGTTTCCTGCACTTTTGCGGCGGCGTGGTGGTATGATGCCTTAAGTGCACCTGCCGACGTTCCCAGGATACGGGACATATCTTCATAGCGGATCTCATCAAAATAACGCATATTGAACACCAGGCGTTGTTTGGCGGGAAGACGCAGAATAGCTTTCTGCAGGGCTTTTTGTAGCTGGTCTCCGCTGAAAAGCTGGGGGTCCGCATCCAGCCGGTCTTCCAGCGGCAGCTTTTTCAGGGACTTGCTTTTTTTCAGAAAGGTAAGAACTTCGTTGGTGGCAATCCGGTATAGCCAGGTGAACAACTGCGATTCCCATCTGAAAGCAGACAGTCCGGTCCATGCTTTCAGGAGGGTGTTTTGCAAGATATCATCGGCATCGTCATGCAACAGGACCATTTTCCGGATATGCCAATACAAGCGCTGACTGTACTGACGCACAATTTCTTCGAAAGCGCGTTCATACTGACCGCTTTCACACCAAGCCCGCAGTTCCTTATCTGAGTTCACATACCTTATTTACTATACTGGCAGCGTTCAATCCGTAATAGTCCATCAGTTCACGGGGTGTGCCGCTTTGCCCGAATCCTTCTTCCATAGCGACCATACGCATGGGAACGGGGTAGTGGCGGGCCAGCAAGCCGGCCGTAAGTTCTCCCAGGCTTCCGGCAACCAGGTGTTCCTCGGCTGTAACCACTGCTCCTGTTTTACGAGCCGAATCTACGATGGCTTTTTCATCCAGGGGTTTGATGGTGTGGATATTGATCAACTCGGCCCGGATCCCTTTCTGGGCCAAGATTTTAACAGCCTCTAGGGCTTCCCAGACCATGTGTCCGGTGGCAATGATTGTAACATCTTCCCCGGGATGTACCATCCAAGCTTTACCTATCAGGAAGGGGCCGTCCACCGGGCTAAAATTAGGTACGGAAGGCCTCCCAAAACGCAGGTATAGCGGACCATCCCAGCTTGCAGCCGCCAGGGTAGCAAGCCGTGTCTGGTTGTAATCGCAGGGATTGACAACAGTCATGTGTGGCAGAACCCTTGCCAGGGACAGGTCTTCCATGGTCTGATGTGTGGCTCCGTCCTCACCAAGGGTAACTCCTGCATGGGACGCAGCGATCTTTACATTGGCCTGAGAATAACAGATGGATTGCCTCACTTGGTCATAAACACGTCCGGTGGCAAATTCGGCAAAGGTCCCCACAAAGGGAATCAGGCCGGTAACAGCCATGCCGGCAGCTACGCCCATCATGTTGGCCTCGGCTATCCCGCATTGGAAAAACCGTTGGGGATATGTCTCGGCGAATTTTTCCATTTTCAGCGAACCGGTCAAATCGGCGCACAAGGCCACCACGGCTGGATTCAGGCTTCCCAGTTCAAGCAATCCGGCACCGAAGCCGGAACGGGTATCTTTATTTCCGGTATTTGTAATCATTTCAGAATTCATTAAAAATCTCCCAAAGTTTCAGGTAACTGAGCCAGAGCCAGGGCTTCCTGTTCGGCAGAGGGGGCTTTTCCATGCCAGGCATGTGAACCGGTCATGAAATCCACTCCTTGTCCCATATGGGTATGCATCAGGATCATAACAGGTTTGCCTCCTGGCACCTGCGACTGGCTGAAAGCCGTGCGGATGGCGTTGTGGTTGTGCCCGTCGCATTCCAAAACACGCCATCCAAATGCGGTCCATTTGGCTGCAAGGTCCCCTAAGCCGGCGATCTCATTCACCGGGCCGTCTATCTGTTGCCCGTTCCAGTCTGTTATGGCGGTCAGGTTGCTGATCCTGTGGTGAGCGGCAAACATGGCTGCTTCCCAAACCTGACCTTCTTCGCTTTCACCGTCACCCAGCAGTACATAAACCCTATGGGGATCTTCCAAAAGACGTTTACTCAGGGCGGCGCCGCAAGCAACTGACAATCCCTGACCAAGTGATCCGCTGGCCACATGAACGCCGGGCAGTTCGTATTCCACACTGGGATGTCCCTGCAATCTGGATCCGAGCTTGCGGAAAGTAGCCAGTTCCTGTACAGGAAAATAACCCATCCGTGCAAGAAGGCTGTAAAACAGGGGGGAGATATGTCCTATGGAAAGGAAGAACATATCCATACCCCGTCCGTCACGTTTCCATTGTCCGGGGTTCTGTTTTAAAAATTCTGCAAAAAGTATTGTCAGGAAATCGGTGCTGCTAAGCGATCCCCCGGGGTGACCGCTTTTGGCTGCTGTTACCATCCGGATAATATCCCGGCGGATCTGGGAAGTAATATCCGCGACAGGGTAGGGAATCGTCTGGTTCATATTGTCTGTATTTGATTATCCCACAAAGATAAAAATTATATTTACCTTTGCCCAACCTATGAAAAACATCAGAAATTTCTGCATAATTGCCCACATAGATCATGGGAAAAGCACTTTGGCCGATCGTCTTCTGGAGCTTACCCATACCGTTGAACAAAGAGATATGGAAGCCCAGGTCCTGGACAGTATGGACCTGGAAAGGGAAAAGGGAATTACCATAAAATCACATGCCATACAATTGGATTATCTGTACAAAGGAGAACAATATGTATTGAACCTGCTGGACACTCCGGGACACGTGGATTTTTCCTATGAAGTATCACGTGCCATTGCCTCCTGTGAAGGAGCCCTCCTGGTCGTGGATGCTACCCAGGGAGTGCAGGCACAGACCATCTCCAACCTGTACCTGGCCATATCGCACAACCTTGAAATTATTCCCATCTTGAATAAGATCGACATGGATTCAGCCATGATCGAAACGGTCCGGGACCAGGTGGTGGAACTCCTGGGATGCAAACCGGAAGAAGTACTCTGCACCAGTGCCCGCACAGGTCAGGGTGTGCAGGAAGTGCTAGGAGCTATCATAGAACGTATCCCCCCGCCCAAGGGAAATCCGCAGGCTCCGCTCCAGGCTCTCATATTTGATTCCGTCTTCAACTCATTCCGAGGTATCATCGCTTACTTTAGAGTAATGAACGGCTCCGTCAGTCAGGGGGACAAGGTCAAGTTTTTCAATACGGGAAAGATTTATGATGCCGACGAGGTGGGTATCCTGAAAATGAAAATGATCCCCCGCCAGAAAATTTCGACCGGAGATGTGGGATACATCATCTCGGGTATTAAAACCGTTTCCGAAGTAAAAGTAGGGGACACTATAACCCATGTGGGCAAACCTTGCCAGATGGCGATCGCAGGATTTGAAGAAGTCAAGCCTATGGTTTTTGCCGGGATGTATCCGGTCGATACCGATGGTTATGAGGACTTGCGTTCCGCACTGGAAAAATTGCAGCTCAACGATGCTTCGCTTACATACGAGCCAGAATCATCTCTTGCACTGGGATTCGGGTTCCGTTGCGGATTTCTGGGATTGCTGCATATGGAGATTGTGCAAGAAAGGTTGTTCCGTGAGTTTGACTGTGATGTGATCACGACCGTACCTAACGTATCTTATAAAGTGCATACCACACAGGGTGACATTGTCGATGTACACAATCCTTCGGGGTTACCGGCAATTACGCTGATAGATTATATTGAAGAACCGTACATCAGGGCACAGGTCATTTCAAAAGTGGAATATTTTGGGGCCATCATGAAACTCTGCCTGGACAAACGCGGCGTGTTGAGCAATCAGCATTATCTGACCTCAGACCGAGTAGAACTTACTTTCAAGATGCCTCTTTCCGAGATCGTATTTGATTTTTACGACAAGCTCAAAAGTATTTCCCGCGGTTATGCCTCGTTCGACTATCACATAACAGGTTACGGTAAAGCCGATCTGGTCAAGCTGGATATTTTACTCAACGGGGAGCCGGTTGACGCTCTTTCCAGCCTGATTCATCGTGGACACTCCTATAATTTTGGGCGGAAAATGTGCGAGAAGCTGAAAGAACTCATACCACGCCAGCAATTTGACATAGCCATACAGGCTGCCATTGGAGCCAAGATTATTGCTCGCGAGACGGTAAAGGCCGTACGCAAGGATGTCACGGCCAAATGTTACGGAGGCGACATTACCCGCAAACGCAAACTCCTGGAAAAGCAAAAGAAAGGAAAACGCCGTATGCGCCAGATAGGCAACGTTGAAGTGCCGCAATCGGCATTCATGGCGGTACTGAAACTGGATTAAGCAGACTAATTTTGTATCTACGAGCGGAGAGGCCAGCCAGCCCCTGGAGGAACGCCGTTCCGGAGGAGAGCTGCCACAGACCGCAATGTTCGAGCCTATAAAAAATGAAAGAAGCCGGCTAAAAAGCGATTTTTAACCGGCTTCTTTTCTGTAAGGTGAGAGGTTAAACGGGTTTAACGATATTTTGCAAATTCAATGTCTTTGCCAGCTTTTTCGGCCAATGCAGGAACCTTGTTGATCTCTTGCATCAGTTCATTAACCTTTGAGGCTTGTCCCTTGCGGGCAGCGATTACGGCTTTCATATATTTTGTCTTCATGCAGGTGCATTCGGACAAAGCTTCCTCGGCCTTGTTCAGGTTGCCGTTGAACAATTGAGCCAAAGCGGCATTCATATGCTTTTTGCCGTCCAGCTTGGCAAGAGCTTCTTTGTACCTTCCATTGAGGATATCCAGGGCACCTTCATTGACTTTTGCGGTCGGACATCCGGATTTTGCAAAGAACTTTGCGGCTTTATCAAAGTTGCCTTTGCGCATTTCAATAACACCCAGGTTATTGGCAACGATCGGATTGGAAGCATCGCATTTAGCCAGGGCCGAGGCGGCTTCATTCACCTTGTTGCCATTGAGATATGTAACGGCCAGGTTGTTCCGTCCCCTTGGAGAATTGTATTTTTCGGCAGCTTTCTTGTAAAGAGCGATCTTTGTATCATTATCCTTTGTGAGGGTAGCAGCGTACAGCAAGGCTTCTTCGTTCAGAGCATCCATGTTGCTGGCGGTCAGTTCTTTTAATTCCTCATCAGAATAGTTGGTGAATTCAATGTTGGCGATCAAACGTGCACGGCGCAACTCGGGCAATACTTTTTCCTCCAGGATTTTGTAAACGGCAGACATGTTGCGGATCTCACGTTCGCGGATTACGGGATCTGAGTACATGGACAAAACACGCAGGATGAGTTCCTTGTCGCCCAGGTCGGTTTTGCTTACCAGCTCCTGGAATCCGTCCCAGTCTTCCCCTTTGGTTTTCAAATTCAGCGGACCTTCTGTCTGTATTTTACGGGTAAGGGTTTGGAATGCTTTTTCGGCACTCTTCATACGGTTCTCTGACAATTTTTCGTTGAAATCGACGGGACCTTCAGGGGAAGCATAGGCAACAATGTCAGTTCCCGTGATGGTTCTTCTTTCGTCAGCGGGCAGATTTTTCAGGAAGTTTTGAAAGTCCTTGATCTCCTGTTTTGTCAGCTCGCGGGAGCGGACCTGTGCAGAATTCTTGGCATACATAATATTTGTTTCTTCTGCTTCCTTGATGATTTTTTGATAATTGTCAGACATCAGGGCTGTTTCTCCGTGTAGTTCCACCCATTTGTAGGTAATGTTGGCTCCGTCGGCAATCTTGTAGGCTACCGGTAATTTCCACACATTATCCTTATAAAGGACGGCACCCCTGAGTTCCAGGTGGGACTTTGCCATGCCCTCCACATAATCAAACTGGATCTTGTGCTGGATATCATCTCCTGCAACAGGTATTACATTGTAATTGTCCAGGACTTTTTCTCCCTGAAGCCTTAGCGCAGGAGCAGCCACTTCACCGCCTTCATAAACCAATACGGGGGTGATTTCCAGCATTGCTTTGGGATGGAAGTAACCTTCGGGGAATTTGAGCGTGTAACTTACATCAATTTTATCGGCTACGACCTCAAGGATCTCGGGATTACATGATTTTTCTACGTCATCGGCATACTTGACCATGTCCTTGGGGTTGTTACAAGCCATAAGCATAATACCAAAAACGGCAATGCCCAGATAGCGCAATAAAGATTTTTTCATAACAAGTAGTTTAATATTACGTATTTCAGGTGTTAAGCAATCATTAAGACACGTTGGTTTAGCTTACAAATATAGTACAAAATTTGTATCTTTGCAAAGATGGATGTTACAGCAATTAAACAGAAGTTTGAAATAATTGGGAACAGTCCCATGTTGGACCGTGCTCTTGACATAGCGGCCCAGGTAGCCGCAACGGATCTGTCGGTCCTTGTTACCGGAGAGACAGGTGTGGGAAAGGAATTCATTCCCAAAATCATACACTCCAACAGTGTACGTAAACACGGGAACTATTTTGCCGTGAATTGTGGTGCTATCCCCGAAGGAACCATAGATTCGGAACTTTTCGGACACCGTAAGGGATCTTTTACCGGGGCGCATGAAGATCGCATGGGATACTTCGAAGTGGCCGACGGGGGAACACTTTTTCTGGACGAAGTGGCCGAACTGCCGCTTTCCACTCAGGTACGTTTGTTGCGTGCCCTGGAAACGGGAGAATTCATAAGGGTAGGATCTTCCGAAGTTCAGAAGACCGATGTGCGCGTGATAGCTGCTACGAACGTGAACCTGTCCCATGCCATCAAGACGGGTAAATTCAGAGAGGATCTTTATTACCGCCTCAACACCGTTCCCATCACGGTTCCCGCACTGCGGGAACGTTCAGGGGACATTCACTTACTGTTTCGCAAGTTTGCAGCCGATTTTGCAGAAAAATACAAAATGCCGGTCATCCGCCTCACCGACGACGCCAGGAACCTGCTGGAGCATTACCGCTGGCCGGGGAATGTGCGTCAGCTGAAGAACGTAGCCGAACAACTGAGTGTACTGGAACAGACACGTCAGGTAACGGCCGAGACTTTACAGCGGTACCTTCCCCCTGACAGCCCGTTGCACCTTCCGGTAGTTTATGGTGCAGAGAAAAGCGGTGGAGACGATATCCTTTCCGAAAGGGACATTTTGTACAAAATTCTTTTCCAGTTACGGTCCGAGATGGATGATATGAAGAAAAAACTGGAAAGCCTGGAACAACACAGGCCGTTACCCGTACCGGGACAGGGGACCATGCTCACACATTCGGCAGGGAATCACACAGGAGAAGAAGAAGTCACCGAAGGCGAGATCCTGCCTCTGGAAGTCGTGGAGGAAAGCCCCGACCTCTCCCTGGATTCATTAGAAAAAGAATTGATAATAAAAGTATTGCAAAAAAACAAGGGACACCGGAAATCTACTGCCAAAGAACTGGGCATTGCCGAAAGGACCCTGTACCGCAAGATCAAGGAATACGGTATAGAATAAATGAGAAAGATCAAATTTTTCACAGGAAGGATTATCGCGCTGCTGCTGCCGCTGCTGCTCACCCAATGCTGGTGGTATTCCTTTTCAGGGACCTCCATACATCCCAATGCACAAACCATCAGCGTATCCTATATTGAGAACAGGGCAGAACGCATCAACCCATCCCTGAGCAATGTACTAACCGAGTCCCTGATGGATAAATACACTAAACTCACGCGCCTTTCTGTTATATCAGAAGAAGGAGATTATGCGGTATCGGGCGAGATCACCGGTTATGCAATTGCTCCCATGGCCGTCACCTCAGACGAGGTTGCTTCGATGACACGACTGACCGTTACCGTCAGGATCGTATTTCAGAATAAACTTGACCCGTCCGAAAATTTTGACAAGAGCTTCTCCTCTTACGAGGACTTTGATTCCGCCATATCTTTTGACGCGGCGGAAGGTGATTTGGTGGACACCATTGTAGAAAAGATCGTGGAGGATATATTTAACGCCACAGTAGCCAACTGGTAAAAAAATGCAGATGGATATACCGTCATTTTATAAAAAATACCTGAACGCATCTCCGCAGGAACTTGCACCGTACGGTTATATCCTGCAGGACATGCTCCGCCGTTATCCCTGGTTTTCACTCGGTCGCCTGCTGCTTTTCAAATCCCTGTGCGGACTGGGAGGCGAAGCCAGCCTCTCGGAATCTGAAAAGACAGCGGCATACGTTTATTCACGCAGCAAACCCTTTTTTATATTACAGGAAAGCCTAAAAGCTCAGGAAAAACAATCAGAGGAAGATTTTTTCACCCTGGACCTGACCCAGGAAATTGAAAAAGAAGAAACCCCTCCGCCATCATGTACGAAAACAGCTGAATTTGTGTTGGAATCTCCGGCGGAAAGAACGTTTTATCCGGGGGCCGATTATTTTGGGAAAGCAGACATGTCTGCTTTAGAGCTGGATGTTACCGTACCCATTGACCGGTTTATCAGTGAAAATCCCCGATTTACACAGGTGCTAAGACGCACAGGCGAAAATGTAGACACACAGAATCAGGATATGCCTCCTGTACTGGGAGTCGATGATTTTGTAACGGAAACACTTGCAAGGATATATGCCCAACAGGGTTATCACAAACTGGCCATTGCCTGTTACGGCAAACTTATTTTGCTATATCCGGAAAAAAGCGCTTACTTTGCGTCCCTTGTTCAAGAAATCAAGCAAAAAACAAATTCATAAACATGTATACAGTAACCGCCATTCTCATTGTTATTGCAAGCATACTGCTGACACTAGTCGTTTTGGTACAGAATTCCAAAGGAGGAGGGTTGGCAGCCAATTTTGCAACGGGTAACACAACTTTTGGCGTACGTCAGACGGCCGATTTTCTGGAAAAAGCCACTTGGACCCTGGCCATAGCCATTTTGGTACTATGCCTGTTGGGAACGACATTCATTTCCACCGGCAGGAATAAGAAAAACTCCAACCTGGAACAGCGTCTGGAACAAACACAGCAACCCGCCGGGCTGCCGCAATTCCCTTCCGGGACAGAAGATACCAAACCGCTGCCTCCCACAGAATAATCAGTTATGTATTCACCTTTTCAAAAACACCTTCAGAAAGATCTCAAAGAGATCCGCGAAGCCGGATTATATAAAGAAGAAAGGATCATTACTTCGCCTCAGAGTTCATCCATTACCGTTAAAAACAAACAGGTCCTTAATTTTTGTGCCAACAACTACCTGGGCTTATCCAATCATCCCCAACTGGTCAAAGCCGCCGAGGAAGCACTCCGGCAACGCGGATACGGCATGTCGAGCGTGCGGTTTATCTGTGGTACCCAGGACTTGCATAAAGAACTGGAAAACACTATTTCAAAGTTTTTCGGAACAGAAGACACCATCTTGTACGCATCGTGCTTTGATGCAAACGGAGGAATATTCGAACCTTTGCTGAACCGGGAAGATGCCATCATTTCCGATGCCTTGAACCATGCTTCGATCATAGACGGAGTACGTTTGTGCAAAGCGCAACGCTACCGTTATGCTAACGCAGATATGGCAGACCTGGAAAAATGCCTGCAGCAGGCACAGCAACAGCGTTTCCGCCTGATCGTTACCGACGGCGTCTTTTCCATGGACGGAAATGTGGCGCCTCTTGACAAAATCTATGCACTGGCTCGGCAATATGATGCCATGGTCATGGTAGATGAATCACATTCGGCGGGAGTTGTGGGGAACACCGGACGGGGTACTACAGAGTTGTACGGCCTGAAAGGCCAGGTAGAGATCCTTACCGGAACGCTCGGAAAAGCTTTTGGAGGGGCCATCGGAGGGTTCACCACAGGTAAAAAAGAAGTCGTAGAGTTACTGCGCCAGCGTTCACGTCCGTACCTGTTTTCCAATTCTATACCTCCTATGGTGGCCGCTGCCGGCATAGCTGCTTTCAATCTGCTGGACAGGGATAATCTGCTGCAAGACAAATTGCACGGGAACACATCTTATTTTGTTCAGAAAATGCAGGAAGCCGGGTTTGACATCAAACCCACGCAAAGTGCCATCTGCGCTGTGATGCTCTATGATGCCCGTCTTGCCCAGGAATTTGCCGCCTCACTGCAGGAAGAAGGGATTTATGTCACCGGTTTTTCCTATCCAGTGGTGCCAAAAGGCGAGGCCCGCATCCGCGTTCAAATATCTGCGGCACACGAGCTCCGGCAACTTGACGACTGTATTCAGGCCTTCTGCAAGGTCGGAAAGGAACTGAAGGTCATTCAGAACGGATAATGTTCACTTTTCTGGAACGTGAGACCCCAAATTCGTGATACACAGGTTTGCGGACAATGATCACCTGATCCCCGGGCACATAAAGCCGGAGTGACCCGGTGTTGCCTTCCCACGGATTTTCCTGACAGGCCTCGAACGCGTGAATAGAGAGAACATTCCCCTTGATATCCAAAACAGGTTTAAGCGACTCTGCCGCCATCTCGGCACTGCGCTCCGACCTGCCGAATGAACGGGATCTGACCAGTACCGAAGGTGTTTCACTTTCCGCCTGACGGACAATGGTCAGAGGAGGGAAAGCTACCAGGCTCACTTTATTGCGATCTCCTGCTATCCACCCCAGTTTGTAGTATGAGTTGTCAGCTTGGAGCCAGTAACGTTCAAACATAAAATCATCCTGTGATTCCATCTCTATATAGAGGGTATCCGAGGTTAGTTCCAACGGAATGCTTTCTTCAAAAAGGGCATGACGGCGGAAATTCCCGGCCCCCTGTGATCCTATTATGATCAGTCCGATGAGAGAAGCCAGCCATACAAAGAACAAGGTGGCCCCTATCCACCGATGACCTTTTATGTTGAACACCAGAATTGATCCCAGATGAATGAAGCCCAACACGGGTATGATCAGAATCAGCAGGGTAAATATCTTAAACCAAATCATATTCGCAGGGAAGGCAAAAACATCCAGCAGTGCCGTGGGAAAAAAATTGAGTGCGAACCCGGTAGCAAAAAATGCCACCACGATGGCTATCAATACCGCCGAACTTGAGATCAGGAAAAACAATCCCACCAAAACGGCAAAAACGCGACCCAGGACACCCAAAAACTTGTTCCTTTCAACAGAAGTAGGCCTTGATTCGGAGCTGTAGCGTGGTGTTGCCACAGGTCTGCGTGTACGCTGCACGCCGCGTGCCGAGAGGGGTTCTCCCCTCATGGCATATTTTTCTTCTACCGTATGGGCGGCGGGAATTATGATCCACATGATCAGATAAAGCAATACAAAGAACCAGGGGAAATTAAAACCCAGATTTCCCCAGTACTTTATATGGGTCGTTACATGAATGACAGAAGGAATGAAAAGAAAGGCCAGATAAAGCACACGGATAATGATCACATCTATATTAAAATAGGCCGCCAGACCGGAACATACGCCTCCTACAACCTTATGGTCAATGTCGCGGTAAAGTTTTTTGGGTGGGTTCGGGCTGTTTTGGTACGCTTCCGGACCGGCCCCTTCATCCTCTTCTTCAATGACCTCGGGAGGTCCCATGATCTCCAGAACGTTGTCAATATCGGCTTTGGACACAACGCGAACACCCATATCGGTACGTTCGGCCAACAATTCGGCAATACGCTCTTCAATACCGTCTACAATTTCAAAACCTCCCTCCCTGCCGGAATAATACCGGCGCAGGTGATCCAGATATACTTTCAGGACGCTGTAGGCATCTTCAGCCAGCGTAAAGGGCATTTTGTTTATGCTTACTTTTATTACTTTTTTCATTTTCTCAGAATATCAAGTGTTTCAACAATTTCGGTCCACGCCTTGTCCATTTCGTGCAAGAGATCACGTCCTTTGTCGGTCAGCGTGTAGTATTTTCTGGGAGGTCCCTGAGTGGACTCTTCCCACCGGTATGTCAGGAGTCCCTGGTTTTTCTGGCGGGTCAGCAATGGATACAAAGTTCCTTCCACAACAATGATCCGGGCATCTTTCAACTTACCTATAAGTTCAGATGCATAAGCATCGTTTTTGTCAAGTACGCACAGAATGCAGTATTCCAGCACTCCCCTTCGCATCTGTGACTTGATGTTCTCAATATTTTTTTTATTCATAGCAGCGATCTTTAAATTCGTATTCATCTTGTTCAGTGTCTTCCACTGAACCGGCGCAGATTTTCTGCTGTAACGGGCAATCCCCTCATTTCAAGTTTTTCGGATGCCGTACGGGCCATAGGTACAGCTATCCATAAAATGATATAGATCCAGAGACTTGCAGTCCCCATGAAAAAGGTCACAACCGCTAGAACCCGGATAAGAACCGGATCACAGTTTATATATGCCGCAAGACCGCTACAAACACCCCCTATCATGGTGTTGTCGGGGTCACGGAAAAGTCTTTTACGGGGTCTTTCACCAAGCCCGTCATAACGTTCATAACCAGAATATCCGTTGCGGCGTTTTGATTTGCGTGTCGTTTCCTCCAAATCAGGGTCATCCTCCGAATCGTTGGGATAACCCAGTTGCCGGATGACACGTTCGACAACCTCCAGGGTGACCACTTCGCTTTTGCTGTTGGTATACTCATAAAAGAGTTCGGCGATTCGTTGCTCAACGTCTTCCATGACTTCGCCGGCGTCACGACTGTCCATTTTATTACGGAAACGCTCCAGATAGAGATCGAGTCTTTGATAGGCATCTTCCTCAATGACAAAGCTGCTTCTGCCAATTCCAATATTCATTACTTTTTTCATAATTTTATCCAGTATCGGTTTTTATCAGAATTTTACGATGCAAAGATATATAAAATATTTGATACCTTGCACCGCAAGGTACTAAAAATTTTTAAAAAACTTCAAAGAAGTTCAGATATCGCTATCTTTGTAACCGATGGAGAGCATTAAGGAGATTTTCAAAATAGGTAACGGACCCTCGAGTTCACATACGATGGCACCCAGAAAGGCGGCCCTGGATTTTGCCACCCGGAATCCTTTGGCCGCAGGTTTTTCTGTCACCCTTTACGGAAGCCTTGCCGCTACGGGTAAAGGACATTTCACAGACAAAGCCCTCCAGGATGCCTTTAATCCAAGGCCCGTGGACATTGTCTGGGACCGCACTACAATACTTAAGCAACATCCCAACGGGATAGAGTTCCGGGCCCTCGATGGTGAAGGAAAAATCCTGGACAATTGGCTGACCTTTAGCATAGGCGGCGGAGATCTCTCCGATACAGGAAAAAGGACTTCGCGTAAGATCATCTATCCGTTGAACAAAATGGCCGACATCCTGAAATATTGCCAGGAAAAAGGATTGCATTTTTGGGAGTACGTGGCCATGTTTGAAGACCAGGATATCCTGGACTACCTGGAAAGTGTCTGGCAGACCATGAAGGCGGCCATACAACGGGGGCTCGAGAATGAAGGCGTGCTTCCGGGTCCGCTCCATTTGGCGCGCAGGGCTGCCTCCTATTATATAAAAGCGCAGGGATACAAAGGGTCCATGCAACGAAGAGCAATGGCTTTTTCGTATGCACTTGCGGTGGCAGAAGAAAATGCCTCGGGATCGGTCATTGTAACGGCACCCACATGTGGCAGTAGCGGTGTGATCCCTTCGGTACTGTATCTGAATCAAACTTCTTACAATTTTTCAAAAAAAAGGATCCTGCGAGCACTGGCGACAGCCGGTCTGATAGGGACATTGATTAAAAGCAATGCTTCCATTTCGGGAGCTGAGGTAGGGTGCCAGGGGGAGATAGGCTCGGCTTGTTCCATGTCTGCCGCTGCAGCCGTGCAGCTTTTCGGTGGTAGCATTGCCCAGGCAGAATATGCCGCCAGCATAGGGATGGAACATTTTTTGGGACTCACGTGCGATCCGGTCTGCGGACTGGTTCAGATTCCCTGTATTGAAAGGAACGCTTTTGGTGCCACCAGGGCCATTGATGCCAATATGTACGCATTGCTTTCGGATGGAACACACCGTATTAGTTTTGATACGGTTATTGAAACCATGAAACGGACCGGTCACGATTTACCCTCCCTTTACAAAGAAACAGCGGAAGGAGGACTGGCCATTGTGTCGAATAAATGAATTTTTTGTAAATTTACACAACACAACGTTAGTAATTAATTATTAAAACACTATGAGTCAAATAGTAACAGACGACAACTTTAACACGGTTGTATTAAAATCCACGATTCCGGTACTGGTTGATTTCTGGGCTGCCTGGTGCGGTCCCTGCCGTCAGATTGCACCCATCGTGGATGAAGTATCCCGTGAAATGGAAGGCAGGGTCCTGGTATGTAAATGTGATGTAGATGTGGCAACTGAAGTTCCTGCCAAATATATGATCCGCAGTATCCCCACATTACTTTTTTTTAAAAACGGGGAATTAGTCCACAAGATTGTTGGTGCCACTAATAAGCAGACTATAGAAGAAAAATTGAAATCATTAATAACTGAATAAGATGAAAAAATACCTGATCGCACTAATACTTATGTTTTGCATAAGTTCAGCAGCCCTGGCCCAGGGAAATTTCGTGGTTAAGGCGGGCTTGAATTTCAATAAACTTCAGGATATAAAGATCGATAATCCGGAACAATCCTGGAATTCCCAGACCGGTTTTCATGCCGGTATAGGAGGTCAGTACAGAATACCCCTGGTAGGATTGTCTTTCCAGCCCGAGATTCTTTACAGCCGGGTTCGTACTGATATGATGGAAAGGGTAAGCGAGAAATCCTACAATTTCCGTTTGGATTACCTGGAAGTTCCTTTGAACATTCAGTGGGGCATCAATATTCTCTTTCTGAGGCCTTATGTCTTCGCCGCTCCCTATGTAAGATATGCTTTGGCCAAAGGGAATGCTCTTGAAGAAGTACCCTGGGAAGACCTGAACCGATTTGACTATGGGTTGAGCCTGGGTGCAGGACTGGAGATCTGGAAATTGCAAATATCGGGCAAATACAGCTGGAGTTTTGGACAACTGGCACACGGGAAATCGCTTCACATAGACTCGAAGGACTGGAAGCTGGAAGATGCCAATATGAGGGGGTTTGAACTTTCAGTAGCATTTCTCTTCTGAAAAACAATGTATGATACGGGCCGGATCAGGCAGTCTCTGGACTCCGACTGGAAGGCATTCGAGGAGATACTGAAGACAGCCCTGGATTCTCCTTATGTCCTGCTATCGGCTTTAGATGCCTACGTCCTGGATAAACCAGGGAAACAGCTAAGGCCGGCTCTTGCTTTATGTACTGCCAGAATATGCGGGACCCCCGGCCCGCTAAGCCATGCTGTGGCAGCTGTGGCAGAAATGATACACACGGCATCGCTGCTTCACGATGATGTGGCCGATAACGCCGAAATGCGAAGGGGTATTTTGAGCGTACACAAGAGGTTTGGGGCAAGGGAATCCATCATTTTGGGCGATTACTGGTTTGCACGTGCCTTCCAGATCCTCCTGCAATACGAAGGGATGCACCTTCTTCCGCTTTACGCCGATGCCATCGAGGCGTTGAGTGAAGGGGAGATGCTTCAGATGGAAAAATCCCATACGCTGGATCTGACCCTTGACGAGTATTATACCATCTGTGAAAACAAAACAGTTTCACTATTCCAGACGTCTATGATCTCGGGGGCACTATCTGTTCCCCAAAAGGAAACGTCATCTGTATACCGGCCTGTTTTTGAAAAAGCAGCGTACCACATGGGGATGGCCTTCCAGATACATGACGATATGATGGATTATCAGCCAGTTGTAAATTCAGGAAAACCGGCTTACCAGGATATCACAGAATCCAAGATCACACTGCCGCTGCTAGGGGCGCTGGCCCATGCCGGAGATGGGCATTTCCGGTACAGGATAGTGGATTGGATACGGAATTTGGAAAAAGGGGACAATACGGCCTTGGAGCGGATCTTGGGTTTTATAGATCAATACGACGGTATGGGATATGCCAGCAGGGTGCTGCAACATCATATGTTGCAGGCACAGGACCAGCTTAGGGGCTTACCCGATTCTCAGTGGAAAGATTACCTGTTGAAAATTTCAGGTAAGTAATGGGCTTTCCTTCTTCAAGAAACAGACGCTCATAAAAAGTTCTTACTGCAACAGCAGGGTCCCGGTCCGGTCTCCTGCTGTTATATATATCTGTATCTGCATCCAGTAATTGCAGACCCTGCCATTTTTCAACTACCTGGCGGGTATAATCGTATAAAGGCCTGTTGTCTGTTTTCAGGTGAATAACGGCTCCGGGCGTAAGAAACTTCAAGTAACAGTTCAAAAAACGCGGCGAAGTGAGCCGCCTGTTCTCTTTCCTGGGCTGGGGATCAGGGAAGGTAATCCAAATCTCTGATATTTCTCCGGGGGCAAAGAAACTGTCTATAAACTCGATCCGTGTACGAATAAAGGCCGCGTTCTCAATTTTTTCTTCCAACGCCGTTTTGGCTCCACGCCATAACCGAGCCCCTTTGATATCTATACCTATATAGTTATGTTGCTTATCGCCCCTGGCAAGAGCCAGGGTATATTCACCCTTGCCGCAGCCCAATTCCAGGATAACCAGATTGTCATTGCCAAACACTTCTTTGGCCCACCTGCCTTTCAGGGGATGATCTTTTCCGTAAACTTCCTCGAAAGAGGATTCGTACAGATTGGGGAAGCCTTTATTTTCCTTAAAACGGCGTAATTTATCTTTGCCCATTCCTTTGTTTTTTTATCAGCAATCCTATGGTGGCGACCCCGTTTAAGGTCTTTTGGGGCATATTGTGCGATACACACCAGCTGGAAGACGACCCGTAAGCTAAGAATCCCGTTGTATCCACCGGGAATCTGTAATCCAGAAAAAATCCGGAACGAATAGCCCTGTCCCGGTCCAGGGTAACCCAAAGCGTATCCCGGTAGCCCGGACGGGCAACAATGACAGAAAGGTACGAATAACTGTATTGGGCAGTGATCCGAACATCCAGGTAGGAATTGTATGTAGCTGTGGTGTCAGGGATCGGGAGTTTCAGTTCCAGCATATTGTATTTATCCCAGACTCCATCGGGGAGGTTCAGCTGTATCTGGCTTGCAGCGGGGGAGGAGCAGGATATGATCAACGATATCGACCCGTATAGGAGGGCGGTAATGAACTTATGATTTCTTAGGTCCATTTTTTTTGCGATTGCTTTTCCGCCGTTTGTTTTTTGGTTTTTTATCAAATCGCGTGATGCTTTCTTCCCCGGCGGCAGATTTGAAGCCATTCTGCTCTTCGTTGTTCTTTGGCTTGTCCAGCAGGGAAGGAACTTTTTGACCCTGACGGTTGGTTTCTATCATTTCCTTCACCCTGACTGCAGAAACAGGCTGCATATTGGCCATACTGTGCTGGTCGTAGCTGAACCACATGGTCCCTTTCAGCACGTCTGTTTTTACCAGGTAAACAGGTCCGTCTTCTGTTTCTATGGGTTGCGTTATTGTTGGGATGTTTTTCTGGGCAGCCATGTATACGGGTGTTTCGTAATCGATGCAACATTTAAGTTTGGAGCACTGTCCGGCCAGTTTTTGCGGGTTCAGGGAGAGGTCCTGGATCCTGGCTGCCTGTGTGGTCACCGAATTGAAATCGGCCATCCATCGGCTGCAGCAGAGTTCCTGGCCACAGACGCCAAGACCTCCAATAAGTCCGGCTTCCTGCCTGGCTCCAAATTGTCGCATCTCTATACGGATACAGAATTCGGCGGCAAAAAGCTTGATCAGCTTTCTGAAATCAACTCTTTCATCGGCAATATAATAAAAGATCGCCTTGGTGCCGTCTCCCTGGAATTCCACATCACCTATTTTCATTTGCAAACCTTCACTGGCAGCTATCTGCCGGGCGCGGATCATTACGTGATGTTCCCGGGCAATGGCTTCCTGCCATTTTTCGAGGTCAAGCAACTTGGCTTTTCTGTATATTTTCTTAAACTCATAATTTTCCGGGTTCAGCCTGCGGCGTTTCATTTGCCTGAGAACAAGCGGTCCTGCCAGGTTTATAAACCCTATATCATGTCCTGTTGCCGCCTCGACGGCAACGATGTCACCCACTTTAAGGGGAGTGCCGGAATCATTCCGGTAAAATCCTTTATGCGTGTTCTTGAAACGGACTTCAAAAATGTCGTCATACTGCCTTTCCCCCATCCCTTCCATCCAGTCGTACGTTGCCAGTTTGCAGCAACTGTAATCCATGGTGCATTTAAGGTCCCCCATCTGGGTCCTTTCTGCCAGGCAGCCCCGTGAACAATCGTGTTGTATGTTTTTTTCTTCCATTGATCTTCAGACTATCTTTGCAAAGATAGGAAAAAGTCAAAAGCCAGAGAACAGAACAACGCTTTGGCGTTGACATTGCGCTCCAGCCGGGCAGAAGCCGTGTTTAAATGTTCATATATCTTTTGAAAAAAAGGCTCAGACATCCTGACCGCATACCGTCTGGCGCTTGTTTCTGCCGCCTGATCCAGGAAAGCCAACCGGGGCAGACCCAAAAAAATCATATAATATTGCCGCAAGATCCTTTGCGCGGCAACGATGAACGCTTTTTGCGATTCCCTTCCCTGCGAGGCCATATCCTCGGCCCATTCCAGAACACCGGAGGGTTTGCCGGCCAGACAAAAGTCCAACAGATTCTCCAGGCTCTCGTATGCTTCACGGCCCAGGGGCCTTTGTTCTTTTGGAGGTACTTGTATGGGCATACAGCGGCTCCTGATAGTGGGCAGCAGCTGGTCGGGACGGTGGCTTACCAGCAAAAAATATGTTCCGGGAGCCGGTTCTTCCAGGATCTTGAGCAATTTGTTGGCAGCAGAAGGATGCATGCGTTCGGGCAGCCAAATGATCATAACCCGGGCACCGCCTTCAAATGAGCGGAACTGTAATTTCCTTATAATATTGCCCGCCTCGGCGGCTCCGATTACTCCCTGCTTGTTCTCTATCTCCAGTTTTTTATACCATTCCTGTTCAGTTATGTCCGGGTTTTCCAGGTAAGCTGCTCGCCACAAGTCCAGAAAATCATCGGTAACAGGCAAACGCACAGAAGATTGGCTGCCAGAGCGGTTTACGGGAACCACAAAGTGCAGGTCGGGATGTGTAATTTGTGCCGTTTTCCGGCACGAAGTGCATATGCCGCATGCAGTACCTCCGTCCTTTTTTCCTGAACAGAGGATGTATTTAGCCAGAGAGAGGGCCTGCGGTAAAGCACCTGAGCCCTCTTCTCCACTAAATAATATGGCATGAGACAATTTGTCTATTCGCACTTTAATTCGGTTTTGATCTTATATTCGGCAATGGATTTGAAATTAGGATCGTTCAAAATCCTGTTGTAATAGGCACAGGCGCTGGCTTTGTCTCCCAACCCTTCGTAAACAACGGCAAGACGGTAATATGTGGTATTGATGTCTTTGGCATCAGGATCTGCCTTCATCACTTTTTCCCAGGCGGTCAGGGCTTCCTGAAAGCGTTTTAGCTCCATGGCGGCCAAGCCCAACAGTTTGTTGGATTGTACGTTGTCTGCAAATTCAACAGCTTTTCCGGCCGCCTGGTACACTTGTTCCCAATCTTTGTTTTTTTGGGCGCCGACTGCTTTTTTCAGATAGATAAATCCCATCAGGCGGCGGGCATTGTCTTCCTGCCCCAATTCTGCGGCTTTTTCCAGCGCAGCGACGGCTTCATCTTCCAGACCGCTGTTGGCAGATGCCTGTCCCAGGCGCAGGTATGCAATACCGTTGGCAGGATCCAGCTCCAGTACTTTCCTGTAGTTTTCTATGGCAAGGGCAAATTCTTTTTTTCCAAATGCCTCATTGGCAATGATGTAATATACCTTTGACTTAAGGTCATTAACCTCTGCCTGAATACCTGTCTGGTCACCATAGGCAGCTGCGGTTTTGGCAGCTTTGTCAAGAATGGGCAGTGATGCCGGACCTTCTCCGCCGGCTGCCAGTTCTTTTGCATGGCGCAGATATAGCTGGGGGATCAGGTTTTTGCAATCCGTAACAACAGATGCACCTTCTTCGCCCAAAGTAGTTCCCAGTTCCATGGCGCGGTTTAGATGTTCAATGGCGGTAATATAATTGCCTTCTTGTGCAGCTGTGGCTCCCAGGTTGTATGCCTCGATGGCTGCATTTAAATCTTGTGCCTGTGTAAAACCGGTACAGGCGGCAACAAGTGCTGCAGTGGCAATAAAGTGCTTAAATTTTTTCATCGTTTGTATATTAATGTTGAGTTAGAATATGCTACTTCTCAAGCAGACAAAGATAAAGCTTTTTTTATACCTTTGCAATTACTGATCACATAAATTGTGCCGTATGAAATTGCGTGGTTTGTCGTTAATTATTATGTTATTTGTTGTGGTAACGGCTATAGGTTCTGCTCCGGCTGCTTCTGCTGTTCCTCCGGATAGCCGGTTCCGTACCGGTCAGCTTCCCAACGGGCTTACATACTATATTTATATAAACGAGCTACCCAAAGGACAGATGCATTTTGCCATTGTCCAGAAACCCGACAGGACACCGTTTTTCCGCCGGGTACTTACTTCTCCTTCCGGTGCCGGGGACGGCGTTGCCCTTTTGGTCAGAGCCCTGAGGGAACAGCACGTAACGTCTCCCGGTAAATACAGGCCGCATTTGCAGGGAGTCATTCTGGTGGGACCCTTCCAGGCAGACTCCGTTGAGTTGCTTGTCCGCCGGGAATTATCGGCCCTGCCTGCTTCGGTAGATATTATGCAGGCGCAGGAAGTTCCGCAGGGCCTAGATTCGGCGCTGGCAGCCCGTGCTTTCACGGCAAAACCGATGCCCCTTGTCTTGCAGGACGGATATCCCCGCATAGAAATATCCTTTCCCCTGCCCGTACTTCCCAGAGAAATGCGTGACGGAAGTGAGTACTATGTTATGGATTTCATGCGCCACGTTATGGAGTATGCGGCGGACCTGGACCTGGAATATCCCTCCTGTGCCTATACAGATAATAACATGGTTTGGGCCTCGCGGGGACATCCCGACAGCCTGACAGCTTCTTTCTGCAATCTTGCCGGCCAATGCGCCAGTCTGGCCCGTAATGGTGTTTCCCAGGAAACATACCAGCTGGCCCGCAGGGATTATCTTCTGAGGGAACGCTGGCGTTATGAGAGCAGGAACGTACAGACCAACGACCATTATTTGCAAGAATGTATCCGGCATTTTTTTGACGGAATTCCGGTCCCATCTGCCACATGGCGCTACCGCTTTGTTAACGAGATGGTAAACTATGTCACTACAGATCATGTAAACCGTTATGTTAGAGGCGTTCTGCTTTCTTCTCCTCCTGGCTTTACGCTTTACCGGGCAGTCTCTGCGGCGGACAGCCTGATAGAGCCTGTACGGTTCATTCCTGAGGAGCTGCTGGAAGAAAGGGCTCGCCTGGCAAGGGAGCTCTCCGGCTTGCTGTTCCCCTTTGAAGACACCCGCCTGCTTGAATTGGCGGCAAGGATCCTGGACATTGATCTGAGGCTGCAGCTCGACAGCCTGGAACGCACCCAGGTAATTCCTGAGGTAAATATTGACAGCCTCGGGCGTCTTTTCCGCCAAGTTTGGGTAGAACCTATCCCAGGTACGGAAAACAAGCGTGACACATTCCCGGCCGATACGTCCACAAGGGGCAGGGTGGTGCGGCAGATGAACACGGCGCATGACGGCGTTTCGGTCTGGCAATTGTCCGGCGGTTCACTGCTTTACATCAGGCCCGATACGCTTTCCAGGGGAAAAATCCATTTTGCCGCAGTGGAAAGGGAGCCCCGGGTTTTCATGCCTTTTGTACCCCAGGAAGAGTTCCGGAAAGGCAGGGGCCCGCTGTTGTGGAAACAAACAACCCAGGGGCTTCTGTTAAAACATGCCACAACGCCCGATTCCCTGCGCACCTTCCTGCGGGAGGCCTCGTCCCAGATCAACAGGTTACTGCTCTATCCTGCCCAGATGCAGGATATGTGGAAGGAAAGGGAAAAAAACATACAATCATCCCGGGATCTGTCCCGGACTATTTTACTGGATACCCTGCGCACCATGCTTTTTGAAAGGCGTTCTCCCGGAAAGCCGTCAACACCCAGGGGATTTGACTTCGTATGCACAGGGGATATTTGTCCCGATACCCTGGTGATATTGGCCGAGGAATTCCTTGCAGGCATAAACAATCGTAAATTACGTACTGCCGAACCTGTGCCCCCACGCGAGGGCATCCGCAAGGGGTTGCATGAACATACGATAGCTTTTCCCAATCCGGCCATGGAAAGCAAAGCCGCCCGCGTTTATTCCGGTCCCTGCCCATATACACTGGAACAGTACGTTTTGCTGCGAATGCTGGAAAGGCTTATTTTTCAGGCTGCTGACCGCTCTGTTTACGTACAATCCTCGCTGGAATATTATCCCAGGGGCCATTATTTTCTATACATAGGATTTTCTTCACCGGCAACAGATATGGCTTACAATGAACACCGGCTGGAACAGGTTTTGGCCGACCTGGCAGCTTACGGCCCAGCTGTCGATCAGCTGGAACAGTCCCGTCATTCCCTGCTGGTAGAACATCAAACCAGCCTGTCCGACCCGGAATACCATTGCCGGATGCTTATCCTGTACAGCCGCAGTGGCAGGGATTTTGTCACAGGCTTTGATAACATGCTGAAACAGACAGATACAGCCATGATCAGGGATTTCGTGAGGCAGATCATGGAATACGGGAATGCCTCCAGGGTAGTGCTTTCCGGTGCAACAAATAACCCCGAAGATACGTCTTATTCAAAAAATCCGTAACTTGCACCCCTTACGTAAATTTTCCTAAAGAAAAAAATTATGTTACGTATAATAAAACGGATGACCCTTCCTGCCCTCGCATTGTTTTTGTGCGGGTGCATCCGCCCCGGGAACGACGAAGTCCTGGTCACTCCGTACACAAAGATCGATTTTCCAGCTGACGGCCAAGCCCGTGAATTTTCCATATCCTCTAATTTTTTATGGACCATAGAAATATCAGATACCTGGATAACCATTAATCCCATGAAAGGATATGGTGACAAGAACATGATGGTCACGGCCTTGCCCAATACAAGTCTTGATGCCCGCCAATCTTCCTTTTTCATTGTCGGGGAACAGATACGCAGGGAAATTACCGTTACGCAGAAAGGTGAAGTGCCGGAACTGGCACTTGACAATACCCAGAGAACGGTGAAAGCCGCTGGCGATACGGTCTCGGTGGGTGTTACCACCAATGTGGAACTGAACGTTGTTCCCGAACAGGACTGGGTGTCGTATAAGGAAACAAAGACCGTTACCACAAAGAGGTATATTTTCACGGTACAGCAGAATACAAGCCTGGAAGGCAGGTCTTGCCGCATACAGTTTACCCAGAAGAACGGGTCACTCTCCGCTGTCTTCACGATCCTGCAGGACGGAGAAAGCCCCGCCATAGAATTAGAGACAAATACCATAACGGCAGTAGCCCAGGGAGGCCAGTACAAGGTGACGGTACTGTCCAACATTGAATGGGAAGCCGCAACGGAAACATCCTGGATCCACCTTACGGGAACACGCCTGATGCAGCCACAGGATTGCGTCTTCATGGTGGATGCCAATCCACGTGTGGAAACCCGGCAGGGATCCCTGGTCATATCGACTCCCGGACATCCCAACCTGGGGCAATCCGTGGTGACCGTAACCCAGGAAGGGGCCGAACCCCATGCCATACTGGATCCGTCCGTTCTGCAAGACATTCCGGCCGCAGGAGGAACTTACACCATAGCCGTACAGTCCAATTTCAACTGGAAGGAAGATCTTTCAAAAACTGCAGGTTGGATTTCGCAGGTTATACACCTGGATAACGGACTGCGTATAACCATAAACAGGAATGATGATGTAGAGCCCAGGTCGACGATTCTGGATATTGTTCAGGAAAACGGACCCTATGTAAAAACCATCTCCATAACACAGCTTGCCGGAGAAAGAAAATTATATCTACCAGGTCAGGAAAACATACCAAAGGCACAGGCAGCGGGAGGGACCCTCTCCATTCCCGTACTTTCCAATGTGCCGTGGAAGGCTTCGGTTTCCGAAGAGTGGCTTTCGGTTGTGGAGACAAAAGCACTGGAAACAAAGACACTTTCTTTACAGGTACAACCCAATACCCGTACAGAAGCGCGTCAGGCGCAGCTCACGGTGACAACCTTCGATGAGGAACCTCTTGTGGTCACCAGGACCATACGCCAGGAAGGAGCACAGCCATACATTATTTGTGATCCTGACACCCTGGAAGTCCCTGCAACTGGCGCGGCATACAGCATTCCTGTACAGGCCAACGTTTCCTGGGGTGTCCTTTCCCATCCTTCGTGGGTGACCGGACTGGCAGTGGAACCCAGGGGGGAATATGGCGGTAATCTTACCTTTACCGTACAGCCCAATATGCAAACCACAGCGCGATCCTCCAAGATAGAACTGGCCCGCACCGGGGGTACTCTCCGTGTTTCGTTGGTGATCAACCAGGCGCCGGAAGCCGTTTTTGTCAACGCTTCTGTCAATGCACCGGAGATCCTGCATAACGAAGGAGACTCCTTTACCCTTACGGTCGAATCCAATATCGCCACCGAATACATGACAGAAGCCGGATGGCTGGTCAATACAACAAAAATAGTCGAAGGAAGGAAAACAACGTGGAATTTTAACGTACTGCCCGCTACAACCCTCAGCACCCGCAGTACTGTGCTGTACGTGCGGGAAGCAGGTACAGATCAGGTTTACAAGGCCTTCACCCTTACACAGCGCGGTGCCCGCATTGCCCAAAGAGACAGCACAGCTCTGGTCCGGTTCCACAGGAACATGCGCGGGGACAACTGGAGGGATACCCATGTGTGGAACCTGCAACTCCCGGCCGATACCTGGGCCGGAGTGACTTTGGAATCGGCCATCAGAAACGGAGCCCGGTACGTGAAAAAATTGGTATTGTCCAATGGCCGGCTGGAAGGATCTGTAGGGGACGGGCAGGAGAAGGACCCGCTGTCGGTGTTAACGTACCTGGAAGAAATTGACTTGTCGAACAACAGCGGTGTTACAGGCTGGCTTCCCATTTCATGGAAAGATCTGAACAACTTGGAAATCATTAATCTGGAAAATTGCAACCTGACCAACTTCCTGCTGCTGGGATACAACATTCCCGCGCAATATGCCACCGGACTGAAGAACCTGACAACGTTCATTATCCGCAACAACCTGCTCAACGGCATGATTCCCCGGGAAATACTTGATCATCCACATTTTGAAGCGTGGAATTTTAAAGAGAATATGCAGCCTCAGAAAGGGACCAACCAGCTTTCCCTGCCCGGAGAGCCTTCCGAACCTTGAAAACCCAAGGGTTTCCAACAAGTTTTCAACAAAAAAAGTTTTGCGAATTCAAATTATCGTTTAACTTTGCATTAATATATATCATAGCCGAAAAGTAATATTCTGATTAAGATAACTTCTAAAAACTTTTGTTTAACTTAAAATTTTTGATGCATGAAAAAATTTTTGAAATGGAGTGCAGCCTTTTTAGTACTGGGTGTACTCGCCGTAGGCTGTATTAAGAATGAGCCCAGCCCCGGCATTGAAGCCATGCGTAATGCAAAGGCTGCCTTGCTGACCGCACAAGCCAGTCTTGTACAGGCCAAGGTACAGGTAGAAGCTGCCAACGCCGCTTTGATCCAGGCCCAGGCCAGTTATATCAAGGCCCAGGAAGCCGTTGTAGCTGCCCAGGCCAAGAGAATAGAAGCCGAAGCCGCCCTCATTCAGGCACAAGTTGAATGGGAAAAAGCTTTGATAGATTTTCATAAAGAAGCATGGGCTAAAGAAATCGAGAAAATGGAAATTGAACTCGAGATTTATCGCGCAGAAGCCGATGCCGCCATTGCCGCCTACCAGTTGGTAATTGCCCAGATGCAGGCACAGATGGTTCAGGCTATGCAGGCTTATGAAGCTGCCCTGCTTGCTTTTGAACAATGGAAGATCGCAAATGCCGCCACACTGGCTCAGGATCTCCTGAATGCTTTGGACGCCATCCTGTTCCAGATCAAAGGCGTTATCCTGGATCTGGCCGAGGCACAAATAGAACTGAACTATGCCAAAACTGCATACGAATGGTATGTGAACGTTACCTATCCGGAAGACGTTGAACATGCCCTCCTCCACATGCAACGTGACAAGATGAGACTGGAATGTCAGATCGAATACCTGACCGGCGTAGTAGAGGCTTACGAAGCCCTTTATAATGCTTACCACGGAGAATTTGACGAACTGATAGCTGGATTCCAGGACGTGATCACCGCTCTGCGTGCAGAGATCGCAGAAATGGAAATCGATTTTATTAAACTGCAGGAAAAATGGCTGCTGTTTGACCATCAGGCACTCGATAACGCCAACGCTGCGCTGACCAAGAACCGGAAAGTTTCTATTGCTAATGTATTCAGCGACAAAGGTGACGATCCCAACATCCATGTTGTTAACGGAACATATTCCATTACCGCTCCCTGGACAGGAGCCAACAGCATGTTCAATATGATGAAACGCGATATGCGCGTTATCGAAGACACCCGCGCCGAATTTGAAGGTCAGGATTCCGGGGTTATCAAACGTAACCTCGAAGCAAAACAAAAACAGGCCAATGATGCTACTACCAAGTATAAAACCAATTGGAATAATTGGCAGAAATATTATGATGAAGCACGTATTTCCGGCAGCCATGTGGGTTCCCGTTACACTGCATGGGTAAATGCCTGGACCGCATGGGATACTCAGATGGCCAACTACAGGGTACACCTGAACACCTATGACGATATGTATTTTGCAGCCGATAGTCTGATTAGCCTGTTCATGGAATATCTGGATGGCTGGCTGGATGAAGGCACACTGACCGTACCGGGAAGTGCTAACATCTCGGAAGTACTGGGCGGTATTAAATTTAACGCCGGCACTTTGGCTAATTTCATATTTCAAGGTAATGCCGGTGCTGTAATCAACGCACTGAACACCATCATAGGTCTGATAAATGCACCCACCCAGATGGATGCCATCATCACCCAGCTCAAGGGCCTGATGGACGGAACACATCCCGAAGGATATCCCCCGTTCTGGGAACATGCTACCGCATGGACCTACAAACCCACACCTGTGGTATACGGTGATATTATGCGTGCAGTGTATGCCAATTCCAATAAAAAGATCACAGAGCTGACCAAACAGGACTGGTATGTATGGTTGTTCCTGTACTGGCTGTTCGAAGACAGACAAGTTGAAATTGGACTCGAAAACCCCCACGGAGGTACGGTTATAACCATTAACGCAGCCGATTATAAAGATGCGGCAGAACAAGTATTGTTTGATTTCTTTGGCAAATTGGACCGCGCTGCTTATCAAGCATATATGGTAGGCGTTTCTACAAAACCCATTGAAAATGCCATTAAGGCTTACTACAATGCCGTAGAAGGTCTGGGAGCCATGGAAACAGCCATGTTCGATCCTTTTGACAGGGAGTGGAAAGCCAAAAAATACGTTTACGACAGCAAAGGAAAAGTAATTGATATTGTCGACTGGTCCAGAACGCAAGCCTTGGCTGCAGTAACTGAAAAACCGGCAATTAAAGAAATTTATGCAACGCCGTCCAAGTACGATCCTCCTGTATATGATGATGACAAGGATTGGGACGAAACACAACCCAGACCTGTAGATGCTACACAGTTCTTCTTTGTTCTGGAAGGTCCCGACGGAATGGGCCGTACCACCATCAGCCCGTCACTTGATTTTGACATTACTTACCTGAACAAAAAATGTGACCTCTACGTATCATATGCCGCCCTGCTGAATGCCGGCGAATACTGCGGCGAACAGTGGTCAGAATGGGCAGGTGACCTGCCGCTCTGGTTGTGGAGTGAAAGAAATAACTACGGCGAAGGCCATTACTTCTATGCTATTTGGCAGACCCGCGACTACCAGGCTTACCTGGATACTTACAACCGCGTGAAGAATGGCGAATATGCCGCTCTCATTGATAAGATCCAGGCATTGTACGATGCCCAGCTTGCACTGTATACGGAAGCCAAAGCCCTTAGAGATGCACTCCAGGCAGAATTGGACGACATCGTAGAAGAACTGCTTGCCATCGGTGGCTACTATGATCCAGTTAAGGGTGAATGGGTAATGGGTAATATTGAAATCTACGAATTGTGGATCGAAGAATACCAGTGGCTGATCCAGCAGGCTATGTGGGCACACAACGGAGGCAATATTGCCAACGAAGGATTGCTCGAAGCATGGTCTCGTGCAAAGCATGACCTCATGGAAAAACAGAATGAACTCCGCAGGATCGAGGAAGCCATTGCTCTTTATGAACAAGGTTTGCCCATGCCCAGCTTTATGGGTCTGATAGAGAACGAAGCCGCAAGGTACCAGGCACAGATTGATATCTGGCTGGAAGAAATTCAAAGCCTGCAGCAGAAACTCGTTATCCTGGAAGGTATCAGAGCCAAACTTCTGGAAAACTATCAATAACAATACGGATAAGATTTGCGTATAATGATAAAAAAACTTAGCATATTTCTGATAGCTGTTCTAACGGTTGCGTCCCTTAAGGCGCAACCGGCAGAACGCTCCGGAAGTGCTGTATATGCTCCACGTGCGGGACAGTTTCAGGTCTCGGCAGTGTTGGGCGGAGGATTATACTTTGACTATCTGGACAATTTAACTCCCCTGCTGCCCAGCTATATGCCGGGCTCAGAACTGGGCATTGATCCGACAGATAAAAGCGTGGGTTATTACCTGCAGATGGGCAGTCTGAATAACAATTCGATCGCCAACATTGCAGGGATCCAGGGAAAATTCTTCGTCACCAACCGCTTTGCAGTGAACGCCATGTTTGCCATGCAAATAGACGTTACGCCCGAGCGTGATTATATTGAAGGCATCGATCTTGAGAGTAGCAGTCTTACCCGTTCTTCCCGGGGACTTTTAAACCAGGGAGGCATTCAGTGGGTTGAAGGCAGGTTGACCGACAAATACCTTGTAACTGTCGGTGCGGACTACTATTTCAACAACTGCAACGGGAGGCTGTTTCCTTACATCGGTGTACTGGGCGGTTTCCAACATGCAAGAGTACAGGCGTACCTGCCCTATACGGGGATAGAGATACCTGTGGAAGACGGAGAGACAGATCCTCTTGAACTCTATGCGCTGGACAGACGTGCAGGCGAAGCATATGCAATATCCGGAGCGATCACGGCCGGCGTGGAATACAACTTCCTGCCGGGCATGAACATAGCTCTTGAGGTACGCCCTTTCAATTATTACTATTCAGCAGTCCGTATGTACGCAGACGGCCAAGAATACAATGCATATGAAATGCAATTCAAATTCTTTGCCTTTCCGCAATTGAAAATAGGATTCCGTTTTTAGTGATCATTGAATGAACTTACAAAACCGCTCCTTTTAGGGGCGGTTTTTTATTATCTTTGTGTTGTTAATTTCCTGAACCATGAAAAAGATTATTTTATTTGTTATGATGGTGGCAGGCCTTATCTCCTGCAATACACCCTCCAATGTCCCTCAGCTTGACCTAACAATGTCCAAAGCCTTGAAAGATAACACAGAATTAAAGGAATTTGTCCGGGGAGCAATGGAAAGCGCAAACACCCTGGCCCGTGAATGTGTGAAAATGCATGCGAAAGCAAAGGAATTTACAGATGTGGATTTTGATTCACTTGCTCCCTCACGGCAGGAAGAGCTTGTCAGAATAGACTATCAGTATGTTGAAATGTGGTATAACTACAATGTAAAACATACTTCCCAGACAGTGCAGTTAATGGAATATATTAAAGATACTTCCATCCCGCAGGAAGAAATCGCAGAATTGGGTAAAGCCATGGCGGCCATTAATGTCTTTATTCAGGAATTGAAAGATACATACGGAGAGGACCTGAAACTTGACCCCTATCCGGCACCGGTGCAGTGATCATAGTTTCGGATAAGATCATTGTCAGTGAAGGGGTGCTGACCGGGCATTTTTGCTGCGACCTGCCTGTTTGCAAGGGGATCTGCTGCGTGGAGGGAGACAGCGGTGCACCCCTTACCCCTGAAGAATGCCGGTTGCTGGAACAGGAATGGGAGCAGTATATGCCCTACATGCAACGCAAAGGCGTATGTGCAGTAGAGATACAGGGCCCCTGGGTCAACGACTTTGAAGACGATGCCGTGACTCCGCTGATAGAAGGGAAAGAATGCGCCTATGCTTTCTTTCGTGACGGGAATTGTATGTGTGCCATAGAAAAGGCTTGGAATGAAGGAATCTCTTCCCTGCGTAAACCTATATCGTGCTGGCTATATCCCATCCGGGTACAAAAACTTACAGGCGATACAATCGGGCTCAATTACCACCAGTGCCATTTGTGCAGTACGGCGCGCTTACAGGGAGAAAAGAAAAAAGTAAGGGTGTTTGAATTCCTGAAAGAACCCCTAATCCATTGTTTTGGACGGGAGGTGTACCGGGCTATCAAAGAGGCAGCAGACAATCCCGGATGATATTGTCAGAAATAAAAAACCGGCCGGCGGGTATGAATACCCGGTCCTCTTTTTTGATAAGCAAGCCCTGTTCCAGTAACGGGGCTATTTGTATTAACAGGCTTTCCATTGCACCGGATCCTTCGCGTGCTTCCATTTGAGAAAGGGATAAGCCATGCACTGTCCTGAGTTGCAACATAATGTGCTCGTTATGCACATCGCTTGCTTTCAGGCGGTCATAGGTCCGAGCCGGTTTATCACTGCGGATCCCTTCCACATAACGGTCCAGGTGTGCCACGTTGGCATACCGGTCTTGTCCGTTAAAAGAATGGGCCGCAGGCCCAAGTCCTATGTAGGGAATCCGGAGCCAGTACCCGCTGTTGTGCTGCGATTCCCTGCCGGGCAGGGAGAAACTGGACACCTCGTACTGGATATATCCTGTGAGCTGCAGGTAATCCTGTAAAAGGGCATATTGCCGGGCACATTCCTCCTGCGGCGGGAGGACCCCCTTCCTGCCCCAAGGGGAAGAAGGCTCCAGGCTTAGCTGGTAGGCCGAGATATGTTCCGGCCCCAGGGCAACTGCCTGACGCAGGGTGTCTTCCCATAGGGATATCGTAAGGCCAGGAAACCCGAATATCAAATCTATGCTGATGTTGCGGAAACCGGCCGTCCGGGCTTTGTAAAATGATTCTTTTCCTGACCTGCCCGTGTGCCGGCGCTTCATGGCCTTCAGATGATCATCATCAAAAGACTGGATGCCAATGCTCAGCCTGTTAACCCCGGAATTAAGCAATGATACGCAATAGGGGATGGTAATATCTCCCGGATTTACTTCCATCGTGACCTCCGCAGGCTCCATCCCGGCTTTTTTCATGTCATGGATCAGCATTGTCAGTAAAGGATGCAATTCCCGGGGGGAACATACTGAAGGGGTTCCTCCTCCCAGATAAATGGTATGACGCAGCGGGAACTTTCCGCTGTGCCATAGGTCCATCCATGAGTCACGCTCCCGTTCCCATTCCTGTCGAATGGATTCCAGCATCACGGGAATCTCCCGGATCCTGGTACTTGAATAGAAGTTGCAATAGGAGCAGAAACTCCGGCAAAAGGGAATATGAACGTAGATCAACGCAGAAGAATGTCGGTCATGCCAATTTGTCCGTCAGTGGTATATACTTCTGCCGTGTAAATGCCGCGGCTAAAGCTAACCCCGCCAAAGAAAATGCAGAATTCCACTTCGGCGCCCTGGTAGTCGATCTCCCGTACTGCCGAGTACACCAATTGTTCTCCGGCAGCGTTGAAAACGCCCTGACCGGGATTGGTAAGCAAAATACCATCCGGACCCTTGATGCGCAGATAAATGTTGCGCGGTCCTTTCTGTGCAATGGCATTTTCTATAAGGCTCCCGCACAGTTTTAGCCGGGTGATACGGCTGGAGCGCTCGGAATTCTTGCCACTTTCGGTAATGCCGGTAAGAACAAAGTCACGTCCCTTGATCTGAGCCCCGATCTCGACCTGCCGGGCATATTCTTCGGTCGTGGTGCGCAGCTCTTCGTATTGCTGCGATGCCCGCGAAGCCTCTTCCCTTGCCTGGGTCGCATCCTGCCGCAGCGCCAGGTTCAGGGTATTGAGTGAATCGATTTGCCGGATGTAGCTGCGCATGATGCTGCGCAAAGTCCCCAGCTCCTTCTCATATTCACGGATACGGGTACGGTTGGTGGCTTCGGTCTTGTTGATGCGTTCAATAAGCAGATCGATCTTTTCCCGTTCCTCCATAAGGCGAAGGTTAAGCGTATCATTGGTCGTGCTCAAAGAGTCATATTCGGAACGCAGTTGTATCGTCTGTTGGGTTAGCTCCTCTTTTTCAAGGTTCAGTTCTTTTATCATACCACCGCGGTCTATCCAGATCCAGACCAGTGCTCCTATCAGCAGTGCTGCCACTGCAGAGAGGATGATAATAATGGTTTTCAGATTCTTTTCCATAATCGAAAGATTTTATTAACACAAAAGTAATAAAAAAAAGCCTACATTTGTTAGCAACAAATTATTATACAGATGAAAGGGTTTAATATTGGAGTTTATTTGCGCCGCGTGCTTAAATACATCATATTTTATACGATTTTGATAATGGCCATGCTGGCCATTGTCTATTTTACCAGCGACCATCCCAGCACAACTTTCTGGGAACTGATACAGCCCGAACAACAAAAAAACCTGATCATACTGATCGTGGCCTTTTCGGTTGTGTATCCTTTCATTGGGTTCTCAAAAAAAGAGATCTACACCAACCGGCCCATGGCAGAAGATAAAGAAACGGTAATCTGCATTGTTGGTGAGTCGGGGTTTATACTGGTTTCGGACCAGGACGGGAAGATGGTTTTTAAGGCCAAACGCATAACAATGCGGATTTTCCGCGTTTTTGAAGATAAGATCACGATCAAATACAACGATAATCCCCTGATCATTGAGGGAATGCGCCGGGATATGCAACGGATCGCCCGTCATTTGGAACTTTTTTTTCAACAATCACAGGAAAAATAGGCTTTCATCAGAAGAACATGCACCAGAGCACAATAAGCGTAAATCCTGCAAAAAGCAGGGTGGCATAAACAAATGAGACCTTTCTGAGAATGGGCAGGAGACGTTGGTTATTCAGTCCAAGGGTCTGAAAGGCAGACCAGAACCCGTGAGTCAGATGGAACCAGAGCGCGGTAAACCAGAGAATATAGCAGATGCCCACCCATGGTGTCCCCAGGTACCCTGTAACCAGCGTGTATCCGTCCTGGGCTTCTCCGCCGGTAATCTGCTGCCATTGCATTTTTGTCCAGAATTGCGAAAGATGTAAGACCAGGAATCCCAGGATAATAAAGCCCAGCACCAGCATGTTGCGCGATGCCCAGTGATTCGGTCCAAGGCCTCTGGACTTATTTCCTGCAGCGTAAGGGACCGGACGTGTTTTGCGGTTGCGCAGGGTAAGGATAAAAGAGTAGCCTATATGCACGATAAATCCAATGGCAAGGACAGGGACCATGATCTGTACAAAAGGATTGGTCCCCATAAATTCCGTAACGGTTCCATAAACTTCCGGACCAGCCAGTATGGTCAGGTTGGCCGACACATGAAGGGTCAGGAACAGGATCAGAAAGAGTCCCGTCACGCTCATGATCGCTTTTTTTGCAATGGATGATGACATCATGTATAGGAGTATGTAAGACAAAGATACACGGATTTTTATTTATCTTTGTAAGATATGAAGGACAAATCTATGAAGTATTCTTCCATATTACTGAAATTGAGCGGAGAAAGTCTCGGAGGCGGGAACGGACAAGGACTTGATCCCAAGGTGCTTGAACGTTATGCTCTGGAGATCAAACCCTTGGCCGTAGCCGGGGTTCGCATAGCCATCGTTGTGGGTGGCGGGAATATTTTCAGGGGCCTGCAGGGAATAGGAAAAGGCTTTGACCGCGTGCACGGGGACCAGATGGGAATGCTTGCCACGACCATCAACAGCATTGCCCTTGCCGGGGCGCTCCGTTTACAGGAAATGAAAGCCCAGGTATTTACGGCGACCCCCATGCCGGCTATAGCCCGGTATTACCGGCGTGACGAAGCATTGCGCGAAATGGAGAAAGGGACCATAGTCCTGCTGTCCGGAGGAACGGGAAATCCGTTTTTCACGACCGATTCTGCTGCGGCCCTCAGGGCGGTAGAACTGGGCGTGGATGCAGTCCTAAAGGGTACCCGCGTGGATGGTGTGTATAGCGCCGATCCGGAAAAGGACCCCCATGCCGTAAGATTTGAATCGTTGACTTTCAACCAGGTTTTACAGAAAAATCTGAAGGTCATGGATCTGACGGCCTTTACCCTTTGCTGGGAGAATAACATGCCCATAGTGGTATTTAACATGAACGTCAAAGGCAATTTGGACAAATTGGTCCGCGGACAGAAAACAGGAACAATCGTAAAATAATATACGTTATGGAAATTAGTGATGCAAAAAAAGTGTTGGAACAGGTTAAAGGAAAGATGCAGAAAGCCGTAGAATACCTTGAGAATGAATTGGCCACTTATCGTGTAGGGAAAGCCAATCCGGCTATTTTTTCGGGAATTCATGTGGATTACTACGGGACACCCACACCACTGACGCAGGTATCCAGTATTTCGGTACCGGATGCCCGTACCATGATTATTCAGCCCTGGGAGAAGAATCTGATTCCGTTGATAGAAAAGGCAATCATGGCAGCTAACCTGGGTTTTACACCGCAAAACAATGGGGAGATTATCCGCATCATTGTTCCTCCGCTTACGGAAGAACGTCGCCGCGAACTGGTAAAGAAAGCCAGGGCCGAGGGAGAAAATGCCCGCATCAGTATCCGTAACGCACGCCGGGACGGGGTGGAATTCCTTAAAAGGTATCAGAAAGACGGCCTGGCAGAGGATATCGTAAAAGACACCGAAGGTTTTATCCAAAAAGAAGTAGACGGCTTTTCCAAAAAAGTGGAAGAGGTTCTTGTAGCGAAGGAAAAAGAGATTATGACGGTTTGAGGTTCCACCTCATTCACGGATAGCCTGGATGCCGGGCAGCACTTTACCTTCCAGGTATTCCAGCATGGCACCGCCTCCGGTCGATACGTAACTGACTTTGTCTGCATACCCCATCTGGGTGATAGCAGCCACCGAATCACCGCCTCCTACCAAAGAGAAGGAGCCTTTAGCCGTAGCCTGTGCAACAAATTCCACAAGATGCAGCGTCCCGTTTGCAAAAGCCGGCATTTCAAAAACTCCGGCAGGGCCATTCCAGAGAATGGTCTTAGAATCCATGATCACTTTTTGCCATGTTTCCAGGGCCCGGGGCCCCACGTCCATTCCCCTCCAGCCGTCCGGGATCCGGTCAACCGGACAAATTTTTGTGTTGGCACCGTTGTCAAAGGCATCGGCAGCCACCACATCTTCGGATATATAGATTTTTACGCCTTTATCTCTGGCTTTTCGCAGGATTCCCAGAGCCAGCGGCATCTGGTCTTCTTCGCATAGTGAGTCCCCTATGCGGCCTCCGCGGGCTTTGATAAAGGTGAAACTCATGCCGCCCCCTATGATCATATTGTCCACTTTATCCAGCAAATGTTCTATGATGGCAATCTTGCCCGATACTTTGGCCCCTCCCAGGATGGCGGTCACGGGATGTTCGGGGGACACCAGTAATTTGTCTATGGCTTTGATCTCTCCTTCCATCAGGCAGCCGTACATTTTATCGTTGGGAAAATGAGCTGCAATAAGCGTTGTTGAAGCATGGGCCCGGTGAGCTGTTCCAAAGGCATCGTTGATGTAACAATCTGCGTAAGAAGCCAGGGTGGCAGTGAATTTCTTCTGACTTTCCTTCACAGCAGCCTTGGCAGCCTTCTTTTCCTTTTCAGAAGCATCTTCAGCCAGTCCGCGCGGCTTGCCTTCCTCTTCGGCATAAAAACGGAGGTTTTCAAGCAGCAGGACTTGTCCGGCTTTCAGGGCTGCTGCCATTTGGGCAGCTTTTTTCCCCATACAGTCGGGAGCGAAAAGGACAGGGGTTCCCAGTTGTTTTTCAATTTCTGCAATGATATGCCGCAGGGAAAACGTGTCCTCGGCTTTCTTGGGACGTCCCAGATGGGACATCAGGATGAGAGATCCGCCTTGTTCCAATACTTTTTTCAGGGTGGGAATGGCAGCCCGGATACGGGTGTTGTCGGTCACCTGAAAGTCTGCGCTCAAAGGCACATTGAAATCTACACGCACAATAGCGCGTTTTCCCTTAAAATCGTAAGTGCTGATGTTTTGCATTTCTTCCGGTATTTGAATGGAGCAAAGATACTTTTTTTATATATCTTTACCTTATGCAACTATTATGCCCTGTGTCCTGGCCTGATTACCAGCTGGTGGATTGCGGAAACGGAGAGAAGCTGGAAAGGTTCGGACCGTATTTTGTTATACGACCCGAACCAAAGGCGTTGTGGGCAAGTTCGGTTCCCAATCGGCAGTGGATAGATCGTGCCCACGTCCATTTTATTCAGGGTACCGGATTTGGCAGGGCAGGAAAGGAAGACAGCGGTACCTGGGAAAAGCTGAAAAAGATGCCTGACCATTGGGTCATCCAATATAAAAAGCTTTTCAGATTACGCTTGAGCCTGACATCATTCAAGCACGTGGGGGTTTTTCCCGAACAGGCGCCCAACTGGGATTTTGTTTATCATGGTGTGCAAAAAATACGGGGGAGAGAGCCGCAGTTTGTACCCAGGGTCCTGAATTTGTTTGCCTATACGGGGGCGGCATCGCTGGCTGCCCGTGCTGCAGGGGCAGAAGTGGTTCATTTGGATGCAGTGCGGCAGGTGATTTCCTGGAGTCGGGAGAATATGGAATTGAGTGGCATGTCGGGGATTCGCTGGATTTTGGAAGATGCTTTCAAATTTGTCAAAAGGGAAGTCCGGCGAGGAAATACATACCAGGGATTGATCCTGGACCCGCCTGCATACGGGCACGGGCCGGAGGGAGAAAGGTGGAAGCTGGACGATAGCCTTTATACCCTTTTACGGGAGTGTTCGCACATTCTGGCAAAGGAAAATGCTTTTATGGTCCTGAATTTGTATTCAAACGGTTATTCGGCCTTGCTTGCCGATTCACTGGCCAAGGAATGTTTCCCCGGAAATGGGAATTATACGTTTGGAGAATTGTACCTCAAAGACGACAAGGGCAAAAAATTGCCATTGAGCGTGTTCTCAAGACTTGAATTGTAAATTGTATAAATAAAAAAGTAATGAATCTTTTGGCCGTTTACTGGGATGTGGATCCTGTTATTTTCTCGTTGGGAAAGATAGAGATCCGTTATTACAGTTTGTTTTTTGTCATAGCTTTTGCGATAGGGTATCAAATTTTTAAATATTTCTTTAAACGGGAAGAAGTCCCGCTCAAATTGCTGGATCCCCTGCTCTATACGCTGATCATAGGGACGCTGGTGGGGGCACGTCTGGGCCATTGCCTTTTTTACCAGCCAGATTATTACCTGGCCAATCCCATAGAAATACTCTACGTATGGGAAGGAGGTCTTGCCTCGCACGGCGGGGCGATTGCCCTGCTGTTGGCCATGTGGTGGTTTGCACACCATTATGGCAGAAAAAATCAGTTCAGTTTTCTCTGGATCATGGACCGGCTGGGAATCACTGTTGCCCTGGCAGGTTTTTTTATACGTATGGGAAACCTCATGAATTCAGAGATTTACGGTAATGAAACCAGCTTACCCTGGGGTTTTGTATTTCTGCGTAGAGGAGAACTCGTGGCCAAGCACCCCACACAATTGTACGAAGGTCTTTCATACTTGTTACTCTTTATTCTACTGCTGTTTCTATATCGTAAAAGACTTCCGAAGCTCAAGGAGGGAACGCTTTTCGGGATCTTCCTGCTGGTATTGTTTGCCGCCCGGTTCTTCATTGAATATATCAAAGAGCCTCAGGTGGCTTTTGAAGAGAACATGGCACTAAACATGGGACAGATTTTAAGCATTCCTTTTATCTTTGCAGGCGCCATTCTGTTACTTTACAGTATTATGCGGGGCAAACCGGCTATGCATACAAATCTGCAGGAAAAGAAACAGGATAAACAACCACCGCTAAGTACCACCCGAGGAACCTATTGATTCCATAACGCAATATTATGCCCAAAGCAAAGTCTCAGGTCGTGATTAAAAATAAGCGCGCGTCCTATGAATATGAATTTATAGACACGTATACGGCTGGCATTGTCCTTACCGGAACAGAGATCAAATCCATCCGGGCGGGAAAAGCCTCGCTGGTGGATTCGTATTGTTATTTTGTAGGAAAAGAACTGTATGTCAAGAATATGAATATTTCCGATTACTGGTGGGGGTCCTTTAACAAACATGACCCCCGCCGTGACCGGAAGTTACTCCTAACACGGCATGAACTGAACAAACTCTACCGGGCTACCCGGGAAAAAGGGTTCACCATAGTGGTAACCAAACTATTCATTGCCGATAACGGGTATGCTAAACTCAATATCGCACTGGCCCGTGGTAAACGGAAATACGATAAAAGAGAATCTATAAAAGAAAAGGATCAGAGAAGGGAATCGAACCGGACGGCCCGTCTCTGATCCCGTTTTTTGATCATTATTTGCTTGCTCCGGGGAAAGGAACAAAGAGGGCAACGCCAATGATGGCCAGAAGGAAAACCAGGGGGATCACAATAGCCCACCAAGATATGCCCCAGGCTTCCATGGCGGCCCAAAATCCGTTCTCCTGAAATATCAGATACCATTGTCCGGGTGTAATAAAAGGAATGATCATAACTGTTCGTTTTTATATTAGATACAATTTTAGTTGATAATGCTGCAGCAAATAAGATTTCTGTCTCCGTACCCGTTATCTACGCGGGTAACTATAGGCCAGAATTTGTGGAGGATGATCCAGGGGAGCGGGTATGCTGCTTTTTCACGCGGATAGGCGTGTGTCCAGTTATCGGAACAAACTTCGACGGCTGTGTGCGGAGCGTTTTTCAGGAGGTTATCTTCCGGAGTTCCGCACCATGCATCCCCACGGGCAAGGGCTTCACATTCTTCCAGGATGGCGATCATGGCCTGTGCAAAACGGTCCAGCTCTTCCTTTGATTCACTTTCAGTAGGTTCTATCATCAGTGTTTCATGTACCGGGAAAGAAAGGGTGGGTGCATGAAATCCATAGTCCATCAGACGTTTGGCAAAATCGTTGGCGTCTACTCCGTATGTTTTGGTAAAATGGCGCAGATCTATGATACATTCATGGGCCACGTACCCGTGCTCACCTGTATAGAGTGTGGCAAATTTAGGCGCCAGTTTCCTGGATAAGTAATTGGCATTAAGGATAGCGTATTCCGATACCCGTCGCAAACCGTCACTGCCCAGCATTTTAATGTAACCGTAAGTAATAGGCAGTAACAAAGGAAATCCGTAAGGCGTAGCGGCCACCGGTCTTCCTCCTCCGCATGTTACCAAGGGATGGCTTGGCAGGTAAGGTGCCAGTTCTTTGGTGCAACAGATGGGTCCTACACCCGGACCACCACCGCCATGGGGCATGGCAAAGGTCTTGTGCAGGTTCAGATGACAGACGTCGGCCCCCACAATGCCGGGATTGGTTAAACCAACCTGGGCGTTCATATTGGCCCCGTCAATATAGACAAGCCCTCCATTCTGGTGTATGATGTCGCATATCTCGCATATGGCCGTTTCGAACACGCCATGCGTTGAAGGATAGGTGATCATCATACAAGACAGATGATCGCGGTGTTCACTGGCCTTTTCACGCAATTGAGCAACGTCAATGTTCCCTTGGCGGTCACAGTCCACGATCACGATTTCCAGACCGGCCATGGTTGCGCTCGCTGGATTTGTTCCGTGAGCAGAAGAAGGAATCAGGGCAATGTTCCGGTGTCCCTGTCCATTTTCTTTTTGCCAGGCTCTGATGACCATAAGTCCAGCATATTCCCCCGCTGCTCCGGAATTGGGTTGAAGTGAACAGGCATCCAATCCTGTGATCACCGACAGATCGTGTTCCAGCTCCCTGATCATTTGCAGGTAGCCTTCAACCTGCCAGGCAGGGGCAAAAGGATGGATGGAATGGAATTCCATCCAGCTTAACGGCATCATTTCAGCTGCCGCATTCAGTTTCATGGTACAGGACCCCAGGGGAATCATGGAATGGGCCAGTGAGATGTCCCTTGTTTCCAGGGTCTTGATATAGCGCATCATTTCCGTTTCTGAATGATAGCTGTTGAAGACGGGCTCTTCCAGCACGGGGGTCATCCTTTCCATAAAGTCAGGGATCACCACTGTTTCGGGTCCGATATCAGGCTTTATATTGAATACCTTAAGCACATTTTCCAATTCACGGGCATTGGTTAGTTCATCAAAGGACATTCTGACGCTTTGTGAATCGGGATAGAAAAAATTAATCTTCAGGGCTTCTGCATTCGCCCTGATACGTGCAGAATCTATGCCGGTCAGCTCAATGGTGTCAAAGAAGTTTTTATGTTTCAGGGTAAATCCGTTCTTTACAAAAGCAGCGGCTGCCATATGGGCATAATACCTTCCGTTTTGTGCAATCTGACGGATACCTTTGTTCCCGTGATAAACGGCAAACATGCCGGCCATGGTAGCCATCAGGGCGGTAGCCGTGCAAATATTGGATGTGGCCCGTTCTCGCTTGATGTGCTGTTCGCGTGTTTGCAATGCCAGACGGTAAGCCGGATTGCCCAGTCGATCCACGGAAAGACCTACAATACGTCCTGGCAGGGTGCGTTTGTATTTATCTGAACAAGCCATATATCCCGCAGTGGGTCCCCCGAATCCCACAGGCAATCCAAAACGCTGTGCACTTCCTACCGCGATATCGGCTCCCCAGGTAGCAGGTTCGCGCAGTACGGCCAGTGACAATAAATCACAGATGGCCGTTACCATCAGCCCTTTTTCATGTGCAAGGCTGCACAGGGCACTGTAATCGCACAATAGTCCGTCGGCACCGGGGTATTGTACCATAATCCCGAAAAGGCGTGAAGCGTGTTCCAGTATTATTTTTTGTGGATCGGAGTCCAGGTCTGCGGTAATGATCTCAACGCCCAGTCCCTGTGCCCTGGTTTCCATAACGGCCAGCGTCTGCGGGAAGATATTCTTGTCTGCCAGGAGTACGTTGCGGTTTTCGTTGATAAATACCCGGGACCGCAGGTTCAGCATCATGCGCATGGCTTCTGCTGCGGCAGTGGCCTCGTCCAGCAGGGAACAGTTTGCCATGTTAAATCCCGTCAGGCTGCATACCATGGTTTGAAAATTGAACAGGGCTTCCAGACGTCCCTGCGAAATCTCTGCCTGGTAAGGTGTATAAGAAGTATACCATCCCGGATTCTCAAAAATGTTCCTCAAAATGACAGGCAGCGATGCCGTTCCATAATATCCCAATCCGATAAAAGAGCGGAAATTCAGGTTTTTGGAAGCCAGATCTTTCAGGTGCATGATGAATTCATATTCGCTCATTCCTTTAGGCAGAGCCAAAGGCTCCTTCATCCGGATCCCGGCCGGAACTGTTTTGTCTATGAGTGAATTCATGGAGTCCAGCCCAAGAAGCTGCAACATGTCCTGAACCTGTTCAGGACGTGGACCAATGTGTCTTTCTGTAAATGATAGTGCCATATATGATATGTAGTTTGGTTATTCGTTAGAAGCGTCCATTTTTAAAAGAATGAACAAAAGTAATGTAAAAGTCCATAGGGAAGACCCGCCGTAGCTTATAAAAGGCAGCGGAATGCCTATGACAGGTGTTACACCTATGGTCATTCCGATATTTATAAAGACATGGAAAAAAAAGCAGGAGGCCACCCCGTATCCGTATATGCGCCCAAACGGATGCCGCTGTCTTTCGGCCATCTGGATAATGCGTAGAAGCAGGAACATATATAAAATAATCACCAGGAATGCCCCTAAAAAACCCCATTCCTCGCCAATGGAGCAAAAGATAAAATCGGTGCTTTGTTCCGGGACAAAATTGTATTTAGTCTGTGTTCCCTGCAGAAATCCTTTTCCGACGAACCCGCCTGATCCTATAGCTACCTTGGACTGGTAAACGTTGTATCCCGATCCGTAGACGTCATTGTCGATTCCCAGCAATGTTTCTATACGTGCCCGCTGGTGTGGCTTAAGGATGTTGTTGAACACGTAACCGACAGAAAAGATCAGGATAATACTGCTGATAAAACCCAGCAGGAGGGTTTTCAAGTACATGATCCGTCTGCGGAAGGCTATGATCAGCAGAATGATCACAAGGGGTGCGGTCAGCAGTAGGAACCATTGGTGGGGTTTGAGACGGGCGAAGAGATCGAAGGATAACAAACCCAGAAGCAGGGGAATCAGGAAATAGGCCCCCGCAAAGGAAACGAGGGTGATCAGAACGGGTGTTTTTCTTCCTGCAAGCAAAAATCCTATGATAAAACATATACTGGCACAAAGCCATAGAACATACAGCGGATTCCAGATGATAGACACCAGGAACAAGATGATAGCCACAATGCCCGTTACGGGAATCCAGCCAGGCAGACCTTCACGGTACAATACGATGATGAAAGCAGACAGGACAAGGGCAAGTCCCGCTTCTTTTTCCAACAAGATCAATCCTGCAGGTATCAGGATCATGGCGGCAACCTGGAGCAGGCCCCGCCATGTTTTCAGGTGGAAATGCGGCCGGCTCATAATACCGGCTAGTCCTATAGCCACAAAGACCTTTGTCATTTCTGCGGGTTGAAAATGTACAGGACCCAGAACGAGCCAGGAACTGGAACCTCCCCGCTCCACACCCAGTGCAAGGACCATGATCAGGAACAATAATCCGATAAAGTAGATCAGATTTGAGAATAAGGCATAGATACGCGCTGGTATCAGCAAGATAACAACGGCCAGGAACCAGGCTCCGAAAATCCAGATCATCTGCATTCCATAACGTTGTGTTGTATCAAAGATCTGTCCGTGTTCGGGATCGTACACCGCGGAAAAAATACTGAGCCATCCAATAAGGACCAGAATCACATATGAAGCCACACTCCACCAGTCGAGCTTTTTGAAAAATGTATAGTCTCTCCTTCTCATTGCAGATGACGTGTTATCAGGTCTTGTTCAAGCGTTCTTTCATATAGCCACTGCCGTGAGGGATGGATCTGTCCGGTAAGGTATTTTTCAACTATAAGCGAAGCCACCGGTGCAGCCTGAGAAGCGCCGAATCCGCCTTGCTCAATATAAACTGCCACAGCGATCCTGGGGTTGTCCCTGGGAGCAAAACAGATGAAAACCGAGTTGTCTTTCCCATGCGGATTCTGTGCTGTTCCCGTTTTGCCACACAGATCCAGACCCGGGATGGCGGCCAGCCGTGCTGTTGCGCCCGAACCGGCCGGCGCATTGACCGCCTGGTACATACCTTCTACTATAATGGGAAAGTGTTCCGGATCTACCATTACCTGATGACGCTCCACAGTGGGTCTGAAAGAAGGTTCGGCAGGGATCTCCCTGACCAGGTGTGGCGTGTAGAAATGTCCCCTGTTTGCCATAATGGCAGCCAGGTTGGCCAGTTGCAGGGGTGTGGCACCAATTTCTCCCTGCCCTATGGAAAGGGATATAACAGTCAGTGACTGCCAGCGGTTTTTGCCATAGATCCGGTCATACAGGGCAGTCCCGGGGAGAGATCCGGTCAGTTCTCCCGGAAGATCTATACCTAGACGTGTACCAAAGCCAAAGCTTTTTACGTATTCCTGCCAGTGGTCCATGGCCTGACCAATATTCCGGTATGCCGGATTGTCCAGTATGCTTCTGAACACATTGCAATAATAGGCATTACAAGACATCATGACCGATTGCATCAGATTGATGGGCGATGGATGGCGATGGCATCCTACGGTCAGGGAACCTACTCTGTATCCCATGTTGCAGGAATACCTCGTCTCGGGTTTTACAACGCCTTCCTGCAAGCCAATCAGGCCGTTCACCAATTTGAATACCGAGCCGGGCGGATAGGCAGACATGATGGCACGGTTGAACAAGGGTTTCAGCGGATCAGATATGACTTGCGAATAATAAGCCCCAAAATGAGTAAGGTATTCGGTGGTAAGACCCGTAGAGGTGATCAAGGTGAGCACTTCTCCAGTGGAAGGGTCAAGAGCGATGACAGATCCCACTTTGTTACGCATGAGTTCTTCCCCCAAGGTTTGCAGAGATAGGTCAATTGTGGTAACCATATCCTTGCCGGGGATTGCAGCTTTGTCGTACTCTCCGTCTTCATAGGAGGACTTGATTCGGTTGTGGACATCTCTCAGGTATATGGAATACCCTTTTTCTCCTCTCAGCCACTTTTCATAATATTCTTCCAGTCCTGTTCTGCCTGTGTAGTCACCAGGGCGGTATTCCGGGTTCTTTTCAAGGAATGCAGGATCTGCCTCTATGATATAACCCAGCAGGTTACCGCATATGGCAGAAGGATAGTTGCGCACACTGCGTGTCTGTACAGAAAATCCCGGGAACTTGTAAGATTTCTCCAGAAAGCGGGTGTATTGTTCATTGGTTACCTGACGCAGGAAGATGACTGACTGATATCCGATGGCCTTGCGCCGGGCATGTATCTCGGATAACATGTGCTCCAGGCGTTCGGGGGATAAATTAAAAATGGAACAAAAAGCCGTTGTGTCAAAGGCGTCCAGTTCCCGGGGCGTAATCATGATGTCGTATGCAGAATGATTACCGGCCATGATCTGGCCGTTACGGTCCAGAATCAGTCCCCGTGACGGATAGATGATCTCGTAACGCAGTACATTATTGGCGGCAGTGATCTTGTATTCCTTGTTTATGAGCTGGAGAAAAAAAAGACGAAGCACCAGAATCAGCAGGCAAACAATAAAAAAGGCAATGATGATGTTCTTTTGTCTTATCCTGTGATCCATAATAGTTACCTCCCCCTTTCATAAAATGTTTTCTTGAATAAAAGGATCAGAAAGACATTGAGCAGCATACTGCATAGAAAACGGGCCAATGTTTGCCAGAACAGGAAAAGACTTAGACTTTCCAGGGTAAAATAAACCAGGTGATGAACCGTAACGCAGAGTAGGACAAAGAATCCAAAACGGACAGAGCCAAATTGAACGAATCCGGGAGCCGATAAATTGTCCAGATCTCCTTTGACCGTTATTGTTTTTATCAGGCTGTTGCGTAATGCCGCCACCAGGACAAAGGACGACGTGTGCAATCCCATAATGCCGGTGCTCAGGGTATCGAGTCCCAGTCCGAAGGCGAACGCCCAAAGCATCAGCCATGCCGTAGGATAGCTGCAGGGGAAGAGGATCAGGAAGAGGATATACGGCATGGGGTAGAGGTATGTTCCCAAATTTAGCCCTTCAAACAACAAAAGCTGGGCAGCCATGATGACCACAAAACGCAGGATGTATTTAAGGACATCGTTCATAGATCATCCTCCTTTTCCATACCTGTTAGCTGCCGTAGTTCTTTTATGCCGCTGTGGGATACTACGTTGACATAACGCAGGGTTTTGAAATCAGAGAACAATTCCACTTCGAGTTCCAGAAAAGTCCCTTTTTTCAGGCTCCCCAACCTGACCGAACCAATAGGTATGCCCGGCGGAAATATCAGGGAAAAATGACTGCTTACCACCGTGTCCCCCATGCTAATGTCAATATGTTGTGGGATCTCGGAAAGAAAGATCCTCCTGTAATGCACCCCGTCCCAGCGTAAGGTGCCAAAAGTTCCTGTTTTCAGGAGTTCTGCTGTGAACCGTTGCTCTGTGTTGAGCAACGATATGACCATCGCATAATGGTCTGTAACCTGGGCTACGACCCCTACGATTCCCCGGGCGCTGATTACGCCCATGTCGGGACGAATTCCGTCTGCAAAACCCTTGTCTATAACGATGTGGTTGTGCTGTCTGCTGACTGAATTGCGGATCACCCGGGCTGGAATGAAAGAAAATGAATCGGAAACAGCCAGCTTCCCTTGCTCTGCGGCTGACAGGATGTCTTCCATATCAGAAAGCCTTGCCAGTTCCCTCCGTAACCGTGTGTTTTCCAAGGCCAGTTCATCGTTGGTTACTCTGAGTCTGGTAAAGGCAGTCCAGGAGGACCGTCTTTCCCACCAGCGTGTCTGCCAGGAACGAACTGTCCCCAAGATGGCATTTTGTTGAAAGTAGCTGTTATTGACAAGTAGCACGATGGCCCCCGCCTGCAGAATAAGAAACAACAGCAGGACTAAAAGTTTCTTTAGCAACGGGGGAAGTCTGGACATGCACGATTTTAGTTTTTATCTTAATAAAAAAGGAAATTTCCCAATATTCTTCAACGCAATCCCGGTTCCCCTTGCTACAGAATGCAAAGGGCCTTCAGATATATGGAACGAAATATTGATCTTATCCTGGAGTCTTTTATCCACACCACGCAACAAAGCACCGCCACCAGTCAGGAATATACCCCGCTGCACGATATCTGAGTACAATTCGGGCGGTGTCTGTTCCAGAACAGACAGTACGGCTGTTTCTATCTTTACCAGGGATTTATCAAGGCAATGAGCTATCTCCTGGGATGTTACGGACACTTCCACGGGAAGCGCCGTCATCAGGTTGGGTCCACGTACCAGCATGGGTTCCGGTGGGTTATCCAGGTCAGAGAGGGCAGAACCAACACAGATCTTGATATCTTCGGCGGTCCGTTCCCCTATCTTGATATTGTGCTGATGACGCATGTACTGCTGTATTTCAGTTGTAAACACATCACCTGCTACGCGGATGCTCTGGTTGCAAACGATTCCCCCGAGTGCAATAACGGCGATCTCGGTCGTACCTCCTCCTATATCTACCACCATGTTGCCTTCAGGGGCGGTTACGTCGATACCAATTCCCAGCGCAGCGGCCATTGGTTCATAGATCATATATACGTCACGACCTCCTGCGTGTTCAGATGAGTCACGCACGGCCCGGATCTCGACCTCGGTGCTGCCCGAAGGGATACATACCACCATCCGCAGACTGGGCATGAAAAACTTATTTTGTGGATTGATCATTTTAATCATCCCACGGACCATTTGTTCTGCCGCGTTGAAATCGGCTATCACCCCGTCACGCAACGGACGTATGGTCTTGATGTTCTCGTGGGTCTTTCCCTGCATCATTCTGGCGGTTTTCCCTATAGCAAGGGGTTTCCCCGTATTTTGATCTATGGCGACAATGGATGGCTCATCTACCACGATCTTATCGTTGTGGATGATTATGGTATTGGCAGTACCCAGGTCAATGGCCAATTTTTGTGTTAAAAATGAAAAAGCCATATGCTTAATTCTAATGTTTGAAATGGCGTATGCCTGTAAAGACCATAGCCATATTGTTAGCGTTACAATAATCTATACTTAACCGGTCCTTAATGGATCCTCCCGGCTGGATCACGGCCACTATACCTGCTTTGTGCGCCAGTTCAACACAATCCGGGAAAGGAAAGAAAGCATCTGAGGCCATGACGGCATCTTTGAGGGATAGACCCCTATTACGGGCTTTTTCTATGGCGTGCTTAAGTGCGTCGACCCTTGAGGTCTGCCCCATGCCACTGGCAAGGAGCATTCCGTTGGCGGCCAGCACGATGGCATTTGACTTTGTGTGCTTGACCAATTTGTTGGCGAACACCAGGTCTTCCAGTTGGGTTTTGGAAGGGGCGCGGTGCGTGACCTGAGTAAAGGAAGATGCACTTTCCACCAGGGTATCCCGATCCTGAACAATAACCCCGTCCAGCAGCGAACGGAATTCCTTTTCGGGTAGTTGCTGCTGTTGATCGTAAACCAGGATGATCCTGTTTTTTTTACTTTGGAGCACTTCCAGTGCATCCTGTTCAAAGGACGGAGCCAGAATTATCTCGAAAAAGAGCTTGTCCATTTGTCGGGCAAGTATTTTGGTGATGGGACGGTTTACCACGATGATCCCGCCAAAGGCACTTAAAGGATCTGCTGTCAGAGCTCGTTCCCAGGCGATAGTCAGATCTTTGCAACAGGCGCAACCACAGGCATTGTTGTGTTTGAGAATGGCAATAGCCGGTTCTTCAAAATCCCGTATAAGCTTAAGGGCTGCTTCTATGTCAAGCAGATTGTTATAAGAGATTTCTTTACCGTGTAGTTGCGTTGGAAGGTTGCCGGCCTGTCCAAAATACAGGGCACTCTGATGGGGGTTCTCTCCGTACCGTAAAGAGACCGGGGTTTCAAACGAACTGTAGCTGAAGGCAGGAAGGTTCATGTCCCTGTTGAAATACTGGAAGATGGCCGTATCGTAATGGGAACTGATTTTGAAAGCCTGTGTGGCAAAATATATCCTGTCACTCAGTGTGGTGTGACAGTCCTGGGACTGCAACAGGTCCAGTAATTCTGTATACAGGGACTTATCGGGGACAACCATAACATCCCGATAATTTTTGGCTGCGGCACGAATCAGGGATATACCCCCAATATCTATCTTTTCTATGATATCTGCATGTGATGCTCCGGATGCGACAGTTTCCGTAAAAGGATAAAGATCCACAATAACAAGGTCTAGGGGGCCAATCTCCCAGTGTTCCATGTCGGCTCTGTCCCGGGGGTCATCCCTTTTGCCCAGAATACCGCCGAAAACCGTGGGATGTAATGTTTTAACCCGCCCGCCCAGGATGGAAGGATATCCGGTCAGGTCTTCTACCGGAATGGGCTCTGCACCCAGGCTCTTGATATATTCAAGACTTCCCCCCGTAGAGTAAATCCGAACCCCTGCCCTGACCAGAAAACCAATGACGGGGCCGAGTCCCTCTTTGTGATACACAGATATGAGGGCGTTACGTATAGGTATGTTCCGCAGATTGTTTGTCATTGTTTTACCCAAACCTGACGTTCTATTGCCTGATCCAGAGAAATGAGCGTTTCGGTCTGGATGACCGAGGGAATATTCCGGATGATATCTATAAGGACTTCCATCAAATGGTCGTGATCCCGACAATAAAGTTTCAGCCACAAAGCATATTTTCCTGTAACAAAATGACATTCAACCACTTCTGATATACTCTTGAGTGCCTCTATCACGGTGGGATATTGGTTTGCCTGTGCGAGTTGGATACCTACAAAAGCACACACGTTCAGACCAAGGGTCTGGGGTTTGACAAGCAACCGGGACCCGGTAATGACCCCAAGGGCTTCCATTTTTTTAACCCGCTGATGTATAGCAGCCCCTGAAACGCCACATTCACGGGCAATCTCAAGGAAAGGCATACGCGCATTCTTGACCAGAAACGCTAAAATTTTCTGGTCTGTAGCATCGATCTGATACTTGGACATAATAATTTTTCGTTTGGTCTGTAAAGTTATGAAAAATTATTAGACTTCTGATAGTAAAACAGCCATTTCATAGGTATTTCGCCCTTGCATGCCATTACGTATTCCCCTGTAGAGCAAGAAATGTACGAGGGTTTGTCCGGCTGCTTACTATTTGGAACTTCCATCCACCATCTTCCACTTTTTCTGGATTGCAGAAAAACGAGTTCCTGACCGTCTTCTCCCATTTGGACAGCCTTTCTGTAGAAGGAGGCAGGATCTTCCTGCGGATGCTCGTCAGTTGAAATAGCCAGTCCTTCCGTCAGATGCCAGATGATCTGAGCGTTTAGGCGGGCTATCTGGGATCCACCCTTGCATTTGCCGGGGTAACCGTATACCACGGCCAGGCGAAAATGACGGGAAAGTCCCATATACCTTGCCAGCGTACAGATCTCTTCTGCATACAGTCCGTTGGGTGTGGTATCGTTCCCGTCGGGGACGTCTGCATGACGGACGCACCGCATGTCTATTAAGTGCAGAGATGCTTCCCTGAGCAGGGGTTCGGCGGTGCCGGGATTATCCCTGAATTCACCCAAGCGAAGCGTTTCTATATACTTATCAGAGAGCGTTTCCAGGATTCCCGGATCGGTCAGATACCGCTGGTATCCCAGCCAGGTAAAATAGCGGGGGACAGATCTTTCCAGGAGCTCGGTAACGGGATCGGGATTCTCCGTGCCCCTCGACACCAGGCTTACACGTACTTCGCCTTGCAGAAAGGCGGTCATCTGCGGGGTATCGTTCCCGTACATGACTATGCAGGGAATGCGCATTTTTTCAGCAACAGACAAAACCACGGGCATACGAGTCTCTAATGTATCTTCAATATAATATATGCGAGAATGGCTTTGCGGATAAAGCTTTTTCAATTCATTGAGGATTTCTCCTCCCTTGCCGGTGAATATCACGATGGCTGTACAGGGGGGCATGTCTTCGCAGAGTGCGTCTGCATGAAGATGTTCCAGGGGAAAACGTTTTTCACTCATTGTCTTTCTTTTGAATGAGATTCCTGCAATCCTCCAGGGTCAGGCTTTCGGGATCTGTCCCCTTTGGTATCCTGTAGTTCTTCTTGTTGTGATTGATATAGGGACCATAGCGGCCTTTGAGAACCCGGATGTCCTGACCGGGAAACTCCAGGATATGCTTTTTGGCATCCTGTGCCACTGCCTGTTCTATCAGCTCTATGCTCCGCTCCGATGTGATCGTGTAGGGATCGTCTGTTTTTGACAGGGATACATATTTTCCCTGCCATTTGACATACGGTCCGAACCGGCCTGTAGAAACAATAACCGGCAGATCTTTGTACTGACCAAGTTCACGTGGAAGACGGAACAGCTGCAAGGCTTCTTCCAGGGTAATTGATTCGAGCAACTGTCCTTTCTGCAATCCGGCATAGCGTTTTTCGGGATCATCGCTGTTTCCCATCTGGGCCATGGCCCCAAATTTTCCCAGTCTTACAGTAACGGGTTTGCCTGTAACAGGGTCGTTTCCCAGGAACCTTTCCCCGTTACCGGGGCGGGAAGTCTTGAGCGCCTGGTCCAGGGTTTCCCGGAAAGGTTTGTAAAAATCTTCAAGCATTTTGTTCCAGACGAGCTTCCCTGTTGCGATAAGGTCAAAATCCTCCTCTGCCCTGGCCGTGAAATTATAATCCACAATGGATGGAAAATGTTCCATCAAAAAATCGTTAACCAGAATCCCAATATCTTCGGGAAAAAGCTTTCCTCTTTCCTCCCCATAATTTTCCTTGCATTCCTTTCTGGTCACTTTGTCTCCTTCCAGCAGGATCTCTGTATATTTTCTCTTCTTGGCTGGGCGGTCTCCTTTGACCACATATTGTCTTTGTATAATGGTAGAGATGGTAGGCGCGTAAGTAGATGGACGCCCAATACCCAGTTCTTCCAGTTTTTTGACCAGGCTGGCCTCTGTGTAACGGAACGGAGATTGGGCGAAGCGTTCTACAGCCTTGATCTGAGAAGCATCCATGCTGTCGCCCTTCTCAAGGTAAGGCAACGTAGCGGATTGTTTTCCGTTGTTTTTCTCCTGATCATCGTCTGACGATTCGCGGTAAACTTTCAAAAAACCATCAAAGGTCACGACTTCCCCCGTGGCCGTAAAAGATCCGGAGTTCCGTCCGTCTGTAATAACTATTCGTGTCTTATCTACCTGGGCATCTGACATTTGCGAAGCCAGGGTCCTTTTCCAGATCAGATCGTACAATTTCTTTTCGAGTGCGGTACCTTCTATACTATTCTGTTCCATAAAAGTGGGACGGATAGCTTCATGTGCTTCCTGCGCTCCTTTGGTGCGGGTAGCATATTGTCTTGTTTTGCTGTATTCGGAACCGAAAGAGCCGGTAATCATTTTTTTTGCCGAGGCAAGCGCTATTTTGGACAACTGCGTGGAGTCGGTACGCATGTATGTAATACGTCCCGATTCATAAAGACGTTGTGCCACACTCATAGTCTGGCTGACCGAGAAACCCAGTTTACGGGAAGCTTCCTGTTGCAGGGTGGACGTGGTAAATGGAGGAGCCGGGCTTTTCCGCCCTTTCTTTTTTTCAATATCTGTGACCGTATAATGCGCACCGACCAAGGATTTGAGAAAATCCTCCGCCTGATCTGCGGTGCGGAATCGTGTATCGAGCTCTGCCCTGAAAGGGTCGGTATTCCTGGCCGGACAGCTGAAATGTCCCTCTATACGGAATGAAGAGGATGAAACAAATTTTAAAATGTCCCGTTCCCGTTCCACAACAAGTCGCAGGGCCACAGACTGGACTCGTCCGGCAGAAAGGCGCGGTTTTACCTTTTTCCAAAGAATAGGTGAAACTTCATAGCCAACCAGTCGGTCCAGAACGCGTCTTGCCTGCTGGGCCATCACCAGGTTCATATCTATGTCCCGGGGATTGGCAATAGCTTGCAGGATAGCATCCTTGGTGATCTCGTGAAAGGCTATGCGCCGTGTCTTTTCATCGGGGATATTCAATGTTTCCTTCAAATGCCAGGCAATGGCCTCTCCTTCCCTGTCTTCATCCGAGGCAAGCCATACGATCGACGCATCGGCAGCGGCTTTGGTAAGTTTTTTGATCAACTCTTTTTTATCGGGAGGAATGACATACAGAGGAGTAAAACCCTGATCCAGGTCGATCCCAAGTTTTTTCTTTGAAAGGTCTCTTATGTGACCAAAACTTGATGTAACCAAGTATTCTTCTCCCAGCACCTTGGCAATGGTCTTGGCCTTTGCCGGCGACTCCACAATAACCAGGTTTTTCTTCATACGCATTCTTTATCAGATGGTGCAAAGTAAGACATAAAGTAAGGTATATTCCAAATATTTATACGTAATTTTGCAAGGCAACACATCTATCTTATGAAGGAAAAGACAAAAACAATATTTTGCAAGTGGCTGTGGATTATAGTTTTGATTCCTGTGGCAGGACTCATCCTTATGTTGTTCCTGGTAGGTGCCTTTACCAATATACCCTCTTTCCGGGTACTGGAGAACCCCAAGAACAACCTGGCCACTGAACTAATATCTGAAGACGGTGTGGTCATTGCGACCTTTCACGTGGAAAACCGTTCCTATGTACAATATGAAGATCTTTCAAAATCTTTGATAAACGCCGTTTTAGCAACGGAAGACATTCGCTTTTACCGTCATTCGGGCATTGATTTTCGTGCCCTGGCCCGGGTTGCGGTCAAATCCATCTTGTTGGGGCAGAGTAGCTCGGGAGGGGGCAGTACGCTTAGCCAGCAGGTAGCCAAGACGTTATATCCCAGGGATACGACCGTTCACAGATTTCCGGGTGGTGCTGCCGTCAAAATGTTGGTAATAAAAATGAAAGAATGGATCACTGCCGTAAAACTGGAGCGCAACTATACAAAAGAAGAATTGCTAACCATGTACCTGAACTCGGTATTCTATGGAAGCAATGCATACGGTATCCGGACAGCCGCCTCGACCTTTTTTGACAAGCATCCTTCACAGCTGACCATAGAAGAAGCGGCTACCTTGGTAGGAATAGTGAACAAGCCCACCCGGTACAATCCCGTATTGAATTATGCATCTTCCCTGCGCAGGAGGAATCATGTGATATCGCAAATGAGTAAATACAAATTCATTGACCGGCAGGAAGCAGACTCCCTGATGTCGCTGCCGATCATGCTGAATTATACTACCCAGGATCACAATGCCGGGCTGGCTCCATATTTCCGGGATATGCTCAGGCGGGTGATGAGCGCCAAAGAGCCAGAAAGAAAGAACTATACCTACGAGGAACATTATCTGGAAGATCTTGATCTGTGGGAAAACGACCCCCTGTACGGATGGCTGAACAAGAATCTGAAACCTGACGGATCTGCTTACGATCTGGATCGGGACGGACTGAAGATCTATACCACCATCAATGCCCGGATGCAACTTTATGCCAACCAGGCCATCGAGGAACATCTGGGAACATACCTCCAACCCACTTTTAACCGGGAGCTGAGGTATAAGCGCAACAAACCATTTTCGAACGATGTTCCGGCAGAAGTGCTGGATCTTGTAATGAGACAGGCTATCCGTTGGAGTGACCGTTATCGTAATATGAAGAGCGACGGAGCCGGTGACCAGGAAATTGACAAGGCTTTCAGAACAAAAACATCCATGCGGGTGTTTTCCTGGAACGGAAAAGACGGGACGTATGCTACAGATACCATGCTTACCCCAAGGGATTCCATACTGCATTACAAATCGTTCCTGCGTGGGGCAATCATGGCAATGGAACCGGGAACGGGTCACATAAAAGCCTACGTTGGGGGGCCAAATTACAGGTATTTTAAATACGACAATGCCAGTCAGGGAAGACGGCAGGTGGGCTCTACCATCAAACCGTTCCTGTATTCACTGGCCATGCAGGAAGGCTGGACGCCCTGCGATGTGGTGGTCAATGTGCCACAGACCTTTATTGTGGGAGATACGACCTGGACTCCTGAAAGCGTTGACAAACCCGAATGGATCGGGAAAAAGGTCACCCTCAAGTGGGGACTGACCAAAAGCAGCAACAACATTTCGGCATACCTTATGAAACAGTTCGGACCCGAAGCGATGGTGACCATGTGCCATAAACTGGGAATTAAGAGTCACCTGGACCCTGTAGTATCGCTTTGTCTGGGACCGGCGGACCTGCGCCTGTACGAGATGGTCGCCGCTTACAACACTTTTGCCAATAAAGGAGTCTATGTAGAACCATTCCTGGTTACCCGTATTGAGGATAACAGCGGCAACCTGCTGGGATCTTTCAGTCCACGCAAACGGGAAGCCATAGGGGAACATACTGCATATCTGATGGTAAACTTGTTGCAAGGGGTAGTCAATGAAGGTACGGCCATCAGGATACGTGCCCTGTACCTGCCGCGGGGAACAGTGGCAGGCAAGACAGGGACTACCAACGATCAGGCAGACGGATGGTTCATGGGCATAACCCCCAGACTGACGGCTGGCGTATGGGTGGGGGCAGAAGACCGCCAGGTGCATTTTGAATCGCTTGCCCTGGGAGGCGGGTCCAATATGGCACTACCCATTTGGGGTATATTTATGAAAAAAGTTATGAACGATCCATCGTTGGGATTTTCCGAGGAAGACCAATTCACTGCGCCTCCGGGATTTGATATTTCCCTGAACTGTGATGGTTCTGACCAGGATATTGACCAACAGCAACGCCGGATAAACAACTTTTTCAATTGACCATGAACGTAGCCCTGATATACGGAGGCAATTCCTCCGAACGTGAGATTTCCGTCATGAGCGGAAAGCATATAGCCGGACATTTATCCGGCGGTAACCGGAATGTGTTTGAAATTGATATCTATCAGACAAAATGGAAACTGGTGGCTGTGAACGGGCAGGAAATTCAGCCGGTAGAGGTAGACAAAAACGGGTTTACGGTTATATGGGAAGGGGAACGGGTCTTTTTTGACGTAGCTCTGTTGATGATCCACGGTACACCCGGAGAAGATGGTCTTTTTATTTCCTATCTCGAAATGATGGGCATTCCCCATACGGGATGCCCGGCTAGGGTTGCCCTGTTGGCATTCGATAAATACGCCTGTAAGTGTTTTTTACGCAGGGCAGGTGTGCGAATGCCCCGGGATTTCAGAATCACAGCAAACACACCGTCTGACTCATGGATTGAGCAAGCTGCCGGGATTCTGGGCCCCATGCCCTGGTTTGTCAAACCTGTTGCCGGCGGTTCCAGTTTTGGGGTATCTAAGGTGTGCGATACTGCAGAGTTGCTGCCTGCCGTAGAAAATGCCCTGAAAGAAGACAGGGTTGTGTTGATAGAAGAATTCATAGACGGGACAGAGGTTACCAATGGGTACATGAAAACAGCTGTCAGAGAATACGTGCTGCCCGTTACCGAAATTGTGCCCCACAGCCAGTGTAGTTTCTTCGATTACAATGCCAAATATAAAGGAGCTTCCACCGAGATCACCCCGGCCCGTATTTCCCCCGAAATGACCAGCCGGGTGCAACAGACCACAGAGTTGATTTATGATACCCTTTTATGCAGAGGGGTCATACGGGTGGATTACATCGTTCGCGGTTCCGATTTGTACTTTCTGGAAGTCAACACTGTTCCCGGCATGACAACGCGGAGCCTGGTCCCTCAGGAAATCGAAGCGGCAGGAATGACGTTGCAGGAATTTCTGGATGAACTAATCCGTTCTGTCATAGATGAACATCAAAGAATTTAAGGAATATGCCCGGTTACGGCTGGGGTCTTCGCGGGAACGCCCGGAACTACGTTTCCTGATAAGTGCACTTCTGGCCCAACTGGCCGGTGTCCCCAATTACTGGTACCATACCCGTGAAGATTACGTTATTTCTTCCCATGCAGAAGAAACTCTGCTACAGGCCGTTGATCAGGCCGCCCTGGGAAAACCCCTGCAGTATATACTGGGCTGGGTACCTTTTGGGGATTGCCGCATAAGGGTAGATCAACGCGTATTGATACCCCGACCCGAAACGGAAGAAATGTGGCACAGGGCAAAAAACATTCCGGGCATCGTACTGGATGCCTGCACCGGCAGTGGCTGCCTGGCCATAGCCCTGAAAAAGAAAAGACCCGGGACCCCGGTTTATGCTTTTGATATCAGTCGGGATGCTTTGGACCTGGCTGCCGAGAATGCAGCCCTGAACGGGGTTGACGTACGTTTTTTCCGTGCCGATCTTTCAGATTTGTCCCAGGTAGAAAAAAACGCCATGTCTGCCGGACTGGAAAAACATTCTCTCGGACTTCTGATCGCCAATCCTCCTTATGTTACCGAAAAGGAAAAACAGGAGATGTCCCGCGAAGTATTATGCTTTGAACCACATCAGGCACTTTTCGTCCCCGATCACGATCCACTTTATCATTACAGGCAACTGGCCATCCTGGGCCGCCATTATCTGAAGTCCGGGGGGAAGTTCCTGGCAGAGATCAATCAGGCTTATGGCCGGGAGATTCGTTTGCTGATACGGAAAGAAGGGTATAGAGACATTCAGGTGCACAAAGACCTGAATGAAAAAAAAAGATTTATTAAAGCCATGTGGATACAATAAAAAATATTTTTTATATTTGTACCGTAATGAAAAAAATCGCTATGATCAACAGATGGTGGTGGCAGGGAGAAGTTCCTTTCTGCGTTGCATCTGTGGCATAGTATAAATACCCGATTTATTAACCGTAAGTGCCCTCTTGCTACGCAAGGGGGCTTTTTTTTTAAAACTTATTTAATCAAAATGCATGAAAACGACTAAAAAGTTTTTACTTCCCGACCGGGAAATTCCCAAAGAATGGTACAATGTGCTGGCCGATCTGCCATCCCTGCAGCCGATGTTGCATCCTGCGACGCATAAGCCGGTCCGGCCGTCGGATCTGGAACCTCTCTTTGCCAAAGGACTCATTGAACAGGAATTTTCCAGGAAACGATGGATTGAAATACCTGAAGAAGTACGCACGCTGTATAAAATATACAGGCCCACCCCGCTTGTCCGTGCCAGCGGCCTGGAGAAGGCATTAGATACCCCCGCCCGGATCTATTTCAAGAATGAAAGCGTTTCCCCTGTAGGATCCCACAAATTGAATTCGGCCTTACCCCAGGCCTATTACAATAAAATTGAAGGAGTACGCCGCCTGACGACAGAAACCGGGGCAGGTCAATGGGGCTCGGCCATCAGTATCGCAGCCAGGCATTTTGGCCTGGACATGGAAGTCTTTATGGTACGGCTGAGTTACGACCAAAAACCTTACCGCAAAGTGGTCATGCAAACTTACGGAGGCAGGGTGATTCCTTCTCCGAGTAATACGACAGAAGCCGGGCGAAAATTTCTGGCTCAAAAACCAGACACCACCGGATCGCTGGGCATGGCCATTTCCGAGGCCTGTGAGAGAGCCGCTCTTGATCCTGATACAAGGTACACCCTGGGGAGTGTCCTGAACATGGTCATGTTGCATCAGACCATCATAGGACTGGAGGCCGAACGTCAGTTTGAAATGGCACAGGATTATCCCGATACCATCATAGGTTGTTTTGGGGGCGGTTCCAATTTTGGCGGAATCAGCCTTCCTTTCCTCAGGCACCAGCTGGCTGGGAAAGCCAAATTTGACCTGATTGCGGCAGAAAGTACGGGATGTCCCAAGTTAACCAAAGGAGCTTTTCGTTACGATTATGGGGATTCTGCAGGGCTAACACCGCTGATACCGATGTACACCCTGGGGTATGACTATGAACCGGAGGCAATACATGCCGGAGGATTAAGGTATCACGGCGCCGGTGCCATCATGAGTCAATTACTAAAGGATAATATAATCCGTGCCATGGATATTGACCAGCATGAATGTTTTAAAGTAGGGAAATTATTTGCCCAGAGTGAAGGTATTATTCCTGCGCCCGAATCTACACATGCCATTGCGGCTACGATCCGGGAAGCCCTTAAGGCTAAAGAAGAAGGCCACGAAAAAGTGATATTGTTCAATCTTTCCGGTCACGGCCTTCTTGATCTGGGTGCCTATGAGGCATTTCTCAACGGGCAGCTTTAACCAGGTGCCGGAATAGGGGAAGCAGGGTGTTGTCCCCCTGTGAAACAGGGCCTTCGGGATGGAATTGCACGCCCAGCACGCCGGGATTGCCTTTCATCTCGATGGCTTCTATTATACCGTCCCGGGCAACGGCTGAAACGATAAATCCCGGAGCCACATCTTTTACGGCCTGGTGATGGTATGAATTTACCCGGTATGTGTTGTCCTTTTCCAGGATATCCTTCAATATATCGAATAATGTGGTTCCCCGGTTAACCGTTATGGAATGTGTGCCATATTCCCTTGGAGCGTTCTGCCGGTGTTTAACAGGTGTAGCTGACCTTACCTGGGACGGGATATCCTGATACAGTGTTCCGCCAAAAGCAACATTCAGTATTTGTTCTCCACGGCATATGCCCAGCACGGGGATACCCCGTTCCACGGCGGCGCGGGCCAGGTGAATGTCAAAGAAATCCCTTATCGGGACAATACTTTCCATGGCGGGAAGTGGTTCTTCTCCATACCAACGCAAAGGATCCACATCTTCGCCGCCCGTGAGGATAAGTCCGTCAATGGATTCTACCATGCGGGCGATTGCCTTGAGATCATCCGTTGCCGGAAGAATAACAGGGATGCCCCCGGCTTTTCTTACCGAGATGATGTACGTGTTGGGCACACTGCTCTGACTTGTTTCATAGGTAGCCGAAAGTCCTATTACGGGTACTTTTTCCTGTGCCTGTAAAGCGGTTACCAAAAGGTTTGCAGCAAACAAGTATACAAATAATTTGCGTGTCATTTCCGGGCCCTCCAAAGCCCCATGTTTTCGTTTTGTTTCAGATCAAGATCAAAAGTCAGGAGGTGATCCTCCATGACAAATTTTAAATTAAAGGCCGCTCCCCCAGAACGAAAACGGAAAATTCCCCCGTTAATGTGGGTCATCAGGTGTTTGCGATAAGGAAAATTTTCCGGGCCGAGAGTAATATACAATTCCCCGTTTTCTAAAGTAATAACAGCCTGTCCCAGGGCCGGATGGTCATAAATACCCGTATATTCATTATAAGGAGCAGCCGGTTCCACAATCATGTTTGCGTTTCCCTGTTGTTCCTTTTCTTCCCTTTCCCTGGCGTTGGCAAGGTATTTTTCCAGTGCCTGGCCGCTGTAATCCTGTGGGGGAAGATTCATGTAATAATCTATTATGTGGCGCATAATGGCGTAGCGGGGTTCTGAAGGCGGCTCACAATTACTGAGCCACATAATGCCCAGTTCCAGTTCAGGAACAAAAGCGCATATGGCTGTGAATCCCCATGTGGTGCCCGTGTGGAACCATACGCGGTAACGGTTATTCTGTTCTACGAACCAGCACGGTGCGTAAATGTTGGTTTTGCTTTCGGTCTGTGATGTGATAAGCTGTCCTCTGTGCAGATAATCCATCTGGGCGGCGGAAAGGAGCGTATCGCCGTCAAGAACCCCGTCTGATAAATGAAGACGGCACCATTGCATCATATCGGTCACCGTTGAATTGATGCCCCCGGCAGGTCCTATGACCGTTAGCCAGTAAAGGGCCTGTTCTTCCCCTGCCATCGGGGTAGTCTGGATACTGCCGTCACGACAGGTTGTTTCGTGGGGTGTATTTCCGGCGGCAGATGCCAGGAATCCTTCTTCATTGACAGAAGTGTTTTTCATTCCCAAAGGAATAAAGATCCTTTCCTGGAGGTTTTGTTCCCAGCTCTTCCCGGTTACAGCTTCAATGATCTTTTCAGCTACAATGAACAACACGTTGTTATAACCGTATGTGGTCCTGAAACTGTTTGTCGGAGGGATGTCCTTCAACAAAGTATAGACATCATCCCGATCATATCCCAGGCAGGGGATATAGGTGCCGGCCTGTTCGGGCAGACCGGACCGGTGCAAGAAGAGGTCCCGGACCTGCATGTTGTCTGTTACCCATGGATCGTACATGGCAAAGTCGGGAAGGTACCATTTGATGGGATCATTCCAGTTTACCAATCCATCGTCGACCATCATGGCCATGAGTGTGGCCGTAAAAGATTTGCTGACCGATCCTATTTGGAAAACGGTATTTCCGTCAACGGGCAGACCGCTGCCGTTGCGTTTTTCACCAAATCCACCTGTAAATACAATGGAATCATTTTTGATGACGGCCAGGGCAGAACCGGTGATATTCCAGTCTTCTGCTACTTTCAGAGCATAAAGGGAAAAGTCCTGGGCCCATGACAGAGCAGGTGCCAGGAGCAATATAAGTAAGATCTGTTTTTTCATATAGTAAAGATAGAATAAATTATCTTTGTATTATGAGTAAAATAAAAAAGGCCTGGTTTTGCCAAAATTGCGGGGCCGAATCAGCTAAGTGGCTGGGGCGATGTCCCTCTTGTGGAGAATGGAATACTTTTGCCGAAGAGATCATCAGCACTGCGCGTGACAGCACGGGAGAGGCCACCGCTGCATCAAAGGCTGTTCTCATACGCGAGATTCCCGCCAGGCTTCAGGATCGGATATTCCTCAACAACAGGGAATTGGAACGCATTCTGGGCGGAGGACTCGTACCAGGTTCAGTCGTGCTCATCGGGGGTGAGCCGGGTATAGGCAAATCTACGCTCAGTCTGCAGATACCACTGCATTCCCCGCATTTAAGAACATTGTACGTTTCCGGAGAAGAATCGGCACGCCAGATCAAGATGCGGGCCGAGAGGCTTGCTTCATCACAGACCGGGGACAGTCCACAGGACAATTGCCTGGTATTGTGTGAGACTATGCTCGAGAACATCCTGGACCAGGCCCGTGAAATACAACCCTCCTTGCTGATAATAGATTCCATTCAGACCGTCTATTCTCAAAGGCTTGACCCTTCCCCCGGAAGCGTTACCCAGGTCAGGGAATGTGCGGCCCGGCTGCTCAAATATGCCAAGGAAACCCACATTCCGGTAATCTTGGTCGGGCACATTACAAAGGAGGGGAGCATAGCGGGACCAAAGGTGCTGGAACACATCGTAGATGTGGTCCTTCAGTTTGAAGGGGACAACACCCACGCTTATCGCATATTGCGGAGTATCAAGAACAGGTACGGATCGACAGCCGAACTGGCACTGTTTGAAATGACGCAAAAAGGGCTCAGGGAAGTAGAGAATCCTTCAGAGATGCTCATTCCCATGCACGATGAAAACCTGAGCGGTATTGCGGTGGCTGCCATGTTGGACGGGACCCGTCCGTTCCTGATAGAAACTCAGGCCCTGGTAAGTACGGCTGCATACGGAACACCCCAAAGATCGGCGACCGGCTTTGATACGCGCAGGATGAATATGTTGCTGGCTGTTCTGGAAAAAAGGGCGGGATTCCACCTCTCTGCCAAGGATGTGTTCCTGAATATGGCCGGCGGTCTCAGGGTGGCAGATCCTGCTGTTGACCTGGCCGTGGCCTCGGCCGTTCTTTCCTCGGCCTTTGATCTGGCGATCCCGGCGCGATGGTGTTTTGCTGCTGAGGTGGGGCTGAGCGGGGAGATCCGTCCGGTACCCCATCTGGAACGAAGGATCGCAGAGGCAGACCGTCTGGGATTCGAAAAGATATTCGTTTCGGGTTATAACGCTGCTGCGCATATTCCCAAAGGAACGCGCATTCAGGTGGAAAAAGTGACCGGAATGGGGCCGTTGAGCCGCAAGATCTTTAAAATTTAACGGAAAGTCCGGCGTTGAAGACTCCCTTGTAACCCAGGCCAAGATCGGCAAATATGCCCAAAGTACTGCCCCACCTTACGTGTAGCGGGCTCAGGTGATAAGCGAACCTCCACCGGGCCGTATCCTGCGAAATATCCTGGGACGAGGATAAAATCATTTCCTGATCGTCTATCCAGCGGGTAGCTCCGGCCGCCGCATGTGCCGATATTTCCCATAACCCTGTCCGGAAATAAACCCAATGGGCCGTTAAGGCTTAGAACACTACTCTTGAAAACAACCGTACCGGTGTCTTTGCCGGCCATTTTCATCATGGCGGCACTGATCCCCAAATAGCCGCCAAAACTCATGTAAGGTGATGTATAATACTTATACCCCAAAGCGGCAACACCTGTATAGACAAAACGGTCCGGGACATAGATCTTCCCATCTTTTGCCACAGACGTTTCACGTCGTATCTGGGTGCTCAGTTCCTGGAACGTAGGTGCGCCATACTGCAGAAATATTTCGTGACGGGTATATGTTATGTAATCGTAGCGGTCGTACTGTGCCAGAAGCGTTTGAGCAGAGGTTAGCATGATGGCGGCTGCCATCAGCAGTATCAGAATAGACAATCGTTTCATTGTTTTGCCTGTTTGGTTTTATTGTTTTTATTAGTAACGCCCATATAGATGACAGCGAACAAACCGGTCAGGAGCATGGTGCAAGCCTGTGATTCGTGGCTGATGGTGGCAAAAACCATACCGTTGGTCTGTGTCAGACCGTAAACAGCCATCAATGCCAGTGTCACAATGAAATGGAAAGCACCGATGCCGCCCTGTACAGGTACGACCCAGCCAAAGCTCCCGACAACCATCAGGAAAAGAGCATCGATCAGGGTAAGCTCTCCCCGCAGGGGTGTGGCCAAAATGGTGCAGTAACTGGTGCATACGTAAAGAAACCACATGAGAATGGTCAAAAAGAAGAAATGACCTTTTCGGGGCATTTTAAGGCTTTGGACCAATCCTTTCCAAATACCGGTGAAAAATCCGGAGATTTTTCTTATGACCTTAAGCTTTCCAAGTTGTTTACGAAATATATATCCGGCGATTATCAGAACCAGCGGAATTCCTGTCACCAGTATGACGGCCGTCAGGGTAGATCCGCCCAGCCGGTCAATGAAAGGGTCCCAGATTTGGGTGATCATGAAATGCCCGAACACGTTCCGACGCAGGAAAGCCACGGCTATGGTTATGATCAAAAGGCAAAGCATATCAAAGGTCCTTTCCAGCAATACAGTTCCCAGTACTTTATCAAAGCCCAGTCCGGCGCGTTGTGCCACTACGCCGCAACGTGCGACCTCACCGGCCCGCGGTAACGCAAAATTGGTCAGATAGGCTATTCCCACACCATTGAAAGTGTCTATCCTTTTGACGGGTTTTCCCAAGCTCAGGAGGATGATCCGCCAGCGAGCTGCTCTTATGTAGAAAGAAAAAGCCCCTACCACAATGGACATCAGGATCCAGAAATAATCTGCCGATCGCAGACCATCCATGAAATCGCTCCAATGGATGCCCCTGAAAGAAAAGTACAGTAACACAAGGGCAAGTGTGGCAAATAATACCACTTTCAGGAGTTTTTTCCAGTTCATAACCGTGCAAAGTTACAAAAAAAGGACATTCAGAAAATTGAGTTAAATTTGTCGTAAATAATAGCGTTATGAAATCTATTCTTGGGATCGGGAATGCCCTTACGGATATCCTCGCTTTATTACCCGATGACTCTTTGCTGGAACGGTTCCACCTGCCGCCCGGCAGCATGCAGCATGTAGATGCGCTGACTGCCGAAAAGATCTGGCAGAATCTCAAGCCAATAGGAGTGCAATACGTGGCCGGAGGTTCAGCCGCCAACACCATAACAGGGACGGCTGTGCTGGGCATGCCTTCGGGATTCATTGGCAAAGTGGGCGATGATGAACTGGGGTCGCTGTTTTATGCCGATCAGCATCGCAACGGGATCAAATCGTGTTTGCTGAAAGGAGTTCATTCTTCCGGCAGGGCAATGGTTTTTGTTACCGAACCCGATGCAGATCGTACGTTTGCCGTTTATCTGGGAGCAGCCCTGGAACTGGTGCCCAATGACCTTGCTCCGGACATGTTCCAAGGATATGATTATTTTCATATAGAAGGCTACCTGGTGCAGAACCAGCATCTTGTAAGAAAGGCGGTAAGGCTTGCAAAAGAGGCGGAAATGATCATTTCCATAGATATGGCCAGTTATAATGTGGTGGAAAGCAACAATTCCTTTTTGCATGATATAGTGGAAAATTATGTGAACATAGTTTTTGCCAACGAAACAGAAGCTTTATCATTTACCGGTAAGGAACCTCGGGAGGCGTTGAGGGAAATATCGCAAATCTGCGACATAGCTGTGGTAAAGATGGGAAAACAGGGATCCATGGTCAGAAGCGGCAACAAGGAATATGATATTATAGCATGGCCCGGTGTATCCATTGATGCCACTGGTGCGGGGGATCTCTATGCAGCCGGCTTTCTGTATGCTCATTCACTGGGGCTCTCCTTAAATAAGTGTGGCGATATTGGCTCAATGGTTGCGGCCAAAGTCGTGGAAGTTGTAGGTCCCAAGATAGATATACCACGCTGGAAGGCAGTAAAACAAGAAATTCGTCAACGGATCCAGGACCCTGAATAAAATGAACCATCCGATTATCATAGCAGGCCCCTGCAGTGCCGAAACGCAGGAACAGGTACGATCTGCGGCCGTACAGCTTAAGGACTTCCGATTGCCCCAACCGGCCGGAGGCGGAGGTATATCTTTTTTTCGGTCCAGTATATGGAAATCCAGGACACGTCCCGGGACATTCGAAGGTATAGGAGAGATGGGACTTCCCTGGCTGACTGCCGTTCAGGAAGAACTGGGGCTCCCCGTATGCACCGAGGTGGTTTCTGCACATCACGTTGAGCTGGTGCTTAAAGCCGGGCTGCAGGCGGTCTGGCTCGGTACCCGTACAACAGCCAATCCATTCCTGGTAGAAGAGATCGCCAAAGCCCTTGAAGGAACTTCACTGCATATTTTTGTGAAAAATCCCATCAATCCGGACCTGGATTTGTGGATAGGAGCCGTACAGCGTATGTTAAGGTATAGTCAGCATGTGTATGCCATACACCGGGGTTTCAGCGATTATCATGTCGGAAAGCTGCGAAACGCTCCGTTGTGGAGGATCCCAATAGAATTTAAGGTGCGAATGCCCGGGATACCCCTGTTATGTGATCCTTCGCATCTTTCGGGCAATACGGCGTTCATTCCGGAATTGGCACAAAGGGCGCTTGATCTGAACTTTGACGGGCTAATGCTTGAAGTACATCCCAGGCCGTGTAAGGCCTTGTGTGATGCCCGGCAGCAGCTAGATCCCGACGCCTTCAGGAAACTGATGCAGTCATTGTCCTGGAGGAGATCGATCGTGCCTGACGATTCGTTGTTGGAAGAAAGAATTGTCATAGATGCCATACGTACTCGGATAGATGTTCTGGATGATGACCTGGTGGACATCCTGGCACAACGGATGTCCCTGGTTGATCAGATAGGCCAGGTAAAAAAACGCGGCGGTGTAGAGATCATACAGATTGAACATTGGAATGCTGTCTCATCCCGTATCCGCAGGCTGGCGGCTGAAAAGGGACTGGACGACTCCTTTATAGAAGAAGTGTACAAGGCTATTCACCAGCAATCCATCAAACGGCAGGAAAAAATCATCAGGGAATGAGCCGGATTATCTTATCGGACGATTTTAGTATCGTGCGGGGGTTGATCCCAGCCGGAACGCCTAATCAAATTGGCGCATCTTTTCAAGAATTAGCCGGGTTGCTCCTGTGTTTTTTAAAACGTAATCCCTACCTGCCCTGCCTGCTTTTTCTCTCAGGGATGGATCTTTGATCCAAGGCCTAAGGGCTTCCAGGCAAGTTTTGTAGTCCCGGAACCCTGTGGCGGCGCCAAGGCGGATCAGATCACACGCTTCCCCAAATTTTTTATAGTTGGGTCCAAAAACAAGCGGTTTGCCGTAAACGGCCGCTTCCAGTGTATTATGTATCCCCGAAGGATTGAACCCCCCTCCTATATAACAAACGGTTCCGTACCGGTAAAGAGACGAGAGTATGCCAATGGTGTCTATTATCAGGACTTTGGGCTGGGGACCTTCTTTGACTGCCGAGAAAAAGACCGGGTCCCATTTAGCGAACAGACGGGCTATAGAAGACAAATGCGACGGGTGGACCTCATGGGGGGCAATGATGAGTTGTAGCTCCGGAATTTCACCTGCCAGGCGTTCCAGGATAACTTCGTCCCGGGGCCATGTACTGCCTGCGATCAGGACGGGCTCCCGGACAAGTTCTTTGAATAGGTCCGGGGTATTATCCCTGGACGCATTGCCTGCAACCTGGTCAAAACGCGTATCGCCCGCCACTGTGACGGGAAGAGATGATCCTGCAAGAGAAGAGAGCAGATTGAGCGAACTGCCGTCCTGGACAAAAAGATGGGTGAAACAATGCAGCATACGACGGAAAGGAGCTCCGTATATTTTGAAAAATGGCTGGTCCGATCTGAAGCGGGCAGAGATCAAGTATGCGGGAATGTTTCTTTTTTTTAGAGTAGTTAGGTAAAAGTACCAGAATTCATATTTAACGAAAAGGGCGGCACCGGGACGTACCAGGTCCAGAAACCTGCGTGCGTTACGGGGGGTGTCCAGAGGCAGGTAAAATACATAATCTGCCAGGGGTGTGTTTTTACGAATTTCGTGTCCGGAAGGAGAAAAAAAAGTCAGCAGGATCTTTTTACCGGGAAACATTTGCCGGTATGCTTCCATGACTGGCCTGCCCTGTTCAAATTCGCCCAATGAGGCACAATGTACCCACAGGGGAGGGTTGTTCCGGTCTTCATCCCGGAATGTTGCTGACAGTCGTTTCCACTGTCCCTTTCTCCCCATAAAAAAAAGCAATGTTTTGTTCACCACACAAAGGTATAGATTTTACCTTACCTTTGCAGCATGAGTAGAAAACATAAAACAATCCGGAAATTGTTGTGGACAGGATCGTTTTTAGCCTTATTTCTACTTATCCGCATGATGCCTTTCTATAAACCGACTCCCGAAGATCCTTTTTCGGGACCATACTGGTATAATCCCTATGAACACGTGGTCCCCGGCGGTCGTTGGCTGAGAGCGAACTTTCATGCCCATTCCAATGCCTGGGGCATTTTTACAAATGGCAGGAAAAACACAGTGGACGATATTTTGTGTAAATACGATTCCCTGGGGTATGATATTATCGGAGTGTCTGATTATCAGCATATTACAAAAACCAACACCAACTTGTTTATTCCGGTTTACGAGCATGGTTTCAATATACTCAAGACACATCAGGGTGCCATTGGGGCCAGAAAGGTTTACCACAACGATTACATTCTGCCCCAGACAAGGTCACAGAAACAACAGGTGATCAACAAACTGGCCCAACATGCAGAGTTGGTAGTCCTGAACCATCCTGCCTGGAGGGGTGGTTATTCCAAAAAGGACATCAGGCAGCTTACCGGGTATGACCTTTTTGAAGTGCTCAACGACTTCTGGATATCCGAAAAACTCTGGGATGTTGCCCTGTCCGGTGGAAAGCCGGTCATGCTCCTGGGAGGAGACGATGCGCACAATGTTTTCAAACAGACCGATCTGGCACGGGATCTTACCCTTATTTATACAGATTCCGATACGGTAACACTCCGGGACATATACAAGGCACTTAGCTGCGGAATGGCCTATGGGATAGAAGTGACAAAAAACCTGGCCCGGTCCAGCGTCATTGAAAAGCGTGCCGGGCTGGATGATATGCCGTTGTTAAAGACGTGCCTGATCAGGCAGGACAGCCTGGTAGTTGCCCTGACCGGGAAGGCCGGTCATATCAGTTTTATTGGACAGAACGGGAGGCTGCTCAAAAAGGTTCCGGACCTTGGCAACGGCTGGGAATCTGCTTATTATCTGCTCCGACCAGAGGACACCTACGTAAGGGTGAGGATTTCCCTGCCCGACAGTTCCCGGTTATACCTGAATCCGGTTATGCGCACGGGCGTTAAAGGACAAAAACCACAGATGCCGGTATCACAAAAGCGTAGGTTATTTACTATCTTTGACAAATGATCAAGAAAACCCTGGAGCTTACCGGAGAATATATCCAGCTTATGAAACGGGTCTTTACAAAGCCCGAAAAATGGCGGATTTTCTGGAAACAGTGCTTGGTGGAAATGGAAAAGCTCGGACTGACATCTGTCCCGTTGATCGGGATCATTTCCATTGCCATAGGTGCCGTTCTGGTAATTCAGACCGCGTATAACATTGAAAACCCGTTTATCCCCAAAATGTATGTTGGCTATATGGTACGTGAGAGCCTGATCCTGGAATTCTCATGCACTATGGTGGCTTTGATACTTGCTGGCAAGGTGGGGTCCAATATTTCATCCGATATTGGCACCATGCGGCTGACAGAACAGATTGACGCCATGGAAATGATGGGCATCAATTCTGCCAACTACCTGATCCTGCCCAAAGTGGTATCTGTCTGTGTGTTTAATCCCGTACTCATGCTTTTCAGCTTCATGATCGGGATACTGGGTGGCTGGTTGATCGTGGCTGCAACCGGAATGATTACCCTGAGCCAGTACACCATCGGTTTGCGTTTTGCTTTCAATGGCTATTATATTGTATATGCTGTGACAAAAATGATTGTATTTAGCTTTATCATAGTCACGGTATCGGCCCTGTACGGTTATTCTCCCAAAGAGAACTCCATGGAAGTAGGACACGCCAGCACACGTTCTATTGTGGCCATTTGCCTGCTGATTCTGATTACGGACCTGATGTTGACCCAATTGATGCTGAACTGATGATTTACGTAAAGAACATTAACAAGTCCTTTGGCCAGCAGCAGGTCCTGTCCGGTATATCGGTCGAATTCTTGGATGGGAAGACGAACTTGATCATCGGTGCCAGCGGATCGGGCAAGACGGTACTGCTCAAGGCGGTTGCCGGCCTTCATAATATTGACTCGGGTAAGATCTTATACGACAAAATAGATTTTACGGGATTGGGGGAAAAACAACGCAAAGAGATACACAAACAAATGGGCATGTTATTCCAGGGCGCGGCCCTTTTTGATTTTGCCACAGCCCGGGAAAACGTGCGGTTCCCCCTTGATTTCTTCACAGACTGGTCTATGGCTCAGAAGAATGAACGGGTTGATTTTTGCCTGCACCGGGTGAACCTGGGTGATATCGGCAATAAATATCCGTCCGAACTGAGTGGCGGTATGCAAAAAAGGGTCGGCATAGCCAGGGCTATTGTGATGAATCCGCGGTATTTGTTCTGTGATGAGCCCAATTCGGGTTTGGACCCGCAAACGGCTATTGTCATCGACAGGCTGATCAGCGAACTTACCCACGAATACAATATGACGACCATCATCAACACCCATGACATGAACTCTGTGATGGCTATAGGGGAAAAACTTGTTTTTCTTTACCAGGGTAAAAAAGAATGGGAAGGTAGCAAGGATGATATCTTACATGCAGACAACAAAGCCCTGAACGATTTTGTATTTGCTTCGGAAATGGCACGTCTGTTAAAGAAACCTATATTCTGAAACGGATCCCGAGCTCCATCCTGAATTGGGTGGGTTGTATGGTCCGGATGCTCTTGGGCTGGTTGTTTTCAAAGTAATGCGAGACAGTAGGTTCAATGTAGATGCCCATCAGATCGGACCATTTGTATTCGATTCCGAGTCCCCCGAATAAAGACCATTGGAATCCCTGTACGGGGACGTACTGACGGGTGACTACGTCATTGAGCTGGCAAATATATTCGTCGGCCACTGCGCGGTCAATCGCACCTCCGCTCACGGCATATACAGTCAGGTGGGGAGTATTCACTGCCCGGAAATATATGCTGACAGGAATGCCAATGTAATGCGTGTTTTGATTTACAATATATGATTTGTCGGCCGTATGCACCTGGTATTCTCCGCGGAGCAGGGTATAAGTGAGTGAGGCACCGACCGATAGCCATTTGTTGAATTCTTTCTGGACATTGATTCCGGCAGAAATGGGGGTGGAAAAATGGGCCGAGATATGGTTCACATCATCTTCATCAAAGTAAGGTGCCATGTAATCGGGAATACCCAGGTTCGTGAGATCGCTCCCTGCCAGGCTGAGGGGTGTTTCCCATTTGGTAGTATAGGTAGAAGGCGTGAACAAGTATGTGCCGTTAATGGCTCCCTGGTATGAAAAATTGGCTGCAGTGATCCATTTTTTGTTCAGTCGTATGTTTTTTGGGGGATCAACCGGGAACAAAACATTTTGGGTTTGACCCTTATTTTTTACAGGTTCCTGTACAGGCATGTTCCCGTGCATAACCCTTTCTTCCTGTCCGGGTTGAAGCGGAACAGGTTCAACCGGTGTGGCAGAAGGGATTCCGGTACGGTCAGCCGTAACCTCGGAAGTAACCGGGACAACGGATGCACTGCGCAACAGGTCCAGATGCGCCTTTGTGTATAATTTTGCAATATCCGGGCGGATATCAGGAAGATCTATGGAAACAGGGCGGTCAATGATCCGGCATATGGTCCCGGGTGCAGTATCCAGCCGGGTTCTAAAAGGCATGAATAAAACAAACAGCAACAACAGACATGCCGCTGCAGCCGTTCCTAGGAACATAATCCGTTTGCGCCGGCGCAGCACAACACGATGTGACATCCGCGCTGTAAGGGCTTCCCAGTCCCCTGTCTCCCCCGGGAGGGAGAACCCAGACAGTTTCTCCCGTATTTTTTTATCAAAAAGATCTTCAATCATGTTCCAAAGGGGTTAAAATTTTGTTTACCGTCATGTAAGTACTTCCAAAAAACTGGGGACCATACTCCAGGATCTCTTCCCGGGTAAGCTGGAAGGTGGGCAGCATAAAATGTACATAAAGCGTTTCCGGTTCGTACAAAGGGTTGAAGTGTTCACCGTATGCATTGAATATCAGGCGGAATTCCTGCGAGATGGGGAAGGCGATGGTTTGCGTCCGGAAAATGCCGTCATCGTCTGTAAATACGGGTTCCTCCAGACGCAGATAAACTGAAATACAGGGGACAGGTTCCTGAGTCAGGGAATCCACAATCTTTCCTTCCACTATGAAAAAGGCATGCGGATACTCCCGGGTTGCAAGGGAATCGGACTGCAGAGGGTAACGGAAAGGAATTGTATCCTGGCACGAAACCAAAAGCCCCGTCAAAAAAACAAATCCTATGAGATATATCCGTTTCATTTAAAATCGTTCAGTTTATGTTGCAGCCAGGACCTTGCCCTTGAATACTGGGAGCGGGAAGTGCTTTCGCTGATGTTCAATATTTCTGCTATTTCGTTGTGTGAGTATCCTTCAATGGCATACATGTTAAAAACAGTCCGGAAACCAGAGGGCATTTGTTCTATACAGCGGAGTATGTCACTGGCCGAGATTTTTTCCAGGATCAATCCCGTGGTAACCGATTTGCCGGCAGAGTTCTCTATCTGCTCGCTGTATCGCAGGGCATCGTTTTTGCGTAGATAAGAAAGAGAGATGTTCACAAATATTTTCCGCGCCCAACCCTCAAATGAACCTGTTCCTGCATACGTCCCTATTTTTTCAAATAAAACAACAAATCCGTCCTGTACAATGTCCTTGGCCGTCTCGCGATTGCCTGTGTACCGTTGACAAACCGCCAGCATTTTCGAATAGAGACGCTCATATATAACACGTTGTGCCGCAGGCTCTTTTTTTCTGCAGGCAACAATGAGGTCCCTTTCCGGAATGTCTTTATTTAGATGAAAATTACGGCCGGAATGTTGCATGGATGTAAGAAAATTCTACAGGCTAAACAAAAGTAAAATAAATAATTGAATTGAACGAATTATGGTAACTTTGCAACTCCCTCAATACTTTGATAACATGTGGAAACGTGTTTTATTGTTCATGTCTTTGGTCATCGTGACAGCTTGTGGTTATCGCGCCGAGGTTGCCTCCGAAGAATCCAGGATATTATTTCATCAGGGATTGAAAATGTTTTACCTGGGAGATATGTATCAGGCGCGGGATTATTTTCAACGGGTAGTCTCAGGAAACAAGGACAACGATGCAGCTTTTTATTACCTTGCCCAAATAGCCGGTTATGCAGGTGAATGGGACGAATCGGCTGCTTATCTTCAGAAAGCCCTAAAGTTGCAGCCTGGTAATTACTGGTACCGTCTTCAGGAAGCGAAACTGGCCGTTGCCTCGGGAAAAACAGAAGAAGCGGAATCCCTTTATGAAATCCTCTGGAAGGATCATCCTGGCAAAATCGAATTGTTATACGACCTCATAGGGTTGTATATGAATAACCACAAAACGGACAGGGCTCTGGGACTGTTGGATACCCTGGAGGACAGGGATGGCGTAAGTGAATCCAGTCTGCTGCTTCGTTTTAATCTATTGATGGAGAGCGACCGTGAAGCAGCCGTGAAAATGCTGCACGATCATGCCCGGAACAATCCCACGCCCAGGGTACTAAGTATATCGGGAGACCTCGAGGCGGGGAACGGCCAGACAGATCAGGCAAATGATTATTACCAGCGTGCACTGGAAATGGATCCCACATTTATGCCGGCAGTCTTTGGACTGGCCGAGACATACAGGATGAAAAGGCAGTTTGATCTGTACTTTGAGAACATCAATGTATTTCTGGCCTATCCCGACATTGAGGCGCGGATGAAGACTGATTACCTGAAACAAATTCTGGATGTCAGGGGGTTTGTTGCCACATTCCAGCCACAGGTGGACACCCTCTTTTTGAGTACACGCAGTGCGCATCCGGCAGACAGCGCTCTTGCCTATGTCTATGCCGGATACCTTATCCAGACACAGCGACCTGCACAGGCCAGAGAGGTAATAACCGAAAATCTAGGTCATTATCAACACGATTACCAGGCATGGTATCAGACCCTGGGTGTCATTTATTACCTTAAGGAATGGCCTCTGTTGTGTGAATATGGTGCCAGGGCTCTGGATGTGTTCCGCGATGATGTGGATTTCAGCAGCTTGTATGGCTTGGCATTATGGCAGACAGGGAAGCTGGAGGAGGCCATTGCACGTTTTGAACTGATCCTGAAACTGCTCAAAAAGGGAGATACGAAGAACAAGGTACAGACCATGTCCCTTTTGGGAGATCTGTACCATGAAAAAGGAGACTGGGAAAGATCCTTCCGGATGTATGAGGAGGTCCTGCGACTGGACCGGGAGAACCTGCCGGTGCTGAACAATTATGCTTATTACCTTTCACTCAGGGGAGAAAAGCTGGAAAAAGCGTTGTCCATGAGCCGGATCACTATAGACAAGGAATCGAATAATTCCACCTATCTGGACACTTACGGTTGGATCCTTCACTTGTTGGGGCGTTCTGCCGAAGCAAAGACCATTTTCAGACAGGCGCTGGCTTACGGAGGAAAAGAAAGCGCCGAGATACTGAATCATTATGGAGATGTGCTCAACGCGCTCAACGAACCGCTCATGGCCATAGTATATTGGCAACAGGCCTACGACATTGAACCTCGTGAAGATATTCTTAGTAAAATTGAGACCAACAGGAAAACCGGGCAATAGAAAATGAAGCGGATATTGCTGATCATATTCTTTCTCATTACGATAACGGGGATACTTCAGGCTCAGGATGTGGGAGAGTTGCAGGCTCGCAACCGCCGCCTGCAGCAGGAGATCGCCACCCTGGAAAAACGGATCAGCACTACGGCAGATGATATCAGGGGTCAACTCAATCAGCACAGGCTGGGACAGCGCCTGTTGTCCAGCAGACAAGAATTGATCAGGGGTATGGAAGAAGAGCTTGCCAGACTCAACGACAGCATTACAAAAAAGAATCTCATGATCGCCCGCCTGAAACAGGAACGCCAGGAACTAACCACGGCTTATGAATCTTTGCTCCTGCAGGCATACAGACACCGGGACAAAAAACTGTGGATTATGCACGTTCTCTCAAGTGAAAGTGCATTGCAGGCCTACCGCAGGTGGCGCTATTTTCGTAATTACAGCGATTACATGCGTACGCAGGAAAAAAAGATCCGAGAAACAGAGGCACTTTTGCGCCGGGAAGAAATCCGTCTTGTTTCACTGCAGCAAGAACGCGTGAAGGCCCGTGATCAACTGGCCCGTGAAATAGTCAGGATGCAGGATGATCAACGAAAACTTAACAACAACATCAGAAAATTACAGCAGAACGAAAAGCAATTAAAAGCAGCATTGCAGAAACGTATAGAGGAACAACGCAAGCTGGACAATGAAATTCAAAAAGCCCTGGCCGTCCTGGAAAAGAAAGACGAGGCAAGGGATCCGGGGGCCATAGAGGCAGCCCGGGCGCTATCGGCAGATTTTGTAGCCAATAAGGGAAACCTTCCCTGGCCTTTGAAAGATGCCGTTGTTATAGAACGATTTGGGCGGATTACCGATCCTAAATGGGGCTTTGTATTTGATAACAAGGGCGTTACCCTTTCCGGACCCAGGGGAGGCGATGTAGTTGCCGTGTTCAATGGCACTGTGGCAAGTATCTGGATGGATAACAGGGACAGTTACCTGATCAGGGTTTTGGTCACACACGGGGAATTCAGCACCATATACTGCCACATGGTAGATGTAGTGGTCAGGGAAGGTGACCAGGTGAACACAGGGCAAAAGATTGGGACTCTCTCCCCCCTGGGAGAAGGGAGCAGCTATTTTCAATTGCTTCGCAACGGGATTCCCGTCAATCCGGCTGACTGGTGCCGATAAATTCCCTAATGACCGAAGCATAAGGAATATACCGTTCATCCCTAGGATGGACCGGCGTAAAATAACTCAGGAAATTCAATAGACGGAGCGCTTCGGGGAAAGCGGCCGAAACAGGAAGAATGCGGTGCAGCAGCGGCTCGGCATGTGATTTAAGAACAGCCAGTTCATAGGGCAGGGCCGAGTTGAACATTACATCTGCCTCTTCTTGGAAAGGAAAGATGTTCTGCCTTTCTCCGTAACTGATGCTGGGCCAGCGAAGAATGGTTTCTTCTGCCGTGATGCCACGGAATTGTGCATCACGCACCATCCGGCGGATCATCCTGGTATCGGTGGTCGAAATCCGGTTGTTTTCGTCCATGGATAAAGAGGTAAGTGCCGATGCATAAATCTTGAATTTATTTTTGGCGGGTATATCTCGGGTCAGAACCGGATTCAGTGCGTGGATGCCTTCCATGATCAGGATGTCGTTTTCCTTCAGTTTCAACCTTTTGCCGTTGAAAGTGCGTTGGCCTGTGAGGAAATCGAAAGAAGGTATCTCCACTTCCTTTCCATCGAGCAGTTTAAACAATTGTTCATTCAGGAATTGCACATCCAGGGCAAGGAGGGACTCAAAATCATAATCCCCCTTATCGTCACGTGGGGTATCTTCCCGGTTAACAAAATAGTTATCCATTTCCAGCACGACAGGTTTCATACCCAACACCTTCAATTGTGTGGAGATCCTTTTGGATGTAGTGGTTTTTCCGCTGCTTGAGGGACCGGCTATAAGCACCAGTTTTACTTTGTCACGACATTCAAAAATCCTGTCGGCAATATCTGCGTAACGCCTGCCATGGAAAGCTTCTCCGGTAAGGATCAGATCTTTGGTCTGCCCTTTTTGTATTTTTTGATTGAGACTCCCGATGTCTTTGATTCCCATTATTTTGCCCCAGTGAACATACTCTTCGAACACTTCCACCAATTTGTTCAACTTGGGGGGACCGTCCAATTTTCCGGGGTTGTCCGGTTGTGGGTACTGCAGCAAAAAACCTCTGTGGAACCGGCACAGGTCGAACAATTTCAGATAGCCGGTGGAAGGTACAAGCGGGCCGTAAAAGGTGTCTGCATGGTCTTCCAGGTAATAGACAGAGGTAAAGAAATGACCTCGCGTTTCCTGTAGCAATGCCTTTTGCGGAAACCCGCCGCCGGCGAATATTTTTTGTGCTTCGCCAGTGCAAAGCTTTTCTCGCTTGAAAGGAATATTTTTTTCCACTATATGCTTCATCGCCCCCCGGATAAGGACCATATCTTCTTCCGTTTCCTCCCGGTAGTCGGGAAAGATCAGGTCGCAGTAAAGAGAATTCCCCACCGAATAGGAGATTCTGAGCCGCGCGCAGGGGAATACCTCCCGCACGGCTTTCTGTAATACGAAGGACAACGATCGGATGTATGTCCTTCTTCCGTCCGGATGTGAATAATCAATGAATTGGATATCGTGGGGATTATACAGGACATAATCAAGGCTCTTAAGCCGATTGTCCACCAATGCGGCAAGGTATTTGTTGGCATCCGCCCCGTTCCATTCCCTGTTTATCTCTTGTAATGTCTTCATGTCATAATATTTAATGTAACCACTCCCTGAGCAGCCTGCCTGTATAGGATTGCAAATTCTCTGCCAGTGCTTCAGGCGTGCCGTAACCCACAACAAATCCTCCGTCTTTTCCTCCTTCAGGGCCCAGATCTATGATATAATCTGCCGAACGGATGATGTCGGGATGGTGCTCAATGATCAGCACTGTGTTGCCTTTGTCGGTAAGCTGCTGCAAAATGTTGAGCAGCACCCTCACGTCCTCAAAGTGCAGCCCGGTAGTTGGTTCATCCAAGATGTACAGGGTATTGCCGGTCGAAGTGCGGGATAATTCGGCTGCCAGCTTTACGCGTTGGCATTCTCCCCCGCTCAGGGTTGTGGAGGGTTGCCCCAGTTTGATATATCCCAAACCTACGTCCTGCAGCGTTTTAATCTTCTGGATAATAGAGGGAACATACCTGAAGAATTCAACGGCTTCATTAACCGACATGTCCAGAACCTGGTTAATGTTTTTGTTTTTGTAACGGACGGCAAGAGTATCGCTTTTATAGCGTTTCCCCTGGCACTCGGGACACGTTATGTGGACATCGGGCAGAAAGTTCATTTCTATGAGCTGGATCCCTGCTCCTTTACAGGCTTCGCATCGTCCTCCCCTGATATTGAATGAAAAACGGGAAGATTTAAAGCCTCGTGTTTTGGCATCGGGAGAAGAGGCAAAAAGTTTGCGGATCTCACCAAAGACATTGGTATAAGTTGCCGGATTACTGCGTGGTGTTTTTCCGATGGGCGACTGGTCAACTTCCACCACTTTATCAATATACTGGATCCCGGTGACCGATTCATGCGGCAGTGGATGCCTTTTGGACCGGTAAAACTTTCTTGTTAGTACGGGCAGGAGTGTTTCGTTAACCAAAGTGGATTTTCCGCTACCGCTTATTCCGGTGATACAGACAAAACATCCCAGGGGAAAATCGACTGTGATATGCTTAAGATTGTTTCCGCTGGCCCCGCATATGCGCAGAACATGTCCGTTGCCTGGTCGCCTTACGGAAGGGACGGGAATGCTGCGGATTCCTTTAAGGTATTGCCAGGTCAGGCTTTGCGGGAGGGATTGTTGCAGGAACTTGTCCATAGGCCCTGAGTAAAGCAAATTACCTCCCTTGCGGCCTGCCCCGGGGCCCAGGTCCACCAGCCAGTCCGCACTCCGGATGATTTCCTCATCGTGTTCCACTACGATCACCGAATTCCCCAAATTACGCAGTTTCATCAGGGCGTGTATCAACCGGCGGTTATCCCACTGATGCAATCCTATGCTGGGTTCATCCAGGATATAGAGTACATTGACCAGCGTAGAGCCTATCTGCGTGGCCAGGCGGATACGCTGGCTCTCTCCGCCACTGAGCGTGCGGGTACCCCTGTTCAAGGACAGATAGGAAAGGCCGACATCGATCAGGAATTGCAACCTGTCCCTGATTTCCTTCAGGACATCCGTTGCAATGGCTTTCTGACGGTCGGATATCCGTTCTTCGATTCCATCCAGCCAGGAAGCCAGCGGTTGTATGTCCATTGCTGAAAGTTCGGCAATATTTTTATCTCCGAAGCGGAAACAAAGAGCCGTCTGGTTCAGGCGGCTTCCGTGACAGGCAGGACATTCTATCTCTTCCAGGTGTCTCTCCCAACTGGCCATTTTTCCTTCCGATTCACTATTCATTTGCTCCATCCGGTTGATCAGGCCGGGGAATGTAATGGTATAGGTGCCACCCACAGGTGAATGAACATAGATCAGGTCTTCGCTGCCGTAAAGAAGCGTATCCATTGCCTCTTCGGGTATTTCGGCAATGGGGGTATGCAGGGAAAACCCGTATTTTTTTGCCAGGCCTTCCAGGTGATGAAAAAGCGTATTATCCCGGTATTTACCAAAAGGTTCAAGCCCCCCCTGTGCTATGGACAGGGAATCATCCGGAATGATCTTTTTTAGATCGATACGTGTAGTAAATCCCAGTCCCTTGCATACAGGACATGCTCCGAGTGGAGAGTTGAAGGAAAAACTGTGGGGGGCAGGTTCCGGAAATGAGAGTCCACTTTCAGGGCACATCAGGTGTTTGCTAAAATGACTGACTTGTCCTGTATCGGGGTCCAGCACGGCAAATGACCCGTTCCCATGATATAAGGCAGTATTGACCGAGTCGCGTAAGCGGGCCAGGAAGGCATTATCATTATCGCATCCTTTTGCAGGGATCAGTTTGTCAATTACGATCTCTATGAAATGAGCCTTATAACGGTCCAGCATCATATTGTGGGTGATCTGTGTAATGGTCCCGTCAATACGCACTTCAAGAAAGCCTTTTTTCAGGATCTGGTCCAGCAATTCGCGGTAATGCCCTTTTCTGCCTTTTACAACAGGAGCCAGCAGAATACATTTTTTCCCGTCGTACTGTTCTGCGATGAGCGAAACCATCTGTTCTGCCGTATAACGTATCATGGGTTTTCCCGTGACCGGGGAATAGGCGATGGATGCCCTGGCAAACAGGAGCCTGAGAAAATCGTAGATCTCGGTAACTGTTCCCACGGTAGAACGCGGATTGCGGGTGGTGGTTTTTTGTTCAATGGCAATGATGGGACTAAGTCCCGAAATATAGTCCACATCGGGACGTTGCAGGGTGCCCAGGTATTGACGTGCGTAAGAGGAAAGCGTTTCCAAATAGCGACGCTGTCCTTCGGCATGCAATGTGTCAAAAGCCAGGGATGACTTTCCACTCCCGCTTAACCCGGTAATAATACACAAGGAATGGCGGGGGATATCAAGGCTTATGTTCTTCAGGTTGTTGACACGGGCACCTTCTATCCGGATGTAACTTTTTGCCATTGTGATCAGACTAGATGTTGCAGATAAGGATTGACGGCAAATTCGCCGGCCAGGGTGGAAGACGGACCGTGCCCCGGATAAATGCGTGTTTCCGGGGGTAATACACCGATCTTCCCGGAAAGGGATTCCATCAGCTGGTCGTAATCGCCGCCAGGCAGATCGGTTCGGCCTACACTGCCTGCAAACAGAAGATCGCCGGTAAACAATACGGCGTCCCGGCTGCCGTAAAGACAGACACTGCCGGGACTGTGCCCCGGTGTGTGGATCACCTTGAGCTCAGAATGGCCAAAGGTAAGGACCTCCCCGTCGCTGAGGGCCGTATAATCACTCCGGGGCTGGATTATATTGAAACCAAAGAGCCGTGCGTAATTGGCTGCACGCTCCAGGTTGCCGAGTTCAAAAGGATGCATGCGGAGTGGAATGTTGTATGTTTTACGTATGAAATCCAGCCCCATTAGATGGTCAAAATGACAATGGGTATTTACAATATACAGGGGGGTCAGGTTGTTATTCCGGATATAACCGGCAAGGCGTTGTTCTTCGGTTGGTCCAAAGCACCCGGGATCAATAATTATGCAATGGCCTGTCTGGTCGTAAGCCAGGTAACAGCAGGTCCGCAGTGCATTGAAAAAAAATGTTTTGAACTCCATATGCTTTTATTTTTGGATTCCACCAAGCATTGGGACAAACTGGTAAGCCCCAAAATCTTCAGTCTTATAATCATCCTGGCCGGTTCTGGTGATGCGCAACATACGCTGTTCATTATGACCTACGGGGATAACCATCTTCCCGTTAATGGATAACTGTTCCTTGAGTCTGACCGGAATTCCGGGGGCACCACAGGTCACCAGAATGCCCTTGAAGGGAGCAAATTGGGAAAGACCGGAAAAACCGTCCCCGTAAAAAAGCCCTGACGGATCAAAGCCACTGTTAACCAGGTTTTTTTGGGCCAGGATATAAAGCTCTCTTATGCGCTCAATGGAATAAACATGGAATCCCATCGCCATGAGAACGGCGGCCTGATAGCCGCAACCTGTTCCGATTTCCAGGACCTTGTCCCTTTTTTGGCAATCCAGCAGGTGTGTTTGCATGGCAACGGTATAAGGCTGTGAGATGGTCTGACGGGCAGCAATGGGCAGGGGCTTGTCCTTGTAAGCCATGTGTTCCAGTCCTTTATCCACAAATAAATGACGCGGGACACGTTCCATTGCTTTGAGGACTTCGGGATCAAATTCATATTTACGGGCCAACTCCTCTATCAGCAGCCTTCTTTGTCCTTTTTGTCTAAGGGTATCTGGCATTTCAAAACTAAAGATGCAAATGATTAAGCCCCCTCTCTTCCGGGAGGAGGCTTTCATCCAGTTTAGGTAAATAGGTCTAGTTGTCTAAATATCTTAAAGATGGATCAAGCCGGAAGGCTTTGGCCTTATATTCCTCTGCCTTCGCATTTTCGTTAAGTCTTCCATAGGCTATACCTGTTACATACAGCGTGTAGGCACAATTCTGGTCCAGACCCTGAAGCACGTTTAACGCGTCTTTGACTTTGTTCTTATTCAGAAGAGCAATGGCATAGTTAATGTCTTTGCTTCTGGAGAGCAGGTCAATGGCCTTGTCATTTTCGTTCTGATAAATGGCCAGTACGCCGCGGTAATAGCGTGTAACTTCTTTATCCGAGATGGCATTCAATGCTGATGCAGCCTCGTTGTACTGAGCTTGTTTTATGGCTATGCAGGCACGCTGCAATTCTATCATGTCTTTTTCTTCCTGTTGATCAGCTACCAACATCCCATCTGCAAGTGTTTGACGCGCAGCATCCAGATTGTTTTTTTGTATCTGGTTGTATGCCAGATTTATGTAAAGTTCAACAGCGTCCGGGTAACGTTCCAGTGCCCTTTTATAGAGCGTAATGGCCTGGTCGGGTTCCATTTCCATGGAAGCCTGAATGATATCGTTGGGGGTCAGGTATTCGGGCTGGTTATCGGCAATAACGCGGATTTCATCGGCGGTCAGCTGTATGGGTTCAAAATTAACGGCAACGGATCCGTAACGGAGCAAAGGAAGCATGACATTTTTGACTTCTGCATTGGAAGCGATCTCGGCACGGATCTGGCGTTCAGCCTCGGCCGGATTTGAGGCCAGGCGCAGGAACTGTTCTGCAAGCTGGTCCTTGTTGCTGATGTTGGATTCTTTCATTGCCGTGTAGAATTCGTTCCAGAATCCCATTCCCGAGGTGCTTGTCACAGTCCAGGCGCTGGCCGGAATATCTTTGGTATAACCCTGGTCTTTCAAAGCCTGGGCAAAGAAATTGCGGGTGTTATCGGCACGTTTTTTTGCCAGGGGATCGTTGATGCGGGAGGTGCCTTCGGGAGAAGCGTTGCCTTCCACGTCTATGCGTGTGATCCGGAAATCTTCACGGCTTGCCAGCTGCCGGAGTGAATTCAGAACGCGGGTGATCTCGGGTTGTGTGGCAATGGTACGGGTCACGGTGTACCCGTTGACAGGGAAGTAAATTTTTCCCCTGAGGGCAGCCCTGGCATCCGATTCGGATGCTATATGAGCCATGTAAATCGGAAGAACCGGAGTAAGAGGTACAGCAACTGTCCAGTTACACAATGGCAGGCATAGTTCCTCCTTGCTCAGACAGTTGTAAGCCCATGCTTTTGTTTGCAGGGTGGCCGTTGCCAGTCCGTCATGGTATGGTATGGTCGTGCTGTAACACAGAATCTGCTGAACAGACCAGTCAACCACAGGGTAATTGGTGTCAATAACGCCATATCCCTGTACAGTATAGTAAGGCAGTTCTCTTACATCACCGTTAGCGTAAAGTATGGAAGGCATTATGGAGAAAGTGATCCTTTTTTCGAAATAGCCGGCGGGAACTTCCACACAGAAAGAAACTTTTACCGTTCCGTTCTGCTGCACGTCAAAAACAGGCTCTCCGCAAACAATTCCGGAATAATCGGCCGGGATCCTCGTTGTTGCGCAGGATATCGCTATCAGAGACACTGCACCGAGGAGGAGAATATTCAATATTTTCTTCATGGTAAATAAGATTATGAATAGTAGATATCTATCAGGTTATATGCAAAGTTATGTAAAATATTTCCACGTAACAACAATTTTTGTTAATTACCTGTTAATTGTTTTTAAGGAGCAAAATTTCGTATATTTGCTTTAGATAAATCATTGTGTATGCATATAGCTGTTGCCGGGAATATCGGAAGCGGAAAAACCACCCTTACAAGACTCCTTTCCAGACATTACGGATGGATCCCCAAATATGAAGAAGTAGTGGACAATCCTTATCTGACGGATTTCTATGAAGATATGCAGCGTTGGTCCTTCAACCTACAGATCTTCTTTTTGAACCGTCGTCTGGCGGGGATTGTAGAAATTCAGAAAACAGGCCGGACGGTCATTCAGGACCGGACCATCTACGAAGATGCCAGTATCTTTGCCACCAATCTTCACGCCATGGGACTGATGTCGACCCGCGATTTTGACAATTACATCAAGCTTTATGAGCTGATGATATCGCTTATCCCCGCTCCTGATCTGATCATATACCTAAGGGCATCTGTTCCCACGCTTGTAAAACGCATCCAGAAAAGAGGCAGGGAGTATGAAAGTTCCATCCGTCTGGATTACCTTACGGGACTGAACGAAAGATATGAATCCTGGATCGGCAGTTATGAAGGACCCAAATTGATTTTGGAAGTAGACAACCTCCAGGTGGAGGAGAATCCGGAAGATTTCAGCAAGGTGATCGACAAAATCGATGCCCGGCTTCACGGACTTTTTTAGTTCCGTATTTCGGATATTTGCTTTTTTACCCGCACACGTATTTGGTATATACTTTATGAAGTATGTTGGTAAAGGCATACGGGAGTGCGGTGTGCGGTATAGAAGCGATCACCGTTACCATAGAGGCAGATGTTTCTCCCGGCATCAATTTTCATCTGGTAGGATTGCCCGATAGCGCTGTACGGGAATCCCAGCAACGAATTTCAACTGCAGTACATTCCGTGGGGTTGCGTATCCCCTGCAAACGGATCGTGATCAACATGGCCCCTGCAGATATCCGCAAGGAAGGATCGGCTTACGACCTTCCCCTCGCTCTTGCCGTTCTGGCAGCTTCGGAACAGATCAGGGCCCCGATGCTCGGCACAACCATATGTATGGGGGAACTGGCGTTGGACGGAACGCTGCGCCCGATCAGGGGGGCACTGTCCATGGCCCTTCATGCCAGGGACAACGGATTCAAAGCCTGTATTTTTCCCATGGAATCGGCTCTCGAGGCTGCCGTGGTCGAAGACATCAATATTTACGGAGTGTCCCACCTGGCACAGGTATTGGACCTGACTGAAGGGTTCGGAGGGGTTCCCGTGCTGGAAAACGTTCCCGGGATACATAACAGCCGGCCGCAGCCCCAACATCCCGATTTTTCACTGGTAAGGGGACAGGCACAGGCCCGGAGAGCGCTGGAAGTAGCCGCGGCCGGGAGTCACAACGTGCTGATGACCGGACCGCCCGGTGCGGGAAAAACCTTTATGGCACGCTGCCTGCCGGGAATCCTTCCGCCTTTATCCCGTGCCGAGGCCGTGGAAACCACCCGCATCTGGTCTGTAGCCGGGGTACCCCGGGGCGAGATCGGCCTTATGAGCATCCGACCCTTCCGAGCCCCGCACCACACGGCATCGGTCATTTCCCTTACAGGAGGAGGCTCCTCGGCCCTTCCCGGTGAAATATCCTTGGCGCACAACGGGGTCCTGTATTTGGACGAGCTGCCCGAATTCCAGGGACGTGCGCTGGAAGTCCTGCGACAACCCCTGGAAGACGGGACCATCCAGTTGTCCCGGGTACGCTACAAAGTGTCGTATCCTGCCCGGTTTATGCTGGTAGCCTCGATGAATCCCTGTCCCTGCGGATTCCGGGGACATTCCTCCAGACCCTGTGTCTGCACGGAATACCAGGTGCAACGCTACCGGAACCGGATCTCGGGACCACTGCTGGACCGGATAGATATCAGACTTTTTGTAAAGCCAGTAGAAGTGGAAGATTTAATACCCGGACAGGGGCGTTCACGGGAAGTCGAATCTACCGAATCCATTCGCAAAAGAGTGGAAAATGCCAGGAATATCCAGCAGGAACGTTTCAGGGAACAACCCGGAGTACATACCAATGCTCATATGGATGCGGGACTGCTGCCTCGTTATTGCAGCCTGAATCCTGCTACGCTGACTTTTCTGAAAGAAGCTGTTTCCAGACTGCATCTTTCGGCCAGGGCGCATCACCGGATCCTGCGCCTGGCCCGCACCATAGCAGATTTGGAAGGATCTGCTGCCATAGAGATCCAGCACCTTGCCGAGGCAATACAGTATAAGTGATGCGACCCCGTCGTTAGCAAGTATGATGGCTGCCTGCTGGTCTTCAAGGCGGTGCGCCAAACGCGTTTGACGCGTATAAAAGGCGCTGCTCCGCAGCACCATACATTTTTATGGCTGCTTTGCGGGAGGGTGAACTGCATTGTGGGAGGGTGGTAAGTAGCAGTGCTGTTGCAAAAATCAGCAATGCGTTCATATTGTATGAATTACAGCCGTTGGTGCTATTTTGGCTACTTACTACCCTCCAGTACCAACTATTTGCTCAAGGCAGCCTCTTCATCACAAAAACTTATCGGGAGTATTGATCTTTGGACTTCCGATAGGTTTAGCGTCTGTCTAACGTCTGTCAATTGAATTGCAGCACCACAAAGAACCGGGAGCTTTTGTGGTATGGTATGCAGAGGCTCCCGGTTCTTGTGGTGGCAGAAAAAAGGTACAACGTACACATTGTTCGTTTGCCTCATTATCAGCCATTTGTGAAATTCAGACCCCCGGGGCACTATTTTCTTAACTCTTTGAATATCAGCCAAACGAACAATGTGTACGTTGTACCCTAGTCTCGCACTTCATTCACTAATCATATTTATGTAAAATATACTTGTCAAATAGTAAAATATAGTTTACATTTGTGCGACAAATTACTAATCCCGGATATTATGAAAAGAAAAAGAATTCTTCTTCCGCACAAATTTCAGATTATTGGCTGGGGCATGTTTTCCTTGCTGGCAGCACTATCCCCGGGTTTTCAGCTTAATTTTCTCACTAACCGCAGTTACATTGTAATGCATTGGATTTCGAACATACTTTTTGCCTTCTTTCTTTATGTTATTGTATTCAGAGTAAGACTGTTCATTTTAAAAAGGAGGTTGAAACATGAAGAATAACATAAGGGTAGAACGAGCCATTAAGAAAATTACGCAACAAGATCTGGCGAATTTATGCGGAGTCAGCCGTCAAACCATCAATGCCATTGAAACGGAACGATTTGTCCCGTCCACGGTGCTTGCCCTAAAGATAGCCCGGGTTTTCAGCAAAACCGTGAACGATCTGTTTGTCTTGGAAAATGATTAGTTTCCATATCTTTGCCCCATGGAATGGATCTTTTCCCTGGAAAATATAGAGGAAGCGGCCGGGGCGCTTTTACAACATACCGGTTCTACGGGCGTGATCGCCTTTTACGGGCAGATGGGGGCAGGTAAAACCACCTTTATCAAGACCTTGTGCCAGGTCCTGGGGACGGAAGACTGGGTGAACAGCCCGTCCTTTGCCCTGGTCAATGAATACCTTTCTTCGGAGGGAATCCCCATATATCATTTTGATTTCTATCGCATTAAAAACATACAGGAAGCCCTGGACATGGGGTGCACAGAATATTTTGAAACTCCGGGAACCTTATCTTTGGTTGAATGGCCCGAGCTGATCACCTCTTTGCTGCCCCCGGATACTTGGCGCGCAACCCTTGAGGTCCTCCCCTCCGGCGAGCGGAAGCTGACTGTGAGCCGAGGCTAACTTGGCATAGAAACTGTCTTTCCCTAGAAACAGTTGACTTTTGTTTTGTGAGTCAACTTTTTCTAGGGAAAGACAGGGTAAAACATGAGGATCTAAAGACGAAGAAGCGGTTGTAATCTAATCGAAATATCTGTGATATATATCAAGGTTTTCGGTTATGAAGAGAATACAACGAGATAAGTATCTAGACGAATTGGTTTCTCTGCAAGGAAACGGCATGATTAAAGTCGTAACGGGAATGCGTAGATGCGGCAAGTCGTATCTACTGTTTGAACTGTTCATGTCTTACCTTGAAGAACATGGGATGGATTCAAACCACATCATAAGGGTAGACCTTGAAGACTTTAAGAATGCGCAGTTGCGCAATCCAGACGCACTTTACGCCTATGTGGAAAGCCATATTACAGATAAAGTCATGCATTACATCCTCTTGGACGAGGTGCAGCTGCTTGACCGCTTTGAGGATGTGTTAAACGGTTTCTTGAAGATGCCTCATGTGGATGTGTATGTAACGGGAAGCAATGCCAGATTCTTGTCGAAAGATATAATTACAGAATTTCGGGGCCGAGGATATGAAATAAAGATGTATCCTCTGAGTTTCAGCGAATATATGTCTGCCTACGAGGGGTCTGTCCAAGCCGGGCTGAACGAATATATGCTCTATGGAGGTTTGCCACAGATATTGTCTTTCACCACCGACGAACAAAAGTCGAGATACCTGAAGACCTTGTTCGACGAAACCTATATCAAGGATATTAAGCAACGCTATGGCATACGCAAGAATGACGATTTGGAAGAACTTATCGACATCATGGCTTCTGGAATAGGCGCCCTGACAAATCCCAATAAATTGGCCAATACGTTCCGCAGCGAAAAAAAGTCTACCATATCCTACGATACTATTAAGGATTATATCGATTACTTGTGTGATGCCTTCCTCGTGGAGAAATCTACCCGTTATGATATAAAGGGCAAACGTTATATCAACTCTCCATACAAGTATTATTTCATGGACCTGGGACTGCGTAATGCCCGCATCAATTTCCGACAGTATGAGAGAAGCCATTTGATGGAAAACCTGGTGTATAACCAAATGCGTGCACGTGGGTTTAATATAGATGCCGGTGTCGTGCCTACGTATACATATAACGAAGACGGAAGTCGCCAGCGAATCAACCTTGAAGTTGATTTTGTTTGTAGTCTGGGTAGCCGTAAATATTACATTCAGTCTGCCTACAGAATGGAATCGGAAGAAAAACTGAAGCAGGAACGGGCTTCGCTGCTCAAGATTTACGACTCGTTCAAGAAGATAATCATACTTGGCGAGGAGTGTCCCGTCACGCGCGACGAGCAAGGTATCACCACCATAAGCATCTTCGATTTCCTGCTGAAAGAGAACTCTCTCGAAATCTAATAGGTCTAGACAGTGATGAATTGATGTTTTATAGTGTCGACAGGGTACTGTTGTAATTATGAAAACTCAATTATCATTTACACAAAGCCTTTTTTTATAATAAAAGGTCTTTCGGATTAATCTTTAGAAATTCCTCATAAGAAATCCCACCTGTGCCTACCAGTAGTATTTTATCAGGATGAAATTTCTCATTAAAAACACCCATTCCTTCGTTATCTACGCTGGTACCACTTTTGACTTCCAATCCTATGACTTTATCTCCCTTCTCAAGTATAAAATCTACTTCATTATTACCTTCTCGCCAATAATGCAGATTATACCTCTCAGAAATCGAATGATTCAGTAAATGAGCACCAATAGACGATTCAACCAGTTTGCCCCACAGTTTTGGATTTACAATGGCAGTTGAATAGGTTTCGTGATCCTGCGATGTTAATAATGCATTATTGTATACCTGGAACTTCGGACTGGACGACCGTTGCCTGATTACACTTCCTGCATATTTTCCCAATCCGCCTAACAAACCACTATCAGATAATAATTTGAGGTAATTTGCCAAGGTCGTGGTATTGCCTGCATCCTGTAACTGTCCGATTATTTTTGTATATGATAGAATCTGCCCTGAGTATAAGCAACCAAGTTCAAATAGTCGTTTCAATAATGCCGGTTTATGCATACGAGTCAGCATCAAAATATCTTTTGAAATACTGGTTTCGATAAGTGCATCTTTTATGTAGCTTTTCCAACGTTCTTCATCATTTATCAATGACGCAGAACCTGGATATCCTCCGAAATAAATATACTGTTCGACAGACCAGCCAAAAGCAGCCTCCATTTCGTCAAACGACCAGTGCCCGAGATAAAATGTCTCGAAACGTCCGGCCAACGACTCTGTTAAACCTTTCTGAATAAGGAGGCGGGAAGATCCCAACAAAATAACCTTGATATTTACTTTCTCACGAGTGTCTTTATCCCACTGCTGCTTGATGACTTCACTCCAGTTGTCTATCTTTTGTATTTCATCAATAACAAGGAGATATTCCGAAGCCCCGGAGGCTTTCAATTTCAGCCTGGCTGTCTCCCAAACTTGCATCAGCCACACCGGATTAGTTGCTGTAATGGCATCGGCAGATTCATATACATATGATATGGACAATTGAGACAACAATTGGTTTATCATAGTGGTTTTACTCACCTGGCGAGGGCCGAGTATTACCTGAATGAACTGTCGAGGCTCTTCAATTCTTGATTTAACCTGCTTCAAATAAGTGCGTTCGTACATGCAGATTGCAAAATAATTGAATATTATTCCGATGCAACCTATGTCGGATTTACTCATGCAAACCGGAGCCTGGCAAAGCCCTTCGTTCTGCCCCTGCAGTGCATGAAAGCTATAAATCATGCTTGTATTCTTCCCGGTATAATTGGTAAAGAAACTCCCTTATAAGATCTGTCAATTTGTATTCAGACTGGATTTTTTGTCTTCCGGGGTACAGCCTTCAGGGTCCCAATGTCGTTTTGTAATTGACAGCACTTTTGGCGTTTGCCAAAAACCACCATCTTCCAAGAGCCACACCAACATTGTTGTAGCACTGACACGCGTACCATCTATGCTTTTTGTGCAACCCAGTTGCTGCATTTCACACACTTTCATGTAATCCTGGATTGTAACTTTTTTCTTTTTTCCATAATACAGTTTGATTAATACGATTACTAAGAAGACCAGCAAACTGGAAGTTGCCGGATTCACGAACACAAAATATCAATACGTCAAAGAACGAAAGGTAACAGTCCAGTTTACCTGAGGAAACACTGGCGCACAGTGGGGACACATTGGGGAACCAGGAGAGCAACTAAAAACAGGACACAAAAGAGTTGGCGTCCATTTAGTCGCAATAGAGAATGGCTGACCGTGAGACCGTCTTAACGGATCTCCCCGATACAGACAACCCCGAAGTCTTTTTCCAGCTGTTCTCCGGCAGCAGGGTCCGCTGCAATGAGCAAACCCCCGCTGGTCTGCGGATCGCAAAGCAGGCACCTGATCCGGTGGGGCAGGTGCCCACCATTGCTGAGACCCACTGTGATCGTATTGTCTTCCGGAGAGAAAGAGATACGGTTCTTGTAACTGGCAAAATTGCGATGGGTTCCCCCGGGGATACAATCCTGTGTGATATATGTTTCGATGCCTGGGATAAAGGGGACCCGGTTCACATCAATGCGTGCGATAAAGGACCCTCCGTCTACCATTTCCAGGCAATGTCCCAGCAACCCGAATCCCGTCACATCAGTTATGGCGTGTACGTCTTTCAGCAGGGCCAGTCGGGGACCTTCTGCATTGAGCCTGGTCATCAGAGATATAGCTGTCCGGATGTGCTCCCGGGAAGCAAGACCTTTCTTGATACCGGTGCTAATCAGCCCGATACCCAGCGGTTTTGTCAGATAAAGGCCGTCACCTTGCCGGACACTATTGTTTTTCCGGATCAGTTCTTTTTCAATGATCCCGGTCACAGCCAGTCCAAAAATGGGTTCCGTACTGTTGATGCTGTGTCCCCCGGCCAGCGGTATGCCCGCTTTCGAACAAATCAAACGGGCACCTTCAACCACCTTGCCCGCAACAGCTGCCGGCAGCACATCCAGAGGCCAACCTAGGATGGAAATAGCCATCAGTGGGGATCCGCCCATGGCATATACATCGGAAATGGCATTGGTGGCGGCGATCCTTCCAAAATCGAAAGGATCGTTTACAATGGGAGTGAAGAAATCGGTTGTGCTGATCACGGCCTTTCCTCCGCCGATATCGTAAACGGCCGCATCGTCACTGGAATCGTATCCCACCAGAAGGTCAGGATATTCTTCCACCTTTCCGTTACCGGGACGGCTTTCCTCAAGAATATGGTGCAGCTCGGCAGGAGAAATCTTGCAACCGCAGCCTGCGCCAGGGCTAAATTGTGTTAAACGTATAGATTCCATTGTTTTTTTTACGTGTTTCCAATTGGTCTTTATAGGCTTTGTCGTAATATGTCAGGCATATGACCAGGGCCGCTCCTGTATCTCCTTTCCGGCAGGCTTCCACGGCTTTCCGGCACTGATCAAATCCCAATCTTTTCTCAATTTTAAGGATGGCCTGTTCCAATAATCCGGCATTGAAGCCCGCGTATTCTTTCATAAGGCGGTCAATCCGTTCTTGATCAGAGGCAGGCAGAAAATAAAAATCAGCTTGCTGCATTTTTTTCCACAGGCCGTCCGGAAGGCTGCATTTTCCAACATTTTTGCTCTCGTCTTCCACCCACACGGGCCGTTCCGGATCCAGGTGCGAAAACGCATCGAAGAGCAGATTCTGGAAATGTTCGGTGGATGGCTGCGGGGGAAGTCCCAGGTTGCCGAATGCCGAGCCTTTGTGCCCCGCCAGTCCTTCCAGGTCAATGACCTGTTCCCCTGCCCCGGCCATTTGACGCAAACGCTCCGTCTTGCCGCTGCCGGTCAGTCCGCCCAGCACTTTCAGGGGATGGGGCAGGTGTTCAAAAAAGCCGAGGACGTGGTTCCGGTACGCTTTGTACCCCTTTTCCAGCGTATAGCACCGGATGCCCACCGATTCCATGAGCCAGGCGACCGAGGCGGAGCGCATCCCCCCGCGCCAGCAGTAAAACAGCAGGGAACCCCCCGACGCGGCGCCAGATGCTCCGTGAGCAGTCAACGCTCCTGAAGCACCCGGGTTCCCGGGACTGGAAGACTCCACTTTGGCAGCGGACTTCTGCTCTTTGGCACCGGGGCTCTGCACTTGGGCAACAGTCCCCGGGCCCCCGCGCGCGATTTCCAGTCCGCAGCGGGCCATGGCTTCCAGGCGGGGGCCTGTCAGTTCCAGCCCTTTGAGCACGGCGGCAGTGCGCCCCTGCTGCACGTACAGCGTGCCTACCTCGGCCCGTTCGGCATCACTGAACAAGGAAAAAAGGAAAGCCCGCGGAATATGACCTTTCTCATATTCTGCGGGCGTTCTCACATCGGCTACCGGTGTGGTGACCGACCTTTTCAGGAATTCTTCAACAGAAATCGGTTCTGTCATACCGCAAAGGTATGAAAAAACCTTTTTAATTCTTCCTTTCAATAAAGTAAGCCACCAACAGGCCGATGCCTCCGAAAAGCAGCGGGCTGGCCAGTATGAGGAATCCATTCACCTCGTCACGCAGGGAGACGACACCGTCTCCGGGGTACCAAGCGGTAAGTCCCAGCCATACGATCAGCAAACCTATACCCAGGCCTATAAGCAGACAGGCCGGCCGGATGTTGCTTTTGGGGTCTTTCTTAACATTTATTTCCCATTGGGGATTGATCTCTTTCAAAGCGCTCAGTACATCGGGGCTCATCGAGGTCAGTGTTTCCAGAAAACGCAAACGTTCTTTCTTGGTGGCCGTGCGTGTCCAGACGGCATAAATAAAATAAAATACGGTTGGAACGATTAAAACAGCAGTAAGATCCATTTTATTAATAATTTAGCGTGAAACATTTTTTTACTTTCACTTCTTTGACGTAAAACTTCCATTCCGGTTACAAAAAATGTAACGTTTTTTCTTTTTTTGCGTCAAAAAAGCAAAGAAAACAAGAAAACAAGAAAACAAGGGGTCTTGACACAGGACGTTGCTGCAATACAAAAGGTACTGGGCGGAGATGTACGTGCCTATGCAGCCCTGGTAAACAAATACCAGAGCATGGTTTTTGTATTGGTAAGGGGCGTGTGCCGCTCGGCAGAGGATGCCCAGGAAGTGACCCAGGACGTTTTCCTAAAGGTGTACCAGCAGCTGCATACCTATAAAGGCAACGCTTCGTTCAGAACCTGGTTGTACCGGATCGCCTACAATACGGCCATAAGCAGCATACGCAAGACCCAAAGCCTGGAGCGGCGCTCAGAAGCCTACGCGCAGGATGTGCTCCACACCACAGACCGGGCAGAGGAAGAAACAGACGACCCGCGTGTGGCACAGCAGGACAAGCTGCGTTCCCTGCTGGAAACCCTTCCTCCGCAGGACAGGATGCTGATAGAGTTGTATTATTATAAAGAATTGAAAATGGACGATGTGGCCACCATCTGCGGGCTGACCCAGTCAAATGCCAAGGTGCGCATTTTCAGGATACGCCAGAAATTGCAGGAAGCCATGACTGCGAAAGAAGCCGTAACTGCTGAAGAGGACATAACCGCAACATAAAACGTGACCACTACAAAAACCATCACGATAAAAAAAGCAAAGAAGACAATATAAAAAGAATGAACATGGATGCATTAAGGGATTTCTTTGAAGAAGAACAACGCAGGAACATGGAAGAGGCCGCCGGGATGCCCCTGTTGGGAATGCGTGTAACAGAACTGATCGCAAAACAGGAAGCCGCCCGGAAAAAAACACACCGGATCTGGTGGCTGACCGGAGGCGCCGGCTTTCTGCCGGTTGCCGTCTTTGCTGCGGTATATTTCCGGGGACAGCTGGCAGAAGCTTTCCGTTGGGTGGAAACTGTAGTCAGTCAGACAACCGGGGAAGTCGCCGGTTTCATTGAAAACATGAAGTACGCTCTGATTTCCCGGGCTTCCGGCATAAGCGCCTCTGCCGGGCAAGGATTCATGGAAAAGGCCACCTCGGAAATTTCCGGGTGGCCCGTTCAGGTATGGTATATGATTTTTCTGGCCGCCGGGGTTGGCCTGCTCCTGGGAGCGGACCACCTGGTGCGACGCCGTAAATCCGTTTAGTCGTTGTACATTTGGGGAATATCTACTGAATTTTCATAATTTCCGAGTAAATAGCGGGCGTAGTAATCGGCCATTCTCCAGAAAAAATATTCGGTCATATCGCCAAATCCGTGCCGTTGTCCCGGCAGGATGAGCATATCAAAACGTTTATTGGCCCGGATCAGTGCATTGACAACCCTCAGGGTGTTCCCCGGGTGCACGTTGTTGTCAATGTCACCGTGTATAAGCAGCAGCCTCCCCTCCAGGTTTTTGGCCAATTGTGAGTTGGTACCTATGCTGTATTTAAATGTTGTATCTCCTTTGGCAGTAATTTCTTCCAGTATGCCATGATGTTTTTCACTCCACCAGCGGTTGTAAATATTGTTTTCGTGGTTTCCGGCACAGGAAACAGCCACTTTAAAAAAATGGGGGTACTGCAATATGGCTGCCGTAGACATAAAGCCGCCTCCTGAATGACCGTGGATGCCGACCCTTGACAGATCAATGAAAGAATAACGTGCAGCCAGCTGTTCAATGGCGTATTTCTGGTCTTCCAATCCGTAGTCGCGGAGATTTCCGTATCCAAAATTATGATACCATTTAGAACGGTTGGGGTGGCCTCCCCGGTTGCCTACAGTGATGACAATAAATCCAATTTGGGCCAAGCGGTCCAAGCGGTCCATGGAGCGGCTCCAGGTCTGGCCGGGGCCTTCTACCTGGGGTCCGGGATAGACATAGGTAATGATGGGATATTTTCGTGTAGGATCAAAGTCGAAAGGCTTGTACATGATTCCGTGCAGGTTGGTGATCCCGTCGGCGGCTTTTACACTGAAACGTTCAGGGAATTTATAGCCGGCTTGGAACAACAGGCTCAGATCTGTTTCCTGAAGGGTCAGAAGTTTCTTACCTGTATTGTCAAACAAATCAGATACAGGAGCAGCGTCTGCACGGGAACGGTTAATTACAAAAAACTTACGGCTGTCGCTCATGTCGGCTGCATGGTGGAAGTCGCCGGGGGTGAGTATCTTTAGCTGGCTTCCGTCAAGGCGTACAGAATAAAGATGCTCGTAATAAGGATCCAGGCTTTCTTCCCTTCCGCAGGCTGTAAAATAAAGGGTACGTGTGGCTTCGTCCACCCCCAGTATCTGTTCTACGTGCCAGGGACCGGAAGTAATGGCATTCTTTTCATTTCCTTTGTCATCATACAGGTACAGATGACCCCAGCCACTCTTTTCGGACCAGTGAACCAGTTCCTTGCCGTTATTGACAAGATACAGGGGACGGGTTTCAACGTAGGTGTTCAGCCTTTCTTCAATAATGGTCAAGGCGGTGTCCTTTCCGATTTCTGCCCGGCAAAGATCTATTTTCTTTAGGTCTCTGCTGGTGCGGTAAAAATAAAATCCGGTATTTTCACCAAGCCATTCCCAGTGCCGGATCTCGTCGGACATAGTCCGCTTTTCGGCCGGTTTATAGGCCAGGCTGAGTGACTGATCCTTGAATGCGGAGGTTTCTATGGTTTTCCATGTTTTGTCTTCCATGTTGAAAACGACCAGCGAATGTTGCGGAATATTTTCTTCCCCGGGCATCTCGTATTTATAGCGTTCCAGTTTGGGACGCGGATTGGCAAGTACATTGATAACGAACAGGTCTTTTACCTTGGTTTCATCGGAACGGATGATGGCAAAATGACGGGAATCAGGACTCCATAACAAACTGCCCACACCGGTTCGTTTGTTCAGTTCGGTTGAATCGGCATAAAAATCTTCCGATCCGGACCCAAAAGCAAAGTCACGGGTGCCGGTTGTTGTAAGACGATGCTCCACAATGGTGGAATCCTTTTCGTCTTTGCGTGCTTTCTCAAAGTTTTCCCAATCCATCCAATAGAGGTCAAAGTTCCGGGAAAAGACAACATATTTCTTGTTTGGGGAAATGCTTGCCCAACGGGGAAGGGGGTCTTTTTTCTCTTCGTTTTCAAGCCATTTGAGCGTTCCTGTCTTCCATGCGTATTCGAAAAAGAACAGGCGCGGTTCTTTACCGTCCTTTTTCTTGTTGTCCTTTTCGTCGTCTTTTTTCTTCTTCTCTACCATCTCTGTACTCTTTACGTAGAAAGTAAATGTGTCGTCATCCTTGAGCTTCAGATCGTTTAGTGCCAGGTTTTGCGCATCAAAGGGATCCTTAACGATCCGGGTCAGATCGGCGGCAAGCTTTACCCGGTCAAAAAGTTCACGTTGTGTTCCCTTTGCAGGATCCACTACATACCATCCTTCCCCTGTGGAAGTTTTGTATGCATACCAGAACAGATCCGAGGTTTTGAACCAGTTGGGTCTGACAGAAGTGGAGAATACCATTTTGTCTACTTTTTTACGGGAAAACCGTGCGGCCAGTTCGTAATTGGCTTTTTCACGCACCATACCCCGCTGAGGTTGTGCCTGAAGTGCGGTTCCGGCAAGGGAAACCAGGCAGATCATCAGCATCCATTTTTTAGTCATGAGATTTGATTTTTGTGGTTTATAATTTGATGACGATTTTCTTTTTATATAAGCCCATGGCCATTAAGGTGAACACGGCCACATAGAAAAGGGCATAGGCCAGGGATCCTCCCGGACCATTCCCGAAAACAACGGCAAATACATTATTATATAGCCATCCCAGTGGAGATGTGGAAGAGCCGTGCTGAGGTTGTGCCTGAAGTGCGGTTCCGGCAAGGGAAACCAGGCAGATCATCAGCATCCATTTTTTAGTCATGAGATTTGATTTTTGTGGTTTATAATTTGATGACGATTTTCTTTTTATATAAGCCCATGGCCATTAAGGTGAACACGGCCACATAGAAAAGGGCATAGGCCAGGGATCCTCCCGGACCATTCCCGAAAACAACGGCAAATACATTATTATATAGCCATCCCAGTGGAGATGTGGAAGAGCCGTCAGCCATTTGCCAGCGGATAATGTTCCCGAATAACTTGGCAAAAAGTCCGGAAAGCACAAAAGCGAACAAAGGATTTAGCCCCAGGGCCCTGAAAGGCAGGAACCATTTTTCACGGCCTTTGATATCTGTCAGGTAAACAAAGAATCCGAGCATAAGCAAGGTCCAGCCCCCTGCATACAACACATAGGATCCGGTCCAGAGAGGTTTGCTTATGGGGAGCCAGATGCTCCATACCATGGCGGCACCCAGACTAATCAAACCCCACGTATAAAGCACACCAACCGCATCTGCTTTTTGTTCGTTTCTATGAATGCATACACCGGCAAGGTATCCCATTAGTACGGTTCCGGCACCTGAAAATAATCCCAGCACACCTTCGGGATCGAATGGCAATCCGTATCCCTGGTACAGGTGCTTTGGTCCTACAAGAAACAGGTCTGCCATACGGGCGAAATTAGTTTGGCGGGAATACGGATCATCTCCGCCCAAAAAATAAAGAAGTCCCCAATGCAGCAATAAGGTAAATGCAAACGCCCAGGCAATACGCCGCGGTGTTTTCAGCCATAAAGCCAACGTACCTCCCAGGGCGTAAGCCATGGCAATACGCTGCAGTACACCAAAGATCCGCAAACGGGAATAATATCCGGCCAGGTTTTCCCAAAAGGTCATCTCCGGATCGGGCCTCACGGGAAAGAACGGGAAAGCGTTAAGCAACAAGCCTACAAGGAAAATAAGCATGGCCCGTTTGTAAAGCTTTGCATATCCGCTTTTCATGGATGCCGTTCCGTCCAGGAACCGGGAAAAAGAGAATACCATAGCCGTTCCTACTACAAAAAGAAAGAAAGGAAACACCAGGTCCGTAGGAGTGCAACCAAACCATTCGGCGTGACGCAACGGGGGATATATTTCACTCCAGGTCCCGGGGTTGTTCACCAGGATCATTCCGGCAACAGTCATACCCCGCAGCACATCCAATGCCACATACCTTTGTCTTGTAGATGCATTTGGCATTTATAAAATGTTTTTACAAATATAATTATTTGAAAGCAGAAAGGAAAACTGTGCCCAATGCTGCCGTTTCTGTTCTAAGTACCGATGGCCCTAAATTTACAGGAGTACAGCCGGCCTGTATGGCAGCGGTTATCTCTGTGGGGGAAAAATCTCCTTCGGGGCCAATCATGAACACGATCCTGTTCTGCGCCTGTTCCATCCAGTGTCTGACGGGTATACGCTGATGATCTGCCTGGCAGCAGGCAATGGCTGCCGAAGTGTCATGCAGTGCCCCGGATGTAAGAAAATCACTGAACGTCAGTGCTTTTTGAATGACAGGCATCTGGGCCCGCTTGCATTGTTTGAGAGCAGCAATGGCTATCCGTTCAGAACGTTCTGTGTTGCATCGCTTTCTTTCCGAACGTTCGCAAATCAATGGCGTGATAATATCCACGCCTATCTCTGTGGCTTTTTCCACGAACCATTCAAAGCGTTCCATGTTTTTGGTAGGGGCAACGGCCATGTGCAAGTGATAGGGCCGGGCACAGTAATTTTCCGTTCTTTCGGTTATTATTATCCGGCATCCCCGGGGATCGGGGTCCACTATTTTCCCTTTGCAAAGTATGCCTTTCCCGTCGGTGAGAAAGACAATATTGGCGCTTTTAAGTCTCAGGACCCGGCTGCAATGGATGCTTTCTTCGGGGGAAAGCGTGTGTTCCGGAAAAGTAATATTTGGTGAATAGAAAAGATGCATAATATTTATAAAAACCACTCCCGGGGCAGCGGGAAGGATTTTCCGGTCGATTTATCGAAGGTGGACATTATGCTGCGGGAACGTACCCTGACGGTTCCTTTATCGTCCACGACTTCCTGTAAAAAGTGCAGGCTGCGTTCTCCGTTCTTTTTTATGCTTGTTTGAACAAAAAGCGTATCGGTCAGAAAACACGGCATCATGTAATCATACTCGGTATGAACAAGGATCAGCACTTTATCGTCTTTGAAAAAATCAGGGCAGTAGGATGTGTTATTGAGAAAAAAATCTGTACGCGCAACATCGCAATAATGCCCAAACATGACATTGTTCACATGTCCCAGCATGTCAATGTCATTAAAGCGGATCTGGATAGGTGTTTTGTGCATAGGCTGTAAATTTTATGGTCTGATGATCTCAATCTCGCGTTGCAATCCTACCCGGATGATGGATGAAGGTGCGCCCGTGGCTCCTTCTTCCAGGAACGGGGGAGCTGTCCAGTCCACCATTTTGAACAGCTTTTTGTCAATCAGGGCATAACTTGCAGGGGAATTAGTCCCGCTGATATTGGCTGAGGTGGAAAGCAGGGGTCTTTTTAGTTTTCTGATCAGGGCACGGCAGAAGGCGTGAGAGGGAATGCGGATGGCAATGCTGCCGTCAGCGGCAGTTACCCCCAGAGCCAGATTAATCCCCTGCGGGTAGATGATCGTCAGTGGCTTGTCGGCTACGGCCAGTAAATCACGGGCTATATCGGGGATTTGCACCACATAGCGGGACAGCATGTTTAGGTCTGCTGCCAGAATGATATAATTCTTGACAGCCGGCCTGTTTTTCAGTACAGTAACTTTTTCCACGGCCTTTTCGTTACAGGCATCGCAACCGATCCCCCAGACCGTATCGGTAGGGTACAGGATTGTTCCGCCCTTGCGGAGCACTTCTGCAGCCATTTCTGTATGCCGGATTATATCATTGTCTTTGCCCATGTGCATATCAGTAATAAAGCCGGTTCCTTTTCTTCCAGTAACGCACAAGGAAGAACCCGAAGATCATTCCGCCAAGGTGTGCGAAATGGGCAATATTACCGCCGCCCACAAGGCCCAGGATGAGTTCAATGACAGCGAATATGATGACAAAATATTTGGCTTTTAACACGAAGGGCAAGAATATGATACGCAGTTCATTGTTGGGGAATAACATCCCGTAGGCCAGCAATATGCCGTACACAGCACCGGAAGCACCTACGGTCGGTGTGTTCATGAGCATACGGTAACGGGTCAGGGCGCCCATAGCCTCGATCCCGTTCTGGTTGATGTTATTTACCAGCGAGGCGGCTTCAAGCCACTGTACGCCCATGTGCAGCGCGGCTGCACCCAGTCCTGTTACCAGATAATACAAAAGGAATTTTTTGGGACCCCAGAGCTGTTCCAGCACAGAACCGAACATCCAGAGTGCGTACATGTTGAACAACAAATGTCCGAAGTTTCCGTGCATGAAAATGTGCGTAACAATCTGCCATGGTTTGAACAAGGGGGAAGCCGGATAGAACAGGGCAAAGCGTTGCAACATGAATTCCTGGTTGATCATTGTAAGGATCAGCATAAACGCATTGATTATGATGATATTCCTTATGACGAGAGGTATATTGGCGAAAAAACCGCCACGATTGTACTGGTACATGATCTAGGTAAAGTATTTATCAATTTCTGCCAGGGAAATGAGGGTCATACAGCTTCTTCCATCCGGCGTATTGTTAGGTTCATTACAAGCAAACAGCCGATCTATCAGGGAGCGGTATGCGGCCTGGCTGTTTTCTTGGTCTTCTGCAGCCATCCTTTTTGCCAACAGGATCGAAAGACGTTCCCCGTATTTGTCTTCTGGCATCTCTTCCTCCAATTCTGTAAGGATTTCCCGAACAGAAGCGATTACAGATGGTCCGTCTGTAGGATGTTCCGGAGGTACGGCAGTAACATTGTGCTTATCATCGGTTTCAAAACCCATGCGAAACAGCCGATCACGATTTTGTTCCAGAAGGATGGACAAAGAAGGCTGCAAGTTTAATGCCACGGGAAAATAAAGTTTTTCCGGGACAGGTTTGCGTTCTCGGAACTTAGGGAGCAATTCTTCGTAATAAATACGTTCCAGGGCACGTTGTCTGTGAACGATCAGCAATCCTGAGGCCACCGGCGTGATCAGGTATTTTTTCTTTAGGGGAATCACCTGATTTTCATATGTCTGCAAAGGTTGTTCTTCAAACAGAATTGGAGAGGTTTCTCCGGGTGTTTCCCGGAAAGGATCGAAAAGCGGATCGTAGCATAACCGCGGAGGGGAAATGTGTTCTCCGGGAGCAGGTGGGACAGGTATGTGATGCTGCATGGCGCCAATTTCGAAATCTATACTGGGTCCCAGTGCAAATTTGCCGAGCGTTTCGCGAATCGCAGCCTGGAGCATCTGGAAGATCACTTCCTCATCCTGGAATTTGACCTCTGTCTTTGTGGGATGGATATTTACGTCAATAATCTCCGGATCTGTTCCAAGGTATATAAAATAGGTAGGGACCCTGTCTTCCGGCAGCAATTTTCCGTAAGCCCTGATCACTGCTTTGTGCAGGTAGGCGCTTTTGAAGAATCGGCCATTGACGAAGAAATACCGGTGTCCTCCTTTCTTATAGGCGTCGCGGGGACGTCCCACATAACCCTTGATCCTCACCATAGAGGTATCCACGTTGAGGTCCAGCAGCTGTGCGTTCAGTTCTTTGCCCAACGTTCCGGTTATCCGGGAACGCAGGTTGTCACACGCAGGCAGGTGATAGACCGCATTCCCGTTATGCGTTAGGGTGAAGGTTCTTTCCGGGTGGCAAAGGACCACGCGGTGGAACTCTTCCAGGATGTGCCTCATCTCAACTGCCTCTGATTTGAGGAATCGCCGGCGCGCAGGAACGTTATAGAAAAGGTTCCTGACACTGAAATCCGAGCCGGGGGAACAAACGACCTCTTCTTGCGAGGTGACTGCCGAACCTGCTATGGAAATCTCGGTGCCCATTTCATCTTCTTTCCTCCTGGAGCGGAGTTTTACGTGGGATACGGAGGCAATCGAGGCAAGCGCTTCGCCACGGAATCCAAAGGTATGTACATTCTGCAGATCTTCTACTTCGCGGATCTTGGATGTAGCATGCCTTTCGAAAGCCAGCAAGGCATCGTCCGGCCCCATGCCGCAGCCATTATCGGTAACCTGCATCAGGGTGGCACCGCCGTCTGTCAAGACGACATCGATCCTGTCCGCCCCCGAGTCCACTGCGTTCTCCATCAGTTCTTTGATAACCGAGGCGGGACGCTGGATAACTTCACCGGCAGCAATCTGGCTGGCAATATGGGGAGGAAGCACGTGGATCATCAGAAGATATTGTAAAAATAACTGATAACCTTAGTAAAGTAAAGAGCCATGATCATGATAACTACAATAGTAAGAATGATGATGACGCGTATCAATTTTTGCCGTTTGGGATACCGGCGCTCCACTTCGTGGCGTTTGCTGAAAGAGCCTCGTATGGAACTACCTGGTACATAAGGTTTTTCCTCATCTTTTTTCTGAGAGGCGACTTTTTCCCGGGCTCTTCTGACCCGAGCTTCGAATTCTTCCTTTTCAGGATCCCAGTAAATGGGCTTATAATTGAAAACCCTGTGTTTGGGTGTGCTGAAAAAAGATATTCTGAATGCCATAATGATAAAATATTAAAGGGGTAATTCCAGGATTATGCGATTGCCTTCACATGTTTCTTTTGCCTGTCCGGCGGTCAGTCCGTTGATAATCATCATGCCCAGGCCGTCTTCATCCTGAGCATTGTTCAGAATGGTTCCCAGCCCGACACCGGCTGCAAAACGGATGATAATCCTGTTTGTTTTTTCTGCATACGATACATACAGGGTGATTCCTCCCGTTTCCCGGATGAGCTCCCTGCGTCTGACAGTATCGGGATGACCATCCGTTCCCATGCAAAGCTGCATGGTCTCTTCTATCAGGTGGATGATGGCATCCCGCTGTCCGGGCCCAAGGAAGTGTTTTTCACAAAACTGTGACACTTCCGTCGTTAAGGTGTAAATGTCGTAATGCGGGTAATCTTCTATCAGCCATTCCAGGTTCCTGATTCGGTTGATAAAAGTGCGCGTGGCTTCTTTCTGCGGATGATCAAAGATCTGGGAAGGAGGACCTTCTTCATAGATCACCCCCTGGTCCATATAGAAGACCCTGGAAGAAACATCCTTTGCAAATTGCATCTCGTGGGTGACTATTGCCATGGTCATACCGGTTTTGGCCAGACGGCGGATCACCCCGAGCACCTCGCTGACCATAGTCGGGTCCAGGGCCGAGGTGGGTTCGTCAAAAAGAATGATATCCGGGTCCATGGCAAGGCAACGGGCAATAGCCACGCGTTGCTTTTGCCCTCCGGAAAGTTCTGCCGGATAAGCATTCTCTTTGGCGGCCAGGCCAACCATTTGGAGCAGTTCACGTGCTTTTTCACGGGCCTGGTCCTTTGATATATTCAGTAGTTTTACCGGAGCCAGTGTGATGTTGTCCAGTACCGTCAGGTGCATGAAGAGGTTGAAATCCTGGAATACCATTCCCATTTTTTGCCTCAGACGGTTCACTTTTGCACCGGGGGCCGTGATTTCCTCTCCTTCTATGAAGATCCGTCCGCTTGTGGGAGGATCCAGCAGGTTTAGGCATCGCAGGAAAGTGCTTTTCCCCGTTCCGGACGGACCTATAACAGAGATCACCTCGCCTTTTTTAATATGAGCATTCACATTGGCAAGGACGACCAGTTCCCCGAACTTCTTGGATAAATGTTCTACTCTGATCATACGGCAGGGTCTTTAAAAAGTTGTTTTAGATAATCATCCACTGCTTTTGGAAAACGGAGATGCTCCAAAATATGTATTCTCAGGGCCAGGGTTTCCGGTGTGTCCGAGCTGTATATCTGAATGGATTCCTGATAAATGATATGACCGTGATCATATTGCCGGTCCACAATGTGGATGGTTATGCCTGATTTTTCCTCGCCGTTTTCTATTACGGTTTTATGTACGCGGTCACCGTACATGCCCTGTCCTCCGTATTTTGGAAGTAAAGCCGGATGTATATTCACGATTTTTTGAGGCCAGGTGCGGATCAGATCTGCGGGGATCTTCCACAGGAATCCTGCCAGTATGATAAAATCTATTTTGTGGGTTTTCAATAGTTTCAGAACACTGTGTTCATGATCGGGATCTTCCAGTTCTTCCCTGGAAAACAGAACGGTGGGAACGTGTAACCGCTGTGCCCGTTGAAGGACATATGCCCCGGGCTTGTTGCATAAAAGAAGCACCACACGGCCGTACGTAAGGTTGCAGATCAGGTTCTCTGCATTGGATCCGTTCCCGGATGCAAAAATGGCAATTCTCGTCATAACTTACAAAGGTATGGAAAAATCATTATTTTTGTATAATGAAGAAAACTGCAGCAACAAATACCCAAGCCTCTCACGGGAATGCGGCGCCCGCTTCCGGGAATGCGGTCCCCCGCGTCGATCCACTTCCCCGTATAGGTAACGGATTTGACGTGCATGCCCTTGCCCCCGGCCTGCCCTTTTTTCTGGGCGGTGTACGGATCGCCCATTCCAAAGGGTGTATTGCCCATTCCGATGGCGACTGCCTGCTTCACGCCCTGTGTGATGCCATGCTGGGAGCACTGGCCCTTGGGGACATCGGGAAACATTTTCCGGATACCTCTGATGAATACAAAGGGATCGACAGCAAGATCTTGTTGAAAAAAACGTATGAATTGATCAGAAAAGCAGGGTACATTCCGGGGAACGTTGATTGTACGGTATACCTGCAGGCACCAAAGATCTCTCACAGAATCCCCGAAATGCGTGCTGTCATAGCCGGGATCCTGGAAATGGCTCCTGACGCCGTTTCCATCAAGGCCACCACCACAGAACGCCTGGGCTTTGTGGGTAGGGAAGAAGGAATTGCCGTTCAGGTTACCGTTCTGCTTTGGCCTGAGGGTTGAAATCAAACTCCCGTTTGTGTGTTTAAAAATAATTCTTACTTTTGCAGCTCCAAAGCGGCGAGGTAGCTCAGTCGGTTAGAGCGCATGATTCATAATCATGAGGTCACGAGTTCAATTCTCGTCCTCGCTACAGTGAAAATCACCTGCAAAGTTTTGCGGGTGATTTTTTGAATGGGGGGGGGGGAAAGGTTCCATTTTCCTCGCCAAAATTCCTACATTTACACCATGGAATTTAAAGAATTGATTAAACAACGTCAGAGCGACCGGAGTTATACCAGTCAGCCGGTTGAGAAAGAAAAAATCATCCAGTGTCTTGAAGCGGCAAGACTGGCGCCATCGGCAAACAATTCCCAGCCGTGGAAATTCATCGTAGTGGACGATCCGGATCTGAAAAACCTCGTTGCAGACTGTTCTGCCAGTCTGGGAATGAACAAATTTACGTTCCAGGCACCGGTACTGGTAGTGGTGGTTCTGGAGCAGGAGAATATTTTTTCATCTATTGGCGGAAAGGTTAAAGATAAAGTCTTTTGCCATTACGACATAGGAATTGCCGTCAGTCATTTTTGCCTGCAGGCGGCTGCACTCGGGTTGGGCACCTGCATTATTGGATGGTTTAATGAAAAAAAAATCAGGGAATTATTGAACATTAACAGGAAAAGACGCGTACCGCTGATCATTTCGCTCGGCTATCCCGGCGCACCCGTACGTCCAAAGAAACGCAAATCCCTGAATGATATCAGCAGCTGGAATACCTATTGATACTAACCGTACTGAAGAAGTTTCAGAACAAAAGAAGTGTCGGGACTGTTGAAGCTGCACGAACAGTTGATATAGTTTAGACTGTTAGGCAGGGAAGATGGGATCAGTCAATATCTCCGATCATGTTATCCAACAGATCCTCAACGTGTTCCCGGCTTTCATCCCAGGAAGCCCTCCAGCCCCCATCAATTTCCTCTTCGTCTGATTTGTATATGGTTTCCCCGTCACGTGTCTCGATGACATAATAATGATGCATCTCGTCATCGTCGTAGTTTACCACGTAATACAGGATGATCTCGGCTTCATATTCGGTATCTACCAGTTTCCAGAAATCATCGTGATCCTCAACCAGCATTTTCCGGGTGTTGATGCTTCCCATAATATCCCAACGGCTTTCTCCGTACATCAGAGGCACATACACCCGGGCACCTTTTTCCAACAGTTTTTCCGGATCACGACGTGAGACCCTTTGCAACTGCTCGTCGTAGACATCATGCAATTTTTTGTTGTACTTGTAATAAACCACTTTCCCGTCGTATTCCAGAAAGTCTACTTCGCTCACAGGTATTGTCTTTTTTAAACCGTATGAATTTTCGTATTCAATGTCTGAAGATGTAACGTTCATAACGGTTATGTATTCGCCATTCCGTCTCGATATTTTAATATAATCGAAATTAGTTTGTGCGTTCAGGCACAACGGAAAGACGAATAAAACAGATGCAATTATTAAATTTTTCATAATGCTTTCATTGAGTTGGTTAAGTGATAGTAAATGTAGGAAAAAAAACAGATTCAACCTGCAAATACTTTTGTATCTTTAACTACTCAAAAAATGGTAATAATCTCAATATTGTTATGAAAAATATGATCATTTACTGTATTACCTTATTAGGGTTACTACTATCGGCCGGTTGTACCATCCAGGAAACACCGTTTGCTTATACTACCGCCCAGGCCGAATTGTTGGAAAGGTTGTCGGGCAATGTTTATCTGGCCGAGGATCCTGAAGATGAGGCACAAACAGCCACTCTCGCTCTTGATACCCTTTATATGCCACCTTACTGGGTGTTCACAGGAGGCAGGGGATTTACTGTGTACGGCATTATGAAGTTTTCCAAGTTCACCTGGGGCGAAATCAATGATGACTATCCCTTGGATTTATGTTTCAATCTGAATAAAGAAGGAGATCAGATGGCGTTGGCCATTGCTCCCGATTTTGAAATGCTGGGAAAGATTACAATAGATTTTCCCTCAGAAACGAGTTTGCGAATGACGCTTGAATCTTTTGGGGAGATGCTTTTTGAACAGGTGGACGAATAATAAATGAAATCAAGAGACTATTACCTGGAATTATTGCGCGATCATGTAAGAAATCCCAAAATGATCGCCCATTGTCTGGCTTCCGAGGCTGTTATGAGGACATTGGCCCGCAGATTCGGGGAAAATGAAGATGCCTGGGGCATGGCTGGGTTGTTACACGACATTGATGTGGAAAAGACAGGCGGCGACTCACTGAAGCACGGACCGGAAGGTGCTGCCATGCTGCAACATGAAGCATTACCCACAGATGTTCTGGATGCCATACGCATGCATAACGAGAAAGCCGTCAAAGAAAAACGCTCTACCTTGTTTCAGCACGCCCTGGCCGCCGGAGAAACCATTACCGGACTGATCTTTGCCGTGGCGCTGGTATATCCGGATAAAAAAATTTCGAGTGTCAAAACCAAATCGGTAACCAAACGCATGAAAGAAAAACTGTTTGCCGCTTCTGTCAACCGGGATGCTATTTTGGAGTGTGAACAGATTGGTATACCCTTAAACGAATTTGCCGCGCTGGCGCTTGAGGCCCTTGCCCCTATAGAAAAGGAACTTGGTTTTTAATTTGTTTCAGAAAAAAACATAGCCAGTGCCATAACATCTTTGGTATAGTCAAGGATTGTTACTATATTTGCTTAAAATTACTAAATGAGTAACATTGGTAAATAATAGTAACAATTATGAAAGAGCTCGGGAAAAAAAACACTGAAATCAAATTGTTGGAATCGGGACGGATACTTTTCTGGAAATATGGATTCCGGAAAGTGAGTGTTGAGGAGATCTGCCAAAATGCCGGGGTCAGTAAAATGACGTTCTACCGGTATTTTGAAAGTAAAACCAAATTTGCAAAGCAGATACTGGATCATACTGTAGAAGAAGCCATGACACGTTTCCAAGGGATCATGGACAGCGATTTATCCACAGAAGATAAATTGCACAGGATCATTCTCATGAAAATGGAAGGTACGGCTAACATTAGCCGGGAGTTCATAGAAGATATTTACGGCAGCCGGGGTGAAGAGTTGCAGCATTATATGATGCAGCTCACCGGGAAAACAGCCGGGATGATCATAGAAACATTCCGTCAGGCACAGAAAAAAGGATTTTTCCGGAAAGATTTCAAACCCGAAATGCTCATAGCCATGAGCATGAAAATGAGAGATCTGCTAACCGACGAACACTTAAATTCACTTTATTCCAATGTCAATGAAATGATCGTGGAAATAACACGGATCCTAACATGCGGTATTGCCTCCGGCAAAGAAAACTGAATATGATGAAAACCCCGGGTATTACCTTTTTGGTGTTAGCCTTGAGTCTTACTCAGGCCGTCCGGGCAGGATCTGTGTCCGGACAGACACCGCCAGGCGATGATACCCTTGAAACCCGGAAAACGGATACGCTGCCAGGAGAAGTAGCCCTGCGGGGACAGCTCAGCACATGGACAGGTGCCGGGATCCGGTCCGTTTCTGCCGGCTTGCGCTACCTCCCGCAGATTGACCTGCGGATAGGAAACCCTCCCGGATCGCCGGGATTTCGCTTTGAAGGGGAAGTGGCCGGTAATATATATGCCCATTATGGCCGGGAAGAGGGAATTGCCGGGAAAGACTTCCGGGTAAGACTGTACCGGGCATGGGTCCGTTTTGCCGGTCCGCGATCAGAGCTCCGCATAGGTTTGCAAAAAATTAATTTTGGCTCTGCCCTTATGCTGCGGCCCCTTATGTGGTTTGATTCCATGGACCCGAGGGATCCCCTGCAATTGACTGAAGGTGTTTGGGGGGCCCTGGGTCGTTATTATTTCAGCAACAATGCCAATTTGTGGGTCTGGGGGCTGTTGGGCAACGATGAACAGCGTCCGTGGGACACAGGATTGTCGTCTGCCCAGGTGCCGGAGTTTGGGGTGCGTCTGCAATTGCCACTGGCCACCGGATCTGCCGGATTTACCTTCCATCGCAGAAAAACGCAATGGCAGGACCTTTTCGAGAACCGTTACGGCCTTGATTTTCGCCTGGATTATGCGATAGGATTTTGGGCCGAGACGGTTTGGATCAATAAAAGAGGAGCAGCCGGAATCGTAACCAACCAGCAACTTTTCATGGCGGGAGCCGATTATACTTTTGATGTGAGCAACGGACTAAACGTAACGGTTGAACATATGCTAATTTCCCATTCGGAAAAGCCCTTCGACCTTGGCGACAGGTGCCACATGAGTGCCCTCTCGCTAAATTATCCGCTGGGTTTGTGGGACAGTATCGGTTACATTTTTTATTACGACTGGAAAAGAAAAGGAGCCTACAATTTTGTACGCTGGAAACATACCTTGGGTTTTGGGGATCTGTATGTCATGGCTTACGTAAACCCAGATGTTTCCGTATTGCCCGACAACAGCAATACGGTGGGCAGTCTTCCGGGCAAAGGGATCCGGCTGATGCTGGTTTTGGACCACATGGTTAAACAATAATACATTTTAAAATATGACAAACAATACCATTGTAACACTTCAGGGTTTGTATAAAAGATTTCCCGCAGGAAAGGGAACTTTCACCGCCCTGAAGGATATTACCCTGACCTTTGGGAAGGGTGAATTTGCCGGAATTGTAGGACCCAGTGGTTCCGGTAAAACTACACTTTTGAACATCATAGGGTCTTTGGACATTCCGTCCGAAGGAACGGCTACCGTTCTTGATAAAAAGATCAACGATTTGTCGCAAAAAGAAGCGGCCGCATTACGGAACATTGGGATTGGATTTATATTTCAGACCTACAATTTATTACCGGTCTACACGGTCTACGAGAACGTGGAATTCGCCCTCTTGCTTCAGAAAATCTCTGCTACGGAAAGAAAGAAGAGGGTCATGGAATCCCTCCAATGGGTAGGACTAGCCGACAGGGCGCAGTCTAAGCCGGCCAGCCTTTCCGGTGGAGAATGCCAGCGAGTGGCCATCGCCCGGGCTATGGTCAAACGGCCTGCGCTTGTGCTGGCAGACGAACCCTCGGCAAATCTGGATTCTGCCAATTCCCACCATATAGTGCAAACCATGAAACAATTAAACAAGGAACTGGAAACCACGTTTTTGTTCTCCACACATGACGAAAAGGTTATGCAATACCTTGACCGTATTATCTATTTGAGAGATGGTGCCATAGAAAAAGACGAATTATGCTGACGTTCAAATTATCATTCAAAAACCTGATGGGTAACGGGAAACGGACCTGGCTCAATGTCTCTGTGCTTTCCATTGCCTTTGTCGCCATCGTTTTCTTTAACGGGTTGCTTGACGGCTGGAACAAACAGGCAAAAACAGATACCATAGCCTGGGAAACGGGCTACGGGCGGCTGAGCCATCCGCTATATGATCCTTACGATCCGTATACTTTTTCAGATGCCCATGGCATTCCCGGTTTCCAAAAAGAGATCTTGGTCGGGGGACAAGCCGTGCCCGTGTTGGTAACCCAGGCTTCGGCTTATCCCAATGGCCGCCTGATAAATATTGTGCTCAAAGGGATAGATCCAGCTCAATCTCTGCTGGAACTCCCCTCCCGATGGCTGGATTCGTTGCCGGAAGAGATCCGCGGGACTACTATTCCTGCTATTATAGGACAGAGAATGGCCCGATCGGCCGGACTTAAAACCGGGGACCGGATGGTGATTCGCTGGAGGGATGTGAATGGGATCTTTGATGCCAGGGAAGTGACCGTTACCGGGATATTTAAAACCAATGTGCCTACCGTAGATGTGAAACAATTTTGGATACCCCTGGAAACGTTACGCGAGATAACGGGTATGTACGGAGAAATAACGTATTTTGCTCTTGGAGAGGAGCTGGCCGGTTCTTCCCCATGGACTGGCAACGAAGCATGGTACGGAGGGTGGTTTTACACACCTCTTGACACATTGATGAAAGATATAGAAACCCTAATGGAGGCCAAAAAAGGAGGCACAATGATCATTTCTTTCCTTTTGTTATGCATTGCCCTGCTGGCCATTTTCGACACCCAGGTCTTGTCCATATTCCGACGGCAAAAAGAGATCGGAACATATATGGCCCTTGGGATGACCAGGGTAAAGGTCATCACGGTCTTTACCATTGAAGGGGCCATACATGCCCTGTTGGCGATCCTGCTGGGAACTCTCTGGGGTGTTCCCGTCCTGGCTTGGATCCACTATGCGGGAATTCCCTTGCCCGAAATGAGCGATCAGGCCGGCCTGGCCATTGGCGAAAAGATCATTCCTGTCTACAGCATGACCATGATACTGGCTACTGTTCTGTTGGTAGTGATCACCTCATTTATTGTAAGTTACATACCTGCACGAAAGATCGCAAAAATGCAGCCAACCCGGGCACTTAAAGGAAAATTGTTATGAAAAAATTTTTATTGAAAGGCATCCTTAAAGATAAGGGCAGGAGCCTGTTGCCCGTGATTGTAGTTTCCATGGGGGCAATGCTTACCGTTTTTCTGTACAGTTGGGTCAAAGGGGTTATGGGCGATTCCATAGAAATGAGCTCCAATTTTGATACAGGAGACGTAAAAGTGGTTACCAGGGCCTATGCCTTGCAGGCCGACCAATATCCAAACGATCTGGCAATACTGGGAGTGGATACGCTTCTGGAGGCATTGAAAGCCGAATTTCCGGATATGGACTGGGTGCCACGCATCCGTTTTGGTGCCCTTGCCGATTTTCCTGACAGCCTGGGAGAAACCCGAGGGCAGGGGCCTGTTGCTGGATGGGCGGTGGATTTGTTAACAGAAGGCTCGTGTGAACCGGAACGTTTTAACTTGCCCGCTGCCATAGTCAGGGGCCGGATGCCCCAAAAGAATGGCGAAGTGCTCTTGTCGGAAAACCTGGCCGCCCGGTTTGACATTGGATCGGGAGATGCCTTTACCCTGTTCGGAACAACCATGGAAGGCGGATTTACATTCGTGAATTATACGGTTGCTGGGACCATTCGTTTTGGTGCCACCGGCCTGGACCGAGGCGCGATTCTGATGGATCTGCAGGATGCCCGGGCGGCTTTTTCCATGAAAGATGCGGCTGGAGAAATCCTGGGATTTCTGCCCGTATTCCATTACGATGATAGCATGGCACAAGGGATTGCATCGCGTTTTGAAACGGATTTTGGAACCCGTTACGGCGTTATGGACCAGGATAGTGAATATGCACCTGTCATGCTAACTCTGGGTCAGCAAGCAGGAATGGCAGAAATGCTGGTCTATGCCGAGGCTGTTAGCGGCATGCTGATCTTTCTTTTTGTGCTGGTCATGTCCATTGTATTGTGGAATGCCGGCCTGTTGGGCGGGTTGAGACGATATACGGAATTCGGGATCAGGATAGCGCTTGGGGAGAACAAGGGACACATATACAGATCTTTGTTATGGGAAGCCCTGATAATAGGCAGCATTGGTTCTGTCTTGGGAACGTTCGTGGGGGTGGCCTTTGTGTATGTTTTTCATTCCATAGGTTTCGATTTTTCCGGATTGATGCAAAATGCCAGCAAGCTCATGCCGGGGATTGTGCGGCCGGCTATTACTCCAGCCATATATTACATAGGTTTTATTCCCGGTGTCGTATCCATGTTTCTTGGCAATGCGCTGGCCGGCCGGGGCATTTATAAACGAGAAACGGCCCGGTTGTTCAATGAACTGGAAATACAATAATCAATGCGAACGAACATGAAAACTATCATAATAACCCTTACCTTACTATCTATTACGGGAATACATTCCCTGACCGCCCAGGAAGATACGGTAGCGGAAACTATCCTGGAACAAGTGGACAGGAATCTTTCTGCTCAAACCAGGATCTTTGAATCTTCCATGACCATTCATGGCAGAAGAACCTCCCGGACCGTAACGTCAAAAAGCTGGAGCCGGGGGGAAAGTGCGGCATTGACCGAATACCGATCCCCGGCTTCCGAAGCCGGCACAAAGATGCTAAAACTGGAAGACCAGCTGTGGATTTATACCCCTTTGGCAGACCGAACCATACAAATATCCGGCCACATGTTGCGTCAGTCAGTCATGGGTTCTGACCTTTCTTACGAAGACATGATGGATGATCGCAAACTGACCGAGGTTTACAGTGCAGAAGTCATCGCGCAGGATACCCTGAGAGATACCCGGGTATTGGTGCTGCAATTGACGGCCCGGTTGACCGATGTAGCCTACCCGACCCAAAAAATGTGGATAGATGCGGAAAAATTCGTGCCCTTAAGGCAGGAAATGTATGCCCGCAGCGGTCAGCTGCTCAAAAGGATAGATCTGTTTGATGTTAAACGTATCCAGGATCGCTGGTTCCCTACCCGGATGATCTACAAAGACATGCTCAAAACTGGTGGAGGCACGGAATTCAGTATTTCGTCCATGGTTTTTGACGCACAGATACCGGAATACATATTCAGTAAGGCCAGTTTGCGGTAAAAGTTCCGGGCAGAGTTTGTCAGGCGGTCTTTTTTAATTTGATCACCAGCAACCGGAAAACATCACTATCTTGGTTGTAGGGACGGTGCGGAATGTCTTTGGGGCTGTCAATGAGCATGTCTTTCATAACCTTCCGTGTTTCATCCCCGATTTCTATATACCCCTCGCCTTCCAAAATATAGAAAAAGACATCTATTGGGGTGGTGTGCAGTTTCAATCCTTCTCCTTTGCGCAGGCTTATATGTACCACCTGTACCATATCTGTATTAAAAATAACGCGTGCGTCAACACCGTGTGGATTGTTTGAAGTTTCGATATCTGTATAGGAAATGATCTTCATAATGTATAAATTTTATTCTTTTGTATATAGAATGTTAAAAAAATCATTAAATTTGCTACAGTTCAAAATCCAGACCATTCTCATGAGCCTACCCGACAGGAGACAGATATTGTTCACTCTGATAGGAGCTTTTATAGGAATATTGGGAGGGCTTTTCTTACTTACATCCCCAACCTGTCATGTAGTTTTGCTGGCCATCCTGTATATAATAGGTGGCGAAGCTGCTTTCATAATCTGGGGGTTAAACAAAGTAAACAATGTAAAGAACAATGAGCAAAGCCACAGACCATTGAGATGTCTTTTTTATGTAGGATTGTTTGCTGTTCTGCTGGCTATTTTGATCCTATTTTTCAGGCTATACCTCCAAATGTATACCATCCAGTTGACTGCGGCAGGGTTGATCCTGGGATTGATTCTTCAATGGACAATAACAGCCAAGTTATACACGGCTACCAAAAAGCGCAGAGCTCTTACTTTGCTTATTACCACCATTATACTCCTGGCAATGGTCATCCCTTTCCTTCTTTTCCCTCCATTTTCCCCTGAAGTGCGTCCCATGGCGTTGGCAATATTATGTTTTAGTTATGTGGCCGTTGTTATGTTGTGTTTCTGGTTAATTACAACTGTCACACACGCATTTTTCCGGTAATTTGATTATCCGTTAAACCTTATTGGATGGTCTGAGTCAAACATTCCATAAAATGATCCGCCCGGTACCGGGTATGCACCTCTGCAAAACAAATTCTCGGTACGGATCATGCGCAACCTGGAACAACAGGCAGTAAACAATGCGAAATGGTAACCCGTATGACTTCCTGCACCATGAAAAATAATAACACCTTACTTGACATTCCACAAAACACATATGGAGAGCCCCCTTTTGACCGTATAGAGCTCAAAGATTACAAACCGGCCCTGATACGGGCCATAGAACTGGCCAAAAAGCAGATAGATGCCATAACTTCTTCTCTGGAACCACCCGGGTTTACCAATACCGTAGAAGCACTTGAGAGGACAGGTCAGGAAGTCACGTGGGTGAGTACTATTTTTTTTAATCTGAACGAAGCACATACCTCTGACGATATGCAGCAGCTGGCACAAGAACTTTCCCCGTTGCTTACAGAATATGCTCTTTATGTGTCGCTCAACAATAAGCTTTTTCAAAGAATCAAAGAGGTTTACAGGCAAAAAGATTCGCTTGTCCTTACCCGGGAGCAAGCCCGTTTGCTGGAGGAAACCTACAAAGATTTTGTACGCGGCGGCGCGAATCTTTCCCCGGAAGAGAAAGAAACCTATAGCAGGATCCAGGAGCAACTTTCGCTCTCCTCCCTTCAGTTTTCAACCAATGTCCTGGCAGCCACCCATGCCTATGCACTGCATATTATCAAAGAAGAAAATCTTGACGGGCTTCCACCATATATGGCCGAGATGGGTAAAGAGGCTGCAGCGGCCCGTAACCTGGACGGATGGATTTTCACCCTGGATTATCCCAGTTATGGGGGCTTCATCAAATTCAGCAGCCGCAGGGCCTTGAGGGAAGAGATGTGGAAAGCCTATAACAGCCGTTGCCTAGATCAAAACAGCAACCGGGAACTGATTTGCCGGATCGCCTCGTTGCGTCTTGAATCGGCTCATATCCTGGGTTATGAAAAATATTCGGATTATGCGCTGGAAACGCGCATGGCCAAAGATGCGCAGACGGTAAATTTGTTTTTGCAGGATTTGCTGGACAGGACATTACCTTATGCCCGTCAGGAAGTTGCGGAAATTGAGCAATATGCCCGTTCAAAAGGGTTTAAGGAACAGCTAATGCCCTGGGATTTCTCCTATTGGGCGGAAAAATTCAGGGAGGAAAAATACGATCTCAGCGAGGAATTGCTCAAACCGTATTTTTCCCTGGACAAGGTCGAGCAAGCCGTTTTTTCGCTGGCTGGGAAATTATATGGATTATCATTTTCGCCGATTCCGGAAGTATCGGTTTATCACCCGGATGTTAAAGTGTTCCGCGTGAACGATGAGAACGGACGTTTTATGGCACTGCTTTATGTAGATTATTATCCCCGCCGGAGCAAACGGTCTGGTGCCTGGATGACCGCATACCGTCAACAATACATAAGGGATGGACAGGAGTACCGGCCTTTGATTTCGCTGGTGACCAACTTTACCAAACCAACCGCCACCACCCCCTCCCTGCTTACATTTAACGAAGTGACCACTCTGTTGCACGAATTTGGCCACTGCCTGCACGGGATCCTGGCGGAAGGTACGTACGGCTCGCTTACCGGCACCAACGTAGTGCGCGATTTTGTGGAACTGCCATCGCAGATACTGGAAAACTGGGCCTACGAACCAGAGTTCCTGCAGTCTTTCGCCCTGCATTACCGGAGCGGGGAGCCCATTCCCCTGCAAATGATAGAAAAGATAGTGGCTTCTCGGAATTTTCTTGCCGGATACGGTCAGGTCAGGCAACTCCATTTTGGTATGCTGGATATGGCCTGGCACGATGTGTCCCGGGTTCCAGATATGGATATTGTCCTTTACGAAGAATCGGTTCTGGGCTCCTCTTCTGTGCTGCCTCTGATTCCCGGAACGGCCTTTTCCCCGGCCTTTTCACATATATTTGCCGGAGGGTACAGCGCTGGGTATTATTCCTATAAATGGGCAGAAGTACTTGAAGCCGACGCTTATGACCTGTTCAGAGAAAAAAGCATTTTCGACCGTCAGGTTGCCGGTTCGTTCCGTGAGCACATTCTCTCGAGGGGAAATTCGGAAGATCCCGATGTGCTGTACCGCCGGTTCCGCGGCCGCGATCCCCGGCCCGACGCGCTCATGCGCAAATTATTCCCCGGCAGGTAAGTCCAGGGGTTCTATCCCGGAAATCCCGTTGCGGGAAGCAACCACCTTAAAAGCACGAAATTCTGCATTGTTTTCGGATTGCACCTGCATTACAATATGCAGGTTATAAATCTTGGGCGCTTCAATGGTTAGCAGGTTCCCCGTCGTTTCATCAAATTTTTTAAGCGGAACAAGGGGATTGTCCATTTTTTGTGTTAAGCGGTTGATATGCAGCCGCACAATATCGTTTATACCACTTACCGGGTAAATATTATTATCTTCCAGTTTCTGGCTGTTTATACGGACCAGTTTTCTGTACAGGATGATCTTTTCGTCCAGCAGGGACTGTTCGGACATCATCCGGTTGGAACTCTTGCGCAAGTTCATTACTACGTCCGGAACTTTTGCAGGAGAAATGAAATCCACACCTTCCTTAATCCATCCGATGGTCTTGTCCTTGAACCGGACAATGGCTTTGTGATCGAAATATTTTCCTTTACGCTTGTAAGCAAAGTAATAACGCATCAGTTCCTTGATCCGGTCCTTAAGCATGTAGCTTATGACCAGGGCTACGAATAATGGAATGGAAAACATGCCGTACCTGCGCTGGAAAACAAAAGCCACAATGGTGGCAAAGATCATAGCAATACCCGCTGCAATACCATAATAGATCTGCTCAATGGCAATGCCGTCCCGTTTCTTGTTTAATGTCACAAAAAGATCGCTTTCTATGTATTTCTTTAATAGTCCATAGCGGTAAACGAGTTCTTTGTTTTTCTCCTTTTCACGGGTATCCAGCATACTGTATCCTGTTTTCCGTTTATAGGCATACTCCTGAATCACAAATGTTTCCAATGCTCTTTCCTGACCAGGAAAAGAGCCCTTCTCCCTTAGAAAAGTCAGCACCTTTAATGCATATACGATTACCAGCTGGCTGACTGCTTCATCTCCAAAAAGAAAATGGGCTTTCTGCTCGTCGGGGATTTCCGGGATGTCAACTATTTCTCCCATTTTCCGGTATTGCGACAAAATCTTTTTTGTACAATGTATGAACTGGTCGCTGAGCGTTGATATCTGCCATGGATCGTCCGCACCGGTAATGGCATTTGCGTGGTCGCGCAGAGCACTTTTGATAATGGCCGAGACCATTTTTATCTGGTATACGTATTCGGCAACGTTGTCTTTACCCTGACCTGCTGTCAGCGCAAGGAACGCTTTTTCCATGTAGCGGAAAGGTGCTGCACCCGGGTCGCTCAGATCACAGAGACTGTACACCGGGGTTATCAGGCGTACATTTGATTTCACATCCCTGTAAAATTGATTTTGTCCGTAAATTTGCGGGCTGATTTCCAGACTGTTGGGAATAAACAGCCATGTATTGACAGCAAACCGGTTGTCTTTTTCCCGGGGGCGTACAATGAACCGTTGTTTAAATTCTATTGAAAATTCATCATGAACTTTATACTTGATTTGAATCATTATTATCAGAATGTCAGTTCAAGACGCAAAGATACGGAATGATAGTCAACTCCGGCCTGCTTGGCCGGTTCAACAATCAAAGAATAGTCTGCCGTCGGGTATCCGCCGGCATCGTGCCCGATCAAATACTGTCCGTTCCCGTTGGCGTAACGGTCGTTATCGGTATATATGTAATTGATCATATATTTTACGTGGTCATTCACATAATAGGTAAGGCCAGCCGTGTAATTTTGAGCCTCTCCTCCCTTGATAGGATCACAATTAAGGTTCAGGTAATCGTACCTGGCCAAAAGCTCCAGATCTCCCCATTTGCGGCCCCTGGAGGGATTCATGAACATACCGCGGCCCGTATCATAGCGCTGTTTTCCACCTAAGAGCAGGATCCCGGTCTGAACATACCAACCGTTGAAATGCAGTACCGATACGGGACCCGCTGTCCCTGACAGGGGATTGGCCAGGTTTGTCATGTTGTGTATATACTCGGCCTGGAATCTCCATCTTTTGTAATAAGCGGCAAATTCCCCGTTAAAGAGATATTGACTGCGAACATTGGGGATCACGTAAGTGTCCAGGTATTTGTGTCTGTTTATATAAGAAACGTTGCGGCTGTTGTAGCGTGCAGACGGGTAAGTCCCCAAAACAGGATCCTTGACTGCAAACCGCCAGGAAGCAGCAACGCCTATGTGTAATCCCAGATCATTCCGGTTCACAAAAGGCATGGCTACGGCTTTTGCCGTAATGGCCCGGGCATCTAAAGAGGTGGTCAGGGTATCCATTCCGTGCCGGCGGATTTTGTCAAAGGAAGCTCCCAGGGTTCCCATGAACCAGTACTGATTGGTTCGCAGTTGAACACCAAGCAGATCTATGGGGACCAGGGCACTTATTGTCATGGGCTTTTCCAGGAATGCCTGCTCACGCGGCAATACAGCCCCTTCCATGGAAAACAGGGTTTCAAAATGTCCAGCTTCTATCTGCAGGTTCTTAATGCCGTTGTATGTTATGTAAGCTTCTGTGATCCGGGGTTTCAGGTTCGAAAAATCCACTTCCAGCACACCAACCCAATTATCAGTGATTTCTGTTTTCAAGCCCAGGCGGGCATTACGAACAGCACCCCCATTGGGTATGGGAACATAATCCTCATAATACAGATAAAAGATGCTCCCGTCCAAATGAAAATATCCGTCCAGCCACAAAGTAAATACTTCGTTAGTAGTGGTATAGATACGAAACCCCGGGGAACCAGGCTCGGTATCTTTACGGTATTGACCAGATACAGTCAGAAATCCGAAAGAAAAAATAAAAAAAAATATTATTTTTTTCATTCCAGCAGATAAAAAGCGGAGAAGGAGAGCGGTGGACCGGGTGCAGGGGATTTATTCGTAAATTATGGATAACTGCAGGCTGCCGGTATATATCCCTCCGGGATTGGTTGCGTAATCGGCTATACCTATGGTGCCTCCCAGGTATACGGTTACCGGATGATTCTTTAGGGCATTATACGGTGGAGGCGGCCACATGGTGATTGAATAGATGTACCTGGTATAACCACCTTCCCTGGTAAGTATTACCGTTCCGGGAGCGACGATATGTGTAACTTTGGAGTTCCCGCTTCCCTGGTGGTATAAATACAATTCTGCAGGATGATAAATTGAGCTCTTGAGTTCAACAGTTCCCGTTGCCGAACGGCCTAAATTCCCGTTAGCCACATCCAGGGTAACGGTACCCCACCAACCTGTAACGGCAACTTTGCCAAAATTGAAATTTTTGATAACGTCAACTCCCAACTCCTGTGCCCTGATCGTATGAACGGCCAGAAAAAGGATAAAAACAGAGAATAGTAATTTCAATTTCATAGAAACCGAACTTGCAATGAAAATCAGGGCAGTTCCAACTGGGCCGTTGCGTATGTTTCCGGTTTGATGTCAGATTGGGCATTGTAGGTGATCAGTAATTTGCCTGTATTGAAATCCACATCGGCCTGGTTATTGAGCTGTACGCGGAATTTTCTGATGGTGTTTGGTGTATATACAGCTATCCCGTTGACTACGCCCACCTGTGTTTCCGTCCCGTTTGGGGCCACGTGGGTGACGGTCATATCACCATACACAGACATCTTCCCGGAACGGTTGAATGTCATGTTCAGGTACATTTCCTCATTTTCTCCTTTTTCCAGGTTCAGATCGGACAGATATACCTGGGTGTCTGACTCTCCCACCCGGATGATCACCGGAATGGTGATTCCAAAAATGGGGATCAGGCGGACGCTTACCGAGGTAGTATCCCGGTTGGGATCTTCCTCGCCCAGAGCTACTTCATTGGGAACAGCCCTGAAATAAACATGCGAGCGATATTCTCCCGGTTCCAGGCGTTCCCGGCCCACCACCTGCATACGGACCGTTTGGGCTTCATTGGGAGCCAGTGTTACGGAGCGGGGAAAAAAACGAATGTGCCGGTCGGCAAAATTTTGTCCGGGATCGGGTTCGGTTATTTCCTCGAAATTCCCGGCTTCTGTCATCCTGTACTGTATAAAGGAAATATTATACCGGGCGGTATCCTGTCCCGTATTGGCCAGGTTCAATTCCATAACCCTGCGGGAGCCGTCAAACACCACACGCCGCGGTGTGACCAGCAGGTTCCCCTGCGCAATAGCGGGAAGAACAATGGCACCGGAAAATACTATCAATGCCAGTAGAAAAACAATACTTCTAGATTTAAACATGATCCGCAGTTTTATTATCGCATACAATTCTTACAAATATAGTAAAAAAATGAAATGCAATGTTCTGGGTAGTTTAATTGACCGGTTAAGAAAAAAAACGCTTACCTTGACAAGGTAAGCGCCTTTAGCCAATTTTTCCCCGGAACGCTCCTTCCAGACGGAAGGAGCGACCGAGGAATATATTTCAAAGAGGGGAATCTTATTCGTAAGCTACGGTTACGTTGAATGAACCGGTATATGCTCCAGCTTGCTGGACAGCGTTAACATGTAAGGTTGCTCCTACATTAAGAACTACGGATCCGCCTGTTAGTGTATTATCACTTTCATCAAGGTTCATGGTGAAGTTGTCAACGTCCATGGGAGTTGCTCCCGTGGCGGTAAGTTCAATCGACGTGGGAAGTAAAACACTAAATTCATAATCTGCTTCACCTGTGATGGTAAAGACGGCCTGGTTTCCTGTATTGGTGCTAAGCAGAGGGGACTGATCACCCGATAAACCGGAAGCATCGCTTCTACCGCCTGCAGCACTCATTGTCACTGTAAAAGCATTCGTTTGTGATACTATATCACCAAAATGCAGACCTTGAGAATTTGAGATGCTAATAGGAGTGATAATATTTGCTCCTGCATCTGCTGAAGCTGTGCTTTGTGATTGTCCGAAAGAAATGTTGGTGAAAGCGAGTAGGGCTACTGAGAGCGTGAAGAATTTTAAAACAGTTGTTTTCATAATGAATATTAAATGTTTATTAAACTAAAATCGTAAACGTGGTACAAAGGTATACCCTCCCAAATAAAAGGAAAAACAGTTTCAATAGAAAGGAGGATTTTGTCTACCAAACGACTTTTTTACTCAACAACAAGAAATTTAGTCGTATGCAAAAGTGACATTGTAAGTGCCTGAATAGATCCCTACGGGGTTCATTGCCAGCGATTCAACATGGAGGGTCGCCCCTATGTAAAAAGTCAGTTTGCCATTCGCATCTAGCTTGGCCGCGCCAGGGGGAAAGTATGTCCATTCGGCCACAACCATCCGGTAAGCAGGATTGGTGGCATGCATTAACAGGGCGGGTTCAGGGGGTGTGATGTTAACAGAGGCCTGGGGATGTCCCATCACCTGGTAAACGGCCGGACCCGGATTTCCACCTGAAGCCAGGTGTACTGCATTTCCAGCAGCCAGTCTGTCCACTACGGGTGATGCCGTGATGGTAATCGTTCCCCCTCCCTGGCCGTCAATAAAAAAACGCCCGAAATTCAACGGTGAAGCTTCTTCTACAGATAAAGCTTCTATGAGCTCAGCGATGACCCTGCCGGTAATTTCCGGATCGGGGTCCATGCCCTGTAATGGTTGTAGTGGCTGCATGGACAGAAGCAGGAACCAGGTAAGGATCAATTCGTGTGTCCAACGTTTACCTTTCATTGCGTAAAAAACGCTCCCCTAAAAATGAGAAGCGCGAAACTGTGTTGTATCGTTGGTTCAATAGGTTGGCTTATTGGTAGGCAAAGGTTACAGTATAGGTCCCGGTATAAATGCCTTTGGATATATCGGTATTGGGGACGGTCAGGGTTCCACCCACATAAATGGTAGCTTCACCGGTAGCGCTCAATGTGGGGGAGCTGTCAGAAACGGAAAAAGAAGCCACATTCATGGCATTACCGCTGGCAGTATGAGTCAGGTTAACGGCTCCGTCAGCAGGAAGGGAAACAGTAACTTCTGCGTTGGCCCGTCCTGTAATACTGAATGAGGCAGAACTGGGGCTCCCGCCACCTATGGTAGCCACGGTGCCGGTAACGTTCACGGTCCCTGCAGCGGTGTTGGCGATGACAATGGTTCCGCCGCTTTCTCCGGCAATAAACCGGCCAAAGTTCAGCTGATTGACTTCAGTGGCAGAAAGTGCTTCCACTAGTTCGGCTGTTGCAGTAGCCGTAACTACAGGGTCGGGATCAATGGCATAGGTGTTCAGAGGAAAGCCTGTAAACAACAGACCGGTGATCAGGGGAAGTATCAGCTTTTTCATGGTTGTGTGTTTTTAGTTCGTCTTTTTTTAATTTTTCCCCGGAACGCTCCGTCCAGACGGAAGGAGCGACCGAGGAATATATTTCAAAGAGGGGAATCTTATTCGTAAGCTACGGTTACGTTGAATGAACCGGTATATGCTCCAGCTTGCTGGACAGCGTTAACATGTAAGGTTGCTCCTACATTAAGAACTACGGATCCGCCTGTTAGTGTATTATCACTTTCATCAAGGTTCATGGTGAAGTTGTCAACGTCCATGGGAGTTGCTCCCGTGGCGGTAAGTTCAATCGACGTGGGAAGTAAAACACTAAATTCATAATCTGCTTCACCTGTGATGGTAAAGACGGCCTGGTTTCCTGTATTGGTGCTAAGCAGAGGGGACTGATCACCCGATAAACCGGAAGCATCGCTTCTACCGCCTGCAGCACTCATTGTCACTGTAAAAGCATTCGTTTGTGATACTATATCACCAAAATGCAGACCTTGAGAATTTGAGATGCTAATAGGAGTGATAATATTTGCTCCTGCATCTGCTGAAGCTGTGCTTTGCGATTGTCCAAAAGAAATGTTGGTGAAAGCGAGTAGGGCTACTGAGAGCGTGAAGAATTTTAAAACTGTTGTTTTCATAATGAATATTAAATGTTTATTAAACTAAAATCGTAAACGTGGTGCAAAGGTATACCCTCCCCAATAAAAGGAAAAACAGTTTCAATAGAAAGGAGGATTTTGTCTACCAAACGACTTTTTTACTCAACAACAGGCCCGAATTAGTTGTTGCAAACGATCACATTGAAGGTTCCGGTGTATTGTCCCAGCGGCTGGCCCCACCACATGGTGACCGTACCACCGACATAAAAGACCCCTTCACCATCGGGCCCCAATTGCAGGTTGGTTGAAGATCCGTTTAAATCAAGATTAACGAAAGTTGTGCCGCTTTGATGTAAAAGAGGAAATGTCCAGAATGGTACAGTAATGATTATATTGGCCCCGGGTGCACCAGTCACCCTGAATTTGGCAGCGGAAACGATCCCTGCCCCGCTCGGTAAAAGAGTAGCTGCTCCGGAAGCGGTCCGTTGCGGATTTTCAGCCGGAATAATCGTGACATATCCGGTCCCGTTTCCGGGAGACGCAAACCCAAAAGAAAGATTAGATTCCTTGGCAATGGACAAAGGCACGATCACTTCGATTTCCAGCTGAGCCGTCAGGGGAACAAATTTTGTATAGGATTGTCCGTACGTTACGGAAAACCCCGTCAAAAAGAGCATTGACAATAAAAATCTGTATTTTGCGGAGCTTCTCATTTGATCCCAAAGATACATAAAAATATTTTCTACATTTGCATTTATGGTTAAAATACTGATCATAGAGGACGATGCCGCTTTCAACACATTGTTGAAGACGTGGCTGACCAAAGGCGGATTCCGGGCAGAAGGGGTCCTTTCTGCCGGAGAGGCCATGAAAGCGGTGCAATCGCAGGTTTACGACATCGTCTTGTCTGACCTTCGTTTGCCCGACACGGACGGACTGACGCTGCTCAAGTGGATCCGGGAAACATCGCCTGATAGTGCCGTATTCATCATGACCGGGTATGCCGATATCCAGACGGCCGTACAGGCCATTCGCCTGGGAGCGGCCGATTACCTGGAAAAGCCGGTAGATCCGGTTATTCTTAAGGAAAAGATAGACGAGATACTCCGGAAGAAAGACCGCCCCCATGAACGTATACCTTTTATTAAAGGGGACAGTCCAGCTTCGCTCAGGTTGTACGATTACATGATGCTGGTGGCTCCCACACTCCTGTCCGTGCTCATAGCCGGAGAAAGCGGCACCGGGAAGGAATACGTGGCCAATCACATCCACCAGAACAGTTCCCGCAGGGACGGACCATTTGTGGCACTGGACTGCGGGGCGATCCCCAGGGATCTGGCCTCGAGCGAGCTGTTCGGGCACCTGAAGGGATCGTTCACCTCGGCCATAAGCGATAAAAAAGGGGCTTTCGAGATGGCTGACGGGGGAACCCTGTTCCTGGACGAGATCGGGAACTTGTCGCCCGATGTGCAGATGCAACTTCTGAGGGCCTTGCAGGAGGGCGTGATCAAGCCGGTGGGAAGTTCGCGCATTGTGGAAGTGAATATCCGCATTATTACAGCCACCAATGTGGACCTGAAGCAAATGATAGAACAGGGGAGGTTCCGCGAGGACCTGTATCACCGGATCAATGAATTCCAGCTTAATATTCCGCGCCTGCAGGAAAGGGGGCAGGATATCCTGCTGTTTGCCCATCATTTCCTGGAATATGCCAACCGGCAAATGAAAAAACAAATTACCGGATTTAGCCCCGAAGCGGAACAGCTGATGCTTGCCTACTCCTGGAGAGGGAACCTGCGTGAATTGCTCAACGTGGTGAAACGCACGGTACTTCTGAGCGAAGGACCGCAAATCATGGCCACCGACCTGCCGGACGAAATCCGCAACATGCAATTTACCCGCCCCGGTCAGGATGCCCATAGCCTGAAAGAACAGCATGAACGCCAGATGATCATAGAAGCACTGGCCCGTACCCGCAACAACCGTACCCGTGCAGCGCGCTTGCTGGGGGTAGACCGCAAGACACTATATAATAAAATGAAGCTCTATAATTTGGAGTAACAAACGGGCCTGTCTGATGACACGCCTGACCCTGGCCGGGTCTTCTTTACCAGACTGTTCCAGAAAAGCAAGGTCTTTGACCAGCGGAGATTGCAGTTGCCGGAACATAGGTAGCATCTTATGGGCGATGGAAGCGATCCTGCCATGGTCTTCCTGTTCCAGGCATTCTTCCATGGATTGTAAACTTTCCCCGGCCGTCTTATGGAATATGCGCAATACCTGTGTTACAGCTTCCAGGTCTCCTTCCACCATACATCCCATTTCTGAGAGGGAGAAAGATTCATAGGGAACTACGGGAACAATGGGTGCCAGCACCCGTAGGAGCTGAGCCTTTACAAATGGCTTAGCCAGGTGCGCTGAAAAGCCTTTTTCCAAAAAATGACTTGAAGTAAAAAAGCTGTTGGCTGTAACAGCGATCACGGGAATGTCCCTGATCCTCCGAATCTGTTCCAGCAGCAGGAACCCGTCCGTGTTGGGCATCTGGATATCGGTCAGGACAACATCTACTGGAAGGACTTCAAGCAATTTCATGGCCGAAGGGGCACTTGAAGCTGTTGCGAACAGGTGACCCGATATGCGCAGCATTTCCGAGGAAAGGGCAAGTTGTGCCGGGTCATCGTCTACCACAAGGACCCGGAGGGGCACAGGGGAAGGTTCGGGGGAAACGGATTCCCCGCTTACGGGGACTTCCTCTGCCTTTTTATCTGTCAATTCTACCGGGATGGAAACACAGAACGTACTACCCGAATCCTCATTTTTTGAGATAGTGATATTGCCTTTGAAAAGATCCACAATACGTTTGACGATGGACAATCCCAGCCCCACGCCTTCCTTTTCGGGGGTGCGGGGTGTTTCAACCCGCATGAATTCTTCAAAAATGCGTTGTTGCGCTTCTGGTGATATGCCGGCCCCGGTATCGTAAACAGAAAAGAACAATATCGGTCCATCCAGCGAAACATGCAGGTCAATATGTCCCTTGTCTGTGAACTTAACTGCATTGGACAACAGGTTCATCACCACCTGCCGCAACCGTAGGGGATCTGTCATAATGCAAAGGGAGGCAGGTACTTCTGTCCGCAGGTTAAGGGCTACTCCTTTTTTGTTGGCCGAAGGGGAGAAGACAGCAATGGTTTCTTCAAAAAGGCGTCTTACGGGAGTTATAGTAGGGTTGAGTTGTGTTTTCTGTGCCTCCAGGCGGTAATATTCCAACAGGTTGCCCAATAGTTCCATTACATGTTCGGCCGAATGCATCATGGGATCCAGGTATTCTTTCACCCGCTGTTCTGTCCCTTTTTCCGTGGGATGCCGCAACAAATCCAGGTACCCAATGATGGCGCTCAGGGGTGCCTTGATGTCGTGGGTAACCGTCAGTAGCAATTTTTCCCGGCTTTTCATCAGTTCTTCCGCCCGGTTGCGGGCAATTTCCAGGTCTTTCCGGTATTTTCTGCTTTTATTCAGATCAGTGAATATGAGCAGCGTGGATAGCAGAATGATAAACAGGGCAACGACTCCCAGGATGGAAAGCGAACTTCCGGCCTTTTCCAACGAAGCCCGGCGTGTTTCCAGTGCGGTCAATGTAGTACTGAACCATTCCTGGTTCAACTCTTCCAGTAATTTGTTGATTTGCAGATTCAGGGCCCGGTCCGTTTCTATGAGTTGTTCCAGCTGGGCCGAGATGGCCTTCATTTGACGCTGTCGTTCTTCCTCGACATCGTCAAGCACCCGCATCACTGCCTGAACTACCGTGTCGCGGTTGGTGGTCTGCTGGACCAGGGGTTGCAGCGTGCCGGGAATGATCCTTACCAGAGAATCGGTCACGGTACGGCGTATCTGCCTGAACTCGGTAATGCTGTCCTGCATGCGTGAAGGCATGAAGGCATTCCCCAAACGTTCAAAAAAAGTCTTTTTGGGCCGCTGTACAGATGTGGTGATGGTGTCATATATTACCTCTTCGCGGATCACAACCGGAGGCATGGGCCGGGATGTCACTTCAGTAAGTTTGGGGGCTTGTGTGACTGCGGGAAGCCGGGGGAGAGCCCGGTCAACTTTTTGTACCACTTCACGGTTGCTTCGCCGGCTCAGCTCCTGTTGTTGCCTGGCAATATCTTGAATGTTGATATCACGGTAGAACAGCAAGCTGTCGATTTCCTGCAGGATCTCTTTCTGCCGTGCCAGGGGAGTCCCTTTCCCCAGGGAATCCAGCATAATGTCAACTTTATCGAGCGCCATGCTATACAGGTCGTAATTTTTGGTCTTCGGGTCCTGGATAAAACGTGTTCCCAGCCATTCGGCCTCATATAATAATGAAATGGTATTGCTTATGAGCAGACTGCGTTCCAGAATCTCTTCCCTGCGGTCTTCGCTTTGAAACAAGAACGGATATACACGTTTATACACATACCAACCGGTGCCTGTGGCAATGGCTATAAGCAACAGGTAGCTGAATATAATCTTCAGACGAAAACCCATATCTGGTTTCATGAGACTAAGATAAAAAGAAAATCCGGGCAGCACAAAGTGACGGGAAGGCAATGGGTGGGGAATTTTTCCCCAGAGCGTGGTCCTCAAATTCCCCACACTCATATCTTTCGGTTCCCGGCCCGACTTTTACAAGACAATTTATATGGCTGATATCTAATGAAATAAATATTATACAGCTTAAGTTTTGTTCTATTTCCCGGTTTTTTGAATTGGGGAATGTTTATGGAACGTTATTTGATGATATGAAAAAGAACGAAAACAGTGAGCGCGCGGAATTTTTTCATGCAAACAGAAGATCCATTTGTCGTGCCACGAAATAAAGAAGGGATACTGAAAGGCGACAGTATCCCTCTTTGCTTTTATAGTATTTGATAACTGTATTCAGATTTCCCAATCGGTACCGGTCTTTGTATCTTTAATACGCACACCCAGTCCGGAAAGTTGGTCACGGATCCTGTCTGATTCTTTCCAGTTTTTACTCTGGCGTGCCTGTTTGCGGAATTCCAGTATCATATCTATGAGTCCCCGGATAAGGGGTAATTGGTCACCTTCTGATTCTTGCTTAAGGCCCAGGATGCCGTTCACCACCCTGTCGTATATGCGTTCAATCAGTTTCCTGTCCTGTAGGGCAATGGTTTTGTTTGCATCAGCAGTCGTATGGATCCAGGTTACCAGATCAAAGAGCGATGCCAGGGCGACAGGCGTGTTCAGATCATCGCACAAGGCTTGGTAGATATTATCTTCTATTTGTTGTAATGTTTCCGATATAGTTGCGCTTTCTGAAACCGGGATCTTGTTGAGTACACTTTGTCCCAGCAATAGTCTTTTGAGCCCTTTGCCCGCTGCCGCCAGGGCATCGTCACTGAAATCAAGTGGTCCCCTGTAGTGCGCTTGCAGGATGAAGAACCTAACGGTCATAGGATGGAAGGGCTGTGTTAGCAGTGGGTGTTTGCCACTAAAAAGTTCTTCCAGGGTGATGAAATTGCCCAGGGACTTGCCCATTTTCTGACCATTTATGGTGATCAGATTGTTGTGCATCCAATACCTGACGCTGTTCTTTCCCCGTGTTACTGTATTTTGTGCCAGTTCACATTCATGATGGGGGAACATCAAGTCCATACCTCCCCCATGAATGTCAAAAACCTGTCCCAGGTATTTTGAGCTCATGACCGAGCATTCCAGGTGCCATCCCGGAAAACCTTCACTCCATGGCGAAGGCCAGTGCATGATATGTTCGGGCGCTGCCTTTTTCCAGAGTGCGAAATCGAAGGGAAAACGCTTGTCTTCCTGTCCCTCCAGGTCGCGCGTATTGGTTTGAAGGTCTTCCAGCACACGCCTGGAAAGGATCCCGTAGCAATGTTCCAGATTGTACTTTTTTACGTCAAAATATACAGATCCGTTAATCTCGTAAGCCATCCCGGCATCCAAAATCTGTTGAATCATAGCTATCTGCTCTGTAATGTGTCCCGAAGCCCTGGGTTCAATACTTGGCGGAAGGGTGTTCAGGGCGGCCATGGCCTGATGGTAACGGATGGTATAATACTGGACAACTTCCATGGGTTCGAGCTCCTCCAGCCGTGCTTTGCGGTTGATCTTATCTTCCCCGGAATCGGAATCGTTTTCCAGGTGACCCACATCGGTAATGTTACGTACATAGCGAACCTTGTATCCCAGATCTTTCAGCAATCTGACAAATAGATCGTAAACGACACCTGGCCTGGCGTGTCCCAGGTGCGGATCACCGTACACGGTGGGACCGCAGACATACAATCCCACGTGTCCCGGAACTAGTGGTTGAAATTTCTCTTTTTCTCTTGTAAGCGTGTTGTATATGAAAAGATCTCTTGGCATACGGATATATTCTTACATCTGACTGCAAATGTAAGTAATTTTTCAGCTCGAAGCCACTTCCCGCAATGTCTGGGCCAGTACCTCCTGTATATACCTGGGTTGGCCATCCTTTTCATAAACATTGGTACGGATCTTTCCTGTTATTAAAAGGCGGGTTCCTTTTTTGACTTTCTCGAATTGAGCAATGTCTTTTCCTTCCCAGGCAACTATTCTATGCCATGTAGTCTCCTCCTTCAATGTTCCGGATGAAGTCCTGACAACTTCCCCCGTTGCCAGATTAAAATTCATAACCCTTCTTCCTTCGTCGGACTGGCCGATTCTGGGATCTGCTCCAACGCGTCCCATCAATTCAACTTTGTTCACAGATTGTTCCATAAAATATTACGTTTTAATTGACTCAATGGAACAAACCTATAACACCTCTGCGAAAAAAGATAACCTGAAATGTAAAAATATAAAATTGTCCTGTAATCTTTTTTCAATTACAGCAATATGAACGTTTTTCTGACGTTCATTTCAGATATTTGTCCAGGAATTCAAAGAAGATCCTGTTCCAGAGTATATTATTCTGGGGCTTAAGTATCCAGTGGTTCTCATCGGGGAACAGGACCAGCCTGGCAGGGACTCCGTTCAGACGGGCGGCATTGAATGCAGCCATAGCCTGATCTGCGGGAACACGGTAGTCCAGTTCGCCATGGGTGATCAGAATGGGTTTATCCCAGTATTGCACGCGTTTGTGGGGAGATTGGGCGTAATGCTTCACGGCAGTCGGGTTGTTGTCCCAGGGAGCTCCCCCGTTGTCCCAATGCGGGAACCAGGTCTCTTCTGTTGACATATACATGTGTTCGGTGTTGAAGATGCCCGCATGTGCTATGAAGGCAGCAAAGCGGCTGCTGTGGTTCCCGGCAAGGTAAAATACCGAGTACCCGCCGTAGCTTGCCCCAACGGCAGCAATATGGTTTCCGTCCACAAAAGGTTCACATTTCATATGATCAACGGCACTCAGGTAATCCTGCATGTTCTGTCCGGCATAATCACCGCTGATCTGTTCTGTCCATTCCTGTCCAAAAGCGGAGGTGCCCCTCCTGTTTGGGAGAATGACTATATACCCGTTGGCAGCAATGAGCTGATGGCACCAGCGATAGGACCATCCCTGCGAAAGAGTTGACTGGGGGCCTCCTGCGCAGAAGAGCACCGCGGGGTATTTTTTTTGGGAGTCGAAATGCGGCGGGTATACCACCCAGGTCAGCATTTTTTTGTTATCGGTGGTAGCGATCCAGCGTTCTTCCACCTGCCCCATGGTCAGCTGATTCAGCAAATGGCTGTTTTCGAAAGTAAGTTGTATATATTCCCCCGAAACAGGATCGATGGATACAAGTTCGGTTGGCATAGACATGGAAACATAGGTGCCTATGAGCTTTTCACCTTCAGCTGGACTTCCTGCCAGCTGCACAGGACCGCAGTCATACCAGCCGCTTGTGATTTGCCGTATCTTTCCCGATACCAGGTCCATAACAAATACATGCTTGATTCCTTCTGCATAGGAAGTGAAATAAAGCCCTTTGCTGTCTTTCATCCAGGTCACGCTTTCCACATTGTAGCGGAATCCTGCTGTCAGGTCTTTAATGGACCCCTCTTCAAGAGAACAGAGTATCAGGCGGTTTTTATCGGCTTCGTACCCGTCCCGTTCCATGCTGTTCCATACCAGGAATTTCCCGCACGGAGAGAACCGCGGTGCTGTGTCGTATCCCATCATTCCCTGACTCAGGTTGACTTCCCGGCCGGTTTCCAGGTCCCGGAGGTAGATATCTGTGTTGGTGGAAACGGCGTAGTTAACGCCTGTTAACTTACGGCAGGAATAGGCGATGCTTTTGCTATCCGGGCTCCAGCACAACTCCCCGATATCCCCAAAGGGCAGCGTCGGCAATTCGTAAGGATGTCCCTCCAGCAGGTCAGTTTCTGATGAAAGGGATTCTCCGTCAAATAAGGCGACGAAAGAATGAGGAATCTCTTCTACAAAGCAGTCCCAGTGACGGTACATCAAATCGTCAATGATGCGCCCTGTGGCCTTATCCAGCGCCGGATCAATATCTATTGGCCTTATTGCCGTTCTGATCCGGGAAATGAACAGGATCTTTTCGCGGTCGGGGGAAAGGTTGAATTCATCTATAGGTCTATCCGTCCCCTTGATCTGCCGTTGGCCTGTGCCGTCGGCTTGCATGACCCATAGCTTGCCCTGGCTCAGAAAGAGTATGCGGTTGTTGTCTAGCCACCGGGCGTTGGATTCGCTTGTGCTGGTGCGGGAGATCTGGTGGTTATTGCTGCCATCGGCATTCATGACAAAAAGATCCCTATTGCGTTTGTCTTCTTCAATAGAAGTATAGGTAACTCCGTAAATGATTCTTTTTCCATCGGGAGAAACTTGTGGATCTGAAACACGCCCGAAATGATTCAGGACAATGGGATTCAGCAGGTCGTTTTCCAGGATGTCTGTGTTTTTCCCTATCAGGGGAGCTTTACTGTCGGCATTCCCGCTGCAATTGTTCAGTGCCAGTGAACCTGTCAGCATCATAATAATAAAGATTGTTCTGTTCATAGTACTTGGTTAAATTGAAAGTCAGTCCTGCTCTTATTGAAAAGAAACAGTTACTGTGAGGTCTGTCGTATTGATGTAATTTCCGGCCGGTTGATCGGACCCTATGTGCAAGGTGGCTCCCAGCTTAATGATCATGATGCCACCATAACCAAGATAACCATTGGAGGGTAGAATTTGAAAATCATCCACTGTCATGGTGTATCCCTGTTCGTTCCTTAACGTGATCTGCGATGGATAACTGCCGGCGGCAATTTCAAAATATTGACCGGGCATCCCGGCAAGTTGAAAGACAGCGGCGCTACTGTTGCCCAAGAGCAAAAAATTGCCGGAAACATTTGAAACGCTCCCATTAACGGGGTTCAATCTGACTGATCCTCCAACAGGTTGGCTCATTATGTCACCAAAATGCAAATCGCTCATTTTTTCTATCCGCACATCCACTCCAAGTGTGATTGATGCTTCTGCATCGATGGAAGAGCCAAAGAAAATCTGTGCAGCGGAATAATGAGAAAATACTGCCAAAAAAGCCGTCAGTAGACATAATTTAACTATTTTCATTTAACTATTTTCATAATGAATGACATTCACCACATTGATCACAATATTAAGCATTATGTTGCAAATTTCAAACCAGAATCAATCAAATCTGTCATATGATCAATAAGACGCTTTGCTGACAAGATAATTAACGAATTAATTGTAAGTTTGTGAAAATTTAAAGAAAACAAAGATGAAGCGAATCGTTAGCTTGTTATTTGTGTTTGCGGCCCTGTCCCTGCAGGCACAGAGCATTAAACTGGAATTCAACCCTGTTAAAGGAATGGAATATCCCGTTTTCCTGGAGATAAACCAGACCATGACCATCCTGATCCCCATGATGGGAGAGATGACTACACAGACCGATCAGATCATCAGTGCTGTTGTAACACTGGCAGAAGAAGTGGAACAGGGATATCTGGTAGAAGCCTGTTTGACACGTCTGAGTGTAAAGGTTACAGGGCAGGGACAAACCCAGTCCTTTGACTCTGAAGGTGAGGATATTATGAGCCAGGCCATTAAAACCATGATCGGTAAACCCCTGCAAATGATCATTTCCCGGAGGGGAGAAATCGTTGAGCAAATGCCCCTTGAGGATTCGTTTTTCACCCAGGCAGACGAGACCCTTGCCACACAATATGCCCGCCGGCGCCGAGAACAGTCCATGGAACAGATAAAGCAGATGTTCAGCCAGAATATCATTAAAAGTATAGTACAGGCAGGACTCACCAAGTTTCCTGACAAGGCACTACCCATTCCTTCTGTATGGACCAACGAAGATAAAAATCCGGAAATGGGTGCCATTGTCACGGTACAGCAACGTCTGACAGAAGTATCCGGGAACCGGGCCACCCTGTCTGCCAGATTAGTCATCATGCCCGATCCCAACGCCACACAATCCGGACTGCAGCGTATGGAAAAAATCTCGGGGAATGGAGAAGTTACCTCTGTCATTGATGCTGAAAACGGATGGGTGATCGAAAGTAATGGCACCCAGTCGCTGAAGGGAGATCTGGTGGTGGAACAGGGCGGTCAAATACAATCATACCCTGTGACTATCCATGTGAAGACTAAAATTACCTCGGCCCATTAATCGCTGACAAGCGGCCACAGAACCGGGTCACGCAACAATGCCTGCTGTCAGCGCCCCGAGCGTTTGACCTGCAGCTTTTAGCTGAGTAAAGATCACCTGTGAATGGTCAAAGAAAAGATCTGGGTCCGGGGTGCGGAATTTTTCATAGAAAGGACATGCCCCGTGTTTGATTTGTGCGCACAGAAAACAGGCTGACAGCAGTAGTATATGTTTTGGAGAGGTAATGCAGTTTGTTATTCATAATGCTCATAATCAGGTTTTTGAATTTTTGCAGGGACAGTACGATTTGGCAATGGCAGGCCTGGATTTCGTAAATTGGAATAAATTATTTTACTTTGTTGGCTGCAAAGTTCATGGAATTTTGCTGTAAAACTACATATTTATTAACTAATTACTGAATTATGGCAGTTAACATTGAAGAAAAAGTTAGGCAAATTATTGTGGACAAACTGGGTGCGGATGAGAACGAAGTTACCCCCACTGCTAACTTTACAAATGATTTGGGTGCGGATTCTTTGGATACCGTAGAACTGATTATGGAATTTGAAGAAGCTTTCGGCATCAACATTCCTGATGAAGCCGCTGAAAAAATATCGACAGTAGGCGACGCCATCAAATACATAGAAGACAACGTTAAAGCCGAATAATTTAAAACCATGGAGCTCAGACGGGTAGTTATTACCGGTATAGGAACGATCAATTCCCTGGGACACAATGTTCCGGAGTACTTTGACAATCTGGTTGCCGGAAAATCCGGTGCCGGTTGGATTACCCGTTTTGACGCTTCTTTGTTCAAAACCCATTTTGCCTGCGAAATCAAAGATTACGATCCCGAAAAATTCGGACTGGACAAAAGAGAGACCCGCAGGAACGATCCCTTTACCCAATATGCATTTATTGCGGCCGATGAAGCCATAAGGGACAGCGGTCTTGACCTGGACATGATCGATAAAGACAGGGCAGGCGTGGTGGTGGGATCCGGGATCGGAGGTATTGAAACGCTGGTCAAAGAAATGAAGGCGTTTTACGAAGGCGGGGAAGTGCCCCGGTTCAGTCCTTTCCTTGTTCCCATGATGATCCCCGACATAGCTTCGGGTATGATCTCTATGAAATACGGATTCCGGGGACCCAATTACGCCACAGTTTCTGCCTGTTCCACTTCCAATCACGCCATGAGCGATGCCTTTACCCTTATTCGCCTGGGGAAAGCCGATGTCATCATTACCGGTGGCAGTGAGGCGCCTATCAATGTGGCAAGTATAGGGGGGTTTAATGCCTCCAAAGCTATTTCCACAAATAACGACCAGTATATGACCGCTTCCCGCCCCTTTGACAGGACGCGTGACGGTTTTGTTATGGGAGAAGGGGCCGGTGTCCTGATATTTGAAGAGTATGGACATGCCAAGGCCCGCGGAGCAAAAATATATGCGGAAATCGGAGGATCGGGTATGACAGCCGATGCCTACCATATTACCGCGCCGCATCCCAACGGGGAAGGTGCCCGTCGTGTTATGGAAGAAGCCATTCGGGAGTCAGGACTCAGTCTCCGTGATGTGGATTACATCAATTTGCACGGAACCTCTACGCCCCTTGGGGATATTGTGGAAGTCAAGGCCATAAGGGATCTGTTTGGAGATCATGCCTATAAGATGAACATGAGCTCTACAAAATCGATGGCCGGACATGCCCTGGGTGCTACCGGTGCCATAGAAATTTTGGCATGCATCTGTGCCATGGAAAGGGAGATGATACCTCCTACCATCAATTTCAGGGAAGAAGACCCTGCTATTGATTATAAACTGAACTTTACGTTCAACAAGGCTCAGCCAAGGAAAGTACGTGTTGCCCTGTCCAACACTTTCGGTTTTGGAGGACATAACTCCAGCCTTTTGATCAAAAAAATCTAATAATGATCTTCCGCCCGGCGGATAAAGACCCTAAAGACAGGAAACTGCGAAAAGCTTTGCAGGACTGTTTCGGGTTCCAACCAAAAAACCTAGACATTTACAAAATTGCACTGACGCATCGTTCGGCAGTTTTGCAGGATAAAGATTCCAATGAAAGACTGGAATTCCTGGGAGATGCCGTGCTGGATGTAGTCGTGGGAGAAGCCGTTTACAGGCGTTACTCTGACGGGGATGAAGGGTATCTGACCCAAATGCGTTCTCGAATAGTCAGCCGTGATTCCCTGAACAGGATATCCGAGCAGACCGGATTACGTCAATGGATGGACATCAAGGGAAATGACATGAATTTCCGCAATATAGGCGGAAACATGTTTGAAGCCCTCTCGGGAGCAATCTTTCTGGACATCGGATTTGAAAAGTGCCGGAAAGTACTGCTGAATCATTTACTGTCGCGCGTGAATTGGCAGGAACTGGAATGTACCGAGACAGATTACAAATCCCGCATGGTGGAGCGTTGCCAGAAAAAAGGAAAATCGCTTTCTTTCAGGGTCAGAATGCTGCCTCAAAAATCCGGGATATCTTCTCTTTTCGAGGCCGAGGCCGTCTCTGACGGGAGTATTTTGGGAACAGGCCGGGGGCATTCCAAAAAGGATGCCGAGCAAGAGGCTTCAAAGCAGGCCTGGATGCGGGAATTCAATCGAGGCCAGGACCGTGATCCGGCCAAGCCGTCTACTAAGATATGAGATGACGGCTTGTTCAGTGGCCGGATTTTTTCCCCCTGCGCCTTTCTTTTTCCAGGTAAGTATCCCAGGCAACAGAACCACCTTTGAGATTGTAGATCACATGGTATCCGTTCTCAAGCAACAGACGTATCACTTCTTTTGTTTTTCCTATACGGCAGTATATATAAAGCGTATCCGAAGCTGACAATTGATTGTGCACTTCCTGCAGGAAGAATTCGTCTGTAGGCTGAATATTGACGGCCCCCGGAATGTGACGATACAGGAATTCTTCAGGTTCTCTAAGGTCCAGCACCTGAGCTCCGGGATTTTTGCTGATCCTGCCAAGAAATTCTTTGGGACTCAGATCAAAGACCTGGGCATTAAGAGGCAGTATGATGCCTGTCAGGAAAAAAAGCAGACAAAAACATCGCATGGTGACCTCGGAGGGGCTCGAACCCTCGACCCAATGATTAAGAGTCATTTGCTCTACCAACTGAGCTACGAAGTCTCGGAACAGGGGTGCAAATGTAATGCTTTTTTTTATTGTAACAACACCGCATAGGTGATTCGCACGTACGGAGGCCTGTCAGATAGGTTGCCGTTAAGCAGGGTGTTGCGGTAAGTGTAATTGTCCACATAATATGTTTCGCCCGAAGAAGAGCTGACAGAATAGGTGGGCATGATCCACAAATTATCCCTGGGGGTAAGGTTGTTGCGCGAAAGAATTTTCTGAAGGTAAGAGGTGATCTCGAACGTATATTCCCATCGGGACCGGTTCATTTTTCCCCCGGGATTTTCGTAGTATATATCTTTCAAAGGGCTGTAATAGGTCAATGAATCGTTGGACATCAGGCGGCATGGATAGAGTAATCCCGGGGCATTGTCAACTGTCGAATAATCTTCTCCTAGAGGTATTTCTACGGGCATGACCAGCTCGGCGCGGGAGATGAGGATCCGGCCGGCATCTACGGGGGGTGTTTGTGTAAGGCTCCAGGCTTTGATCTGTTCTGCCAGGGCAACCATGTCCAGGCAAGGTTTTACGCCTGCCAACCCTTCATAGAAGAGTTTCTCGGACGGTTCTTTATGGGCAAGATGAGCAGATCCGTGGGAAGATATGTTGTAGTATGTGCCGTATATGTTAAAGTAATAAGAGAGCAGGCTGTCGCCGTTACCTGCCTTATAATTCAGATAAATATCGGCCTTGCTGATATCCAGATAATTTAGTCTGCCTCCGGTTTCAGATCCCTCAAATCGTTCAGTGGTGAAGTACAGTCCTTTATATTTTTTGATAAAAGCCTGAATGCTGCCCCTTTCGGTGGAATCAGCACCCAGAAGCTCATAAGCAAAGGCTTCCGTAAAATCTATCCGCAGGGTGTCCCGCCCCAGATAAACCAGACCGGGTTTGCTTATCGGGATTGGATCTATATAATCCACGGAGAATGAATCGTGATAGATATCCAAATGGTCCAGGTCTTTTATAAGTTTATAAACATATACGTTTTGTGGAATATACCTATCGCTTTTGTTGAATATCGTAAAACCACTTAGGGGAATGTTTACGAACATATTTTTTACTACCGGGTCTTCACCATAATCTTTCTGATAGGAATAAGGAGCAAACTGTACGACTCCGGATGTTGTCGTGTTCCCGAAACCTGGGGTGTTAACTGACCCAAATTCCAGGTAAGAAGGGGAGGCCATATTAAGACTGTCGGCGACAGCCGTGAACATGGGTGCTTCAAATTCCTGTGTTCGGATATACAAAACCTGGTTTGTGGGAATGAAATCCGAACCCATGCGATTATCCACGGTGATGCAGGATGAAAATGAGAAAAGGAGAGAAGCAGACAGGATTATACTGCGGGCCCTGATTGTCATTTAGTTTCCAAAATTTGATCGTAAAAATGGTTGTAATCCGAGATATATGTACTGTCAGGGTCTTGCGGGTCAATAAACGGAAGGATGGGGATTTTCATGGATTGGGCATATTCTGTCAGTGCATTGTCAACTGACGGATTGGCCAGGATCACACCATCTGCATACTGGATGGCCGTTCTGGTTAAATTCACTGCAGTGGGTTCTTCCAGGAATGCCACATCTTTGGTTTTTATACCGGGCACGATAATCTTTGACCGCATATTCTCGTTAAAACATTCAGTGGTAAGATCGTTGTAAAGCGAAACAACCACACGGGCATTGGTGAAGAGGGGGTCGTCGTGATAAGCTTTCTTAAGGTATAAAGGCAACAGGTGGCTTAGCCATCCGTGACAATGTACAATAGTGGGCTTCCAGCGCAATTTCTTCACGGTTTCCAATACTCCCCGAGCAAAAAATATGCCCCGTTCATCGTTGTCCGGGAAAAAATTGTCGTTATCGTCCCTGTATACGAATTTTCTTTGGAAATAATCTTCGTTGTCTATGAAATAGACTTGCATGCGTGCGGCGGATATAGAGGCGACCTTTATGATCAAAGGGCGGTCTATGTCTTTAACAATGATATTCATGCCAGAGAGACGGATCACTTCGTGAAGCTGATTGCGGCGTTCGTTGATGCATCCGTATTTTGGCATGAATGAACGGATCTCGCCACCTGACTCCTGAACAGCCTGAGGCAAATGACGACCAATATAGGACATATCCGTCTGTGGAAGGAACGGAAGAATTTCCGAACTTACATAAAGGATCTTTTTGGCTTTGGTCATAGTGCTTTTACCCGGTTAAATCATACAAAGATAGCAAAAATTCTTATACTTTCATTATCTTTGGATTCCCTTACCATGGCACAGCAGGAGAAAAATATTATCAGCCAGCAGCTTATCCAGTCATACCTGTCCTCCGTCATCAGCATATCCCTGGTATTGCTTCTTACAGGGATGACAGGTCTTCTGGCAGTAAATGCGAGAACAGTCTCTGATTACTTCAAAGAACATCTGGGGGTATCTGTTATCCTGGAACAGGAGACAAGCGATGCCGATTCCACTTTGATCGTAAAACAGATGCTGGCGACCGAATATGTCCGGGAAGCTGTAAGGAATGCCGTTTTCATTTCAAGGGAACAGGGTGCCGGAGAAATGGCGCAGTTACTTGGGCCTGATTTCCTTGATGTCTTTGAGTACAATCCTCTTCCGGCATCCGTAGAACTCAGGCTAAAAGCAGATTATGTACACAATGACAGCATTGCCCGGATGGAAACATATCTGTCAAAACTTCCCTTTGTCGAGGAGGTTTCATACCAGGCTCCACTTATCTCATTGATAAACAGGAATCTTAGAAACATAGGAACAGTACTGGGCGTTATCATACTGATTCTTATTATTATATCTTTTGCCTTGATACATAATACCATAAGATTATCTGTCTATGCCCGCAGATTTACGATCTATACCATGAGGCTGGTCGGGGCCACCAAGAGGTTCATACGGAAACCCTTCATGATCCAGGCATTCATTCAGGGATTCATATCCTCACTCATTGCCGTTCTGCTGCTTATGGGCGTTATTTATTTACTGCAAAGGGAATTCCCCGGGATCCTGATGCTCATTACCCCCAATATGTTCCTTATAATAATAGGTACAATGATAATAATTGGGGTGTTGTTGTGCCGCATATCTACTTTTTTTATCGTCAACCGTGTCGTAAAACTTAAGGCATCGGCCTTTTATTATTGATTTGCAAATGAAAAAAACGAACAAAAACGAGAAAGAAACTGAAGGAAAATTTGCCCTGCCTGTTAGAAATGTATATTTTCTGATAGCAGGACTTGTTGTCATAATACTTGGATTTGTTTTAATGGACGGAGGAGGGTCCGGTGATCCACAGACGTTTACCGGAGAAACCCTATTCAGTTTTCGCCGGATGATCATAGCTCCATTGCTTGTCTGTGGTGGCTTTATCTTTGAGATATTTGCCATTATGCGAATAAAGAAAGAAAAGGGGAATGAACGGTCTTGAAGCATTGCTGCTGGGATTGTTACAGGGATTGACAGAATTCATCCCGGTCAGCAGCAGTGGTCACCTGGTAATTGTAAAAAATCTTTTTGGTATTGAGACAAAAGATGCCTCTTTCGAAATCATTGTTCACGCAGCGACTGTACTGAGCACGGTGGTGGTTTTCCGGAAAGAATTGTGGGAAATGATATCTGACACTGTACGTTTTCGCCGGACCGGCGCAACAAGCCTGACGCTCCGTATTTTGTTTTCGACCATTCCTGTACTTATCGTCGGACTTTTCTTTAAAGATAGGATAGCGTCTTTATTTACCGGCGGGCTGACTATCGTAGGCTGGATGTTACTACTGACGGCGGCTTTGCTTGGGACATCCCAGTGGCTGTCGGTCCGGAAACAAAAAAAAGGCAATACCCATCCGATTGGATACCGAGATGCCATTCTGATAGGCATTGCCCAGGCTGTTGCCGTCATGCCCGGATTATCGCGCTCCGGAGCAACCATCGCAACAGGTCTGTCCCTGGGAAACCATAAGGACCAGGTGGCCCCATTTTCGTTCATGATGGTACTGATCCCCGTTTTAGGGGAAACGTTCCTCGAGATCATTGGCGGTGGATTTACACCCGCTGCTACCGGTATTTCTTTTAGTGTAATGGCCATCGGATTTGCAGCGGCTTTTATATCGGGACTGTTTGCCTGTAAGTTCATGATAGCCATTGTGCGCAAAGTCAGATTCACCTGGTTTGCCATCTATTGCCTGCTGGCAGGACTAGCCTGCCTGATAGTACCTTTATTATGAGCAAATACTATTTTGTTGCCGACATACACTTGGGTCTAAAGACAGATGATCCTGCTGACCGAGAAAGGCGTTTCATAGCGTTCCTGGACAGTCTTGGAAATGATACGGGAGGGCTTTTCCTGCTGGGGGATATATTTGATTTTTGGTATGAGTACAAATATGTGATTCCCCGGGGTCATACCCGAACCTTGGGAGCCTTAGCACGTGTGCGGGACAGGGGGATACCCGTTCATTTTTTTGCCGGGAACCATGATCTGTGGACTTTCGGATATCTTGAACAGGAACTGGGCATGCAGATACATCGTGACGAGTTATATATTAATCTGGAAGGTAAAGATTTTCTCCTTGCACATGGGCACCGGATGGGCCGCCATCCCTTTAAAAACCGGTTTTTAAATGGCATGTTTCACAACAAATTCCTGCAGATCCTGTTCAGTTGTCTGCATCCGCGGTGGGCTTTTTTTCTGGCGCAGGCCTGGTCCACACACAACGGGAAACAACGTCCTGTTTCCTACAAGTTCAGACAGGAAGAAGAACCCGTTTATAAATATGCCGCTTCTTATCCCTGTCCGGTGGATTATTGCATTGTGGGACATCTGCACACCTCTGTTCGCTGTCCCTTGCCCCGGGGTGGAGAGCTGATAGTGCTGGAAGACTGGTTGTCAGTTGGCCCTGCGGGTACCGTACGGGGAGATATTGGGATCTTTGGGAGGGCCGAAAAGGGAGAAATAGAGATAATAAAAGCGCCCGTCATGATACATCTGGACTAGTTCTTCAAGGAGCTTGTCCTGGCCGTATTTATCGTACGGTTTTTTCATGTCTGCCCCAAAAATACGGGCTACGCCCTGCCAAAAAGATGCGGTTAATCCGCCGCGGTAACTTTTCACCACAGCATATGAGGTCTGTCCGATCTCCCGGTCTATCAGCCGGAGCAGGATACGGCCCTGCGTAAAGGTAAGTTTGCGCAGGGGTCCTTCAAATTCGGCGAACAGGTCCCTTTCTGTCTTTTCCAGGAAACGTTCCCGTTCGCGGGGCGTGAAATGTCTGACGGCAAGAATGCTGTCAGCCGTATCCAGGCGCTCCCTGGCCTGAAGGGCAAAAGGGTAGGCCCGGGCAAAATTGTGAACTGTCCTATAAAACTCCCTCCACTCCTTATCTTTTTTCTTTTTGTCGCGGTTATACACATAAAGTGTAGGAATGGAAGAAACAAACAGGGTATCTCCATTATCGATGATATAACCCATGACATAACCACCACGCCGGGTTTCCTTTTGTGCTGTCAAAGTCAGCGGGAAAATCAGGCACAGGACGACTGCCAGGATTGTCAGCTTGGTTCTCATTCAATTTTAATAGAGAAGCAAAAAACGTTCCTGTTTTCTTTTCTTTCGTATGAAAGTTCACCGGTCAAGTTCCTGATCAGGTGTATCCCGAGCCCTCCAATGGGCCTTTTCTCTGCAGGGAGTGTTATGTCCGCCTGGTTGTATTCCAGCGGATTGAAGGGTATTCCCCCGTCATTGATAACGGCGGTGAATTTTCCGTCTCTTAGGGTCATTTCTATACGGATAATATCGGGAGGGTCGCCTGGCCGGTATCCGTACGATACAATATTGCTGAATATTTCGTCCAGGATTAGTTTGATCTTGTATTGCACCGGCACGGGTGCCTTTACTTTATCAAGAAACCTACCGGTACTGTCAAGCAGCCCGGACAAAGCGGATAATTTATTTTCCAGTTCCAGTACCTGTTTCATGACAGGAAAACTATTTTCGTTTGACCACCAGGACGGTAATATCATCGCTTTGCTCTTCATCCCCGGCAAAACGAGCAACATCACGGGTTATGATCCGGCATGTCTGCTCAGAAGCGTCAGAAGCTTTCATGACCTCTTTTTTATCAAGCACCTGATTCCGGAGTAATGCATGCAGGGTTTCAAATCCATATTCTTCCAGCTTTTCGTTGAAAGCTTCCGTGACCCCGTCGGTGTACATAACGAGCATATCCTCGCTGTGAAAGGGGATGCTTTGGGAGATGAACTCATAGCCGTCATGTACTCCCAGCACAATATTTCTTGTAAGGGGAAAGATTTCCGTTGTCCCGTCATGACGGAGTAAAAGAGGTGGATTGTGACCGGCATTGACATAGTGAAGGGTGTTGTCCTCCTTGTCTATCATTCCATAGAACACGGTTACGAACATAGAGTTGACACTTTCGGTGCATAGCAGGTGATTCACATAATTCATACATTCGGACGGAGACATGCCCTTGAGTCCCGTTGCCCTAATCAGAGTCCGACTGACAGCCATGAAAATAGCCGCCGGAATCCCTTTCCCGGAAACATCCCCGACGACAAATCCCAGCCGGTGATTGTCCATCAGGAAAAAATCGTAAAAATCACCCCCGATCTGCCGGGCAGCTTCCATAGATCCAAAAATATCGGCCCATACCAGGTCGGGGATACTTTTGGGCAGTATAGCCCTTTGTATTTCACGGGCAACCATCAAATCGTGTTCAATAGACAATAGTTTATCATGGTAGGCGAGTCCTTCCCTGACAACGTTCAGCTCGCCGATGGTTTTTTCCAGTGTTACTTCCAGGTCGTTGAAATCGACCGGTTTGGTAACGAAATCAAAAGCTCCCCTGTTCATGGCCGTACGGATGTTTTCCATATCGCCGTAAGCCGAACAAATAACTGTCTTGAGCAATGGGTTCTTCAGTTCCCTGACCTTGCTCAACAAAGTCAGGCCATCCATCTCTGGCATGTTGATGTCGCTCAGAATGATGGAAATGTCAGGTACTTCTATGAGTTTGGCCAATGCTTCCAGTCCGTTGAAGGCAAAGTGGAACTCATACTGGCCATTGCGGATCTGCTTCCTGAATTTCTGATTGATCACGTATTGAAGGTCTATTTCGTCGTCAACCACCAAAATTTTTTCTACTGCCATGTCGTATTATTGTTTTATAGGGATTGTTACAATGAATTCGGCATATTCTCCGGGAACCGAATCAACCTGTATTTGTCCGTTGTGGATCTTAACCACGATGTCGTAACTAAGTGATAGCCCAAGTCCCGTGCCTTTGCCCGCCGGTTTGGTAGTGAAGAACGGGTCAAATATCTTTTTGATGTTTTCAGATGTAATCCCTTTTCCGTTGTCCCGTATACGGATTTCCAGCATGTTGTCCTGTTGTCTGCTGCTGACCTTTAGCGTGGGCACCCAGCCGGAGGGTTTGGAAAGAGCCGCATCCCTGACCGAGTAACAGGCATTATTGATCAAGTTCAGGAACACCCTGCTCAGATCCTGTGGTACAACGTTGATCTGCGGAAGGTCTTTATCAAGATCTTCAACTATAGTAATGTTAAAGGAGTTGTCCTGAGCCCTCATGCCATGGTATCCCAGGGCAATGTCCTCGGCCAGCATGTTATTGATGTCCGTCAGTTGGAATTCGCCGCTCTTACCCCGTGAATGGAGCAACATCCCTTTGACGATGCTGTCGGCCCGCTTGCCGTGTTCCAGGATTTTGCCGGCGTTCATGGACAAATCTCCGAGGATCTCGTTGATGTAGGATTTGTCATTTTGGTTCATATCCACGGGAGCAAGGGCTTCTTTGAGTTCTTTTGTAAGGTCCACGGACAATTCCGAAAAGTTGTTGATGAAATTGAGCGGATTTTTGATTTCATGGGCCACGCCAGCCGTCAACTGTCCCAGAGAAGCCATTTTTTCTGACTGGACCAGTTGTTCCTGGGCCTGCACCAATTGTGCGGTGCGTTCTTTTACCCTGTCCTCGAGTGTTCTTTGCGCCTCTTCGATCTCGTTCATCATCACCGAGAAAGAATTGGCCAGTTCTCCGATCTCATCACTGGCCTGCAATTCGGGCACTTCCTTTGAATAATCCCCGCTTTCAGCCACTGATTTCGCATACCGGGTCAGTTTGATTACCGGCAGGGTTAAAATGCGCGTTATAATGAATACGAACCCAAAAAGGATAAACAACGAAAACAGACCTACCAGGATCAGGATCGTATTCAGGCTGTGCAGCTCTGACAGGGCTTCGTCCCGTGGATATACAAGTGCCAGGGACCATCCGTTCGCCCTGACGGGGGCATAGGCGAACCAGGCTTTTTCTTTCCAGTCTGGAAACATGAAAGAATCCATGAACAGACCGCTTTCCCCGGAAAGCATTTTTCTGTAGACGCTGAACTGCCGATCCAGAACAATTTTTGATTCCTTGGCAGAAAGATCATCGTTCCGGGCTATCCAGTCTTCCATGGCCGAGAATGTGGTTTCGTTCATTCTGAGTCTTTGATCGGGGTGGTAGACGAACCTTCCGCTGTTGGTGATCAGAAAGCCGTATCCCGTTTCATATACATCCATGTTCTCCATCAGGTTGTTAATCCAGCGGAGTGAAATATCTACGGTCGTAACTCCCGCAACTACACGTTTTCCGTCACGCTGGGTAAAAAAGGGGACCGAATACGTGATCATAAGTACTTCTTCCTCTCCTGCCGAAGTCTCGTAATAAGGATCAGACCAGAAAGGTTCCTGCAGTTGAACCGGAACGATGTACCAGTCTTCCATGAAATAATCATTTCCGCCCTCAAATAACAGGGTGGATTCCACCTGGTCCCCTTTTCTGTAGGCATAGGGTGCCATGTGCGAAAGACCTTTGCACATGCCAGGTTGAAAGGCTATGGCGGCACCAAAAATATCAGGATTTTCGCGAAGCATAGATTCCAGCATATCGCGCAGATCGGTCGAAGACCGGTCTTTCACCTGGTTCAACTGAGAGGCCATAACAGTCGGGATTTTCTGTGCCGCGGCAAATACCTGGTTGATTCTCCCGGCGTATTCCTCGGTCTGATGTTGTGCTTTTTCCAGGATAACAGCCGTCATATGTTTTTTGGAAGAACGGTAGTTCAGGCCCAGTATGATTACCAGGATCAGGGCTGTCCCGGCAAATACGTATCTGGCTATAGTATAGGAGAGGCTCTTTTTCCCCCTATAAAGTTGCGGTGAATGTTTCATATGGCGGGATGGATTTGATAAAATTACGTTCCAGAAGAACGGATCCCACAAAATCGTATGCTTTCACAGGAAGTACTGTTTCAATTTTTCCGGTCCGGGGATGGATCAGGAGCTCCCGGAAACAATTGAGCATCCACCGCTGGTGTGCACGGCTGAAGGGCACCCCGGCTTTTGTACAAGCCTTTTCAAGAATGTCGAGTGTGCCTTCTACATCCTGGAATGCAGTCATCCATCCACGCAGGGACGCTTCTACAAATTTTCTGCAAATCCCCGGCCGATTCCAGGCAAGCCTTTCATGGGCATAAATTCCGTCTTCGGGGAAGTTCATCCCATACTCGCTCATCCGGAATACGTTCAGGTCTTCTTCCCTGAGTCCGGCGCTGAGCATTTCATGATACTCGTTGTACCACATGGCGGTGCATACATCTATGCCTCCCCGCAGGAAGAGGTTGATGGAATTGTTGATGTTAATGACCTGCATTTCTATGTTGTTCCTTTTGAGGAGACTCAACGGTTGTAATTCAAAATCGCCGCTCCAGATGCCTATCTTTTTTCCGTTAAAATCTTCCAGGCGGTCAACTCCTCTTCCCTTGTGGCTTACAAGAAGAAGTGCCGAACTTTGATTTGTCTGCGCCAGGTGTCGGACAGGGACTTTGGCAGCCCTGAGCTGCATAGCAGTAGAAAGCCAGAGAATAGCAAAGTCAAAATCGCCCGTCCTGATCAGTTGGGTAGACGGAAGGGTGACGGTCCCGTACAGGATCTCGATATTCAGGTCCTGTTCCTTGTAGTACCCTTTCTCCAGAGCATAGTAATACCCCGCAAACTGTGCCTGCGGATACCAGTGCAGGAGCAGGCTATAGGTGTTTTTCTGTGCTGTGGCCGGCAGGGTCATTGTAACCAGGGAAAGAAAGGTGCAAAAGAATCGTTTCATAAGGCCGGCAAGCTTTATTGTTCTTACAAATGTAACAAAATTGGGACAAACGTGATATATTTGCATAATGAAACTTCTTTTTCTATGTCTTCTGCTTGCAAGGAACCCCCTTTCTGATTCACTAGATCTGAGGGTAGAGAGTTTGCATGATTCTATCATTTCAATAGACACCCACAACGATTTTGCCATGTCCCTGGCTTTTCCCAGGGACCGGCATACAGTTGCCAAAGGGCAGGTTTCCTTTGAACTGATGAAACAAGGCCGGCTTGATGCCGCCTTTTTCGCAGCATTCCAAAGTCAGGGTCCCTGTACGGAAGAGGGTCGCGCCCGGGCCAAATGGCTTGCCGATAGCATGTTACGAGCCTTGCATTGGTATGCCCATGAAAACCAACATTTGGGTGAAATAGCGTATTGTATGGAAGATATCCAAAGGTTAAAGGCCCAGGGAAAAGCCGCCATGCTTCTTTCCATAGAAAATGCCTATTGTCTGGGAGAAGACCTGTCGCTTGTGGAACATTATTATAATATGGGCGTGCGTATGATAGGATTAACCCACAACGGCAATAACGATATAGCCGATTCTTCCATGGACAGTGTGGAACGTCACGGCGGGCTTTCGCCTTTCGGCTTCAGGGTGATTAAAGAAATGAACCGGCTGGGGATTATCGTGGATGTCTCGCATGCTTCACGCAAGACATGCCTGCAGGCTGTCAGCGCAAGCCATACGCCGGTCATGGCAAGTCATTCCTGCGTCTATAACCTGAAACAGATCCCCAGGAACCTGACAGATCAAGAGATCATAGCCATTGCAGAAAAAGGAGGGCTGATCCAGATCTCTATAGGCAGGTATTTTCTGTCTTTTCTTCCGAAAGACCAGGTGGGACTCCCACTCCTTATAGAGCATATCAATTATGTGGTAAATCTGGTTGGTATAGAGCACGTGGGCATTGGAAGTGATTTTGACGGGGGAGGCGGTATCGTCGGGGTGGAGGACATGGGGCAGATGAAAGCCATTACCCGGGCCCTGCTAGAGGAGGGATACTCAGACGACGATATCGCGAAATTATGGGGTGGCAATGTTTTGCGCGTGATGGAGGAGGTCAGTAAATTCGCCCGCAGTTTCTAACATTTTTCGCTTTCTTTTGTTCATAAATTTTTGTAAATCAGAAATTAAGTTCTATCTTTGCAACCCGCAATTTTAAGGTAGATTCTGCCTAATAAATTGCAGGACAATGGGTTGCGATATGCAACCCCCTGCGTTAAGCACCGAAGCAACAATACATATTTACGTTACGTTAAACGTTTAGAAAAAACAATGTTACAACCTAAAAAAACCAAGTTCAGAAGGCAACAGAAAGGCCGTATGAAAGGACTCGCCCAGAGAGGAAACCAACTTGCCTTTGGGTCGTTCGGGATCAAGACCACGGAATCCTGCTGGTTGACCGGCCACCAGATAGAGGCTGCGCGTCAGGCAGTTACACGTTATATGAAACGTGAAGGACAGATCTGGATCCGTGTATTTCCGGACAAGCCTTTTACTAAGAAACCTGCTGAAGTCCGAATGGGTAAGGGAAAGGGTGCTCCGGAAGGATTTGTCTGCCCCGTTACTCCCGGCAGGCTTCTGATAGAAGTGGAAGGTGTTCCCATAGAAGTAGCCAGGGAAGCCCTCAGATTAGGCGCCCAGAAGTTGCCTGTTATCACAAAATTTGTGGTACGCAGGGATTATGTAGAACAAAATTAGTTTAGCAACAATGAAAGCACCTGAAATACGCGAGTTATCTGTGAAAGATTTAAGCGATCGTATTGAGGCGGAAAAAGCCAACTTGCTTCGTCTTAAAATGAACCACGCCATCTCTCCTGTAGATGATTTGTCACAAATAAAGAAAGCACGTCGCAATATAGCACGGATGCTTACTATTTTGAGTGAAACCAAAGCCAAACAGAATCTGTAACAATTGATTCATGGAAAGAAATCTTAGAAAAGAAAGAACAGGATTGGTGGTCAGCAATAAAATGGATAAATCCATTGTAGTTGCTGTGAAACGAAAGGTAAAACATCCTATTTACGGGAAATTCGTAAATAAAACCACCAAATTCGTTGCTCACGATGAAAACAACGAGTGCAGTGAAGGTGATACCGTACGCATTATGGAAACCCGGCCTATGAGCAAGACCAAGTGCTGGCGTTTAGTAGAAATCATTGAAAAAGTGAAATAGCCATGATACAGCAAGAATCACGTTTATTGGTGGCTGACAACAGCGGTGCAAAAGAAGTTCTTTGTATCCGCGTATTGGGTGGAACAAAACGCAGATATGCGCGTATCGGCGACACCATCGTAGTTACGGTCAAAAGTGCCATTCCGGGTGGCGGAGATGCCAAAAAAGGATCTGTCTCCAAAGCAGTTGTGGTAAGGACCAAGAAAGAAATCCGCCGTCCTGATGGATCTTATATCCGTTTTGACGACAATGCCTGTGTTTTACTGAACAATGTCGGTGAACTACGCGGGACCCGCATTTTCGGCCCGGTGGCCCGTGAGCTCCGGGATCATTATATGAAAATTGTTTCACTGGCCCCGGAGGTATTATAGGAATTGAGTTATGAGTACAAAATTGCACATAAAGAAAGGCGACACGGTATTTGTAAATACCGGGGAAGATAAGGGAAAAACCGGAAGGGTCCTGGAAGTCAGACCAAAAGAACAGAGAGCCATAGTTGAAGGGGTCAATCTGGTAAACAAGCACACCAAGCCTTCTGCCAAAAATCCCCAGGGAGGTATCATCAAGCAGGAAGCTGCCATACATATATCCAATCTTCAGGTCGTTGATCCCTCTAAAGGAGGACCGACACGGATAGGACGACGCCTAAATGACAAGGGGAAATTGGTACGTTATGCTAAAAAATCGGGGGAGGAGATTAAATAATGGCAAAAGCAGTTAAAAAACAGCAACAAGCTCCTATGGCGGTAAAAGGCTATGTGCCCGCCCTGCAGAAAAAATACAAGGAAGAGATCGTTCCCAGACTAATGAAGGAATTTGAGTTCAAGTCGGTTATGCAGGTCCCCAGACTTGACAAGATTGTTTTGAACGAAGGAGTGGGTTCGGCAACCGCAGATAAAAAACTTATCGAGGTCGCACAGAATGAACTGACCCTGATTGCGGGACAGAAAGCCATCCAAACTATTTCCAGAAAGGATATTTCCAACTTTAAACTCCGCCGGGGTATGCCCATAGGAGTGAAAGTTACCTTGCGTTCAGCCAAAATGTACGAATTCCTGGACCGTCTGATTTCCATTGCCCTGCCCCGCATCCGTGACTTTAAAGGCATTACCGAAAAATTTGACGGAAAGGGTAATTATACATTGGGGATCAAAGAACAGATCATTTTCCCCGAGATCGATATTGACAAAATTTCCAAAATTCTGGGGATCGAAATCACTTTCGTCACCTCTACCGGAAAAGACGAAGAAGCATTCGCCCTTCTCAGGGAATTTGGATTACCTTTCAAAAACATTAAAAAAGGACAATAAATGGCAAAAGAGTCAATGAAAGCACGCGAGATCAAACGTGCCAAATTAGTCGCCAAGTATGCAGAAAAAAGAAAAACCCTGAAAGAAGCTGGAGATTGGGAAGGCCTGGCAAAACTGCCCCGTAACGCAAGCCCTGTCCGTTTGCACAATCGCTGTTCCATTACAGGCAGACCTAAGGGATACATGCGTGAGTTCGGGATTTCCCGCATACAGTTTCGCGAAATGGCGAGCAACGGTTTGATTCCCGGTGTACGTAAGGCAAGCTGGTAAACAGAGGCCCCGCTGAGGGCCGGCCATATATATATATATAATATTTATTGGATATCGGGCAATTTATTGCCGAAAACAAATTTAAAAAAATCATTATGACTGATCCAATAGCAGATTATCTGACAAGGATTCGTAATGCGGTGACAGCAGGACATAAGATCGTAGAGATTCCCGCGTCGAAAGTGAAAATGGAACTCACCCGTATTTTACACGAAAAGGGTTATATTCTCAGTTACAGGATTGAAGAAGGGAAACCCTCAAACACCATTAAGATTGCCCTGAAATACCATCCCGAGACAAAACGCCCGGCTATTAAGAAGCTTATTCGCGTTTCAAGTCCCGGTTTGCGTCGTTATACCAGCGTGGACAAAATGCCCCGTGTTTTGAACGGCCTGGGTATTGCAATCATATCTTCATCAAAAGGCATTATCACCGACAAGGAAGCCAAAACGCTGAACGTGGGCGGTGAGATCATGTGTTACGTATATTAATTTAAAATAATATGTCACGAATAGGAAAACTCCCTGTAAACCTGCCAAAGGGTGTGAGCGTTCAAGTAGGCTCGGACAATTTGGTTACGGTGAAAGGCCCTCTCGGAGAACTGAAACAGAAAGTGGATCCGGACATCAAGGTGTCAATAGAGGGAACAGAGCTTAATCTGGAACGTCCTACCGATCAGCCACGCCACAGGTCCCTGCACGGTCTGTACCGTGCCCTGATACACAACATGGTCGTTGGTGTTTCAACGGGTTTCTCCATTAAGCAGGAATTGGTAGGCGTGGGATACCGCGTTGAAGCTAAAGGACAAATGCTGGAATTCAATCTGGGTTATTCCCACGATATCCATTTCATGCTGCCTAACGAAGTTAAGGCTTCGGTTGAGATAGCCCGTAAGGGTGCCAACCCGGTTTTGACACTTACGAGTTGCGACAAACAGCTGCTGGGAACAGTTGCTGCCAAGATCCGCTCGCTGCGTGCTCCTGAACCGTATAAAGGCAAGGGTATCAAGTTTATGGGCGAACAAATTCGTCGCAAAGCCGGAAAATCGGCAGGAGCTAAATAGTAGGAGATGAAATTATGGCTTTAACAAAACAAGCAAGAAAACAACGGATCAAATATCGCATTCGCAAGCGTGTTTCCGGAACTCCCGAACGTCCCAGAATGGCCGTTTACAGGAGCAATAAGCAGATATACGTACAACTGATAGATGATATTAACGGGGTCACCCTGGCACAGGCATCTTCTAAAGATGCTTCCCTGGCAGAAGAGCTTAAAGGCAAAAAACCTGTGCAGATAGCTGCGTTGGTCGGCAGGCTGACTGCAGAGCGTGCCAAAGAAAAGAGTATCACCATGGTTTCTTTTGATCGCGGCGGATATCTCTATCACGGACGAGTTAAAAGTTTAGCAGATGCCGCCAGAGAAGGCGGTCTTAAATTCTAATACGGATATGGCAAAGATCAGAGCAAAAAAAATAAAAGCCACGGACCTTGAATTAAAAGACCGTCTTGTGGCCATTCAGCGAGTCACTAAGGTAACAAAGGGAGGCCGGAATTTCAGTTTCGCCGCCATTGTTGTTGTCGGTGATGAAAAAGGAGTAGTGGGATATGGTCTGGGAAAGGCCGGAGAGGTAGCCTCGGCTATATCCAAGGGTATTGAGGACGCTAAAAAGAATCTGTATCGTATACCCCTGAACAAAGAGACCATTCCTCATGAAATGGAAGCCAAGTTTGGCGGTGCCAGGGTATTTATGAAACCTGCAGCCCCCGGATCGGGTGTGATCGCGGGAGGTGCTATGCGTGCCGTGTTTGAATCTGTGGGCGTACACGATGTTCTGGCCAAGTCCATGGGCTCGTCAAATCCCCATAATCTGGTCAAAGCAACCATACATGCTTTGCTGGAAATGCGTGACGCTTACCAGGTAGCGGGTGTGCGTGGTGTCAAGATGGAAAAGGTCTTTAACGGATAAGGAGAAGAAATTATGGAAGTATGGAAAATCACCCAGGTCAAGAGCAGCAATTCCGCTACTAAGCGCCAGGTGGCCACTTTGGCCTCTCTGGGAATCCGCAGGATAAACCATTCTGTTGAGAAGGAAGTCAATCCTGTCATCAGGGGGATGGTTGAAAAAGTACGTCATTTAGTGACTGTCGAAGAAGTAAAGTAAAGGAGGAAACAAAATGAACTTATCAAATTTGAAACCTGCAGAAGGGTCCGTTTCCAAAAGAAAACGCATAGGTCGCGGAGAAGGATCAGGGAGAGGAGGAACATCTACACGCGGACATAAAGGCGCCCAGTCGCGTTCCGGGTATTCCCGCAAACCCGGTTTTGAAGGAGGTCAGATGCCTTTGCAGCGTCGTCTTCCCAAATTCGGATTCAAAAACAGGAACCGCGTAGAGTACAAGGCCATCAACCTTTCCACTTTACAGGCACTTTATGATAAAACAGGGATTGGTGATATAGATGTGAATACATTGTGTGAGGCCGGTTTGGTATCCAGAAATGATCTGGTCAAGATCCTGGCAAAAGGTGAATTAAATATCAAACTGAATGTTACGGCTCACGGTTTTTCCCAAAAGGCGAAAGAAGCTATTGAAGCAAAAGAGGGGAAGATTGCAGTTATTGAATAACCCAGAATATGCCTGACCAATGAAAAAACTGATAGAAACCATAAAGAACATTTTTAAGATTGAAGAACTGCGTAAGCGGATCGTATATACTGTATCGCTTCTTCTGATCTACAGGTTGGGCAGCTTTGTAGTCCTGCCGGGAATAGATCCCATGCAGTTGAGCAATTTGCGGGCACAGGCTTCCGGGGGTCTGGTTGGATTGTTAAACATGTTTTCGGGCGGAGCTTTCGGAAATGCATCAATTTTTGCACTGGGAGTAATGCCTTACATCTCTGCCTCCATAGTAATCCAGCTTTTAGGGATCATGATTCCGTATTTTCAGAGAATGCAGAGGGAAGGTGAAAGCGGCCACCGGAAGATGAACCAGTGGACCCGTTATCTGACCATCGTGATCCTCGCTCTGCAAGGACCTGCATACCTAACCAACTTGCATGCACAGCTCCCCGATTCGGCATTCCTGCTGAGCGGTTTTTCATTCAACTTGTTTGCCACTATCGTGCTCATAGGCGGGACCATGTTCATCATGTGGCTGGGAGAAAGGATAACCGACCGCGGACTGGGAAACGGTATTTCGCTCATCATTATGGTCGGTATTGTGGCACGTCTGCCATTTGCCTTTGTTGCAGAGGCTGGTGACCGCATGTCTCAGTCTTCCGGAGGCCTTCTGATGCTTGTGGTCGAACTGATAGTCCTGTTCTTCATCTTTATCGCCTCCATCGCTTTGGTACAGGGAGTACGAAAGGTCCCGGTTCAATATGCAAAGCGCATAGTAGGTAATAAGCAATATGGGGGTGTGCGGCAGTATATCCCCTTGAAGATCAATGCCGCAGGTGTTATGCCCATCATTTTTGCACAGGCCCTCATGTTGTTTCCCATGATATTCGCCAGCTTTGACGCCACCCGCGGTTTTGCAGCTGTTATGAGCAATATGCAGGGTTTTTGGTATAACTTTGTATTTTTTATACTTGTAGTGGCTTTTACCTATTTTTACACGGCCGTAACGGTTAATCCCACCAATATGGCCGATGACATGAAGAAGAACGGAGGTTTTATTCCCGGAGTTAAACCCGGAAAGAAAACAGCCGAGTATATAGACAGCGTTATGTCCCGCATTACCCTGCCCGGGTCTATCTTCCTGGGTCTTGTGGCCATAATGCCTGTTTTTGCCCGGATGATGGGAGTCAACATGCAGTTTGCTCAGTTTTACGGAGGCACATCGCTGCTGATCCTTGTAGGTGTGATACTTGATACGCTGCAGCAGATAGAGAGCCATCTTCTGATGCGTCACTACGACGGATTGATGAAAACAGGAAGGCTGAAAGGCCGTTCTAATATGTAAGACCCGGAATTAAATAGTTCTTTGTTTTATGAATATTTCGAAAACCGAAGAAGAGATTGCGCTTATGCGTGAAAATGGGATGCTGGTCTCCAGAACCCTTGCGGAAGTTGGCAGGCATATTGAACCGGGAATTACCACCGGGAAACTCAATGACATTGCAGAAGCCTTCATTCGTGATCATGGAGCAGTGCCCGCTTTTCTCGGATACAACGGTTTTCCCTACTCCCTCTGTATCTCTGTCAATTCAGTAGTAGTTCACGGGTTTCCCGGTGACTACCGTCTGCAGGAAGGAGATATCGTGTCCATAGATTGCGGAACAAAGTATAAGGGTTTTTTTGGGGACTCGGCCTACACTTTTGGAGTGGGAAAAGTTTCCAGAGCGGCTGAACTCCTTATGCGAACAACTCGTGAATCGCTTTTTAGGGGGATCGGGCAGGCTATAGCCGGTAAACGCATTGGCGATATCGGCGCTGCTGTCCAAACGTATGTAGAACAACACGGCTTTTCCGTGGTTAGGGAGATGGTGGGTCATGGTATCGGCACCAGGCTTCATGAAAAACCAGATGTGCCTAATTATGGCAGGCCCGGTCAGGGTAAACAGCTGGAAGAAGGAATGGTCTTGTGTATAGAACCTATGATCAATGAAGGAGGTAGAGGAGTGTACATGGAACGTGACGGTTGGACACTCAGGACAGCAGACAACAGGAATTCGGCCCATTATGAACTGACAGTGGCTGTTCGCAAGGGGAATGCCGAACTCTTGTCAACTTTTGCCTTCATTGAAGGCGAAAATATACGGAAATAAGATGATTAAGGATTAACAAAATGCCCAAACAATCTGCAATTGAAAAAGAAGGTGTGATAATTGAAGCCCTGTCTAATGCTATGTTCCGCGTAGAACTGGACAACGGGCATGTTATTATTGCGCACATATCGGGAAAAATGAGGATGCACTACATCCGCATTTTGCCCGGGGACAGGGTTCGGGTAGAAATGTCTCCCTATGATCTTACTAAAGGTCGCATAACCTTTAGGTATAAGTAATTATTATTAAAGATTACTACAATGAAAGTGAAAGCATCCGTTAAAAAGCGCAGCGATGATTGTAAAATCGTAAGACGTAAGGGACGTCTGTACGTGATTTGCAAAAAGAACCCTAAGTTCAAGATGCGCCAGGGATAAAATCAGTAAATAAAAAAGTATTATAGATTATGGCACGAATAGCCGGTGTTGACTTACCCAATAACAAGCGCGGAGAAATAGGACTAACCTATATCTACGGAATCGGTCGCAGTTCTGCCCGGACCATCCTGTCCAGGGCCGGGATCGACCTTGACATCAAAGTGAAGGATTGGAATGACGATCAGATCGCAGCCATCCGTTCGCTGATAACGGAGGGATATAAGATTGAAGGAGAGCTTCGTTCCTCTGTACAAATGAACATTAAAAGGCTGATGGATATCGGTTGCTACAGGGGCATCCGTCATCGTCTGGGACTACCTGTACGCGGACAAACAACCAAGAATAATGCCCGTACACGCAAAGGTCGGAAGAAAACGGTCGCCAATAAGAAGAAAGCAACCAAATAACAACTCAGATTATGGCAAAAAAATCAAATACATCCAACAAGAAGAAAGTAGTTAAAGTGGATGCTTACGGGCAGGCCCATATTTCTTCAACATTCAATAACGTGATTGTGACCCTTGCCAACAGCGAAGGGCAGGTTATCAGTTGGTCTTCCGCCGGAAAGATGGGATTCCGCGGTTCCAAGAAGAACACCCCTTATGCTGCCCAAACGGCTGCGGCGGATTGCGCCAAAATAGCCTATGATCTGGGACTGCGCAAGGTCAAGGCCTATGTAAAAGGACCGGGATCTGGCCGTGAATCTGCCATTCGCACCATCCACGGAGCCGGTATAGAAGTTACCGAAATAGTTGATGTAACCCCGCTTCCCCATAACGGATGTCGTCCCAAAGGACGCCGCAGGGTATAGCAAGGTATAATTGTTGATCACTAAAACAGAAAAAAGATGGCAAGATATACAGGCCCAAAGACCAAGATAGCCCGTAAATTTGGAGAACCTATTTACGGGCCTGACAAAAATTTTGAACGTAAGAGTCATCCTCCCGGACAGCACGGGATGATGAAGAAACGTAAAAAAACATCTGAATACGGCATCCAGCTGAAAGAAAAGCAGAAAGTAAAATACACTTACGGGGTTTTGGAACGCCAGTTCCATAATCTATTTGAAAAAGCGTCTTCTATGAAGGGACGTAAGGGTGAAAATTTGTTGCTTTTATTGGAGAGCCGTTTGGACAACATCGTTTTTCGTCTGGGAATTGCTCCTTCAAGGCCGGCTGCACGCCAACTGGTAACACACCGTCATATAACAGTTGACGGAAAGGTATGCAATATACCTTCAACCCTGATCCGTCCCGGATCCATAGTGGCTGTAAGGGAGCGTTCCAAGAATCTCGAAATCATTCAGGACAACATATCTCGCACGGTGAGCAAATATGCCTGGATAGAATGGGACGCAGCTTCGGTATCGGGTAAGTTTTTGAACTTTCCTGACAGGACCGAAATCCCTGAACCCATCAATGAGCAATTAATTGTGGAGTTGTACTCCAAGTAATCTTAAATTTTTACAATGGCCATTTTAGCATTTCAAAAACCCGATAAAGTCATTATGCTCGAGGCTACCGATACGTTTGGACGTTTTGAGTTCCGTCCCCTGGAACCCGGATACGCAACAACTATCGGGAATGCACTCCGCAGAATATTATTATCCTCATTGGAAGGATACGCACTGACATACGTCAGGATTGATGGTGTTGAACACGAATTTGCGACCATCCCCGGAGTGATGGAAAATGTGGTGGACATCGTTCTTAACCTGAAACAGGTGCGATTCAAAAGAATGATAGAAGGTGTGGATGAAGAAACGGTCAGGGTTACGGTTAAAGGAAAGGAGACTTTTATTGCCGGCGATATCTCCAGGCAGTTATCTTCCTTCAAGGTCCTCAACTCAGACTTTGTAATATGCAATATGAATCCCTCGGTCACCCTTTCCATGGAGCTCCATATTGGTAAGGGACGTGGTTACGTCCCGGCAGAAGAGAACAGGATAGAAAATGCTCCCTTTGGGTTGATTGCCATGGATGCCATTTACACGCCCATAAAGAATGTGAACTATTCCATGGAGTATTGGCGCGTGGAACAAAAGACTGACTACGAAAAGCTCACCCTCGAGGTGACCACTGACGGCTCTATTCATCCAAAAGATGCCCTGAAAGAAGCTGCAAAGATCCTGATACATCATTTCATGCTTTTTTCCGATGAACGTATCAGTCTGGAACTTCCGCAGAAAGATGTGAGTTCCGAACTGGATGAGGAATCCCTCCGGATGCGCCAGCTCCTGCTGACAAAACTCTCGGATATGGAACTTTCTGTAAGGGCACTCAACTGTCTGAAGGCTGCCGAGATAGAAACGTTTGCAGATTTGGTCTCGGTGCCGCGTCATGAATTGATGAAATTCCGCAATTTTGGAAAAAAGTCACTGAACGAGGTTGATATGCTTATGGAGCGTCTGGATCTCTCTTTTGGAATAGACGTTACAAAGTACAATATTGAAAAGAAAGTAAAGAAATATGAGACACAGAAAGAAAATTAACCACCTGGGACGCAAAGCCGGACACCGCAAGGCCATGTTGGCCAACATGGCATCGTCTCTTATACTTCATAAGCGCATCGAGACTACCGTAGCCAAAGCCAAAGCGTTGCGCGTCTATGTAGAGCCGCTGATTACCAAATCTAAAAACGATACAACACATTCGCGCCGTACTGTCTTTTCATATCTAAAGGACAAGCATGCCGTAAACGAACTTTTCCGCGTTGTGGCACCTAAGGTAACAGAACGTCCGGGAGGTTATACACGCATACTTAAAACAGGGTTCCGTGCAGGTGATGCAGCCGATATGGCAATGATAGAACTGGTCGATTTCAATGAACTGGCATTGGCCGGGACCACAAAAAAAGAAGAAAAGAAAACCACCCGACGCAGCCGCTCAAAAACTTCAAGGGCGAAGACAGAAGCAAAACCTGCCACTGAACAGGTACCGGCAGAAAAAGCTGCCCCGGAAGAAACGCCGCAGGAAGAACCGGTTACCGAAGAAGTTCCTAATGTTACTTCTGAGGAAAAACCAGAGTAAAAAAATAATATATGATGTTCCCGGGGATATTTTTCTCCGGGAATTTTTTTTAAGGCAGGAAGACCTATCTTTGTAAGATGAAATTCACCGTAGTGAATACTGACCGGGAAAGCGCGGCCCGAACTGGAAAGATTTTTACGGGCCACGGGGAAATAGACACTCCCATTTTCATGCCCGTGGGAACGCTTGCTACGGTAAAAGGGCTTTTTCACAAGGATTTGAAAGAAGAGGTAAAAGCGCAGATTATCCTGGGAAATACCTATCATCTTTACCTTCGTCCCGGGACAGAAATTATTGGCCAAGCCGGCGGAATCCACAAATTTTGCGGATGGGATAAACCGGTATTGACCGATAGCGGCGGATACCAGGTGTTTTCACTGGCTGAAAAAAGAAAACTTTCTTCTAAGGGATATCATTTTCAATCGCATATTGATGGTTCAAGGCATTTTTTTTCTCCGGAAAACGTTGTAGATATTCAACGGGCCATAGGTGCTGATATTATTATGGCCCTGGATGAATGTACACCCGGCGATGCCACGTATGACTATGCGCGTGAATCGTTACTTTTGACACAATGCTGGATGGAAAGGGGGCTGATCCGGTTTCGAACTACTGACGGATTATATGGGTACGCACAATCTTTTTTCCCCATAGTTCAAGGATGTGTATATCCCGAACTCCGCCGTCAGGCGGCCGAATACGCAGCTTCCATGAATGCCGAAGGATATGCCATCGGAGGCCTTTCTGTGGGAGAACCCACAGAGGTAATGTATCAGATGATAGAAACAGTACTCCCTTTTTTGCCCATGGATAAACCAAGGTATCTGATGGGAGTGGGAACCCCGGCAAATATCCTGGAAGGGATAGCACGGGGAATAGATATGTTCGATTGTGTAATACCTACACGGAACGGCCGTAACGGGATGCTCTTTACACGTAACGGGATACTGAACATTAAGAACCGGAAATGGGTCAATGACCTTTCTCCGGTAGATCCGGATGGAACATCTTTTGTAGACAGAACATATTCCAGGGCTTATCTGCGCCATCTTTTTATGGCAGGAGAAATGCTCGGACCACAGATTGCCAGTCTGCATAATCTGGCGTTTTATTTGCAGTTGGTCAGGGAAGCGGCCCAACACATAGAACAAAGAGATTTTGTTTCCTGGAAAAATAAGATGATCAAGCGTCTTGAGACAAGACTTTAGTGCAAGGAAAAATGAACAGGCGATCCTATAATTTCCATATTACCACTTTGGACAGGTATATTATCCGGAAGTTCATGGGGACGTATTTCTTTGCCATACTGATTATCATAGGAATCGTCATAATTTTTGACATAAGTGAAAAGATAGACGACTTTGTGGGCAAAGAGGCACCCCTGCGTGCAATCGTGGTGGACTATTACATGAATTTTATCCCTTATTTCATGAATATGTTCTCCCCCCTGTTTGTTTTCATCTCTGTTATTTTCTTTACATCCAAGCTGGCCGGACACAGCGAGATTATAGCCATGTTAAGCGGAGGCATCAGTTTTGACAGGATCATGTATCCGTATATTCTGTCTGCATTGTTCATAGCCCTTCTGTCACTTGCGCTGAATTGGTTTGTGATACCGCCGGCAAATAGAAACCGTTTGGCTTTTGAGGAACAGTACCTGAAAACACGAACCGAATACAACCGGAATATCCATTACCAGGTAGAGCCCGATACTTATGTCTATATTGAATCATACAATTCCTGGAACAATACGGCCATTCGTTTCACCCTGGAATCATTTCGGGGTAACCAGCTAATATCTAAGCTATCGGCAGAGACGGCACGCTGGGATTCCACTACAGGCCGATGGCGTCTGAACGATTACAATATCAGGCGTTTTTCCGATACCACTCATACGGTAGCCTGGGGAAGGCAGCTCGATACGCTGGTTGATATCACCGGGGCTGATCTGGTCCGCAGGAAGGAATCAGTTGAACAATTCAATCTCAGGCAATTGAACAGGTTTATTGAAACACTGCGCATGCGTGGTGATGCCAATATTAAGTTTGCGCTTATCCAGAAAAATTCACGGCTTGCCATACCTTTTTCTTCGTTCATACTAACCATAATGGGCGTAGCTTTGTCTTCCCGCAAAAGAAGGGGCGGAATTGGGCTGAATATTGGGATTGGAATTGCATTGAGTTTTTCTTATATCTTGTTCCTGAGGTTTTCAGAAATGTTTGTACATGCCGATGCCTTGCCTCCTGCCATTTCCCTGTGGATACCCAACGTACTTTATGCCCTGATTGCCTTTGTATTGTATCGCCTTGCTCCAAAATAATGAAAAAATCTTAATGATATATAAGTAAAATAATTTTAATTATTGGAGCCGGAGGGCAGATAGGAACGGAACTAGTGCTGCATTTACAAACGATTTATGGTGAGGATCACGTGATAGCAGCCGAATTACGGCCTGGCATGTGAACATGGGGGCTCTGCTCAACACACTTGAATTGGCTCCTGAATTCAAATGTGGCGTCTTCACCCCCAGTTCTATAGGAGCTTTTGGGAAGGATACACCGCCCAACGGCACTCCGCAGGACACGGTCATGAAACCTAACACCATATACGAGATATGCAGAGTATCGGGAGAGCTTCTTTCTGATTACTATTTTTCCCGCTTTGGTGTGGATACGCGCAGCGTGCGTTTTCCTGGTATTATTTCACACGGAACACTTCCGGGAGGCGGTACAACGGATTATGCAGTAGAGATATTTTATGCAGCAATCTGATAGAGGCCGATCCTTCCAGGCTTGTCCACCGCAACAGTTTCAACATAACTGCCATGAGTTTTTGTCCGCGGGAGCTTTACGAAGTCATCAGACAACGCGTCCCGTCTTTTCAAATGGAATATTGTATAGATCCGGTAAAAGAGGCAATCGCAGGTTCGTGGCCCAATTATATGGATGATACATGTGCCCGGACCGAATGGGGATGGGATCCTGTCTGGGATATTGATGCCATGGCCGATGATATGTTGAGACATCTGCGAATGAAGTTGTCTAAGTGATGGATCATCAGCAAGGTCTGACGGTTTCTAGAGGAACATACCGATCATCGAAGCAGATAACAAGGCAGCCAGGGTAGCTCCGAGCAGTGCCCTAAACCCGTATTTAGCCAGCAAATGTCTTTGATTGGGAGCGATTCCCCCGATCCCTCCGATTTGGATCCCTATTGAGGCAAAGTTGGCAAATCCGCACAGTACGTAAGTGGCTATTATCAATGATTTCGTATGCACAAAAGAACCTGTCTGGATCATTTGAGCCAGGCTGCTGTAGCCTACGAATTCGGTCATAATAAGTTTTTCTCCCAGCAATCGTCCCACAAGGGCCAGGTCTTGTCCCGACACTCCTGTGAGCCATATGACGGGCGCAAAAATATAAGACAAGACACATTCCAGGGAAAGACTGTCGTACATGCCGTTAGTCCAGTTGGCGATCAGGTTGTTCAGATGGGTCCATTGTCCCACTTTCCCAAATATGTAATTGGCCCCTGCGATCAGGGCATAGAAGACAAGCAGCATGGCAGCTACGTTGGCAGCCAGTCTCAGCCCGTCAATGGATCCGTTGGCTATGGAATCCAGGGCGCTTTTGCCCATCTTATCTTTTGATACAGAAACCGTATTGTCAATCTCCTCTGTCTGGGGAACCAGTATTTTAGCCATAGCAATTGCCCCCGGGGCAGCCATGACAGAAGCGGACAGCAGATGTTTCGCAAAAGCCACACTCATATGTATATCTCCGCCACCCAGCATGCCTATGTATGCAGCCAGTACTCCGCCGGCCATGGTGCTCATGCCGGCGGTCATCACCAGCATAATTTCGGATTTGGTCATTGTAGGAACATAAGCTTTGACCAGCAGCGGGGCTTCTGTCTGTCCTAGAAAAATGTTACCAGCCGTGGAAAGACTCTCAGCTCCCGAGAGTCGCATAAGTTTTGTAAATATCCAAGCCATGACCCAAACAACCTTTTGTATTACCCCCCAATAAAACAACAGCGATGTCAGAGCCGAAAAAAAGATAATGGTTGGCAGGATCTGCAGGGCAAAGATATAGCCGAATTTACTCTGATCCATAAGCGATCCGAATAAAAATCCGGAGCCTGCTTTTGTCCAGTCCAGGACTTTGACAAAAGCCCGTCCAAATACTTCAAAAACCATCTGTACGGCGGGAACGGACAGGATTCCCACGGCAATTAGCATTTGCAGCGCCAGGGCGATGCCAACGGTCCTCCAGTTGATTCCTTTGCGGTTGGTGCTGAAGAGAAAAGCTATCAGCAGGATGGACACAAGTCCCAGAAGACCTCGGAGGATGGACCTGATGCTGAATACAAACTGGCGGCTTTCCAAGATCCCTTTATAGGGGTTCGCATTTTCCACAACAGGTTCTTCAAGGGACAACACTTCTGTCCCGGCGCTGACTACAACGGTCGAATTGTTTTGTGCGCGGACAAAGTTTACCGTAAAGGTCACACAAAACAGCAGAAATAGTATTTTTTTCACGGGGGTGGTTTTTGGATTAACTTAGCAAAGATAAACAAAATGCTAACTTTGTACTTATGGAATGGCAAACAAAAGTAAAGGCGGAACCCCTGCCGGATCGTTTTACCTATGCCACGCGATTTTTATTCGCCGGATCCTGTTTTGCCACCGAGGTAGCCCAGAGGATGCGAGAACTGCATTTTTTGGTGGCGCCCGATGCTTTTGGACCCTTGTTCAACCCAGCATCCATTGTGTCTTCTCTGGAAAGACTGGAGTCCCGGGTTCCCTTTGTATCTGCAGATGTTATGCATTTCCCCTATGGTGCCTATGGATCATTAAGCCATCACACTTCGTTTTCCAGGGGTGATGAGGATGTTTTTCTTGAATATGCCAACGAGCAATTGAAGGCTGCTTCAGATTTTTTTGAAAAGACCAATGTGATCATTGTAACGCTGGGAACGGCATGGGCATATACATACCAGGGAAAAGTGGTGGCCAACTGCCATAAAATGCCCGCACGTCTTTTTAAACGTGTTTTCATGGAGCCTGAACAGATAGCAGTCCTGATGACACCCCTGTTGGAACGCCACAGGAACAAAACATGGATCATGACAGTAAGTCCCATACGGCATTGGGGAGACGAAGCCCACGGAAATCAATTGAGCAAATCGTCCCTTCTTCTTGCCATTGAACGTCTTCAAAGATCATTTGACAATATGGTCTATTTCCCTTCTTATGAAATTGTTTTGGATGAATTGCGGGATTACAGGTATTATGCAGACGATCAGTTTCACCTGGCTCCGCAGACCATTGATTACATCCTGAAACGTTTTTTTGAAATTGCGTTTAATCACGAAACGATAGGCCTTATCAGGCAGATGCAGAAGCTGAATGCATCGTACAAACACAGGCCCTTGTTCCCCTTGTCTGATGAATATACAATTTTTCGAAAAAAACTTGATAAACTAAGGGCTGAATTGCTTCAAACTATTGGAACCCAAAGAAAATTATGTTAGTTTTGTGGCAGTTACCTAATGAAAACATTCATTTAACCTAATAATTACTATTATGAACAAAGCAGATCTTATTGCCGCGATGGCTGCCGAATCGGGACTTTCAAAAGTTGATTCAAAAAAAGCACTGGATGCTTTCCTTGCTGCTACAGCAAAAGCCTTGAAAAAAGGTGAAAGAGTTACCTTGGTTGGGTTTGGCTCATTTGTTGTGGGGATGAGAGGTGAAAGAACAGGAAGGAATCCTCGTACCGGAGCTACCATTAAAATTAAAGCAAAGAAGGTTGTCAAATTCCGTCCAAGCATTGAATTATAGCCAACGGTACTGCATCAACTTGACGAAAGTCAGGAGAAGATAAGGAGGACACTGATGTTCTCCTTTTTGTGTACATAATAAAACAGATGAAGCGGACTTTCACCATGAGGGGCAAGATCGCCCTGATATTTCTGGGATGTATGATAGAGGCAGCCGGATTGGCAGCCCAGACACATCATACGCTTACCGGAAAAATTATGGATGCTGCGGACGGAGAGTTCCTTCCCGGGGCCGTTGTCAGATTGATCAATGACCATGTTTCCTGGACGCTTGCCGATACAAAAGGCCGTTTCACCATGGATCTTCCGGAGGGAACTGTCATGCTGGAGATATCCTATATAGGGTACCAGTCACAGGTAAGTGAGCTTCTGCTGGACAAAGACAAGGACACGCTGTTTTTCCTGACCCCCTTGTCGTATTACCTTCAGGGGGTAACTATTTTTGCCGAAAGCCCCGCAAAAAGGCTCAGAAAAGCAGAAATGAGCGTAGAACGGATAGACGCTTCGATCATTGAACGTGTCCCTACATTATTTGGTGAAGCAGATCTCTTGAAAGTAGTCCAAATGCTCCCCGGCGTACAGGCAGCCTCTGAAGGGAGCAGCGGATTTCACGTGCGCGGCGGCAGTCCGGACCAGAACATGATCTTATTTGACAACGCCGCTTTGTATAATGTTTCCCACATGCTGGGTTTTTTTTCCATTTTCAATGCAGACGCAGTCGGAGAGATGACCTTGTATAAAGGCGATATCCCCGCCCGTTACGGAGGACGCCTTTCCTCGTTGCTTGAAGTTGCAGCAAAGGACGGATCGGGACGTTTTTCGGTCGATGGCGGTATCGGCCTTATTTCCAGCAAACTATCCGTTCAGGGAAGGATTACAGGGGACAACCTGACTTATCTTGTCACCGGACGCAGGACATATGTCGATCTTTTCCTGCCGCTGGCAAGATCAGAGATAATGCGCAGTGCCACCATAAATTTTTATGACCTGAACGGACGGATGCGCTGGCGGATCAATGACAACAATTACCTGTACCTAACCCTTTACAACGGCAGGGACCGGTTTAAAGTTTCGGAGATGGGGGTAAAATTTGGCAATTCGGTGGCAGCTCTGAACTGGAACCATGCTTTTGCGAACCGTTTTTTAATGAAAATCCATGCAACGTACACCAATTACGACTACGATTTCAGCGGCAGGACCAACGAGATGGAAATGGAATGGACTTCACGGATCCGTGACGCCGGCATACGTCTTGATCTTTCCTATGTCCTGGACCGGCGTAATATCTTTGAATTTGGGTATACTTCCAATTTCCAGTGGTTTCAGCCAGGTAAAGCCATCGGCAAGGGTACCATGGGAACCGGTACCCAGGTGGAGCAGGATATAACCATGTCCCACCGGCAGGGTTTTGTCAATGTACTATACTTCTCCAATGAACACAAATTTTTTGATGAAAGGATACAATTGCGTTATGGTCTGCGTTTTACGCGATTTGACAATGTGGGACCAACCACTTTGTACCAAGTGGATGAAAATTACGAATTGATAGATCCGGATGGCACGGTCATCCCAAGTGGTGATTTCTTTCACCATGAATACGGATGGGAGCCCCGCCTGGGCATATCGTTCCTTGCATTTCCCGATATTTCTTTCAAGGCCTCGTATTCAAGAACGCTTCAGTACGTACACCTGCTGTCTTTTTCTTCTGCCGGGTCTCCTCTTGAGATATGGGTCCCTTCTGGTCCTTCAGTCAGTCCGCAATCCTCCCACCAGGTATCTGCCGGTGTCTTTGCAAACCTGTTCCGGAAAGATTACGAAGCATCGGTTGAGGTTTTCTACAAGCATCTGGATAACGTCCTTGATTTCAAGGAGCATCCCAATCTATTGCTTTACGACAAGATCGAGACAGAGCTCCGGTTTGGAAAGGGAAAAAGTTACGGGATAGAGTTCCTGCTTAAAAGGAATACCGGGGCTTTAAGCGGTTGGGTCAGTTATACCTGGTCCCGTTCCTTCAGGACTATTCCAGGGGTCAACAACGGTATGCGTTACCGCTCTCCATCGGATCGTCCGCACAATATCAATATAGTTGTCTTTTATGACATTTCTTCACGCCTGCAAGCATCTCTCAACTGGATCTATGCGACAGGTAAGCCCATTACCCTGCCCGAGGGCCGGTACTGGTTTTTCAATGAGCTGATTCCTGTATATAATGAAAGGAACTCATACAGGATGGCAGATTATCACAGGATGGACGCTTCGTTGACCATCCGTCTTGGAAAACCAAGAAGACGCTGGAAACATTCCATTAATGTATCGGTATATAACCTTTATGGGAGGAAAAATCCCTGGGCGATCAATTACAGGATGAAACCATCCGGGGAACAATACCTGGAAATGACGTACCTTTTCAGTGTTGTTCCGTCCATAACGTGGAATTTTAGTTTTTAGCCATGAAGTATATCAAATTAACATATCTGGTATTGCTGCTGCTAATCGTCTTGTCACCGGGTTGCACCGAACCCATAGGCCTGCGAAGTGAGGATATGCAACCCAGGCTGGTCATTGCCGGGACATTGTCCACTGAACCCGGATACCAGATCATTGAGATATCTTCCACTGCGTCTTATTTTGGTACTGATATGCCTGTCAGCATAGATGCCAGGGAAGTGCGGCTGAACGGAGAACAACTGGTCCGCGATGCTCCCGGGATTTATGCCATAGGGGAAGGATTTGCCGCAGAAGAAGGGAAGACTTATGTGCTGGAAGTCTGGATAGACTTTGACCAGGACGGGCAGGATGAATATTATTCTGCTACCACCACGGTTCCCCATATTCATGTACTGGAAACACTATCGCTCCGGTCCCTGGTTTCGGGTGATGTCCCGTTTCTGCTTATGGCCGGATTCCAGGATACTCCCGGAGAAGATTATTACGGGGCAGCCCTCTGGATCAACGATGTACTTTACAGTAACAGGATCCTCAGGTATTATATCCATACACTGAACAATTATACCCAGGATGGGGCTTTTATCCATTATCCCATACCGGAATGGATCATAACCCGGACGCTTACCTGGGATAACGGAGAAACATTTAATCTTTTTTCAGGAGATGTGCTGACAGTAGAATTGCAGACATTAAGCAAGGAATATTACCTGTTCCTTCAGGAGGCTAAGATTGAAAAAAATCAGCATTTTCCGCTGTTTTCAGGTCCGAGGGGCAATGTTACCGGGAATATATCCGGAGGTGCCCTGGGCATTTTCGGGTCCTATGCCTCGAGCCGTAAATCGGTAACCCTCCCCGAGTGTCCGGGTCTGCCTGTCAGGGATTAGGGTGAGTGAGGTAAACGAGCAGCGGACCGTCCCGGAATGACAGTTCCAGTTTTTTTTCCGTACATTGGTTAAGCGTGGCTTTCCACCAGGCGTCAAAAACTACCTGCTCCACCGGATAACGCACTCCCTTAGCGCAAAGCTTCATGGCCGGATTGAGGGCAAAAAATGAGACAGGCTCTCCCGGAACACAGGGAACAGAGACATGACGGAATCCTTTCTGATCCGTTCTGCCGTGTGCAAAAACCATAAAAACACCGTAATCTGTTACCATGCGGACAGATTCCATCATGATGGCATAGCTTCCCAGAAGGGATATGTTTCCCAGGGTATGGTCCTCTCTCCGTCCGGTAGCACCCAGAATGGTAATCGCACGAATTCCTTCTTTATGACAATACAAAATGGCTTTTGTCAAATCATTTGTTTCCTTGCAAGAATCCTCAATCAGACGCGAAGCATATTTTTCCCTCAAAGAAGGTGTCAGGGAATCGAGATCACCCACAATGCGGTCCGGGATTCTGTCTTTCAAAGTGTTCACTGCTCCGTCGGTACATATAAGCATTTTGGCCGTATGCAGGATGTGTAGAGGATAGGGATGAGTGGGATATGCGCCCTGTGCCAGAATAACTGCTTCTTTCATGGTCTTATGAAAATGATATCGGTTCGGTTTTTCTGAATCCTGCCAGGAAAGCTTCTATGGATAACTGTTTTTTTCCTGGTGCCTGGATTTCGAGTATATGAACAAAACCTTCTCTGCAGGCTACTTTCAATGTTTTTTTCTTGTCAGTGAATATGCTGCCCGGGGCATGGCCATGCCTGGCATGCTCGGCTTTTGCCTTGAATATCTTCATGTCTGCAGAGATGTCTCCGTTCCTGAGCGTAGAATAAGCACAGGGATACGGGCTCAGGCCTCGGATCAGGTTGACAATCGTGCCGGGTTCCCTGTCCCAGTCAATACGGCATGTTTTTTTACTTATTTTAGGTGCAGTTTTTAGGTTTTCCCGGGCAACAGGCTGCTGGGGGAACGCTTTCAGACTGCCGGACCAAAGTCCGTTAATGGTTCTTGCTACCAGGGGGCCTCCACGGAGCATCATCCGGTCGTGCAGGGAACCAGCATTGTCTGTATCCGAGATGGTGATGTGTTCCTGCAGGAGAATACCACCGGTATCCATATGATCGTCAATCAGAAAGGTTGTAAGTCCTGTTTCCGTTTCTCCGTTTATGATAGCATGATTGATAGGAGCAGCTCCCCTGTACATGGGGAGTAGCGATGCGTGCAAATTAAAACAACCGTGGGTGGGCAACTGCCATACCTGGCGGGGCAGTATTCTGAAAGCGACCACTACAAATATAGGGACGTTCCACCGGGAAAGATTTTCCAGGAATGACGGGTCTTTGAGCATGACCGGCTGCAGGACCGGAATCCCGAGTGCGAGTGCTGTTTTTTTTACCTCGGAAGGACGCAATTCCTGTCCTCTTCCGGCAGGTTTGTCCGGAATCGTTACAACACCACTGACCGGATACCCTTGTCCGACGAGCCACGAAAGGATGCCGGCAGCAAAAGCCGGCGTACCCATAAAAACGATGTTAGGCTTGTCGTTTATCTTTGTCATGACGCAGAGGAAAATGTTTTTTGAGTTTGTTGATCAACGCAAGATACGCATCTTTGTTGAATAATGCCGAGTCTGTTGTGGCTTTATAAGTAAGGAAAACGCCAATGGGAAGCAATACAAATGCGGAAACCAGCGTTCCCATGGCGGCCGAGATCGATCCGTCTGTGGCTAGTTTTTTGCCCGATATGTCGATAACATAATATACTACAAAAAAGAGCATAGATACGATTACGGGAGTACCCAGTCCGCCTTTGCGGATGATCGCTCCCAGAGGTGCTCCAATGAAAAAGAAAATAAAACAGGCAAAGGCAACCGTGAATTTTCTGTACCATTCCACGTTTGTCCTTCTCAGCGGCAAATGTATCTGTACCTCTTCTATCATGAAATTGTCCACCTGGTTTGACATCTGGTCCACTTTTCCTATAGCCCTGTTCAACAGGTCCGGGTATTGCGGGTTTTCTTCAGGGACGGGTAACTGATCAATGGGGAAAATTTCCCGAAAATGTTGTTTATTAGCTGTATCCAGCTGCCGGGAATAATTCAGACCGCCAGCGACCAACAAGCGTTTAAGGAACTGAGTACGTGCTATGGAATAGAGCGAATCGAGCGAGTCGCGTCTGTGGCCAAGGCTGCTAAGTCCCTGGGCCATCACATCACTTCCAAACCGGTCCCCGTCACGCCGCTGGAAGGCATAATTATTCAGTTCTATGATGATATCCTGTTTGTCGAACTTGATTCGCTGCATGGCAAAGGAAGTATCTGACGAAGATTTCCTTTCACCTTCTTCGTAAGTCTCGCCGCTAAAAAGGGTAAAGATGATGTTTTTTTTGTCTTCGGTAAGCCTGACAGCGCCAGAATCGGCAAGTGTTACATTGTTGTTTCCCCTATTGGAACTATGGTTGTATACCATAACATCATACAACATGTCGGTATTGTTGTCCCTCTTTTCAACCCTCAGGCTGTAATTATCTATTCCGTTATAAAAGATACCTGTGGGAATACGAATCTCTTCTTTGGTCCGGGAAATGTCGTCGCGTAAAGCAAAAATGTTTTTGTGAGCCAGCGGCATCAGGTTATTGGCAGCTAAGAACGCGGCAACGGAGATGATTATTGACAGGATAATGAGCGGACGCATAATACGTTGAAGGGGTATCCCGGCGGCTTTCATGGCCAGCAGTTCATTGAATTCCCCCAGGTTTCCCATGGTCATGATCGATGCCAGCAGGGTAGCCAGGGGAAGTGCCATGGGGATCACCGTACAGGTGCCCCAGAAAAGAAACTCCAGAATCACCTTCAGTCCAAGCCCTTTTCCGACCAGTTCGTCAATATATACCCACAAGAACTGCAATACAAGTACAAAAAGAACGATGAAGATCGTCAGAAACAAGGGGCCCAGAAAAGAACGGACCAGAAAACGGTCAAATATTTTCACCGGCGGTCATTTTAAGGGTTTTTCAATGCATCGGCAATAGTATCCAGAGCGGCCTGAAGACCTTCCGGGTTTTTGCCTCCCGCAGTTGCGTAAAAATCTTGACCTCCGCCGCCGCCGCCAATATGGCGGGATGCCTTACGGACAATCCCGGCTGCGTTCAGCCCTGCCTCTACAAGGTCAGGTGAAAGGAGCAGGGTCAGATTGGCTTTGCCGTTGTGTTCAAACGCAGCGGCAAAGGCCATATTGCCGTGATCCGTGTCGCGGAATGAGAAAGCCAGGTCTTTCACCATCTCGGGCATGTATATACCGCGTAAAGATACAAATTGGATGCCGTTCAGATCTTTCCGCTGTTCCCACAGTGATTTACGCAGGGCGGCTGCTCTCTCGCGCATGTTCTGCTCCAACGCCTTGCGCAGTTCATCGTTTTCCCTGATCAATTTCTGCAACGAGGTAATAACGTCCGGATGATCGTTCATCATGCTCCTGACTCCGGCAAGGATTGTTTCCATTTCTTCTATTTTCCGTTCTACGGCAAGACCCGTGACAGCCTCTATTCTTCTTACACCCGCTGCAATGGCCCCTTCGCTAACGATTTTGAATATCCCGATATTTCCGGTGGCAGAAGTATGCGTACCACCACACAATTCAACGGAATCGCCAAAGCGGATAACCCGTACCTTATTCCCGTATTTTTCTCCGAACAAAGCCATGGCACCCATCTGCCTGGCTTCATCCAGAGGTACATCCTGCAGGGTTTGCCGGGTGATGTTGTCCCGTATGAGGCGATTGACCAGGCGTTCTGTATTCCTGATCTCTTCCGGTTCAAGTCTGGCATAATGGGAGAAATCAAATCTCAGTCCTTCGGCAGAAACATGCGAACCTTTTTGTTCTATATGAAGACCCAGGACCTGCCTGAGGGCATAGTGCAGCAGGTGTGTTGCCGTATGGTTGTTGGTAATGGCCTGGCGACGTTCCTGGTCAACGATGGCACAGAACTCGGTCTCTGGGTTTTCCGGGGCTTTTGCCGCAATATGAAGGATCAGGTTGTTCTCCTTAACGGTATCTGTGATGTATATCTTTTCTCCCTGTGGATTTTCCAGATAGCCTTTATCTCCGGTTTGACCCCCGCTCTCGGCATAAAAAGGTGTCTGATCCAGCACGATCTGGTAAAATTCTCGGTTTTTTGATTTTACTTTCCTGTAACGAGTTATCCTCGCATAGGCCATTGTGGTTTCATATCCAAGAAAAACCGGCTGGATGAACGGTCTTATTTCCACCCAATCTCCTTCTTTTGCCTGGGTCGCTTTCCTGGCTCTGTCTTTTTGCGCCTGTAACTCTTCTTCGAATTCGGCAATATTTACCTGAAGTCCTTTTTCTTTTGCCATCAGGATCGTTAAATCCAGCGGGAATCCATAGGTGTCGTAAAGCAGGAATGCGTCTTTACCGCTGAACTCTTTCAGCGTTTTATCCTGGGTGAAGTAATCGAACAGATGGACCCCTTTTTCCAGGGCTCGCAGGAATGCCTCTTCTTCCTGGCGAATAATGTTTTGGATGAGTTCCCGCTGCCGGTCCAGTTCCGGGAAGGCTTCTCCCATTTCCTTTATCAGTGCGGGGACCAAATCACACAGGAATGGTTTGTCAAATTCCAGGAAGGTGTATCCGTAACGAACCGCCCGGCGGATAATACGCCGTATAACGTATCCGGCTTTAACATTGGAGGGAAGCTGGCCATCCGCAATCGAGAAACAAATGGCCCTGAGATGGTCTGCCACAACACGCATAGCTATGTCCACCTGCTTGTCCTTTCCGTATTCCTTGTGGCATAACCGGCTAATGGCACAGATCAGATTCTGGAACAGGTCCGTATCGTAATTGCTGTATTTACCCTGAATGGCCATACACAACCGTTCCAATCCCATACCGGTATCGACATGCTTTTGTGGAAGCATGGCCAGTGTCCCGTCAGCTTTACGGTTAAATTGTATGAAGACAAGGTTCCAGATTTCCACAACCAGGGGGTGGCCTGTGTTGACAAGGTACACTCCTGGCACTTGCGCACGGTCCCCGGGAGCCCTCAGATCAACATGGATTTCGCTGCATGGTCCGCATGGTCCGGTTTCTCCCATTTCCCAAAAATTGTCTTTTTTATTTCCCGGGATGATCCTTTCCGGAGGCAGGAATCGTTCCCAGATAGCACGAGATTCTTCATCGGGATCAAGCTGTTCTTCCTCAGCTCCCTCAAAGACAGTGGCATAAAGACGATCTGCATCGAGTTTAAAAACCTGATGAAGCAGCTCCCAGGCCCAGGCGATAGCTTCTTTCTTGAAATAGTCCCCGAAACTCCAGTTGCCCAGCATCTCGAACATTGTGTGATGGTAGGTGTCGTGTCCGACTTCTTCCAGATCATTGTGCTTTCCGCTCACCCTCAGGCATTTTTGCGTGTTGGCCACGCGTTTGTATGCAGCGGGTTCATTTCCCAGAAACCAGTCCTTGAACTGGTTCATTCCTGCATTTGTGAACATGAGTGTGGGGTCGTTCTTAATAACCATAGGGGCCGAAGGCACAATGGTATGACCCTTTTTTTCAAAGAATTCCAAAAAAGTCTTCCTGATATCGCCAGATGTCATTTTCAATAATATTAACAGGCAAATATACCGCTTTTTACTAAAAATATTTATCTTTGCATGTTAATCACCTGTTAACAACTTTAATGGAGGGAAGAAAAAAATACAAATACAATCCGGAAACACTGTCCTACGAACTGCAAAGACCCACATTGCGTTTTTATTTATTACGGATTTTGATCATTCTGCCCGTAAGCCTGATTGTAGCTTTGGGTTATTATATGCTTTATACGGAAGGGTTGAAACTCAAAACTCCCAGGACTGCCAGACTGGAAAGAGAATATAACAATGCAAAATCAGGTCTTGAGTTGCTCAATAAACAGATAGCACAATCCGAAAAGAGACTGGAAAACCTGCAGCTCAGGGATAACAGTATCTACAGGAATATCTTTGGGATGGAACAAATACCTCCCGAGGTCAGAAATGCCGGCTTTGGCGGGTCCAATAGATATCCTTACCTGGAATATGCCGATAATTCAAAATTATTGATGACAACGGCTTTGAATTTCGATAAGATCATGAAAAAGGCTTATATTCAGTCCAGATCCTTTGACGATGTGGAACGCGTTGCCGGACAGGTTGGAGAAGTCGCCAAGTGCATTCCTTCTATTTTACCCATTCCCGAAGACACCAGGAATTTCAGATGGTCGGGTGCCTTTGGATACAGAAAAGATCCCATATACGGGGACATCAGGATGCACGAAGGGATCGATCTGACAGGGGCTCCCAATTCCCCGGTGTATGCCACAGGAGACGGGAAAATTGAATCTATCCGTTACGAATACAACGGGTACGGTCGTTATATCCTCGTAGACCATGGCTTTGGGTACAAGACACGTTATGCTCACCTGAACGATGCCCTGGTATATGAAGGGCAGCTTGTTAAACGCGGAGAACGGATAGGCTTGCTGGGATCGACGGGTAAATCTACGGGTCCCCATGTACATTACGAGGTGATCTATATGGGACGTCCCGTCAATCCTTATAATTATTTTAACAACAACATCGCAAGTAACGATTACCATGCGGTGATCCTGGGCGGACGCCAATAACTTCTGAAAATGAACCGTTATCAGTTCAATGAGGAAAAATTGGAATTCACCAGAGTGCGTCCTGATTTCAAAACGGTATTAAAGCGCATCTTTTGGGTATTCCTGGGCAGCATTGGCCTTGCCCTTGTTTATTATTTAATATTCGGAATGTTTATTTTTTCTCCTGCAGAAAGAAATCTTGTCAGGGAAACACAGTTGATGCAGAGCGAATACGAACGGCTGAGCCGTGAGATGAATAATCTGAATAGGGTTATTGAAGAGCTTGATATGCGGGACCGCAGCATCTATGGAACGGTACTCCATTCCACCCCGCTGGAATTGACAGAAGAGACAGATATCACACATTACCGCATACTTATGGAAGATCCGTCATTTGCCCTTGCTTATCATGCCGATTCTGTCATAACGGGTCTGGAACGTCGGGCTGCATTGGTTACCAGGGCCCTTTACATGGCTGCCAACCAGGTATATGGCAAATTGGACAGTCTGAAATATCTCCCGGCCGCTTTTCCCTTGAGGAATCCTTCCATGGAAGCCATGGGTGCTACCACAGGGCGGTGCATACATCCTTTTTACAAAATACCTATAGATCATGAAGGAATGGACTTTTTGGTGGGGTTGGGCACTGATGTACTGGCTACGGCAGACGGCCAGGTGATCAGTGTATCGCGTTCGGCAAGAGGACAGGGGAATGTAGTGGAGATAGCGCACCCATACAGGGGTTATACCACTGTATATGCCCACTTAAGCGATATGTTCGTTAGAAAAGGACAGCTTGTAACAAGGGGTATGGCCATAGCCCGTGTGGGATCTACCGGAATGTCTTTCATGCCGCACCTGCATTATGAAGTCAGGCAATATGGCCAGGTAAGGGATCCGGTGCATTACTACTTTATGGAAGTTATGCCGCGGGAATACCATCAGATCATGCTGACGGCATACAATACAGGTCAATCATTAGATTAGCAGGATATGGAAAAATTGTACTATACCATTGGTGAAGTGGCCGAAATGTTAGGAGAAAGTACCTCTCTGATCCGGTTCTGGTCTACCACGTTTAGTGAATTCATCAAACCGGTGCGCAACAAAAAAGGAAACCGTCTTTTTACAGCAGAAGATGTGGCTAATTACAAGATCATTCATCATCTTGTTAAAGACAGGGGCATGACACTGGAAGGAGCCAGAAAGCGGATGCATGATAACAAGGAAGGGGAGGACAGAACGGTTGACATCATCGCTTCGCTCAACAGAATCAAATCTCAACTGGTGGAAATCAGGGATATGATAGGATGAAACTCAGGGTGGCAGATATTATTCAGGTCCTGGAACAATGGGCCCCTTCGCGGTTGCAGGAAGAATGGGACAATTCGGGACTTTGTATCGGGAACCCGCTGACTCCGGTCAGGGGTGTTCTGGTTTGTCTTGACTGTACTCCGGAAGTGATAGAAGAAGCTGTTGCAGGTGGCCTGAACATGATAGTATCACATCACCCGCTGATCTTCAAAGGATTGAAACATTTACGGGAGGAAACACCGGTGGAACAGTCCGTAGCCCTGGCCGTGCGGAGCAATATGGTGGTGTATTCCATGCATACCAATGCCGACAAGATCATGGACGGGGTCAGCGGAGCCATGGCACGGGCGCTGGAACTTCAAAACGTTTCCATTTTAGCTCCCGATCCAGGCTGCCATTCAGATCCCAGTACCTGTGGATTGGGAGTTGTGGGGGACCTGCCCCGAGCAATGGCTACGGAGGATTTTTTCACCCTTCTTAAAAAAGCCTTTTTCCTGGAACACTTCAAAGCTTCTGTTGCTTTTCATTCCCGCATTTCAAGAGTGGCTCTTTGCGGGGGAAGCGGATCTTCTCTTATTCCTTCTGCATTAGGCTCGGAAGCCCAGGTGTTTGTTAGTGCCGACTTTAGTTATCATGCTTATTTTGAAACAGTTCCACATATGATGCTGGTCGATATTGGGCATTATGAATCAGAAGCGGGTATCCAGGATCAGATCTGCAAGGAGCTTAGAAAAAAATTCCCTACCTTTGCCGTCCGCAAAACACAGATCCACACCAATCCCATCCGATATTATTAAATTATCAATTATATTATGACAAAGAAAACGACAAAGACAGCCGGGACCGAAGCCGGATCATTTACTGCATTGCAAAAAGCCGAGCAGGAAGGCACGCTGACCATGGAGGATAAATTGCGTCTTCTTTTTCAACTTCAGGCAACCGATTCACAGATAGACAAAATACATCTGCTTCGCGGCGAGCTTCCCCTGGAAGTTCAGGACCTTGAGGATGATATCAAAGGCCTGGCGACCAGGATGGAAAATTTGCAGAAAGAGATCCGTGATATTGAAAAAGACATTGCTTTCCGCAGGATCGATGCCGATAATGCGCGCGGCATGGTGACCAAGTATGAGGTTCAGCAGGCAAATGTAAAGAACAGCCGGGAATTTGATTCCCTGTCCAAAGAGATCGAAAATCAGAAACTGGATGCTGAACTGGCCGAAAAATATATTCGCGAATTTTCACTTCTGCTCAAAGACAGGAAAGAGGCCCTGGAACATGCAAAGGAGGCTTACAAAGAAAGGCAGAAAGACCTGGAAGCCAAGAAAAAAGAACTGAAAAATATCATAAGCGAGACGGCCAGGGAAGAAGAAACCCTGCTTCGCAAAGAGGAACAGATACAATTGCAGATTGATGCACGTGTGCTTTCTGCTTATCATAAAGTCAGGAACAACGCGCGCAATGGACTGGCGGTGGTGACCGTCAAGCGTGATGCCTGCGGCGGGTGTTTCAATAAAATACCGCCACAGCGCCAACTTGATATCAAGATGAGCAAGAAGATCATCGTATGCGAATATTGCGGACGTATTTTGGTTGACCCTGCATTTGAAGAATAGACCTACCATACGCGAACAGTTTTTTACCTGTCTGGGACAGACATCCCCCTCTCCATTAGGTATTGAAATACAAAAAGCGGAGGGGGTATTTCTTCTGTCGCCGGAAGGCAAACGTTATATTGACCTGATATCCGGTGTTTCTGTAAGCAATGTAGGGCATTCCCGTGAGGAAGTCGTCCGGGCCATAAGGGAACAAGCCGGAAATTATTTACACTTAATGGTCTATGGCGAAGTGATCCAGACACCACAGGTTCTTTTGGCCTCCTTGCTGACAGAACAACTTCCGACATCCCTAAATTCCGTTTATTTTGTGAATTCCGGATCGGAGGCGAACGAAGCAGCCCTCAAACTGTGCAAGCGTATTACGGGACGTCCGAAGATTATTTGTTTCCGGAATGCGTACCATGGTAGTACACATGGTGCCCTGAGTGTAATGGGGGATGAATCGTTCAGAAGGTCGTTCAGACCTTTACTGCCCGCAGTCACTGCCATACGTTTTAATTCCATGGAGGATCTTGAGCTCATAGATCACGATACAGCTTGTGTTATAGCGGAACCTATACAGGCCGAAGCCGGGGTTCGCCTGCCTGATGCAGATTTCTTGCAATTGCTCCGAAAACGTTGTAACGATACGGGAACTTTGCTTATCTTTGATGAGATCCAGACTGGATTTGGCCGCACGGGAAGCCTTTTTGCCATGCAAAAGTATGGCGTAACGCCAGATATGGTTACGCTGGCCAAGGCTTTGGGAGGGGGCATGCCCCTGGGGGCGCTGGTCTGTGCCAGGGAATTGATGGATGCCTGGAAATCAGACCCCGTACTGGGGCATATAACCACCTTTGGAGGACATCCTGTCTGTTGTGCCGCCGGTCTGGCCGCTTTGCAGGTATTGTTAAAGGAAGGGTGGACAGAGAAAGTCCTTGAAAAATCCATTTTTCTTAAAGACATGCTGTCGAAACACCCCGGGGTGCTTGAAATAAGGGGCCAGGGATTGTTGCTTGCCGTAGAGTTGGGATCTTCCGGTAAAGTTCAGAGGATCATACGTCTGCTGTTGGAAGAGGGTGCCATGGCGGACTGGTTTTTGTTTTGTGATACGGCTTTCCGCATTGCACCACCGTTATGCATTAGCGATCAGGAATTGGAATTGACAGTCCGGATAATCACAAGGGCTCTGGACAGATTGAAATAAAAGGAGATATATTATGGCAAAACGTGTACCTGTTACCAGAACTGCGAAAGGAAAGGAGCAGGCCCAGGTGGAAATGGTGGGTCTGGATATCGGTAAGGTACCGCCCCAGGCGATCGACATTGAAGAAGCCGTGCTGGGCGCGTTGCTACTCGAGCCCAATGCGTCGCTCGACATTGTGGGAGCAGTGAAGCCGGAATATTTTTATAAGGAAAGCCACCGGAAGATCTTTGCGGCTATTACGGATCTCGTATCGGCGCACAATCCTGTAGATATATATACGGTAGCCGAGGAACTTAAAAAAAATGACCTGCTTGATCAGGTGGGAGGTCCCTATTACCTGAGTCAGCTTACCATGCGGGTGGCCGCAGCGTCTCACTTGGAATATCACTCTAAGGTTCTGACCCAAAAATATATACAACGCGAGTTAATCAATACTTCTTACAGTATCCTGCGCGATGCGTTTGACGACACCATACCTGCCGATGAACTGTTGGATTCATCGCAGCAGAAACTTTTTGAACTGGGCGAGATGAACCTTCGCAGGGACACACGTCCTGTCCGTTCTGTGCTCGGAGAGGTTCTGGATGAACTGTCCGATGTACAAACAAGGGATGACGGGCTGAGCGGAATACCCTCGGGCTTTACATCACTGGACCGGATGACTTTGGGATGGCAGAAAGCCGATCTGGTGGTCATCGCCGCCCGGCCTTCCATGGGCAAGACGGCGTTCGTTTTGACCATGGCCCGGAATATGACCGTAAACCATAACATTCCCGTAGCCTTCTTTTCGCTCGAGATGCCCGATGCGCAGTTGGTCAAACGGTTACTGGTAAGTGAAACAGGTTTGTCATCGGAAAAAATCCGGGGTGGTAAAAAACTCAAAAGTTTTGAATGGGAACAACTTAATCAGCGTATCATAAACCTGACAAAAGCTCCTTTGTACATAGATGACACCCCTTCGCTGTCCATTTTTGAATTCAGGGCAAAGGCCCGCCGGCTGGTTGCAGGTATGGGGGTCAAACTGATCGTTATAGACTATATGCAGCTGATGTCCGGTCCGCCCGAATTACGCGGAATGCGTGAACAGGAAGTGGCAGCCATTTCACGTTCCCTGAAAGCTATTGCCAAAGAGTTGAATATTCCCATTATTGCCCTTTCACAGATGAACCGTTCATCTGAAACCCGCGGAGGTAACCGCAGGCCACAGTTGAGCGACCTGCGTGAATCGGGAGCTATAGAACAGGATGCCGATATAGTAATATTCCTGTACAGACCCGAATACTATGGTTTCAAAGAAGATGAGAACGGGCGTTCCCTGGAGGGCATTGCCGAGGTAATCCTGGCAAAACACCGGAACGGTGCCGTTGGAGAATTTCAGATGCGCTTCCGCAGCAATGAGATCCGTTTTATGGATATCAACGAGGGTGGTCCGGATTTTGCACCCGGTGAGCCCGTTACATATGCGTCGCGGATGAACCAAATGAATGATCTGAATGACAACTTTGGCGGGTTATAGAAATACCATCGTAGTGTTATTCCTGTTGATCGTATCCTGGCCTTCTACTGCGCAGGAGACAGACAGGCCCTGCCTGCCTGTAAGGGAGGTCCCGCCGTCACAACTGGCTTTCCAGGCGGGTGAAAAGCTGATCATCATTGCCAGTTACACATGGGGCGTAGTCAATACGGATGTAGGAACAGTAACCCTTGAAATCTCTGAAAGAAACAACGGCGGAATTCCGCAATTTGTGGCAAAAGGAAAGATCCAGACTGCCCGGTTCTTCAACGCTTTTTTCCGGGTGGACGACTATTACGAAAGTCATTTCAACAAATCTAACATGCGTCCCACTTACTTTATGAGGGATATACATGAAGGGAAATACTCTATCCAGAATTATTACCATTACAATCCGGATTATTCCATCAATGTCCGGATCATCCGTAAGGATGGATCAATTCAGGACACGTTATTGCCCGGAACTATGTGCACCTTCGATTTCATAACCTTATTCTATTTCTTGAGGAATCTGGATTTCGGCGCCATGAAACCAGGTGATGTGTCTCCTATTTCTTTTGCCATAGACGAGGAGATATTCGATCTGTACCTGCGTTATGACGGAAAAGAAGAAATCAGGATACAAGGGTGCGGTACATTCCGGTGTCTGAAATTTTCTGCCCAGACAGTCGCTGGGGTGGTCTTTGACGGCAAGGAAGACCTGCGTTTCTGGATCAGCGATGACCGCAACAGGATCCCTTTATTCATAGAATCTCCGGTTGTAGTGGGCCGGGTTACAGGAAGGCTGGGCAGTTATGAGAATCTGAGGTATCCTGTCACCAGCAAGATCAAATAACCATGCAATCCGGTCAGGTCATAAGGCATAAGGGTGTCATTACCGGCATCGATCCGCTTACTGCCGAGATCATAACCGAAGAAGCATGCGCATCATGCCACGCAAAAGGTTACTGTTCGCTAAGTGGTAAAAAGCGCAAAATAATCACCCGTCTTAAAGAGCCTGAGGACTGGAAGCCCGTGGTAGGAGAAGAGGTCTGGATTGAGATGTGTACCCGTTTGGGATTTAAGGCATTATGGTATGGAATGGTTTTGCCGGCGATCATTCTGGGGGTCTCGGTTGCCTGTGGAGAACTGCTGAACCTGGCTGAATGGCTGCTCGGATTAATTGCTTTAATGAACATAGGAATCTATTATTTTGTTCTATATTTGTTAAAAGATCGGATCCAAAATGACTTCTACTTTACTGTGCACCATATTGAGCCTTAGCTTATTGGGTGGGCTTCTGGCTGTCATATTGTATATCGTTGCCCAAAAATTCAAAGTACAGGAAGATCCCCGGATAGATCAGGTGCTGGAAGTCCTGCCCGGAGCAAATTGCGGAGGGTGTGGTTTTGCCGGTTGCCGGGCATTTGCCGAACATTATGTCAACAATCCGGAAACGACAGATTTTTTCTGTCCTGTGGGCGGAAACCAGGTTATGAAACTAGTAGCTCGGGTATTGGGCAAAGAGGTCCGGGAACAGGTGCCAAAAGTGGCTGTTTTGCGATGTAACGGATCCTGTGGAGTACGTGAACGTCTGAATGTCTATGACGGGAGTCCTGTATGTGCAGTGGCAGCCGATCTGTATGACGGAGAGACTGGATGCTCTTATGGATGCCTGGGAATGGGAGATTGCGTGAATGCCTGTGCATTTGATGCCATTTACATAGATCCGCTCACCTGTTTGCCTGTTGTTGTGGAAGACAAATGTACTTCCTGTGGGGCATGTGTCAGGGCTTGTCCCCGAAACATTCTGGAATTAAGACCAAAAGGGCCTAAAAATCGCAGAATCTACGTGGCCTGTGCCAATAAGGATAAAGGAGCTGTAACGCGTAAAGTATGTTCCGTGGGGTGCATAGGATGTCAATTGTGTGTGAAGGCCTGTCCCTTTGAAGCCATAACAGTAACAGACAACCTGGCCTATATAGATCCGGATAAATGCCGTTTGTGCCGTAAATGCGTGGCGGTATGTCCTGCCGGATGTATTCTGGAGATCAATTTTCCACCCAAAAAACAAGTGACCGAAAATGAATAAAACGTTTTCAATTGGAGGAATTCATCCACAAGACAATAAATTCTCCGGGGACCAGCCTATTGAGAATTTTCCCATTCCAAAAAGGGTATTCATATCTATGAACCAGCATTTAGGGATGCCGGCAGTGCCTGTAGTTAAAAAAGGTGACCCGGTCAGGGTCGGACAACTAATCGCAGAGCCAGCCGGTTTTGTCTCGGCACCGGTACATGCTTCTGTTAGCGGGATTGTGGCTGATGTTGCTTCTTATCCGGATTTCATGGGGAAAAAGGTTTTGACTGTTGTGATAGACACCGAAGGCGATCAATGGCTGGACGATATAGACTGGTCTCCTGAAATAAGACACGAGATCACCGATACTCCGCAGGAGATCTTCAAAAAGATATCCGCATCGGGGATCGTAGGACTGGGAGGGGCCGCTTTTCCCACGCATGTAAAACTGACTCCACTGGAAGGGATGAAGCCGGAATACCTGATCCTGAACGGGGCAGAATGTGAACCTTACCTGACTTCTGATTACCGCCTGATGCTGGAGCATGGTCAGGAGGTCCTGGTTGGCGGAGAGATGATGCGCCGGGTTCTGGGAAATAATGTCACCGGGATCATAAGCATTGAAGATAATAAGCCAAAGGCGATCTCATTGATGCAGAGACTGACATCCAATTATTTGCAATGGAAGGTCATTCCGCTGAAAAAACGATATCCGCAGGGGGGGGAAAAACAATTGATAGATGCAGTGCTGGGAAGAAAAGTTCCCTCTTTCGCATTGCCCATTTCTACGGGGGCAGTCGTCCAGAATGTAGGGACTGCCTTTGCCGTGTATGAAGCTGTTCAAAAAAACAAACCGCTGATATCCAACGTTTTGACCGTGAGTTGTACCGATCGGTCCATACAGAAGAATTACCGGTTCCGGACGGGAACTCCCATTCGGGAAATCCTGACAGCAGCCGGTGCCATGGAAAAAGACGGGACCCTTTTACCTCAGTTTGCCAAAGTAGTGAACGGAGGCCCCATGATGGGGAAACCCGTTGTATACCTTGACGGACCCGTGATGAAAAGCACGTCGGGTTTGTTGCTCTTTACAGAAAAAGAAACAAAACGGAAAAACCCGGGTGAATGTATCCGCTGTTCCAAGTGTTTCCAGGTATGTCCCATGCGGTTGCAGCCATATCTGTTGTACCAGCTGGCCCTTGCCGGCCGTACGGAAGAACTCGAGGCCAACCGTGTCTTTGATTGTATTGAGTGTGGATGTTGCCTGTATTCCTGTCCGGCTTATCTGCCCCTGCTGGATCAAATCCGTTTGGCTAAAAATGTGTCGTTGAAAAATAAACGCAAAAAATAATATGAACAAACTACTTGTTTCACCTGCCCCGCATTTGCATAGTAAAGACAGTACCCGCAGGATCATGCGCGATGTGATCATAGCTCTGATGCCTGCTGTACTTGTAGGCGTTTATTTTGCGGGACTTAGTGCGCTGCTGGTCATTGTAGTCTCTGTAACGGGTTGTGTGCTTTTGGAACACTTGATTGTCCGTTACCTGATGAAGAAAAAAACGACGGTACATGACCTTTCCGCTGTGGTTACCGGACTGATTTTGGCACTGAACCTGCCCGTTTCCTCGCCTTGGTGGATGGTTCTGATAGGATGCGTAGCAGCCATAGGGATCGCAAAAATGACCTTCGGAGGGTTGGGTCATAATCTGTTCAATCCTGCCTTGGTGGCACGAGTCTTCCTTTTGATATCTTTTCCGGTACAGATGACCGACTGGTCTGTTGCCAACAGCCTTTTCAGACCTGACCGGTGGGAATTGCCCAAAGGCTTGCTGGGAGCACAGGGACAATTACTGGACGCAGCCTCCGGAGCCACCCCTCTGGGAATAATAAAGGAAGGACTGGCCAACGGACTTACTATGGAAACGCTGAGTCAGCAGCACGATTTTTCCTATTGGCATATGCTGTTCGGACGCATTGACGGATCCTTGGGTGAAGCATCGGCGCTGGCTGTCCTGTTGGGCTTTGCCTACCTGCTGCTGAAGAAAGTTATTAAACCTATAATTCCCCTTTCCGTCATGGTGACGGTCGTTATCTTTTCCGGGATACTCTGGCTGGCAAATCCGTCCATGAACGCAGATCCCCTGTTCCATTTGCTTACCGGAGGTTTGTTACTGGGTGCTGTTTTCATGGCCACCGACTATACCACTTCACCCATGTCTCCGCTGGGAATGATGATATTTGGGATCGGGATCGGGATCGTAACCATGATCATACGCATCTGGGGGGCCTACCCCGAAGGCGTTTCATTTGCCATATTATTCATGAACGCATTGGTGCCCCTGCTGAACAAGATCAAGCCGTTACCATATCAAAAGGAGGTGAACCGTGGCTAAAGAATCAAATTTCAGGAACATGTTCCTGTGCCTGCTGATCATTTGTCTTGGAGGATCGGCAGTAATGGGCGGTGTATATTTGATAACATATGAACCCATCGCGGCAGCACAGGCTGCCAAAGTGAACCAGGCGCTGAGCCAGGTTTTGCCGGAATTTGACAATATGCCGGTTGAGTTGGCTTATGATCTGGAGATCGATGGCAGGAAGGTTACCGTTTATCCTGCGACCAGGGACAGCGTTTTTGCCGGGGCAGCCATCGAAGCGGTGACCACCAAGGGATTCGGGGGCCCGATTAAGGTGATGGTAGGATTTCTTCCTGACGGCACGATCTTCAATACGGCCATCTTGTCGCATGCAGAAACACCGGGCCTGGGAGATAAAATGGATCCCCGTAAGAGCGACTTCAGCTTGCAGTTCAACGGAAAAAATCCTAAAACTTTCCGTTTGGCCGTGAAAAAGGACGGAGGACAGGTAGATGCCATAACGGCAGCCACTATCAGTTCGAGGGCTTTTTGCGATGTGGTAGACCTGGCTTACAAGGCTTTTATACAATTAATCCAAAAAGGAAGTGAGCAATGAACAGGTTGAAGATCATAACCAATGGTATTATTAAGGGAAACCCCACTTTTGTACTGGTGCTGGGCATGTGTCCCACATTGGGGACCACCACTTCTGCCGCCAACGGAATGGGTATGGGGCTGGCAACTACTTTTGTCCTGATGTTGTCCAACCTGGTCATTTCCCTGATCTCTGGCGTGGTCCCCTCTAAGGTCAGGATACCCTCCTTTGTAGTGGTAATAGCTGTTTTTGTTACTGTCGTGCAGCTGGTTATGCAGGCATATGTGCCTGCGTTGTACGAAACGCTGGGTTTGTTCATTCCGCTCATTGTGGTGAACTGTATTGTACTGGGACGGGCAGAAGCTTATGCCAGCAAGAACAGACCGCTGGATTCTTTCCTGGACGGACTGGGATCGGGACTGGGCTTTACCCTCTCGCTGACAACATTGGGAGCTATCCGCGAATTGTTGGGTTCGGGAGCCTTCTTTGGATGGAAGGTCATTCCGGGAGATGCCATGCTTGTCTTCATTCTGGCTCCCGGTGCATTCCTGGCACTGGGTTATCTTATGGTTTTGTTCAACAAGATAAAAAAAGCTTAACGTCATGGAATACATACTTATCATCATATCTGCGGTTTTTGTCAACAACATTGTACTAAACCAGTTTTTAGGCGTTTGCCCGTTCCTGGGCGTGTCCAACAAAATATCAACTGCCGTGGGCATGAGCGCTGCCGTGGTTTTTGTGATGACGCTGTCAACCCTGATCACCTACTTGGTACAGTATTATATCCTGAACCCCCTGAACATAGGTTTTATGCAGACCGTCACATTCATACTGGTGATTGCAGCCCTTGTTCAAATGGTGGAAATTATACTGAAAAAAATATCGCCGGCGCTGTACCAGGCGTTGGGCATTTTCCTGCCATTGATCACAACCAACTGCGCCGTACTTGGGGTTGCGATACTTGTGGTAACGAAGGAATTCACTTATGGAGGAACGGCTGCCATGCTGAACCTTCCACAGGCTCTTGTCTATACTGCTTCTATGGCGGTGGGCTTTGGTCTTGCCCTCATTATATTTGCCGGGATGCGTGAACAAATGGATCTTGTGGGGGTTCCCAAACCTTTCAGGGGCGTTCCCATTGCCTTGATCACGGCAGGGATACTAGCCCTTGCTTTCATGGGTTTTTCAGGTATCGTATGATATAAAATCAAGAAATCATGGAATCATTAGAAGAACTTGAAAAATGGGTCAGGACACCGAAAGGTTCGCGGGATCAGACGTCCTGGTACAAACTGGGTGGCTTATACCGCCAGGAGGAAAGGTGGGGAGATGCCCTGAACGCTTACGCAAAATGTATGGAGATAGGGACCTCCAATGCAGCCCGCGAAGCTACCGAAGCCATCAAACGCATACTGAACTATAGAAATGAGGATTGGATACCCTGAACGGTTGTCCTGTTCATCAGAACAGACAGTCCACGATCCATCAGTTTGGCGGCATCCTGATACCGCAGGTATGAGTTAGGGGCTTTCATGACAACGGCTATAACCCTCTTGTCTGCTAGATGGGCAGTTGCCGTAATGCAGAGACCTGCTGCGTTTGTGTAACCTGTCTTGAACCCATCACATCCATTATAATAATATGCCTGTCCCGGCAACATGCCATTGGTGGTCCCATAGACAGTACCTCTGAAATTCAGTCTGGTCAGCGAAGTATATTCCAGGATATTGGGAAATCTTTTAATAAAATCACGTGTCAGTTCTGCCATGGAACGGGGAGATATCCCATTCTTTGAAGATAATCCCGAGGCATCGTCATAATGAGCTGTCAGACCCAGGGAATCTGCGTAGTGGTTCATGATTCTGGCAAAATCTTTTTCGGTTCCGCCCGAAATGTATTCACCCAGGGCAACAGCGCAGGCATTGGCAGATACCACGCACAATGCACGGATCATTTCGTCAACGGTATAAGTGAGTGCCTCGTTCAGGGGCACGTTGGATTCACCCGGATTAATAGAACGGGCAGCTGCATAAGGACTGACAGGTATTTGCGATTCGAGTGAAAGATATCCCTTTTCAATATGGTCAAAGACTATGTACATAGTCATCACCTTAGTCATACTTGCCGGAACCAGCATGAAGTCTGGACTGACAGAATAAAAGGTTTCCCCGTTCGCTGCATCTATCACTATTGCTCCCTGACAGCTCAGCCCAAGATAAACAGGAGGATTCGGTTCGGGCCCTGGTTCCGGCACAACATTTTTTTCACAGGCAACAAAGACCAGAAGTAAAAGCCACAAGGCTGTCAGGTGTGTCGTTTTCATAAGATCAAAGGATGGAGCAATCTACGGAAAATGTACAGGAAGTATTCTTGCCGCATACTCCCAGGCTGGGACCGGAAAGTAGTGGACATTCCTGCAAACAGGCATGGTGATAACCCCAGATCAGGCAATAGCCAAATAATACGTACTAGAGAACCGGCAGGATGCTCAGGATGCGGATGTCTTTCACGGGCCGGTCAGCCGGACCTGTCTGAACAGAAGCGATTCTGTCAATTACATCCAATCCTTCTATCACCTCTCCGAACACGGTATAATTGCCGTCCAGTCGCCGGCACGCAGCTTCATTGTGTACTATATAGAACTGTGATCCTGAAGAGGCTTTTTCCGGATTAACGGAATCTCCGGTCCTGGCGGCGGCCAGGGCTCCTTTTTTGTGTACCAGTCCCGGTACGAATTCGGCTGGAACAGTATATCCGGGGCCGCCAGAGCCCAGTTTTTGTTCAGGGGTAGCTGTCCTGGATTCCGGGTCTCCGCATTGTATCATGAATTCATTTATTACCCGGTGGAAAAGGATATTATCATAAAACCGTTCTGCTGCTAGTTTTATAAAATTATCCCGATGTAACGGAGTTTCGCTGTACAAACGTATAATCATGGTCCCTTCCGAGGTCTTCAGTTCAAAGACGGGATTTTCTGGCAGAGTTGCCGGCTCAAAAGCCGCTTGTAGAACGGCTGCCGCTTCTTTTGCTTTTTTACCTGTATTGTTGCAGGAACCCATAAATAAAGCACTCATACCTATCAGAATAAACAGTGTGTATTTTTTCATAATGCTGAACATGATTATTTCTTAAATTTTCGGAAGACGAAGGTAATGTTTTTTTTTTACTTTTGCATTTATGAGAATAAAGATCATTAACCGTTCCCCTTATCCCCTGCCTGAATACGCAACGCCTCTTTCGGCAGGAATGGACCTGCAGGCACATATCCCCGGAAACATCACATTGCAATCACTGGAAAGAGCTTTGGTGCCTACAGGATTATATATTGAACTCCCGCCCGGGTATGAAGCACAGATCAGGCCTCGCAGCGGTATGGCTGCCAAAAAGGGAATCGGGATTCTGAACAGTCCGGGAACCATCGATGCCGATTACCGAGGAGAAATACGCATCATTCTGGTCAATCTTTCTCCCCGGACTGTAGAAATTGCCCCCGGAGAACGCATAGCGCAGATGGTGGTAGCCTCGCACCAGCATGTAGAATGGGAAACAGCTGTTGAACTGGGGCAGACAGAACGAGGAGAGGGTGGATTCGGATCTACAGGTCATTAGCCTTGTTGGGATATGGAGCGTTTATATGCAGTGTTTGAAAAGTATCCCCGGATTTGCACTGATACAAGGCAGATCAATCCGGGTTGTTTGTTTTTTGCTCTTAAAGGAGAACGTTTTGACGGGAATCAATTTGCCGGGGAAGCCCTGGAAAAAGGAGCTGCCTATGCCGTGGTGGACAATTACCAGGGAACGGATCCCCGGTGTATCAGGGTCCCGGATGTATTACGGGCATTACAGGATCTTGCTGCCATGCACCGGTCCGGATTCAGGGGACCGGTCTTTGCCCTGACGGGTTCTAATGGCAAAACCACCACCAAGGAGCTGATTCATGCCGTGCTTTCTGTTAACTACAGGGTTACGGCTACGCAGGGTAATCTGAATAACCACATAGGTGTTCCTTTGAGCATTCTGAAAATGAACAGGGATACCGAAGTGGGATTGTTCGAGATGGGAGCCAGCCATCCGGGCGAGATTGCCTTTCTGACCGAAATAGTCCGGCCAACTGCCGGACTGATCACAAACGTATCGGGATCCCATTTGGAAGGGTTCGGGGACCTGGAAGGTGTCATGCGATGCAAAGGCGCCTTGTATGACTACCTGGCATCTACCGGCGGCACCGTTTTCTGTCATGTTGAAGATCCGGTGCTCACGGGCATGTTGCTTGAAAGAAAGATCATGGAGAATGTGGTCCCTTACGGGATCAAAAGACAGGGAGTAAAGGCTTGGTTGCAAGAAGGTTTCCTGATCTTTTCGCTTAAGGGATACCCGGACATCACGACACATCTGGCAGGACTGTATAACGTTCCCAACGTACTGGCTGCCCTGGCCGTGGCAGAGCATTACAGGATAGAAAGAACAAAAGCTGTGCAGGCTGTTGCCTCGTATGTTCCTTCCAACAACCGTTCCCAATGGATCAAAACATCCAGGAATTCATTGATCGCCGATGCCTATAATGCCAATCCGGTCAGCATGACCCTTGCTTTGGAGAACCTTGCTTCACTGGATGGACGGGGTAAGGTTGCGATTTTGGGTGATATGCTGGAGTTGGGCCCGGTCTCTGCCCGGGAACATCTCGGGATTGTCCGGATGGTAGAAAAGATGGATCTGGAAAAAGTTTTCTGGGTGGGACCCTACTTTACACAGGCAGTTCATCAAAACGGAGCCAAAGGATTTTGTTTCCCGAAAGTTGAGAACCTGATAGATCATCTTAAGAAAAACCCGCTGGAAGGGAATATTGTGCTGATCAAGGGTTCTAACGGGATCCGTTTGAGAGAGCTTATCGCATCGGGAGTGTGCTGAAAGTTGTTTTTTTAAACGACAGAAAAAATCGCAGGATAATGCTGCCTCTGTAAACAAGGCCATCCAGCAATGGTTGGGTTCCGCTCGGGCTTGGTGTTAGCCGGCGACGGGTTTTCCAGAAATGATAATGAGCCTTCAGAACAGAGCTGAAAAAATTCCATTTACCCTGGAACAGATAGGCTACAGCTGAAAGATGGTCCATGAAAAGACGCACAAACAATACTGGTATGCGTTCTGCCTTATTCAGGTTTTTGTACATCATAAACAGGTTGTTCCTGTAGTTGAGATACAGTTTATGCGGAGAGTCGTTGGGCAGAGTTCCTCCTCCCACATGCAATATTTCAGAATCTGGAATAACGGTTATACGGAAGCCGGCCCACAGGGAACGCCAGCAAAAATCGATTTCTTCCATATGAGCAAAAAAAAGGTCGTCAAATCCGTTGAGCCTGTGAAAAAGGTCCGAACGGACGACCATGCAGGTTCCACTAGCCCAGAAAACCGGCACAGGATGATCATACTGGCCGTTGTCTTTTTCAATAAATGTCAGTATGCGGCCCCTGCAAAACGGAAAGCCCAATCGGTCAATGAATCCGCCACAGGCACCTGCATATTCAAATTGACCGGGATGTGCCCAGGAGAGTATCTTTGGCATACAGACACCGCAATCGGGATTCAGGTCCATGTGTGTGATCAGGGGGGGCAGCCAGCCTGGTGTCACTTCTACGTCTGAATTGAGCAGAATATAATATTGGGCATCGATCTGCCGGAGGGCTTTGTTGTATCCTCCCGTATAACCAAGATTTTTTTCAAATTCAATGAGAGGGAGCCTTGGAAACTGTTCTTTAAGCCAGGGGACGGAAGCGTCTGTTGAGCCGTTGTCGGCTACATATACACGTGCCCAGGTTTCAGGAGTTCTTTCAAGTACCAGATGCAGAAAACGCTCCAGAAAATGTTTCCCGTTCCAATTCAGGATCACTATGGCCACTTTTGGCTTCATAAGGCAAATGTAAGGGTTTTTCGTAAATTAGCATTATGGAAAAGATGGTAAAGACGGGACTTATTTGATATTCGTAGGGAGGACGGCATCCAGCAACCGGGCAAGTCCCCAGGAAAGGAGGAAGTAAATAACCGAGATCACTATCAAGGGGAAAAAGGCATCGAAAGTGCGGCTGCGTATCAGGTCACTGGCCTTTGTCAGGTCCTGTACGGCAATATAACCCACAATGGATGTCAGTTTGGTCAGAGCTATCAGCTCTCCCTTATAAACGGGATAGACCTGTTTTATGGCCTGTGGAAGCACTATCTGTATAAAAGAGCCTGCCCTGCTGAGACCAAGTGCGATACCTGCTTCTGTCTGTCCTCGGGGAACAGACTGTATAGCAGAACGAAACATTTCTGAAACGTAGGCTCCGAAAATCAGGGAAAAAGTAATCACAGAGACGGTGACACCGTTCATCCTGGTAGAAGCGAAAACAACATAGAACATCAGCATCAGCAATACGACCTGAGGGATACTTCTGAAAAAAGAAATGTAACCCGAAGCCGCAATACGTGCGATCTTCAGATGGCTCATACGCAGAAAACAGATGATCGCTCCCATCAAGGTGCCTCCCAATATGGACAGGACCGCTATCAGCAACGTGGCCTTAAGGCCGTCCCAAAGGAGCAGGTATCGCTTATCAAGGATCAGGTTGTTATAGAATCTTTCTGTCAGATTCTGGCGTTTATTTCCTATTGTAGTACTATTTTCCAACCTGTTGCGCAGGGTGATCATAGAGGAATAAGTAGTCAGGTATGTATCTGAAAATGAATATTTTTTGGATCGTTCTTCGGTAACCATTATGTAGTTGGCCATCATATCCATCTTTCCGGCCGACATACCGGCCAGCATGCCGGTAAAATCCGAGATCACGAAAACAGGTTTTTTCCCCAGCCAGGCTGCAAAACGCCGGGTCATTTCAATATCGAAACCTGCGGGATGGTTGTTTTGGTAAAAGGTAAACGGAACGTCCATACAGGTAGTCCCGATGCGTAAGATTTCCTGATTATCTGTACTCTCTGGAAAGGAAGGCATGGACCCGCCTGGTTTTTCCAGCCACCTGTCTTTCATTTGTTCCAGGATGCCGTTTTCTCGTATCTGGTGGAGGAATGCGTTAAATTTCGGGAGCAGTGTTGTGTCGTGCAGGCGAAATCCCACAGAAACAGAGGTGGCAGCGACCTGTTGATCCAGAAAAGCCATATTGGAGGCTTCTTCCAGAATATATACACAGGCTGGATAAGCCAGGAACACGGCATCGCAGTCTCCGTTTCTTAACAGGGAAAGCAGATCGGTCGTATTGGTCAGCGGAATGATCTGTGCCCGGGGAAAATGTTGCCTGGCATAATTTTCCTGCCAGGTTGCTATAAGCACACCTATACGCATACCGGGTTCGTCCAGCTCCCTTACCGACCGGAGCAGTTGCTGTGCGTTGGCCATGTTCCGGGTTCCCGGAAGACAGAGCATCAGAATCAGAAGAACAACACAGGAGAAACGTTTCATATCATGTATCCTGAACAATTTTGCGGACAGGTACACGTGACAGGAGAACTCCTCCCACGATCAGTACCAGTCCTGCGATGGTAGAGGGGAATATGGGCTCTCCCAGTATATAATGTATGAGAATTAGTGATATAAAGGGAAATATGTATATCAGGGAGCTTACAACTGCGGTGTTCTTTGCCAATCTGAGCGCTTTAAGCCAAATAACAAAAGGAACGGCCATTTCGAAAATGCCGATATAAATCCCTGAAAAAATGCTCTTTGGGGAAACTTCCTGTATGATACGGTCAGGGCCATGTTCCCGGAATAAATTGCTAAACAGTACAAAGAGGGAAATGTAAAGCCAGGCAAAAAGAAAATTCAAAAAAAGGGATATATCATCGGGAAGCTTATTTTTCATATTGAGTAGGAAATATAGAGCCCACAAGAGAGCACTTCCCATGGCCAGTAAAATCCCCCAGGGATTTTTAACAGACAGTCCTTCCCGGAACAACGAAAGCGGATCTCCCTGCAAAGCGATAAACAGAGCCCCCGTGAAACTAATGACCATGGCCAGGATGCCCATCCAGCTTATCTTCTGCCCCAGAATGGGTATAGATAAAAGAACCAGGATCAGGGGCCATATCATGTTCAGGGCCTGAGCGACCTGGGCCGGAAGCAGGCTGTAAGCCTTAAAAAGTATTAAATAATACAGAAAAGGATTAACGAATCCCAGAAATGCAGCCCTTTTCCATACTTGCCAGGGAACGGATAGAAAATCGCCACGTTTTCCTCCTGTATACAACAGCAGAAATAACGTGGCGATAGCAGATGTTGTTGCGATCAGCAGCAAGACCGCAGGAGCCAGGTCCGCAAGCGCCCATTTGAAAGCAGTGGCTACAGTAGACCAGCATGCGATGGCGATAGCGGCATAAAAACCAGCCGACTTGCGGAGTTTTCCTGCTATTTTGCTACACGTTCCAGCCATTTTACCATAGACAGCATAGTGATCATGGAGATCAGACATACTACAACAAATACTGTCCATGTGGCCCATAAAGGAATATTGGAATACATCAGGCCACCTATAAAGAGTAGCTGGTTTCCGGCAGCAGTAGCGGCCAGCCATCCCCCTTGCATCAATCCCTGCATGTGGGGCGGGGCAACTTTTGATACGAACGAAAGTCCCAGCGGACTGATGAACAACTCGGCAACGGTCAAAACAAAATATGTGGCAATTAGAATGAACGGACCCACTTTTGCAGATTGCTCCAGGCCACCGGCAGCCTTGACATCACTGAACGGCGGCAGATTGATTGATGCGAAGGTCATGATCAGGTAGGCAAAGGCGGCAATACCCATACCAATGGCGATCTTTCTGGGTGTGGAAGGTTCTTTGCCTTTCTTGTTCAGCCAGGAGAAGAACGCGACGATAAGCGGGGTCAGGACCACTACGAACAAAGGGTTGACGGACTGGAACATTTCTGCCCCCACTATGCGGGTAAATCCAAGGTCGATATCGATCATGCTCAGATCGGTATAGTCCCTGGCAAAGAATGTCAGTGAAAGGCCGTTCTGATGAAACGAGAACCAGAAAAAGATCACGATCCCAAATACAGCAAACAAAGCCAGCAAACGGCGTTTAACTTCGGCCACATCCATTTTCGTTACAGTAGGTGAGGGATTGTCTTTTGTGGCAACGCCGTCTTTTTTAACATCCGGCAGTCTGTTCCTGGTTGTCAGGAAAATGACCAGGGAAATGACCATGGCCACAATAGCCACAAAGAAGGCATAATGGAACCCGGTGTTGAACACATCCAGGTAATGGTCAGCGAAAGCAGCCAGGTCGGCGACGGGGCCCTGATTGGCTTCGGCAGCGGCTATTGAAAATTTTTCCAGGGCTTCACCGGTGATCTCATTGGCACGGAATTGATGACAAAGGGCCGGCAATTCAGCATTGTAAGCCAGGCCGTGGGATTGCAACCACCAGTTTCTGACGGCGATGGCAAAGAACGGGGCAAAAATGGCTCCGATATTGATAAACATATAGAAGATCTGGAATCCGGTATCTCTTTTGGATGCAAATTTTGAATTGTCATACATCTGTCCTACGACAGCCTGCAAATTCCCTTTGAACAATCCATTTCCGAAGGCAATGGTAAAGAGGCCGAGACAGGTAAGTGCCAGGTAAAGACCTAAATTGGGAACCGGTGTTTGTGTGGGAAATCCGATGATCAGATATCCGACAGCCATCATAACAATTCCGGTTAATATGGTCCCCTTGTAATTTTTTGTTTTATCGGCAATGATACCCCCTACCAGGGCCAATACGTAAATGAGGGCATAAAAGATAGCATATATGACTCCGGTTGTTGTTTCACTGAGGCCGAACTTGGCCGATAAAAACAGAGACAGGATAGCCATCATTGTGTAAAAACCGAAGCGTTCGCCCATATTGGCCAGCGCGGCGGCAATCAATCCTTTGGGTTGTCCTTTGAACATAGTGGTTGGTTATTTTTGATTTATATCCGGCAAAAATACGATAATTTTGGTAACTTTGTCTGCTTATGAAGGCCATATTTTCGCAGATTGTTTTTTTTGCCATTTACGCACTGATCTGCCTGGTGAGTCTTTTGCCGTTGCCTGTACTCTATGGCCTTTCCCGTGTGCTAGTGGTACTGCCCATGAGGATAGCCGGTTACCGCAGGACTGTCGTGATTACCAACCTGGCCAGGTCTTTCCCGGAAAGATCATACGGCGAGATACAACAGATTGTCAGGGAATTTTACCGGTACCTTGGACGGTTGGTTGCCGAAACAGTCTGGCTTTTTACCGCCTCGCAGAGAAGCGTTATGAAACGGGTTTCCCTGGAAGATTGTCATGTGCTGGAATCACTGAAAAAACAAGGAAAAAGCGTTGTGATCATGCTTCCACATATGGGTAACTGGGAATTTCTCAGGGCCTGTAGTTGTCCGCTTCAGGGGAACATATGCGGATATGACTTGCAGCAGTTGCACATAGTTTACCAACGGGTCAATTCTCCTTTGTTTGATAAACTGATGTACACGTTACGCAGCAGGTACCAGTATGGTTGGCATATCCTCGAAAGCAGGAATGTGGCCAGATATATGGCAAAGCACCAGGGTGTCCCCGGGATCTATGCCATGATCTCGGACCAGTGCCCGGGTCCTGCGGGGAAAAGCATTGCAGCCTGTTTTCTTGGACAACCCACGCTGATGATAAAAGGACCTGAGGCATTGGCGCGGAAATTCGGTTTTGCAGTTGTTTACGGGGTGATACGTCAGGTAGGTAGGGGACGCTATGTAATGCATTTTACCCGGATCAGTGAAAATGCCGCAGCAGAAGAGGAAGGAGCTGTGACAAATTGCTTTGCCAGATTGCTTGAGCAGGACATCCGCCGCCATCCGCCACTATGGCTATGGAGCCACAAACGCTGGAAACGTACCCCGCATGAATAGGCTCGATATTTGCATTAAAATATAAATTTAAAGATATGAAGAAGCTGATTATTCTATTATTGGCCATTAGCCTATGGATTCCCATTCAGGGACAGCCCGTTTCGGAAATACAGCAGATCCCGCAGGGAGCTGTTGTTTATAGCCTTCCCCGTACATGTGTACGCATAGTGGCCGAGGCGCATTATTCCAGTTTCAACCCCGGGCCTTATGCACGTTTTGCCAGAAAATTTCTGGGCATTGATGCCGGTCAGACCAGAATGACCACTTACGAACTTTCACGCATTGAAATAACACCTATGCTCGAGGCTGACCCGCATCAGCTGTATATGGTGAATCTCACATCGGGCAATGCAGAGCCTTGGTTCCTGCAGTTGACCTCCCAGGGTCTTGTCCTGTTGTCAGATACTTATACTGCCATGGAAAACAAATGGAGATTTCCATCCATTGATGATTCAAGGGATGTGACCGATGCCGGGATTATCGAAACCCTGAAAGAAGAGAGGACTACTTTGTACCGTTCACAGGTGCAGGGGCGTGAGGTGTCTGCCATTCCAGTTGAGCAAACACAACTGGTGGAAAAAACCCTGGAACAAAGGGCCGGGGAGGCTGCCCGGAAGATCTTCCAGCTACGCGACATGCGTTATGCCATCATTACGGGTGATACCGATGCCGTTTACAGCGGAGAAGCAATGGGAGCTGCAATAGAAGAAATGAGGCGGATGGAAGAGGAATATCTGAGGTTGTTCCTGGGTGAGACGACTACGGGCAAAACGCATCTTTCCACAGATGTGCTTCCCGATGGTGAAAAAAACCGCTACATTGCATTCCGGTTTTCAGATACGGAAGGATTGTTACCGGCCAATAATGTGGGCGGAAGGCCCATTATCCTTGAAATGGATACCGATACCGGAGCGACCATACCGCAGATCCGAACAGATGAAGGGCGCGTGCGTTCAGGGACACGCCTTTATTACAGGCAGCCCATAATCACAATGATACATCTTGTTGATGGTCAGAACGAGCTGCTTCAGGCCCGGATCCCTGTTTATCAGAAAGGACCCATTTTGAATTTTATCATTAACTAAAAAATACATTTATGGACATTATCAATCTCAAACCCCAAAGAGTTTGGAAACATTTTTATTCATTGACAAGGATCCCGCGTCCTTCCAAGAAAGAAGAAAAAATACGGGCATTTCTTGCTGAATTCGGAAAAAACCTGAAGCTAGAAACCATTGTGGATGAGACGGGGAATGTCATCATACGCAAAAGGGCAACTCCCGGAATGGAAAACCGCAAGGGAATCATCCTGCAGGCCCACATGGACATGGTTCCGCAGAAGAACAACGCGACAGAACACGATTTTGAAAAAGACCCGATAATTCCAAGGATAGAGGGGGAGTGGGTATATGCTACCGGAACGACCCTGGGGGCGGATAATGGAATGGGTGTGGCTGCCGCTATGGCTGTTCTCGAAGCCGATGACCTGGAACATGGTCCGGTGGAAGTACTGATTACCACGGATGAAGAAACCGGAATGACCGGCGCAAGAGGACTCAAGCCAGGGGTTTTGCAAGGAGACATTCTGCTGAACCTGGATTCAGAAGATGAAGGCGAATTGTACGTGGGATGTGCAGGCGGGGAAGACGGTTCTTTCGAGATGGAGTATAAACCACAACCGGTTCCCCATGGTTGGGAAGGAGCCCATATTAATATAACAGGGCTCAAGGGGGGCCATTCGGGCATGGATATCATTCTGGGGCGCGGTAACGCAAATAAGATTATGGTTCGTATTTTATACAAACTCATGGAAAAGTGTGATATCCGCATTTCATCAGTAGAAGGGGGCGATTTGCGCAATGCCATTCCACGGGAAGCCGATGCCATGATATGTTATGCTCCTGACAAAAAGAAGTGTGTCATAAGCCTGGCTGAAGAAATGGCGGAAATTGTTGGGGCAGAACTGAAACTGGTAGATCCCGGACTCGGTGTGACTGTCATCCCGTGTGCCGTTCCTTCCGGGGTGATTCCTGATGATGTCGCACAGAAAGTGATACGGGCCGTATATGCTGCTCCCAACGGGGTTTGGGGCATGAGCGCATCGATGCCAGGCCTGGTGGAAACATCTTCCAATCTGGCAATATTCAAGGCGAAGGATGGCAAAGTGGCTGTTCATTGCCTGATCCGCAGTTTGGTGGATACGGCAAAAACAGATATGGGTACGGCACTTGCCTGTTGTTTTGCCAATATTGGGGCAAAGGTCTCTTTTTCCGGAGCCTATCCCGGATGGAAACCCAATATGGATTCTCCTATTTTGAAGTTGATGCTCGACACTTATAAAAAGATGTATGGCCAGGAAGCCAGGGTCAAGGCTATCCACGCAGGATTGGAATGTGGTATCCTGGGCGGGACTTATCCGCACTGGGACATGATCTCATTCGGGCCCACCCTCCGTTCACCTCACTCTCCCGATGAACGCTGCCTGATACCTACCGTCCAGAAATTTTGGGATCTGCTGGTAGAAACAATGAAAAATATTCCCGCAAAATAGCAAGTATTAGAAATAAACAGGAAACAAAAATTTGTCGGGCTGCAAGAATTTCATATCTTTGCAGCCCTTTATATTTAATAATAACTAATCATATGTTGAGACAGTACGAAACCGTTTTCATTTTAACTCCCGTTTTGTCTGATATTCAGATGAAGGAAGCGGTTACCAAGTTTCGTGACATGATCCTGGCCCATGAAGGCGAGATCGTTTACGAAGAGGACTGGGGGCTTAAAAAACTGGCTTACCCCATCCAGAAAAAAACCACTGGTTTTTACCATTTGATAGGATTTAAAGCGAACCCTGAATTTATTGAAAAACTGGAGATCCAGTACCGCAGGGATGAACGCGTGATCCGGTACCTGACTTTCGCTATGGACAGACATGCCATAGCATATGCAGAAAAAAAACACGGCCCGGCTAAGGAAGAAGCTCCCGTAAAGGAACAAAAACCTGTTCCCAAGCCCAAGAAGCCTGTGTTGGATGATGAGATTGAAATTGAAATTGAAGAGGAGGACTAAAATATGGCAGCCAACACTGAAATTCGTTTTTTAAACCCTCCCACAGTAGAGGTAAAAAAGAAAAAATACTGCCGTTTCAAAAAAGCGGGGATCAAATACATTGATTATAAAGATCCTGAATTTCTGAAACGTTTTCTTAATGAACAGGGTAAGATCCTGCCACGCAGGCTTACAGGCACTTCTTTAAAATACCAGCGTAAAGTGGCCCAGGCAGTTAAACGTGCCAGGCATCTGGCTTTACTGCCTTATGTTACCGATTTACTTAAATAAGGAGGAGACAGGCTATGGAAATTATTTTAAAACAAGATGTTGCCAAGCTGGGACATAAAGATGATATTGTAAAAGTTCGTAATGGCTATGCCGCTAATTATCTTATCCCCAGAGGGATGGCTATAATGGCTACTCCATCTGCAGTAAAAATGCATCAGGAGAATATGCGTCAGCAAGCCCATAAAGAGGCAAAGATCCGCGAAGATGCACAGGCACTGGCCTCGAGGTTAGAAGCATGCCAGGTGAAGATTGCTACAAAGGTTAGCAGCAACGGTAAGGTATTCGGATCGGTCAATAACATCCAAGTTGCTGAAGCGCTTGCAAAACAGGGACTTGAGGTAGATAGACGCAACATTGCCTTTACCGCAGGGGAAGCCATTAAAGAAGTCGGAGTCCATGATGCAGTTGTTAAAATTTACCGCGATATCACAGCTACTATTAAAGTTGAAGTGACAGGCGAGGAATAATTTAAATCAAGAGTTGAGAAGAGACCCGGGAATTCCGGGTTTTTTTGTATATTTACTAATTAAACATTTTTGATATGAAACAGGATATAGCGCTTTTTGATCTTATCAGGAAAGAAGAGAACCGTCAATCAAACGGAATTGAATTGATCGCCTCTGAAAATTTTGTGAGTCCACAAGTGTTGAATGCAATGGGATCCGTTCTGACTAACAAGTATGCAGAAGGATACCCCGAAGCGAGATACTACGGGGGTTGTGAGGTGGTAGATAAATCCGAACAGCTTTGCATAGACAGGGTCTGTGAATTGTTCCAGGCAGAATATGCCAATGTGCAACCGCATTCGGGGGCACAGGCCAACATGGCCGTTTTCCTTGCCTGTCTGCAACCGGGAGATACCTTTATGGGCCTTGACCTGGCTCACGGAGGGCACCTGACCCACGGCTCACCAGTCAATTTTTCAGGGATCCTTTACCGTCCGGTAGCTTACCAACTGGATCCTGAAACGGGATTGATTGATTACAATCAAATGGAGCGCCTGGTACTGGAACATCATCCTAAAATGATTATTGGCGGAGGTTCAGCGTATTCCAGGGAGTGGGATTACAAACGGATGCGCGAAATTGCTGACAAGGTGGGTGCCCTCTTTATGGTAGATATGGCCCACCCTGCCGGACTGATAGCCGCAGGCCTGCTGGAGAACCCCCTGAAATATGCGCATATTGTCACTTCCACAACGCATAAAACGCTTAGGGGGCCGAGGGGAGGCATTATCCTTATAGGCAAGGATTTTGACAATCCCTGGGGGATCAAAACACCTAAGGGAAAGATCAAAAAAATGTCTGCCATGATCAATTCAAGTGTCTTTCCGGGAGTTCAGGGAGGACCTCTGGAGCATGTGATAGCCGGGAAAGCGGTAGCGTTTTTTGAAGCCTTGCAGCCTGAATTCGCGGAGTATCAGAAACAGGTACAGAAAAATGCCCAGGCTATGGGGGCTGCCTTCGCCAGCCGTAACTATACCATCGTATCGGGAGGCACCGACAACCACTTGCTGTTGATAGACCTTCGTTCAAAATTCCCTGACCTGACCGGAAAGGAAGCTGAAAATACCCTTGTAAAGGCTGATATTACCGTAAACAAGAATATGGTGCCTTATGACTCACGGTCTCCTTTCAAAACATCGGGCATACGTGTAGGTTCCCCGGCAGTGACTACCCGCGGACTAAAGGAACATGATATGGAAACTATTGTGGCCCTTATAGATGAGGTTTTGAGTAATATTGACAATCAAGCAGTCATAGAACGCATTAAAAAAAGAGTGAAAGAACTCATGGGCGGGTTGCCATTATACGCCTGGTAAATACAAACAAAAACTATGAAAAATTTTTTGACCATTGTTTTAGCTGCAATGGTCCTGACGGCACCATCCGGGATCAGTGCACAGACTGTAAAACGAGGTGTTGTCAAGGCTGTTATTGGTTCAGACCTGAATGAAGTACTTCCGAACGATGTGGTGTACATGTACCCGGAATTCCAGACTGGAACACTGATATTCAAGAACAAAAGTTCAGCGGAGGCGACAATGAACCTGTATCTGCCTGGATCAAACCTGCACTTTCTCGGACCCCGGGGAGATACCCTGGTGGTTAAAAATCAAGATGAGGCGCTGTACCTTTACATGGGCAATGATACGTATATCCGTCACAGCAAGTCATGGATCAGGCTCCTTTCTGCCTGGGGAAATCTGGCCTTTGGGATACGTACTACCGTTAGCATTCAGCAACCTCAGAAAACAGGGGCATATGGTATGGTCGATGTGACGTCTTCTATAACCGAGTACAGTAGTATGGAGGACCAGACCGGACGTACCATGCGTTTGCAAAGCCTGAAAAATATTCCCTATACAGTAACGCACGATGCGATGCTTTATGACGGAAATAAACTTTACCTGGCAAGCAGAAGAAATTACAAAAAACTGTTTCCCCATAAAAAGGAATTTATAGACCAATACATCAAGGAGAACAATCTTGATCTTGGTAAAGCCCAGGATGCTTTGCAATTATTCAATTTGCTGAACCTGTAGCTGTTTTCGTTGCAGGACAGGCGTGATTCTTCTGGTATTGGCTGGAATGTGTTGCCTTTCTTTTTGCATCCCAACGACGGCTGCCTCTTCATTCAACACCGGAGTGAGGTTTTTTTCCTGTAGCGGAACAAAGGGATTGATCTTGTTTTCTGTTTCCCTTCGATTGAGTTCCCTTACCGCATCTATGGTAGTACCGCTGCCCAGGGTGGAGGGCCTGGCATGTACATCGGGAAAAAATTTCAGGGTATAGGGAAAAAGAGGTTCCTTGTACCAGGATTTATTTTGTGGTGGTGAATCCACTACCATGCGACTGGTTATGGCATATCGGTCAGAGGGCCGTTCCGGGGCCCTCCAGTTAAATTCAGCAAGTCGCTCCTGATCCTTTTTTAATTCAAAAAGCGGAATCATATCGCTTTTCACTGACTTCTTGTATATAATACGCTGTGCCCTTCTTTCTTTTAGAAAAACATTCATCTCTTCACATTCTTTGATATTAAGCGAAGTGATAAGGCTGTCTTCGGGAATATAAAAAAGCGCTTTTGCATTTTTCACGGCATCAAACCGAAAAATATCGTTATCCCGGATATGGGCATACATAAGATCCGCCTTGATCTGGTGAAAAAATATTTCTTCTTCCTGCGATATAAGAAATGCTTTGGATAGGAAGTCAACCCTGTACAATGAGTCCCTGCTGAACCGGAACTGAATGCTATCGGCACTCAACTGGCTTTCCTGGTTCCATAATACGGGTTTGCCGTATTGCCGCAATACAGAGTCTATGCTGTTAAAGACCATTGAATCACAGACAGACTGAAAGTCGCTTTTATATACTCTGACATTACTGTGACCATAAAAAAAGTGGACCTCCAGCGTGTTGAAAAGGCTGTCTCCCCGGTGCTTTACCTCTGCCAGAAAGGTACTGTCCGTTTTAACAAGGAACAGCTGAATTTCAAGGGAATCTTGTACCGGCATATTGGTCCCGGATGTTTCTGTGGAAACCGTATCAGATGCAGGAATGGCCGTTGTTGAGTCGGGCAGCATAACGGACTGGGCAGGATCAGCCGGTTTATTTCTTACGGGAATATCCCGACGGGCAAAAGCCCGGACCCGTTCCAGGGAATCCATCTGTCCGTATGTACTTGTAAAAACAAGAAGGGTATCGGCACGTAGAAAAAGCGAATCTTTCCGGTTGGCTTCCTGGTCAACCTCGTATGTGATAAATACAGGCTCTTGTGTTACCTGCGCCCAATCCGGATTTCTGCGAAAGTCAAGGCGGTCTCCAAGAATCAACAACTGTTGCGTCGTGTCGCGAACCTGTATGTTACGTCTTAAAATCCCTGAATTGTTTATCCGGTCATAGTGCACGTCTTCTGCCATGATCTCCTGTTCGTTGGTTCGTATGAATACGTTATCCATAAAATGGAAAAGTTCTTTTTCCCTTTCATAAGTACCCTCCCCGGCGGTCAGGAAGCCGTCTGTATGCCACGCTTGCACGTTTCCCCAGAATTCAGCCAGGTTCAGATCTGAATGATAATACAGGGAATCTGCCTTAACTCTGAGGGTGTCGGTCCCCATTTCCACATGTTCGTAAAAACAAAACAATTTTTCTTTGGAATAATAATAACCCTTCCGGCTTTCCAGAATAGTTCCCTGATTATCTACCATGCTGCCTCCGTTGAAAAAGTAGCCTATACTGTCTTTTGTGTTGAAATTCAGGTATCGCGTACGTAAACAGTTCCCCTCCTCGTCAAGGAGTTCCACGGTTTTTCCACGGACTTCTGCCGTATTGAGGTCTCCGATATAATGAATGGTTTCTCCCTTTAATCGTGTTCCCTGCTGGATAATCTCTACATTTCCCACAGCGTCAATAACGTTGTCAGCAGTATTCCAGATTGCAGTATCACATAGAATATATGTGTCGTTATGGAGAAAACGGGCCGGTCCCGTAACCTTCCTGTAACTTACCCCAAAAAGTTCATACATTTCTGCCACCTGGGCACTGATCAGATGTACTTTTTCTTCTGTTGTACGGTCCTTGTTGAAGGCCTGTGCCCGGATCTCTTGCCGGGCAGTAAGCAAAACGGCCAGGCATAACACAAATAGCAGAACCCGGTGTCTTTCCATTATTTGATCCAACCTTCCCGTTTGAAAGCGCAATCCCTAAACAGGGGATCTATACGGATATATGTGGTTGTTTGTTTTTCCTTTATGAATTCTTCTATAGCTTCCAGCTGCTTTTTGTTCTCGGCCAGATTCTGGATGATATTGTAATCGTCTTTAAGGTTGGCCACGTGTGATGGGATGATCTTGTCCATCCTGATAATCTTGTAGATAACGTTTCCTTCGCGGCCTTCATTGTCCCGGCTTTCAAAAGCGGCAGAGACATCTCCTTCTTTCATATTCCGTAATATATTATAATCGCTGGTCTTGAGCTGGTCTTTCTCGAAGAGCATGGACCCGGTGTTCTGGTCTGCCATACGACCACCATTGAGTCTGGAAGGAGGATCCCCGGAATACAACAGGGCTGCTCTTTCAAAGGTAATGCTGTCCGTTTTGATGGTATTTGCTATGCTATCCAGCCGGTTCAGGCATTTTACACGGTCCGAAGTCAGCACTTCGGGTTTCAACAGAATGTGCCGGGCATTGAACATATCTCCTTCGCGCTCGATCATTTGGATTAGATGGAATCCGTCAGGAGTCTCTACTATCTGGGAAACCTGTCCTTCCTTAAGTATGATGGCTGCGTCGCCGAAAGCCGGCCAATACATTTGTTTTGCCGCCATTCCCAGTTCACCACCCCTGCGGGCAGAATAGGGATCTTGTGAGTACAGGGTGGCCAGGGTGCTGAAACGCTTTCCGTTCAGGATCCTTTCACGGAATTCCAGCAAGCGCTCCTTGACCATCAGAATGGCTTCCTCTTTTGGGGGATAGAGGACGATCTGGCTTAGCTGGTACTGGGTAGGAATGATGGGCAGGCTGTCCTTTGGTGTACGGAGGTAAAAATCTTCAATATCCTTTGGTGTCAGGGAAGGAACTTTTGCAACAATGGCAGATTGCATGTCCCGGGTCAGACTTTGCTCACGGAACAACTCGCGCCATTCCTGTTTCAGTTTGAATAGTGGTTTTCTAAAATACTCTTCCGTGGCTTTTTCCCCTCCTAGGCGTGTTTTGATATCCTGCAGCCTGTTCTCGAGTTCCAGTTCTACATATTCTTCATTCACCGTAAGACTGTCAAGCCGTGCCTGATTGAGCATCAATTTGGAGATTAGCATATTTTCCAGGATATCACACCGCAGGTTCTTATCGGTTATGACGCCCTGCATCATCTGCATCTGCACTTCCTCCTCGATAGCGGATAACTGGATCATTTCATTGCCCACCAAAGCAATCACCTTGTCAACCAGGCCGTTGCCATATTTTTGACTATAGGCAAATGTGGTTATCAGCAGGAACAACAGCATGACTGTTGCCGGTTTATTAATCTTCATCCTTTTTGTAAATTTTTATCATTTGTTTGTTCCAGCCTTCTTTTAGCACTTCTCTATCGAGGTCTTTCAACAAATTCTGTTTCCTTTTACTCAGGATGATCTGGCGAATACTGGCCTCGATATGTTCCAGGGGTGCAGGATCCCCGGTCGGGATAAAAGCTGTGACAGATACAAGATAAGTATACAGACTATCGCGTATGTCGATGTATCCGTCCGATCGTAAAGCTTGTTGTCCGGCATTTGTTCCATCCGGCAAATCTTGTGCCAATTCCAAAGCCGAGAGCCATTTACCCGTGTAATCGGTATAGATCTCGGCAGAACTTTCACATAAACGCTCCAACTGTGTCAGGTCTTCCAGGGTATTGGAACGGTATATGTTCCTTATCATGGGCAGGTACGGGGAATGAAGCCGCATCTTAATGAACCTGGCCTTGAACAACGGGTCTTCCAGCAGGAAAAATTCCCTGTTTTCGTTGTAATACGTAAGGATCTCTTCTGGCTTTATGAGGGTGTCTATGCGTTCTTCTACGTATTTTTTCTGGTATCTGAACACCAAAAGGGATTTCCTGTAGTCCGCCAGTTCCTGTTCCACATCCTTTTCTTCTTTAGAAAGCTCATGCTCGGCCTTTTTCAGAAGCAGGTTGTCAATAGCCCAAATATCTATATAATGATTAACCAGGTTTATTGAATCGTCAGGGGAAAGCATTCCCTGCAACAATCCTTCAACGTCTTTTTTATAGAGGATATCCTTTCCTATCTGGGCTATCCGTTCCGGTTCGTTTCCGAACCACCGCTTTAAGTGACGGCAGGAGCCCAGCGTGATCAGACATAACAGTATTACTATCCATTTTTTCATCACGGGATGGTTATCTGGAATAATTGGGTGCTTCACGCGTTATAGTTACATCGTGCGGATGGTTTTCTATTACTCCGGCAGATGTGATACGCACAAATTCTGCTTTTTTCAATGTTGCCAGGTCCGGAGTGCCACAGTATCCCATGCCTGCGCGAAGACCACCGGCCAGCTGAAAAAAGACTTCAGCCAACGTTCCCTTGTAAGGGACCTGTGCCACAATTCCTTCCGGCACCAGTTTTTTGATATCATCCTCGGCATCCTGAAAGTAACGGTCTTTGGATCCCTGTTGCATAGCCTCCAGGGATCCCATTCCACGGTAACTTTTGAATTTTCTTCCGTTCAGGATAATAGTCTCTCCAGGAGATTCTTCAACTCCGGCAAACAAAGAGCCGGCCATCACCGTATCTGCTCCTGCAGCCAATGCCTTGACCATGTCGCCGGAATACCTTATGCCACCATCTGCGATGATGGGGACCCCCTTGTCTTTCAATACCTTATATGCCTCAATAATGGCCGAGAGCTGGGGAACGCCCACACCGGCAACTACGCGTGTTGTACAGATGGAACCCGGACCGATACCCACCTTGACGGCATCTGCCCCGCATTCGGCCAAGGCAATGGCCCCCGAAGCTGTTGCCACGTTCCCGGCAACAATATCCAGATCGGGAAAGGCTTTTTTTGCCTTGCGCACCATATCCAGAACTCCCTTTGAATGACCGTGCGCTGTATCAATCACCACAGCATCGATATCTACCGAGATGAGTTTTTCTATGTGCTGCAGGGTGTTTGTTCTTACTCCGACTGCAGCAGCTGTACGCAACCTGCCTTTGCTGTCCTTGGTGGCATTTGGATTGTCTTTTATTTTTGTGATATCCTTAAAAGTCAGCAGTCCAATGAGTTTGAAATGTCTGTCAACCACCGGAAGTTTTTCTATTTTGTATATCTTTAAAAGCTTGGTGGCACTGTTCAGATCTGCGCCGTCATTTATGGTTACCAGGTTCTCTTTGGTCATCACTTCAGAAATGGGGGTCCCTTCATTTTCCACAAAACGGAGGTCCCGATTGGTAACGATTCCAATAAGCCGGTGCCTGTTGTCAACCACAGGAATCCCTCCAATATGATTTTCCGCCATTAATTTTAAGGCATCTCCCACACAGGCTCCGGGTCCTATGACAATCGGATCATAAATCATCCCACTCTCTGACCTTTTTACTTTCCGCACGTGTTCCATTTGTTGCTCAATGGTCATATTTTTGTGGATCACCCCCAACCCTCCCTCACGGGCAATGGCTATGGCCAGGGTTGAATCGGTTACGGTGTCCATTGCAGAGGAAACAATGGGTGCACTAAGTACTATGTTCTTCGAAAAATGTGTAGTCAGATCCACATCCCGGGGAAGAACAGATGAAGCGGCTGGAAGAAGTAACACGTCATCAAACGTGAGTCCCTCAAAAACTATACGATCATCAAAAGATTTCATGGCCAAAGATTTTATCTTGCAAATATAAAGAAAACGAGTGATTATGTATTATCTTTGTCCGTATGAAGAAATGGAAGATCGGATTGTTGGCCCGTGTTGCCATTGCTATAGTTCTGGGAATTTTGTCTGGATTGTTCTTACCTACATGGTCCCTGCGTATTTTTTTAACATTCAACAATCTATTTAGTAAATTTTTGGATTTTACTGTACCACTGATCATCCTGGGACTCATTGCCCCTGGAATCGCCGAATTGGGGAAGGGTGCCGGCAAAATGCTTGGTACCACACTGGGTCTAGCTTACGGGTCCACCCTGCTGAGCGGTTTTTTTGCCTTCTTTTCATGCTGTGCGATATACCCCTTTTTACTTAAAGGAGCTGTAAACGGAATGGAAATACAGCCACAGGCCGGGGAGGCGTTGCAAGGAAGTGACCAGCTGATCCCCTATTTTTCCCTGGACTTTCCGCCTCTCTTTGGTGTGATGACTGCATTGGTCTTTGCTTTCATACTGGGTTTGGGATTGACCGTGATTAGAAACGGAAAGGCCTTGATGGAGGTTCTTATAGGTTTTCGCGAGATCGTAAATAAAACCATATCGGGAGTCATCATCCCGCTCCTGCCTTTGTTCGTATTTGGGATCTTTATGAAGATGGCAGCCGAAGGTCATGTAGAAAAAGTATTAGGCGTTTTTATTAAGATAGTGGTGCTGATCTTCATACTGACCATTATACTTTTACTGTTCCAGTTTATCGTTGCAGGTCTGATAGGAAGAAAGAATCCTTTCGCATTGTTGCATACCATGCTTACGGCCTATGTAACGGCACTGGGGACACAGTCTTCTGCAGCAACCATTCCGGTTACCCTGCGTCAGACCGTCAAATGTGGTGTTGATCCGCGTATAGCTGGATCGGTCATACCCTTGTGTGCGACAGTACATCTGTCCGGGAGCATGCTCAAGATAACCTCCTGTGCCATTGCTGTGATGATGATGATGAACATTCCTCTTGATCCGACCGTCTTTGTCGGATTCATTTTCCTGCTTGGTATTACAATGATTGCCGCACCGGGGGTACCAGGAGGTGCTATCATGGCTGCCATTGCAGTTCTTCAGTCTGTTCTGGGATTCGGGACAGAGGCCGTCGGACTTATGATCACCCTCTATATTGCTATGGATAGTTTTGGAACGGCATGCAATGTCACCGGAGACGGGGCTATTGCCGTTATAGTCGACAAGATATATGCTAAGGATTAGTGTTTTTTGCGGATCACAGACCGGGAACGATCCTTTGATAATACAACAGGCCAAGTTGCTGGGATCCCTGCTGGCTGCACAAGGAATTGAATTGGTCTATGGCGGAACAGACATCGGAATTATGGGAATACTTGCCGACAGTGCACTGGCTGCAGGAGGCAAAGTGGAGGGAGTGATGCCATCGCTTATCGAAGAAAAACGCATCGCCCATAGACATCTTACGCGTATGATCCAGGTATCTACCTTGGAAGAACGGAAGAAAAAACTTATTGAACAGTGTGATGCGATAGTTGTATTTCCGGGCAGTTACGGGACCATGGACGAATTGTTCAGCGCCTTGGTGCTCAAGCAATTGGGTAAAATTAACAAACCTGTGGTGTTGCTTAATGCAGGTGGTTTTTACGATCCATTACTGGCACAACTTGACCATATGGTAAAACTGGGCTTTATGCCGGAGCGCTTTCGTTCAAACCTGCAGGTTGTCAATGATTGCAGGGAGTTGCATTTTCTTTGGGATTGACATACCTGACACCCTGGTACGTATTGCGTTCTTCCAGCCTTTTTTCCAGCAGTCGCAGGATCTCGACATTGCGGATGAGTCCCCACGGAGTGGACCGGACAAAACGTGGGGGTACTTCCCCGGCTATGCGTTCAATAAACATATCGGGGCGCAGCCGTTCCAGAAAATCAATAACAAAGTCCAGATACTGATCGAGTGAAAAAGTCACAAAATCTCTGGGCCTTTCTGCAAATTCCTTTTCCATGGCCGTGTCCCTGATAATTTGTAGCTGATGCATCTTAAGGCTTGTAACGGGCAGCTGGCTTAGCAGGCTGGCTTCTGCGAGCATCTCTTCCCGGGATTCTCCGGGGAGCCCAAAGATCATATGGACCCCGGTGTGAATACCCAAGGCAGCGGTGGCTGCAATGGCTTGGGCGGATTGTTCCCATGTATGGCAACGGTTGATGCGCTGCAATGTTCTGTTGTAGCACGATTCCACCCCGTATTCGATCATAACTATTTTATCTTGTGACAGATCTGCGAAATATTTCAGTTTTTCCATGTCTATGCAATCGGGCCGGGTCCCGATAACAATCCCCTTTATGCGGGTGTCCTCCAGAACGGGTTTGTAAATCCGGCGAAGCTCCTCAAGTGGAGCGTGTGTATTGGAATATGGCTGAAAATAGGCCAGGTATCCTCCGGCTTTACGGTAGCGGACACGATGAAATTCAATTCCTTCGTCTATTTGCCGGGTCAGACTTTTTTGCGGGGTGCTGTATCCGGGATGAAATGCACGGTTATCACAATAGGTACATCCGCCGGTTCCGGCTGTTCCATCCCGGTTGGGACAGGTAAATCCGGCATCTACCACTACTTTTTGCAGGCGTGTTCCGTATTTACGGATAAAATATCCTGTAAAGGATCTGTATCTTTGCACGGTGCAAAGGTAAAAAAGTATATCTTGTCAAATCAAAGATTTGCTGTAAATTTGTAAGTTATGAAAAAGTATGCTTATTATTTCCTAGCGGCATTTGTCGCATGGGCCGTTCTCACCGGATGCGGGAGAGACAGAACTCTGGAAAAACTTTCTGTTATTTCCGACAACATGAAAACGGCTTTTGCACCCGACAGGCGGGAGAAAGTTTACGAGATCTCTTTTGAAAAACAAAAAAACTCAAAAACTTATACAGCAAAAGGATCGACCACCGAACCCGGCGTGGGACCGGCTTTGACAGCTGCTGCTGCCTCTCAGGGTATTCAATTGACAGACAGTATTACTGTATTACCGGATCCCTCTCTCAACGGGTTTATTTACGGAGTAACCTCCCTGTCTGTGGCCAACCTCAGGTATGAGTCCAGGTATGCAGCTGAATCGGCAACCCAGACGCTGATGGGAATGCCATTGCGCATACTTGATAAAAAAGGAGGCTGGACCAGGGTTATGACCCCGGAAGGTTATATTGCATGGGTATCTTCCGGAAGTTTGCAGGAGATGGATCAGGCGGCTTATGACAATTGGATGGCAGCACCTAGGGTGATCGTGAACAAGCACTATACCTTGTTTAGGGAACAGCCCCTGCCCGGAGCCCCTGTGGTCTCTGACGGGGTGTGGGGCAATATAGTAGAACTGGAAGGACAGACCTCCTTGTATTACAGGGTAAAATTACCTGACGGGAAACAGGCATACCTTTCGCGTTTTGATGCCGAACCATTCCAACGTTGGGCGCATGATGCAGATCCATTGCCCGAACATATCATATCGACGGCTATGCAGTTTGTGGGCTTTCCTTACCTGTGGGCCGGCACCTCGGTCAAGGCAATGGATTGCAGCGGTTTGGTAAAAACGGTTTTCTATCTTAACGGGATCATTCTCCTGCGGGATGCTTCCCAGCAGGCACGTATGGGGGAACCGGTTGATATTACCCAGGGATGGGATCATCTGAAGATGGGAGATCTGATATTTTTTGGAAGGAGGGCAACAAATGATAATAAGGAAAGCATAACTCATGTGGGGATATATATAGGCGACGGCCGTTTCATACATTCGGCCGGACGGGTCAGGATCAATTCGCTGGATCCGGCCAGTACTATTTATTACGAAGGATCTGACCGGTTACTGAAAGCGGCCAGGATACTTGGTCATATTGATGACGGAACCCAGGTGATTTCTATCAGGGAACATCCTTGGTACGGGATATCAGCACAGTAGAGCACATATCACATTATTATGAAATGAAATCTTCAAGACGCGATTTTCTTAAGACATCCATGGCGCTGGCTGCCGTTGCAGCCGTGACAAGTCCGGCCCGTTTGTTTGCTGCAGAAACTAAAAAATCATTACAGACAAAAGGTGCCTCCGGAACAGATAAAATGGTACTCACATTTGAACCATTTGAAGCCCGGATGAAACACGTATTCACCATATCGGGGTCCTCCCGTTCTACCACACCCATAGTACTGACCAGAATTGCATACCAGGGATATGTGGGTTACGGAGAAGCTTCCATGCCCCCGTATCTTGGAGAAAGTACGGCTTCTGTAATGGATTTCCTCAGGCGGGTGGATCTGAGCCGATTCAGTTCCCCGTTCCAGATGGAAGAGATTCTGACCTATGTGGACAACATCACAACAAATAATACGGCGGCCAAATGTGCGGTGGACATCGCCCTGCACGACCTGTGCGGGAAAATTATGGGACAGCCCTGGTGGAAGATATGGGGCTGGAGCAATAAAGACCTGCCAAGCACTTGCGTTACGGTTGGGTTGGCTTATGCTTCGGACGGGAGCATAGACAAGGAAGAAGTACGCAAAAAGACCCTGGAAACGCTGGATTACAATCTGATAAAAGTAAAACTCGGCAATACCGAGGAGAATGACAAGACCATGATCAACACCATCCGGGAAGTGACCGATCTGCCCATAGTGGTGGACGCCAATCAGGGATGGAAAGAAAAGGGGTATGCGCTCGCAATGATTGAATGGCTGGCCCGGCGTGGTGTCCAGATGGTCGAACAGCCGATGCCCAAACTGATGCTCGATGAAACAGTCTGGCTGCGCGACCGGAGTCCCCTTCCCATCATGGCCGATGAAGCCTGCCAGCGTCTGTCCGATGTACATAAATTGTACGGGGCCTATGACGGTATAAATATAAAATTAATGAAATGCACCGGTATGCGCGAGGCACGGGAAATGATCACCCTGGCCAGAGCGCTTCATATGCGCATTATGATGGGTTGCATGACAGAAACATCGGTGGCCATTTCGGCAGCTGCTCAATTCGCTAGTCAGCTGGAATGGGCCGATTTGGATGGAAACTGGCTGATAGCCAATGATATATTTACCGGGATGAAAGTGGTTGACGGACACATAACCCTGGAAGACAAACCGGGTATTGGCGTTGAACCGTTATAATGGATTTTATATAAACCTGAATAGTATGCCAAGGAATTTAAGAACATTCAAAAAAGATATTGATTATTTAATAGACGAGGTGATCTCGGATTGCTGTACTTTTATATATATCAATCCCGACAAGAAAGAGGCAAAGGCCATGGAGGTGCTCAACGAGGCTATTGCCCTGAGGAATGAAATGTTTGATCGTCTGAATAAAATACATGAAAAACCGGCCAGGCCTCATTTCAAGACTTTGAAAGAAGAATTTCTAAAAAGAGTAGATGCCTTATTTGAAAAAATAAGTGAATTGGCAAAATAGTAAACCCGGAATCCTTCTTCAGGGGCGAATATTGATTTTGGACGGGGCAATGGGTACAATGATCCAGCGCCTTGGGCCGTCTTTCCCCCCGGGAAATGAGGGGAACAATGATATGCTTGTCCTTACCCGGCCGGAACTCATCCTTTCTATTCATAAGGATTACGTCAAGGCAGGTGCAGACATTGTTACCACCAACACCTTCAATGCCAATCGTATATCCCAATTGGATTACGGTATGCAGGATCAGGTTTACAAAATAAATTATGAGGCTGCCCGCTTGGCACATGAAAGCGGAGCCATGCTGATAGCCGGATCGATGGGACCTACCAACAAATCTGCTTCTATTTCGCCCGATGTTAACCAGCCCGGATTCCGTGCAGTGGATTTTAACACCCTGGTAGAAGCATACCGCGAACAGGCTCGCGGTTTGAAGGATGGAGGAGTTGACCTGTTTCTGGTCGAGACAGTGTTTGACACATTGAATGCCAAAGCCGCTTTGTTTGCCTTATCGGAAGAGGCGCCGGGAATCCCTGTTATATTATCGGCAACCATTGGTGACAATTCAGGAAGGGTACTTTCGGGACAGACCATAGAAGCATTTCTGGTTTCGACTGCACATGCCGGATTATTTGGAGTAGGTTTGAATTGCTCGTTCGGCCCCGATAAGATGCTGCCTTATATGCGAACTCTGTCGCGTTATGCCCTAACGTTCACCAGTGCTCATCCCAACGCCGGATTACCCGATCTGTACGGCAACTACAACCTTACTCCGGAAAAGATGATTCATCAGGTAAAACCCTATATAGATGAAGGCCTGGTAAACATCATCGGGGGATGTTGCGGAACAACCCCTAGTCACATAGCAGCCCTGGCAGCCATGGTCCACCAAAGCAAGGCTCCTGTAAGAAACCCGGGTTCTACCGGAGATGCCATGCCTTCCCGCTCAGTGATACTAAGCGGACTGGAAGTGCTGACCGTCCAGGAAGAACCGGCTTTCCTGGTAGTGGGGGAACGCACCAATGTTTCGGGAAGCCGCCGGTTTGCACGTCTGATCAATGAGAAAAAATACGACGAAGCACTGGAGATTGCACGGGGTATGGTTCAGGACGGAGCCCATATTCTGGATGTGAATATGGACGATCCCATGCTGGATGCCCCGGTTGCCATGAGAGAATTTTTACTCAGGCTTGGCTCTGATCCCGAAGTTGCCCGTGTACCCCTGATGCTGGATTCATCGTGTTGGGAAGTTCTGGAAGCCGGGTTACAATGCATACAGGGCAAGTCTATCGTCAATTCGATCAGTTTGAAAGAGGGACCCGCAGAATTTCTCAGGCGGGCCGGACTTATTAAAAAATACGGAGCAGCAGCCCTGGTTATGGCCTTTGATGAGCAAGGTCAGGCAACTACGTTTGAACGCCGTGTGGAAATTTGTACCAGGGCGTATCACATGCTGGTGGAAGAAGCCGGATTTGAACCACGTGATATTATCCTGGATCCCAACGTGCTGGCGGTAGGAACCGGTATGGAGGAACACCGTCATTTTGCGGCTGATTTTCTGGAAACGGTCAGATATCTGAAAAAAAACCTGCCAGGTGCCGTGATAACGGCAGGAGTGAGCAATTTATCATTTTCTTTTCGCGGTAATGAAACAGTCAGGGAAGCGATGCATTCCGTTTTCCTTTATCATGCTATTGCGGCAGGACTGGACATGGCGATAGTCAAGCCGGGGGCACAGCCCATTTATTCAGATATTCCTGAACCATTGCGTCATGCTGTGGAGGATGTTATCCTGGACTCAGATGCAGGGGCTACTTTGCGGCTGGTGGAAATTGCCGCCACGACTAGCGGGAAAGGGCAAACCCTTTCTGAAGATTCTGCTGGGCAGGCCTGGCGGGAGATGGAGGTAAGGGAAAGACTGATGTATGCCCTGCTACATGGGATAGAAAAATACCTTCAGGAAGACCTGGAGGCCCTATCCGGTGTGCCGGCCATAAAAATTGTGGAAAGTACCCTTATGGAAGGAATGACCAGGGTGGGTAAATTATTTGGAGAGGGCAAGATGTTCCTGCCTCAGGTAGTCAGGACGGCCAGGACTATGAAAAAAGCCGTTGCCATTCTTCAGCCGCGTATAGAGGCGGAAAAAAATAACGGACCGGAAGGAAAGACAACAGAAATGATACATGGTATCATGGCCACGGTAAAAGGTGATGTGCACGATATTGGGAAAAACCTGGTGAGCCTTGTAATGGAGTGCAACAATTACAGGGTGACCGATCTGGGAGTCATGGTCCCTGCGCACCGGATAGTTGAAGCTGCCATTGAAAATGAAGCGGCTTTTGTAGGGCTAAGCGGACTGATCACTCCGTCCCTGGATGAGATGACCGAAGTGGCCAAATCCATGGAGAAAGCGGGATTGACCATCCCCCTGCTGATAGGCGGAGCTACTACTTCGGCGTTATTTACCGCATTACGGATCGCACCCGGGTACAGCGGTCCGGTGATACATTGTCCCGATGCAGCGGGAATCGTTCCCCTGCTGGCAGATTGTTTTTCTTGTGAATCCCGTGTGAGGGAAGGTTTTAGGACAGAGCTGGGTGCTTCCCAGGCTCGTTTGAGAGAAGTCGCCCGAAGGTCTGCCTTTCGTGCAGAGTATTTATCTCTGGAGGAGGCACGTACCAACAAATGGGTTTCTACCGTTAACTGGAGAATGCGGAGTCTTTGTCCCCATTGCGGTCAGCGTCACGGACTGGATGATTTTGTACCTCCTTTTGTAGGGGTCCGTGATTACAAGATTCCGTTTGAAGTTTTACGCCCCTATGCAGAGTGGGATACTTTCCTAAGGACATGGGAAATACGTGAGAACAGGGAGCAGGCAGAGATAATCATGAAAGATGCCGGTAAAATGCTGGACGATCTTATAGGAGACCATTTTGGAAACATTGCATTTGCCCGCGCTGTCACCGGTTTCTGGCCTGTATTTTCCACTCCTGATGATCATCTTGTTTTTTTTACAGACGCATCGTGCAGAAATACCCTTCTGGATATGCCTATGGAACGTGACCTGATGCGTTACAAGGACGGATCGCCCAATATGTGCCTGACAGATTTTATTGTGCAGAAAGGTCCCGCACATACTCCTGATTATGCAGGACTGTTCCTGTTGACCGCCTCGTCGCCCGAGTTAGAAAGTTTGGCAGAGCATTTACGTGATCAGCAGGATGTATACGGTTCCCTGATATTAAAATCCTTGTTAGACATGTTTGCAGAGGCATGCAGTCAATACCTGCACCATGAATTAATGAGGCTCCCTTGTGGGGCTCTTCGCGGGATTCGTCCGGCCTTTGGATATCCATCCTGTCCCGGCCACGGACTGAAAAAAGGAGTAACAGCTATCCTGCAGAAGGAATACGACCTGGGGGTCACACTTACCTCGTCTTATATGCTGCAACCCGCTGCCTCGCTGTGCGGTATGTATATAGGTCATCCACAGGCCCGTTATTTTACTGTCCATAAAATCCCAGGCGTATGAAATTAACCAATATATTTCAGGTTGCCGAGAAAACATTCTCCTTTGAGTTTTATCCTCCGCGGGATGAGATCGCCGCCGTCGATTTAGGGATCAACATAGGACAACTGATCAAACTGAGCCCCTCTTTCGTTTCGGTTACTTACGGAGCCGGGGGATCTACGCGTTCCCGGACTTTTGACCTGGTGGATTTTTTGAAAAACAGTATAGGACTAAACACAGTGGCGCATTATACATGCGTGGGAAATACCAGATCTAAGACACTGGAAGACCTTAAAACACTGCGTATGCTTGGATTGCAGAATTTCATGTTACTACGGGGTGATCCCGAGGTGGGATCCAAATATGGCTTCATACCTTGTTACGACGGATTTGCCAATGCGACCGAACTGATCTCCTATGCACGGGAACATATTGATGATTGTTGCATCGGAGGGGGAGCCTATCCGGAGGTGCATCCCGAATCGCTCAATGCCGAGATTGATATGAAGAACCTGAAAAAGAAAGTAGAAGCCGGATGCGATTTTCTGATAACCCAGTTCTTCTTTGACAACAAGCGTTATTTTGATTTTGTTGCACGTGCGCGAAAAGCAGGGATCAAATGCCGGATTATTCCCGGAATCATTCCCCTTACCAGATATTCCCAGCTGGAACGCTTTGTGAACCTGTCACGTGCCTCCATACCTCCGGCTTTTTTGGAACAACTGGAAAGTAACCGGTATAATCCAGAAGCGATCTATAAAGCAGGAATGGATTTTGCCATCCGCCAGTGCCGGGATCTGCTGATGCTCGGTGCCCCGGGCCTTCATTTTTATACGCTAAACAAATCGAGGGCAACTGTCGAGATTTATCAGACCCTGCTGGTAAGATAACAATGCCAGAGGACAACACCTATAGCTACTGAAACATTGAGAGAATGCTTAGTCCCGTGCTGGGGGATTTCTAAGCATGCGTCACAGGAATCGACCACTTCCTGGCTTACACCCCGCACCTCATTCCCGAAGACGAGTGCCGTTCTTTGTCGCTTGTCAGGATTAAAATGCATCAGGTTCAGGGCTCCTTCGGCCTGTTCTACGGCACAAACCTTATATCCTTTCTGTTGGAATGTACGGACGGCATCCAGGGTATTCACATAATATGTCCACTCTACCGCATCCTCGGCGCCCAGCGCTGATTTGTGTATCTCGGCAGAAGGAGGACAGGCGGTGATACCGCACAGGCAAATGTGCTCAATGGCAAATGCATCGGCAGTGCGGAAGGCCGAGCCGATGTTATGCTGACTGCGGATGTTGTCCAAAATCAGTACTACAGGCATCCTGGGACTGTTGCGGAACTCTTCGCGTGACAACCGTTTGAGTTCCCTGTTTGGAATTTTTTTTGGCATACGGCAAAGGTACGGGTTTTTAATGTAAATTTGCATTATGCCAACTATGTATGTGATAAGCGGATGTAACGGATCTGGCAAAACAACGGCCTCGTATACCATTCTTTCCGAAATGTTCCAATGCCGGAATTTTGTTAATTCCGACGAGATTGCCAGAGGCATCTCTCCCTTTGATATTTCTCATGCGGCCATAGATGCAGGAAGGGTGATGCTCAAAAGGATAAAGGCTTTGACCGACACAAAGGAAGATTTTGCTTTTGAGACCACGTTGGCTGTTTTGTCCTATGCAAATCTGATAGAAAAGACAAAAAAGAAGGGATACGATATTATGCTGGTATATTTTTGGCTGAACAGCCCTGACTTGGCCGTGGAACGAGTCCAAAACAGGGTAATCGCCGGAGGGCACAGCATACCGGAAAACGTCATCCGCCGCAGATACTGGTCCGGAATGCGTAATTTATTCAATATTTATATACCCCTGAGTGACCGGTGGTTGTTGATTAATAATTCAGATACACCTTCTTCTCTGATTGCTGAAGGAAACGGCGTGAAAGAAACGAAAATCTATAGCCCGGAAGATTACGAAAAACTTAAAAAATTATCGCAAAACCTCCTCCCGGGCTCAGGTCAAGAATAAGCTTATCAGCAGCAGTGACTTCCTTCACCTCTATCCTGTAGTCTGTTGCATGACGGTGTGCGTTCACTCCGTCGGCAAATATCCTGGCTTTGTAAATACGTCCAGGTTCCAGGAAAGATAAGTCCATTGTTATGGTCCGGGGCGTCCAGTCAGTAAGGGCTCCCACATACCAATGCTCTCCTTTCTTGCGGGCAGAGACTATGTATTTTCCCAATTCTCCTTGAATAATGCGCGTTTCATCCCATACGGAAGGAATACCGGTTATGAAATCCGTAGTTTCCTGTTCCTTCCTATAGCTGGTCGGATTATCACACAACATAACCAATGGGTTGTCAAATACAATGTAAGTGGCAACTTGGTGAGCCCGTGTTCCGGCAGCCATAGGGTTGTTATAAACCGGATGAAAATCCTGGCGGATAGCATTACGCAATCCTCCCTGCGTATAATCTACGGGGCCGGCCAGCATCCTGATGTAAGGGAAAGTCACATCGTACGGCACAAGGTCCTCCCGGCTCCACTTGGATTGTTCCAGGCCAAAAACCCCCTCAAAATTGACCACATTCGGGTAGGTGCGGTTCAATCCGGTAGGTTTGTACATACCGTGCAAGTTGACCAGCAGCTTATAACGGGCCGCAGTTTCTGCTATCCGGTAGAGCATGTCCACCACCGGCTGATCGTCCCTGTTCATGAAGTCTACCTTGAATCCCCTGAATCCCATCCGGGAATATACGCGGCAAGCTTCCTCCAGTTTTTCGTCCAGAACATAACCCACGCACCAGAGAATCAGACCAACCCGTTTCTGGTTAGCGTATGAGACAAGCTTTTCCAGATCTATCTCCGGGATTGCTTTTATGATATCGCCTCCGGAAGGAGGCGACCAACCCTCATCCAGTATTACGTATTCTATTCCGTTTGCAGCAGCGAAATCTATGAAATATTTATATGTTTCTGTATTGATGCCTGCCGGAAAATCCACTCCGGTAATTCCCCAGTTGTTCCACCAGTCCCAGGCTACTTTGCCGGGTTTTATCCAATCCGTGGACCCAATCCGGTTCGGAGATCCCAATGCATAAACCATGTCGTTGACAGGAAGCTCAGTGTCCTTTTCCGCAACGGCCATGATACGCCAGGGAAACGAACGTTCACCAGAAGTACGGGCCAATAGTCCTGAATAACCGGTTGGGATCATCTGACCCCTTACATGGTCGGTTTTGGTCCCTGAGGGAATAGGTGCGAAGACTCCTTCGTACCCAAATCCGCCGGAAGTCTTACCACCACGCAGGTACATTCCGGGATACGATTCCAGGTCCGATTCGGTTATGACCATCCTCATACCGTCATCCAGACAGACCAATAGGGGCAGGAAAGCAAGCTTTTCAGTGTCGAATCCGCTAATGGGCGTTACCGTATATACGTTTTCAAAGGAGTTCCGGAAAGGACACTCTTCTCCGCGACTGTACGGAATGTAAGAGATGTGATCCTTTGGGAACAGGAACCCGGCCTTTTCACCTGCAATATGCAGGGAATCCTTGCGCGTAGTATAAAACTGATAGGCTGCGCCCTGGTCGTAGATCCTGAAACGAATGCCGAATCCTTCCCGGAACCTGAAATCCAATTGATTGTACCGGGCCTGGATGGCGGATTTTCTGTATAAGGGGGAAGGGATGTCTTCGCTCACTTGTGTCTGCCTGAACCAGATGAGCCGTGCTCCGGGTCCCAGGACAGTACCGTTTTCTAGACTCATGGAAAGAGCGGGTGATGATACCAGTACATTGCCTCTGTGCAGCAGGCAGAAAGAGATCTCCGTCTGGATAACAACCTGAAGTTCCAGCCTGCCGTCTGGTGAGGAAACGGAATGAACTTTCACTTTGGCCTGTATCCGCCCTGCAGAAATTCCTGTAAGCAAAACACACAACAAAACGGATCGCAGTGTATGTCCGAGTTTGGTTTTCATGTTTAATATCGGTTGTTTGCATCAAGAATGGAGAAGATAAAGGTATAATCCCCATATGGCAGCATGTGCTGTGACAATGGCAGGGCACCCCAGGAATTGACGCATCCCACCCCCATTTGGCGGAGATCTATACAACATTGCGTGAAGTTTTCTTCTTTCAAATCACGGGAATGACGGTTTTGTTTGGAAAGACCATCATCGAGCGTTTCCATGGCATAATGAAGGGCCGAAGCTGAAAACAAGTTATCAGTATCCACCCGGATCCCTGCACCCGATACATCCAGCAGTTCCCACCACCGGAGGTCTGTTCTTGTTCCGGTTTCCTGGGGCCTTACATAAGGGTAAAATTGAGAGGAAACGCTTTGTTCGTAAAGGCCGACAAAAGCGGCGTCTTTTCTGTCCGGATAGTTTTCTCCGGGACCTCTGCCGTAATAGACCAGACGGTCATATCTTTTTGGTGTAAAGAACCGCATCCCAAAACGGAACATAGGAGGCATTTGCAATGCTTCTTCTGCTCCGGTTTCCGTTACCAGTTGCTGTGTGATGCTGAGCCCTCCTCTTGGATCGGGACTGTATATCATGTAAAGTTTTGCCTTCAGCTGAGGCATTTCATATGTTGCCCTTATGGTTTTTCCGGTTACCTCAAAACCTTTGAATTCCATCTGTGGATCGAACCATGCCCTGTATTTAAGCTGGAGTGAAGCACCAAAATCGTTGTCGGTGGGAGCACGCCAAAAATTGGGCATAATCTGGGTGTTGTCCAGAAGTATATTTTTTCCCCCGAAAGAAAGCCGGGAAATAAATCCGTTCCGGTGGCTGAATTCCACATGCATATTTCCAGCATCTGCTATCAGCCAGTTATGGTCATTATCACATATATCAAACACAGGTTCTGGTTTTGGAGCATAACTGCAGTCTTTTGTTCCATAAAGATTAACAGGTAACTGTGCTTTAGCCAGGATTGTTCCGGCAGGCAGAAGCCCTTCTGCTTTACGGGTGAAAAAGCAGATATTCAGAAACAGCTCTTGACCACAGTACGCTTCCAGATCGGACAACCGGTACCCCAGATCTAAAGTGCTTGTTTGCTGCGGGGCCGTTTTCAGGTACGGCATATGTCCCTTGAGAACCGGGATGCCGTCAGCGATCAGCTTCCACTCCAGGGACAAGTGTGATAGATCCCGGAAGAAATATTCATTGAACACATTTATCTTGCCATTGACAACATCGGCCTCCCGGGTCCATACGTTCTGATAATAATATGCCACTTCTTCTGTATGGGGATTGGGATCCCTGTCAGGGCTGAACAACCCGTTACAATTAAAATTCTGGCTAGAAACATCGTACCGGTTGTAATCACCACCATAGCTGTGAACATAATAACCTCCCGGTTTCCACATATGCAGTGCCTGATCTACAAAATCCCAGATGAATCCGCCCTGGTATTGGGGAAATTTACGGATAATCTCCCAGTAACGGTTAAATCCTCCCATGGAATTTCCCATAGCATGGGCATACTCGCATTGTATCAATGGCCTTTGAGGATCGTTTTCCAGGTAACGGATACATCCTTCGTAATTCATATACATAGGGGCAAAGATGTCTGAGATCTCCGGCCTGGTGGCACGTTCATACTGAATGGGCCGTCCCTGGACATCGGCGTAGCGGAGAACCTCGTATCCCTTTGTGAAATTGTCACCGTCCCCGGCTTCATTGCCCATGGACCAGATGATCACACAGGCATGGTTTTTATCTCTCTGATACATTCTTTCAATCCTTTCCAGATGTGCCTGCGTATAATCGGACCTGGCGGCCAGGGTGTTTTTTCCGTACCCCATGCCGTGCGATTCAATATTTGCCTCATCTACAACATAAATCCCGTACAGATCGCACAATTCATACCAGAGTGAAGTATTTGGATAGTGGCTGGTCCTCACGGCATTGATATTATATTGTTTCATTAACTGAATGTCCTGTATCATGCGTTCACGCGATATATAATATCCCGTAACAGGGTCCATCTCGTGCCTGTTAACACCTTTGATCAGAACCGGTTGTCCATTAACCAGCAACTGTGCGTTTTTGATCTCGACATTCCTGAATCCCACTTTCCAGGGGATGAATTCTGTTACCCTGCCTGTGATGCTGTCTGCAAGTGAAAGAACAAGTGTATAGAGATGCGGTAGTTCTGCAGACCAGGTTTTTACATTTTTAATGGGAATGTTTCCCGACCAGGTGTCCCCGCCGCTTCCCCCGAGGTCTATTATTCTCAGACTGATTCCATGCTGGTCCAACAGTTCGGCCCGTACGCACATGTGTTCGGCAGGTTTGTTCAGGCTGACCGTTATATTCAGGTTGCCGTTTTTGTAATTGTTTTCCAGGGTCGGATTAACGATGAAATCCTGAATATGTGTATTTTCCCTGGCAACCAGGAACACATCCCTGCCTATCCCGCTTAGCCGCCAGAAATCCTGGTCTTCCAGATACGTCCCGTCACACCAACGGAATACTTTCAGTGCCATGAAATTCTCCCCTGATCGAAGGTAAGGGGTAATGTCAAATTGTGCTTCCAGTTTGCTGTCTTCCGAATACCCGGCGAACATACCGTTGATCCAAAGGCTCATATTGGAAGTAACAGATCCGAAATGAACGAAAACTTGTCTGCCTTCCCACTCCCGAGGCAGGGTGAAAGTATGGCGGTAATATCCTGTGTGGTTGTTGATCTCTGGTACCAGGGGTGGATTGGGCCGGTATTGATTTGCCCAGGCATATCCGGCATTAAGGTACAGCGGATCTCCGTATCCGTTCAGTTCCCAGAGTCCGGGAACGGGTATCAGTGCCCACGATCTGTCATCATATAAGGGATCCTGAAAATGTGAATAACCTTGGTCTGCATTCTGGGTCCAGGCAAATTTCCAGAGACCTTCCAGATTTTTAAAATATATGGAAGAATCCCTGCAGCCAGTCAGTGCCATGGGGAGTGTCTCGTAGGGGAAATAAGAGGTACGCATGGGAGCACGGTTGATCTGGTTCAATTCCGGGTCACGCCATGTTTCCTTGTATTCATACAGTGGATGGTCGGTTGTAATGTAATCAGCACCCGAGAGAATGAAATAATGAAAATCTTCGGGACGGTTTACCGTCCATACATTAACCGTAAGTCCCAGTTCATGTGCCCGCCGGATCCACCACGGATTTTCTTTCAAAATCCGTATATTGTAATCAAGTCCTGAATAACCTCTTTCTTTCAGTTGGTCCGGGGTTAGTGATCCTCCCAGGTAAGCTACCCTGGCATTTGGATCGGAATCGATGATCGTCTGGCATATGTGCGATGAGAAACTGATGTATTCTACTTTATTTCCGGTACCTGTTTGTTCAACCAGCTCCAGAATCTTGGCCACTGCTGCTTTTTCGGTAATTTGATCACGGTGAGGCTTGATCTCGATGATCAATCTTGTATGGTCAGATGCAGCGATAAGTGGCAGAATCTCGTCCAGCAGCGGGATGGTTTCCCCATTGGTCAAAAGATGTTCCGAAAGCTCACTGTAAGAACTTTCGTCCACTCTTTTTCCATTAAGCACCGGATCGTGTACCAGTACCACTTTGCCATCAGTTGTAAGATAGACATCTATCTCGGCCCCGTAACAACGGGCCTCGATAGCGTTTAGTACAGAACTTTTGGAATTTTGCGCCGATCCCTCTCTGGTCCAAAATCCCCTGTGGGCAATCACGCCGGGTTGTGACAGCAGGGGAAGAAAAGACAGGAGGTACAGGATGGATGAAACAAGGATGTTGCGTAACATGTCATTTTTATTTTGTAAATTGCAAATTGATTCGACAATCTGATATGCGAATATACGATATTTCTCAAGAAATTTTCAGCGGCACCATATTCAAAGGAGACCCCGTTCCGGCTGCAATACCGCTGTATCGCATCAAAGACGGCCATACTTATAATTTATCTTCTGTGTCTATGTGTCTGCACAGTGCGACACACATTGACGCCCCATCCCATTACATAGAGGATGGCCCTACCGTTGACCAGATCTCCCTGGAACGCTGTGTCGGGCCCTGTATGGTCCTGACTGCCAACGGACCTATTGATGAAGGGCTTATATCCCCGTTGTTGGGAAGAGGGGCAAAACGTTTGTTATTCAAGGGGAAGGGATGGCTTACCATGAAAGCTGCCATGGCTTTATCGCAAAGCGAGATCGTTTTAGTGGGAACGGAAGGCCAGACCGTGGGTCATGGAGTTAATATTGACCAGGTGCACCGGGTATTGCTTGAGAATAACATTGTCATTCTGGAGGGGCTGGTGCTTAAGGATGTGCCGGAAGGGAACTACTATCTGGTTTCTTTACCGCTTAAATTCGGAGGCATGGAAGGATCTCCCTGCCGTGCCGTTCTGCTGGATTATCTTCCGCCAGTGGATTGATCCGTGCCAAAAGCATAAACGATCTTTTGCAGATACAATTCCCCGGGTCTTAGCAGGCACGTGGGGTATCCCGGCCTGTTGGGGCTGTCCGGGTAGTTCTGGCATTCCAAGGCGACAGCATGACGGTTCCTGTGCGGGATACCATTCTTTCCCTTTCCATTCCCGTCCAGCCAGTTTCCTGTATAGACCTGGATGCCCGGTTGTGTAGTGTGAATGGTCACTAATCTGCCACTTATCGGCTCGCTAAGTACGGCGGCCTTCTGCATGGATCCATCAGACAGCGGGAGGCACCAGCAATGATCATATCCGTTACCTATATGCAACTGTTCGTTATCCAGGGTTATATCTTTGCCTATGGGTTTTGGTGAAGTAAAATCGAAAGGAGTTTTCCTAACGGGAGCGGGATCTCCCAGGGGAATACTGGTAGGATCTACAGGAAGGTAATAATCAGCATTGAGCTGTAGAATATGATTAAGGACAGACCCGTTGCCTTCCCCGGCCAGGTTAAAATAAGTGTGACTGGTCAGGTTGATAATGGTGGTCATGTCCGTTATGGCTCGCATTTCCAGTGTAAGGACATCGTCCTCGCTCCAGCGGAAGGTCACGGTAACCTGCATATTGCCCGGGTAATTCTCCTCGCCGTGCGGACTTGAATAGGTAAACGATACGGCATCGTCTCCTTCTTCAATGCGCGATATCCATACCTGAATGCACATAGACTGTGGTCCTCCGTGCAGGTGGTTTGGCCCGTTGTTGAGGGCAAGGCGGTATTCTTTTCCCTCCAGGGAGAATACGCCACGGGCAATGCGGTTGGCATACCTACCGACTGTCTTTCCGAAATACGGAGGATCCTGAAAATACTGCATAACATTCTGATACCCTGGAACTACATCTTCAACCAGGCCATTACGATCCGGTACGCCTATACCCATTACCGTAGCCCCAATGTTGCAAAGCTGTACGTAAGATCCTTTTTTATTGGTAATTTTGTAGCTAACAATGGCTTCTCCTTTGGGGGAGTAGCCGTGAATATACTGAGTTACTTCCATATCGCTTTTTATTGATCCTAAATATAAAGATACGAATAAAATGAAAAAGACTCTGAAAATTACAACCTGCTTTTTTATAACGCTGATTACTTCTTGTCAGCCTTACCACGACATGCCCGCAGGCGATTATCAATATCTTGCAGGGATCCATAATACCATTGACCTGAGACTGGATGATCTGTTTGATTCTTTTGGCGTAGAGGATTATCCCGAGATCACATCAAAATTGGAATACATCGTTTTTAGCCGTAATTTTCGTGTCGTTGTAATCACATATCATACGACAGATCCGTTAGGAAATCCGGTAATAGCAGACGGAACGCTATACTATCCCCTGGATTGTGACATCAGGGGTGTCGTGGAAATGTCGGGAATAGCCCATATGAATAAGAATTCAGGTTCTTCGGAAAATATCCCGGCGCTGGAAGCGCTACCTGTACTGGCCGGGTATGCCGTAATACTGCCCGATATGATAGGTTATGGCAAATACGGTAACACCAAACAGATGCCACACCCGTTCATGATGTGCGACAATCTGGGGAAAGTAGCCTGGGATATGCGCCTGGCGGCAACTGAATATTTCAGGACAATTGGATATGACATTCCCCGGCATACGATTATATCGGGGTATTCGTACGGAGGAGGAGTGGGATTGGCGGTTGCCCGTTATTATCAAGAACGCCACCGGAACCAGGTGTATGTTGAAAGGGTAGTGGTTGGAGGTGGTGCCTGTGATCTGAACGCCACTTTCAGGGGTTTTGCAGATAATCCCATATGTACCTACCCGCTTTTACCCGGGATCATCATGTCGCTGGATTATTATTATAATTTGGATCTGGATTACAAAATGATATTTAAGAGTCCCCTGGCAGATCATTATGCCATATGGTATGACAGAACGCGCAATGCCAGCGGATTGCTTTCATTGATCGGAGAAGATATGCGCAATTATATGCACCCCGATTTCTTTAAGCCTGTGGAAGAAAGGAATGCTGAATTCCAAAAACTGCAACCCATACTGGACATGAATTCAGCCGTGGACGGCTGGGTGCCTTACATGCCCATATACTTATATCATTCCACACAAGACCAGTACGTTCCCATCGCGGCGGCAGAGTATGCCTACAGCCAGTTTAAAAAGAAAGGGGCTTATATTGTTTACAAATCGGGTAAAGGGTCACATGCAGACTGGGGCGTCAAGACCTTTGCCGCACTTTTGCTTCACCTGGCAATCAAATAGCCGCTCCAGACGTGTACTTCATTCAGCGTATTCTGCAATGATCCTGAGGATTACTTCAGAGGCCTTTTCCATACTTTCCAGGGGCAGATATTCCATTTTTCCGTGAAAATTGTGGCCTCCCGCAAATATGTTGGGACAGGGAAGACCGCGGTACGATAATTGCGCTCCGTCTGTGCCGCCGCGGATTGGATGCACCCTGGGGGTAATCCCAGCGTCCCTGATCGCCTTGACGGCTTTTTCCACCACATGCATATGCGGCTCTATCTGCTTGCGCATGTTGTAGTATTGGTCTTTCATTTCCAGGGTTATGCAATTATTGTACTTCAGGTTCAGAAACCCGGTGATTTCCTGCATCAATTTCTTTTTTTGTTCAAATTTTTCCGGGTCATGGTCCCTTATGATGTAATTCATTTCTGCCTCTTCTACACTTCCCCGGATGGAGGTGATGTGAAAAAATCCTTCGTAGTGATCTGTAAATTCCGGTCTTTGTCCGACGGGCAGCATGTTGTTCAGCTCCGTAGCAATGATCAGGGCGTTGATCATTTTATTTTTTGCGTACCCCGGATGGATGTTCCGGCCCTGGACGTGGATACGTGCCATGGCTGCATTGAAGTTTTCATACTCCATTTCCCCAATCTGACCTCCGTCAATGGTATAGGCATATTGTGCCCCGAATTTTTCCACGTCAAACTTAGCCACACCCCTTCCGATTTCTTCGTCAGGGGTAAAAGCAATCATTACCGGTCCGTGTTTGACTTCGGGATGTTCCATAAGATATTCGGCTGCAGACATAATGGCTGCCACGCCTGCTTTGTCGTCGGCTCCCAGAAGGGTTGTGCCATCGGTAGTAATGATCGTTTGCCCTTTATAGGATAGAAGTTCGGGAAACTCATCGGGACTCAGGTACAATTCCTTGTCCTTGTTCAGGAGAATGGGCTTTCCGTCATAATCGAGAAAGATCTGCGGACGGATGTTCTTTCCCGGGGCATCGGGAGAAGTGTCTACGTGGGCGATGAATCCAACGGCGGGAACATCCCTGTCTATATTGGAAGGAATAGAGGCCATCACATAACCATAAGAATCCAAATGGGCTTGTGTGATCCCCATTCCGCGCAATTCTCCCAGTAAAATTTCCAGTAATGCCAATTGCTTTGCCGTGCTGGGCTGAGTTTCGGATTCAGGATCGGAAGCCGTGTCAAAAGAAACGTATCTGAGGAACTTGTCCAGTATTTTTTCCATAATCTGTTGTTTTATTTATTGTTGGCTGCTTTCATACTATTGAGGACCAGGTAAATAATAATACAGGCATAAGCCACTAAAGCGAGGGCTTCTGCGGCTACGGATCCCTGCCACCGGGTGTTTACCAGGTTAATACCGGCAAAACGCATGATGGCGCTGACAACTCCCATTAAAGCACCTCCGGCAATAAATCCGGAAGCCAGCAGGGTTCCGCGGTCTTTACGTTCTTCATTGATTTGTTTTTTCCCGCTCCGTGTAGAGACATACCAGGCTATAGCTCCGCCAACAAGCAGGGGAAGATTTAGCTCAAGAGGAATGAACATGCCCAGGGAAAAGGCAAGAGCAGGAATTTTCAAGACAGTCAACAGGATGGCTATGAGCCCTCCTATGCCGTACAACAACCAGGGAGCGCCTCCTCCGGACATCAGTGGTTCTATTACAGCAGCCATGGCATTGGCCTGCGGAGCTACCAGGGCGTTTTCGCCTGTAAATCCATACGTTTTATTCAAAACGATCATCACACCGCCGACAGTGGCAGCAGCCACCAAAGTTCCTGCAAACTTCCAAACTTGCTGTTTAAAGGGGGTGGCCCCCAGCCAGTATCCGATTTTAAGGTCAGTAATGAACGAACCCGAGACGGCCAGGGCCGTGCAGACCACACTTCCGATAATCAGGGCAGCGGTCATGCCGGCTGTCCCTTTCAATCCGGCAGCGACCATGATGACCGAAGCTAGGATCAATGTCATGAGTGTCATGCCGCTTACGGGGTTAGTCCCGACGATGGCAATAGCATTGGCAGCAACCGTCGTGAAGAGGAATGCAATAACCGCTACTACTATCAGCGCAATGATGGCGTGCCAGAGATTGAAATCGAGGACACCAAAGTAGAAGAAAATGAAGGTCAGAGCCAGCGTGACCAGGGTCCCGATTACGATGATCTTCATGGAAAGGTCCTTTTGAGTGCGTATGGCCTTTTCTTCCTGTGGGCTGCGTTTTCCTCTAAGTTCCCTGCCAGCCATTCCCAGGGCAGATTTAATAGTCCCGGAGGCCTTAATGATCCCGATGATTCCGGCCACTGCTATGCCCCCAATGCCGATATGCCTGGCGTATCCGGTAAAGATCTCCTCGGGGCTCATCTGACCTATGGTCTGAACGATCCCGCTCCCCATCAGGTCAATGACCTGTCCGCCCCAGATCAGGTTCATCAGCGGAATGATCACAAACCAGACCAGGAACGATCCGCAACAAATAATAAAGGCATATTTCAGACCTATTATATATCCCAGCCCCAGGACGGCCGCACTTACGTTGAGTTTGACCACCAGCTTGACCTTATCGGCCAGGGAAATGCCCCAGGGGATTACCCGCGTGGTAAAAACTTCGCTCCACCATCCGAAGGTCGAAACAATGAAATCATACAGGCCGCCAACTAGCCCGCTGATAAGAAGGTACCGGGCGCTTTTGCCTCCTGTTTCCCCGCTTACCAGGACCTGTGTAGATGCCGTAGCTTCGGGAAAAGGAAATTTGCCGTGCATGTCTTTCACAAAATACTTGCGGAAAGGAATGATAAAAAGAATACCCAGTATCCCTCCCAGGAGTGAACTAAAGAATATTTTCATAAAATCCATCGACATCCCGGGATACTTATCCTGCAGGATATACATGGCCGGCAGGGTGAAGATGGCTCCGGCGACAACCCCTCCTGAACAGCCTCCAATAGACTGGATAATCACATTCTCGCCCAAGGCATTCTCGCGCTTGAGCGCAGAAGAAAGACCTACGGCAATGATGGCAATGGGGATGGCCGCTTCGAACACCTGACCAACCTTCAGTCCCAGGTAGGCAGCTGCTGCAGAAAAAATTACGGTCATGACCAGACCGGTGATCACAGACCAAAATGTGACTTCGGGGTATTTTTTAGAGGGAGACATGAGGGGCTCATACGTTTCACCCGGATTCAGTTCCCTAAAGGCATTATCGGGAAGTTTTCCCGGTTTGTTTTCCAATTGTTGCATGATATTCTTCTAATGTGAGTTCGTTTTCGTGTATATATGTTGCGGCGGTGATGCCTACGTACCTGTAATGCCAGGGTTCATGTTCATATCCTGTTATATCTTCCTTTTTGCGGGGATACCTTTCAATGAAACCAAACAGGTGGGCATACTGTCTGAGCCAGGCTGCTTCCGGTGAATTTCTAAAAGAGATGTGGGTGCTGTTGATGTCTACCGTAAGTCCTGTCTGGTGTTCCGAGTGTCCCGGACGAGCAGAGAAACGTGCTGCACTTTTCAGGCCTCTTCGCTTTACAGCATTTTCAAACAAGCCGGCCTGTATGGTATCGGATCTGTAGGCCGAGCGGTTCCACAGGATGATGCTGTCTTCCTCTGCCCGGTGGCACATAGCCGCAAAGGCGGCAGCTGCTTCACTGCGCAAAAGGTTCATTATGCCCCTGTTATACTTGTCTTTTATGGGGACCAAGTCGTGCGGGCGGTAGCCTTGGGCAAGCTTGTTTTTTTTATTTACCAGAATGAGAATGCCGAGAGAAGTATCAGCCACTGCAATGTCAGCATAACTGTCCTGGCGGTTTTGCAGCCAGGTATCGGGAGATGAAAAAAAAACCTGTATGAGGAAACACAGGAAAAACGATTTCATTGTGCAAAAATAATGAAATAATCCTATAAAAATTTGTGAATTGTCGAAAATCATTTACCTTTGCAGCCCGTTTGAAAATTAACGGTCGTTCATTGACGTATTAAAGAGAGATAATAGAGGTAAAAAGAAAAAAGAAGAATTAGTCTGTAATTAGAAGGTCTAAAGGCCGTCGCAATTAGGGACTACAATTAAAGAAGATCAAGGGTTACCGGCCGAGAGGTTGGTAACAGCGAGAGATTCGGGACGAGAAAAAGT